>Ga0105240_10000053_pt1 | contig 225578 bp, 170 predicted proteins | sample KBSC54metaG_FD_80426 | JGI IMG/M metagenome (GOLD analysis project Ga0105240, IMG submission 80426) | Corn rhizosphere microbial communities from Kellogg Biological Station, Michigan, USA - KBS C5-4 metaG | ecosystem: Host-associated > Plants > Roots > Rhizosphere > Soil | place: Michigan...
CGCGTGTCGCTTGGACGCTCTGAAAAGAAGTTGGCCTCGTAGGCGCTGAAAACGGCAGAAATTTAAGCCAGATCCAGGAAAGCGGAACCAACGGCAAGGAAATAAGGTTAACGCATATGGGACGGCTGTCCCCAGCCGTCCGACCAAGGTGGGATGGATTTTGACGTAGATGAATCGAAAACCTAACACGCAGCGCGCCCTTTGCCCAACTGACGTGCCCAATCGAGCAACGCCTCACGTGCATGCGCCGCAGCCGCAGCGAGCCCAACGATTGATTGCGTCCATTTTGTAATCCAAGCGTTCCGAGCATGGTTTTTCCTCTTTATCCATGCCTAAATCCATCCCACCTTGGTCGGACAGATGAGGACATCCGTCCCTACCCGTGCGGCGTCATACCGGTGTGAAAACGCCGGGCGCTGCAAAATAGAGTCCGATCAGATCGCTGAGCTATGTTCAACAAGGTGCCCTTCTCTTTGAAGGCGGCCTTCGTGGCCTTCTTCTTGATTTATGCGGCCGTTCCTTGTGGTTGTCCCCCTTCTGAATTCGTGCGGTTGGAATCGGCATTGAATGGTTCTGGCGGACAATTGCTGGAATCTGGTGTCTGGAGGACGGGACCCGGCCACATCATCGCGAGGTTTGTGCATCGCGTCAGAGACCCTGATCCGCAACTAGCCGCCGGAATAGAGCCGTTCTTCGATATGTCGAATTCTTGGAAGGGTCCAATGCCTGACAGACCTTCGGATCCGGAACGGTTTTGGGCGCCCTTCTACGGCGAAAGTTCCGGCTCCTAACATAAGAACCGGTTGTCCCAAGTGTCCGAGCCCTGAACCTTTCGTTCGACGACCTCCCGGTTCTGGTCTACAATTGGCCCCTTTTCGCCATCTACCGCCCATGCCCAAGGTCTTCATCAAAACGTACGGCTGCCAGATGAATGAGCGCGATTCCGAGCAGGTTTCGCGTGATCTCCTGGCGCGCGGTTACGAATTGACGGCGAGCGAAGTGGACGCGGATGTGGTCCTGCTCAATACCTGCTCGGTGCGCGATATGGCGGAGCAAAAGGCGATTGGGAAGATGGGCATGCTCGGCCGCCTCCGGCAGAACAAGCCCGAGATGGTTTTCGGTTTTCTTGGCTGCATGGCGCAGAGCCGTGGCTCTGAACTCACGCGCGACATGGGCCACGTGGACCTCGTCGTGGGCACCCAGAAATTCCACAAGGTCGGCGAATACGTCGACACGCTTTACCGGCGGAAAGTGCAGCTCCGCGAACGGCTCATGGATGACGTCCGCTTCTCCATCGTGGACGTGGAAGAAGAGGAAGGTTCGCAGGAAACCATCCGCGAACACGTGCTGGAGGAGCGGCAGGCGACGGCTTTCGTTTCGATCATGCAGGGGTGCAACATGATGTGCACGTACTGCATCGTGCCTTTCACCCGCGGCGGCGAACGGTCGCGCCGGATCGAGGAGATCGCGGCGGAAGTGCGGAGTTTGGTGGAGCGCGGAGTCAGGGAAGTGACGTTGCTCGGCCAGATCGTGAATCTTTACGGACGGCACGAATTTGAGAAGCGCGATGGCAAATCGCCTTTTGTGCAGCTCATTGAAGCGGTGCACGCGGTCGAAGGCCTGGAGCGCATCCGCTTCACTTCACCGCATCCGATCGGGTTCCGCTCCGATTTGATCGGCTGTTTCCGGGATCTGCCCAAACTCATGCCGCATGTTCATCTGCCGTTGCAATCCGGCTCGGACCGGATCCTCAAAGCGATGCATCGCGGCTACACGGCGGAAAAATATGTGGCGCTGACGGATCAATTGCGCGCCGCACGGCCCGATATCGCGCTGACCACCGACATCATCGTCGGATTTCCCGGCGAGACCGAAGAGGATTACGTGGCGACGCGGGATCTTGTGGAGCGGGTCAGTTTCGATAATGCCTTCATCTTCCGCTACTCGAAGCGCCGCGAAACGCCGGCCGCCGAGATGGAGGATCAGCTTCCGGAATCGGTGAAAGAGGAGCGCAACCAGGATCTCCTTGCTGCCGTCGACCGGCTTGCCCGGGCCAAGGCGGATTCCCTCATTGGCACGCGCCAGCGCATCCTTTGCGAAGGGCCGAGCAAGACAAACGCCGAGCGGCTCATGGGACGGACGCCGCAGAATAAGATCGTGGTCTTTGAAGGAGACGCAGCCCGTCATACGGGTGCGGTCTTCGATGTGAAGATCGAGAGATCGACCGGATTTACGTTGTATGGCGATCCGGCGGTGTTGAACTGAAGGACTTCAAACGCGGAAACCCGATGTTCCTGTACCTCGGAGGGTGTTGCTACGGAGTGCTTTCTTCGGGAAACGTGATCGCTTCGTAGACGTCCGCAAAAGGTAACTGCACGCCGATTGCATCCAGCACGATAACGGACTCCAATCCGAGGACGGTTTCCTGGATGAAACCCTGCTCTGCTCGCCGCCAAATGGTGGCCTTTGGGCGGTCCTGTTCCAACAGGACATATGCGGTGAGGGAGGAAATGGTGAGATAGGCTTCGAGCTTCTCCTGTTCGTCGATTCGCCGTGTGGATTCTGATATGACTTCGAGGATGATAGCCGGCGAATCCTGAAAATCCGCCTGCCTTTTGTTTTGGTGGCATACCACCATGGCATCCGGGTAGTACAGGCGGGTATGGGTGGGGAGCTGAATTCTGACTTTGGTGTCGGAATTAAATGGGCGACAGGCCTTGCCTCTCAGTTGTGTACCGAGAGAGACCAACGCATTCGTGGCGATGGCATTGTGATTGTTGGTGCCACCGGCCATGGCATAGATGGCGCCGCCCACGTACTCATGCTTCACGGGTGACGACATTTCGCCCGCGAGATACTCCTCGATGGTTAGCAAGTCGGAGCGAGCCGGAAATGCGGTCATTGCCGAATGCTAAAAACGATCCGTAAGCGCGTCAATGCGCCGTGAGAGAATCCGGTCCCGGCTCCTGCGCAACACGCCGGTCATACTCCGGATGAATCGTCCCGAAAACCCGGTCCCAAATCGCGGTGTAGAACCCGAAGTTATATTGCGGATCCGCGTGATGCAGCCCGTGAAAGGTGCTCGTGCCGATCTGGCGAAAGACGGCGTGGCGAAACCAGCGTGAAGGAAATGGTTCGACGCCCGCATGGCCGAGCGTGCCGAAAGCGATGTTGAGATTCAGGTAAATGACGATCGCTATGGCGGAGAGCGGGAAGAGGAAGATCCCACAGATCATCAGTGATCCAAAGCCCAGCACTTCCAACGGATTGAGCACGAAGAGACTGAGCGGATTGGTCGAATGATGGGTGTGATGAGTCCGGTGGATGACCCGAAAAAGCGCCGGGTAGTGGACGACCCAATGCAGCACATACATCCCGACATCCATGAAGAGAAGCAGGATGATGACATCGAGCAGCGTCCGCTCCCAGCTCGGAAAAGTGATGGTGATCCATCCGGCTTTCCATAAGATCCATCCGGCAATCGAGACACCGGAATTCAACAATGTCGCCAGAATGGCGAGCCATTTATCATGCGCCGTGAGCGGCTGGGGTGAATCGAAGATCTGCCGCTTTGGGAACATCCGGCCGAGCCACCAGCAGGCGACGATGCTGGATCCCGAAATCGCAAAATTGCTCACCAGGCTGAAAATCACCCAGGTCGCCAGACTCTGCTCGCGGAACCAATCGAAGATCTGTTGCACAACCATGGCGAAGAAAACGGCCAACTAACAACTGATGCGGCTCTTATGCCGGTGTCGACAGATTTTGCATGAGGGCGCCCTGGTTCCAGCAATCCCAGCCTTCAACCAGGATATCGTTTTCGAATCGAAGCCAGGTCATCCCACGGAATGCTGTGGCCTTGCCGGTCGGCTCCACGCCCAAGCCATCACCGTGATGAGTGCCGCGGGCGAACCAGCGGATGGTGGCTGAATTGCCTTCCGCAATCACATCTTCGACTTCGAGTTTGAGATCAGGGAAAGCCTGGATGAACGCGGCGTGAAGCTGGAGGAACGGCTCCGGGCCTTTGATTTCCATGCCCTCCATGTGACCGATTCCTTCCGGGGAAAAGAGTTCATGCACCGTTTCAGTCCGGCGCTGATTCCAGACTTCTTCGAACCAGCGAGTCGCCAGGGCTTTGATATTCGCGCTCATGGGGCGACTTGTAACGATAGGCGGCTGATTTCGCGAGCCGCCGTTTTCGGGCTTTATCGTTTCCTTTCGGCCAGCCAGGCCATCGCCGCGTCCGCCGATCGGAAAGTGCGATAAACGACCGGCGCAAGGCTGGTAAAGGCCTGGAGCAGCCGCATCAGGCTGGTCTGAAGGTCGTTCGCGACGAGGACCGCGCGTCTTGCGCCCGGGCTGCCGGGATTTTCGCGGATTTGCAGGGCGAGTTGGCGCAGGAGATCCGGTTCCAGCTGCCCCGTGTAGGTCCGCAAATCGACCAGGGCGTCGAAGCTCAAGTCGTAGTCCGGATCCTTCTCCAGTTGCTTCATGTAGGCGGAGATCTGTTCCATGCTCACCGCGCCGACGAACGTCGTCCGAATGAGATGATTCGCGCGGTCGATCTCGTAATGGATGGCCGGTTCTGGTTCCGCTTCAGGCATGAGAATGAACAGTCAAGGTTTGGCGCCAGATGGCCGCGCTTTCCATCGCGCCAGCGGAGCTCGCGCGAAATAGGCACGACGAAGGTAAACGTACGCAAACTATTTGCGGAAAGCCAATCGCAAGCGCCGAGCCCGAAAATGGATTTGAGAATCTCGAGCTTGAGATCCCTCGCACGCCTTTGCGTGGAATTCCGCTCTTCTCCACTAAAAACCAGCGCGACGGCTTCGCATTCATCGGCTATCGCCTTTGGAGACGTCCATCATGTCATCTCCTTTTCTCGAAAAACTCCGCGCCAGCCTTGCTTCGGGGGAGTTCGTTAAACTCACCCTCAGCCAGCCCGCTAGCGGTGCGGAGTCCGGCCTTCGCAATCTCTATGCGCGAGCCGTGGAATTGCGCGAGGGACGTCGGCTTTCGCTTGTCTGGCACTACGCGACACGGGACGTGACGAAAAATCTGCCGTTCGATGAAGCAGTCGAGCAGGTGGGCGCCTTGCTTGGAGCACAGCTTGAGCGCGGGCATCTCTTCACGACCCGTGGCGATTGGCAGATTCGCTGCGATCGCAACGGGACCGGCAAGCTGAAGGCCAGCCGGCCAGCTTTTACGGAAGTTCCATCGCTGGAGCACGATCGCGAAAAGCCGCGGGTGCTGGCCGCTTCCGCCACTCCATTTTTGCAGGCGCTCGGTGTGACAAACGACGCCGGGGAAGCGCGTCCGGGCATGGCCGACAAGCTGCGGCAGATCGAGCGGTACGCCGAGATCCTGGGGCATCTTCTCGATGCGGCGGCGCTCCCGACGGACCGCGAATTAACCGTTGTCGATATGGGAGCGGGCAAAGGGTATCTCACCTTCGCCGCCAGCGAACTCCTTCGGCAACGCGGAATTCCCGCGCAAGTCATCGGCGTAGAGGTGCGGCAAGATCTCGTGGCGCTTACGAATCGCGTGGCGCGCGAGACAGGATTTGCGGGACTGCGATTTGAACGCGGCGCCATCGGTGAATTCGCGCCGCCGGAACGCATCGACATCCTCATCGCCCTGCATGCCTGCAATACGGCCACGGACGATGCCCTTTTTCAGGGTCTCCGCGCGAAGGCCTCGCTGCTTGTCGCGGCGCCATGCTGCCATCAGGAATTGCGGCCGCAGTTGGATCCGCCGCGTTTCCTTCGCGATGTCTTCCGGCATGGCATTCTGTGCGAACGTGAAGCAGAGATCCTCACGGACGGCATTCGTGCCACCCTTCTTGAAATAGCCGGATACCAGGCGAACGTTTTCGAGTTCATCTCACTCGAGCACACCGGCAAAAACCTCATGATCGCGGCGCATCGGCGTCCTCAACCGGTCGATCCCGAACCGCTGCGTGCGCGCTTGCGCGAGATCTTTGGCCAGTACGGAATCAAAGAGCAGCGTCTCGCGAAGCTGCTGGGAGAGTGCTGAGCTGCCAAAATCCATTTTCTTTCCTCACGTGAAACATTGGTCCGTCTCACAAATTAATAAGCTCCGCCGGCTTCGCGAAGGATTCCTCGATGCGGACACCGCAGCCGGAGATTACTGGCAAACGCCCGAGTATCTCGAACTCTACGACACCACCTTTGGTGAGCGGATCGGCTGGAAATGGGATGCTGTGCTGAGCGAGCTCAGTCTTCGCGGTTGGACACCAAGAAGTCGCCACCTCGTTGATTTCGGCTGCGGCAGTGGTATTGCCGGAAGACGCGTGGCGCTTCACTGGCCAGAGCGCTTCGCCTCCCTGACCGTGCATGACCGTTCGAGGTTTGCCATGCGCTACGCTTCCACCAAAGCGCGGGAGATTCAAAATCTGGAAATCCGCGAGGCCGCCTCGCTCGAGAAGCTTCCCGAGGATTCGCTGCTCCTGATCAGTCACGTCCTCAATGAACTGCCCGCTGGTGCGCTGGAGAAGCTGCTCAATTTGTGCCGGCAGGCGCGTGAGATCCTTTGGGTGGAAGCGGGGACGCATGCGGACAGCCGTCGTTTGATCGCGGACGTCCGCGAGCCTCTCATAGCCTCGGGTGAATATGTTGTGATTGCTCCATGTACTCATCGCGCGAAGTGCGGGCTGCTCGCGGCGAAGAATGCACGGCATTGGTGCCATAACTTCGCCTGTCCGCCGTCAGCAGTTTTTCAGGATGCGCGTTGGGCCGAATTCAGCCGCGAACTGGGCATCGATCTGCGTTCGATTCCTTACAGTTTCCTGACCATGACTCGCACCGTGGATGCTGTGTCCTATCCGCTGGAAGTTTCGCGCGTCATCGGCGAGCCGCGTGAATACAAGGGATTCAGCAAAGTGTTGAGTTGCCAGGCAAAAGGCGTGGAGGAGTTCACCCTGCAGAAACGCGATGCGCCGGAGCTTTTCCGGTCCCTCAAAGACATCGTGGGCACCGTCCCGTGTTTTCGCTGGGAAATGCAAGACGGCCGAATCGCGGGCGGTGAGCCGCTGGTCAGCGCTTCGGGCGAGTGAGATCGATGAAAATCCTGTTGTGACGCTCTTTTGACGCGGGTTTTGCGCGTCCCACACTGGACAGGACAGGTTTGACGCCTCACATTTTGCGGCCAATGGAGCTTTCACCCGACCAAAAAATCGCTGGAATCCTCACCCCACTCTTCGCTCTGCGGAGCGAAAATGATCTCGGAATCGGCGATATCGGGACCTTACGGGAATTCATCGACTGGTCGGCCGAGTACGGTTTTCGGGTGGTGCAGTTGCTCCCCATCAATGAGACCGGCAACGACAATAGTCCGTACAATGCGATTTCATCGGTGGCCCTCGATCCCGCGACGATCGAAATCAACTGTCATACCGTTCCGGATCTGCGTGAAGCGGATCTCCGCGAGGTGCTTTCCGGGGTTGATCTGGACTCGCTGCGCAAAGGTTCGGTCAATTACCCGGTGGTCAAAGAGCTGAAGCGCAATCTCCTGCGGCGTGCATTCGAACGCTTTACGGCCGATCACTGGGAACTCGATGACGGGCGTGCCCGGAAATTCCAGAAGTTCATTCAAATCGAAGCCGCCTGGATCGAAAGCTACGCACTCTTTCGCGTCCTCATCGATCGCAATGGAGTCGGCGAATGCTGGGATATGTGGCCAGCGGAACAGCAATCCGCGGTGGCGACGCGGGCCTGGCTGGCGAGTCTGCACACGCCGGAGCGGATGGCGTTTGAAGACGAGATGCGCTTTGTCATGTTCATCCAGTGGATCGCCTTTTCGCAGTGGCGGGAGATCAAGCGCTACGCCGAAAGCCGCGGAGTGGTGCTGATGGGCGATGTGCCATTCGGGGTGAGTTATTACAGTGCGGATGTCTTTGCCGATCCCGGGATCTTTGATTTGCAATGGAGCGGGGGAGCGCCGCCTGAGCCGCTCTTTCGCGACGATCCTTTTACCGTGAAGTGGGGCCAGAACTGGGGCGTGCCGCTTTACCATTGGGAAGTACTGAAGGCGCGAAGGCTGGATTGGTGGCGGCAACGCGTGAGCAAGGTTCGCGAGATCTTTCACCTTTTCCGCATCGATCATGTGCTCGGCTTTTACCGGATCTACGGTTTCCCGTGGCGTCCGCAGCGCAATGGCGAATTCCTTGAAATGACAAAGGATGAAGCGAAGGCCGTGACTGGCGGGCTGTTGCCGCATTTTCACGAGTTCGACGATGATACGCCCGAACATTGCGAGGCGAATCGCGCCAATGGTGAAGCGCGTCTCACTCCACTTATCGAAGAAGTGGGCCAATACCGGCTGATTGGCGAAGACCTCGGCACGGTGCCGAAGTATGTCCGGCCCAGCCTTGCTTCACTGGGCATCGCGGGGTTCAAAGTCCCGCAGTGGGAGACGCGCTGGGATACGCATCTTATCCCTGGGTCCGAATATCAGCGGCTTTCCATTGCCACCTTTGCCACGCACGATCACGAACCGCTCCGCGTGCAATGGGAACGCTGGATGGCGATCATCGAACGCGCGGAACACGAAGATTCAAAACCCGTGCTCGAAGCGCGAGACTGGACTTGGTGGGAAGTGCGGCGCATGTCCGCGTGGGCCGGCTTCGAAGTGCCCTGCATCACGCCCTTCGAGGAAGTACATGAAAAGCTGCTCGGTGGGCTCTTCGCCTGCAATTCATGGATCGCTGTTTGTATGATCACGGACGTCTTTGGCTCGACGCAGCGCTTCAATGTTCCGGGTGCCGTGTCCGATTCAAACTGGAGCCAGCGATTGGCTGGGACGGTGGGTTCGTGGCGGGAAGACCGGGGCATCAGTGAGAAGATGCAGCGGATCCACGATCTGATCGTCGAAGCGGGAAGGGGTAAGTAGCGGATTAAATGGATTGATGCCCGGCTGGTTTTTCGGTGAATCTCGACCTCCCAGTTCGCCAACAAAACATCCATCTACGCGTTTCGCGTGCTTCCCAATTTATGAAATCGCCGATCAAAGTCGCTGTTACCGGTGCTGCCGGGCAGATTGGTTACTCTCTCCTTTTCCGCATCGCGTCGGGTGCCATGTTCGGTCCCGATCAACCTGTGGAACTGCATTTGATTGAAATTCCGCAGGCCCTTGGGACCCTGCAAGGCGTGGTCATGGAACTTGACGATTGCGCGTTCCCGCTGCTCACCAAGATCGTCCCGACGGCTGACCTCGCGGAAGGATTCAATGGGGTGAACTGGGCGTTGCTTGTGGGTTCCGTCCCGCGGAAGCAGGGTATGGAGCGCAAGGATTTGCTTGGGATCAATGGCAAGATCTTCATCGGCCAGGGTCAGGCCATCGAGAAGAATGCCGCCGGTGACGTGCGCGTTTTCGTGGTCGGCAATCCGTGCAATACGAACTGCCTCATCGCCATGAACAACGCGAAAGGCGTGCCGCAGGATCGTTGGTTCGCCATGACGCGGCTCGATGAAAATCGTGCCAAATCGCAGCTCGCCCAACGCGCCGGCGTGCCTGTGACGCAGGTGACGAATATGGCGATCTGGGGGAATCACTCCTCCACGCAGTATCCCGACTTTCACAATGCCCGCATTGCCGGCCGCCCGGCGACTGAGGCGATCAATGACCTCGCCTGGCTCGAAGGCGATTTCATCAAGACCGTGCAGCAGCGCGGTGCGGCCATCATCCAGGCGCGCGGATCGTCTTCGGCAGCCTCGGCGGCGAATGCGGTCGTCGATTCCGTTCGCTCGCTCATCACTCCGACCCGCGAGGGCGACTGGCACAGCGTCGCGGTGTGTTCCAAGGGCGAATACGACATCGAGCCCGGGATCATCACTTCATACCCGATTCATACGCATGACTCCGGATACGAGATCGCCAAGTGGGTGCCGATCAACGATTTCTCCCGCGCGAAAATCAACGCGACGGTGAAAGAGTTGGTGGAAGAGCGGGAGTTGGTGAAGGAGCTGCTCTAAGTTCGAAGAGCCGCGCAGGTCGCGAAAATCACGGGAGAAAAGGCAGCGCCATGCGCTGCCTTTTTGCTGGGGGAGGTGGGCGGATAGTGGAAGCGGCGTCCCCGCCGCTTGAAGGCGTTGATTTCATAAAAAACGTGGATTTTTCCCAGTTATCCCGTTTGGTGAAGCAAAGCCACAGAGAGATCGATGATGGATGTGTGCAAAAAAGTGCACGTCATTGTCGATTTGAGACGACGGAAGGATCCGGCGGGGAATTTCGAATTGAGGTGTTCGCGGGCGGCGCGATTTTGGTGCGCGCGTTAAGCCTCGGGCGCAACGCCGCTTTCGGAAAGGGAAGGTCTGCGGGGATGCGCACGGTAGGTTTGATGCGAAATCATAGGCCACCAGCTATTTTGCGGGAAGTAACGTTGCCTGACCCGCCTTTCCCACCCGAAGAACGATCCGATGGCGGTGTTGCGCCCGAGGCTTAACCCCGCAGTCCAAGGTCGCGCCATTTGCATGCGACCGGCTGTGACGCCACACGCTTTTGGTCTGATCCCCATTTGTCTCAAACCAAAATCCGGTTTCAGGTTCGACAGAATCAAATCTCTAATTCGACGTGTGATTTCTCTTTTAAAGTGCATAAAAGTGCATAATAAATCACCGCGCTTCTGATCGTTTCGTTAATCAGTCTTCAATCCACCCGCTCCCCCACTTCCAAAAGATGGCCCGCTTCTTTTCCTCTCTGCTTCTCACGACAGCCGCCATTGCCGCTGCCCTCACCGCCTCCGCCGAAGACGTGGTTCACGTCGGTGCAGGCAGTTATCTCACTCGCCCACCTGCCGGCACGAAGCAGCCGCAATCGCAGATCTATCGGGCTGCCAGCTTGCACGGGCCGATGCCGACGAATCGCTGGTGGAGTTCGCTGGCCTGGGTGCCGCTTTCCGACACGATGTATCCGCATCCTCTGGCGGTTCGCGCGGAAAAGAGCGGATTGCGCGTGGCTTATCCGGGGCCGGATATCACGGCGAACAAGGATGCCATCATGGGCGTGATGCCGGGCGGGGGAGAGGATCTGGTGATCGGCCATTCCGGGGTTGAGAGCTTTGCCGAAGCTCGTGTGGAAGCGTTCAGCGACTGGTTTGTCACCGCGCTATTCGAAGCGGAGGGTAAGAAACTGCACGCCAGCTTTGGACACGGTTCTCCTTATGTATTTGTGACGGTGGAAGGCGGCAACCCAACGCTGACGTTCAAGACGCCGCCCAAGGTGTGGAGCGGTTCCGCGGGAGATGCTGTCCTGGGAATCACCGTCCGCAACCGCCACTATGGGCTCTTTGCTCCAACGGGTTCGACTTGGTCGGATCTGGCTGCCGCGAAATGGACTGCGGATACGAAAGGGAGACCTTATTTCGCCGTGGCGGTGCTTCCGGATGACAAGCCTGAGACCTTGGTTCTGTTCAAGAAGCACGCGTACAGCCATGTGACAGACACGCGTGTGGCATGGAAGTACGACGAGAAACGCTGCGCGGTGCAGACCACTTATACCTTCACCACAAAGGCTTTCGAAGGAGCGGACACCGGCGCGTTGACTGCGCTCTATCCACACCAGTGGACGCACACGACAGCGAAGTTGCTCGATCACGGCTACGACTCCGTGCGCGGTCCAATGAAACTCGTGGAAGGCGGATCCTTTGCCACGGAAATGACTTACCCGGGTGTCCTGCCTTCCTTGCCTGTGGCGGATGCCGCAGACAAAGCATCTTTGGCCAACTTTATCGATGCGGAGGCCAAGGGGGAAGCTAGGACGACGGGCGATACATACTGGCTCGGAAAGAGCATGGGCAAATGGTCGACGCTGATTCCGATTGCCGAACAAATCGGGGATGCTGCCGCCGTTGAGATGCTGACCTCGCGAACACGCTCTGCCTTGGAAAACTTTCTCACCGCCACAGATGCGCAAGGCGCTCCCAAGAAGAAAGACGGCTGTTCGTTCTTCTATGATGCCGATTGGGGATCGCTAATTGGGTATCCGGCCAGTTACGGCTCCGATGATCAGCTCAATGATCATCATTTTCACTACGGTTATTTCATTCGGGCGGCGGGTGAAATTGCGCGGCGTGATTCGGCGTGGGCTGCGGATGCAAAGTGGGGCGGCATGGTAAAGCTGCTGGTGCGGGACATTGCGAATACCGATCGTAGTGACGCGCTATTTCCATTTCTGCGGAATTTCGACCCATACGCGGGCCATTCCTGGGCGAGCGGTCACGCGCGCTTTGCGGATGGAAATAACAATGAATCCTCGAGCGAAGCCGTGAATGCGTGGTACGGCCTGATTCTCTTCGGTGAAGCAACTGGCGACCGCGCCTTGCGCGACTTGGGCGTGTGGCTCTTCACCACCGAAGTCGAAGCGATCAATGACTACTGGTTCGATGTCACTGGGAAGTTTCATCATCAGGGTTTCCCTGCTTCCGTCGTGACCATGATTTGGGGAGGCAAAGGAGCGAATGGTACATGGTTTTCCGGTAATCCGGAGATGGTCCACGGAATCAACTGGCTGCCTGTGACCGGTGCATCGCTCTATCTCGGGCGTTATCCTGACTATTGCGTAAAAAACTACACCGCACTTATCGCCGAAAACAAAGCGGACGATGAGAAGAAAGCCACGAAAACCGGGAGGCCCAATGAGAACAAAGACGGCACGCTCTGGGATGCGTGGGCGGATATCATCTGGATGTACCGTGCGCTCAGCGATTCGAAGGATGCGCTGGCTCAGTTCCAGGCGCGAAAGCCGGACCTGAAACCGGAGGGTGGCAACTCAATGGCCAATGTCTATAACTGGCTGACCACTCTCGATGCCTATGGACAGGTAGACCGGACCGTCACCGCAGACGCTCCGTTTTACGCCGTTTTCCAGAAAGCCGGACACCGAACTCACGTGGCCTGGAACATAGGGACAGTTCCGCGAGTGGTGACCTTCTCCGACGGTGTAAGTGTCTCGTGCCCGGCGCATTCGCGAGTGGTGAAATAGCAGTCTACCCACGGCTGAATGGGACCAATGGGACTTATGAGCCGCGCGCTCCTCCGTTGAACGTTGAAAGTTGGACGTTCAACGTTTCCCATCCTCAACGCCGCCTTCCAAACAACCGCTCTAAAAACTGAGCCGCAGGCCCCCACCCCGAAGGCCTGCGGCTCTTGCCGGGCGACCGGCGGGCTGCAACAGGAGTCGTCAAAGACGACATGCCCGGAGGCGCCTCTACGATGCCCGGGTTTTGTCCCGGGGCATCAGATTGCATTGTGTGAGCGGAACTGTTGCTTTCCGTCAGCGCGTGTTTGCTGATGTTGGAAGAAATCTATATTGCGGGGGACCTGCCGGAGTGGGAACGTTCTCTCCCGAGGGCGGTGCCAACCAATCGCATCCAGTATCGAAGGGGATACAGTGTGCGGTTGTACGCCGGGTAAAAATTCTTCCGGCGACCTTGGACCAGCCCGTTACTGGACTCCCAACAGCTCGGTGACCTGCCCCGCGATATCGCCTGTTCGCATCAGGCTCTCGCCGACGAGGATAGCGTTACACCCGCAATCAAAGACCCTTTGGGTGTCGGCCCGCGTCTTGAGTCCGCTTTCACTTACGAGAATCACGTCGTCCGGCACTTCCTCGCTCAGCATTTCCGTGGTCTCGAGGTCCACCTCGAAGGTCACAAGATTGCGGTTGTTGATCCCAATGAGGCTGGCTCCGAGTTCGAGCGCGCGATCCAACTCTTCCTGCGTATGTACTTCGACCAGCGCATCGAGCTGGCAGGTCGCCGCTTCGTCAAAGAGCGCCTTGAGGCGATCCTGTTCCAGTGCCGCGACGATGAGCAGAATCGCATCGGCCCCGGCGATGGAGGCTTCGTGAATCTGCACCTCGTGGAGGATGAAATCCTTCCGCAACAGCGGCAATGAGACAGCCTCACGGATTTTGGAGAGGTAACTCAGGTGGCCCTGGAAAAACTGTTCGTCGGTCAGGACGGAAATCGCGTGGGCACCAGCTTGTTCATATTGCCGTGCGATGGCGAGAGGATCGAAATCCGCGGCGATGACTCCGGCTGAAGGGCTTGCTTTCTTTACCTCGGCGACCAGCCCAAGCTCCTCCGGACCGCGATTCAACGCCGTCGCGAACGGGCGGAACTCGTTCCGCTGAAGGGCGGCAGCACGAAGATGTTCGGCGCGCGGCAGCAGGCGCGCGATCTCCGTCTTCTTGACGTCGAGAATCTGTTGCAGGCGGTTGGAAATCATCGAACGCGCACTGTGGCCGAAGGACCGCCGATTGCCAAGGGACGAGATTTTTCGCGGCTACTCCGAGACTGGAGCATCCTTGGGCCTTACGCGGAGGAAGGCGACTTCGGTCGCGCCGTAGCGCTTTTGACGGAAGCACTCCCAGTTTTCGCGGAGTGGGAGTTTTTCGCCGGGCAGATGTTCAAGGACAAAGATGCCATCGGGGGTCAGGGCGCGCTGGAGATTTTCCGAGGCGAGCAATTCCTTGGAAAAATCGCGATCGCCCGGCGCTTTGGCGTAAGGCGGATCGGCCAGGATGAGCTGGAAACTCCCCGGCGTGGCGAGCTTGTCGAGATAGCTGAAGACGTCCATCTGCTGCACGACCGCCCCGGTCAAACCGGTCTTTTCCAGATTGGCCTCGATGGCCGTGATGGCCCGGCGATCTTTCTCCACAAGAGTGGCGGAGGAAGCACCGCGGCTGAGCGCCTCGATACCGAGTCCGCCCGTGCCGGCGAAGAGATCGAGCACTCTCGCGCCTTCGATGAGATCGGCGAGGCTCGAGAAGATTGCGCCTTTCACCATGTCCATGGTGGGGCGCAGATCCGTGTGTTTGGGAATAGATAAGTGGATACCTCCGGCTGAACCGGCAACGACTCTCATGATTTACGGCTCTTTCGAAGGCGCTGGGCCGGGGCTGGGAGTGGCCGTGGGCGGGGCGGTCTGGTTATGCGCGGCTTCCACCGTGTCAACGGGAGCTTTGGCATCAGCACCGGGCTCCTTGTCCTTCTCTTTATCCCTATCCTTCTTCTTTTTCTTCTCCTTGTCCTTCTCGTCGTCCTTGTCTTTGTCCTTCTTTTTCTTCCCGAAGATACTGGAGACGAGGTCCTCGAATTGGGAACCGATCTGGCGGCCAATGACCTTGTCGAGCAGGTTGGTCTTGGGCTTGTCCGTGCGTCCGCCGATATCGAAGGCGATGGAGCGCCGTCCATGATCGTCCGGTGGACTGAAGTTATTCAAAATGATGCCGCGTGCGCCATTCGGGAGGCGGCCGGCAAGCCGTTCGCTGACGGAGAGCTGTGCTTCCATGGAGAGCCGGCCATCGAAGCGGGCATTGCCCTTGGCGTTGATCTGCAGGTCCGGCGAATCGAGCTGCAGTTGATCGATGTAAGTGTGCTGCTCGTGAATGCGAAATTCCGCATGCGCAGTCGAGAGATGCAGGTCGGAAAGCTCCGGGATTTGCAGCACCTGGCCGATCATTTGCAAATAGAGAAGCTGCCGGAACTGGCCGTCGGTCAAGGTTAGCGTTCCCGCGCCTTCCGAATGATCGAAATCCTTTGTGGAACCATGCAACTCCAGTGTGCCGGCCAGCGTTCCGGAAGATTGGCCGGGCTGCCAGTTCCCTTCAGCTGTCAGCCGTTCGAGATCCACCTTTTCAAAATGAAGGTTTAGTTTGAAGGGAGTGTCCTTCTTTTCAGTTTGAAAGGTGACATTGCCCGTGGCTGTCCCCTGGGCGATGGATCCGTGAAGATCAGTGAAGGATAGATCACCCGTCTTGGTGTAACTGAGCTTGCTCTCGACTTTGTTGAAATAGAGGGCATCGCGCCAGGCGACCTGGTCCGCGGCAAACGTGCCTTCCACTTCATTGTCGTGGCGGATGGTGTACTCCATGTTGACCTGCGTGGCGGTGGCGAAATGCTGTTGCTCGAGATCGATCATTTCGATCTCGCCATTCAGAATCGTGAGCCCGCCGATGCTCACTTTTGCAGAACTGTCCTTGGGCTCTTTCGGTGCGGTCGAAGGTTCCTTGGGTGCCTTATGAGTTTCCGGCAAGGTTGGCAGCTTCCATTTCCCATCCGCGCTTTGCGCCCAGACGATCTTCGGGCTGTCGAGGATCATGCGCCCTACAACCAGTTTGCCATGGAGCAGGGGAAGGAGCTTGTAATCCGCGCTGAAAGACTTGGCTTCGATAAGCGTGCCGTCGTTGCCGGGTACAGTGATACCCGACATTCGCATGCCGCCCCAGGGAGTAATCGTTGTACTGGTGATCCGCAGGGGAATATGAAGCGCTTTTCCCAATTCTTCCTGAATTCGGGCCTGCGTTCTTGGGGACTGTATGTAAAGGTTTGCCGCAATTGAAGCTGCGACGGCCACCAACACCAGTCCTGCGAGGACGATGATAATAGCCTTGGAAAGTCGATTCACGGCGCACAACGTATTCATGCCTCTTTGAAAGAAAAGGGGTAATCACCCCTCCCCCTTACATGAGTGAAATCCTTGTTATTTTGAATCCAGCCGCGCGCAGCGAACGCGCGTTGAGCGCCTGGGAAAAGATCGATGCGCTGGTGAATGGAAGTGCGAAGGTGGAAGTGGTGACGACGACCGAGGCCGGCCAGGCCAAAGAGCTCGCGGCTGCCGCTGCCGAGAGGGGAGCACGCATGGTGGTGGCCGCCGGCGGGGATGGAACGATCAATGAAACCGTAAATGGATTGGCCGGTTCCAAGACCGCCCTCGGGATTCTTCCCGTCGGGACGATGAACGTTTTCGCCTCGGAACTGGGTGTGCCGAAGGGGCTGCGGGAAGCGTGGAAGGTGATCGAGGCCGGTCATACGCGGGAGATCGATTTGGTGCGGGCGAATCGCCAGTATTTCGTGCAATTGGCCGGAGTTGGCCTTGACGCCCAGGTTGTGAAAGAAACTTCATGGAGCTCAAAGCGTGCCTTCGGTCCGCTCTCCTACCTCTACTCCACGGCGCAGATCGCCGCCCGCAAGCCGCCGCGGCTCATTGCCGAGAGCAGTGATGGGCGGAAGGTAGAGGGCTCTTTTGTCCTGATCGGCAATGGGCGCTTCTATGGCGGGCCCATCGAATTTTTCAAGAAAGCCCGGGTTGATGACGGGCTGCTGGACGTCCTCGTTTTCAAGAAGATGAGCCATCTCGATCTCGCCCGTTACTTTGCGAATATCGTCATGGGGCGGCATACGAAGCTGGCGGATGTGGAATATTTCCAGGCGAAAAAAGTGCAGGTGCGCAGCGAGGAAAGCGTGCCCGTGGAAGTCGATGGGGAACTGGCGGCGGAACTGCCGGTGACCTTTCGGATTTCCTCGAAAAAATTGCGGGTCGTCGTGCCGCGCCTGATGGTGTAGCGGCTCGTCCTACGTGTTGCCGCTCAAAGATGCGGCGGCTGGCTTTTGGCTTTTCCGGTACATGTGAAACGTTCGGTGGAGGCGCGTTTTGGTGGTTATTTTCGATTGGAATATGGAGGGCGCGCCAGTTCGCCGCGTGTCCTGAATTTACAAGTCTGGAAACGTCACTTAGAATGCAGCCATAACTGTATGCGTCCTTCCCGCCAGATGCAGCCGTTTATCCGCCCTTGGCCGTCGGGTGGGCCGTCGGCGACGGTAGTTGCCATCACGGCGAGCGTCGGAATGGCTGTGGCACAATGGGTGGTCAAAGCCTCTGACGGCGGAAATATTTTCAGCCTGAATGGCTTGCTGAGCGATGCCCTCGCCCTGACCGTCGAGGGGATCCGGCAGGGACATTTCTGGCAGTTTGCCAGCTATGCCTTTTTGCATGCGGGACCGTTCCATCTTCTCGCGAATATCCTCATTCTCTATTTTGCCGGACGCGAAGTGGAGCCGATCATCGGACGCCGCCATTTCATTGTGCTGTACCTGCTGGCCAATTTGATCGGAGGTCTGGCGCAGTGGGGCGCGATGACGGCAGGATGGGCACGTGCTGATTTGCCGGTAGTCGGAGTGTCGGCGGCCGCCACGGCCGTGGTGGCAGCGTACGCGACGATCCTGCCGGATTTGGAGGTGACGGTGAATCTGTTTTTCGTCTGGCCGGTGAGGATGCGGGCGAAGACGGTGGGAATCGCCACCACTTTGCTGGCGGGTGGGTTGTGGGCGTCGAAGCTTGCTCCGGAAATCGGCCCGGTGGGAATGCTCGCAGGTGTCGGAGTGGGATGGGGCTATGTGAAGGAATTGGGCTTTGGGAATCCACTCGCGATTCAGCGGTTCCTCTATAAGAAACGCCAGCATGAGGCCCGTGTGGCGCGGATGCCCACGGCCCAGTACATCAGTGAAGAGATCGATCCCATTCTTGAAAAGATCTCCCGCGAAGGAGTGAGCAGTTTGACCCGTGCGGAGCGGAAAGTCCTGGAAAAGGGGCGGCAGAAAATTTCGGGTGGCGTACAGACGCGGTAGCGAGCGGACGGTCGAGCGATCTCGGCGGAAGGGAATCTGGAGCGGCAGATTGATTGTCATTGTGTGTCCAAAAACCGGCGATTCGGGACTTCTGTGCGTAAACGTTCAAAGTCATCCACCTCCCTCCCTGCCTTTCCTTCCCAATGAATCGCTGCACTCTCTTTCGACAATCATCCCTTGCCGTAGCCGCCCTGTTTGGCGTTTCCGCATTGCTTGCCGCTGCGGAAACCGATTCTCCGAAAGAGCCGGCGATTTCCGGGAAGATCTGTGTGAGCGGTATCTATCCGCATCTCGCCGCGCTCAGTACACAGGGTGAAGTGGGCATCGGCGCCGTAGTTCCCTGGGTTGGAAAGCTATGGTGGATCACTTATCCGCCCCACTTTCCGCAGGGCAGTCCGGATAAACTCTACGAAGTGGATCCCGATATGACCGTGCATATCCGCCCCGAGAGCGTCGGCGGCACGGATGCCGACCGCATGATTCATCGCGAGTCGAATCAGCTCATCATCGGACCTTACTTCATCGACGACAAAGGTCAGGTCCGTGTGGCGGACGTGCATCAGCTTGTCGGACGTTTGACCGCCGCCGCGCGGCACCTGACTGATCCGGCGAACAAAGTCTATATCATTGATATGGAAGGGGCGATCTATGAAGTGGACGTCCATTCCCTCGCGGTTAAGAAGCTCTTCGAGAAGCCGGTGCCCGGATGGCATGGCAAAGGAGGCTATACGAGCCAGGGGCGTCTCGTGATTTCCAACAATGGAGAATCCGCCGTGCATCCGGTCAAAACGCCTTATCTCGCGGAGTTGCCGCCGAAGAGCCCTGAGGATGCGGGAGTGCTGGCGGAGTGGGATGGAAAGACCTGGAAGATCGATGAGCGCCGTGAATTTACCGAAGTCACCGGCCCAGGCGGAATTTCTGGAGCGCCCGATGATCACAGCCCTTTGTGGTCGGTGGGATGGGACAAACGATCGGTCATCCTGAAGCTGCTCGATGACGGGAAATGGCAGAGCTTTCGCCTGCCCAAGGCGAGCCACGCTTATGATCCCAAGCATGGTTGGTACACCGAGTGGCCGCGCATCCGCGAGGTCGCGAAGGATACCTTGATGCTGGATATGCACGGGATGTTCTATCGGTTTCCATCCGGGTTCAGCGCCGGGCACGTCGGAGGGATCACTCCGATTGCCAGTCATCTGCGAATGGTTCCCGATTTCTGCGATTGGAATGGGCGGCTCGTCCTCGCTTCGGACGACGCGTCGCTCATGCAAAATCCCATGGCTGGTACGTCGCAATCGAACCTTTGGTTTGGCACGCTGGCTGACCTCGATACCTTCGGACCGCGGAGTGGTTGGGGCGGGGTGTGGCTAAATGACGCCGTGCACGCTGGCGAAGCTTCAGCGCCTTTCCTGGTGAATGGCTTCGAGAATCGTGTCCTGCATCTCTCGCATGATTCCGATAGCCCACTCAAATTCACCATCGAAGCGGATGCCGCTGGTGACGGTCAGTGGAAGGAACTGGAAACCGTGACAGTGCCGGCGCATGGTTATCGGCCCTATCTCTTTCAGAAGGGGATCAGCCTCAATTGGGTGCGGGTAAAAGCGGATCGCGATTGCACCGCGACCGCCTATTTCCATCTCACGACGCCACGCGTGGTGGGAAAATCCGAAGCGGATATCTTTGCCAGTCTGCCGAAGATCTCGGATCCGGCGCCGATAACTGCCGCGCTGATTCGTCCCGGTGCAATGCCCGGAAATCTCCAGTGCGTTTTCCGGGAGGCCGATGCGCCTAAGTCGACCTATCTTGAAGCCGATCGCGAGTTACATTTCGCGAAGCCCGACGCCGATGAAACCGCGACCGTGGAAAAGATTGCGGCCGTGAAGAAGGACTTCGATGTCGATGCGGCGTCGGTCATCATGACCCAGGACGGAATTCGCTATCGCTTGCCGAAGAATGATGCGGCCTATGATCGCCCGTTCTCCGGAGCGTGGCCGCGGGGAATCCGTGAATGCATCACGGAGCGGTTTCTCGTCAATGTGCACGGATCGTTCTACGAGATGCCGCGAGAGAAAGGGTTGCCTCTTATCAAGCCGGTCTGCACGCACGGTCGCAAGATCATGGATTTCTGCACCTGGCGCGGGTTGCTCGTGATGAGCGGGACGCTGGCTTCCGCCAAACCGGACGGCCATTACTTTGCCGGGGAAAATGGCGCGGATGGCCTGTGGTTTGGAAGCATCGATGATCTGTGGAAGCTCGGGAAACCAGTCGGCACGGGTGGTCCGTGGTTGCACACCGCAGTGAAGGCCGGTGCTCCGTCGGATGCCTATCTCATGACCGGATACGACAAGAAGAAGCTCGAGCTTTCAAACGAAGACACTGCCGAGGTGAAGTTTACAGTGCAGGTCGATACCGATCATACCGGCTTCAAGACGTACGACACCTTTACCGTGCCGGCGGGAAAGACGGTCACGCATGTCTTCCCGGATGGGTTCAGTGCGCATTGGGTGCGAGTTGTCGCGGATCACGATTGCACGGCTTCGGCCACTTTTACCTATGAGTGAGATGGCCTGAATTTACGCGGCGGTGAGTTACTTCATCGCCGCGAGGGCTTCGCGAGCCAGCTTCCGTGCGCCGGATTTTTTGAACCTCGGACCGGAAGCGGCCGTGAAGTCCGCTTTGGCTTCATCCTTTCGGTCCAGGGCAAGATAAGCCCGGCCACGGTTATATAAGATGTATCCGTCGCCGGGATCCAGGCCGGCGGCGGAATTGAGGGCAGTGAGAGCTTCATCGGGCTGGTTGAGCAGCAGCAGGGCATCACCCTGCCGGTTGTAAGCTTTTGCCTGGAGGGTGGTCTGATGAATATCGTTCGGGGGCAGGCATGCGGACAATACGGAGAGGATATGCGTGCAGTCCTCCAGCGATTGATCGGCATTTTGCGCGGCGCTCTTTGGATCCGCGAGCCGCTGTTTTACCTGATCGAGCAGCGTGGCGAGTGGCGCTGCGGAGTAACTGCCCGCGCCGTGGACTCGCGCATAGTATTGCAGCGCTTCCAGGCATTCCTTGGTTTTGCCGGTCGCGGCGAGCTTGCTGATGTCGGTGAGCGCCGGGATGGGTACGAGCAGAGCTTTGAGAGCTGACGGCTCCGCCGGTTCGGGTGGTTTGCGGCCCGCCAGAAAGATGTCGTCGCCGACGAGACGCGAGTATTCCGCGGGGATTTGCGCGCCACTGGAACGTTCCATTACGCCGGCACGGGTGCGCTTGAAGACCTGCTCGATGGTGAGACCGGGCGTGAGGAGATTCTTGATCAGTTCCTCTGTGTAGAGGCCGTTTACGCCGGCGCCATCGGCCGCTGCGTGTCCGGCATCCGTCGCAAATGCAACCAGCGAACCGGCCGGTGGATTCATCTCGACCAGGCCGCCGGCCGATATGGCGTCGCGAGTCGCGGGATTGCGAGTGACGGGCGTGGAGCGGCAGGCATCGAGAATGACGAGATTGCAGCTCACCCCGGAGCTGTTCATCTCAGCGACGGCTTGTTCGGCATTGAAGAGCTTCGTTTCCGCAAGAAGGCGCAGATCGGCGCCGGTGGCCTCGCCGGGATTGTAACCGGACTTGATGGGAAGCAGATAGTTCGAGCCGGCCACCGAGATGCCATGGCCGGCAAAGTAAAAGAGCCCGACTTCGGCGCCGCTGAGCCTGGCTCGAAATTGGAGCAGTGCGGTCATGAGTTCATCGCGCGTGACGTTGTGCTTTTCGATGACGGTGAACCCGAGATTGCTCAGTGCCTTTCCCATGGCTTTGGCATCGTTTACCGTGTTCCGCAGCGGGCCGACCGCGGTTTCGTAGCGGCTGTTGCCGATGACCAGCGCCACACGCGGGCGTTTCGCGGTGTCCGCGCTTTGCGCCGGTTCGAGGGCGAGGGCAAGCGCTGACAAGAAAACGAAAGCGAGACGGGTGAAGTGGTGGAATTGCACGATGGCGGCTTGAAATACAACGCGGCAAATCGGTGCCGATTGCAAGCACGTCAACCATAGTAGAGGCGGCGTCCCGACGCTTGATGAACGTCGATTGCAGGATCAGTACAGATCTTTCTCTATGTCCCCTTCAGGGCGTTGAGCACTTTGGGAGAAGGGCACCGAACTTGAAGCCATTGGGATAGTCAATTTGGAGACGAAGGCAGGTAAAGGAGAGCGGGCTTGCAGCCCGCAGTGGCTTGGATCGCGCTGGACGTTCGGTTCAATTTATTCGCGATCCCGTTTGGAGCCGCGGCACTCACTGCGAGCTGCAAGCCCGCTCTCCTTTCGTTCGGTGATCGTGCCGGTCGACAATTTTGGACCCTTTGAGAATCCGACGCGCCCAAGCGGCGGGATGCCACTTCCACTCTGGCGCTCCAAAATCGTTCTCAGGTTGAAAATCGAGCGGCGAACGGTTCTCCTCCGGCGCGTCAAAACCGCTTCCCGGCCGCATCCATGATTTCAACGCCCGCCCGTTACTATTTCCTCGCTTCCGTTTTGCTCGTCGCCGGATGTGCTCCCACTGTCAGGACCGGCTCGCAGCCGGCAGCGCTCACGCCGGGCGATCCTTCCGCGCCTTCTCAGGTAACACCCAGTGAAGCGCTGGCCATCGCACAGCAGTTTGCCAATCATCCCTGGCGGCCCTATGCGAAGAACATCCTGCACGGCAAGGACGGCGGTGGCATCCTGGTGAATACGCCGGATGCAGGTTATAAGGACTCCGAGCGTCCCGGTTGGTGGCTTCCCGGTGAGGTGAATACGGGAATCCCGTACAAATGGGGCGGTTTCGACGATTCTGCATCGTTCGATGCCGGTATCGAGAACGGCTCGGCAGCCGGAGATGTTTCGTCGCCTGCAAAACGCCGGGCGGATAATGCCGCAGTCAGCGCCCACGCGGTGGGAGTGGATTGTTCCGGCTTCGTGTCGCGTTGCCTGAAGCTGCCCTCGGTTCAGGACAGCGGCCAGTTGCCCGCGGTTTGCAAGGTACTCGCCAATCCGCAGGATCTTCATCCGGGTGATTTGCTGAATATTCCCCACCGCCATGTTCTCCTCTGTGCCGGATGGGCGACGCCGGATCATAAGTGGATTTATTTCTACGAAACCGGGGGCGCTCCAGATTACTGGAAGCCGGGACTCAAACAGGCGCCGCTCGATGGTTTGCTGGCCCTTGGTTATCAGCCGCTGCGCTACCGCGGGATGGCGACCGAAGTGCGAACCGATGGAAAACAAGTCCTCACGCGTGGTGTTCGGGCTGCGGCGGAGGTCGTCAGCAAACCGGAAATCGGGGAACCCTGAGTGTAAGTTGAGTCATTTCGCGCTTGGCCCTTTTTGGTGAGCGTTATATCACAGTGCATACAACGATGATGAAGTACTGCATCCCATTTCTGCTCTTGCTTGCCGCGTCGGCCTCCGGCGCGATTGTTTCTCTGAACACGGTGGCAGACACCTTTGTTACTGGAGGAAGTTCTGATTCAAATGCGGGAAGTCCCACGGCAAACTACGGCGGTGCGGGCGCCCTGGAGATCTCGGCACCGGGATCTCCGGAAGGGGAGATCCAGAGTCTGTTGCGGTTTGACCTGAGTTCCGCCAAGGCCAGCTTCGATCTGACGTTCGGCGCCGGGAACTGGGTGATCAACGGCGTCACGCTGCAGCTTGGCACCAATTTCGGCACGCAAGGCGTGCAACCGAACAATCCGATCTTCAACGCCATCAATGGCGGGAAGTTTGCCATCGATTGGATGGCGAATGACAACTGGGGAGAAGGCAACGGTACGCCGGCTTCGCCTTTCATCCCTTCGAATCCGCCAGTGGATGGCGCGACCTTCAATTCGCTTTCCGGCCTGATCAGCGGTTCGGATCGAACGCTGGGCGTCTTCACTTATACACCGGTGGGTAATACCAATCCGCCAACGGTGCCGCCGGCGACTTATAGTCTTGCGCTCGATCCCAGCTTTGTCGCGGATGTTTCGGCGGGTGATCTGGTGAGCCTTCGAGGCTACGCGGCGGACACGAGTGTGAGTTATTTGTTTAATGCACGCAGCTTCGGCACTACTGCCAACCGTCCGACACTGATCATCAGCGCAGTTCCGGAACCGGGGACGGCGACGCTTCTCCTTTGTGCCGGGATTCCGTGGCTTACCCGTCGGCGCCGTTATGCACGCCAGGCGTAAGGCCTTTACTCTTATCGAACTGCTCGTCGCGATTGCCATCATCGCCGTGCTTGCGGCATTCCTTCTGGGGGCTTATTCGAAGGCGATGTCGGCTCGGGATCAGACGGAAAGTGTCTCGCGCCTGCGCCTGTGGGGCGTGGCGCTTGGCGCTTACGTCGCGGAGAACAGCGGAAATCTGCCGAGGCGCGGTCAGGGTGTGCAGGCTGTGACCCAGCTCGATCGTCCCGAGGATTGGTTCAACGCTTTGCCGCCGTACCTCGGGCAAACCGCCTATGGCGAACTCGTGAATAAAGGTTTCCGGCCCAAGGCGGGGGACCACTCGATATTTGTCCGGCCCGGCGCGAAAGATCCCGGTGGCGCTGCCTTCCTGAGTTACGGCATGAACATGAACCTGTCGCCGTGGAACCTGGCCGACCCGACGCGTCTCTCGGCGATCGAGGTTCCATCGATCACTGTTTTCCTGGCTGAAAGTCCCGGGCCCTATGCAAGCACCTACCCGTCGGCTCGTGATTTCAGTTGTCTCGCGCCTTACAATGGCAAGGGGGATATCCTCTTTCTCGATGGACACGTCGGTACTTTCACCGCGGAATACATCGGTGTCGGTTCCGGAGATCCGCAGCGTAACGATGTGCGCTGGCTCACGGGCACGGTGAGCGACGCGCAAGCTGGAAACTACCGCTGAGTATGCTTCTTCGAAAAGCCGTTGTCCCCTGTCTCGTTCTGCTTGCTTTCGCGTGCTCTATTTTCTCCGCTTGCACAAAGCGCGAAGTGCGGCGGCCGATACGTGTCGCCGTGATCGGCGGCATGACCATGACCGGGATGTGGCAGGAACTGGCCGCGAAATTCGAAGCGGAGACGGGATGGAAGACGCAACTCATCATTACCGGGCCGAAGCCGGTGATCTCGGAACCTTTCCGGAAGGGAGAAATAGATCTTCTCACCATGCACACCAGTGACGGCACAACCGACCTGGTGGCGGACGGTTTTGGGATCAACATGCGCCCTTGGGCGCGGAACGAACATACCATCGTCGGGCCATCGAGCGATCCTGCGGGTATTCGCGGCATGAAAGACGGAGCGGAAGCTTTAAAGAAAATTGCCGCCGCGCGCGCTCCTTTCGTGGATTTCTACGGACCGGGCAGCCGGGAACTCACACATAAGCTTTGGCAGCGGGCAGGGCTGAAGCCCGAAGGCGAATGGTTGTTGAAAGATGAAAGCCCGACTCCGCAGGGAATTGTCTCCTTTGCCGAACAAAAGCAGGCCTACGTCGTGGTCGGACGTATACCGGTAACCTTTGGCAAGATGGCACTCGGAGGCATGGAGGTGCTGGTCCAGGGCGATCCGACGATGCGCCGCCCATTCGTGGTTATCGAGGCAAATGAAAAGAAATTCCCCCACACAAATACCGAAGGCGCTCGTGTACTCGCCGATTGGCTTGTGGGCGCGAAGGGCCAGAATTTCCTGCTCGAATTTGGACGCAAATCCCCGGGAGGGATTCCCTTGTTCTATCCGGTAAATTTGCCGGAGTGATTGATTCCTGAAACTGCGCCGGTTGCTAATCTTTGAGCAGCTTTTGCAATTTTCGCCATCCTGGCTGTGTGGCGGCCTCGCAGGCTTCCCGCATCGCCTGATACTCCGCGAGCACCTTGATGCCAGTCTCGGTGATGCGCGTTCCGCCACCCTGGCGTCCGCCCCGCGATAATTCCACGAGCGGTTCACGAAAGCTTTCGTTCATGGCTCGGACAAGGGCGAGCGCCTTCACATACGACATCTTCATCGCGCTGGCGGAGCGATTCAGGCTGCCCGTTTCGATCAGGGACTCAAGCAACTGCGCTTTGCCGGGACCGAATGCGTCACTCTCCCCACGAGTGACGCGCAAGCGGACTCTGACGGTGTGAAACTGCGGATCGGTGACGTTTGCCACGCGGCCTACTTTGCGACGCGCAACTGCCTTTCGGGAGTGCTCTCCACGATGGCGGTTTCGAGTTCGTCCTCGGGTTCATCGCCAAGGGGCCAGATGTGAAAGCCGCCCTTCCAGGCGCTGCCAATCTCCCAAGTGCCCCAGATACCCTTGCCTTCGCGAAACCCGCGGAAAGTCACATGATGGGCGCTGATGTAGGTCTTGATCCACCAGCATTCGCTGGCGGACTCGCTGTAACGCCCGGCTACGATGGAAGGCCCGACGCGATCCGTCCCTTCCCCTGTGATCTTCCCCTCGGCAAAGTTGAGGAGGAGATCCATCCGGTAGCGGCGTCCACCGGCGCAGTAGTTAAAAAATCCGGTCCACGGTCCGGACGGGAACGGCGTTTCATTCATGGCACGAAACTGGGATGGCCTGGGTGTTCAAGGCGGCGGCACACATGTTGAAAATAACACTTTATGACCAAAGCAAAAGGCGTGCTCCACCCGCGCGAAATTCGTACTGGAATTTGAAGTATGACATGGCGGCGCCAAATCTGAGGGGATTGGACCCACACCATCTTTCACGGAACGATTCGTTGGAAAATCCGAAGGGAACCCGGCTGCCTGACTCACGTTCTGTCATGTATTAATTCCGCTTCTTTTTGTAGCGGACCCGACACCACGCAAGAGCAGTTTCTGCCGGGAAAAGCTACTGCTGGCGGCAGGCATCGCACGAGATTTCCGGCTCGTTCCCATGTGCTTTTCCCCGGTCGCCGCAGGAAGCTAACCATGGACGTTGTTAACTGCGATGGCGCCGGTTCGTTTCGCCCCAAATTATCCATTTCTCATCGCCGCGTTTTTATTTTCATTCGTGCCGTTTGGGACTCGCATTTTTGCGATGGCCCGAGTTGGGACCCGATCTGGAAGGCCGCTACTATAATGCAGATTCCCCGCACCCGCCTTGAGGCTTTACGTCGAAAACGACGAAGTTTCGGACAAGGCTTGAGCGGAACGCGCCAACGCGCTTGAAATCGCGGCGCGAATGGTTGCCCCCCTCCTTCAACTTTCGAATATCGCCAAGTCGTTCCTCGCTGTACGAGCGTTAAAAGGTGTTTCGTTTTCTTTGCTGCCGGGCGAAGTGCACGCCTTGCTCGGCGAGAACGGCGCCGGGAAGTCGACACTCATCAAGGTGATCGCCGGAGCGCATGCGCCGGATTCCGGAGAAATCGAAATCGGCGGCCAAAGGTTGCATCGGTTGACTCCAAACGCAGCCCATCACCAAGGCATCGCCTGCATCTATCAGCAGCCCGCGCTTTTTCCGGATCTCTCCGTTGCCGAGAACATCGCCTTGACCCTGGAACCGCCGAGTCCTTTCCGCCGCGTCCGATGGTCCAGGCGGCGGGAACGTGCTGCCGAGCTGCTGAAGGAGGTAGGCGCCGTGATCGATCCCGAGACTGAAGTGCGGCATCTCTCCATGCCCGAGCAGCAACTCGTGGAAATCGCCAAGGCACTCGGCGCAGGGGCCAAGATTCTCATCATGGATGAGCCGACGGCTTCGCTGACGCAAAAGGAAGTACAACTTTTGCTAAACGTTGTGCGTGATCTGAAAGGGAAAGGCGTTGGGGTCATCTATATCTCCCATCGCCTTGAAGAGATTTTCCAGATCGCGGATCGTGTGACCGTGCTGCGTGATGGAGAAAGCGTCGGCACGCATCCGGTGAGCGGGATCGATGAAGCGGGGCTGATCAAGCTGATGGTGGGACGTGAAGTGGCGCAGATCTATCCTCCACGGGAGCGCGAACCTGGTGCAGTTGCATTGGAAGTGCGGCATCTCGGCTGCCGCGCTGCGGGTGTACGCGACGTGTCGTTCGATGTCCGGGCGGGAGAAATCTTTGGTCTGGCGGGGCTCGTTGGCGCTGGACGTACAGAACTCGCGCGAGTGCTGTTTGGTATCACCCCGGCGGATGAGGGAACGATTGCATTGAACGGGAAAAGCCTCCGTGTGCGGTCGCCTCGCGAGGCGGTGGAAAATGGAATTGCCTATGTGCCGGAAGATCGCAGACGGCATGGCGTGATTCTTCCCATGGCGATCTCGGCAAATACCACAATGGCGGTGCATCCGACCTTGTTTCCGGGAGGATGGTTGCGCTTTGGCCGGGAGCGAGAGATCACAACGAAGTACGTTAACGAACTAGCCGTAAAAACTCCGACGATCGAGACGCTCGCTGGAGCTCTCTCGGGGGGTAACCAGCAAAAGGTCGCGGTGGCTCGCTGGCTGGCCACCAACCCCAAAGTGCTCATCCTCGATGAACCCACCCAGGGCGTGGATGTCGGCGCCAAATCGGAGATTCATCGAATCATCCGTCACCTTGCGGCTCAGGGGCTCGCCGTCATGATGATATCCTCCGATCTGCCGGAGATTCTAGGGATGAGTGACCGCATCGGCGTGATGCGCGGCGGAACGCTGACCGGGGTGCTCGATGGCGAATCCGCCACTGCTCACGGGGTAATGGCCGCCGCGCTGGGCCAATTGGAAAATGGAGGCATGGCGGCGTGAAAAAGCATCTTCGCGAAATCGCCGTCGCCGGTGCACTGGTTCTCCTGCTGCTGGTGCTTGCCTTTGCGGCTCCGGCATTTTTCAAACCGCAGCAATTGATCTCGGTGCTGACGGCAGCCGCGCCCGTGCTGCTCGCGGCTTGTGGGGTGGCGTTGGTCATTATCGCCCGGCAGATCGATATCTCGATCGGTTCTCTGTTTGCCTGGTGCAGTGTCCTCGCTGGGCTTGCCGCGGCGAGGGGCTGGCCGATGCCGCTGGTGGCGTTGGTCGCCATCGTCGCTGGAGCATTCCTCGGCGCAATCAATGGCGGATTGATCGCGGGCTTGGGATTGCCGTCCATCGTCGTGACGCTTGCCACAATGGTAACCTGGCGCGAAGCGATGCGCTGGTGGCGAGAAGGGGAATTTGTGCGTGATCTGCCGACGACTTTCCAGTGGTTTGGCATGAGTCAGACGGGAGGGCAATGGCTGCTTCTCATCATCGCGGCTTTGGTTTTTCTCGTTCTCGTTTTTGCCCTGAAGCACTTGGCAGGCGGCCGCTTTGTTTATGCGGTTGGATCCGATGCCGAAGCCGCCCGGCTAGCGGGCATCAGCCCACGGATCGTGACGTTCCTCCTCTTCGTGCTCATGGGCGCTCTCACTGGACTTGGGGCTCTGCTCGGAGCGATCCGTTTCGCGGATGTCGATCCAAAGACGGGCGAAGGATTGGAACTGCAGGCGATTGCCGCGGCGGTTGTCGGAGGTGTGGCGATTTCCGGCGGTCGCGGAAAATTATGGGGCGTTCTCGCCGGCGTGATGCTGCTCGCCTGCATTGCGCCCGCACTGGTCTTTTTGCATATCCAGCCGCAATGGGAACGGGCCATTCAAGGTGCAATCATCCTCGCTGCGGTGGCGGCGGATCGGTGGAGCGGCGGAAAATGAGCGAAGGAGAATTCGTATGACGACGACTGAGACTTCGACCTCTCAACCCGGTTCCAAGGAGACGGACAAAAAGCGGGTTCCCGCATTTCTCCGGCAGTTTTCGACAATCCTGCTCCTGGTGATCGCGATCGAGATCACGATTTTTTCCAATACCGCTTCCCATTTCAATACGACGGGGAACTTCCTCGAGATCATCCGGCTTAGCGTGGAAGTCGGATTGCTCGCGCTGGTCATGACGCCTGTCATTCTCACTGGCGGTATTGATCTGTCGGTTGGCTCGTTGCTCGGCCTGTGCGCGATTCTTTTTGGAAAACTCTGGCGCGACGGACATTTGCCCGTGTGGCTGGCGGCGATCTGCACACTGCTCATTGGCGCGACCGGCGGAGGCTTGAATGCGCTGCTCGTCACACGGCTCCGGCTTCCTCCTCTCATCGTCACGCTGGGTTCGTTTTCGCTTTTTCGTGGTCTGGCGGAAGCTGTCACCCGGGGCGTGGATAACTTCACCGGCTTTCCCGATTCGTTCCTTTTCCTGGGCCAGGGTTACTTTCTGGGAACGATTCCCGCGCAATTACCCGTCTTTGCCCTCGTGGCCGTCGGCGTTTGGTTGCTTGTGCATCGCACGGTGTATGGCCGCGCCTTTCGGGCGATCGGATTTTCACCAGAAGGAGCGCGTTTTGCTGGAATCCCCGTAGAGAGAAGGCTTGCGCTCGCTTACATACTGACGGGATCGGTGTGCGGGCTGGCTTCACTAATCTATGTTGCACACGTCGGCCAGGCCAAAGCTGATGCCGGAACGGGATACGAATTGCTCGCGATTACTGCCGTCGTTCTTGGCGGGGCCTCAATTTTCGGTGGAGTGGGGGATGTCCACGGTACCCTTCTCGGTCTCGCCGTGCTGGCGATTTTGCGTAATGGCCTCATCCTTTCCGATCTTCCCGCGGAACTCGCGGGAATCCTCACCGGCGTATTGCTTCTGGCCGTGCTAGTCGGTGAGGCGGTGCTGAAAAAGCTTTTCGTTCACCGTTCCCGCAGGTTGAACACTCAGGTCGCTCCCCTCAATCCGCTGAATCCTCCCGCATGAAACGTACGCTCTTCTTCGCCTCGCTCCTCGCCACCGTTTTGCTGACTGGTTGTCCGAAAGGAAAAGTGTCCGATACCGTTTCTGGGGACGGCGGTGGAAGCCTGACCATTGCCCTGATGCCGAAGAGCAAGGGCAACGCCTACTTCATTGCCTGCCACAAAGGCGCGGAGGAAGCAGGCAAGCAGATCGGCGCGAAGCTGCTCTGGGGCGGACCAACGGAGCCTGATCCGGCCAAACAAAACGAAATCGTCGAGACTTGGATCACGCGGGGTGTGGATGTCATTGCCGCCGCCGTGGAAAACAAGGAAGGGATCTCCACCGCGCTACGCAAAGCGCGGAAAAAGGGCATCAAAGTGGTGACGTGGGATTCCGATGCCGAACCGGATGCGCGCGATTTTCTCGTGAATCAGGCCACGCCCGAAGGCATCGGCTCCACGCTGATGGACGAAGCCGCCAAAGTCCTCGGTAATAAAGGCGAGTACGCTATCATCACTGCTTCACTTACAGCAGCGAACATGAACGAATGGCAAAAGAACATCGCTGCGCGGAACGCTGAAAAGTATCCCGATCTCAAGATGGTCGCACTCCGTCCGTGCGACGATCTGAAGGACAAAGCTTTCAGCGAAACGACGGCCATTCTCAATGCGAACCCGAATGTGAAGTTAATCATGGCCATCTGCTCGCCCGCGGTTCCAGGCGCGGCGGAAGCTGTGAAACAAAGCGGACGCACGGATGTGAAGGTGGTGGGCCTTGGCTTGCCTAATGAGAACAAACGCTATGTTCACGAGGGAATCACCCCAGCGGTGATCCTCTGGAATACCGCGGACCTTGGTTATACCACCGTCCTCGCGGCAGCCGCCGTCGCCAAGGGAGAGTTGAAGCCCGGGGTGACGACCTTCAAGGCTGGCCGCCTCGGCGATCTCGAGGTGAAAGGCGATAACATCATTCTCGGAAAACCCTTCGTTTTTACGAAGGATAATATCGATCAGTTCGATTTCTGAGCGCGAAGCGGTTTCGCCGGCTTGGTATTACTCGATCCCGTGTCTTCCCTTCTTTGCATCGGCCACCGGGGCGCCTGCGGCTACGAGCCGGAGAATACCTTGCGATCCTTTCGCCGGGCGCTTGAGTTTGGTGTGGATGGGCTTGAGTTTGATGTCCAGTTAGCCGGAGAAGAGTTGGTTATCTTCCATGACAGCCGGCTGGAAAGGACGACGAATGGGCGCGGATACCTGAGGCGAAAGACCTTTGCTCAACTGCGGGACCTTGATGCCGGGGCGGGCGAGAAGATCCCAACGCTTCGTGAGGTCATGGAACTCGTAAACGGCCGTGCCTTTCTTAATATCGAGCTCAAAGGACGGCGCACGGCTGGTCCTGTGGCCGAATTGCTTGCCGAACTGATTTCTCAAGGACGCTGGCAAGCTTCCCAATTCATCGTCTCTTCATTCAATCGTCGTGAGCTTCGCGATTTCCGCGCGGTAGCTCCTGCGGAGATTCCGATTGGCTTGTTATTGAATCGTCCGACCCGGCTTTGGCGCCGGGCCGCCCGGATCCTGGGTGCGTCCAGCATCCATCCACCCGCGCGATTCACCAGCCGGCGCTTTGTCGATGAAGCGCATAAGCTCGGACTCAAGGTCTTTGTCTATACTGTCAATACGCCGGTCCTGATCGATAAAATGAGGGCGATGGGTGTGGATGGGGTCTTTACGGATTACCCGGATCGAGTCATTCAAAACGATAGCGTTGGATAACTCCACGAGAGTTATTCAGGCGAAAAATGTGAAAAATACCCGTTTTTCCTGGCCTTTCTGGATTTGGTCTCTAATATCCGCGCATGCGAACTCCCGCTCGCCTCGTCCTGCTCGCATCCTGTTTCATCCTTGGCGCCTGCGCTACGCAGCGTCCGTTGCCAACCTTTGAACGTCCGATTGCCAGGTCGGCTGTGCAATCGGTACGAACTACAGCTTATACGGATACAGAAGCGGATCATCGCCCTTATGGCTGTAATAGCGCCTTGGGCAGTACTCTGTGTTCCGGCCAGATCAACAGCGCCGCGGCCGATTGGTCACGATGGCCGGCTGGCACCATTTTCCGTATCCGGGAGACTGGTGAAACCTATCAGGTAGATGACTACGGCTGGGCTCTGTCTGGTACGAATACGATCGATCTATACAAGCCATCGCGCGCTGCAATGAACGCCTGGGGTGTGCACCGGGTAAATATCGAGATTCTTCACTGGGGCGATGTCTGGAGGAGTTACAATGTGCTGAAGGAGCGTAACAAATACGCCCATGTGCGCCGGATGCTGAAAGAGATCGACGGCCGCTATGCTCGTAATTCGCCTCCCGCGGAGCCGGTCATCGCGGCGGCGGTGTCTGCCCCGATGCCGATTTCGGCGCAGTCTGCGACTTCAATGGAACCGGCGGCCTCGGTTCAGCCGGCGGCTAAGCCGTTTAATAGCTCAAACTGGCCGAAAGCACAGGCCGTGACGCCGGTATCGGCGGCTCCTGTATCCCCGGTCCGTCCGCCGGTGGCGTCCAATCCATTTTACCGTTAGCAAACGGGACGCAGTCTGAACTGCACCGACGTGTTCACGGCGAGTGTATTGACGAAAAGCGCCCGTTGAAATCTCCGGTGTTGCTTTGAGCGCCGGGGTGCGAAGAGTGGAGGTTCATCTGAACCGCTCCCTCGTCGTACCAATGCCGAATCTTGTCTCCGATCTTCAATCGCTCCTGGATCCCCAGCGGGTTCTCCACGAGCGCGAACATTTGCTGACATATGGCTTTGACGGGACGGCTGCGATTGGCGGCGAAGCCTCTTGCGTGGTGCTACCGCAGACGACGGAAGAGGTTGTTTCGATCGTGCGATATGCCAGCGAAAAGGGTGTGCCGATCGTGACCCGCGGGTCGGGGACCGGTCTCAGCGGCGGGAGCATTCCGGTGCCGGGTGGCATCGTTCTCTGTCTCGTCAGAATGGATCGTATTCTGGAGTTGGATGCGCGGAATCTCACGCTTCACGCGGAAGCGGGCGCCATCACACAAAAGATCGCCGAAGCAGCAGATGGCGCCGGGTTGCTCTATCCACCCGATCCTGGATCGATGAAGATCTCGACCATCGGTGGCAATGTCGCGGAGAATTCCGGTGGGTTACGCGGTCTGAAGTATGGAATTACGCGAGACTATGTTATGGGATTGGAAGTTGTCCTGGCCGATGGCCAGGTTGTGACGCTGGGGAATAAGTGCGTGAAGGACGTGGCGGGTTATTCGATGAAGGATGTCTTCATTGGTTCCGAAGGAACGTTGGGCATTATCACCAAGGTCCTGCTACAACTCGTGCCCAAGCCCGCGGCGAAGAAGGCACTGCTCGCGACCTTCGCCCGCATGTCAGAGGCGGCGGATACGGTATCTGCCATCATCGCGGCGAAGATCATCCCGTGTACCCTGGAGTTTCTCGATAAGGTCACCATCCGCTGTGTAGAGGAGTACGCAAAGGTAGGATTGCCACTCGATGCCGAAGCGATCCTGCTCATGGAAAGCGACGGTCATCCCGCGGTAGTGGCCGAAGAGGCCCAAAAGATGGAAGCGATTGCCCGTGAATGTGGGGCAGTCACGGTGGCGGTCGCGGCAGATGCGGAGGAGTCAGCGCGTCTCAGTACCGCCCGGCGATCCGCCTTTTCCGCGCTGGCGAGGGTTTCGCCCACCACGATTCTGGAAGACGCCACGGTGCCACGGAGTGAGTTGACGAAGATGATCAATTTCATCCAGGAAGTGGGTGCCCGGCATCAATTGCGCATCGGCACCTTCGGTCACATGGGAGATGGCAACTTGCATCCAACCTTCCTGACGGATGAACGGAATCATGCGGAGATGGAGCGCGTTGAACTCGCGATGAAAGAGATCTTCGACTTTGCGATCAAACTGGGCGGAACGATTACCGGCGAACACGGCGTGGGCCTGGCGAAGAAGAAGTTCCTGCCCGGTGCGATTGGCGATGCCAGCTTGTCGCTGCTCAAGCAGTTAAAGAAAACCATGGATCCACGAGGGGTTCTGAATCCGGGAAAGATTTTCGATTGAGCGCACTTATCGAGTCCACGCCATGAGTGAGCAATCAGTCCTCCAATCGGAAAGCGCCGTGCAGCATCGCATCGAAGAGATCGGTCGTTCGTCGCCTTCGGGTCCAGCCGGCGCTTCGAAGTATTTGAAGCATCTTGATTTCTCGATTCTTCAGCAGTGCATCCATTGCGGGATGTGTTTGCCGACGTGCCCGACTTACGACACGACGCGGTTGGAGCGCAACAGCCCTCGCGGACGCATCGCGCTGATGCGCTCCATCGCCGAAGATAAGTTGCCGGTGACGCCGGCCTTCGGTGAAGAGTTATATTTCTGTCTTGGCTGCCTGGCCTGCGAAACGGCGTGTCCGGCAGGAGTCAACTACGCGACGATGTTTGAAGAGGCGCGGGCGGACATTGAGCAAGCCGGTGTGCTTGCACATCCGCGGCGGAATGTGATTCGAGCTTTCACTCTACGGTTTCTTTTCACACAGCCACTGGTTCTGCGTGCCGTGGGCCGTCTTCTCTGGTTGTATCAGGCATCAGGTTTGGAAGGGATCGTTCGTAGCTGGAATTTGCCGCGCCTTCTTCCCGCCTGGCTGCGGGATCTCGAGCCACTGACTCCGCGCGTTCAGTCGAAGTTTTCTGACGAGTTGATCCGGGCAAAAGAGCGGCCCGTGAAAGTGCGTGCCCGGGTGGGGATGCTCACCGGATGTGTGCAGGATCTGGTATATCCTCACGTGAACCGCGACACCGTCGACGTGTTGCTCGCCAACGGTTGCGAGGTGATCACGCCGCGCGCACAACATTGCTGCGGCTCACTGCACGCCCATAACGGTGAGCTTGAAGTGGCCCGGGAAATGGCGCGCCGTAATATCGTCGCCATGGAAAATGCGGCCGGTCCGCTCGATTCGCTGGACGCGATTGTAACCAACGCGGCGGGGTGTGGCTCGCATCTCAAGCATTATGACCGGTTGCTCGCCGAGGACCCCGAGTTCGCAACCCGAGCCGTGACGTGGTCGCGGAAGTTGCGCGATATTCACGAGTGGATTTCTCAACTTGGGCCAGTGGCGCCGAAAGCGAATGAGCCTCGGACCGTCACTTACCATGAGGCCTGTCACCTCGTACACGGTCAGAAGATCTCCCGGCAACCGCGCGAACTCCTTAAGCTCATCCCTGGCCTGACCTTCGTCGAATTACCCGAGTCCGCGTGGTGTTGTGGCAGTGCGGGGATTTACAATATCACCCAACCGGAGATGTCGAAGAAACTGCTCGACCGGAAGCTGGAGAAGATCCGCGGCACGGGCGCCACGGTGGTGGCATCGGCAAATCCCGGTTGTTGCGTGCAGTTGGAAGCGGGAATGCGTGAGGCTGGACGCGAAGTGGAGATCGTCCATCCGATTACGTTGCTCGCGCGGGCATATCGGCAGGAGAGGCAGGGCGGGTGAAAACGGTCGTTGCGCCGGGCGGCTGCCCGATGTATCCGGTGGCGGGCCTCAAGCGCCATCTTGCAAATCTCATGGATCGAATCACCCTTACCAGTCGGCTGGCCGTTGGATTTTTCTCGTGTCTCGCCCCGCTCTCTACGTTTGCCCAAGCTCCCGGTGCTCCACTGCCGCCGGTTGCCCCTCAGGCGCCGGTTGCCCCTCAGGCGCCGGTTGCCCCTCAGGCGCCGGTTGCCCCTCAGGCGCCGGTTGCCCCTCAGGCGCCGGTCTCGCCACAGGACCCCGGTACATCCGAGTCTCCGGCGAAGGCGCAGCGCCTGAAGTCTCATAGACTTAGCTTCGAAGCCCATTTAGTGGCAACGGGTGGGACTGCCAAGACTGGGATTGCGGGGCCAGGGGGGCCGATTACTCCATCCGGTGGGGCCACGTTACCCGCCGTACTAGGCGGTATCACGACCAGCAGCACCTCTGGAACGGTTCGCAACAAGGAGAATAAGGAGACGATCGAAGTGAGGCTTCACAACTTCGGAACATTGCCGGATACGGCACACTTTGAATGGTATTTCATGGCGAAGAGCCAGCACCGCCCCACATATGTATGGGATCGTGGAGAATGTGACCTTGACGTGGGAGCGGGCGCCGATGTCGTGGCTCAATTTGAGTCGACCGGCTTGATCGAAACGACCGTGCGCGAGACCAGAACGACGACAACGACTGACCGGCTTACCGGTACGAGGTACACTGATGTCACGGGGAGTCAGACCCGTAGCGGTGCGCAGCCCTACGGCTGGATCGTTCGTCTGGTCGATCATAACCAGATCCTCAAAGTCCAGGCATCCTCCCCGGCATTGGAGGAGGTCGGTCGAAATACTTCGCAGCTCAATCAGTTCGGATATTCGCCACCGCCCCCCGCAAGTCGGTCGCCTATGGGCCTGCAGCCGCTGCGGCGTTGAACTTGATAACGGATTTCGCGGCGGCCGGGTCGACCTACGAACTCCGCGGCTCAACGCCAAGCAAGTGCCGGACGAAGAAATCATCCCGACGGCGTCGTCCATAAGGAGAACCGCTCGCACCGTGGCCGGCGCCGGGGACGACGAGCAGATCGAAATCTTTGTCGGCTTTGATGAGGGCATTCACAACTTGCATCGTCGATGACGGGTCGACGTTCTTGTCCATCTCTCCCACCACGAGCATGAGATTGCCGGTGAGATTGGCCGCGTGGGTCACGTTCGAGCAATCGGCATATTCCGGACCTATCGGCCAGCCCATCCACGCTTCGTTCCACCAGATCTTATCCATCCGGTTGTCGTGGCAACCGCAGTCGGCGACGGCCGCTTTGTAAAAGTCGCCGTGGAAGAGCAGGGCGCCGAGCGCATTCTGCCCGCCAGCGCTTCCGCCAAATACGCCGACCCGTGATAGATCCATCCAGGGCCGTGTGGAGGCAGCGGCGCGCATCCAGGCGATGCGATCGGGGAAGCCGGCATCCTTGAGATTCTTGAAGCAGACTTCATGGAAAGCCCGGCTACGCCAGTTGGTGCCCATGCCGTCAATCCGGACGACGATGAAGCCAAGCTCCGCGAGCGCCAGACTTCCCGTTTGTCGGCCCCATGCTTTGGGAACGAAGAAGTCCTGCGGGCCGGCATAGATATCTTCGATCACGGGATACTTCTTCGCCGGATCGAAATGGAGCGGACGAATGATGATGCCGTAGATATCTGTCTGACCGTCGCGTCCCTTCGCCACAAAGTGTTCCGGTGGATGCCAGCCGGTCGCGAGGAGTTCGTTGACGTCGGCATGTTCCAGTTCGCTCATGAGTTTACCATCAGCTTCCCGTCGCAGTTCGATTGTCGGCGGCTGATCCACCCGCGACCAGGTATCGATGAAATAGCGATGGTCTGGCGACCATTCCCAGGTATGCGTGCCGTCGCCTTGCGTCAGCGATACCTGACTATTTCCATCAAGGCCCGCGCGTGCGAGGTGAAAATAGTAAGGATCCTGTTCCGGCTTGCCTCCCATGGCGCGAAACCAGACGAGGCGCTTTTTGTCATCGACACTCTCCACGCTGCGCACATTCCATTTGCCGTGTGTGATCTGTGCTTTAACCGCCCCCGTACGGGTATCGATGAGATACAGATGGTTCCATCCGTCACGTTCACTCATCCAGATGATTTCACCGGTCGCATCCAGCCAGTGATGATAGGACTTCTGTGAGTAATCGATGAATGCCGCGCTCTTCTCTTCAATAATCGGATGAGCCTCTCCGGTCGCGGCATCGACGGAGATCATGCGCAGCACCTGATGCCCGCGCTGGTTGTAAATGAAGAAGAAATGAGAGTTATCCGGCGCCCAGTGGAAGTCATCGAGGCTCCAGGGGTTCGGAAATAAGTCGTCCTGAATAGAGGTGGCCGAACGCTTCGTCACGTCGAAGAGCCGAGGCCGTGGATGGTCGATGCGATCGCCCGGCTTGAGATATTCGTAGCTATCGAGCTTCGGTTGTAACTGATCCGACGGTGACGACTGGACAAGATAGACTTTGCGCTCCTGGCCCGGTTTTACCTGGTTGGCGACGAACTTTGTGCCATCGGGTGACCAGTGAAATGGCTCGCGATATTCGTCATCGGCCGTGCCATCCTTGGTAAGTTGCACTTCTTCTCCATGCGTCGTGCTCCGAATCCAGACATTGTGCTCGCGGATGAAGGCTCGCCACTCCCGTGGAGCTCTGGCGGGCCGCTCCGCTTCGGCGGCTGGCGGGGTTGCGGGCCGTTGTTCCGGAGGATCGATTACCGCGTCACCATCAGTCTCGCCGCCCTCAAAGACGCCCAGCGGAACACCGTTTTGGCCTTCGATCCACCAGACATGCCCGACGTATGTCGACATTTGCCGTGACTCGTTCGGTTGGATCGCCCCGTAATCGTGGCGTTTGCCGCCGGCATCGATCCACCACAGCATTGCCGTTTGGCCGCTGTGATTGACGAAATGAATCGAGGCCGGTTCCGACGAGTCGCCGGTACTGGGCCGCGGCTTCAGATCGCCGGGTTGATGCGGGACTTTGGGTGGGGCAGGCACGACCTGCCTTTCGCCCTTGGCCGCATCTACAAGCACGTATTCCTTTTTGCCACCGGCGAGGTCTACCCGATACCAAAAACTGTCCCCGCCGGGGAGCCAGTGCGGGCTGATCTTATCGCGGAAAGTCTTCCCGGCAGTAAGGCCGTCGAGTGAATGGGCGCGATCGTAGTCCGCGCGGGTTCCCTGGCCAAAAGCGACCGCGGAACAGAGCAAAAGAGCGAGGAGGGAGCGGAACATAGTGAACGACTCCCTAGCTCAACGCGGTGCGGCCCGCACGCCGTCGTTCTTCTATGACGCATGAACAACAACCCGCCCGCACCAGAACTACGGGGCGACGCTCGGTATCATGGCGTTCTTGACGAGCAGCTTCTTGTCCTTGCCGTTCCCCTTGAGAGACATGCGATAGAGTGACGGCTCCTTCTCCCCGGCCGCTTGACTGACGCAAACGATGGCCTCGGCACCAAGCCAGTGGGAATCCCAGGCAAAAAATCCCTTTGGCGTGAGCCGGGTGGTTTTTTCGGTTTCGAGATCCATCGTCCAAATCGATGGCGGCGGGCCGTCCCAGCCCTTGCGTGCCACCTTTTCGTCCATCTCCACATCCATGAGCAATGTCTTGCCGTCCGCGGACACATCGAGACGAACATTCCCGCTCATTCCGCCGTGCGGCACAATCTTCTCGATTGCCCAGCTCTTCTGCTCAGTGCCGTCGAGGCCGATGCGGTAGAGCTTTTCCATGTCCTGGCAGAAGAATGAGACGCCGTCCTTCGCCCAGGCAGCCGACCAGTACGACTTCGGTTTCGCGTCTTTTCCAAAGACCGGATGAAACCCGGTTCCATCGGGTGCGATCGTGCCGATGAGCATTTCGTTGTTCACGTAGTAGTAAAAGAGGAGCTGCTTGCCATCCGGCGACCAAACGGGTTCGAGGCAATTGTTGCTCGGCAGATCTTTGAAAGCGGTGATCTGGCCGGAGGCGAGATCGGCGACGGCGATTTTGCGGTCCGCCGGTTTGCCGATGGCCTGCACCGTGTTGAAGGCGAGCTTGGTGCCGTCTGGTGAGAGATCCGGGCTCTGGCCGTCCGCGATCTTTTTAGCGCCCGTTCCATCGATATTCGCGACCCAGAGGGCATCGCTTTTCTCGTAGGCCAATTTGTGTGGCTCTTCGCCAGGGGCATGCATCCCAAGGGCGGTGAGGATGGCAAGGGGCAGGAAAAGGCGCATGGAAAGACGAAGTTAGATTTAGGTAGTGAGATGGGTTGGTTGATCCGTAAATCGGATCGGATACTAGAGTCTGTGTAGCAAGGTAGCCGGCAGCAATACGATTAACGCCTGTTTGACTACGCCTTTCGGCCCAAAGGAGCAGTGAATGAGGGCCCGGCTTGGTTGGGATGAAGACGAAGATGAAGATGACGAGGAGGAGATTTGGGGGCGATACAGCTATAACTTTCGTATAGTTGCGGGGTTGGACTGGCAAATCGAGGCGGCTCGATTTGAGGGGAATCCCTCACAAATAGAGGCTCGAACGAGCCAGGACTTTAGAAATCAGCCAATTTCGAGAGAGCGGCGAAAAACACTGGCACTAAGAAGATGGGCCGGACGAAGATGAAAGGACGCATTCCCCTTTCTCTGCGCTTCCCATGAAATACCCACTTTGTACCGCCCTGACCTTCGCAACGATGGCTGCAGGTGCCTTTGCCGCCGATCAATTGCTGGTCGAAGCTGAAAGCTTCAAAAACCCGGGTGGGTGGGTGCTTGATACCCAATTCATCGAGGTCATGGGTTCGCCGTACCTGCTGGCGCACGGCCTTGGAGAACCGGTGAAAGACGCAGTGGCGAGTGTGACGTTTCCTTCGGCCGGGACCTACCATGTCTGGGTGCGGACGAAAGACTGGGTGGCGAAATGGAATGCACCGGGACAACCTGGCAAATTCCAACTGGTCATGGATGGGAAGGCTCTCCCGGAAACTTTCGGAACAAAAAGCGCGGACTGGTTCTGGCAGGATGGAGGAACGGTCACCATCTCGCAGCCGCAAGCCGTGCTCGCTTTGCATGACCTGACGGGCTTTGAAGGCCGGTGCGACGCCATCTACTTTTCCAAGGACGCGAAGGCGGAGCCGCCGAATCAAAAGGAAACGCTGGCGAAGTGGCGGGCCGCTACTCTTGGCATCCCGGAGAAGCCGATTGAGGCCGGTTCTTACGACCTCGTCGTTTGCGGTGGTGGCTACGCCGGTATCGCTGCCTCCATTTCGGCAGCGCGGATGGGTTGCAAAGTCGCACTCATTCAGGATCGCCCAGTGCTCGGTGGCAATGGTTCGAGCGAAGTCCGAGTGTGGGCGATGGGAGGCATTCGGCGCGGTCTTTATCCGAATATCGGCGAGATCGTGGAGGAATTCATGGATAGCGCCAAGGCTTCGCCGGGAACGAAGGCGGAATTTGGCGATGACAAGAAAGAGACCGTGGTACGTGCCGAGAAGAATATCTCGCTGTTTCTCAATAACCACGTGATCGGTGCAGAGATGGCGGACAAGGAGCACATCGCTTCAGTCACCTCACTCGACACGCGCACCAGTGAGCGGCGCCGGTTCCATGGAAAATTCTTCGTCGATTCCACCGGCCACGGGACGATCGGCTATCTCGCCGGCGCGGAGTACACGATTCGCGAGACGGAACATCTCGGCATGAGCAATATGTGGCGCTGGGAAGATGCCGCTTCGCCGCAGACTTTCCCCGACATCCCTTGGGCGCTGAATCTCGAGATGGAAGACTTTCCTTATCCCAAACATAACCACGGTGAATGGTTCTGGGAGAGCGGCTTCAACAAGCACCCGATCTATGGTCTCGAAGATATGCGCGACTGGAATCTCCGCGCGGTCTACGGCGCTTTCAATGCGATGAAAAACAAGGGCGGCAAAGCTGAGCACGCCAACGCGAAACTCGAGTGGATCGCCTATATCGGCGGCACTCGCGAATCCCGTCAGCTCGTGGGCGACGTGATGCTCACACGTGACGACATCACTAGCTTCAAGGAGTTTAACGATGGCACGGTGCCGACCACCTGGGACATCGATCTGCACTATCCGAAAGAGCAATATACCAAGAAGACGCCGGATGATCCGTTCATCTCAAAGGCGGCGTTTGGCAAGGGCGTCGACAAGCAGCATGGATATCCGGTCCCGTACCGCTGCATGTATTCCAAAAATATCAGCAACCTCTTCATGGCTGGCCGGGATATTAGCGTCACACATGAAGCGCTGGGCACGGTGCGCGTGATGAAGACCGGCGGAATGATCGGCGAAGTGGTCGGCAAGGCTTCTTCGATCTGTGTGAAGAATCAGTGCTATCCGCGGGATATCTATGACCGGTACTTTTCGGAGTTGCAGGAACTGCTCCGTCTTCCCGGTGTCGCGCGCCGTGAGACAGTCCAGGCGCAGATCAAATTGCCGCCCGGGTACACGCCGCCGCCGCTCCCGGCCGATCTTCGCAAAGCTCCAGCCAAGCCGGCGGCAACCAGTCCGGCCGCAGCCAATCCAGCGGCGCCAGCAACGGCAGCCAAGCCGTAAGGCTGCTTTTTAATGAACCAACATGGAAACACCGTTGTTGAAAGTTGAACGTTTCCCTTCCTTGAAGGAGCGCGATCTTACGCCACAAGTAAGTTCCCCGGCTTTCTTCTGAAACGCATCGCCCTCCAGATCTACCGCGCGGCGATCCTTGTGGCCATCGCCTGGCTCATTCACGCCCATCACGTGCGGTTGCGGATCGAGGGTGATGCCCCTCTTTCCGTTGAGGAGGTCAAGCAACTCTATCCCGCGGCAGCGACGCTGTGGCCGGACGCTGGAGAGCGGCGAGGGATGTGGGTGCACGACGGGGTGGGGCACACGTTGGGCTATGTCGTGCGGACCATGCCGGAAGCCGAATCGATCATTGGCTATCGCGGCTGGACGGACACCCTCGTTGCCTTCGATCCGGCTCTTCACGTAATCGGCGTTCGGATTCGCACGAGCCAGGATACCCGCGAACACGTCGGTGATGTGCGAGACGATCGCTATTACCTAAAGACCTGGAATGGCAAGAGTTGGGACGATGTGGCGCGGACCACTCCGGAGCAAGCCGGGATTGAGGGCGTGAGCGGTGCGACGATGACTAGCATGGCGATGGCCGACGGAATCATGCACCGGCTGGCTTCCGCGAATGCGGCGCTCGCTTTGAAGCCGCCGCCCGTGCGAATGACGTGGCGTGACATTGGGCTGATCGTCATCGTGCTTGCCGGAATTGCGTTTGTCTTCACAGGCACTCATGGCCGTCCGTGGCTGCGCCGGTCCTTTCAAATCCTGGTCATTGGCTATGTCGGCTTTCTCACCGGCGATCTGCTGGCGCAATCACTCCTGGCCGGTTGGGCGGCCAGTGGCGTGCCGTGGCGGACGTCTCCAGGAATCGTCATGCTCTGCGCCGCTGCGCTTGCGGTGCCATGGACGACGGGAAAACCACTCTACTGCCAGCAAATCTGCCCGCACGGAGCGGCGCAGGAACTCCTCTATCGCATCGCGCCGAAGCGCTGGCGGCTTGTTGTGCCGCGCGGTGTCGCGAATGGTTTGCGCTGGTTGCCGTCGCTCCTTCTGGGCGTGGTGGTGACGGTCGTCATTCTCGTGCTGCCGATCGATCTCGCGCATCTGGAACCATTCGATGCCTATGTGATCCGGTCGGCCGGGTGGGTGACCATTTCCATCGCGGCCGCCGGGCTCATCGCCTCGCTTTTCGTTCCGATGGCCTATTGCCATTACGGATGCCCGACTGGCGCCCTGCTGAACTTCATCCGCTCCCATGGAGCGAAGGACCGGTTCAGTCGCCGGGACATCGCCGCGCTTCTGCTCGTTCTACTCGCTGCCGTACTCGTTTATAAGTACCACGCCATTCATCAATGGCTCGTGGCGACCGAGTAAGTGGGACCTTTGATTTTCGCCAATTCACCCAAAACGACTGACTGAGTGATGGCATCGAAGACCACGGGCTGTGACTCACCCGGGCGATAGAGCACGTAGAGCGGTACACCGATGCGGCCGAAGCTCTTCAGCCATTGGGCGATTTTCTCATCCTGATTAGTCCAATCCGCGCGGAGCGCCAGGACCTTTTTGTCGCGAAACGCGGAGCGTACAGCAGGGGTATCGAGAACGGTCTTTTCGAAGACTTTGCAGTTGATGCACCACTCCGCGGTGAAATCGATGAAGACCGGTTGTCCGCTCTGGATCCCGTTTGCGACCTTTTCTTCGGAAAATGGCTGCCAGGCGATGTCATTCGGGTTGGAAGATTCAGCGACTGCGTGTGACCGGGGTTCGACCCGCAGCGGCGCCTGCAGGAGCAGGAAATAACCCGAAATGGCGATGATGAGGGCCATGGCCAAAGCCACGGTTCGGTTTCGGATGGCGCCAAGCACCCAGCAGGCGACACCGAGGGCCAACAGATAGTGGATGAGACCGGCGGAAGATTCCGGACGGCTCACGGCGAAGATTCCCAGCAGCCAGACCGCCACGGCCAGCATGATGAACCCGGTGATCTGCTTGGCCCTTTCCATCCACATGCCGGGCTTGGGAAGGAAACGCATCCAGGCCGGCCGCGCCGTGAGCAGGAAGTACGGGAGGCTCATGCCCATGGCGATGAAGGTGAAAATGGCATAGACCACGATCGGCTTCTGCGTGGTCGCGTAGAAAAGACTGGTCGCGAGAAACGGAGCGGTACAGGAGGTTCCGAGGAAGGTCGTGAAAAGACCGTGAACGAAAGCGCCACCGTATCCTTCACGCCCTGAAAGGGTGCTCAGCGTGGTGGTGGCGCCACTGGAAAGAGTGATTTCGAAAACTCCCAGAAGGCTGAGACCAAAGACAAATACCACGGCGATCAGCGCTGAGAACAGGTACGGATTCTGGAACTGCAGCCCCCAATTGAAACCCGATCCGGCGGAATGGAGAGCTACCACGAGCGTGGCGATGCCGAGAAAGAACACGAAGACCCCGGCGACGAAAGCAAGGCCGAGCTGGAAGACGCGTTTGGGTTCTTCACCGGCCTGTTTGACGAAGCCGAAAATCTTGAGCGCGATGACCGGCAGCACGCAGGGCATGATATTGAGGATCAACCCTCCGAGAAAGGCCGTCGCGAGGATCACGAAGAGACTCTTGTCCTGGCCGGCAGGCGCTTTTACCAGCGCGGGCGCAGTGACTACGGGAGCCTTTGTTACCGAAGGGGCTTGCACTGCTGCTGCGGGAGAAGGTGCAGCATCGCGGGCGGAGACCTGCCATCCTTCCCTCGCCTTTCCCGAGGCCTGCGTCACGATGACGCCGCTCCAGGGGAGATTCGGCGCCCCATCATTTGCGATGGGCACGGTGATCAATCGCGAGCCGTCCGTGGCCGGTGCATCGATCTTCGCCACGCCGGGCTTCGCATTCTCTACCGGGAGGGGAAAGAACTCCACCTTCGCATCCGCGGGAATCCCCGAGACTTTCAGGGCGAAATGGTCCGCGCTCTGTACGTCCCACGCGACCTTGAATGGGGCTCCGCTCTTGGGCAGCTTTGCGTTCCATGCCGAAAGGACGTCCGCATTGGCGGGTTGAGCGTCGCCGCCGGGGAGTTCCAGTTGAGCGCTGCTGTTCCCCGGAATGCACGTCTGGTCGTTGCAAGCCTGCCATTTGATCTCGGCTTTGAGCACCACTTTCTCCGGCAACTGCGCCGGAACCGTGATCCGCACAGGGAGAAGTACTTCGCCATGGTAAACATAGCCGACGAGCCCCGCATCGTCTTCCTGTTCAGGAATCGGCCATGAAATCGGTCCGGCGGAAAACCCTTCTGGCAGTTCCCAGCGAATCTTTGGGGCCGTGCCCGCTTCGCCGGGAAATTGCCAGTACGTGCGATAGCCGGGTTTCAATTTCAGCATCACGCCGACGGTGAATTCCTTGCCGGGCGAGATCGCGGTTGTATCGGGGATGAGGCTCGCCGCGACCAAACTCGACGGGTCCGTCGGCGAGCTGTTCCCACCGAAGTCGAATTGCGCGAGTGATACCGCGCCGAGGGTGAGAAAGGCGATGAGCAGGAACAGGGGCCAGCGTCCGGACTTCATAGAGGAAACAAGATACAACACCGGGCCGCCCTCCTCCGCAAGAGCCACGCATGGCATACTTCCGCGAGAATGTCGCCCAGCGTGTAGAGGCACCAGCTATTTTAACGCAAAGACCGCAAAGATCGCGAAGGCACGCAAAGATTCTTTAAAAGGAAGGCAGGTCCGTTTCTGCCACTTTTTTCGTCGGGTTACTTACAACGACGCATGTGTAAAAGCGCATCGAACCTCGTATAAATCTTTGCGTGCCTTCGCGATCTTTGCGGTCTTTGCGTTAAAAATAACCGCCGTACTCCCCAACCACGCCGCCTAAAGGTCCGAAAAGAGCGCGATCGAAGCGGTGTACCCGTGGACGAAGTTCTTGCCGCCGACCGGCCCGATTTCGCCGTTGCAAAAGAAGCCGGCGCTCGGGACCGCCCCGAAGTGTTCCTTCAAGGCCGCGGCATCGTGGTGCGGCGCGCCGAAAAGCCCTTTTCCGCGGCCGCTGCACGAGAAAACCAGCGAAGCAAAGGGTCTCACTCCCGTCTTCTTCTTTTGCTGAAGCATTCGATTCAGATCCTCGGTCGCCGATTGCCGGTCGCGAAGCTGGAATTGCAACGTCTGGCCAACGCGCGGGAGTGCTCCAATGGCCAGCGCGCCACTCGACGGATCCGCGGCAATGAGGTTCCGCACGAGGAAATCGCCCGTCTTGAATTCATCGATGTACTCGGACATGGCCAGGCCAGCGAACAGGTTGCCTGCCGCATGTGCTCGATCATCCGCTGGGAGTGTCTCGTACGTCTCCGTGAGTCTTTCGAATGCCGGACGCGAGCCGAGTGAGGTGACGATATTCTGTTCTGCCCCCGTGATGGTGAGCGGTTCGCCGATGGGACGACAGCCCTGGCTCACCACGGTATGCACCCGGACGCCTCCTCGAAAACCAAGCGCTGCACAGGATTCAATGATCTTCCGATTGTGCATGACGAAGATCTCTCCGGCGTTATGTCCGCCACTGGCCAGACCGCCGAGCACGGGCACGCCCGGGAAGGCGAGGTTCCAGTGATCGAGCCAATCCTCGATCGGCAGTGTCGCCGGGTTGCCGATGGCGATCCACGATTCTACCTCATCAGCATGCCCGCCCACCGCTTCGCGCCAGGCCCGCGGGCTGGAGAGGCTATCCACCTTTGCCTGGTCGAAGGTGAATGGCGTCAGCGTCGTGTCGGGTAGATGAAGCAGCAGCAGCGAAAACCCGCTTGCTTCCTCCGCTTCGAGCGAATTGGCGATCAACCCCGATCCGCTGCAACCGACCAGCGTCGGCACATGGCCGTGCAACTGGATCAACTCAAGAAAATCGGGAAGTATTGGAAGGTAGTCCGCGGAGGCAAAGACGAAGCCACAACTCACCCGTCCGCCGGCGGCTTCAAGTGTTTCGCGGGCGGCTTCCGTTACCCGCTCTTCGGAAAAGGATCCGAGAACGAGGCGGGAGGCGGCTGAATTTGGCATGGGGTGCGGTTTGTTATTCAGAAATGACGATGCATTTCCCGTGCGAGTCGACCTTTATTTCAGATCGGAAATGAAGTTTGTGCAATCTGTGGGCGACACGTTGAGAAAACCAATTTCCGGCACGCTGGCGGTGGAGGGACTTAATCTCCGGTACCGCACGGTTCTTCCTGCGATAGAGGGACGTGGAATTGCGCTCCCTCGGGGTAGGTGGCGGAGCGAACCTAGCCCCCCGTATGCGTAATCGTCAGTCGTAGCAAAAACAGTTCGAAGGTTTTTTCCGCATCAGAGAGCTTGTGAACTCCGAAAAGGATTTTTTCTCCATTTCGCACGCGGATCGAAATGTGGTCCTCAAGACTCTGCAAATTGGGATATTTCAATCCGAGCCGTGTGCCGTCGGGAAGTTCGCCATAGTCGAGATTGCTGAAACCGGTAAGACGCTCATCGCGTGCAGTCAAAAGCAGGTCGGCCCACTGCCCGTTTTTGGAAACCACGGCTTCGAGTGACATTGTTTCACCCGGTTCCATTTTTTCGAAGGCCGTGGGAGTTGCGCCAAGCACCGGCCAGGAGCGAAAGACTTCGGCGATTTGTTCCTTCGGCAATCGCTTGGGAAACCGAAGAGGCGCGAACTCGACCGGTGTGCAAATGCTTGCCTTGTTGTCGGTCACTGCTTGCTGGCCGTCGCGCTGCAGAGTGACTAAATCCGCAATCAGATGCGCTTTGCCGGAGGTGAGTAATTGATCAACTTGATCCCACGCCTCGGCGCCATTCGAATCGGCTTGGTTGATGACCTGGATGGCTTGTTTCTGCGCGAGTACTACCATGCGGCATTCGGCGAAGATACTCCACTGGGCCGGTTGAACTTTGCTGTCTTCGTCCGCATGGACTGTATAGATGCCGAGGGCCAGGAACGGCATCATCCACGCGACTGGAAGGTAGTACGAGACTTGCCTTAAGTTCATTTCCAGGATAGTCACCCGCTATTTCAGTTTTCGCACTTCGGAATGGAGGATCAGTACCTCGATATGATCTGCCGGCTCTGTGATCGGTGAAGCTCCCAAAAGGAATCGCTCGCCGCTTTTCATTAGCAGATTCTGGGAGACTCTTAATACCTCAAAATCAGGTTGATCCACCGTGACGGTGTCTCCCGTGCCGGGGCGTTGCAGCGACACTTTTCGCATGCCCTTCAGTTTCGAGTCTTCCGGAGTAACGTTCAGGTTAATCGTTTTTCCGTCATCAAGCAGTGTCGCCTCGATTTCCAGTTTCACACCGATAGTCCGAGTCTGAAAAACACTTGGAATTGCGCTGAATTCGGTTCCGTCGATTTCTCTATTTCGTTCCTTCGCTCCAGAGTCCCGCATGTCAGATGCTGGGAAGTAGAGGCCGACTCCTCCAGCCCGAAAGTCATCCGGATACCGGATCACATGAATTGCTTCAAAGCTGTTTAAAGGTGACCCTCTGCCTTTTGTCATGATGATCGGCCAGCCGATGAGGGTTGCGGTTCCGTCATCCAGAAGAGCTTGGATTTTGTTCCACGCCTCATCGATTTTACGAGGGTCTTTCAATTCCCGGACGAGGGGAAGGGCAAGTTTTTGAGGGATGGCGACGATCTGTACGTCAAAGATCAGATTCAGAGCCTGTGCTGCTTTCTGAGGCGGAGCGACTACCGGTTCTTCCGCCTTCGCCCCGAGGCATGTGAATGCTATAAAGCCCAGCGCAGATATGACGAAGGATTTCATGGCAAAGAAAGAGAGGAGGAAGGGGCTGGGCTTGCTTCGTCGGGCTTCGATGCCGATGCAGCCTTTTGACTAAGTGTCCCGATGCGCGTCGCACGAACGGTTCCGAGGAATAGGACGATTCTCGGAGCGGGCTTTTGTAAGAACGAGGAGCCGATTAGTAAGTGCTCACCGCTATGAAGCCGAATCGTCGGATTGAGGGTGAGTCTCTGAAATTCTGGTTGGGATATAATCCCACCGATCCCGACCGCATCTTTACACCCTTGTATTTCGTGGAAGGCGAGAAGCTCTGTAAGGCTGGTGTCGAAATCGACCTCCACAAGATTTCCATCGTCGAGGATTCGTGCCGTGGTCTTGAGTTTTGTGCCACAGTCCCGGACTTCATTCGCCGTCGGAGTCAAAGCGCCCCACATCGGCTCGGGAACGAGGCTCGAAGAGGGCGGAACCGGCCAGGTGCCATCTCCGAAGATCTGCGGAATGGGGAGCACATCGAATTCGGTGGGATACTGGACTCCCAAGGAGGATGCTGTTTCGCCGCTCGAATTCGCGGCGATCGTAACCGCGGGCCAGCCGAGTAACTCCGCATCATCACGATCCAGGAGTTGCTGGATCTCGTCGTATGCCGCCTCTTTGCCAACTGCGGACTTTAGCCGTGGGATCAAAGGGACGCCATGGGCCGGATCGATAGCTACTACTTGCACGCTGATGCGTACGCGCCAGTACGGCGGTTCTTCGGCCTGGAGTTGCGATGTCAGCAGGCAAAGGAGCGATCCAAAGATCGCGCATCGTAAGATGTTCATTTCTTTGGAAGGGCTTCCGGACTCGTGACAGATAGCACCGCCAATCGGATCGAATTCGGTGGGGTTGATGTTTTGGCGATGCCGAGCAGGGCATGTTCCCCGACCCGCAGCGTGAAGGTCTGATTTACCGTCGTCTGTTCAAGTAGAGGTTGCTCCGCGCTGACGGCGTCGCGTTGCGGGCCACGGTCGATGATCGTGGTCACGTTCCCAAGGCAGCCAATGGAGCGCACCAAAACCGTCAAATCCACTGCAGCCTGTTCAACAGAGATTTGGGGAGTTACTTCCAAAATGGATCCTGCTTCTGCCATTTCAAAACGTTCCGGAACGGCGGCAATCGTTCCATTGTCCTTGTGTGGTGGTGGCGCCAGCCGCGGGGAGTGTGAATCGGGATCCTGTCGAAAAGAAATGGGAGTTCCTGGAGCATTCCACTCCGTAGGCCAGGGAATCTCATTCGTCGCGTGGATCACACTTTGGTTTTCCCTTGGGGTCGTTGTGATGAGCGGCCATCCAATGAGTTGTGCGGTGCCGGCGGCGAGCAACTCCTGCAGCCTTTGATAGGCCCCTTCCATTTCCTCTTCCTTCATCATGCTTCTTGCCAGTGGGATGCCGACTCTTGTGGGGAGTGAGACGATCTGGACATCGATCGTGAGATTCGGCGTTTTAGAAAGCTTCGCGGACGGCTCTTCAGCTCGGAGAATCAATGAAGAGAGGGCGACCGTTCCAAAAGCCGCGATCATCTGTCCTACACGCCGGATGAGGCGTAGTCCCGGTTTTTGTGTCATTAACGCACGCATGCACAGTCTCATTTGGCTGGTGTAACTGTGGCGCGAAAGAGAAAGAGTTCGAAACGGCCTTCCAGGTCCGGGACTTTGTGAACGCCGATGAGGGCGCCGTGACCATTTCGAATTCGGAGGTTCACGACGTCTTTCATGGTTTGAAAGGCAGGTTGTTCGATGGAAAGGTGGGTGCCATCCGCGAGTTTTCCAGCGTCAAATTTATCCCACCGCAGCAGGCGCACATGTTGGGGAGTAAGATCGACATCCAGCCAGGAACCATCCGGCGATGCGTGGACAAGCAATTCCATGCTCTCTCCCACTTTCTGAGTTTCAAATGATATGGGTGAAAGGCCGACGTGGGGCCATGCTTTCAGGGACTCCGTTGCATTTTCCGCGGGAATCGATTGAGGAAGCTGGGGCGGCTCGAATTCGGTTGGGAAGCGTTGCTCTTCAGCAGATTCCCCAACCAGGGGTTGCTCCGTGGCTCCCTTTACCACGAGGTCAGCGGCGAGGGTTGCTTCGCCGCTTTCGATCGCTTTCTCGACGCGCTCCCATCCTGCTTCCGCCTTGGTGTCGTCACTGAAATCCGCGATGATCGGGAAGAGAGACTTTTGTGGGACGATGACCATGCGGCATTCCGCGAAGATTGAGGATGGAGGCTTCGCAGCCGACGCGACTGGTTTATCTGCCACCACGGCCGGACTGTCTTCAGCCACCACCAAATAAGGCGCAGTAGCAATGGTAAGAGCCGTGATAGTGATGCCGCGGACGCACAAGCGACGCCGCGATTTTCGGGAAGAGTTGGGTAATGTCATCGAAGGCCTCTCTTTTTCGCCAATGCGTTGCGGATCAGGGGACCGTGCGTAGACGACTGCTTCTGGACCGGTATTCAACCAATTCGAAAGTGCGATGGCGACACGGAAGCCATGCTTTTTCGCTCGACGCCGTTTCTTCAAGAGTGGTCTAAGCGCAGGGAAATGCCGAAGCCCATCCCTCCCGCAACCGTCGCGGCTTCCGTACCACCGGATTTCGATCGAGTTTACTTCGAGGATTGCGCGAGATTTCCATTTGATCCGGTGGCTGTGGGATATCATCCGGCCAATGCCTGGTGGCTGGCCGAAGCGGCTTTTGCCGCGTACGACGGATCGGAAGCGTCCGGCTCTTTTCGGATCGATCTCCGCCATCTTTTCGCGGCGGGGTATCAGGCTGCCAGGTATGCGGCGGGGACGACGCAATTCCTGGCGATCGAGAACGAAGCGGCGTTGATCATCGCCTTTCGCGGGACTCGTTTGGATGGGTTCTCAATTCCCGGCGTCAAGGTCACGGGGTTTGCCGCGAATTGGGGCGACGTTTTGACGGACGCGAACCTGCTTCCGGAGTCTCTTCAGCGAGGCGTTCTGGTGCACGGCGGCTTTCTGCGGGCATTTGGGACGATCGAAACGCTGCTGACGCCCTTGGTGGAAAACGCGGTCCGAAGCGGGCACACGGTCTGGTTTTGCGGACATAGTCTTGGCGCCGCGCTCGCGACGATTGCCGCTTATCATCATCGAGAGCAAACACAGGGCCTGTATACTTTTGGATCGCCGCGTGTCGGAAATCGGCTTTTGGCCGTGGAATTATCGGAAGCTGTGCCGGGAACCTTTCGCTTCGTGCACCATCGCGACATCGTGACAACTGTCCCGCCAGACGGCCTCCGCATTCCCGCCGATCTCTCCGACTTGCGCGAAATCTGGAGCGTGTTGCGGGAGAGAGGGTCCACCGGTTACACGCATGTTGGCCAGGTGAAGTATATCTCCGGTGGGCAGGCCTGGCAGGTGGGGGAAAACGAGGAAACAGGTGGATTCTCCGCAATGGCCGCGGATGCCGCGCTTCATTTCCGGGAAATCCTGAAGGTGCTTTCGGTGGGGAATGTCTCGCCAACCGAGACGGGGACGTGGCCGATCTTCTATGATGCGATTGCGGATCACGCGCCGGTGTACTACGCGAACAAACTCTTCAACGTGCTGGAAGAGAGCGCATAGCCGGCCGCAAGGCTCAGCGACCGAGCCTCGACACGAGGGCTTGCCCTCGTGCGGAGGGGCGACTAGCTTCGTGCCCCTTTTCCCAACAACCGGTTTTCCATGAGCCAGCCACAGACCGCCATTACTCCGCGCCGCGACGAAGATTTTCCCGAGTGGTATCAACAAGTCGTCCGCGCGGCCGACCTTGCCGAAAATTCCGATGTCCGCGGATGCATGGTCATCAAGCCGTGGGGCTACGGAATTTGGGAGCGGATGCAGGCAGTGCTGGACGGCATGTTCAAGGCCACCGGCCACAAGAACGCCTACTTCCCGCTTTTCATTCCCCTGAGCTATCTCGCGAAGGAAGCCGAGCACGTGGAAGGCTTCGCCAAGGAATGCGCCGTCGTTACGCATCATCGTCTCGAAGCCGCGCCTGGCGGGGGATTGCGTCCGGCGCCATCCTCGGAACTGACGGAGCCGCTGGTGGTCCGTCCGACCAGCGAGACGATCATCGGCGCCACTTACGCCAAGTGGGTGCAGTCGTACCGTGATCTGCCGATTCTGATCAACCAATGGGCCAACGTGGTGCGCTGGGAAATGCGTCCGCGCGTCTTTTTGCGCACGGCCGAGTTCCTCTGGCAGGAAGGGCATACCGCTCACGAGACCGAGGTTGAAGCGCGCGAGGAGACGAATCGCATGCTCGACGTCTACGAGACCTTTGCTCGCGATTACCTCGCCCTGCCGGTTTTCACGGGCGAAAAGAGCGAAGGCGAACGCTTCCCTGGCGCGGTGCAGACGCTTTGCATCGAGGCTATGGTGCAGGATCGCAAGGCCATCCAGGCCGGCACGTCGCATTTCCTCGGCCAGAACTTCGCCAAAGCCAGCGGCATCAAATTCCTCTCCCGCACGAATACCCAGGAACTCGCCTGGACGACGAGCTGGGGTGTCAGCACGCGCTTGATCGGAACGGTCCTGATGGCTCATGCCGACGACGACGGCGCCGTTCTGCCTCCACGTATTGCGCCCACGCAGATCGTGATCCTCCCGGTGACGCCGAAACCCGAAACCCGCGCCGCCGTGATGGAGGCCGTGGAAAAGCTGGCCGCCGCCCTGCGTGCGCAAACTTTTGCCGGCGAACCGCTCCGTGTTGAAGTGGATCAGCGCGATCTCGGCGGCGGAACGAAGAGCTGGGAGTGGATCAAGAAGGGTGTGCCCGTCCGTGTCGAAATGGGACCTCGTGATCTCGAGAAGGGGACTGTTGCAGTCGCCCGGCGCGATCGTGGTCCGAAGGACAAGGAATTCCTGCCCGTGGCGGATTTCACGGCACGCGCCGCGGAGATTCTGCAATCGATCCAGGAACAACTCCTGGCCAGGGCCACCGCCTATCGCGACGAGCACACGGTCAAGATCGATACGAAGGAAGAGTTCTACGCCTTCTTTACGCCGAAGAATGCCGAGAAGCCGGAACTCCACGGCGGCTTCGCGCTCGCCCACTGGAATGGCTCACGCGAGGTCGAAGACAAGATCAAGGCCGATCTCAAAGTGAGCATCCGGTGCATTCCGTTTGATGGACCGGAGGAGGACGGGAAGTGCATCATCACTGGTGAGCCGAGCAGGAAGCGCGTGATCTTCGCGAAGTCGTACTGAGTGGAGAGAGGCCGCCAGCGGCTGTGCTGGCGGGATGGGACCCATGGGACATATGAGGCGCGACGACGAGATTCAGCGTCGCGCCTTTGTCTGCCAAGCTTACAGCCGCGAGATAAGCAGCTCCCGCTGGAAGATTAGCTCCTTCGGGAGCCGGTCGTGCAGGCGGAGGAAAAGCTCGGTTTGCGAGATGAGTTCCCGCTGCCATTCCGCGCCGTCGATCTTCATGCACTTCTGGAACTGCTCCCTCGAGTAGTTGAGACCGGTCCAGTCGAACTCATCGTAACGCGGCATCCAGCCGACTTGCGTTTCGCGAGCGGGCGCGCGCCCGCGGCATCGGTCGATGATCCAGCGCAGGACGCGGAAGTTTTCGCCAAATCCCGGCCAGAGGTAACTGCCGTCCTCATCTTTGCGGAACCAGTTCACGTGGAAGATGCGCGGCGGATCGGTGAGATGCCGGCGGATGCCCAGCCAGTGATTGAAGTAATCACCCATGTTATACCCGCAGAAAGGCAGCATGGCCATCGGGTCACGCCGGACCTGGCCGGTTCCACCGACGGCGGCTGCGGTCGTCTCGGAGCCCATCGTTGCGCCGAGGTAGACGCCGTGGATCCAGTTAAATGACTGGAAGACGAGCGGCATGGTCGTTGCCCGGCGGCCGCCGAAAATGATCGCGCTGATCGGCACGCCGTGTGGATCGTGTGCCTCCGGCGCCAGCGCGGGGTTATTCGTCATCGGCGCGGTGAAGCGCGAATTGGCATGCGCCGCTTTTTCCGCTGAACCCGGAGTCCACGGGTGGCCCAGCCAGTCGGTCAGGCCTTCCGGCGGCTCTTCGTCCTTGCCTTCCCACCAGACATCACCGTCCGGAGCGAGCGCGACGTTGGTATAGATCGTATCCCGCGAGATCGTCCGCATCGCGTTGGGATTCGATTTGTAATTCGTTCCCGGTGCGACGCCGAAGTAGCCGGCTTCCGGATTGATGGCGTAGAGCCGGCCGTTCGGGCCCGGTTGCATCCAGGCGATGTCGTCGCCGATTGTGGTGATCTTCCAGCCCTCGAACGCGGCGGGTGGAATCATCATGGCGAAGTTGGTCTTGCCGCAGGCGCTCGGGAAAGCAGCTGCCACATAGGTTTTCTCGCCTTTCGGAGATTCCACGCAAAGGAGGAGCATGTGCTCGGCCATCCAGCCCTGCGTGCGGCCAAGGTAGGAGCCAATGCGCAGTGCGAGGCACTTCTTCCCGAGCAGCACGTTTCCACCGTAGCCGGAGCCGACGGAGATGATCGTGTTATCCTGCGGGAAATGGCAGATGAAACGCCGGTCGGGATTGAGATCGAGCATCGAATGGACGCCGCGATTGAAGTCATCGCCCGCGCCCAATTGAGCGAGCGCCACCTGGCCCATGCGCGACATGATGCGCATATTCAGGACGACGTAGATGGAATCGGTGATCTCGATGCCGACTTTGGTCAGCGGCGAGCCGGGCGGTCCCATCAGGTAGGGGATGACATACATCGTCCGACCCTTCATTGCCCCACGGAGCATGTCGTACAGCTTGGTGTACATCGCCCGCGGCTCGGCCCAATTGTTCGTCGGTCCGGCATCGTCCTTGCCCGGCGTGCAGATGAACGTGCACTGCTCGACGCGCGCCACGTCGTTTGGATCGGAGCGATGATAGTAGCACCCGGGGAGTTTCGCTTGATTCAGCTCGATCAATACGCCGTCCGCAACTGCCTGGCGCGTAAGATGATCCTTTTCCTGTTCCGACCCGTCGCACCAGAAAACGCGAGAGGGCTCACAGAGCGAACGGACCTCTTCCACCCAGCGCAGAAGGGCTGGATTCTCCGGAAAAACGGGCTTCTGACCGAATGATTCCACGGTATGCATGAGACCGGGATTATCGCTTCTCAGAGGGCGTGATGTCGAGGCGGGAGTGGGTCATACCAGACGAGCGGGTGATGGACGGCAGGCGCTTGCCGCCGCCTCGAAATTCGAATACGTAAAGCAAAACACCATGTCTGGATACCCGAGCTACCGTGACTATGAACCCTACGGATACATCCGCCGGATTCCCGTCTACAATTCGACCATTCTCGCCGTTCTTTTGGTGGTCGGTGTAATTTTGACGGCAATTGGGGATGCGTCTCATTTGCCAGTCTATTTGTTCGAGTACGATGCCGCTACGTTTTGGCAGAAAGCGCACGTGTGGACTGTCGTGACGTATTCGTTCGTGGAAAAGCCACGTTTCTTTTTCCTGTTTGGCGTCTTTCTCCTCTTCAATTTCGGCACCGAGGTTGAGCGGTATTTGGGAAAGAAGCGGTTCCTTCTTTTGATCGGATTATTATTTCTGGTTCCCACCTTGGTTTTTAGCCTTTGGTGGAAGGTGGGCTGGCCGGGGGATTTCTATCTCAAAGGGCCGGAGAATCTGCTTGTGGGCATCTTTGTCGCATTCGCTACATTTTATCCCAATGTGGAATACTGGGGTTGGGTCACGATGAAATGGCTCGCATTTGCGGGAATATTTCTCGCGGCCATGAGCTATCTTCCGTCTAACGACTGGGCGGGGTTAACATCCATCCTGGTCTCTTGTGGAACAGGATTCGGTTATGTTCGGTGGCGCCAACAGGGTAGCCAGCTTCCCAGTTGGGTTGATATTAAGCGTCTGTTCCGACCAAAGCCGAAGTTTCGCGTCCTTCCCAAGCCGGAATCGACAGTGGAAGCACAGTTTACTCTTCAGGACGAAGATGAAGCGGTAGACTCGATCAATCCACTGCTCGATAAGATCGCGAAGTCGGGCATCGAAAGCCTGACGGCAGCGGAGAAGGCGAAGTTGGAAAAGACAGCTCGGAATCTCCAGAAAAAGGATAAGTAAGCTTCGGGACCAGAGTAATCTTGGTCCTCAGTTTACTTATGCTGCCACCGGTCGCCTTTTTCCAAAACCGAGGTTGGCCCATTCCCCTCCAGCCAAGCTTTGGCAGCCGCATCATCACGCAGCCACGTGTCCCAAAATGCGGTGCTTAGCGCGAGGATGACGCGGTGATGATTGGGATTCCGGGGTTCAGAATCACCTGGTAACGGTCGGTCCCCGAAAGCGGAGTGTTCCGCGCCGTCGAGCACAACTTCATATTTTCCGCCCGACGGTAATGCGGGATACACCGCGATCCGCGAAGCGGCATCGGCGTCTCCAACCGGTGACACATCTTTCGTTCCGGTCATCAGCATCCATGGAATCTTTACGCCGCCGAAGACGGGGCCAAGATCTCCGGTCCGGTGCGGGCGGCTGGGACTCATCATCAGGACGGCTTTGATGCGTTCGTCAGTAAAGATTGGCGCTCCATTGGTCATGGCCTGTCCGCTCACCGCTTGTGTCGTCACGGCGCCGAAAGAGTGGCCGGACATTCCCACGTGCTTCAAGTCGAGCCGTCCCTTTAGTACGTTCTCGCCAGAGGTATTCCATTGCTCGAGTTGATCGAGCGTCACCGGGATATCCTTTACGCGAAGGAGGAAGTTCTGCAGTCCCGCGGCCTGGCGCAGGGCGCCCATTCGTTCTTCGGGAGCCTTGTCTTTCCAGACGGACGTGTCGCTTCCCAGATGCTGCGGGAATACCGCGACGTAGCCGCGTGCTGACCAGTGATCCCCAAGATACGCGCTTCCTTCGCGCGAGCCGCCCAGTCCGTGGCTGAAGATGATGACCGGCGCCGGCGCTTTTGCCTGCGGAAGATAGACGCGAATGGGGATATCCCGCTGGCGTGCCGTGTCCTTTATCGTGAGATCCACGATCTCCGGCTTGAACGAGCTGGGAACTGTTAAGGGATCATAGCCGGACCCGCCGAATGCACGGGTGAGGGCAGCACATAAAAGAAACGCGACCAGCACGGTCGCGCGCGAATTCGCTGACAGGGAGGAGTGTCTCATGGTGGATGGCATCGGCCATGGCGCCGATGTGAAACATGAAACCCGACCGCCGACAAAAAGTCTCGCCTGCAGTCCGCTGCAAACTGTCCTAAAAACTGCGTCGCTCCGTCTCTACGCCGGTCGCGCGACCTTGCTGCTGGAGATAAACGCTCGGGACCACGGTTCGTCCCAAAATGAATGCTCCACCCATCGCTGTCAGCCCGAGGCCAATCGCTGCAACGATCGCCGGAAAACCAAATCTTTGCCCAAACGTGAGGATGCGTCCTTCATATGAACGCGGGTCATAGGCCACAAATATACTGTCGCCCACACGAAAGCCGACCGGGTCTGAGTAGTATCCGCGGGTGAACTCGTGCATGGAGCCATCCCGGGCCACAAAGCGCACCTCTGGTGCATAACTGGACCCCTTGCTGCCTCGGGAAACCTTCAGCCCGATGACTGTGCCTGGGGCGATCTCCGACTTACTCAGCCATATATGCTCGCGGGCGGCGAGAAATCCGGAAAGCGCCAGAAATCCCGCTCCAATATATATGGCAACATTCCAGCTCATGGGTGGCATTTCTCGATGGGACTTAGGCGACTCATGCGGCGGATGCGACTTGTAAGTCCCATGAGTCCCATGTGTCCTATCCGTCCCATTGCTTAACCTGGTTGCGCGTCCTTCCCCACATAGATTGCATCATCCGGCCAATCCTTGCGGATATACCCATCCTGCATGTTAACCGGCAGTACATAGTTTCGCATCATGCGCACCGGCGACAGGATGCGGATCGTCGAGACCTCTTCGATGGACTCTTCGCCGTGGTTGCGCCGCAGGCTGGGGATGAGCTTTTCCTGCACGGTCTGCACGATATCGAGATCGCTTGCGCCATCGATGAAAAGGAGCATGGCCAGCTTTCCGTCGATCTCCGAAATATGGCTTTCGAAGATAATCTCGGTGAAGATCGAGCGAACGTAAGGCTCACGTTTGATATCTTCGAGGAGCTGATTGTAAGTCACCCCCATCCGAAACTTGATGATATAGAGGTGCCGGGTATTGAACTCCGCGGTGCCGCTGGCCGAGAGATCCACATGGGTGAAATAGGAGAGAATGCCGGATTGCTCCAGCTTCTGCCGTTTGCGGCCGACAGTGCGGACGTTGACGCCGGTGGCTTCGCCGATGCCATTGTCCGATTCCCGGGGGTCACGGATCAAATGGCGGACGATCATTCGTTCCTGTTCGTCGAGTTCTCTCATGCCGAGGAAAAAAGGGAATAAAGCTCGTACGGAGGCCGGAAAGGGGATTTCCATAGGGCCTTCGCTCCAAGCAGGGAATACAGGGTTAAGTCAGGGAAAAGTCCAATAAAGACAATTATTTCACTGAATTGCTACAAAATTTTGTCAAAATTCGTTCAAAAATGTCTTGAATTGTGCGAGGCGGCCCCTACCTTGGGCGTCCGGTCCGATTCCGGGCAAACCGCTCTTTATGAATCACGTTATCCAGGATCAAACAGCCCACCTCCGGCATTCTCTTTACCAGCCGGAATTCGAGCACGACGCTTGCGGCGTCGGTTTTATCGCTCAAATCAGCGGTAAACGCTCAAACCAGGTTCTTCGCTACGCTTTGCAGAGTCTCTGCAATCTCGCGCATCGTGGTGCGATCGATGCCGATGCCAAAACCGGCGACGGTGCCGGCGTCCTGACGCAGATTCCTCACAAACTCTTCGCTCCGGAAGTCGCGAAGCTCGGTCATACGCTTTACAACGAAAAGGATCTCGGTGTGGGAATGGTCTTCCTCCCGCACGACAACGCGTATGCCCAGGCGCGGGCGAAGGCGATTATCGAAGAAGTCGTCGAGGCGCGGGATCTTTTCCTCTTCGGCTGGCGCGAAGTGCCGATCAATATCAAGCTTCTCGGGGACAAGGCTGCCTCGACCCTGCCGCGGATGGAGCAGGTGCTCATCGGTCGTCCGAGTGGGATGAGCGATGATGAATATGAGCGCCGCCTTTTCCTGGCGCGAAACGAGATCGAGAAGCGCACGGCGGCCGACAAGATCCGGCATTTCTATATCACCTCCTTCTCTTCACGGCTCATCAGTTACAAGGGCCTGCTCCTTTCGCCCTCGCTCGAGAAGTTCTACAAGGATTTGCAGAGCCGCGACTACGAGACCTCTCTCGCTGTCTATCATCAGCGGTATTCCACGAATACCTTCCCGACTTGGCCGCTCTCGCAGCCTTTCCGGATGCTGGCGCACAACGGCGAAATCAATACCCGCCGGGGCAATGTCAACTGGATGCACGCCCGTGAGGCGGAACTCCAGGCGGATTTCTGGGGTGAAGACATCGATCTGCTGAAGCCGATCATCCAGGAAGGCGGATCTGACTCCGCCGAGCTGGACAATGCCGTGGAAGCGCTGGTCATGTCCGGCCGCGACGTCCTGCATGCGATGACGATGCTCGTTCCGCCTGCCTGGCGTGGCGACAAGCACATCTCGGAGGAGTTGAAATCCTTCTACGAATATCATCGCTGCTTCAATGAGCCGTGGGATGGTCCCGCCGCACTCGTCTTCACGAACGGCCTGACCATCGGAGCCTGTCTCGACCGGAATGGCCTGCGCCCGGCGCGCTATAAGGTGACCGAGGATGGAATCATCTCACTAGGTTCCGAAGTGGGAACCATCGAGTTCGACGACGCTCGGATCGTTGAGAAGGGCCGGCTCGCCCCTGGCGAAATGATCGCCGTGGATACTGAACAGGGCCGCCTCCTGCGCGATGACGAGATCAAGCGCGAACTCGCTGCCCGCCGGCCTTACGGCGAATGGGTAAAGAAGCACCTCATCCGGCTCTCGGAATTTGCCACTGGAAAGATCGAAGAACCGGCTGATCCGCGTGATGTCCTGTCGATCACGCAGCGCCAGTTTGCCTTCGGCTACTCCAGCGAGGAATTGGATATGATCCTCAAGCCGATGGTCGCCACAGGGGCGGAGGCGGTGGGATCGATGGGCGACGATACGCCGCTCGCCGTGCTCTCGCTGCAGCCGCGGCTGCTCTACACTTACTTCAAGCAACTCTTCGCACAGGTTACGAATCCGCCGATCGATCCGATCCGCGAGAAGCTCGTCATGTCGCTGAATGTCGATTTCGGCTGGCGGCGGAATCTCCTCGCTGAGACGCCCGAGCACGCCCGTCTCGTGCATGCCGAGTCGCCGATTCTTTTCGAATACGAACTCACCGCATTGAAGAGTCTCGAAGCGCAGGATCATCCGGCGGTGACGATCGATGCCACATGGCCATACTCGGAAGGGGAAGCCGGTCTGGAAAATGCCATCACGCGGATTTGCCGCGAGGCGGAAGCCGCAGTTGATGGCGGAGCCCGCATTCTCATTCTCTCGGATCGCCAGGTGGATAATGCCAGGGTGGCGGTGCCGATGCTGCTCGCCACTGGAGCGGTGCATCACTCGCTGATCCGATCCGGCAAGCGCATGAAAGCCAGCATCGTCTGCGAGACTGGCGAAGCGCGGGATACCCATCAGATCGCGTGTCTCGTCGGATATGGCGCGAGCGCCATCTGCCCTTACGTTGCATACGAGACAGCGCCGGAACTGATCGAAGCGATCCGCGCCGCGGCTCAGAAGGAAGTGACGAAAGCTGGAACCGATCCTGACAAGCTGGCGAAGGCCCAGGTGGCGGCGAAAGACGCGGAAGCGCTGACTTACGAAAAGGCGCTCAGGAATGTGCGCAAATCGCTCGAGGACGGATTGCTCAAGATCATGTCCAAGATGGGCATTTCGGTGCTCGGCAGCTATCGCGGCGCCCAGATCTTCGAGGCAATCGGAATTGGCGAAAAAGTCATTGAGCGCTGCTTCAACGGCACGCCTTCCCAGGTGGGAGGAATCGGGTTTGCAGAGATCGCTCGCGAATCGCTGACCCGTCACGAGAAGGCCTTTGCGCCGGTCCCTCAGGATGGCAAGTCGCAGCAACTCGAGGACGCCGGTTACTATCGCTTCCGCCGCGCTGGCGAACGCCACGCGGTTACGCCGCCCGTGATTCAGTCCTTCCACTCGTTCGTGAAGACGAACAATCCGGACGACTACAAGAAGTACGTTACGAATGTGCGCGAGATCGCCCCGATTTCCTTCAAGGACATGCTCGAACTCGTCCCGCGTCCGGGTGGTCCGATTCCGATCGAAGAGGTCGAAGGTATCGAAGACATCCGCCGCCGTTTCACCACGGCTGGCATGTCACTCGGCGCGCTGTCACGTGAAGCTCACGAGGCTCTGGCCATCGCCATGAACCGGATCGGTGGCAAGTCGAACTCCGGCGAAGGCGGTGAAGATCCCGAGCGGTTCAAGACGCTGCCCACGGGTGATAGCGCGAATTCCGCGATCAAGCAGGTCGCTTCCGGACGCTTTGGCGTGACGGCGGCCTATCTCGCGAGCGCCAAGGAAATCGAGATCAAGATGGCCCAAGGTGCCAAGCCTGGTGAAGGCGGCCAGTTGCCCGGCCACAAGGTGAGCGCGTACATCGCGCGGCTCCGCCATACGGTCCCGGGTGTGATGCTCATCTCGCCGCCACCGCACCATGACATTTACTCGATCGAAGATCTCGCCCAGCTCATTCACGATCTGAAGGAGGTCAATCCGCGCGCCAAGGTGACCGTAAAGCTTGTTGCGGAAGCCGGCGTTGGAACAGTTGCCGCGGGTGTGGCCAAGGCACATGCCGATATCGTGCTCATCTCGGGTCACGACGGTGGCACTGGAGCTTCGCCACTCAGCTCGATCAAGAACGCGGGTGCTCCGTGGGAACTCGGCGTGGCGGAAGCCCAGCAGGTCCTCATGGTCAACAATCTGCGCAACCGGATCGTCCTGCGGACGGATGGTGGCATGCGCACCGGCGTTGATATCGTGACGGCAGCAATCCTCGGCGCGGAAGAATACAACTTCGGCACGACAGCCCTCATCGCTCTCGGCTGCGTGTATGTGCGCCAGTGCCATCTGAATACCTGCCCGGTCGGTGTGGCGACGCAGGATGAAAAGCTGCGGGCGAAATTCCGCGGCACACCGGACATGGTGGTGAACTTCTTCAATGGCGTCGCCCAGGAAGTGCGCGAGATCCTTGCGCAAATCGGCGTGCGTTCGCTCGCGGAGATCATCGGGCATCCGGAATTCCTCCAGCAGCGCGTTGTGCCGAATCATCCGAAGGCGAACACCCTCGACCTCAAGCGGTTGCTTGTGGATGTCGTGGGCAAGGACGATCCTTCGCCCCGCTTCTGCACCCGCCAGCGGAACGATCCGCCAATTGCGGAATCGCCGCTCGATGACAGCGTGCTGCAGGATGCGAAGGACGCGATCGTCGACGCTCGCAAGATGACACTGCACTACAAAGTGCGAAACGTGCACCGCTCCATCGGTACGAAGGTCAGCGGCGAAATCGGCTATCAGTACGGCGACGCCGGACTGCCCGAAGGAACCTTGACGCTGAATCTCGATGGCAGCGCCGGCCAGAGTTTCGGAGCGTTCCTGGCTCCAGGCGTGAAGCTGAATCTCTGCGGCGAGGCGAATGACTACGTTGGCAAGGGCATGAGTGGCGGTGAAATCGCCGTTCGTCCGCCCGCGGCACGGAAGTTCGCGCCGGGAGACAATTCAATCGTCGGCAATACTTGCCTCTACGGAGCAACTGGCGGAACGCTCTTCGCCAACGGACGAGCGGGCGAACGCTTCGCGGTCCGGAACTCCGGCGGTATCGCCGTAGTCGAAGGCGTGGGCGACCACGGTTGCGAATACATGACGGGCGGTACAATTGTCGTACTCGGCCGCACCGGGAAAAACTTCGGCGCGGGAATGACCGGTGGTTCCGCCTATATCCTCGATCTCGATGAGAAGTTTGCGGATCTCTTCAATCCGGGATTGGTTGTCATCGAACGCCTCACGGAAGAAGATAAGATCGTCCTGCAACAGCTCATCTATCGTCACATCGAAGCGACGGAGAGCGATCGCGCTCGCGAGATCCTCGGCGATTGGCCGCGCTTTGCCGGCCACTTCTGGAAGGTCAAGCCGCGTCCGCCGGCCGCCAAGCCTGCGGAAGCCAAGCCGCCGGCCCTGACGGAAGCGGTGATCAGCGAGAATGTCATCGCGACCCAGCCGTAATCTAATGCAGTGAGTTTTGAGAGCGGGAGGAATCGAAAGGTTCCGCCCGCTTTTCATTTCCTCTTCCTCATTATCTTCATCAAAAAGAGAAGGGGATGAAGATTAAGATGATGATGAAGAGGAAGAGGTGAGGAGGAATTCTTGCCACCCGCATCACTCCATGCCATTGGTGTGCGCGTGCGATTCGCCCCCATTCTCGCCTTCTTCATCTTTGCCCTATCCCTGACCGCGCATGGTCAGATGCAAGAATCGCGCATTGGCAGCCTGTTTCACCTTCCTTTTGGCAAAGGAAAGACCGCGAAGGAAACGCCGCCGCCTCCGCTTCGTGGCGAGGCTAAACTATTGAACTGGGACACGAAGAAAGAGTTCAATCTCAACAGCCTGAATTTTTCCACCGGGAAAACGGTGAAGAGCAAGAGCTTCATCGACAACCATCAGGTGGGCATGAAGGAGTTTCAGTTTGACCAGAAGTTCGCTGCGAAGACCTTCAACTCGCATGAATACGGCGGAGCGAAGAGCGCCTGGATGGGGAATATGAAATTCTCAACCAAGGAGGCGAATGCCAAAGGGAAGTACCAAATCCCGAATCTGGATGCCAAAGCTGCGGGCTCGAAATCCTCACCGGTGAAAGAGTATGTGGATTCCGGCAAGAAGATGTCCACGAAGCAATACGCCGATCAGCGGCCGTATCTGAAGCATGCGACAGGAGCCGCGGGTGGCGTGGATCATTTCGTTGACAGCAATCCATTGGATCCAGGCCGTCAGACGATGGGGTGGACGGGCGGTCTGGATAAGATGACGATCGACGACATCCGGACGCTGCTGAACAAGAACAAATAATAGTGGAAGCGGCGTCCCCGTTGCTTGGAAGGTGGGGATTTAGCGGAAAGCATTGGGCCGTCGCTATTCTCGTGTCCCCATTCCGTGGAATACGCACTTTTGGCTGACACTCCGCGTCAGGTGGAGGGGCGCTGTGGTTGGATCGAATATGTAGTATTGAGCTTCCTCCCGCCAACGACACACGAGTGTCGCCAAATACGCATTACCCACGGGAGTGGGGTAACGAGGGAAATAGAGAGCCGTTCCTGCTTCCATTGTTTGTCTTGTCGCGTTGAGTCCCAATCCCATTCGACAACCGCGCGCGCTCGTCATACGGTCACCGCCCACGCATGGCAGACCTTACCATCACATTCCTTGGCACCGGGACTTCCATGGGCGTGCCGATGATTGGTTGCGACTGTGCTGTATGCACGTCGGATGATCCGAGGGATCGCCGCATGCGCTCATCGGTCTATGTCCAAACGCCGGAATCTGCGTGGGTGATTGATACCGGTCCGGACTTCCGTTCGCAGTGTCTTCGGCATGGAGTGCGGAAGCTGGATGCCGTGGTTTATACGCACGCCCACACGGACCACGTCATGGGCTTCGATGATCTGCGCCCTTTTTGCCCGTGGGGGCAGACGATTCCAGTCTACGCCTCGGCGGATACACTCAGCCACTTGCGGCGAATTTTCGAGTTCGCTTTCAACGGGGAAAACCGGTTTCCCGGTTACATTCATCCCGTCCCACACATCGTGGATGGCCCGTTCTTTCTGGGTGAAACCGAACTGACACCACTCGACGTCCCGCACGGACGCACGACGGTGAACGGATATCTCCTCCGGAGACGCGGTGAAGCGCTCGCGGCGTATCTGAGTGACTGCAAAGCTGTTCCTGATCCGATCATTGAACGGATCGCGGGGGTAAAGCATCTCATCGTCGATGCCCTCCGTTATACGCTACATCCTACACACATGAATGTGGAGGAAGCGCTGGCTGTGGCGGAAAAGGTCCGTCCCTCCCAAACATGGTTTACCCATCTCAGCCACGACCTGCTCCACGCCGAGCTCGAATCGACACTGCCCGAATCGGTGCGCGTGGCCTATGATGGATTGAAGCTTTCGCCGTGAGAACACGAACCCACACCGCCTGTATCATTGCCGCCGACGCCGCGACGGCAACCCTATCGTCCCTGATTGAGTTTTTCGGATTCGAAAAGCAGCGGGGTCTTGCCATAGCCGTGGCTGCGGCGTTGTCGTCCACCTCTTTGCTGGCGCAGGGCCTGGGAGGCTTGCAGCAATCCAACGGAGAACTGGTCCCGTCGGATGTGGACCCCAATGTTCAGGCAACGCTCGTCGTCTATAACCAGAACGACCGGGAATCCGTCGATCTCGCTTTTTTCTACGCTTCGAAGCGCAAGATCCCGACGACTCAAATGGTTGGGCTGCAATGCTCCACGAACGAAGAAATCAGCCGGGATGAATATGATCGGACCATCGCCGACCCGCTTCGGAAAGCATTCACGGCGAACTTTTGGTGGAAGCTCCACACCGACCCGGTTCATCCTGGCATGGCCGAGTCGAACAAGATCCGGTTTGTCGCCCTCATGCGCGGCATTCCGCTGAAGATTTCGGCGACGACAAATTATCCGGGAGACAAAGCGATCGGACCGCCTGCCATCGCGAGTCACAATGAAGCTTCGGTTGATTCCGAACTCGCCGTGCTCGCCGCGGGACATCCGCCGATCTCTGGAATTCTCAACAATCCTTACTACCGTTCATTTGCGCGCATCGGCGATATCAATGAGCCGGACATGATGCTCGTATGCCGGCTCGATGCGCCGACGGCGACCACGGTTCGCCGCATGATCATCGATTCGATCGAAGCGGAGAAGCGTGGGCTTCACGGATTCGCTTATGTCGATGCACGAGGTATTACAGACCAGGGCTTGATCGAAGGTGATCAGTGGTTGTTCGATCTTTCAAATGACGCGAGGCGCCACGGTATCCCGGTCGTGCTTGATACTGGCCCAGGGCTTTTCCCGGAGTGCTATCCGATGCGCAACACCGCTTTTTACTTCGGCTGGTACGCCGAGAATGTGTCCGGGCCATTTGTTCGTCCGGAATTCCGCTTCGAGCCTGGTGCGGTCGCGGTTCACATTCATTCGTTCAGCGCGCTGACCCTGCGCGATCCGCTGAAGAATTGGTGCGGCCCTTTGCTCACGGCGGGGGCGGCTGCGACCGTAGGAAATGTCTACGAGCCGTATCTCGATCTGACGCCGCATCTGGATGTGCTCTTCAATCGTTTGCGCTCGGGATTCACCTTTGCGGAAAGCGCCTACATGTCCGAGCGCGTGCTTTCCTGGATGACGACCTTCATCGGCGATCCGTTGTACCGGCCATTTCCGGTTGTGGCTCCAGCAAGCAAGGGGTCTGGAGATGAGTGGGCAGCCTACGCTGCCGGGGCGGATAAATGGTTCGCGAATCGCAAAGAGGGTATTGCAGCGCTCGAACAATCCGGAAACAAACTGCACAGTGGCGTGATTTTCGAAGGGCTCGGCTTGCTGGAGTTAATGGCGAATGGGCAGGACGAAGCACTGTCGGCCTTCCGTCAGGCGCGGAAGTTCTACAAGGATCCGGCGGATGTCATCCGTGTGTCCGTCCATGAGATCGGCGTGCTTCACGGCATGAATCGCGCGGCGGAAGCGTTGACTCTGGCCAAAACGGAGATCGCGGAGTTCAAGGGAATCCCGTCCGTGGAAACGCTGAAGATGATTGAGCCTCAGGCTGCCCCTGCGCCACCTCCGCACTGACCCAATGCATCTCGCCGAGCGTTACGCCTCTTTGCTGGTCCCGGAGATCCGCGAAACGGCCCTGCTTTCCGCTCCGCGACAGCTCGGCGAGTTGGAACTCCAGGCACATTGGTTTGCCGGCGATTTCGGGCGTCAGTTTCGTACGACGACGGGAGAATCCGTCAAACTCGTGCAATTTGGCGTTTGGAATCGAGAGGCCGGCCCCGATTTTGCGGATGCGGCAATTTCAATCAATGACGGTGCGGCACTCCGGGGTCCAATTGAGTTCGATATCGATGTTCGGGACTGGGAGCGGCATGGGCACTCCACGAATCCCGACTACGAACCGGTGATTCTTCATGTCTTCACACAGAAAGGAACGAGCGATTTTTTTACCCGGACAGTAGCGCACAGAAATGTGCCGCAAGTGCTTCTCGATCCGGCACGGCTCGAAGGATTTGACATTCCCAACCCATTGCCGGAGGCCAAGTTGGGCCGGTGCTCCGGACCGCTGAGCGCGCTTCCGGAGAGCAAAGTTACGGACATCCTTTTTGCTGCGGCGCAGTATCGCATGCGCAGGAAAGCCGCGGCTTTGATTCGGTTGCGCGAACTACACGGAACCGACGAAGCGTTGTTTCACGGGCTGGCGACAACGCTCGGCTATAAGAGCAATAAACTTCCGTTTACACTGCTGGCGCAGCGGCTTCCGTTGAGATTCCTCTTCAAAGCAAAGGACGAAATCGAGGCGTTGCTTTTCGGTGTGAGTGGATTCCTGCCGGCAAAGGACTTCCAAACATTTGACGAGTCGACCCGCAGCTATCTCCGCACGCTTTGGGAAAAGTGGTGGACGCGCCGAAGCGAATTCAGCCGCCTGGTTCTTGATTCGGAGATGTGGCGGATGAGCGGCCAACGTCCCGCCAATCATCCGCAACGGCGTCTCGCGGCGCTGGCGCAAATCGTGCGTCATTGGAGCCGCATTCGTGCGCTCTGCGAGAATCCCGATCCTCGCGAGATCCAGGATTTCTTTGCCAAGCTTAGCGATCCCTATTGGGATTTCCATTATACGCTTTCCTCAAAGGCAGCGAGCCGGCGCATGGCCCTCGTCGGTGAGTCGCGGGTACTGGAGATGCTGGTCAACGTCTTCCTTCCTCTGGCTGTCGTGGAGAATGAAAAACATTGGGACGTTTATCGCAGCCTGAAGGCGCCATTGACCAACCGTCGAGTCGAGACCGCCGCGACTCGTCTTTTTGGCGCCAGCGCGCAGCGGCAGGAGTTGCTGGCGAATGCGGCAATCCAGCAAGGGTTGCTGCAAATCTATGAAGATTTCTGCCTTCAGGATGCCTCTGATTGCGCCCACTGCCGCTTTCCCCGGCAGCTAGCAAGCTGGTAAGAATTAAATACGGGTAAACCAACATTCCGCCTTGCCGATCCATTATTTCGGCACGAAGACTTCGGCGTTTTCCCCCATGACCGATCGCTCCACTGCGCTTCGCCAGTTTGTCGCGGATGTCGTTAATGCTACCCCGGCATACGACATTCATACCCACCTTTACGACCCCGCATTTGGCGATCTGCTTCTTTGGGGAATTGACGAATTGCTCGTCTATCACTATCTGGTGGCGGAGGCTTTTCGGTGGATGGATCTGCCCTACGCGCAGTTTCACGCGATGCCGAAAGCGCAGCAGGCGGAGATGATCTGGGACAAGTTATTCATCACCCATTCGCCGATTTCCGAGGCGTGCCGCGGAGTCATCACGACATTGAATGCGCTCGGTTTTGATGTGAAACGGCGCGATCTCGCGGCATTGCGCCAGCACTATTCGCGGTGGAATGTCGGCGACTTCGTTTCGCAGGTTTTCAAGATCGCTAATGTTCGGCGGGTCTGCATGACCAACTCGCCGTTTGACGATCAGGAGCGCCCGACCTGGGACCGTGGTTTCGCCAGAGATGAACGCTTTCTGGGCGGTTTGCGAATCGATCCGCTTTTGCTGGACTGGGTAAACGCGTCAGAGAGACTGCGTGGGTGGGGTTATAACGTCTCGACCGACTTATCGGGAAATACTTATAGCGAGGTGCGCCGTTTCCTCGCCGACTGGACGCGGAAGATTAACGCTCAATATTGCATGATTTCCCTGCCGCCGGATTTTAGATATCCGGACGAAGGAGTAATCGGTAAGTTAATTGAGTATGCGATCATGCCGCACGGACGGGAGCATCATCAGGCATTTGCCATGATGATCGGCGTCCGGCGAAATGTGAACCCCGGTCTGGCGCTCGCGGGCGATAGTCTTGGAACAGCGGATGTTTCGGTCGTGGAGAGGCTGTGCGCGGCATACCCCGAAAACAAATTCCTTTGTACGATGCTGGCTCGCGAAAATCAGCAGGCCCTTTGCGTGGCAGCCCGGAAGTTTCGCAACCTGCATATCTTCGGGTGCTGGTGGTTTCTCAATACGCCCAGCCAGGTGGATGAAATCACGCGGATGCGTCTGGAACTGATCGGTCTGAGTGTGACTCCTCAGCATTCCGATGCCCGCGTGCTCGATCAGGTCATCTATAAGTGGCAGCACTCGCGGCGCATTATTGCCGACGCCCTGGCCGGCCAGTACGCGAATCTGATTGAAACCGGTTGGGAGCCGACGAACGCGGAAGTGGCGCGGGACGCACGAGACCTCCTCGGCGGCGCACTGGAAAAGTTCCTGGTTAGTTAAGCGATAATTGCTTCGCATCCGCCCGCAACGAAGCGATGAGTTTCAGGCAGGCTTGGTGTGTGGAGGGCGCTGCTTCGTCAGCGCCGCGGAGGCGGACGGCAGGTGTGTTCGCTACACTTCACAAACCGTTTTCATGCAGACAAAAATAACGGCGCCAGATGACTGGCGCCGCCATTTTGTCTGTACGAACGCTTTGACTTACTCCGCGCCCGGTGAAACGGCGTTCTTGCCTCGCTCTTCCGTGCGGATGCGAATGGCTTCCGTGATCGGGTAGGCGAAGATCTTGCCGTCGCCGATTTTGCCTGTTTTGGCACCCTTGATAATCGCTGCCGAGACCTGCTCGAAAAGCTCGTCGCTTACGACGATTTCCAGCTTCACCTTGGGCAGGAAATCGACCGCGTATTCACTGCCGCGATAAATCTCGGTATGGCCTTTCTGACGTCCGAAGCCTTTTACTTCGGTCACGGTCATGCCTTCGATCCCGATTTCGCTGAGCGCGTCCTTCACTTCCTCGAGCTTGAACGGTTTGATGATCGCTTCAATTTTAATCATATAATTTGATAACGAGGTGTCTCCGGCCCGGCCGCGATTCGCATGCCGCCGGGGCCGGAAACGTCCCTCATGAAGGGATTAGAGGATATAGCCCTCCTCGTTGTGCTCGCTGATATCGAGGCCCGCGGTTTCGACTTCCGGTTCAGGGCGGAGGCCGATGATTGCCTTGATCACGAAGGCGATGATCACAGTGCCGACGATGGAGATCACCAAGGTGATTCCAACCGCCTTGAGCTGTTCGAAAACCAGGGTTCCGCTGGTGACAAGCTTGGCCAAACCGTTAGTGGTTGCGGCGTTTGCCGGAGTTGCCGGAGCGATGTTCGCGTTGACCGTGTTAGTCGCGAGAATGCCCGTCATGATCGCGCCAAGTGTTCCGCCCGCGGCGTGAACGCCGAAGGTATCGAGAGCATCGTCATAGCCGAACTTGGCTTTCACGAAGACCACGAAGATGTACGGGACCACCGCGGCGAGGAAGCCAATGATCATGGCTCCGGTCGGATTGACAAAACCGCAAGCGGGCGTGATCACCACAAGGCCGGCAACGATGCCCGAGCAGAAACCGAGGATCGAAGGATGGCCTTTGTGCAGCCATTCAATCGCGGCCCAGAAGAAGCCTGCGGAAGCGGCGGCGAGCGTCGTGGTTGTGAAGGCGTTCGCGGCGATTCCGTCCGCGGCAACGGCCGAACCCGCATTGAAGCCATACCAGCCAACCCAGAGCATGCCGGTGCCGACCATACACAACACCATGCTGTGTGGCGCCATGTTTTCCTTACCGAAACCAAGGCGCTTGCCGAGAATGAGGCAGAGAATCAGAGCGCTCCATCCGGAAGTCATGTGCACGACCGTTCCGCCGGCGAAGTCGATAGCCTTGATGGATGCCGTGGCATTCCAGACGCCATTCATGAAACCAGTCGCGCCCCACACCATGTGTGCCATCGGGAAGTAAACCACAAACATCCACACGAGGATGAAAGCCATGATAGCCGAGTATTTCATGCGTTCCGCGATCGCGCCGACGATAAGTGCCGGAGTAATGATCGCGAACATCAACTGATACATGGAGAAGACATTCTCCGACACCCAATAGCTATAGTCCGTATTCGGAGCGCTGAGCACACCTTTGAGGAAGAAGTGCTCGCTGCCGCCGAGGAAGGGAGCGATGCCGCCGGAAAAGCTCTTTCCGAAGACAAGGCTGTATCCAAAAGCCCACCACAGAATGGTGATCATGCCGGCGCAACCGAGACACTGTGCGCACACGCTGAGGACGTTCTTTCGGCGCACGAGACCGCCGTAGAAGAGCGCCAGGCCGGGCAATGTCATGAAGAGCACGAGCGCCGCGCTCGTCATCATCCAGGCATTATGTCCGGGGCCGGATGTTCCGACGGAAGCAGTCGTGAGATCCTTGGGAATATTGCCGTCCTTGTCTTTCAGCGCGCCGGTAGGATCGCCGTTAGTGAGATAAGCCTCCAGGCCGGCGACTCGCTGTTCCAGTGTCGGTGTCGGTGCGGCCGCCGGAGCGGATGCGGGTGCGGGTGCGGAGGACGCAGCGGGCGGAGCTGCTTCCTGCGCGCTGGCTGCCGTGGCGAAGCACGCGACGGCCGCGAGAAGGGGTAGGGACCATTTGCGAAGGATTCTCATGATAGCTTAGTTAGGGACGATGCTGAGGTTAGGGTAGCGATCGAGTTAGGTTGGTTTGTGGTTGGTGATCGGAGGTCCGAGTATCTAACTCCCGAGTGCCCCGATTTGACGCACGCCGCTAAGCAACAGGTATGCCATCTGCTCCGAAGCCATATGAATCGAATGTCTTCAGAGGTGATAAGTCCTGGAAAAAAGATGGCGCTGGAGCGAGATGGTCAAAACCGCTCAGGGCTCCGGGGCATGGTGGTCGCAAAGTTGTAACCGGGTGCTCGACGATTGCGTAATGGAATCCGCTACAAATTTAGCCCTTGGTTCTCCGGATGAACAAAACGCCGTCGACTCGACTTTTCCGTCGTCGATGGTAAGGAATCCCGCATACATGTCTTCCGTCCGGCAATTTGATTTTGTCCTGGATCGGCTTGAGGTGCTTGCGGGATTTCTGAAAAGGCAGCGCCGCTGGGCCGTGGTCGGCTATGCTCTCGCGCTGGTGGGCGTCATAGGCTTGTTCGACTATCTGACCGGATATGAAGTCGCGTTTTACCCATTCTACGCCATCCCCATTTTGCTGATGGTCTGGTACGGCGACATCAAGGCGGCGATCGTCATGTCGATTTTGAGCGCCGTCGCCTGGTGGATTGCCGACTTTGCTTCAGGTCACACCTACTCGCAGGAATGGTATCGAATGTGGGACACCGTCGTGCGATTGATGTTTTTCGGCTTGGTCGTCGTTGCGGGTCTGACCGTGCGGCATCACCGCGATGCAAGCCGGGCCAAGATTGCGTTTCTGGAAAAGACGCAGCAACTCGAAGAGGAGATCATCGAGATTAGCGAACGCGCGCAGGAACGGGTTGGCCGGGATTTGCACGATGGCCTCTGCCAATACCTGGCGTCCGTAAGCTTCTCTGCTGTTTTGCTCAAAAACGGTCTGGAGCGGGAAAAGTCGCAACGGGCAAATGACGCCGCAGACCTCGCGCACACGCTTGAGCAGGCCGTGGTTAACGCGCGTGACGTTGCACGGGGACTTTCGCCCGTGGATCAGGATGAAGGCGGACTCGAATCCGCGCTCGAGGAACTGGCGTCGAGCACCTCCAAGCTGGTCGGAATTCCCTGCGCCTTCATCGGTGAAGCCGTGGAGGTCGCGCTCGATAACGAAGCTGCGGTCCATCTGTTTCGCATTGCGCAGGAGGCGGTGAATAATGCGGTGAAACATAGCAAAGCCTCACAGGTGATCATTGCCGTCGAAAGAAACGACGAGGGGATCTTTCTCCGGGTGAGCGACGATGGTGTTGGCCTGGATGCGAACGGCTCCGGAAAAAAGGGGATGGGGCTGAATATCATGCGGTATCGAGCCCGCAAAATCGGTGGCCATCTCGACTTGCAAAGCAACATTCCAAACGGAACCGTGATAAGCTGTTTCGTTGCTCAACACACATTGGCAAATCCGCCTGTTACTCCCCACTCCGGAAAATGAATGACAAAAAAAAGAAAGTCGTAGTTGTCGAAGATCACCCGATATTCCTGGAAAGGCTCGCCCAGTTGATCGAGAGCGAACCGGATCTCGAAATGGCAGGGGAGGCAGACCGTGCGGAAGAAGGCTTGCGATTGATTCAGGACACAAAGCCGGATCTGGCCGTCGTGGATTTGACGCTGCAGGGATCCAGCGGTTTGACGATGATCAAATCGTTGAAGGCGCTGGGTGTGGAGGTGCCGGTTCTCGTCCTGTCCATGCACGAGGAATCGCTCTACGCGGAACGAACCATCCGTGCCGGCGCTTCCGGTTATATCACCAAGCATCGCGCGGCGAGTGAGGTGATCCGGGCGATTCGGAAAGTTTTGGCGGGCGAGATCTATCTCTCGGAAAGCGTCACGGCCGAAGTAGTGCGTGGCCTGAGCGGCCAGGCCCGTTCCGCACCCACGCGTTCGCTTGGCCGGCTCACAGATCGGGAGTTGGAGGTGCTGCGCCTGATCGGAAAAGGAAAGACGACTCGTGAAATCGCCGAGTTACTCAAGCTTGGGGTGGCGTCGATCGATACCTATCGGGCCCGAATCAAAGAGAAGATGAATTTGCGGAATGCCATCGAGCTGCAGAATTTCGCGATCCGGTGGACGTCGGAGGGAGAGTAGTGGCGTTCGATTTTGGAACGGATTTTCAGAGAAGTTATCTTTAGCGCCAACGGCGCGACGCGATACCAGCCTGGGGCAATAGCCCCAGGAATTGGTGTAAGTGGGAGCTGAAGGCTCAGCCTGTGTAGGTTTGGACCTGAAAACAAATTTCGGCGCCGCCCGCGAACACTTCAACTCGAAATGCTCCGCTGTGAATCGAAGCATCACGGTCTATTCCTTTATCTTAAAATCCGCTTTCAGTTTGGCTGTTTAGCGTTGGGAGTTGGTAGTTATCTCCCAACGCTGTTAACTCAAACTATATTCGACACGATTGCGTCGCACTCACCCGCGGCTACCGCTCCCGCTCCCGCTTTGGACGGGATGGGCTCGGGTATCTGGCACTCTTGGTCTGGGATACTTGTGTGGCGGGAAGAACTAACAGTTTCTGGCCCTTGAAGCGGATTCCTCCGAGTTTCTTCAGGATCACCTCCGCGTACTCCTCCTGAACATCGACTAGCGTTTCGCGTGGTAAGAGCTTGATGGCGCCGACGCACTCGCGGGGAAGGCGGGTCACGCCAGCGATAACGCCGACCACGTCGCCCGGAGCGATGCCATGCTCCCGGCCCTGGTTCAGTGCCAGCCGCACCATCCCTTGTTCATGCGAAACACGATCCACGTCTTCTTCGGAAGCGCGATCACGTGGATTGGCGCGACGCGGGGCCGGTTCGGAAGCGAACTGGTCTTCGTCGCGGCGATTGCGTGGAGGGCGCTCGGAGAGTTCCTCCCGCCAGGCGAAGTCCGCTGTGTCTTTCAATCTGCTTCCCTCGCGAGCCGGTCGCGTCTTTTCGGACGGCCGGGCTGGTTCCGAGCTTTGCGACGGAGTCTCGCGAGGAATCGCGGAACGGGAAACGTACTTTGGATATTCGCCGCGTGCCGCTCGCGGGCTGTCTTCCGGGATCTTTTCGCCTGCAGGTTTGTCTCCAGCAAGGAGTGAAAGCAGTGCGGAGGCGATATCGGTGGCAGTGTGTCCGGCATCGAGCAAACGATCAACCGACTCATCGTGACGCGCGTATTCGCCTGCTTCGAGTGTCTGGCGGAGGGTATCGAAGAGGCTATTCGTGCGCTTCTCTTCGACGGCGGTCAGCGACGGGACATCCTCGCGCCGGATGCGGCCTTTGGTGTACCGCATGATCTGTTGCACCTTGTAGATCTCGCGCCCGGCGACGAACGTGATCGCGCGTCCGGTCTTGCCGGCGCGTCCGGTACGGCCGATCCGATGCACGTAATCTTCGGGATCCTGCGGCAGGTCATAGTTGAAGACCACTTCGATGTTTTCCACATCGAGTCCGCGGGCGGCAACATCCGTGGCGACGAGGAATTCCGCCTTCCGGTCGCGAAAACGCCGCATCGTCCGTTCGCGCATGGCCTGGCTCATATCGCCGTGAAGTTTGTCTGCGGCATAGCCGCGTGCGCAGAGGTGCTCAGTCAGTTCGTCCACCATCATCTTCGTGCCGCAGAAAATGATGCCGTACTCGATATCCTGGAGGTCGACGAGACGGCAAAGGACCTCGAGCTTCGAGCCTCGGCCGACTTCGTAGTAGACCTGTTCGATGGTGGGGGCATCGATCGTCTGAGCGGCGATCTGGATGAAACGGGGTTCACGCCCGAAACGCTGGATGAGTTGCTGGATTGGCTTCGGGAGTGTGGCGGAGAAGAAGATCGTCTGACGGCTCTCTGGCGTACTTTGCAAAATGCGCTCGATATCTTCGCGAAATCCCATGTCGAGCATGCGGTCGCACTCATCGAGAATGACCATCTTGATCTGATCCAATACCAGCGAACCACGGTCCAAATGGTCGATCGTCCGGCCCGGCGTGCCGATGATGATTTGCGCGCCGCCTTTCAAGCCGCGGAATTGCCGTTCATAGCTGGCGCCTCCGTAAATCGGAAGCTCGCGCACTTGCGGCTTGTAGAATGCCAGCTTGGCTACCTCTTCGGCCACCTGCACCACGAGTTCGCGAGTGGGGCAAAGGATGAGAACCTGTGGGGCGCGGACATCCGTGGCCACTTTCTCGATAGCGGGAATGGCAAAAGCCGCGGTTTTCCCCGACCCTGTTTGAGATTGGCCCACGATATCGCCCCCGGAGAGCAGCGCGGGAATAGCCTCCGACTGAATCGGGGAGGCTTCTTCGAAACCCATGCGTGCCACGGCTTTGAGCAATTCGGGCGACAGGCCGAGTTCCGTGAAAAGTCTTTTCTGCATCCAGTCTTCTAGCCCCTGGCAGGCGTCTGTACCAGCGGTGATTATAGCAGGCCGGAGGGAGCCACGAAATGATCCTGAAAGACCGTGCCATTCGCGAGAGGCAGCAACATGGGGGAGTGCCTCGCATTGCTTTCCGCTATTTTCCCGTGTGCATCTTTAAGTATTTGGCGGGCCTTTCCTTTTTCTCCCTGAACTGGACAGATGTATCGCTCGTCGTAGATTCCGCGCCATGCCTCCGAAGCGTCTGTTTTCGATTTTCACTGCTCTTTGCGCGGTACTCGCTCCCCTGAATGCGCCCTTCGTGCGGGCTCAGGATTTGCCGATCTCCGAATCGCGCACAGGTGAGGGGACGGTAAACAATGCGATTGTCGAAATACTCCGTTCCATGCCCGCAGGGGGGCATTATTCGGCTTCGCAAGCTGCCTTCACCGGGTTGGGCCGGGCCGTCGGACTGGGCACTGCAGGTTTGCAAATTGATCCCCGTGAGGCGCAGCCAAGCTTCTGCTCAGGCGCCACCTATCTCGTCTTTGTCCAGGTTTTGGACCAACTCTCCCGCCAGGGCGTGATCACGCTCGATGCGCAAACCCAACGCGCGCTTCTCGTGAACCATCAAAAGGACGGACAGGGCGTGTGGGGACGATGGAACGCAAATGGGCCAGGAACCGCCCGGTTGTTCACCGAACTTGGGCTCGGACATAACTTCACTGACTTTGCCGCGGCCCGCCCCGGTGACTTCATGAAGATCTTCTGGACCGAGGAAATCGGTCAAAAGGAGCATGGCCACTCCGTCATCTACCTGGGCAGCGATGTCGTCGGAGGGAAGGAGTTCGTCCATTTCTGGTCGAGCAATATGGCATCCAACCCAGGGGACTTATCCGGATACGGATTCAAAATCGTTCCACGTACCAAAATCGCGCGTTGTATTTTCTCACGGCTCGATCACCCGGGAAATATAGCACGGATTTCCGGAATTGCCGGAACGGACGCTTTTCTCGCAAGCCTTCTCAGCCGGCGAGTTACCATTGATGAGGTGCGCCGGATGTGTGACTTGTAAATAAAGACGAACTGCTGACAGAGTTGTGGCTATCGTCCGACAGCCGCCTTTTTATTTCTAATTAAAAAGGCCGTCGAGGGCTTATCTGGAACCCTTTTTGCCGAGAAGGAGTTCTCGTTCGACTTCTTCTTCCGAGATGTCCTTCACGTCTTTCTCAATCAGCGTAATAATGTAGTTGCTCAGCGAGCGCCGGTCCCTTCTCGCCTTGATCTTGGCGAGTTCTAAAAGATCTTCAGGACAACGGAACGCAGTGTATTTGCTCATGTCAGTCAATTCGGGCGAATGGGGTGTCGGCGTATCCGCCGCGTTATACTCAGGACGTAGTCACGAGAGCGATGTGTCGCCACTCGTTTCTGGATTCCTATTACGGAATCGTATCGGGCGGCCTCTGCCTGGTGGTCGTCCCCGTGTTACATTTTTTCGCGGAAAATGTATGGAGGTATCGACACTGTTTCAGTTCTGTGACGTCGCCTTCCCATCACTCATATACGCGGTGCATTTCCGCTGCAACTTTCGACCGCCAAAAATTCTATCTCAAATGAGATGCTGGCTGTTGTTTCTCAAGGAGTTACATCTTCGGGAAAGAAACAAACTCCCACTGGCTGGCGATGTTTATGCAGCGCGAACTGCCACCGTCAGCGAGATCGCGGTCGACTCGCGGCAAGCTGTTTTACGAGGCGTCCGAGGATTCCAATGGCCCGTTCCATGTCACTCGTCCACGCGTGGCCGCAATTCAGCCGGATGAAGTTCTGGAAATGCTGTTTTGCGGAAAACATCGGACCCGGAGCAATGCTGATTTTTTCCGCGAGCGCGCGCTCGTGAAGTTCCAGCGCGGAAACTGTCTCCGGCAACTCCACCCAGAGCACGAAGCCGCCCGCCGGGCGGGTGAGTTTGATCCCATCCGGAAAAGACTCAACGACCGCTTCGCTCATTTTTTGGATTTGAGCGGAAAAATTGCGCCGCAGCGTTCGCAGATGGTGATCGTATCCGCCGTTGGCGACGAATTCCGCAATGGCGAGCTGCGGGAGCGATGCGGTGGCGAGGGTGTTCGTGAGCTTGAGAGCTTTGACTCGATCGTAGTATCGGCCGGGTGCGACCCAGCCGACGCGGTAGCCGGGAGCGATCGTTTTGGAAAAGGATCCGCAAAGCATGACCAACCCGGATTGGTCGTAAGAACGCGCCACGCGCGGCCGATTGCCGTTGTGTGCGAGCGGACCGTTGATGTCATCTTCGATGAGGGGCACGTCACGCCGGGAGAGAAGTTCCACGAGCCGCTGTTTGTGCGCGTCGGGCATCAATGAGCCGAGCGGATTGTTGAAATTTGGCACGGCGAGACAGGCAGCAATGCGCCGTGATTTCAACGCCCGTTCGAGTGCATCGAGATCCATTCCGTCCCGCGGATGCATCGGAATTTCGACCGCTTTGAGTCCGAGTTCTTCGATGGCCTGGAGGACGCCGAAGTACGTTGGAGATTCAATCGCCACGACATCCCCTGGTTTCGTGGTTGCGCGCAGGCAGAGCATCAGCGCTTCTGTTCCTCCACAGGTGGTAATGAATTCCTCCGGAGCGAGCTGGCATCCCCAATCGAGCGAGCGCCGGGAGAGTTGCCGGCGCAGTGTGTCCGAGCCGGGCGGCATGTCGTAAGCTGTGCCACTTGCCCCGGCGTGGCGCGCGACCGAGGCCATGATGAGGCCGAGTTTTTTTACCGGAAGATTCTCTGCTCCGGGATAAGCCGCTCCCAGCGGCACGATTCCCGGCATGCGTGCAGCGTCGAAGATCCTCGATTGCAAGGAGCCGACGCCCACCGTTGTGACCTTACGTGCCGGCATTGAGGGCTGTGGTTCCGATACCAGCGCCCGGAGTAGAGGGCGCACGAAGAATCCGGACTTCGGGCGGGCTTCTATCAATCCGCGATTTTCCAGTTCCAGATAGGCCTGCACCGCCGTCGTCATGCTGACTGCGTGCTGCACGCTCGCTTTTCGCACGGATGGAATGCGTTCGCCCGGCCGAAGAGAACCCGCGCGAATCAGCCGTTCGATTTTATCCGCGACTTGCTTGTAAAGGGCTGACGGTTCCGGGTGTTGTGGCATGCGAGCGCCGCAAGCGTACCGGCAACCCGTTGGAATGGGAGCGCCGATTTCGCTCCCATCCTGCGCTCATCAGCGCATCAGGACGATCCGTTAGTGCAAGAGCAGCGCAAAGGCGCCGCTGGCGATAAGAACGTGCCCCCAAAGAGCGAAGACCTGCACCTTGCTATAGGCCCGGGCGCTGCCGTTTTCGCTAGGAATGCTCGGGTCAACCCCGAAGAGCTTCTCGAAATTCCGGTACAAATAGTATCCCGCGTACAGTGTGATGAAGAAGACCACGGTCGCCATGGTCCGCATGACTATGAGAGCATCGTTTTGCATGAATCCATGCTAACCTGGGAGACTGCCGGTGCCAGATACAGAGGGTGAGTTTCCAGGCGTATACAGATGGTGGCTCGCCTGCGGATCATTCGCCTCGCTTTGCGGAAATTTGTCCCGGGATTCCGGTCAGGCTTGAGTCCCGCGCGCGTCACGCTAAAACCGCTGCGCATGCGCCGGGTCCTCATTCCATCCGACAATCGCGGTTTTGTGACGGAATTGGCTCGCGCATATGCGGCGCACGGCTGGGATGCGGTGGTCGGACGGCAGAACTTTGAACTCGGGACGAGCCGGTTCGATCTTGTGCACTTCCAGTGGCCGGAGGAGCTGTGCGACTGGACGCCGCCGACCGACGGACAAGTCGACCAGATTGTCGCACGGGTGGAATACTGGTCGCATCGTGCACGGTTCCTTTTGACGGTGCACAACCTGGCGCCACATCGACACAGCGATCACCCGGGATTCCGCCGTCTGTACAGGGAGCTTTACGCTCGCGTGCCGGCGCTCGCGCATTTCACCGACACATCGCGCCGACTCGTGTGCTCACAATTTCCCGAAGCGGGAAAACAACGCAATGTGGTGACCGGTTATTTCAACTGGGACTGCTTTCTTCCCAAGGAACGGAAGCCGGTCGCGGCGCGGGAACGGTTGGGATTTGCCGCCGATGAATTCGTCGTACTGGTATTTGGGTCGATGCGGGATTGGGCCGAAGTGGAATTGGTCAAGCAGGGATTCGACGGCGCGCGAATCAAGGGCAAGCGCCTGCTCATGGCGGGACGCTATCAGGAATGCGGTCCGGTCTGGAGACAGCGTTGGCGGCGCTGGCATTGGCAACGCTGGCTGGAAGGAGCGCGGGCTGTGGTGGTGGATCAATTCGTTCCGGATGAAGAAGTACATGCGATTATCGACGCTGCAGATGTGCTCCTCATTCCTCGCGCCAGGGCGTTGAATTCAGGGCTCCCGGCGCTGGCGGCGACGTTTGGCAAAACGTGGGTGGCGCCCGATTGCGGGGCGTTTCCGGAGATCGATTCCAACAGCCACAATCCTTTGTACCGCTGTGGCGAGGCCTCCAGTCTAGGCCTTGCTCTGGAAGAGGCGTTTCAGCTGGATCAGCAAATGGTGAAGCTGGAAAACCGAAAACTCGCCGACCATTGGCGTTGGGAAAAGATCGTTTCGATCGGGCTCAGTGCGGTCGGGGCTGAGTGACGGCTAGACACGGCAAAAGAAAGCAGGCGACAGGCGCGGCCAACTCTGGCGCGGGAGTCGATGGGAGATGGCGCCCCGAAACGTACCCTTGACATCGCGCAATTCATACGTTTGTTTGAAACGAACGTATGAACCAGCCGCATCTTTCTTCAGCGCCTGATTCGCACCTTGCGACTCGAGTTGCTCTTCTCGACGCCGCCGAGCGATTGTTTTCGGAGAACGGCATCGAAGGGACTTCCATCCGGGACATCGTTAAGGAAGCGGGGACCAATCTGGGAGCGATCAACTACCATTTCGGAACCAAAGATCGATTAGCCTTGGAGGTTTTCGCCCGTCGCCTCGAACCTGTGAACCGCGAGCGGGTCGCGCGCCTCGATGTGCTGGAAGCAAACGCGAAACCGAGCGCGCCGACTCTGGAGCAGATTGTCGATGCGCTGATCCGGCCGGTTCTGGAAGTGGACGAATACGGAGCGAAGAACTGTGATGACTTCATGCGACTGATGAGCCGCTGCTTTCAAGAGCCGAACCCGGAAGTGAAAAAGTTCGTCGAGCAGCAATTCGCCGAAGTCGTCAGCCGGTTTGATGCGGCGATCCTGCGCATCATGCCCGGCTTATCGCCGACAGACCTTTTCTGGCGCATGTGCTTTTTGCACGGCGCGCTGAATCATGGCCTCCAGAAGTGGCTGCACTTCGGCCAGATTCCTTTTTCCATCCTTAGTCCCGCGGCCGAGAAACCGGATCGCGAAGGACTCATCCAGCGCCTTGTCGCGTTCACGGCAGCAGGTATATCTGCCGGCCAAACGCCAGTTTCAGCGTCGTCCAACCACTCAGCTTCATGATGCCTAAAAAGCCTTTTTCCACAGCTCTCGCCGGCACCGTCAGCCTCGCGGTTTCCGCCATCATGTTCTTTGCCGGATGCGGAAAGAAACAAGCCGGTGCACCCGGTGGAATGAGAGGTCCGGGCAGTCCCCTCGAAGTAAGCGTCCTCACCGTGGCACCGACCACGGTTACCCTGACGCAGGATTTGCCGGGCCGAATCTCGGCCTTTCGCATTGCGGAAGTGCGGGCGCGTGTAAATGGCATCGTCTTGCATCGGCTCTTCACCGAGGGAGCGGATGTCAAAGAAGGACAGGTGCTCTATGAAATCGACCCGGCGCCATATCAGGCAGCCCTTGAAAGCGCGCGGGGGACATTGGCGCGCGCTGAAGCAAATGTCACCACGGCTCGCCTGAAAGAGGAGCGTTATAAGCAGTTACTTTCGGCCAAAGTGATCAGCAAGCAGGACTACGACGATGCAGCCGCAGCCGCGGGATCGTATGAGGCTGATGTCCTATCCGGCAAGGCAGCGGTCCAGACTGCCAGCATCAATCTCGACTATACGAAAGTTACGTCGCCGGTTGCCGGCCGCATCGGAATCTCGCAGGTCACAGAAGGTGCCTATGTCCAGGCCAGCACGGCCAATCTGCTCGCCACAGTGCAGCAACTGGACCCAGTCTATGTCGATGTAACTCAGGCCAGTAGTGAACTCCTGCGCTTGAAGCGTGAACTTGCCGCCGGCCAGCTCAAGGCCGATGACTCCGGCAAAGCGCGCGTAAAGCTGATCTACGAAAACGGCGAAATCTATTCCGAGGAAGGGACGCTGCAATTCTCCGATGTGACGGTGAATGCGACGACAAATTCGGTGACGGTACGCGCCATTTTCCCGAATCCCCACGCCGATCTGTTGCCCGGCCTGTTTGTCCGCGCACGCCTCGAGGAGGGCAGCCGTTCGGATGCCATTCTCGTTCCGCAACTCGCGGTGACTCATAACTCGAAAGGCGAGCCAACTGCCCTCGTGGTGGGTGCCGATAGCACTGCCGAATTGCGCGTGTTGCAAATTCCGCGCGCGGTCGGGAATCAGTGGCTGGTCGCAGGGGGGCTGAAGTCGGGCGACCAGGTCATTACTGATAACTTGCAGCGGGTTCGCCCCGGCACGCCGGTGAAGGTCGCTTCCACATCCGCGCCGACCAACGCCACAGCATCCATCGCGCACTGAGTTCAGTCGCTTAGAAGGAAAGTCCAGATGTCCAGATTCTTTATTGATCGGCCGATCTTCGCCTGGGTGATCGCCATCCTCATCATGCTCGCTGGCGCGCTCTCCATCACGAGCCTGCCTATCGCCCAGTTTCCCAGCTTGGCGCCGCCAGCGATCAGCGTCGTCACCTCCTATCCCGGAGCTTCCGCCAAGACCATTGAAGACACGGTTACTCAAGTCATTGAGCAGCAACTCAGTGGTATCGATAACCTTCGCTATATCGAAGCGGAAAGCACTTCGGCCGGTACGCTGACCCTCACGGTCACCTTCGAAGGCGGCACCAACCCGGATGTTGCCCAGGTGCAGGTGCAAAATAAAGTCTCGCTTGCCGTCCCGCTTCTTCCCCAGGAAGTCCAGCAGCAAGGCCTGAAGGTGAACAAAGCGGTGCGTAACTTCCTCGTCGTGGTCGGTCTTATATCCGAGGACGGAAGCATGTCCGGGACAGATCTTGCCGACTATCTGTTCAGCGTGGTCAAGGATCCGATCAGCCGCTTGCCGGGCGTGGGTGACATCCAGACGTTCGGCACGCAATACGCCATGCGGATCTGGCTCGATCCGGACAAGCTGAACAAATACTCGCTCAACCCCTCCGACATTATTACGGCCATCCGCGCGCAAAATGCGCAAGTTGCAGCCGGTGCGCTCGGTGATCTCCCGGCCACTCCCGGCCGGTTACTAAATGCTACCATCACATCGCAGAGCCGTTTGCGGACGCCGGAACAATTTGGATCCATTCTCCTGCGTGTGAATACCGATGGCTCGCGTGTCTTCCTGCGCGACGCCGCACGTGTCGAACTCGGCAGCGAAACATACACCACTTATGCGCGCTACAATGGCATGCCAGCGACCGGCATGGCCATCCTGCCCGCGTCGGGCGCCAATGCGCTCAAGACCGTTGAGGCTGTAAAGAAGAAGGTCGGTGAGCTTTCGTCGTTCTTCCCGCCGGGAGTAAAGGCGATCTTTCCTTACGATACGACACCCTTCGTTCGCATCTCGGTGAAGGAAGTCGTCAAGACACTGATCGAGGCCATCATCCTCGTCTTCCTGGTGATGTATCTCTTTCTTCAGAATTTGCGCGCCACGCTCATTCCGTCGATTGCGGTACCCGTCGTCCTGCTCGGTACGTTCGGTGTGATGGCGGCTGCAGGGTATTCCATCAATACACTCACGCTTTTTGGCCTCGTGCTCGCCATTGGTCTGCTCGTGGATGACGCGATCGTGGTCGTGGAGAATGTTGAGCGCGTGATGCGAGAGGAAGGTCTTTCGCCAAAGGAGGCCACGCGAAAATCGATGGATCAAATCAGCGGCGCGTTGGTGGGCATCGGTCTGGTGCTCTGCGCCGCCTTTGTGCCCATGGCGTTTTTTACGGGATCGAGCGGTGTGATTTATCGGCAGTTCTCGCTGACGATTGTTAGTTCAGTGGCGCTCTCGGTGCTTATCGCGCTCATCCTGACACCGGCGCTTTGCGCGACGATCCTGAAGCCAATCGCCAAGGGGCATCACGCCAAAGAGCGTGGCTTTTTCGGTTGGTTCAACCGTGTCTTCGATCGGAACGCGGACCGCTATGCCCGTGGTGTGGCTTCATTCCTCCGGCACAGCGGTCGGGCCCTCATTTTCTATGCGGGCATTGCCGTCGCCGTGGTGCTGCTCTTCATGCATGCGCCGACTGGATTCATGCCGGACGAAGATACTGGCGTGCTTTTCGCCATGGCCCAGCTTCCGCCTGGCTCGACGCGAGAACAGGCGGATAAGGTCCTGAAGAAAATGGAGAACCATTTTCTCACCAAGGAAAAGGACCTGATGGAAGGCATGTTTGGTGTGCTCGGCTTCAGCTTCAGCGGCAATGGGCAAAACCAGGTTCTCGTTTTCGTGAAGCTCAAGGATTGGGAGGAACGGCAGCGGCCCGACCAGAAGGTGACCGCCATCCAGGGACGCGCCATGGCTGAGTTCATGCAGTTCAAGGACGCCTTTGCCTTCGCTTTCGTACCGCCGGCGGCCCTCGAACTGGGCAATGCGACTGGCTTCGATGTGCGCGTGGTGGATCGGGCCGGCCTCGGACACGAGACGCTGATGAACGCGCGAAATCAGTTGCTCGGGATGGCCATGCAGAATCCCGCGCTGACGAAAGTTCGTCCAAACGGTCTCGACGACATGCCTGAATATCACTTGAGGGTTGACGAGGAGAAAGCCTCGGCACTGGGACTGTCACTGGCGACTATCAATGATTCACTTAGCACCGTCTGGGGCTCCACTTACGTGAATGACTTCATCGACAAAGGCCGCGTGAAAAAGGTCTTCGTCCAGGCCGATGCGCCTTTCCGCATGTTGCCGGAAGATGTTAATCGCTGGTACGTGCGCAACAGCCAGGGTGGTATGGTTCCTTTTTCTGCCTTCACGATCGCCGAATGGAGTCTCGGTTCGCCGAAACTGGAACGGTTCAACGGTTCGCCTTCCGCCTCGATTCTCGGTGAGCCCGCCCCCGGGCACAGTTCCGGTGAGGCCATGCAGGAGATCGAAAAGATGAGCAAGGCCCTGCCTCCCGGCATTGGCATCGAATGGGCCGGCCTTTCCTACGAAGAGCGTCTGGCGGGCTCCAAATCCGGGGCGCTCTACACGATTGCCATCCTCATGGTCTTTCTCTGCCTCGCCGCACTTTACGAGAGCTGGGCCATCCCATTTTCCGTGCTCATGGATATGCCACTCGGAGCATTGGGTGTGGTCGCGGCCACTAGCATCCGCGGCATGCCAAACGACATCTATTTTCAGATCGGTCTGATCACGATCATCGGCCTTTCGGCCAAGAACGCCATTCTTGTCGTTGAATTCGCCAAGGAACGTTTCGACGCCGGTGCAACACTGATCGACGCGGCTCTCTACGCTGTACGTCAGCGGCTGCGTCCGATTCTCATGACTTCGATCGCCTTCGGGCTCGGTGTCCTCCCGTTGGCCCTCAACAAAGGCGCCGGTTCCGGCAGCCAGAACGCCATCGGCACCGGCATCGTCGGTGGCGCTGTGACCACGACTCTCCTCGGCCTGTTTTTCGTGCCGCTCTATTTCGTGACCGTACTTAAGCTTTTCAGAGTGAAGCCTGCTGGTGTGCCACACCAAGGCGAAGTGAAGAGAAACGAAGAACTGGACGCCCAGCAAGCCGCACGTGAGCGCGATGAAGATCTGGTGAACGTCTAATGTCCATCCGGCCCATTCCGTCTATCGTGTCCATGAGTCTTCCCTCATGGTTGTCTCTCTTCCAGCCACTGCTGCCGCAGCCGGCCCGCTTCCGAGAAAGGGACGACAAAGAATAACTCATTCGGCCGAACGGCGCGCCGCTGAAAGCTTCTGGGATCGCGCCGCAGACCGGTGACGATCCCTCGCGCTGTGGCCAGAATTGTCCGGACGGCCTGTGGAAAGGACTCATCGCGAATTCCAGGGATGTTCCGCAGATCATGCATCGCTTCGATCGCGAGGTATTTGCGGAGCTGCTCCGTCCGGGTAAGTGGGAGTGAACAAATGGAGCGGAAAAAGGTGGGCTGCCCGAAATGAGGTGGCAGAGATACTGCACCATCGGTTTCTCCCACTGGCAGAATGGCGCTCCAGCGTGAGTGAGTGACGTAAAGGTGTAAGTTGCCGGTTAGTTCTGGCAATGCAGCCAGCGCTTCGCAGATGGCCACCGTGGTAAGTGCGTGATCTGGATGGTCGTCGAGCAAGGGATGTGGCGTGGCGATGATCTCAGGCCGGATTTCTTCAAGTAAACGGCGAAAGTCCTCGACCAGACTCTTCCACGTGAAGGCGTCTTCCTTCGGACGAAGCAGGGGCGTGAGATTCGTGCGCCGAAGAGTGTGTCGCGTTACGGTGGACAGGGCGTCGGAAGGGACTGGCTGATCCGGATGAGCGAAAAGCTCGGTCAGCGCGGTATCGTTGTAGCAGAGATTGATACTGCGCTCAGGGCCGACACCACCCAGTTGCGGGACGGTAATGGAGTCCCACACCCGAAGCTCCGCCGTGGTGCGTTGCAAGTCATCATTTCCCGCGAATGCTTTGATGAGAAATCCGCCATGTTCTCCCGTTGTCGCCGTGGCAACCCATGAGTCACAGCTGCTGTATAGCCGGAAGGCGGCGATTTCCGCATCGTCCGGATGCGGCGAAACCGCGAGCACGCGCGGTTTCACAGGCCGGGAATTGCGAAAGCAAATAAGCCGGGCTTTTCCCGGGAGGATCCGCAATCCCGATCCGGAAAGCTGAAGCTTTGCGCCTGCCTGGATTTCGGAAATCAGTGCGCTCGCATTGACATAGCGCTGGCCACCGCCACCTCGTTCGAAGTACTGGCGAACGACCGACAAACCGCAGCGCACCTCTACGGATGGATCGCACCACCAACCGATAATTGTGGCGCGAAACTTTACTTCCAGGAAAGCCGTATCGCAGGTTCCGGCGTCTTCCGGCCATTGAAATGTATTCTCCCCGATCTGGATCTCGAAGATGTTGGCGTCCGTCTCGGAGAAATCATAGGCCTGATCCCGCGTCGGATCGTAATGGATGAGGCTTCTGTAATAACGAACACGGAACCAGATTGTGGTGACGAGAAGAGCGAAGAAAAAAGCAGCCAGAACAGCGTCCATTTTCCGTCACGATCACTTTAGTCCGGATCCGTGAAGAGATCGTAGGCGAGGCGAGGAAGACCTTCTCCATAGAAGCGGTCCCTCACCGCATCGACGTAATGCCGGGCGATGGCTTCGGGAGCAGCATCGGCGCCTAGTGAGACTTCGTAAGTCTTCGGAAGGAGTCCTCCTTTGCCGTGCCGCGAGGCGCAAAGCGCCAGGAGCGTTTGTTCGACCCGGCAGATCTTTCCGCGAAGGATCGAGGTGCGAGTCAGCGCTTCTTCGCAAAATGCAAAGTCGATGGCACCCTTATGAAGCAGGCAAAGGCCGCTATCGACGCGCGGCCAAAGCCTCACGCCAAGTTCCGCTTCGGCTTCTCTTTCCGTGATCAGAGCGCGCTCTTCGGCGTCTTCATTGAACCAGCATTCGTCATTCGCAGCATTGGTCCAGGCGAGGATTTCCTCCGGCTTGCGAAAGAAAAGCATATCGCTATCGAGCAGGATGAAACGATCTGATGTGGCGAAGTGAGCTACGTCAAAAACCTTCATTGCCGAGGGATGGGACGCCCGCAATTCGGCGCAATGGGGGAATAGGGCAAGGGCTGATGCCATGGCCGCGTCTGACTCCGTGCGGCGGATCAAACGAGGCTTTGGAAACATCGCTTCATAAGTTGCCCACGCCTCAGCGGGGAAGGTGCCGTCATCGTGCACGACGATCGGCCACGCATCGCTGGTGAAGCGGAAAAAGCTCGCGAGCGTCCATGCTGCAAGTTGCCAGTCTCCGCGTCCCGTTACGACATGAACGGGTACCGACCGCATGGGTTCACGCCAGAATGGCCAGTGCCATCGGCCAATAATTGGAAGCGTCTTATAGTAGTGCCTGGAAGCTTGCCACCCGCGACGTGGATCGCGGCGAAGAAATTCCCAAAGTCGGCCGGGACTGATCATGGAAGATGGGCATTCTTCACTGACCACTCATCCCGGTGCAAGCCGTAGGTGCCGTTTTTCGCAATCACGAGAGGGATTCTGGGGGGGGCGCACCAGCGAAGTAGTTATTTCTTCTGATTCTCTCTCAAAAACGATTCTTATTGGCATCACTGCGAAACCGGTTCCTGAGCTTCATGTTCCAGTCCCCACGTCAGGAGCATTTTGCTATCTTCCCAGATTCCCGGTTTGGCACTGTGCATGACCACCGCGATGGCTTCGTGGCATCCCCAATGCGCGGCGCTGACCAGCACCTGCTGCGCGGGGTAAGTGTATCCTGTCTTGACCCCGATGCAGCCCGGGAACATCCAGAGCAAACGGTTGTGATTTCTGAGCTCCCGAGGGCCGGTCGAGGGGATGCTCCAGCCGTGAAATTGCGTGCTGACGATCTCGCGGAAGAGTGGTTGTTGCATGGCGGCCCGCGCGATCAGGGCGAGATCGTGAGGCGTTGTGTAGTGCTGGGGATCGTGCAGACCGTGCGGATTGGCGAAATGGGTATTCGTCGCTCCGAGTTCTCTGGCCCTCTGGGTCATCTTTGCGGCGAATGCCTCGATGCTCCCGGCATTGTCGCGGCCCAAGGCGTGCGCGACATCGTTCGCGCTCTTCAGCATGAGTCCGAAGAGTCCTTCCCGTCTCGTAAAGTGGTCCCCAGGTTTAATCTCCAGACCGCTTTCGCCAACTTTGCTATCATCGAGCGTCACTTCGATTTCCCTGTCCAGATCTCCCGCTTCGATGACCAGAAGGGCGGTCATAATCTTGGTGGTGCTGGCGGGATACTGGGCTTCGTCCACATTCTTTCCGTACAACACCTGCCCGGTTTGCGCGTCGATAACCGTTGCGCCTTTGGCGACGAGAGGGAGTTCCGCCAGATCGGGGGGGATGTCGGGGACGGTCTGTTTCAAACCGGGTGGCAACGGATCCTCGTCAGGGACGGTTGTTGCAGACGGCTTGGTCGCGGGAGCGGGCGTGGGTTTGGCTTTTCCTCGCGACTTCTTTTTGACCGCATGGCTCGACAGCGGCATTCCTGCCAGCAGCACGGCGGTGAGTAAGATGATGTTAGTACGAGCTGATTTTGCCATCGATCATGATCCACGGGATCGGTTGCCGGAAGTGGATGATTTCCTCGTAGATCGTGCCAATCGGCCCGTTTGCGGGCAAGGCAATCATATCGGCCAATGCACCAGGAGCGATCCGCCCCAAACGTTTTTCCCGGCGGAGTGCCCGTGCCGGATTGACCGTGACGGTGCGTAATAATTCTTCCGGAGTCAGCCAGGATTCGTTGCGCTGCAGCAGCCGCAGTTCGTCCAGCAGGCTCAGGGAATTGGTGCTGGCCAGGCTGTCCGTGCCGACGCTGATGTTGACCCCCATGTGGTGCAGCCGGTGATACATGAACTGCGAATGGCTGAAATACTGATGGCTTCCCGGGCAGTGGACGATGTGCGGCAGGCCATCCGCCGGCAGACTGGCGAGGAGCGCGAAGTCCGTTTCCGACAGTTCGTTCATGTGCACCAACAGCCAGTGATTATCGATGGCGCCGCTGTTCCAGAGCTGGCTGAAAGGCGAGCCGTGTCCGCAGTCGTCCATCGGCCGTCCGAGGGAGCGAAGAAAATCGTAAAGCGGCCCGCTTGCGTCCTCAAACATCGCCGCTTCCTCACGAGACTCCGCGATGTGGGAGGTGAGCAGCATGGTCATCGTCGACGCGCACGAGTTGGCGAGGCCGTAGAGCTGCCGCGAAGCTGTGTACGGGGCGTGAGGGCTGAGTCCGAACCGGCTGAGTGAGGTCGGACGATTGTGAAAAAACGAAAGCGCGCCCACGACCACATCCTCAGTGGCAAAGCGGTGGCGCACGTCGATCATTTCGTAGAACCACCAGGTGCGAATAGGTGGATCCGTCATTCCCGGCATGAGTTCCGGGAACGATTCGACATTGCAGACCGTTGTCGTTCCCCACTTCTTCAGAGTCGTAAAGCCGCGGGAGATCGCGTTGGCGTAGTCATTGTGGTCCAGAGACCGCTTGAGCGCATTGATCCTCTGCACCCAGGCCGTGAAGCTCTTGGGCGGGGCGATGGCGTAGCGCATCATCGTGTAGTCGAGATGGCAGTGCGCGTTGATGAGCCCTGGGAGCAGGACTACATCTCCAAGATCCTGCACCGGTCCGACATCCAGCCATTTGAGATCCTCGAGCTTCCCGACCGCGACGATGGCATTGCCGTCGACAGCGACCGCTCCGTTATCGAGCGGCGGTCCGTCCATCGTGACGACGGTGCGTGCAGTGAGAATCATCGGGCTGGATTGGCGTTCGAAAAGATAGGACAGATGTTTGGTGTGATGTTCATTCGGCCTTCGCGGCGGATTTGACGACTTCCCGCGCTTTGGCAACGAGGAGGTTGCAGGCCTCGTGACATAAAAGGGGCAGATTGCAGCCTTTGCCACGGACTGTGTGCGCGTCGAATTTTTCCGGTGGCAGGGAGCAAATTGGCAGGCCAGGCGAAATACTCCAGAGGATGGTTTTCAAACAACCACCTTGTGACGTGCAGAATGCGCCGATCATTTCCTGCGCTTGCTCGTCAGTGATTTTTCGCGTGATGGCGTACATGCCGCTCTGCCGTCCCAGGGTTTCCCGCAAGTCGACGGGCGTGAGCATCTGCTGCTGCCAGTCCGTAAAAAGTCCGAGAGCCGCCGGGTAAAAATAATCGAGGGCGATTCTGACTTCCTCTGGAGTCGTGAGGAGCAGCCGCCAGCCGTGACGAAGATTGGGGGCGCTTTTGAGCGGGCGGTACGTGTCGTGATCGTCCAGCGTGGCAAGCAGTCGCGCATCCTCGGCGCGAGTGTGCGCGGCCAGATCGTTCCGTTTCAGGTCGTCACGATGCAGCAATTCGAAGCCGCCGGGTTGCCGGCGAACCAAAATCTCGCCGACCTCGAGTTGGGGAGAATCGGTGAGCCATTGAGCAAGGGCGAAAGTGAGATGACGCTTCACGAAAAAATGAGGTGCTGGCGATCGAAACACTCCACCTGATCGACGATGACGTCGGCGAAGAGAGGTTCCGTACCGATGGCACTGGCGTAGTAAAGCGTCCGTCTGCGAAGATGATGGGGATTCATCCGAAATACTTCGCGCTGGCTGGCCGCCGCGCCAGGTTCCGCCTCGATTCCAAGGAGGACCGGGATGTCCTGATAGCTGTGAAGCCCGTCCGAGATGAAGAAAGGAACGACTACGATGTTCGGTTGCGTGGCGAGCGCGTGCCAGTCGGCGATCAGCGGCGCTTCTTCCATGTAGGCATTTAGCACCTCGGCATAGATTCCGCGCGCGCGAATTCGCTCCACCTCCCGCTTGGCCGCGACCGCGGAATTCTCGTTCAGGTCAGTGCCATGGCCCACGATGAAAAGGGCCGTTTCTTCCGGCAACGCTTCGGGCGCAACCTCCCGCGCCCGCCGCAGTAAAAGATCCGTCATCCCCGGGTGATTTCCCGAGGGTTCGCAATACTTGATCGTTCGGCCTCCGATTTCGGTAATCGCTCCGTTCAACCCGAGTTCTCGCGGGATGACCGTCCGCGTGAAGTAGCCCTCACTGATGAAGTTCGGAACGACGTAAATATCGTCGCAATCCACCATGTGAAGCACCTGCCGCAAACTGGGCTCTTCCTTCCAGAAAGCGCAATGCACCTCACCGAATATGCCTTTGTGCGCAATGGTTTCGGCGTGGTCGTAAGTCGGGGCACTGGAGTCCGGGTTCACGGTCGAACCGTGTCCAACGACCACCAGTGCGCTCTCTGGTTTCGTGAGCATCGAAAAAGAATAAAAACGGCGTTGAAGGCAAAGTCGAACGGTTTCCCTCATCGAAACCTTGCGATGTCGGCACCGATGCTGCTACTGCCCGGGCTTCCAGTTCTCGATCTAACGGCACTTGCCAACTTCGAACGCTCCTTCTCAGCACGCCGCAATGGAAATCCATTGCGGCGTACTGCTATCTGGAGGACAAGTGGACGCGATGAATTTTGCAGCCGCAAACGTTTGGCGCTGGGCTTTGTTGACTCTCTCTGCGTGCATCTGGGCCATCAGCGGATCTCCAGCCCTCCGGGCTGCGGGTGATGTAAGTGCGAACGTGCAGCAACTTATTGTCAGTGTGGCTCCCTCTTGGGATACGCATAACGGGAAGCTCCAGCTTTTCGAACGCAGCTCCGGGCAGCCGTGGAAGGCGGTTGGATCTCCGTGGGCGGTTCTGTACGGGAAAAATGGTCTTGTTTGGGGGCGCGGAGAGCTTGGAAGCGATGAACCGGGTGTTCACAAGACCGAGAAGGACAAGCGCGCGCCAGCCGGGGTTTTCAAGATCGGCCGCATTTACACTTACGATAAGTCACTGCCGGAAGGGGCAAACTACCCCTATCATACCGTGTCTACCGCAGATGCCTGGGTCGATGATCCGTCTTCTCCGGACTATAACCGGTTCCTGACCATTCCAGACCCAGCAAACCCGCCGCCGTGGTTTGAGAAAGCGAAAATGCGGCAGAACGATTTTGCCTACCGTTGGCTGGTCGAGATCCGGCATAACTCCGATCCGCCTGTGGCAGGCGGTGGCAGCGCGATTTTCTTTCACATCCGCCGCGGGGTGGATCGCCCGACGGCGGGTTGCACGACCATGGCCGAAAACGATCTCGTCCGGCTCGTGCGCTGGCTGCGGGCGGACAAAAATCCTCACTATGTGCTCCTGCCCAAGAGCGAGTATGAGCACAAATGGAAGACGTGGGGATTGCCCACGCCGGACGAAGCGGCCGCTTTGCTGAACTAGGCGGCCTTCGACTGTTTCCGGAAGACGCTCCAGCATTCCAGGAAGCCGGTGGCAAAATCCTCGGGTCGTGCGGCGACCCACCGGTCGAGCTGCTCCAGAGTGAACCATCCGCCTGTCTCGATCTCTGCGGGCGGCAAGGTGAAGGGACCTTCGTGTTGGGCGCGATAGAGACGGACGAATTCCCAGCCGGTGCCGGGACATGCAGCGACGGAACCGATCTCTTCGATCGGCGCTTTAACGCCGAGTTCCTCGGTCAATTCGCGGCGCGCGGTCTCTTCGTAGTCATTCCCGGAGTTCACGTGACCGGCTGCGCTTGAATCCCAGCGGAGTGGATGAACGTCCTTCCATCGCGAGCGGCGTTGTAAAAAGAGTTCACCAGTTTTGTTGAAGACAAAGATATGGATTGCCCGATGGCGAAGCGACCGCGTGTGCACCTCGTGGCGCGTGGCTGATCCCGTGACGCGATCGTTTTCGTCGACCACATCGAAGATCTCCCCGTGCACATCCTGGGCGAGAGCGGAAAGCGGTCCGGAAGCTGGGGCGAACGAGCCCATTTGCTCCGCGGAGATATTCGTGAGATCCACCCATTGCCGGACACTCAATTCCTCCGCGCGCACCGTTTCCGGAACACCCAGCCTGGCGGTGGCTGCGCTCCAGTCGGGAGCTCCGCCGCCGACCAGCATCTTGCGGAGTTGCTTGCGGCGCTGCGAGAAGCCCAGCTTCACGAGCCGGTTGAAGCGTGCGCCGTCGCAGGCGGGCAATTCATCTTGCGCCCGCGGTGTGAGCTGGACGACTGCGGACTCCACTTGGGGTACGGGAGTGAAGACGGTGGGCGGGAGTGTGCGCAGATAACGGGCCTGCCAGCGCCGGCCAATGAGTAGCGTGGGAGCGCCGTATGCCTTGGTGCGCGGTTCGGCGGAAAGCCGTTCCGCCAATTCCTTTTGCAAGGTGAAGACCATCGCGGAGACCGGCGAAGGTTCGTGAGTGAAATTGAAGAGAATCTGGCTGGAGATGTAATAGGGGAGATTTCCCAGCACTTTGACTGGACCGCGCGGAAACAACTCGCGCACATCGAAAAGCGCGGCGTCGCCGTGAACGATTTCCAGCTCTGGAAAACGCTCGCGCAAGTAGGGGACGAGGCGGTCATCTTTTTCGATGAGCAAACCGCGTCGGGAACGTTGGAGGGCGTATTCCGTGAGCGCTCCCAGGCCCGGGCCGATTTCGAGCCAGGGTTCATCCGGTTGCAGGTCCAGCTGGCCGACGATCCAGTCCGCCAAATTCTGGTCGTGCAAAAAATTCTGTCCGAGGCTGCGTGTGGGCTGGAGCCCGTACTCGGAGAGCGTGGCGTGAATGGCGGAGAGCTTCAAGGAATGGCGGAGATGACGGTTGGGCGTGATCCTTCGACTCTTTCCCTGCCTCCCTCAACTCTCAACTTCGTAGCAGCGGCGGATTCTGATTCTTCTTCGTCTTCTTGAACAGACGTTGGGCGTCCTGAAGCGTCATGCCTTCGATGAAATAGGCGGCGGCCGCACGTCCCATCGCGTAGGTGCCGGCGGCGGCGATGCCCCCGGAGATGATGTCGCCCCAGACCGGGACAAATTTTAGAGTCGCGCGCGCTCCTTCACGCAGTGCCAACGCCAGCCCGATATTGGCTCCGAGCGCCGTAATCCATTGTCCGGCCAGTTTCAGGCTCAGATCCCGACCGGAGATATGCATGATGCCGGCGACCATCGCTGCCTGGAGGCTGGTGAGGACCGGTAGATCGGCCAGCGGAATCGGCTGTGCCCCGATGGCGGCGCAAATAGCCGTGATCGATTTGATCACCACCTGAGCCAATTCACGCTGGACCTCCCGCACGCCCGAGAGTCGGCCCATCTCCAGTTTCGCCTCCGGCGGGAGTTCAAGGGCGATGGCTTTGGCCAGCGCGTGTGCTTCTCCTGCGCCACTGTGGAGGACGAAGACGCCCGTCACTTTATCGGCAAAGGGATTGCGGGCTCGGTCGGTCAACGCTTCGCGCAGTTGGCGCCGGACCGTTTCCGGTTCGCATTCACCGGTGCAACTGACTGAGACGCCGATGATGTGCGGAGTGGGTGAGCCTTCCACCGGTGGCAACGCCGTTATGATTTGGCTGACTCGCTCAAAGTCCGCTGCCACTTCTTCGGATGAACGTGGCTCCACATGGAGGAAAAGGAAGACGTCGGGCCGCTCTGATTCGATGGCACGGGTGAGCAAAGCGAGGGAGGCCGGCGTGCGGGCGTCCAGGATCCGCATCTTTCCATGGCCATGTTCAAAGGTCTGCCATGTACCATCCTGAAGATGGTCTTCTTCGGAGCAGGCGACGGGTGCGCTGAAGAGCGCATTTGCGAGAGACGTGCGGCTGGCGGCGCGATCGCCCAGAAGAACCACACGCGGCGCACGTTGCTGCAGGAACATCGTCTTGATCGGCATGATCTCCCGCAAAATCGGATGTTGCAGCGAGTTCGGGAGCTTTTTCACGATACGCTCCAGCTTTTCGTAAACGGAAACAAGGTTCACAGTAGTGGATATATTCGGATGCGAATCTAACCGATAGCGCACCCAAGATCGAGCAATGGCCAGTCGGCAAGCTCTTAATCTGAATGCCTGCTCTTAGTATTAATCCCTCACCATCAGTTGGTTATGATGAAGTTGGGGCGGAGTTTCCTCTCCCGAAAAATTTCTGATTTCAACGGCGGACGCGTCCCGCGCTCTGGATTAAGCCAGCGCCTTGAGCAGCAGTTTCACATGCTCCGCAGGCTTCACCTTGCGCAGGATCGCACGCAATTTGCCGTCTGGACCGATGACGAAAGTCGAGCGCTCCGTGCCCATGTATTTTTTCCCATACATGCTCTTCTCAACCCAGACGCCGTAGGCCGCGACGATCTCCTTCTTTTCATCGCTGAGCAGTGGAAATGGCAGTGAAAACTTATCGATAAACTGGCGATGCTTTTTCGCTGGGTCGATGCTGACCCCGAAAACTTCAGCCTTCCCTTTGAATTGAGCCCAATCGTCGCGCAGGCTGCAGGCCTGTGTCGTGCAGCCCGGCGTATCGTCTTTCGGGTAGAAGTAGAGGACGACCGTGTGGCCGAGGAGATCTTTTGATGAGATCGGGGTGCCATCGCCATATTTGCCGCCGACAGCGATGGAGTGGAAGGCAGGAGCGGGGTCGCCGATTTGCAGTTCGTTCATGGATGGTGCGTAGCGGGGGAGTGTGAAGTGGCGAGGATTTGGAAGTCGAGGCCGGATCGACCTTCCCTCTTCCTCTTTATCTTAATCCAGTCTGCGGCAGAGGGGATGAAGACGAAGATGACGATGATGAGGAAGAAGTTATTTGGCCATCATCACAAACACCCCATCCCACCCGGAAGGTGGCGGCACTTCCTGATAGGCCGTACAACGGCGCAGATACTCCTTTGCCAGTTCATCCGCCGGCTGGCTCGTAAGGACTTTCTCGAAATGAGCGACAGCTTCGCTAAAGTCGCGCTGGCGATAGAGTCGCACACCGGTTTCATAGACAACGAGCCATTCAGGATCGGGTGTTCCGGCCCTTTCTCCGAGGACCGTGAATACCTCGATAGGTGCCGATTTCCCTTTCAGCTGAAGCAGGTCAACGGTGCGAAGCCGAAACCGGTCTTGAACCAGCGGAGCAACGGAGGCTCCCAACAAAAGCGGGGTATGCAGTTGTTTGGTGGCGCTTTCCAGGCGGGAGGCCGTATTTACCGGATCGCCGACCGCCGTCAGATCGTGTTTTTCCACCGAACCGAGATGACCGAAAATCACGTCGCCGTGATTGAGGCCGATGCCAATATGGAACTCTGGCGCTCCGCGTTTTCTCCAGTCTTCATTGAGGCGGTCAAGAGCCTGCAGCATCTCGAGCGAGGTTGAAACGGCGTGGCAGGCATCGATCGATTCACCATGGGTGGAGACACCGCCCCAGTGCGCCATGACCGCATCGCCGATGAATTTATCCACTGTCCCCGAATGGGCGAAGACGATTCGCACCATCTCCGTGAAGTATTCATTGAGCTGGGCCACGAGTTTTGCCGGATCGGCATATTCCGTGATGGTCGTGAAACCGCGCACGTCTGAGAAGAGGATGGTGATTTTCCGGCGTTCTCCACCGAGCGTGTTGAGAAAGCTTTTCGGATTATCGAGCACTTCCCGGACGACATCCCGGGAAACGTAGCCTTCGAGAATCTTTCGGACACGCGTACGCTCCAACTGCTCGCCGCGGTACTCTACGATGAGGAAAGCCACACTGCTGGAAACAAGCGCCAGAGCCGGACTGAAAACCAACACCACCCAGCCAATCGAATAGAGCCAGATGGTTAGCCCCACCCAGCCGGCGATAGCTGCGGCAAGAAGGACGACCCGCGGCCGTACCTGACGTATGAAAAATCCGAGGAGGAAGGCCACTGCGCCGCCTGCGGCAATCAAACAGCGATTAAGCCAGAATGGCGCCTCGTGAAGGAACTCGCCCGTGAGCATGGCGTTCATCGCATTCAGATGGATGAGTGGTCCTGGTACCTGTCCAAATGGTGTTTGCGTATAGTCTTTACCCCAGTTTCCCAAAGGGCCCACCAACACGATCTTGTCACGAAAGAACGCGCCGTTTCCGTAGTTTTGTTTCCAGACGTAGGTGAAAATTTCGTGGAGGGAATGAGGCTCCAGAGATGACCGCTCTTTGACGGATCCCGCCCAGGCATAGTTAATCATGTGTGGAGCCGAGTCAGCCGGAATCCGGTCTCCGAAGCCGGCTTGCCGCAATCCACGGGCGCTCAGGGATTCATAAACTGTCTCTCCGATCACGGGTTGCAACCCCATTACGGCAGTGAAACTCCTTCGGAACCAAAGGTGACGGACAACCATATCCGGGTCAGGAAAAAGTGTGACAAATCCCATTCTCGAGTCGTCGCCACCTGTATTAGGAATCAATGATGGCGCAGGCCGCTGAAGGGTCTGCTGAGTTCCCGTTGCTGTGCTCTTCTCGGGGAAGTCGAATCCGATCACGATCTGATTTGGGTACTTGTCGAGGATCTTCTTGAAGGCCTCGTCTCCTTCGCGTTCGAAAGGGAGAATGACGTCGAATACGACTGCTTTTGCCCCCGCCTGAATCAGTTGTTCCGCGATCAAACCATAGACTTCCCGGGACCAGGGGAATCCCTCTTTGATGAGTTGAAGGGCGCGCGATGCTTCAATTTCATCCTTATGAACCGGGTCCAACGTTAGCGTTGGGGGGTCCATGGCAAGAAACACCAACCTCTCATCCGTCTTCGCCTGCCGCGTGAAAGAGACCCACTGCTGGGTGACAAGGTCCGATTTGACGAGCAGAAACCCTCTGTATTCTCTCAAAATCAGAATGATCGCTGTGCAAACCACGCATAGAAGGATCAGACTGCGAAGATGTGGGTTTTTGCGAGCGTCAGACATTAGACCAGGAATTGAAAATCAGCGATGATGGCAGTCTTGCAGGCGGGATCTTTGCATTGGCGTTCGGACTCAGACAACGGCAATCTCTTCCACGGATGTGCTTGACTCTCGCTGCTCATCCGAAAACACTCCGCGCTGTGATCCGCCCTGGCCTGCTTCGATCTTCCGCATACGCCCCAACAGTGCTCTGTCTTGGGTTGTTGAGCTTTATTTTGCTAGGCATCGCTCGTGCCGCTGTTCCTTTTACCTCTGCCACCGTGACCAAAGTGGAGAACAAGGTGAACTACGGCGAAAAGCGTGGATCGCATAGCACGCTGCGGCCTGCGGCGGTGATGGATACCATCAAAGGCAGTACCTTTTTGATGTCTGAGACGGAGTCGCGCGCCGAGTTGCAATATCCGGACGGGACAGTCGTTCGCATCGGCCAGAACACCATTTTCTCTTTCGATTCGGACACGCGGACGCTTTCGCTGGAGAACGGATCCCTGCTATTTCATATCCCCAAGGGCGCCGGTGGCGGAACGATCAAGACTCCCACGTTGACGGCCGCGATCACGGGAACGGCAGGCAAGGTTTCGAACAATATTATCGCGATCGTGGAGGGTGTCATCAAACTCATCCCTTCGGGCAAGTTGGTGCATGCCGGTGAGTTTGCACGGATGAATCCCGATGGCTCGATTACCATCGCCAAATTCAATCCGGATTCGGTCCTCGACGGAAAGCTAGTTTACTTCAACGGGCTCATGCCTGGGTTTGAAGAGAGCTTTCTGGTTGGCAAGCTGACACTGCCCGACCTGCATTTCATGCAGATCATGGAGGAGACACAGAACCTGCCGAGTTCGATTCGGTTCTTCTTCCCGCCAAGCCAGCCTTCGCCGGCGAATCGGAGCAATACCAAGGTCTTTGTGCCGCCGCCCACCCAAAAGCCTGTACCGACACCACCACCCACACGGCGCCCAGGCCGGGGAAATTACTAGTCTTCCATGAAAGCACGCTTTCTCGCTCTCCCATTGGTTCTCGGCGCGATTTATGCACGGCCTGAAGCTGTGCATGCGGGGGACTCGGCTTCCTACGGTTCGCATCAAAGTGCGGCTGAAGTGGAAGATATCGGCGAAATCTCCGAGGACAAGAGCACGAACGGGATGGAAGGTTCCGGCTTCCGTGTGAGTTCCGGAGCCCGCGCCGAGTACACCAGCAATGCGCTCCTGAGTGGAAATCACTCGAGCAGCGATGTCATCTTCTTCCCGTCGATCGAAGCGGGCTACAGCAAGGGACTCGGGCACGGCTTTTCGCTCGATATCAATGCGATCATCGAAGCCGGGCTTTATTCCGACCGCTCGGAACGCTCCTTCGTCGGCTATAGCGCGCAGTTCAGTCTCGATTGGCGTTACAAGCCAAACTATCCGCGATTTTATATCGGAGCCGAACCTTACCGGTTCGACGGCTTCGACCGCGATGGCTTGATCACGGAAGCCGTCGGAGCGCTGGCTGGAACGGACTGGGGCTGCCCCTTCAATAACGGTCGTTCGTATTTCTTCATGGGATACACGTTCGAGAATTACTTCTCCGATCCGACGATCGACACCCGCTATTCGAGTCGCGCAGTGATCGGTGTGACTCACCAACTCAGGCCGCAGCTTTTCGCCCAAGTGTACTATCAGTACCAGTACAGCAACTATCAGAACATCAGCCGGGACGACTCGCGCAATTCAGTTTCCCTGAGCCTCATCTGGCAGGTCAATCGGCACCTTTTTGCCAACCTGAGCGGCAGCTTCATCGACAACGATTCGACGCAGGTGCCGGCTTCGTATCAAGCGGCAACGACGGCTGTTGGGCTTTCCTGGCAGTTCTGATGCGTACGCGGCGTTCCGCCGCGCTTGATGCTGCGGTGAACGGGCGCCCTGCTTAAAGGAGAGTGTGGCGATTCAGGAGCTTCGGCTTTTGCCTTCCTGCTCGCCAAGGCGTTTGGCCTGTTTTTCCGCCTGCTCGCGCTTTGTTCCGTGCTCATGCTCGATTTCGTCGCTGAGCTCCAAAGCCCGCTTTTCGCTCTCGGACAAACGTTTCGCATCCGCCGGTTTTGGCACTGAGGTATCGATACGGCTTTTCGAGTCCATACCCACGGTATCGGCGCGACGCAGATTCTCACGTGTGAGGGATCGTCCGGATGCGGGGGAGTATTTCGAGCTGAGGCCTTTGCGAGTGGCGCGATTTTGGAGTGGCGCGTTAAGCCTCGGGCGCAACGCCGCTTTCGGAAGGGGAAGGTCTGCGAGGATGCGCACGGTGGGTTGCGTGCGAAGCCGGACCGGCGGTTTTTAATAGGACACCGCGAGACATCGCCTTCCCCACCCGCGAAACAATCCGAAAGCGGTGTCGTGCTCGCTGTCGCTCTCTTGCCACCGCACTCCATGTGGTGCCGCTCGCGAACACCTCAGCTTGAGATGTTTTACCGGATCGGAGCATCGCGATCTTTTCTCTATTACAAAATCCGTTCTCAGACTAAACTTTGTCCGCGCCGATGATGTTGGGGCGATGGATGAAGGCGGTGAATTGATCCGTAAGTCGTGGATGCACTGATTTCGGAAGTTAACAACCAGTGTCGGCGAATGTCCCGCCGCGCCGCTCGCCTGGACAGATAGTCCCCTGCCTCATGAGAAGATTTAGCCATTTGGCTAACAGTCAGCGCGCTGCCGTCCTGCGATCATCGCCTTGAATTGTCCGTCTTAGCGAAGTTCATCCCCCTGACTTGTCCTTCGAAGAAAGATGCACCCAAGGAGTGTATCCGAATTTGTGCGGAGTAAGTGGGGGGTGGAAACCGCTCGGACACAACCCTCAATCCCCTCAGAAAATGAAAGTACCCTCATTACTTGCATCTCGTATCGTCGCTCTGACGGCTGTCGCTGTCGTAGCGCCGTTTCTTCCCTCGGCCAAGGCTACCGTTGTCGCTCAAGATCCATTTACAGACGGTGGGCGGACCGATGGGACCGATCCTTTGGACATGGCGTGGTATACGTTCAATACGGCATCTTCCACACTTGCCGTTGTCAGCGATACGGGCGGTATCAACACTGGAAATGCGCTGCAATTTGCGCCGAATGGAACCTTCCAGGGCATTGTGGCGAATCTTCCGAGTTTGGTGGCGCTCAATGACGGGGAAAGCGTTCGGCTCACCTTCGACTATCGTTATGTTTCCGCGACCAATTTGAATCAATCTGCGCGCCTTCGCTTTGGTTTGTATAACTCGAATGGTACCTACACCACTGCCGATTCACAATCGACGCCGCGCACCAATGACCTGGGCTATTTTGCGGTGACCAATCCTGGAGTCAGCGATTCTTCGAGCACCCTTATGTATCGGGAAATCGCTGGAGATGAAATTACCCAGGGAACCAACACCGCGCTGAGCGGAGCAGGGGCTGCGATCAATGCCGGTACGACCCCACATACGGCCGAGCTCATTCTGACGCGCCGGGATGGAACTCTGACTTACTCCGCCAGTCTCGATGGATATCTGCCCGTTGCAGGAATCGATACCGCGCCGTCGACTTATGCATTCGATGAGGTTGCCTTGAGCTGCGGCTCAGGGACGACACCTCCGGCCATTCGTCTGGATAATGTCCAGGTCGAACGCTACTATTCGTTGATCAGCGAGACATTTGATGATGGAGTGAGAATGGGCGGCAGTGCTCCCGGAGATACGGATTGGTGGGGGATCAACACACCGTCGCTATCTGTCGTCGATGATTCCGCCGGGATCGGCGAGGGGGACGCACTGCAGATTTCTCCGAGTTCCAACAATGGACAGGGAGTCGTGGCAAGATTTGGAGCGCCGGGCGTGGTTTCGCTTGCTGACGGTGACAGTGTCACTTTCGCGTTCGTTTGGCGGTTCACCGGCACGACCAATACCAACGGCGCCAACATCTTTCGGTTCGGCCTGCACAATGCCAACGCGACCGTCACCGTTTCCGACAACAATACGAGTTCGCGAACGGACGACGTCGGATATTTTGCCGCAACGAATCCGGGTGCTGCCAGCAGCACCGGCACCATCGTCGCCCGGGAAGCCGCCGGGCCGGAAATTCTGCAGGGCCCGGATTGGGCTGCTTTCGGAACGGCCGGGGCGAGTGTCAGTGGCGGTACGACGCCGCACTTCGCGACGCTGACGATCCGGCGCAGCGGGACGAGTCTTGTTGTCTCGTCGAGCATCGACGGACAAGCGCTGGCTTCGGGCACGGATGCGAGCCCGGTAAGCTATGTCTTCAGCGAAGCTGCGGTAGCCGTGCAGGCTGCCACCTCACCGTTCATCATCGACGATCTTCGCGTGGAGTACTCGCCAGCCACGGTTACACCTCCTGCGGAAACTGTCGGTGGTGGGACCGTTTCAAGTCCGGCTGTCGGGCCGATTCCGGCTTATGGAATCGGAGGGACTGGCTTCACCCTCGTGAAGAATTGGGACTTCGGCGGCAATGGTACGATCAAGACCATTTCTGACCTGAGCACGAATTTCCAGTATCACGATCAATTCGGCACCATTAACAATGGAGGGAACTATGGCGCATCAATTGTCTCGCCCGATTCGGCACACGCGCTTTCCGGGCAGCCCGTGGAAGGCGTCAATACGACCGGCAATGTGCGCAGTATTCTCGCGGATTCCATGAAGACGTATTTGGTTCCACTGAATGGAGCCACCACGGTAACCCCGGCTTCACACAATGCGGGCTGCGGCTCGTTTCAGGCCAAGTGGACATTGCCGAACGGTGGATCGCTATTGAATCAGGATATCGTGTGGGAGACGCGCGTCCGCTATGTGACTCCGCAGTATTTCTGGTTCGCGATTTGGACTTCTGGCAACCAGTGGAATAACGGAGCCGAAATGGATCTGATCGAAAGCTTCGGTTACGACAACGGCGGCGGCTTTACAAACTTCGATGGAAGGTATTGGCACTCAAATTCCGTCGGCGGTTCCGATGCCACGAGTTATTCGAACTGGGGCAACTCAATGGCGGTGCGAGGGATTCCATCCTTCGATGCGACGCAATACCATATCTGGACCTGGCTATACCGGAAAGACAACACGTACACCGCTTACGTGGATGGAGTCGCGGTTCAGAATGGAACGATCAACTGGACGCTCAGTGGGATCTCCGGTGGAACGCCGCTCAATATGAGCTTCCTCTTCGACGCGGGCTGGGGCCACACCAAGGTCTCGAGCGTCAATCATTCCCTCGCGGCCTCCGCGCTGGCGGGGACTTACTACGAATGGGACTATAGCAGGGTGTATTTGAAGTAAGGCGCGACGCGCTGGCGGCTGAAGCCGGATCCTTCTGGTAAGCGTACGTGCGCGACGGATCGTCTGACGATCCGCCGCGCTTTTTTACTACAGTGGGAAGCCGATCTCGGCGCGGCTAGATGAGACTTATGGGACGGATAGGACCAATGGGACTTATGTGTTCGAGGAGGAGTACGCGCCGTGAGACGTCGTGAATTTGCTTACTCCAGCTTCAGTTTTTCAAAGATCGGAGTCAGCAGCTCCGCCCACTTGGCGTGGCCGGCGTCATTCAGGTGCAGTTTGTCGTCAAAATAGTATTCGAGCTTCGGTGAGCCATCTTCGTTGACGAGGATGGGATAAAGGTCGCAGAGCGAGATGTTCTGGTGTCCGGAGGCCATCTTGCGAATGCCATCGTTCATGGCTTTGCGATCATCAGGCTTCACCGGCGCCTTGGGATTCGCGCTCGGCGGGATGGTGCAAAGCACGATGGGCATTTCCGGCCTTTCCTTTTCTGCCATGGACACCATGCTGGCGAGATTCGACAGCATGTCGGCAGGCGCGCCGGAGGCGGTGAGATCATTGTTGCCAATCTCGATCACGATCGCTTTCGGGTTGAGCTCGAGCACGTCGGCCTTGAAGCGGAACAGCGCACCGCGACTGACATCCCCGCCCACACCTCGGTTGGCAACCTTCAGCTTGGGTAAATCGCTGGCGAGATTTTTCCATCCACCCGTAAGCGAATCGCCCACGAATACCACGGCTCCCTGATCCTTCTGGCGTTTGCTCCAGAAGGCCTGCCGCTCACCCACCATGAAGTCGAAGGACCGGATGGGCCCTTTGCCGGGCCAGGCAGCCTCATTCCTGGGATCGGGATAAGGTACGGGGCCCTCGGTCGGCGGTTTGGGTGCGGCAGCGACGGCGGATTCCATCTTTAAGGCTACCGCATGAGATCCAGCTGTGGCATTTTCCGCGCGAAGGTTGGATACATTGATCGTCCGCGGATGGTCGCCCTGAGTGACTAGTTCGATTTTAAACCAGCTTGGATTATCCGGCACCTTGGCCAATACCGCCGAAGCGTCCCAAGATAACGTCAGCTTTTCGATCCCCGCCTTACCGGGAGCCCGATTCAAAAGCCATGGTGATTCCATCCGCTCGATTTCCTGTCCATTGATCGCGAGTTTGAGCATGAACCACCCACCGTCTTCGGCATCAGGCGGTATGGAAACATCCATCTTCAAAATGGGATTTGCTTTTAGATTCGCGACGGCTGCCGTGGAGGTCGAGATGGCCGGGCTCTGCCACTTTCCGGTTGCCGCTATCGTTGCGGGTCCCCCGATATCTTTGTTCTCCCTGGTTTCCTTCGGAGTCTCGGGCGGCTCGGCCAGGTTGGCCGGCGAAGAAACTGGGATCTCGATCGCGCCCGCTTTGCGCTCCCAGACCCGGATGTAATCGATCACGTAATCCCATTGCTTTTCGTCAGCAACCATTTCCGTGAGCTTCACATTGGGGAAGTTCATGCCCAATGAGTCCACCACCGTGACATGTGCGGGCGGCCCGTGCCACTCGTAGTAAGTTTGCTTGATCGGTTTGCCATCGAGCAGCCAGATCGGCTTGTTCTCCACCCAATCAAGCGCGAATACATGGAAGGCCTTCGAACAATCGAAGCCGAGATCCAGATGCCGCTCGTAACCGGCTTTTTTCAGGAGGGTGAAAATGTCATACGGATTGCCATACGCTGCCGGTTTGCCGAAGGTCTGGATATTTCCGGTAAATATCCGCGTCTCGGGCCGGCCATCCCAGTTGAAGAACTCGAAGATATCGATTTCCGGCAGCGCCCTGGGTGGATGGGAAAACGTACCGTCGGGATACTGCACGCCCTCCTCGAGCCAAAAGCTCGGCCATGCTCCAACGCCGCCGGGCAGCTTTGCGCGCATTTCAACATACATCCCGGGTGTTATCGGGAGTTTTGCGCGCAACATTCCCGACTCGAGACCGCGCTCGTGCAGACCGCCGCCGGGCGGGATGCGGCCTTTGAGGGTCAGCGCGTTATCGCTGAATTCGTGCAGCGATTTCGGATCACCTTCGGGATAATCGCGGTGATAGGACCAGTAGGTGCTGAACTTATCCAGCTTCCCACCGCTCCAGATATAGCGGTAGTAAAAATCCGCATCCAGCTCGGTCTTGTTCCGCACCGTCGCGTCCGGTCGCTTGTTGCCGAAGGTCCAGTTCTTCAGGAGAGCGAACTCCTGGCCTTCTGATTTGAGCAGGAACGGCTTGGGCCCCGGAGCCGATGTATCGGCAGCGATCACGACTGCGCTGGCTGAGATCGCCAGCAGCGATCCGATCACTTGAAAAAATTTCACGGTCTGTTTCTGACTTCGCATGGGCTGTTTTGTGCTTGGTTTTGCGGCGGGAGTGGAAATGGTAAGCAAAATGCGCCTGAAATGTTGGAGAAAAAGCGGTGAATTCATCAGGTTTTTGCACGCAGAGCCGCTACATCAGGACTGGTTACAGCTACGCCCGCGTTCAGATCTGCTCGTTGATCACGTTCATAGCCGCCGTTTCCCTGCTTTCGCTTTCAGCCGCCGTAGTCGCTTCCGAGGCTGCTCTAAGCCTTTCGGCGAATGGTATTTCAATGCAGAGGGAGAATTTCAGTCAAATCGCTTTCTCCTACCCGAAGCCATTGGCCCAATCCGGCGCAGCCTACGTAGCCACCGGTGCAACCATGGCGGAAGATTCAGCGGATGTTCTCGCAAAATATTTTTGGTTGATCCGCAGTAGCGAACTGCCCGATTAACTCAGAACAACGCGTCTTACTATGTCTACGAAGAGCCGTCTTCATTTCTTTAGTGAAAGATTGCCGAAAGATAGGGCTGCGCTAATTTCGGCAATCATACGCGTCTTGGATCCGCAGCAACAGATCGCGTTTCTTTATCGGTCGAAATTTGAAAATCAGGGATGGAAAGCTCTTCAGATGGAAATCAACGATGACGAGGCGGGATGGGAGGGTATTCCGAGAGGAAGTGAGGTTTCGGGTTTGCGCGTGAGACCGGAGGATATTGCAGATTACTATGTAGACGACAATAAAGCGATTCTAGTCGATCTTGCTTCCGCGAAATGTGACCTGTCGGAGCACGTATTTGAAGCGATGTTTCAAATCGACGAATCCGTGCGTGGCGATTTCACACCTACGGGAATAGATATCCGTGTCGGGTGGCATGACGTCTTTGAATTTGTCGAGAAAGAAGAGGGGGAGCTGTTTGGCAGAGCATTCGCGTCGGTAATGTTTTTGGGCAGCGGCATTCCGCCACAGCTGCAAGAATTCCGAAGGCAGCTTTTTGAGCTAAATGCCGTACGCGAAACGAAGAGAACTTTGGGAGAAATCATGGAGGACATCCAAGCGCGCTTCTATTGCAGCGAATCGTGATCGACGATCGACGAGATGAATCACAATTCGGAGATTGAAGTGGTTGACAAGCCAAAGGATGAAGGATGCGTTGCCCATCGCAAACGTAACACGCGACTCGCCTTCAGCCGCAGGCGAGACTGGCAGAGTCTCACCAATGATGTCTCAGTGATTCCGACGCCGAAGGCGCTGCAGTCCTGCCGTCATCACAAAGCTCGCTCCGAGCAGAGCTGCCGAACTCGGCTCGGGGATCACGGCGAGTAATGCGACGTCATTTCCGCCAGCGAATGAATTAGTAGAGGAATCAGCCGCGTAGGTGATAGTGAAGAACGAACCGCCAATGGCGATGGTGCTGCCATCGGTTGCGGATTGTCCGTTGATGCTGCTGAACGTTCCGGCGATGGCGTCGCTGCCGTCGTTGATGATGAGGTAGAGTTTATCGCCGATCGTCGGTGTGTAGTCGTTGAAGAGCGAGATCGTGGCGTCGCCGGCGAGTGAGACGGTGCCATTGACGACAATCTGATCGTATTGCGTGCCAGCTGTCGTGCCGCCGAGTTGCAACGAGAGATGGCTCGTTGCCGCGAGACTCAGGGTTCCGCCCAGCGCGGGCGTTCCGGGATCGGTAATGGTGAGGATGCCTGGTTGCGAAGTATTGCCCACTCCGAGATTGCCGGGAGCCAGGGTGCCGCCGGTGGTTCCGCCGCTGATTGAAACCTGGCCACCGGAGGCGACGGTGATGGTTCCGGTGCCGCCGAAGGTTGCCCCATCGGCAACTGAGATGCCAGCCGTACCAGAGAGCGAGCCGCTGACGATCAATGCGCCGGCGTTCACGGTGGTCAAGCCGGTGTAAGTGCTTGCTCCGCTCAATGTCTGGATACCGGTGCCTTGCTTAGTGAATTTTCCGCTCGCGCCAGTGATGACGCCGGAATAAGTGGTCGACGTATTGTCGCCGCCGGTGATGAGCGTGGCTCCGCCTGAAGCCCCGAGATTCACGGTGCCGGTGCCGGCGAGTGAAGCGATGGTTTCCGTCTGGTTGGCCACAACGTTCTCATTCAGCGTACCGCCTTGGGCGATCACGACGGCGGAACCGTCGGGGAGCACATTGGACACATTCAAATTCAGGATGCCATCGATCGTGGTTTGTCCCGTCCAGCTATTCGCGGTGGAACCAAGGAAGATGCCATTCGAGGCGGACGAGGCGAAGGTCATTCCTCCGGAACCGATGATCGTCGAGTTGATGGTTGCGGAGAAGCCGGTTGGATTGGAGATGATTCCTTCCTGACGGGTCGTGGAAGAATTCGACGCCGCGAACTGCAGAGTTCCTCCCGCGAGCACCATCGAGTGGGTCATGGTATTGAGAAGGAGGGCGCCGCTATTGAGGGTCAGGGTGTTGGTCAAATTCGCGTTCACAACCCCGCTGGCCCCGATTGAATCGATGATGAGGGAATTGACCGTCGTTCCGGTCAGAGTAACGGTCGTGGCGCCCGAGGCGAGACGGACGTTGTCGTCCGATCCCGCTCCGCTCAGCGTGTTGAGAAACTCCGAGGTCGCCAGGGCACGCAATCCATTTACCGGATCGTAACCAACGAACGTGGAGCCCGGTCCGCTTGCGCTGCTATCGCCCACGAGGAAGGGCACGATGGCGATCTTCGTCGAGCTCGTACCAAAGGTTCCGGCTCCACCAATCAGCGTTCCAGCTGCAGCGCTTGGTGCCGTTCCGAGGTTAAAGAACGTGGAGTTTGTTCCAGCGGCGGATTGGCCGAGCGTGCTGCCGCGGACGAGCGCGACTGCATTGTTATTCCGGACGAGAGCACTGGCCGAAAGTGTGTTCGAGGTATTCGTGGCCACGCCCTGGGTGAGCGTGATGGTGTTCATCCCGGAATCCAGCGTCACCGTTCCGACGGTTTCCTGGCTGGAGAGCGCCGAGGTAATATTGCCCGTGATGGCGAAGGTTCCGTTCTGGAGCTTGATACCAGTGGTATTGCCGATGCGCCCGAAACTGGATGTTCCGTTATCGGCCAGGACCGTTGCGGTATTATCTTCCGCCAGCGTTCCACCGGTGATGGTGATGCCGGAGGTGCCAAGATCGGAGCCGTTTCCGCTCAGTGTCAAACCTCCGCCAACCACCGTCGCGCCAGTATAGCTATTCGTCCCGGTGAGCGTCAGGATGGACGAGGCGGCGACAGGTTTCAGAACGGACAATCCGCCGACTCCGGCCAATGTTCCGGCGAAAGTCGTCGCCGACAACTGAGTGACGGACAGAATGGCGTTGCTGCTATTCAGATTGATGACCGCGGCATTTGTTCCCGAAGTAGGAGTCGCGACGGTTCCGATCAGTGAGCCGACTGACTGGGCCGAATTGAGATTTAATGTCGTCGTTGTGCCTGCACCAGTTGAGCTGTTGCTTACCGTCAGCGAGCCGGCGCCGAGCTTCGATGCGGCCGTGACGTTCAGGGTGCCGCCTGCGCTGTTGAGGGTGGTGGATCCGGTAAAAGTATTGGCTCCGGAGAGCGTAAGAGAGCCGGCGCCGGAATAACCGAAGCTGCTGGCAGTGCCTGCGCTGCCATTGAAGTTGGCGATGGCTCCGGAGATCGTGACGGCGCCCGATCCGGCGAGAGTCAAGGAGCGCCCTGTGGCCGCGGCGTCGGACAAATAAACATTTCCCGCAAAGGTGGTGTTATTGTTCACCGACACCGTGGAGTTGGTTTTCACGGTCACGCTTCCGGAATTGCCAAAAGTGATATTCGTTCCGGCCCCAATCGTGGGCGCCGCGCCCCCAATCGTGACCGGATTATTAATGGTGACTGGGGCACTGCTCGCGAGGAGTGTGCCGGTATTGATGGCCAGCGGGCCTGTGCCGATAGCGCTGCCGAGAGCGAGATTGAGGGTGCCTCCGCCGAGCGTCGTTCCACCCGTATAGTTATTCGCGATCGAGAGTGTAAGTGTAGATCCGGTCACGGAAAGCGAAGAGGATCCGCTCAACCCGTTGGGCACCGAGATGTTCAGGGTGCCTCCGCTATAGGTTAGTGCACTCGCGCTGATTGCTCCAGCGGCTTGCAAGTTCAGCGTACCAGCGGAAAGCGTAGTCGCCCCCGTATAGTTGTTGCTGTTCGAGAGCGTGGTGGTGCCGCCGGTGACGGTCAACTTGGCCGTTCCACTCAGCGCGTTGTTTACATTTTCCGTTACCGTACCGGCGGTGCTAAGGGTGTTTTGCGAGACAGCGTTCGCATTGTTCAGATTCAGCGTACCGATCGAGGCGACGCTGACGGCGGTGTTCCCGAGCGTGCCCGTAATGGTGAGAACACTGCTGCTGATGGAAGTGGCGCCTGTATAGGTATTGGCGCCGGCGAGAGTATCGGTACCCGTTCCTGTAACGCTTCGGGTGACGCCGCCCACACCGGAAATGGCGCCCAGAATCAGGACATTTCCGTTGCCTTGCAGAACCAGGTTATCACCCGTCGCCGACGTGGTTTCGGTAATATTTCCGGTGATCGTGAGCGTTCCGGCATCACTGTCGATTCGGGTGTTGGCGCCAGGGGCAATCGTAATCGGGCCAGCCCAGGTGTTGTCGCCGCTCACGCTTTGAAGCGAAAAAGCTGTGCCATTGGTTGTCACGGACAAGGCCTCGCCAGTTACCGTGATGCCACCTTGCAACTGGAGGGTGGCTCCGCTGGCCACGACCGTGCCGCCCGCGGTGCTGCCAAGAGCGAGATTGTTTTGAATATTCAAAGTTCCGGCGCTGACCGTGGTCACTCCGCTATAGCTACTGGCTCCCGTCAGGGTCTGGATGCCTGTATTCGCCTTAACAAGAGACAAAATACTTCCGCCGGGGCCATCGCTGATTGCGCCGCCGAAGGACGCAGTGGTAGATGTTCCGGAGATCGTCAGAGTCACTGGAACACCGGAAACGGAACTCGTGATTGTCCCGTCGTCGCTGCTGCCATTTGTGCCCAGCAAGCCCGTTGTGACGCTATTGCCGTTGAGATCCAGGTTGGCAGCCGAGCCAAAGGTAATGGTTCCCGAGCCGAGGACTCCGGGATTGGCGTTTCCGGCGACCAGTGTGGATCCGATGAGAAAGATGCCGCCGCTAAACGTATTGGCCGCAGAGCTCAGCGTCATGATTCCTCCGCCACTCAAGGCGAGTCCTCCTGCACCGGTGATGGTATTTCCTACCGTGAAAGCGCTCGAATAGTCGAAAGCGAGCGTTCCGCTGGTCAAAGTCACGTTCCCCGTGGGCAAGGCTCCTGCCGAACCTCCATTTCCCAAAACCAACGTTCCGCCGCCAGTAATAGTGATCGAACCAGTGAAGTTCGTGTCACCGTTAACGGTCCATTCTCCTGTTCCTGATTTGAGAATGGAAACCACGGTAGACGCACCATCCGAGACGGCTCCATTGACGGTGCCGTTCGAACTGCCTCCCAACTCAATCGTCTGGGTTGCCGCCGTGCTGCCGGTAATCGAAGCCACGGTGAGATTGCCGGAATTCACCGCAAGCGTCCCGCTCGTGGCTCCCGTCAGTGTAACTGGGCCGAGGAAGGTGTTATAACCATTTCCCGCCGTGAATGTGGCGATCGCTTGTCCGAGTGTCGTTGAGCCCAGCGCCAGTGTGTTGCTGAACCCCAAAGAAGTAGCTTGATCGGAGTTGATCGTCAGATTCCCGGCAATCGTGAAACCGGACGTGGCAAAGAACTCATTGTCGTCGGCGCGGAGTTGAAGAACACCGGCGACGGTGCTGGAGTTGGTCAATATTGCCGAGGTGAGCGCGTTCGGATTCGTGAGGCGAAGCGTACCGCCGCCGATGGTTACGGTGGTGGCGCCAAGGGCACCGTCGACCTCGAGAGTCCCCTGGAAAACGGTGGTCGGCCCGGTGTATGTGCTCGTACCTGTCAGAGCCCAAAATCCGGAGCCGGTTTTCGTGAGCCCGGTCGTATTGGTCGCCGAGTTATTGACGATCGAGCCGGCGATGGTATTGGCCTGCGCATTGCTGCCCTGCAAAGTCAGGACTTTCGATCCGGCTCCGCTAGCCGTAAAATTGCTCGTAAAGACAAGCGGGCCTGCGCCGGAAGAATCCAACGCCCCTCCACCGGTCGTTCCCGCAAGATCGATGACTCGATTGGTCGTATCTCCCGCACCGGTATAAGCGAGCACTCCCGAGGTTGCCGCCGCGCCAAGTTTGATCGTGCCATTCGCGGCGGTCGTTGGTGCGCCGATCGCGCTGACACTGCCCACGTTCTTGATCGAATTAATCGAAACCGTTCCCGACTGGATGGCGAGCGGACCGGTAAACGAATTGTTCGGATTGGAAAGAGTAAAGGTGCCGGTATTCGTGATCTTGGTGATGCCCCCGGCGCCGGTAACTAATCCCGAGAAAGTGATTGGGTCAGTCGCCAGGTTATTGATCGAGGCGGTGCCATTCAGGGTAATCGCCTTGGCCGTCGTGATCCCACCGCCACCGGAAGTTGCGGTCAACGTTCCGCCTCCCGTTCCGAACGTGATACCATTGGTGGTATCGGACATATTCAACGAAGCGGTTGACCCAGCCAGGTTGCCGCCACCGAGGATATTGATCGGTCCCTTGAAATGGCTCGTTCCCGCTACGTTCAGCCGGCTGAGAAACGATGGGTTGCCGTCATCGCCGACGGTAATCGAGGTGACGTTCACGCCGATGCCGCCGTTGATCTGAAAGATCGTGGGAGTGCCTCCGGTTCCGGTCGCCTTGGCGACGAGCGCTCCGGTGTTATTCACCATATCGGTCCCGCCGGCTGTCCCCAAAGTGATGACGGTGGCGTTGCGATTGCCCAACAGATTCAGATTCCCCGTCCCGGTAATGGTCCCGGTGAGGGTGATCGTGCCGGTGGCCGTGCCGGAATTGATATCCAGGTTTGTGTTTTTGATCACCACGTTCGGGGCGATCGTGAGATTGCCCGAACTCGTGGTCGTGATGGTGGCATTTCCGGTTCCGCCGGTGTTGTCGAGCGTGAGCGTGCTGCTGCCGTCCGTGGCGATATTCCATGCGCCAGCCCCCCCGTTGGTGATCGAACCGACAGTCACGTTGATGTCCAGCGTCGTCGTCGCGAGCAAAGAATTGATATAACTCGCCACGTCGCCTGCCGATGTTGAATCCGGCACGCCGTTTGACCAGGTGTCGGCGCTCCAATTCGTCGTGTCTGTGGAACTGAGAGAGTGGACCAATCCAGCGGCCTGACTCGTCCCAATACCGGCGAGCAAGACCGCGGCACACGCAGCGGCCAGCCTGGCGCCGCCGAAGTTCGTTCCTCGCCTATCGATCTTTGAAGGAGCAGATGTTTTACTGGCCGATATCGGATACTTAACATTGCGCATAGCATTGCGGGGGGCAAACGATGGGGAAGGGCTGACAGGAGGCATTCGGGGAAGGGGAGTTACGAAAGATTTCTGAAGGGGGTCCAAAAGAGAACTGTTGCCGGGACCATCAAACAGCACGGCTCATGATACAAAATTTTTCTGAAGCTAAAAGCTGCGTCCCGCGAGAGAGCAAAGCTGTCTCTCGCGTGGACGCAATTGCACTCCGAGCTATCGAAACAAGGCGCTTAGCGCGACGGGCGGCGGAAGCGCTGTAGACCAAGCGCCATGCCCACGCTAGCGGCGAGAAGCGCGATGCTGCTGGGTTCTGGCACGGCAAGCAGGGCAACCTGTGTTCCACCGGTGATCGACTCGAACGAGGCCACGGAGTTTCCGGAACCCAGCAGCGACCCGTCGTAGTGATAATTGATTTCCCAAGCCTGGCCGCCGGACGCGAAGAAGTAAGTCGTTCCTGAGACCAAAGTTGCATTTGAGAAGACGCCGGAAACCGCTGTGCCGCTCAGGATGATCGTGAAGAGATCGCCTGTATTGACACTGCTTGTCAACGTAGTGGCGATGTTTCCGCCGATCGTCGCCGACACACCGGCTCCGAGGGTCAGCTTCGAGTAGTCGGACAGGCTTGGAGCGCCTCCCGTCCCAACGTTGCTATTGGCGAGAGAGAGCTGGAGTGTCGATCCGGTGAGGAGTGACAGCGAGGAGGTGCCGCTGACGGCGGCATTGATCGTCAGGTCGGCTGTGCTGGCGCCGGGCGCAAGAGTGGCGGCGTTCGAAATTGAAACAGAACCAGTGTTTGCGGTCGCAATGGTTCCGATTCCGCTGAGGATGGCCGGATTTGTACCGTCTCCCACTGTAATGCCAGACGTGCCCGAGATCGAGCCGCTCACGACTAAAGTGCCTCCCGCGACGGAGGTGCCTCCCGGATAAGTATTCGCGCCGGCGACCGTCAGCGTTCCGTTCGTGGTCTTTGTCAGCGCACCACCATTGTTGATATCCGCGACGTTCTTCAAGGTTCCGGATTGGAAATTGATGGCGTCGATATTGTTCGCCGCTGCTGAGCCACCGATCTTGTGACCTCCCATATCCAACGTGCCGCCATTGAGATTCAATGTGGCCGTGTGAGCCGCGGCGGAGGCGATGAGCGTTTCTGTGATGTCTCCGCCAAGAGTCACCGTGCCGCCGAGGATATTCAGGGTCGAAATATCCACTGCACCGGCGAGCGTTGCCTGTTGGTTGAGAATGCTAATGCCTCCGGTACCGACATTGACGGCGCCAGTGCTCGACGAGTTCGTGCCAAAGTTAACGGTTGTAGTAAGCGTGCTTGCCAAACCGGGATTGACGCGTTTCGCCAGACTGATCGTCGTGGCATCCAGTATGCCTGTGTCGAAGGAGAAGGTGGCGGTCAGATTGGCATTCCGGCTTTCGTCCGTAACGGTGAGCGTGTTGATCAGCAAGTCGGCATTATGCCCTGTGACATCGAAGGTGTCCGTGGCCGGAATGCCGGTTAACGAATTGGTCTCTCCACCACCCACGGTAAGATTGGCGCGGCCCGTGCCTGTGGCATCGCGCAATTTGATGGTGCCGGAACTATTGGTAAACGTGACCGAACCGGCGTCGCGGACCGTATTGCCAGCGACGGCGCCCACGTTGAAGTTATTGACGTTGAAGACGTTTGCGCCGCTGCCGAGTTTGAGAACGTTCACCACGTTGGGACTGACGGCGTTTCGGCCCTGAGTGCCGACGGTCAGACTGGCTGCGGTAATAGTCGTATTTCCGGCGCCAGTGGTGGGCAGGAGGAGGGTCGAAAAGACGCCTGAATTGCCGCTGCTATTATCGCCGATATTGAAGTTGCCGTTGGTCGAATTGAGCGTGACCGAAAACGCGCTCAATCCGCTCAGATCAACAGTAGCCGTATTTCCACTCGTCGTGCCGGTATCCGTACTCGCGCCAATCTGGAAGAGTGAGTTCGCCGCCGTATTATTCACAACGAGCGCTCCGCCGCCCGTGGCCGTCAACTTCGGCGTGGTTTTCGCGGTATTACTTTCGCCGATCGTGACGTTTCCTGTGACGGTCAGCGTCTTGCTGGCACCGATCTTAAGGGTGGCGGCATTTGTTCCGTCGGTTTGTACAAGGAGTCCGCCGACAGTTTGATTGAAGTTTGTCAGGTCGAAGGTTCCCTGGGTGGCATTTCCACCGGTCAGGTTGTTACCCAGGATGAGGGTCGTGCCGGCCGGAAGCGTATTGTCCGCCGAGATGGTGAGCGTGCCCTTCGCTACGATCGTATTGCCGGTATAGCTCTCCGGGGTGGTAATCGTCAGGGTCCCGCTTCCATTTTGCATCAGGTTCCCTGTTCCGGTAATCGTGTTTCCGAAGCTGATGGAATCACTACGGTTGAAGCTGAGTGTGGCGTTATCGACGACGGTGCCAGCGGATATGGAGCCCGTGGTTCCGCCCGCTCCAACTTGAAGAGTTCCGGCATTGATCGTCGTTGTGCCGGTATAATTTGCGCTGCTGTTTGCGCTGAGAACGAGCGTGCCCGCTCCTCCTTTCGTTAACTGCCCGCCCGGGGAAGCGAATGCGATGGGAGAGTTCATCGTAATGGTTCCACCGGAGGCCAGGACGGAGATAATTGCTTCGCCGTTACCAAAGGTGACCGAATCGAACCCGGAGATCGTGGAGTTAAACGCCGCCGTGGAGGCCACGGCGCCGCTGCTGATGGTCAGCGTATTTCCGGCCGTCCCAGTGATGGCTTGTGTCGCCGTCGGAGCGAGTAGGAGCGCATTGATGGTATTTGCAGTCAGTCCCGTCTCGGCCGCCGTGGATCGCACGTTGTCGCCGGCAGTAGCCCCCGCCAGCGAAGTATCTTCTTCGGCTGCGACCAAGGCTCGAAGACCGCCGGTGGTATCGTACGTCACGAAATTGGAACCCGTCCCGGTCGCTGTAATATCGCCGATCAGCCAGGGGACGATCGAGAGGTTCTTGGTCGTGCCGATGCCGGTCGGGCTGCCCCCTGCGCCGACATAGTTTGCTCCGGATGGAGTGGTCGTGAGAGTGATCTCGCCGACGTTGCTGGAAGTCTGCCCGAGACTGGTTCCCCGGACCAACCCAAGGCTGTTATTGGTTCGGGACAATCCTGAGGCGGCAAGGGTTGTGACGGCGCCCGTCGCGCTGGAGACGGTCAATGTTGTCGAACCGGAGCCGAAACTAAGCGTTCCGACTTGCTCGGTGACGTTCGTTGCTTGCGTGCCTTGGTTAATGGTGAGGGATCCGCCGTTATTCAGGATCACCGTGCCCGTATTATTCAGGCGATCATTCACGCCGGCCGAATAATCGATGTTCAACGAAGTCCCTGAAATGGTGAGGCTCGATGAACCGGCGATGGAACCCGTGGCGGTCGAGGTGCCGATATTCAGCGTGCCGCCCGTGAGGAGGGTCGGGCCGGTGTAAGTGTTGTTTCCGGTCAAGGTCCACGTGCCGGTGTTGCTCTTGGTCAGGCCGAGCACTTTGCTGGAGTCGGTGGCGTTGTTTGAGATGACCCCGCTGATCGTGTTTGTCGTGGCCGTACCGTCCAGGGTCAGCGTGGTGGTCGTTCCCGTCGCGACGGTGTCGCCAACCGTGACATTTGCCAGCGAAAGCGGCGCGCTGGTGGGAGCCAACGTGGTATTTGCCGTCAAAGTCGTCGTTCCGACAAAACTTGCCCGATAGCTATCACCACCAATCAGGCTCAGCGTTCCACCGCTCAGCGTCAGGTTGTTGAACTGGAAGGTACTGCCGGTGTTTGTACCGCTGGTGTGGTCGACGCTGAGGGTTGCGTTGCCATTGACGGTGACGTTATTGCCAGTGGTTCCGTTGCCGGTGATGATGGTTTGGGTGCTGCCGGTGCCGTTGGAACGGACCTGCAAAGTGCCGCCGGTCAGGACGATATTTCCGGTGCCAAGGGTGAGATAAGTGTTGGTAGCTGCTGCACTCGAGGCCAGGAGGGTGCCATTCAGAACTGTGGTCGTTCCAGTGTACGCCGTATTTGTGCCGGTCAGGGTAAGTTGCGATGCGCCGTTTTGGATGACCCCCGTCACGTTGGCGCCAATGGCCGCACTGATGGTAACCGCTCCGGTACCCGTTCCGGCGTTTGTCACCGTACCGGTATTATTGACCGCAGTCGTGCCAAAAGAGATGGTTCCGGTACTGTTGGCCTGAAGCGTTAGATTGCTGCTGCCGCTGATTCCTCCGGATATGCTGATGCCGCTGGTGGAAGCGTTCGTCCAGGTCTGATTCGCTCCAAGAGCCACGGGGGCGGTGATCGTCAGGGTGCCGCTGCCGCTATTGACGAGCAGGCCGGTGGACGGATCAGTCGGAGTCAGGGTCAGAGTACCGCCGCCGGCTGCGATACTTACGGCGTTATTGAGAGTGCCGCCATCGAGAGTGAGCGTCTTGATGGTGAAGTTCTGCCCCAGTGTCGTGGTGAGGTTTCCCGTCGTGGCGTTCGCCGCGTAGAAATGGACGTCGGTTGTCGCTCCAGGCACGGCAAAGGCGTCCGTGGTACCGGCGGAGTCGGTGGTCCAGTTCGAGTTATTCGTATTGCCGCCGGACGTGGTGTTCCAATTCTTATCGATAACCCCTTTAAAATACGCAACGGCAGGAGCGTTAAGTGTTTCAGTGAGTTGCAGCGTTGTGCCGGTATTCACCAGGGCAAGGGTATAACCATTGAAATTGCCGGTGGTCGTGCCCAGCGTGAAACCGCCGCCGCTGTTCAACCCTCCGCCGGGAACGGAAAGCAACGTCTGCGTGGTTCCGGTAAAGCCGCCCAAACCATTGATATTCACCAGGACGCCGCCTGCCCCGATTGACGCCTTCAATCCCGAGCCAAGCAGTATCTGGTCGGAGACGGATCCGACGTCCAGGCTGAGCTGGCCGGCATTACCGGCCGATCCGCCTAGAGTAAGTGCGGTAGCTCCGGTTGTGGAATTGTTGATCGTCAACGTATTTGCCGTCGTATCCAGCAACGAGAGAAGACCGCCCGTCGTTGTCGGTCCCCCGGCAATGGAAACGCTCCCTGCACCGGATGTGCCGATCGTATAATTGCCTTTTACGAGGAATGTGCCCCCGGAGGATATGTTCACCGCCGTTCCGGCCATTGATCCGCCCGAAACAGATAGGATTCCGGACGTGACACCGGTCTGGCCCGTATAGGTTTCGGCACCAGATAAGGCGACTGTGCCCGTGCCCGCCTTGATGAATCCATGGCTCCCGCCGGATTCTCCGATGACTCCGGTCAGGTTAACTACATTTGACGAGAGAGATGTCAGAGTGCGGTCGCCAGTGCCGGTCAGAGTGATTCCTCCGCTCAGCGTGAAAGCCTGCGCGTTCAATGCCGTCGGGACTGTCGTATCGGCTTGAAAGATGATATTGTTTGCGACGGTCACCGCACCACCTGTTGTGCCGCGAATCTGGCCGCCGGCGAAAGTGATTGGGCCCGTGCCGTAGGGGCCGCTGGTCGGCGCACCAGCCGGTCCGGTGGAACCCACCGTCGGTACCGTGATGCTGCCGGCACTGATGATCGTGCCGCCCGAATAGGTATTCTGAGCGGATGGAACCCACAGACCAGCGCCTGCTCCAACCGTAAGTACGCCGGGAGTGGAGAGATCACTGATGATGCCCAGAGCCTGGAAATTTCCCAGGGTGCCGATCATCGTCGCGCCATTCGGTCCGATTTTGATGCCGCGATTGGCATTCAGCGTAACCGTCGGCGCCTGCATCGCGCCACCATCAACCACGATATTTGAGGCACTAAATGAAGAAGGAACAATGCCGAGGTTTGCCGCGGTCCCTGCCGTGCCATCGCTCGTAGTGAGGATGACTTTTCCCCCGCCGGTGATTGTCGTCCCCCCCGCATAAGAATTCGCACCAGTCAATGCGAGCGGCGAACTGCCGTTTTCGAGAACGCTGGTAATGTTCGCGCCGATTGCCGAACTGATCGTCGTGGTGCCGCTTCCCGTTCCGGAGTTGGTCAGGGTTCCCGTATTGTTAATTCCTGCGTTGGAAATGGTGATTCCGCCCGCACCGTTGGCGTTGAAGATCAGGCTGCCGGTGGGTGTGAAACCGCCGGTGAGGGTAAAGAGCGCGCCTCCCGTGGAAGTGACGGTGCTGAACGGAAATGCCGTGGTGATTGTGAAAGGCGATGTGCTGCTGGCCTGCGTGATGCCGGTGATGTTCGATCCAATTGTCGAATTGATCGTCGTGGTGCCGGTGCCAGTGCCGGCATTAGTGATCGTGCCGCTGTTATTGATCGATGCGGTCGAGAAGGTGACCCCGCCGCTTCCGCTGCTGGCGATCGTGAGATTGTTATTGCCCGTGACGCCGCCAGTGAAAGTGGCTGCCGTGGCCCCGGAGCCGCCCATCGCCAGTGTGCCCGTGGCATTTGCGATGTTGGAAAGAACGATTGGATTTGCGAACGAAAGACTTCCGCCGCCCAGCAAGGTCGCATTTGCCGAGTTGCTCGCCGTGTCGCCCAGGGTGATCGTTCCCGTGCCGAAAGCGTTCGCGCTGGTGGTGCCGGAAACAGCTCCGGCTTTGATCAGGATTCCCGAGCTGAAGGTATTGGCTCCGCTGAGGACCAGCGTGGACGTTGGGCTGTTTTGAATGATCCCCGTGATGTTGCTGCCGATCACGCCGCTGATCGTCGTCGTGCCAGTCGTCGTACCGCTGTTCGTGATCGTGCCGTTGTTATTGATCCCGCCCGTGCCGAGGGTGGCACTTGTTGAGCCCGAACCGGAGATCGTTATATTGCCGACATTGGTGCCGACGCCTCCGCTGATGATCGTGGCACCGCTGCCTGTGCCAGAGAGCGTGATGGTGCCTGCGTTATTGACTGCAACGGTGGTCAATTGAATCTGTCCCGCGCCATTATTGTTAAGCTGAAGATTGTGCGCTCCCGTGATGCCCCCATTGAGCACCAGGTTTGCGTTGCTGCTTGAGGTAATCGGCAGATCCGCCCCGAGCGTCACTGCACCGATGGTCACCGCGCCGGTGGCGGCATCTGTGATCGCGGAAACATTGGCACCCACGCTTCCGACCGTAATCGCTCCCGTGCCAGCCTGCGCCGTGAGGGCATCGGAGAAACCAAAGGTTAGCGTTCCAGAATTGTTGATCAGCGCGGTAGTAATCGCTGATGCGGAGCCGAGGCTGTCGGCGATATAAACATTCCCTGTTCCCGTGATGCTGCCGGAAAGCGTGATGGTGCCTTGTGTGGCAGTGTTAGTGGAATTGACGTCACCAATCGTGAGGTTCGTATTCGCGATGACGATTGCCGGCGCGACGGTGAGATTCCCGATACCGGTTGTGCCGATGAAAGCGTTCGTGCCGCCGAAGGGATTCGCGAGACCGCCTGTATTGTCCAGGGTGAGCGAATGGGTGCCGTCCGAAAGAATGCTCCACGCACCGGTGCCGCCATTGAGAATGGAGCCAATCACCGCATTGATATCGAGCGTCGTGGAGGCTGCTGCCGCATTGGCATCGGTTGCGATATCGCCGGGAGAATTGCTAGGTACGCCGTTGGCGCCCCAATCGGCAGCGCTCCAATTTGCCGTTCCGGTTGTATTTAGTGAATGGGTCAGGCTGGCGGCGTTGACGGATGCGATACTTCCGAAGAGAACGGCGGCACAGGCGGCGGCCAGTCTGCCGGAGACGGCAGTGTGGCGGCGGGTAGTTAACATAGGTTTTGCTGCGCGCAAAGATGCGGAGGTGGCGAGACGACGAGACGAGTGGGCCGGGGGTGTTTTCATGCAGAGGGGGAGAGAGATGTGTGATCGGAGGGAGGGAGATTATGGGGACCCTTCCCAAATAGCTTCCTGTCGCGACTCGATAAAAACAGCACACACGGTGTGGAAAAAATTTTGTGATGCGAGGTGCTGTTTTGATCAAGTGATGACAGATTTAACTTGAAACCCCTCAAGTTCCCCACCCGTGGCAGAGCCCTCTATCCCCGAAATTCCTGAAGATTCCGTCCTTATCCGCGCCGCACAGCGCGGAGATCTGGAGGCTTTTGCCGAATTACTGCGCCGGCATCATGCGAGTGTCCGCGCTTGTCTCGGAGTCCGGATGTCAAATCCGCATGACGCGGATGATTTGACTCAAGAGGCGCTGGTCGTCGCGTTTCAAAAACTTCCCGGGTGTAATCCGGACCTGCCGCTGGGCCCCTGGCTCCGCGCCATCGCTTTGAATTTGCTCGCCAATCATCGGCGCAAATTCCGTGCGGAACCAATCGGGGCGAATGAAGAATTGCAGGTTCTATTGGACGAACAGGTGGCGACAGGATTTGGAGCGGACCACGAGGCGGAGGCATTTCATGCTTTGAGGGAATGTCTGGAGGAGCTGGAGGGGCCGGCCCGTGAGTTGGTGAACCGGCGCTATGCCGAGGGCGCGACACTGGAGGAGCTTGGCTCACTTTTTCAAAGAAAGACATCCGCCATTAGTATGCAATTGCACCGGCTGCGCGGGTTGCTGGCACATTGCATCCAGGGGCGAGTTTCTCACATGACATCATGAACGAGACCGAGCGTCAGGAACTGCTTGCACGTGCCGCCACCGGTGAATTGACACCGGAGGAGGCTTCGCGCCTTCTGGTGGCGTGCCGTGCGGATTCCGCTTTGCGGGAAGAACTTGCGTCATTGGTGGCGATCGAACGGCTGCTGCACGCGGTGAACACCGATCCTTCCGGAGAATTGGCGACGCGCGAAGTGGTGGCGCGGATCGGCCAGCGCCAGATGTCCATGCCCTCCGCGGGAATCATCGTTCGCGCGGTGGAGCAAGCGCATCGCATGCTGTGGTTTCGGCGGATCTCTTGGATCGGCGCCGTGGCCGCTGCGATGCTGGTAGCCGCGATGGGGACGTGGTGGTGGACTCGTGAAAAAGCGCCGGTTGCCATTCTGGTGCGAGTCGAAGGAGTGAAGTGGAAAGGCGCGGAGCCAAAGGTGGGCTTGCGGAGTGGAACCCGGATTATTGCTGAGAAAGGCCTATTTGAGCTGCGCTTCGAGACCGGCACGGCTGTGGTGGTGGAAGCTCCGGCTGACCTGGAGGTCGAGGGACCCGGCCGCGTCTACCTGCACAGCGGGCGGGCTGTGGCACGCGTTCCCAAACAGGCTCGCGGATTTACTCTGGATAGTCCTCGCGGTCCGCTGGTGGATCTCGGTACGGAATTCGGTGTTGCGGTCGGATCCAACGGGACCACCGAAGTGCATGTGCTCGACGGCATTGTGGAAGCTTCGTTGAATCAATCTGCGCCGGTGCGTTTGCGCGAGAGCGAGGCTTTGCGCGCGACTGGCACAGCGACACAGCGATTGCATGCCGACGAAGGCGCGTTCGTGACGAATTTGCCGCCGGTGACGAATCGTCCGCCGGGTTACATTCACTGGAGTTTCGATGACGAGACGAATCGAGTCTTTGCGAATACCGGCCGTTCACTTGGCGATGGCGGAGATACGCGACTTTTCGTACGGTATTTGCAGAAGGGCCCAAAAGTAGGACCGGCAATCATTCCCGGGAAATTCGGCCAGGCGGTCGAGTTTAATGGCGTCAACGGCTATTTGGAGAGCCCCTATCAGGGAATTACCGGGAACCAGGCGCGCACGATCGCATTCTGGGTGAAGGTGCCGCACGATTTCCAGCGCGACCAGGGATACGGAATCGTCAATTGGGGGGTATTCAACCACGAGGGTGGTGCGTGGCAAATCTCCGCGAATCCAGCGCCTCTGTCAGGGGAATTGGGACGGCTTCGCGTGGGAACCAAGGACGGCTATGTCGTTGGTACGACTGATCTGCGGGATGACGAGTGGCATCATTGCGCAGTCGTGATGTATGGCGGTCTACGCCCGACGACGGGTACGCATGTGTTGCTGTATGTCGATGGACAGATTGAAAGCTGTCCGCGCAAATCGGTGCAGGAGATTTCCACCGTCCCTTCAGCCGAGCACGGAGTATGGCTGGGACGCAATCTGGCGTTTACTGACGACAATCAACCGAACATTACAACAGGGACCTTTTTCCGCGGTTGTGTAGACGAGGTTTATATCTTCGATGGTGCTCTCTCGCAACGAGATATCGAAGTTCTGATGACCGAAAACACGCCACCTTAACACACATTATACAAAATAAACAACTTATCTTTTTGTTGATCTGCCTTATTTTAATGGGATTTTTAATGTCATAAGCCATGGTTTCACTCCCCACATCCCCAATCCATCGCTCGAAGTTTCAGAGTTACGCAGCATTTACCCTCGTAGAGCTGCTCGCTGTGCTGGCGGTCATTATTACGATGACTGCACTCGCGGTTCCAGCCTTCACTGGGATCTCGCACGGCAGTACGCTGAAAGCGGGCGGAAACAGTATCTCGAATCTCGCGTTGCTTGCCCGGCAGAATTCGCTCTCCAAAAACGCCATGACTGCTCTGGTGATGGTCGGAGCATCCGGCACGCAAGGAGACTTTCGCGCTTTTTCGCTCTACGAGATCTCTCCGCATAGCGACGGGACTCCCGCCGTCACTGGAGACTGGAAACAGATTACGGCTTGGGAGACTTTGGGAGATGGTGTGGCTGCGGATCTCTGCACCTTTTCCGCCAGCAGTGTGCAAATGACACCGCCGTTCCCGACATTGACTTATCGCGGCGCCCAGATCGCGAATTACCAGTATGTCGTTTTCCTGCCATCCGGTGCGCTCTATAGCTCAAACCCGGCGCACGTCCGGCTCGCTCCCGGCTTCGTGCCGACCGGCGGGCAAACGGTTTCCTATACGGCAAAAGTGGACGCGAATGGACAGCCGGCAAACTACTACGATCTCTCCATTCTATCCGCGAGTGGAAGGATTAAGATCGATCGGCCTTAATCGCCTGGATTGTCATGAAAGCTTCGTTACCCAAAACGAACCGGGCGTTTACGCTTGTCGAGATTGTACTCGCTCTCGGGATCGTCTCTTTTGCCATTGTCGGGCTTATCGGGTTGCTGACCGTTTCGTTCGATTCCGGTCGTGCATCTGATGAAGATACGTTGATCGCCTCGATGGCACGACAGATCGTGACGGAGCTCCGTGCTCAGCCGTTTGACAATCTGGCCAGTCAGGCGGGGGATTCCGGCCCGATATATTATTTCGACCACGAAGCGCATCTCGTGACTTCTTCGTCTGATGCGATTTACCAGGCTCAGGTGCGGATTACCGCGGATACCGATTTCAACACGCAGAGCACCACGAGTGGGGCGACGGTGAATTTGTACGAAATACTCATGCCGTTCGTAAGGACAGCGGCACCCAAACGGCTGGCTATTCAGACACTCCATGCCTCCATTGCCCGCTATGATTAAGTGCCGCAGCTTGCGAGGAATGACCCTGATAGAGCTGATGGTGGCGATGGCAGTTCTTTCGGTGCTGGTCGTGATGTTAGTCCAGGTATTAGATAATACCGGCTCCGCCTGGACGGCGGGTCAGGCGCAGACGGAGCGTCGAGGTGCTGCGCGTGTGCTTGCTGACTCCGTGGCGCGTGATTTGCAGACGGCGTTGATGCCGATGGATACAGCGGATCCGACTACTTTGCAGTTCGTCCTGAATCCGGCTGGTGTGCCAGCGCCCTATCGCAATTCCGATGCACTCTTCTGGCAGACGCCAATTGCCACCGATGCTTCGCGTGGGGATGTCGCGGAGGTCGGATATTTCCTGAAGTGGGACACGACCACAAAGCCGGGAATCGCGTGTCCGCAGTTCTGCCGATTTTTTGTAAATCCGACGGACGCGAATTACCTGATCTACAAACAACCCTCGTCATGGCTGAGCGGAACCATTCTGGATGCGGTCGCTCCGGGGAATAATATCGGTGGCAATGCCTATCGGGGCTTATTTGCCGAAAACGTCATCGGATTTTGGGCGCGTTGTTATGTTCCTAATACTAATACCACCGATCCCACTCAAACCGGAAAATTGATCCTCTCCACGGGCCCATATGATTCGCGTGTGAAGAAAGCCCTTCCGCGTTCGGTAAAGATATCCCTGGTCATCGTGGACAGCCGGGCTTTGCCAAAGCTCAAGGCGATACCGGATTACTCAACCGCGGGGTCTGCTGGCGAACCCGATCTTCAGAACTTCATCGCCAATCTGCCGAATGGTGTCCGGCAGGCATGCCAGTCCTATAGCACGGAAATCTTTCTCCAGAACGCACAGTGAAACCACACCTCCCAGCCTTGACGTTTCGGTCAATCGCAGCCCGCAATACGGGCGCGGCTCTCATTATTACTCTCGCGGTGCTTGTCCTGATGGCGATCATGGTCGTGAGTCTCAGCGACATGATGCGGATGGAGCGCAGCTCGGCTCATTCCCATGTCGAGAAGATGCGGGCTGAGCTGTTCTCACAGAAGGGTGTCGAAGACGTCGTCGGGACGCTTCAGATGGCGACGGCGGATACAAATCGAAACTGGATTAGTGAGCCCGGCCAGCTCGTGGCTGGATCGCCGACCGGCAGCGCCACAGCCAATGGGGATCCCAGGTTGATTCTGAAGGACCCGGCCATTCCGCTTTCTTCGGGTGCGCCCGACTCATCGCTCTCGCTTCCAGCTTACCTCAAGCCAATCAATTTGAACGTCAGCACGTTTGAGCCGGACGCGGGAATTGCCGGCCCATCTTATCTGATCGATCCGGCAGCGCAGGATCCGACGGATCCGACCGGCTCGTCTGTCCCCGTGCAAATGATGTTGAAGTGGGTCTATGTGCGGGCGGACGGATCGCGCGATACATCTGAGAATCCGGATACTCAAAGTCCCGATGCCGCTCCCGATAAGCAGATCGTCGGCCGCTATGCTTACTGGACGGACGATGAGAGTTCCAAGGTGAACTACAATCTCGCGTGGACTCGCAGCAGCAGTAATCCAACTCCGCAAAGCCATCCGTCGCACGTGAATCTGCCTACGCTCTTTGGAGGTGGCACCGAGGGTGAAAGAATGGCGGCGGCGATTCATCTCTATCAGGCGGCGCCGAATCCAACGATACCTTCTTCACCGCCTGCTACCATTTCCGCGTACGACAGCTTCGCCCGGTTTTTTTACAGCACGCCACAGGATGCGCGGCAGGTGGAGGATGCGACGGGCGGATCCGGGCAGGGCGGGAAAGGAGTCTATACTGCTCTTGATGCGGCGAAGTTTAACGTAACGCACTATAGCAACGATCCGGACACGACCTTTTTCAATCAGCAGCGCATTGTGCTTACCACGCACAAGAGTCTCGCAGGTAACCGTCCCTTTCTCGATATTGGAACGATCGATAACATCGATCTCGGAGATCTTTCCAACATCAGCAGCAGTAAGCTCACCACCACGATCAATCTCTTAAATAGCTACCTTCAGCGAACGGATTGGCCGATGCTGAGTCCGGCTGGAGGTAGCCTCCAATCGAAATATTACGCGGGATTGAGCGACCGTCTTACTCAATTGAGTCTGAACATTATCGACTATGTTCGCTCCAAGGAATCCGCCCGGCCACTCGTGATTCCGTTGCGTGGCACGTATCTCAGCAAAGTATTTACCATTGCGATCGGGACGGATCCGAACTCGTACATCGGCATCACGCGGGGTCCACGTACTACGGAAATGGGAATCTTCATTCCCGCTGCGCCGAAAGCGGGGACGGCGAAGACCTACACGGCCAAAGTGAAGCTGGAAGTTTTCCTGCCCCTGAATTTTGGGGTCAAGACGCTTGATCTCAAAACAGTATCCTTGTACCTGGACGCATACCTCGACGACGGCAGCAATACAAACCAGGGGTTGCACGCCATATCCGCATTGGAGGCGACCCTGACGGCCGCGGAAGTTTCGATTCCTGGTCATGCTGTTGGAGACACCATTATGAAGGCAGGGGAAAGGGCGGTGATCAGCCGGAACGTGGATGTCACCTATACCCAATTCCGGCCCACAGCAGCCAGTACCGCAAAGTTCCGGTTTGCGATCGCACAGGTCGGCGCAGCCGGGGTAAGCAATCGTCTGGACGTGACCCCGCTGCTGGGTGGCACTGGTGACTATGCGGTTTGCAAGGTGAACGCTCCCAATGTATCCGAGACAGATATGCCCTCCATCGAGGTGGATGATCCTCGCGTGAATTCCCACAGGGACGACTGGAAGCAAGTGGCCAAGAATACCTTTGGTGCAATCAATTCCGTTTCGACGATTGGAGCGGCACCGAATACAACATATGTTCCGGAACAGGATGTCGATAAAGGCGGGAAAGTGACCGATGTAAGCCTTGTGATTCCAAATCAGGCCAAGGTGACCGATACGACGCTTTCTTCAAATCCGACGGGAATCGTTGAATCCGTGGGCGAACTCGGTTTCATCAGCACCGGCATGCAAAGTGCGGGAATGGCGGGAACACCTTGGAGAACTCTGCATCTCCAGCCGTCGAAGCAGGGAACCGGTGTCGTGCCGGATTGGGCGTTTATGGACCTGTTTACCGTTCCGGCGGATGTGCCCGTAAGTGTTAGTGGCAAACCAAGCCCGAAGGCTTTCTATTCTCCTCATGACACAGCCACGGGCGGCCGTGTGAATATGAATGCGAAACCCGCGCCCTTCGCCTTGAATCGGACCCTTCCCCTGCAAGCGGTCTTTGAGGGGGCGCGATACAACGCAACCAATACATCGTCGGTTCTGAGTGCATCACAAGCGAAGACCATCGCGCAGAATGTCTACAATCATACTTTGACGACCGTCTCGAATGCTTTGAAGGTGCCCGGGAAAAACTATGGTTATACAAACGGGTATGATTCTCCCGGCGAAGTAGTCGAAATGCAGGGCGTGGCGGACGGTGGTGAGGAAAGCGAGCAACTCGTTCGGTCGATCGCCAATCTGATCACGGCCCGTGGGAATGTTTTTAGTATCTATGCCGTCGGGCAGGCGATCAAGCAGACGAGGATCCTGGATCCCGTCACGCACAAATACAAACTGATTATTACCGGTGAGCAGCGGCAACAAGCCATGGTGGAGCGGTATGCAACGACGAATCCGTTAAATAACAAACCAGACGTGAAATTCCGGACCGTGTACTTCCGGAATCTGACGCCGTGAGTTTGGAAAGACCTTGCTCGTTGAGCTTGCCGGGAAACGACCGTCCGCAGCAATGATTCCAGGCACGTAGCCAATTTAGGGCGTCATGTGGATAGATGACGCCCTCGCCCGTTTAACTCCCCAAATCCCCTCCATTATGAAAAGAAGGTATATCCTCGCCACGGCAATTTCGCTGATGGCTGGCGCCGTGTCCGCGCCGGCATCGACCTATAACTGGCTACCTACTTCGGGCGGTCCGTTTAATTGGACGGATGTGGCAAATTGGGATCTCAATCCGTTTCCAAACGCTGTGGGGGATATTGCGGACCTGAATGCGAATTTGACGGCCAATGTCACCGTCAATCTGAATCAGGCCATTACGCTTGGTACGCTGAACATCGGAGACACAAATGCGTCGAATAACTATACGATCGCCGCGGGAACGGGCGGGTCACTGATTTTCGATAACAGTGGATCACACGCGCAGATTAATATAGCATCTGGCGCTGGTGCTGACGCAATTTCCGCTCCGATTGTCCTCAATAGCTCGCTTGACGTCACGAATAGCAGCACGAGTAAGACGCTGACGATCAGCGGTTCGATGACTGCGGGAGCCGGGGATGCGGTAACGATCACGAATCTTGGAACCACGGGAGGTGGCTTTTTCATCAGTGGAGCCATCTCGGATGGCGGTCTCGGTGGCACGGTCGCCGTAGTGGAAAATGCCACCAATAGTGTGATGAATCTCGGCGGAGCCAACAACTTCACGGGCGGGACGACACTGACAGCCGGTACACTGCGCTTAAGCAATGCTGCTGCGCTCGGCGGCAATGGGACGTTCACGATCAATGGTGGTACGCTGGATACCGCGGCCGCGGCGATCAATCTCTCCAGTGTCAATGCGCAGACCTGGAACGGCGATTTCACCTTTCTCGGACAGGCTTCTTTGAATCTGGGGACGGGTAACGTGACTCTGGTCGCGGCGCCGGGAGGCAGCCGCCAGGTAACGGTGTCAGCGAATTCGTTGATTGTTGGGGGAGCGATTTCCGGAGCCGGCATCGGATTGACGAAAGCTGGTGGCGGTACGCTGCAGCTCAACGGCGTCAATACTTACTCCGGAACGACGACGATTAATGGAGGTATGCTTGTGTTTGGCACCGCGGTCGCGACGATCCCAAACCTTTCCGCCGGCAGTATCGTGATCAATAGCAATGGATCTCTGGCCGCTACGGGGCCCGTCGCCGCCATCGAATCTCCCGGCTTCAATAGCATTGGGGGATGGCTCTCGAGCGGTGTCATCGCGACAACCTCGTCTGGTTCACTGGCCATCAACGGCTCGGGTTCGCCGGCGCTGGATTTCACGGCTTATCCCAATCTCTATCTCGGATCCACGAACGCCACGAACAATTATAGCGGCGTATTGACACCTGGCGCGAGTGGATACCGCCTCGGCGGTGTGGGGACCTTGACGGTGAGCAGTGCGCTCAATGCCGCCACGTCGCTGACGATCAGCCCTGTTGGGGGTACAGTAATCCTGACTGCTGCAAATGGGTTCACCGGAACCACAACGGTCGGAACAGTTGGCGTTCTGCGGATTAGCAATGGTGGCGCCTTGGGGACCGCCAATTCCGGGGTGTCGGATGGAACGTTGGTGCAAAACGGCGGCCGGTTGGAACTGGATGGCGGAATCACGGTCGCTAACGAAACCGTTACGATCCTTGGAAGCGGATCGAATTCAGACGGTGCGCTTTCGAATCAAACCGGTAACAATGTCTGGGCGGGGCCGGTGATCCTCGGTCCAGGAACCGGCCAGGGAGGGGCTCCCCGTATTGGCGTTACAAATTCGACCACAGCTTCTACGATTACCATCAGCGGGGCGATCACCGACGCAGGCAGTGCCAGCCCATCGGATTTGGGAATTCGGAATGGTTCAGCCACGATCGGCGCGGTGATCTTGAGTGGCGCGAATACGTATCACGGCAACACGGAATTGGTTGTTGGTGTGCTCAAATTGGGCGCCGATAATACGATCCCGGCGACGAGTATCGTGCATATGGGAAACAATGCGGCGGCCGGGTCCGCGCTTTTGGACCTCAACGGCCATAACCAGACGCTGGCTGGGGTTGTTCCAACCTCGGGGAATACGGTGACGACGCTGAACGTGGTCAATAGCTCGGCGACTCCGGCCGCTTTGACGATTAACTCAAACGCCGCCACCTCTTCATCCATCGTCTTTGGCAATACCAACCAGACCGCTCTTGGTGGAAACAATTTCAGTATCACGAAAACCGGCTCCGGTTTGCTGACGCTCACGGCAGCTGATGTGTATACGGGCACGACGAACGTCTCGAGCAGCCTGGGTGGCGGCTTGATCTTCAGTGGCAACGGCTCGGCTGCGGCATCGGCCGGATTCACCGTGACAGGTACGGCTGCGAATACTGCGTCCCTGACCGTGGATAACAGCACCACTTATCTCGGTTTGGGACGTTTGGGCAATGGCACTGCGCCGCTGACGCTGCAGAACGGTAGTTACTCTCTTACCGGCAAAGCCACCGCGTCGAATCCGACGGCGGAGACGATGGGAGCACTTACGCTCGGCTACGGGCAGAATACCATTTCGATTACTCAAGGAGCCATTACCTCCGGTCCCTCCACAAAACTGACGGTTGCGAGCCTCGTGCGGAATAACAATGCGACGGCCACGGTGCGGGGAACCAGCTTGGGACAGGGAGCCAGTTCCGCGAACATCGCCTTGCTCTCGGTAAATGCGGGTGTCTCGAGTGCTCTCGTTGGTGGAGGTGGCGTCATCGGCGGAACGAACACAAACGTCAGCATCATTCCCTACCTGACGGGTGATATCAGCGCATCCGGGAATGGGACGACCTTTATCGGATACGATGCGACGAACAACACGCTCCGGGCATTGGATCTGACGAATGAGTTCAAATCGTCGCTCGCCAGTGCCGGGGCTTCGGACAATGTGCGCCTCTCTTCCGGTTCGACGTCCGTTGCCGTGGCGGCGGCTACCGTCAATTCGTTGATCCTCGACGAAGCTTCGGCAACCGGCTCCGTCACTTACACGCTGGGCGGTACAGTGGCGCCGGCGAGTGGTGCGTTGCTCATCTCGCGTAGCGCAGGATCGGGCCAGCTATTCACTATCACTGGAGGCGCGTTGCAATTCTCGACGGCACCCAATTCTTCTACGAGCAGCCAGGAAGGCGTTCTGATCAATAACTCAGGTGGAGCGGGAATCGTCAATAGCCCCATCTCCGGGTCGGGCGGTATCACGTTTGGTGGGACGAATAGCTTTACGATCGGCTCAACGCTCAATAACTGGTCGGGGCCAACCACGGTCAACAGTTTCAGCCTGAAGGTCGGCGCCGATGGCGTGATTCCCGATTCATCGAGTGTCTTTGTCGCGACAACTCTCGATATAAACGGTCATACGGAAGCCATCGACGGATTGAACGGTCCGGGTTTCGTGGATACCACAGTCACAGGACCTGCGGCGTTGACTGTTGGAGCGAACAATGGAAGTGGCAGCTTCTCCGGCACCGTCAAAAATACGGGTGGAGTTCTGTCCTTCACGAAGGCTGGGACTGGAACGCAGACTCTTGGTGGAGCGAATACTTACTCGGGTGGAACGACGGTTTCCGCCGGCACTCTCATTGTGAGCGGTTCGATTGGCGCCAGTACGACCCCAACGAGCGTTGCGTCTGGCGCCGTCCTCGGCGGTTCCGGTATCTTAAATCCGGCAGTAGGAGTGATGGGAACGATTTCGCCAGGAAATGCGCTCGGAAGTATCGGCAAGCTGACGTTAGCCAGCACCAGTCCTACCGCCGCCTTGGATCTGAGCGGAGGAGGTATTTACCGTTGGGAACTTGGCTCGCTGAAGGACGATACCACTGGAACTGCCGGGATTGATTTCGATCAATTGGCTCTCACTGGATCCGGCGGAAACCTGTTGCTCGGTGGCAGTTCCGCTCTGACTCTCGGGTTTGATAACGGCGTGGCGGACCCGAACTCGTCGGATCCGTTTTGGACGTCAAATCACACTTGGACGATCATTGCCGCGAGCGCGGGAGTGACGAATGCCGGATTAACGAACTTCAGCGTTATCACAAATGGCGCGACTTTTGCCGACGGCAGCTTTGCCACATCGGTGAACAGCAATGGCGTTGTCACGCTCTCATTTACGGTGGTTCCGGAACCCGGTTCCGTCGGACTCGCAGTTGCAGGGACCGGCCTGTTGCTGGGCCTCCGCCGCCGTCGCGGCGCCGCTTTGCGATCGAAGTAGTGGCAAGCGGACGATTGGAAATTGCCGGTTCGCACGCTGTGCGAACCGCGCAACTTTCAATGAGAGCGAAAGCCGGTGTTGCTTCAAGCTGACCGGCGATCCATCTCAGTGAGGGGTCGCGGAAACCCACTCTCCGTTCGGCAACTGCACATCAGTCGTCCACGTAATGTGCGAGGTTGTGTCATCGATCCGTACGGAGAATTCCCAGGGGAATCGACCGATCGTAACTGTCTTTTCCGCTCCGTTCCCTGCCTGATAGCGCAGCCGGGCCGCCCGGCAATCGTCCATGCCGGCTGCGACATAGACGTAAAGATCCCGCCACGTGAAGGGAGGAACCTGGATTTCCGTGCCGATTGCTTCGAGCGCCGTTCCGGGGAAAGCGGCGTGTTGAATACTGGAAGATGGAGGCAGGGCAAACTTCGCCGACGGCGCGGTGCGATGAGTGGGAACATCGATCGCGACTTGAGAAAGCGACAGGGCGGCGATGCCGAGCGACGGCAATGTTAGTTGGACCCTGCCATTTTTTACCATCAGGGGAGCGATGGGTTGATTGTTGAGAATCACCGTAACGGATTGCCCTTCCGGATCTTTGCCCAAAACTTTTGGATCGAAGGTAACATGGACGGGCTGTGGTTCGGTAACCTGATTGAGCAGGACGACGTGAAACTTCCCATCGCCGTGGGCCAGTATTCGGTCGACATTGATCGTGTCGACGCTGGCCGCTGTCCGATTCAGCCAGGGCCATGCATTTTGCCCATAGATAGTTCCTGGTGCGTAACCGTAGAGCCGGCTGTCGAACCACACGTAACCGCACTGGCGAGTGGAGGGAAAAGTCACCGCGCCCTCCGAGCGCATCTCGGCATCGGTAAATAGATAGTCGAGAACATACGCCGCGGTCGGCGGAATATGGTGGACGTAAAGCGAGGTGACATCCGGCCCCGTGATGGGATAGTCGGGCCGTTGGTATTCGGTGGTGAAACCATCGAGGTAATATCCAGGATAGTTGGCGAATCTTCCGATCATGGCATTGCGGGCTGCCGTGCGGAAGGACGGATCGTGCGTGAGGTGAGCCAGCCGCAGGAGATTTGGCGCCCACGCGTTCATCATGATATTCCCTTCCGGGCCATTGCGGGTATAAGTGCAAGGCTGTTCAAGACCCAATCCCGTACGGCTGACTTCCCAGGCCGGCGCTTGCTTTTCGGGCAGACGCGGCGCGGGTGCGTAAGGAGGGCGATCCGTGGCGGCGCTTTCAAAAATCCCTCGACGATAGCGTTTGTCGCCCCACCACCAGACAATGCGCTGCACGTCATAGATGCCGCCGGGATGAATCGTGATTTCCTTGCCCGGCGTGGGCGGTTGAGTCCAGAGCGTCGTCAAAAGCCATCGGGCGCCCTCTGTGGCTGCGTCGAGAAATCTCTTTTCACCGCTGGCTTCGTATAAGTGAAGCAACCCCTCCCAGTCCGGAACGAACGAGACGTTCACAAAAGGCTGATCTCCCAGATCGCGCGCCGGCAGCTTCGTGAAATTCGCCGCGATGTACTTGTCGGCGCCGGCGATTGCTAGATCGAGCCAATGCCGGTCTTGGGTGAGCTGATAAACCGCGAGCGAATCTTCGAACGCCTGCATATGGCCGTTGCTGTGCGAGTGGCGTGGCTCATTCTTTTCATCAATGCAAAAAGAACCGAGAGCCGGAGTGCGGCCCTGGGTCATGGTAAATGCGGAAGCAAAAAGCGGAGCGCCGAAGAAAGAAGCCGGTCCACGCATCGGTTGCTGCCGGTAGTAGTTATCCGAGATGTCTTTCTCCGCGGCGAAATGCGGGCTCGGGCGCGAGAGGACATATTCGAGGCTCGGTAGCGCGAAACGCTGATAGAGATCGGGATCTCCAGTCAGGAGATAGTAACTTAGATATGTGAGTGGCGCGGCCTGTGTCACCGTATTCCGGCTTTCGATATTCCACGGTCCCTTGGCTTGCGCGTTCCAACCGGAAGCATTTTCGTCCTTGATAAGATCGAGAAGATTGAGGGCCGCGTCCGAGAGGGAGGCGGAAATGGGGCGGCGGTAATCGGTCAGTCCGAAGATTTCATCCGCGACATGACGGTATGCCGCATACCAGTCGCCACTTTGGATGCAGAGACGAAAGTTTGCCTGCACGTCGCCCCCGTCTGAACGGCTTCCTGTCTCGCCGAGAACGGGGGAGTATAACAGCGGTTGGGCCAGGCCGCTTTCATTCCGAAGTCCCAATGCATATCGGGAGTTTTTTGGTCCGGGCCATTCGAAAGATAAATCCGCGGGTTCAGCTACTAGTGCGCAACTCGCGCCCGATAGGTTGACGAGGGCCAAAGGAGTTGGGGTCAATGCGCTCAGCAACATCACGGGCTGGGTAGGAAAACGGTGCCCATGAAACATGAATGGCAGGAGCACAAATCCCGTCTCCTGTACGGGAGCAGCCAACGGCGCGTGGTATCCAAGTGAGACATAACCCGGTTGCCTGGGGTGAAACACCAGGTTGACTCGGGCATCACCGCCAGATTCCGGCAAATGCCACGTTGCTTCGAGCTGTCCGACGGAGCACGGAGGAAAGTGCAGGGTCACGGTGTGGGTGTCCACTTGGACGGCCCCGTCGGGGCGCAATGGAAAGCAGTTGCCGGATGCCCATGGCGCTGTGGCCACTCCCATCCGGGTGCGAACGGTTGCCCCGCCTGCGTCGACCTCCACATCGGGACTCAGGCTGATGTCCCAAGTCGGGTAAACCCGAGTGCCGTTGATATTTGGGTCGCGATTGGTTGGCCGGTAGAGAACGCGGTAGCTTTCCGCTGCATCGGCGTCTTTCAACGGTATCCACCCACCTTTCGAATGGGCTGCCCCGCGCATGACGATCGCCGGTCCGGCGCTCGTATTCCCTTTTAAGAAGGCCAATCGAAGAGTGCCATTTTCCAGGATAGCCGCCGGCTTTTCGTCGATTCCGGTGACGGGAGGGGGTAGGAACTTGTCTTGGGAGCTGGAGGCAAAATGCAACGGAACCATGGTTGCGGCCGGCTTCTGGAGCCGCCATGGCACGTCATTGGGCTGGTAGTTGGGATCGTCGGTGATGACCAGCGCATCGCATCGTGCAGATGGCGTGGCATCGTCACCGATTGCGATGAGGGCCGGACCTTTTTGAAGTTCGAACGTCCCGCCATCTTCCCAAGCCCAACCGTCCGATTCCAGCTGGCCGTGCTTTCCGAAGACCGTCTTCGATGTCGACTGGCCCAGGCGCACCGTGAAATGTCGAATACCGGGCCGGTCCTTCGGAAAATCTTTGCTGCGAACCCACAGCCGCCAAGCCCCCGAATGCGGCACATCGATCGCACCGACGGCGGGAGAATGGTCCAGGTGGTTTTCCGCCAGCAGATAGCGTCTTACGGTCCGAAAATCTCCCGTCGTGATCTGCCAGCCTCCCGGAAGTTCCAGATCTTCGGCTTCGACCAGATACGTTTCGGCGCGTGTCCGCTGCTGCAGAATCGCGATTGCGCCGATGAAAATGAGAACGAGGAGGGAGATGCTCTGCGTGCGACGAACGGCCCGGAAGCCGTCGGAGAGGGGAGAGTGCATGCTCTCTTTCTAGGAGACGCATGCCGTTCGTCTACGGCGATTCCGATAACTTTTGGTGCATTGGGGCGACGCCCCAGGTAAAAGCAAACAGAGGGCAAAGCCTTTGCGGCCTTGCCCTCTGCGGATAGGGTTTGGGAACTGACCCGGAGGAAGCGGATTTAAGCTTCCGCGGATGCGGCGGCAGCCTTGCGTGTGCGCTTCGGCTTTTGTTCGGCGGCTGGAGCAGCAGCAGGAGCGGCTTTTTCCACTTCGACTTCACTGCTGTCGACCCACTCAAGGAAGGCCATCGGTGCTGCGTCGCTATTCCGCTGACCGATCTTCACGATCCGGGTGTAGCCACCGCGGCGGCTGGCGCAACGCGGAGCGACTTCGCTAAAAAGCTTGGCCACGGCTTCTTCGTTGTGGCGAAGATAAGAAAGCGCGGTACGGCGGGAGTGCAGCGTGTTCTTCTTGCCGAGGGTCACCATCTTCTCGGCGAAAGGCCGGACAGCCTTTGCCTTCGAAAGGGTGGTTTTGATTCGGTTGTGCTCGATGAGCGAGATGGTCTGGTTGGCAACCAGCGCATCGCGATGCGCCTGGCTGCGTCCCAGTTTGACAGTTTTCCGTTGATGACGCATGGGATTTTGGAGTGAGGTGGTGTGGTTTTAGCGGGCAACCAGGCCCGTATCTGCAGGATTTGGATCCACCATCCCGCTCTCGAACTTCATGCCGAGCGAAAGGCCGAGCTGCTGGAGCTTCTCCTTGATTTCGTTGAGCGACTTCTTGCCGAAGTTGCGGTACTTGAGCATCTCGGCCTCGGTCTTCTGAGCGAGTTGCCCGACCGTGGTGATGTTCGCGTTGTTGAGACAGTTGGCGGCACGAACTGAAAGCTCGATTTCGTTGACGCTCATGTTCAGGAGCTTCTTGAGCTTTACGTTCTCCTGGTTGGCCGTCTGCGGCGTCTCATCGAAGGAGACAGCGCTCTCGTCGTAACCATAGAACGGCTCGAAGTGCTTCTTGAGGATCGAGGAAGCATGGACCAGCGCATCTTCAGGGTTGATGCGGCCGTCGGTCCAGATTTCGAGGACGAGCTTGTCGTAGTCCGTACGCTGGCCCACGCGCGTGTTCTCCACCGCGTACTTCACACGGGTGACGGGAGAGAAGATCGAATCGATGGCGATGACGCCGATCGGCTGATCGGTGTGCTTGTTCTCGTCGCCCGTGGCAAATCCGCGACCGACTTTGACTTCGAGTTCGGCGTCGAACTTTGTCTTTTTGTCCAGCGTGCAGATGTGCTGGTCCTTATTCACAACTTCCACTTGGGCGGACTCCTGGATGTCGCCGGCGGTCACTGCGCCTTCCTTGTTCACCGAGATCACGAGGCTGCGCACGTCGTGATCGTGAGCCTTGAACTTGACCTTCTTGAGATTGAGAATGATGTCCGTGACGTCTTCCACCACGTGAGGAAGCGTCTGAAATTCGTGGGCTGCACCGTTGATTTTGACCGAAGTGATGGCGGCACCTTCCAGCGAGGAGAGGAGCACACGGCGCAGGGAATTGCCAACGGTATGCCCGTAGCCGGCCTCGAAAGGTTCGGCGATGAATTTGGCGTACGTGTCGGTGCGTGTCGCCTCGTCCTTGACGAGCGACTTTGGCATTTCAAACAAGCCTAGACGAACTGGCATATGAATGGTGGGAAGCTAAAAACCGGTTGCGAGCGGCATTTGCCGTTCTCTCCGATCTCTGCTTCCCTGGATGGGATCGATTCTGCCGGGTTTCCCTTGGCGCATATGACTGAAAGCCAGAGGCTCACAGCCCAAGGACCAACGGCAGCTTTTTCAAGGTGTGCGCTTGGGGGCGGAGAAGAAACAGCATACCGATGGCGTTGTAAATCTCTTTTTTTGATAGCCCTGCCACCAGGAGCGGCAGGTCGGCATGCTGTTTGACAGGAGGCGATGCCGTGGTGAATACTCGTAGTCACACCCACCCCAACCCGGCCGAGCCTTGATTCCTCTGGCCCGCAAACTGCTTTCAAAGCACTCGATCTATGATTGTTTCCGCAAAAAATCGCCAGGCGTTCGCTTTGGTCGAAGCCATTGTCGGGCTGTCGATCGTCGCCCTGTTGGCGTCGTTCACGTACGTTGTGATGGCGGTGATGAACCAGAATGCGGTCAAAGCGCGCCTGATGACGCTTGCCGAGGCGAATGCCAGGAGCGTGGTTGATAACTTTGAGACGATTTCGCCGTACAACCCGAATATCACGCCACCAACGATTCCTTCATCGCTGGCCACCGGCACGACGGTTTCCACGATTCATCTCTACGTCGATCCGACTGATGGCACTAGAAATGTGATGGTCACCGACGCAACGCAGACGGTGGCGATCACTAATACGAACGTGGATAACGTCCTCGCGCTTACCGTGACGGTTTCGTACGTTTACCATGGGAAGACCTATCAGGTGCAAATGAATTCCTTACGTGCTTCTGACACATGAAAATACGACGATTTCAAGCGGGCATGACGCTCATCGAAATGCTGGTGACCCTGGTGGTTGTAGGTGTTGGAGCTGGTACGTACTTTTTGGTTCTCAGCTCCGCCACGACCCTTGGGGCCAAAAACGACGCGGTGAATCAATCGCACTACGAGGCTCGCCGGATGATGAATCACGCGGTCAGTGATATTCGTCGGTCGGTATCTGCTCCATTCCTGGTGGATGCCAATTTTAATCAATTGAGTCTTCCGGCTGATGGTACTGCGGTTTCCGCTGCGGGGGTGGTGTACCAAGTGCTGGCGTGCGGCCCGGGAAAAGTGACGTCGCTGTCGACGGCAGGCTCAACTTCCATCCAGGTCACCTTCTATAGTCCTTATGATCCGGTCGCTGTTCCATCCGCGACACAGCAGTCGTATCCAGCTCCGGCGCCGCAAGTCGGAATGCGCCTCCTGATACCATCCGCCGCTTCGTATCCGCCGGATTACGGTGAATATAATATTACCGGCGTATCGGGTTCCTGGACGGGCTATCCGCAAACAACCTCCGCCAATTTCACTCTGACTTTGGGGCATGGCTTGGACACGTCGATTGATGGCACCGCCTCAAACTCGAATCTGCAGGTCTACTGTACGCTGCGGACAGCTTTGATGTCGAACGGTGTGTCGGCGACGACGCCTTACGGTACGCTACGGTATTACCCAAACATCGGGGCGAGTACCACGGCTTATACGACACTCCTCCCGAATATTATGACGGCTGCTCCGTTCAGTATGAACATTAAAAATCCTCAGACACTCTATGTCGCCTTCATGGCCGGGGAGCAAAAAGCGACGCGGCGCGGTTACACCAACGTGAACTTCCAGACGAGTTTGAACTCAAGCTCAACGCCCATACCGGCGATTTTGCCCGTGCGGACCGTTTTAGCGCACATGTTTTGAAAATTTTGCGTCATGAAAACAAAACAGACACAAACTTCGGGAAGCACGCTCTTGATGGCGGTGATTCTCACGACAATCGTTGCGACGGTGGTCGGGGTTGCGGCGCTCTTTACCATGCAAACCGCTCGAGACACGCGGCGCACGGTGACTCAGGAAGGAGCTCAAGCGGTGGCCGATGCATATTTGGACTGGGCATACGATCAGTGGCTCACCAAATGTCATGCCGCAAATAATGTGGCGTTGCCTGGGAATTCGTGGAGCCCGCTGGTAAATCCTCCGGCTGGTACTTTGACGCAGCCTTCCGGTTTTCAGATTGCAAATTATAGCATTTACGCGGTGGATCTGCAGTTACAGTCGATCAGTCAGACCACCGCGCCGACCGGGGTGCAGTCGACGTCCGCGGGCGACACGATCTATAACTATCTCGCCTCTGTGGATGTCTCCATGAAGACGACGGTCAAGGCGGCTCCGATTACCGTCATGGCGCGCCGTGTTTTTCAGAAGGTCATTCAATCGCCCTGGCAATATGCCATCTTTTTCAACGATGACTTGGAGATTCATCCCAGCCCGAAGTTTACCGTGAATGGCTGGGTGCATACCAACGGGTCTTTGTATGCTTCTCCAGACGGTGGAAACCCGCTGATTTTCCTCGACCCGAGAGTTGAGTATTCAGTTCCGCCGCCAAGTCCTTACCAGGTGGTCGGCTATGCACCGGGTGATACGCGGGGAACTGGCACGAGCCACGCGGGTCTTGCCCCTGGAGATACTTTTGCCGCAAATCCTACCGCTGCTAGTCGGCAGGACCCTTTTGGTATCAGTCCCTCTCAGTTCAATGCAACTGATACCAATCCAAACAACGACGGTTACCGCGAGTTGCTCGAACGTCCGAATACGGCCTTCACTGATCCTTTCACCTCCGGCACCGACCAGAATAACAACCCGATCAATCCGCGCTACTATAGCGCGGCGGATGTCAAAGTGCTGGTCGATGCGAGTAATAACGTAACGGTTCTTTTGGGTACAGGGGCGGGAACGCCAATAACTGGCGCGGCCAGTGATCCGAACAAAGCGGTTTATACCGCGATTATGAGCACGTTGACGACTGGCCAGACGATCGAGGACTGGCGGGAGAATACAGCTTCGGAACGACTGGTCACACTTGACATGGGCGCGCTCAAAACGGCTGCGGATGGAGGGAAGATCACCGGGTGGAACGGTGTGGTCTATATTTCGGATACAAGTGCATCGTCCACAGCCAAACGCGCTGTTCGCGTCAAGAATGGAAGCGCTGTTCCGACGAATGGCGTTACGGTGGTGACGGATAACCCTCTGTATGTTCAGGGAGACTTCAATACCGCTACCGATGCCAGCGGCAAACACCAGCCAACCGCGCTCGTGGGAGATGCGATCAATGTTCTCTCGAATGCCTGGGTGGATGCGAACTCGACATCAACGACCGCGCCCAATGCCACGAGCACGACGGTCAATGCCGCGTTCCTTGCCGGAATTGTTCCGACCGACGGGAGTCAGGGTAGCAAATACTACAGTGGCGGCGTGGAAAACTTTCCCAGGTTCCATGAAAACTGGAGCGGCCAGACGTTCACTTACAATGGCTCAATGGTGGAACTCTTCTATAGCCAGCAGGCGACCGGTCGCTGGTCGGACGCAAAATACAGTGCGCCAACTCGTAACTGGGCTTTCGACACGATCTTTCGGACGACACCACCTCCCGGGTCGCTGATGCTGACGAAATACACGCGTCAGGTTCAGTACAATCATACAAATTTCCAGTAACCACGTTCCGGTACGGGAAGACATTGATGCCCCAGAGGGCTGTGCCATTGAATTGATCAGATGATCTACTTTACATCGCTGGTTGCTGCCGGACTGCTTGCTGCCGATATGGCGGCGGTGCTGGACCTGACTCCTCATCCAAACAAGAAGCAGTTGGAGGGAGTTCAGCTGGATAATGTGGCGTTCCATTACGGACCCAATCAGGTCACGTATATGCCACCGTTCGGATGGCAGGCGTCGGGCGGTCAAAAAAAGGTGACGTTCAGGCCGGACAAAGCCCAGGCTGAGGCATCGATCGAAGTATTCAGAAAACCGGAGGTGACTACTTTCGATCCAGAGACGGTGAAAGCACTGAAGGAGAGCATCGAGAAATCACTGCCCAGGGGCGTTGAACAAGTGGTCTGGGGGCCGGATGAGGAAAATACGGTGATTTGGAATCGGCACGGAACGTATCGTGTAACGTTCAGTTACTCCCAATTCGGCCAACGCTATACGACGACCATCGTCTTCTGCAATTTCAACAAGGAGCAGTTGCGCTTTACGTTGATTTGTCACGAGGCGGACTATGAAAAACTATACACGGCTTTTCGCAGCAGCCTGTTTTCGTTAGAAGGATTGGATTGAGTGCGGGCGGATTGCCCTGCTGAAAACACCGCTACTTGAGCGTGGGAATCTTCACGACGGTGAGTGTTTCCCATGACTCATGGTCCGGATGCCAGCCTTCCGGGCGGATTTTCTCCAGGATCTGGCGTGTGTAAGGCATGAGAAGCCCTTTCTCGATGGCATAGTGTTGGTACACTTTTTCGTAGATAGGGCGGAAGGCGCCGCGAGCGATGGGCGAGATACGGCCGCTGCACGGGACATCGTTCCCAAGATTGTACTTGGCGGTGTACTCAAATCCCACGGCCAGCCGGTTTCCCGCTGCTCCGTAGAGATCGACGCCCTGTTTTGAAGCGACCTCGCACGCCGCGGCGAGCAGCCCGAGCCCGAGTTGGGTATGCGCCTGATCCCGGGTGCTTTCCTGGCATTGTCCGGATTCGAGGACGTAATGCGTGATGGAACCGTTTCCTTCGCCGGTGAGAAACCGCGTGACAGCGCGGTCGAATTTCGGGTGATCGTCGCAAAAGACGCCGATGCAAAGCATCGAATTGATCATCGAGGCTTCCCAGTTTCCGTTCGCTTTCGCGAAGAAGTCCTCGATCTGGGGATAGAAGACCGTGAGCAACATCTCGCGAAACCGTTCGACGTCATCGGGCTTCCAGCCCGCATCGCTGTAACGAATGATCTCTGCAGCATTGCAGAATTTTGCGGCCGCGAGGCCGGCCAGCAGCTTCTGATCATGTCCGCCGATGGATCTCAGGGTCGATGACCAAGCGTTGAGTATTTCGATGGTCTTTTCCGCATGGGCCTGTTTCCCGGTGATCACCCACTCCAGAGCATGGGCGTAAGCTGCCGAAGCATCGCGCACCATTGCCGTACTGCCGATGTCCGGGTTATTGCTCGCTCCTCGGACGACCTCGGAAACGGGAGCCGGCCTCCAATTCAAAGACGCTAGTTTTTCTACCTCCAACTTCTCCCACGCTGTTTTCCATGGCTCCTCCTGCTGCGCGACTTTCTGCTTCATGAAAGCCAGATCGGCCGCATTGTGCAGGAGCCCGGGATGGACGAAATCGGCCGCCGCGCAAGGCACTGAAGCGATCCTGCATGCGGAAAACAAAGCCAGCCCCAACCGGACGGCGTTCCGGAAGATCAATTGAATCTCCAATGGACGTTGTAACCGCGCTCCACTGCTTGTGACCACACGACTGCGACCAACCCTTGTGCGCCCGTGACGCGGAGCTCATGCTTGCCGGGAGCGAGGAATTGCGAGGATTTGAGCGGCTGGCCGTCCAAGGTGCCGGACGGTGCGCCCTTTTGCGTGATGATAGTGTAATTCGCCGGGATTTCCGTGGAGAAGGTCATGGACGGTTTCACTGTGCCCAGTTGTTTCCCAGCGACGCCGATCTTTTGCGTATCGAAGATATAGTTGTCCTGCACCCACTTTTTGTCTTCGGCGGGCATGCGGGGCATCAGAAGCACACAAGTTTTGGTGGCAACGAGTTGCTGCGGAATGTCATCGGCGATCAGTCCACGTTTCATCCGCGCAATGGTGACACCCTCGAGGACATAGTAAAATGGGCGCCTGCGGAAAATGAATTCTCCCTTGCCGTCCATGACGTAGTCGTCCGGATTCGTGAGGCGCAGGACTTCCGCGATTTCTTCGATTTTGTGGATGGCCTCATTCCGCCAGGGGCGTGCCTGTTTGAGCAGCAACGTGATTTCCGCGGCCAAAATCAGCGCGATCACACCCTGGCTCCAGGGCAGACGCTGTCGTGCCACCCAGGCGACTCCGGGGGCAAGCGCCAGGACGAGCAGGGGATCGCGTGGGAGGTAATCCTGGTCCGTGATAAGAGGCCAGAAACTCTTCAGAGCCGCGCCGTAGAAGATCGCTGCGGAGAGGATCAGGACCTGGCGCAAAGCGGCGGAGCGATCCGTCCGCAGGCGAACGATCCACGACCCTATAAACGGCATGGCAATCAAGGCGATCGGGAAAAGGAACCGCTTGATCGAGAGCTTCTTCAGCTTGTTTCCGCCGAGCACCGTATTGTGCTCGATGACCCCGTAGTACATCTCGTGCAAAGCTCCTTGTGAGGCAAAATACGCGACAAGCAAGCCGGGGATGATGACCATGCCGAGCAAAGTCAGGGCACACGCCTTTGTGAGTTGAGACAGCTTCAGGCTCGTGCCATCCTTCCTTGCCACCAGGTAAACGACGCCTGTCGCCAGCAGGAGGCTGACGAGCAAGAGGGATGACTTCATAGAAACGGCAAAGGCCGCCCCGAAAACGAGCCCGACCGAGAACGCCCGCCCGCCTTTGAATTCGCCACCGGTGACCAACATCAGGGCCAGCAGCCAGAGCGAAACCCAAAGGTCGTCGGTACGAAACTCGGTCGAAACGAGGAAGAAAATGGGCGAAAATCCGGCCGCGATCGTTGTCCACAGCGCCATGCGTTTCGACCCGAGCGTGGAGGCGATTTTGTAGACGCACCAGAGATCGAAGACAAAGAGCGGCAGCATTGCATGCCGCATGGGGATGAGGACATCCGCGCGGACGCCGAAAAGTTTGAACAGCGGCGCGCAGAGCATCTGGAAGAGCGGGCTGTGATTGTCGAAAATATCCCGGTACTGGAGCATCCCGTTCGCCCATCCCCAGACTACATGGAGGTGCTGCGGTTCGTCTGAATCGAACCGGTAGTGATGCACGCAAATGATTCGCAATGCGAAAAGCAGGAGGAACAGAAGGCTGGCGCTGATCTTCTCTCCCACCCCGATGGATGCCGGGAGGCGTGTCGGTACCGGCACGGGGGCCGAGTCGGCGGCCGTGGGTGGAAGTTCAGCGTTCTGCAACATCGTGGAGTTTAACACCGGGTTCTTTGCCCGCGGGTTACTGCTCTGTTACGCTTCTGAAAGAAAGCGGAAAAATGCGTAAAATGCCGCCCGTTCAGGGGCTTTAAACACCGGCTTCCGGCGATGCGCGGATTTATGCAGTGAGGCCGTTTTTCTTCAGCCTTTTACAGTCTTGCCGGCGCCTTTCTTCAGGAGATCCGTATGTGGCACGGCTCTTGTTAATGGGTGCGGTGTGTTTGTCCGCTCGGTATTTTTCACTTTCCTGATCGTAGTTGTCGCCCGGCTTGGCGTGTCCCCCGGCCGGGCTGCGGATATTCCGTTTCGGTTCGAAAACGGCATGATCTGGGTAAAGGTGGCGATTGCCGGTCACGATCGCCCTCTCGATTTCCTTCTCGATTCCGGAGCCAGTGCAACGGTTGTGGATCTTCAGACTGCTCACGATCTAGGGCTGAAGCTGGGAGACGCTCAGGCCATTCAGGGCGTTCATGCGCGTGGAACCGCCTACCGGGTTTCTCGGTTCGAAGGATCTGCCGGTGGCAATCCGCTGCCGGCAACGCCCCTGGCCATCGATCTCTCGCCGGTCAGCGCAGGTTGTTCCCACAAAATCGATGGGCTTCTCGGAGCCGATTTTTTCCGAGGCCATATCGTTTTGGTGGATTTTGCTGCTTCTCGAGTTCGGCTTCTTTCTTCTGCTCAATCTACTGCCGGAGAAGTGCTGCCGATTTCTCTGCGAAGCGGCGCGATTTGCATCTCCGCTTCGGTGGGAGATCGCTCCCCGGCCTGGATGCGAGTTGATACCGGGTGCAATTCCGCCGTCGAATTTGCTCCTGCTTCAGGTGGGTTGGCCGGTGTGCGCGGGGAATCGATCGCGGTGGCTCCGAAGCTTGTCTCCAATGTGCGCGACACGGTGCAACTCGGCTCCGTGCGTATGGAGGAAATAAAAGTGGGTATGCACGCGAAACCGATTTTTCCGGGTGAATCCGGATTGCTCGGTGCCGGCCTCCTCTCTCGATTTAAATCGGTCACATTCGACATGGTGTCGAGGCGATTGATCCTTGTGAAGATTTAGGATTTATGAGCCCGACGCACACTATGCAAACGGCGGGGTTCGGTGACCCAGGCCAAAATTTTTGAGGCTGCACGCGGAACTGCGGAGAGAGAAAGTCCACGAAGGACATGAAGGAGCACGTTCAACTCTGGGCAAATTCTAAATGTTATCCCCAAAACGAAAGATTGAACGTTTTGCCGAAGGGTTCATCTTATCACAAGCCGTGACTCGTACTCCTGCTCCCAGCCTATCGCGCCTGCTTTGCGTCGCGCTCATGCTGGCTTCGTGGCTGGTGCTGTCAAACCATTGTGCGCTGGGCGAGTTGTCGGCAAATGCGAGTGCGTCGCTCGATCATTCAAGCTGCTGTGGAAACCATTCCGGGAAAGACAGCCAGCCTGTGAAGGATGGCACGCGGGAATGTTGCAAGACGCTTCGCGTCGTAGTGTTCGATAGTGGTTCCAAGATAGCGAAGATTGATCTCCAATCGTTCTTCTTCGCCTGGGAGACGCTGACTTTGCCGAGTTGGGCGCATGTGCGGCCGGCGATAAACCTGAACTTGCTGGAAACGGGGCCGCCGCGTGTTGCATCATTCGCGGAAATGGTCCTGCAGGGGAGTCTGTTCAGTCACGCGCCTCCGTTCGCCGTGTAGCAAAGCGGTTACACTCGTCTCTCGAGTGCGGGTTGCTCGTCCGGGGTGGATTGTCCCCGTTCTGAATTCGGTATCGTCGGCGTTCGCGTTCGCCTGCCCGCGTATCCGCTGCCGTTCGTGCAGGCTCACTTGTATCCATTTCAACGAATTCTGCTTTATGTATTCCAACAAACTCTCACTCTTTCTCGCGGCTGCCTGGCTCCTGGTCGGCTCTGCCGTTTATGCGGATAGTTCCATTCCTAAAAACTATCCACTTTCGAAGTGCCCGGTCTCCGGCGACAAACTCGGAGAACACGGGAAACTGACTAAAGTCACTTACGAGGGCACGGATGTCTATCTATGCTGCAAGGACTGCGTAAAGGACTTCAATAAGAACCCGAAGAAGTATGTGAAGATGGTGAAGGATGCTTCGGTGAAGAAGTAATGATGATACCGATCGGCGGAGCGTCCGATCCGCTCCACGGTCCGTCATCGAATCACCACACCATGAAAGGATCTTTCACCGCGTTCATTTTGAGCGCGGCGCTTCTTACCTCATGCACTTCTGTGCCACCGCCGCTGGCTGCGGTCAATCCCGCGAATCCCCGCGCTCGCGAGGGTTTCCATTTCGCTCGCTCGGTGTCGCTGACTGCCGATTCCACCACGACGAAAACTCACGAATTGCTTTCCGCGGCTCACGATGAACAGAGGCGCTGGGATCAAAATGGCCCGGTATCGGAAAGTCCAAACGAAATGATTCATAGCCCCACGAACGCCGAACCTGCGCATGAGCATCCGTAATTTCCGCGCTTTCCTGTTTGCGGCACTAGCCGCTGCCTCGGTGCAGTCCATTCCGGCTCGTGACGCTGCTGTCTCAGTGGAAGAATCCGTGCGCAACCGGACGGGTTTTGCAGTGCGCTGGCAACAGGATGCCGAGGCGCGCGAGGAGTGTTTGCGCACCGTGCATTCCCTCCTCGGTAAGCCACTCACGATGCGTTCTGCGGTGCAAATCGCTCTGCTGAATAATCGTGATCTCCTGATGACATTCGAGGATATCGGCGTATCCGCGGCGGACCTGCGGGAGGCTGGGCTTTGGAAGAATCCGTCCATCGATCTCAGCGTGCGCTTTCCCGATCGTCCGTCGCGCGGGCCCGATTGGGAGGAGTCAGCAGCCTTTGACTTACTCGACTTACTGATGATTCCGCTGCGCAAGCGCGTGGCCGCCGATCACCTTGAAGCCGCTCGTCTCCGAGTTGCGGACGCGGTCTTGAAGTTGGTGGCCGACGCCAAACGCGCTTTCTTTATGCTCCAGGCGAGTGAAGAGCTTGTCTCGAAAATGAACGTTGCTCGTGAGACGGAGCAGGTGGCGCTGGAATTGGCGCAGAAGCAGCACGAGGCGGGAAATATTACCGATCTCGATCTCCTCCGCCAACAGGCGCGTTACGACGAGGCCCGTCTTGATCTGGCCTCGGTCGAATCCGACCGGCGCGGACAGCGCGAGGCGCTGAATCGGCTTCTGGGCCTGTGGGGGCAGGATACCGAGTGGAAAGTCACGGCTTCGTTGCCACAGCTTCCATCCAGTGATCCGTCGATTTCAGGGCTTGAATCCCTGGCCGTCGTGCAGCGCTTCGATCTCGCCGCGGCTCACGTCGAGCTCTCTTCGCAAGTACGCGCTCTGGGCTTGACGAAAAGCTATCGATATATCGGCGCGCTTCAGTTTGGCGCCGATACCGAGCGCGAAAAAGAAGGGGATCATCTGACTGGTCCGAAGCTGACGCTTGAACTGCCGATCTTCAACCAGGGACAAGCGCGGATTGCTCGAGGAGAAGCCGAATTGCGGCGAGCGGAGCGGAAGGTGGAAAACATTGCCATCGAGATACGTTCGGAGGTGCGTGAACTAGCCGATCAATTGGCCGCGAAGCGCGAAACCGTTCGTTTCTATCAGGATGAAATCCTGCCGGGACGCGCCGCGATTCTCCAGCAATCCCTCCTGCGGTATAATGGGATGCTGCTTGGGAACTATGAACTCTTTGCCGCGCGGACGGAAGAAGCAGCCGCGGAGCGCAAGGCGGTGGAGGCGTTGCGCGACTATTGGACGACTCGCGCTGATCTGGAGCGTGCCGTGGGAGGAAGCTTGTCTGCCAAAAAAACTCCGCCTTCTGAGCGGAAGACTCAAATCTCAAAACGAAAGCCATGATGACTCGTCGCGAAATGATTGCCGGCGCCGCTGCAATTGCCGGAGCGGCTGCATTGGGAAGTAACTCCAGAGCCGCACAGGCTGGGCCGGATGCTGCCGCTGCCCCGGGGGCATCCAGTTCGAAAGATTCTCCCGGACAGCCGGCCTGGATGCACGCGCCGCATTCGGAGCCTGGTGTGCCGGGCAAACACTATCGGCCGGTGACGATACTGAATGGCTCAACCCTCCCATTCAAAATCGTGGATGGGGTGAAAGTATTTCATCTGACCTGCGAAGAGGTGCGGAATCATGAGTTCGCTCCCGGACTGACTGCGCACTGCTGGGGATACAATGGCCAGGTGCACGGTCCTGCGATCGAGTGCGTGGAGGGTGATCGGCTGCGGATCTATGTCACGAACAAGCTTCCCGAAGCCACGGCTGTGCACTGGCATGCGATCATCGTTCCGCAGGGTATGGATGGTGTGGGAGGGCTTTCCCAAAAGGCGATTCAGCCCGGAGAGACATTCAAATACGAGTTCACAGTCTGGCAGCACGGCACCTTCATGTATCATTCGCATCATGATGAAATGACTCAGATGGCGCTTGGTATGCTCGGGCTGTTTATCATCCACCCGCGGGAACCCAAGATGCCGCTGCCGGATCGTGATTTTGCTTATTTACTAAGTGAATGGAAGGTCGTGCCGGGAACGAAACGGCCGGATCCGGGCGAGATGACTGAGTTTAATGTGCTGACGTTGAATGCCCGCTGCTATCCGGGAACGGCACCGGTGATTGTAAAAACGGGCGATCGCGTACGCATCCGCATCGGAAATCTTTCTGCTATGGATCATCATCCCATCCACTTTCACGGCCATACCTGGCAGGTGATCGAGACGGATGGCGGTGCAGTGCCGGAGTCGGCGCGTTATCCGGAGGTGACCGTTCTGGTTCCGGTCGGCAGCACGCGGACGGTGGAATTCATTGCGGATAACCCGGGCGACTGGCCAATCCATTGCCACATGAGCCATCACGTTATGAATCAGATGGGGCACGGAATGCCGAATCTTATCGGGATCAAGTCGGGCGGGGTTGATCGCCTGGCGCGCAAGGTGGTGCCCGGCTATATGACGATGGGCGCCGAAGGAATGGCCGAGATGGGAGAAATGGGAATGAATGTGCCGCGGAACAGCCTCCCGATGGTCGGCAGTCCGGGCCCGCATGATTATATTACCATGGGCGGCATGTTCACTATCCTGAAGGTACGTGATCACCTCGAGAGCTATGACAAAGACCCCGGTTGGTACGAACAGCCGCCCGGGACATCCGCGGCGCTCGCCAGCGAAGAGGAGATGCGGCGGGATCTTGGTTATCTCCCGGATGCGAAGACGTAAACCATAGTGGAAGCAACGTCCCGCCGCTTGTACGCCGTGGAAGTTTCGGTGAGCGTTACTCCATGGCGTCGACGGTTAATAGAAACTACCAACTACCAACTTCAAACTCCCAACATTCAAATGTCGCGTTCGAAAGATGCACGGCCAGTAACTTGCCACGCTTCGTGTCCGATTGCCATCTTCGAAGGACGGCGAACTTGCCGTCGTTAGATGTTGGGAGCTTAGAGTTGGCAGTTGGTAGTTCTTAGCCGCTGTCGGTAAAATGCCGCAAATCAATGCGGAGGTCGTCCATCTACGCCGACCCCGAAAGCACCTTCAGATCCGCCCGCTGCGTCTCATAGCTTGTATCATACGACAGCACTGCTGGATCAGGCTGCACACCCTGCGCGGAACAGAAGTCCTGATAAACTTCCGGCCACCAGTTACGGTGCTTTGTTAGCCCTGCATCACGCCATTGCCGCCAGCCCATTACCACCTTTGACCAGCAGCGGTCGCCCCACTCCACGGCTTCCTTTGGGTTATTGAACGTGCTGACATACCAGTCCCGTCCGACCCTCGCGTGCAGGACTTCATCCGCCCAGTCGTAGTCTTGAAACAGTGAAGAAAGTGGATTGTGAGCCAGCCGGGCCGTTTCCCATTCGAAGCGTTTGCCCGTCTTGGGCATGAGCCCCTGTTCGATAAAGTAGAGTACACCGTGCCGCTCCCTCGGAGTGAGCTGGGTATTGAGTCCGAGTGACCACGTGAAATTGATCATGACCTTTTGCGGCCACTCGATTCCCAATGAAGCGAAACCGACCTCGCCCATCATGGCATGCCGCGCCTCATCCCAAAGCTGGCGCGTCATGTCGCGATAGTAACCCCAGGGCTGGCCCTTCGTCTCCGTGATGATGCTGGCCATCATTTCCGGTACGTCGATTTCGCGGAGCCGCTTGTAAAACATCATCAACACCTTCGGCTCCGCCGGCATCTGCGGATCGTAGAGAAATGCCTCCGCGTTTACTCCCATGTTATAGGGATCAGGAAAACGTTCATCGCGTTTCGGGACCCCATCATATGTGAAAGGCTTCGCGGAGTGGACGCGCACGAGGGATGCGTCCCGGATTTCTCCAGCACCGTCGAGATTGCCTGCAGAGGTGAGGCAAGCATCCAGCAGTTCAAGCCAGGGTCCGGATTCTGTCTGCTTTTCCGGAGTCACGAGTGCTGTCAGAGCTTCTCTCCCATAGGCGGCAGCTTCACGCAATTCCAGAAGTGCAAACCGGCAGAGCCTGATGGATGGATGATCGGAGAGGGGATTCGTTTCCTCGAGATGCCGGGCCAATGCCGCGATCAAGGCAGGAAGCGCCTTTTCGTAAAGACCCAGCAGCAGTTCCTCGGTTGTGGGACTGCACAGGATCTCGTCGAAAAAGACTTCCAACCCCGCGTGAGGGACGATTTCCAGCCCGAGCGGCGGTTCCCGCATTTCACCCACGCGCTGGCGGATGGCCGTCGCATGCTCCGCGCAGTAGTGCCCGTGGAGCGAGAACGCCATCTTCAGCTCGTAGATCGGTTCCGCGGTGATCCGGGCGATGAAAATCTCGTGCAACCGCTTCAGCGCATAGTGATAGCGCTTCAGGCGGGCGACACAGGCTTCCACGGAGAGACCAGCCTTTTGCGCATCGGCAAAGGAGGCGATGCCGGCGAGGGAGGGGAGTTGACGAGACAAGGGATTGGGGACGGAACTCATGGCGTCGGGGGAAGACACCACAGTCTATCCGTATCTCAGGAAAATCCGAGATGAGATTCGCGGCCTTTGCCTCATTCCGGACGCGGATCGCGGGAAAGAAGATTTCCCATCGCCTCGCGAGCGGAAACACGCCCTTCGAGCAACGCGTGGATTTGGTCAATGATCGGCGTTTCGATGGAGAGACGCCGTGCACACTCGAAAGCGCTGTAGGTCGTCGGCACTCCTTCGGCGACCATCTGCATGGAGGCCACGATATCGGCGAGCTTTTCTCCGCGCCCGAGCCGCTCGCCAACCAGGCGATTGCGGCTGTGCTGGGAGAAGCACGTGACCATGAGATCGCCGATGCCGCTCAGCCCCTGAAATGTTTCCCGCTGCCCGCCCAGCGCCACGCCGACGCGAATCAATTCGGCGAGTGCCCGTGTAACCAATGCCGCTTTCGAGTTATCGCCAAGTCCGAGCCCATCACCGACGCCCGCGGCAATGGCGAAGATATTTTTGAGTGCGCCACCCAATTCAATGCCTGGCACATCGTCATTTGTATAACTGCGGAAGAATCTGCTTGTGAAAGCCTGCTGCAGCCTTTGCGCGATTTCCTGGCGGGGATGACCGAGGACGACGGCGGTCGGCATTCCCCTCGCGACTTCCTCCGCATGACTCGGTCCCGAGAGAACGGCACAAGGATTTTTAGGAAAGAAATCGGTGATGATCTCGCTCATGCGCAGGCCCGTGCCGCGTTCCACGCCTTTCGTGCATGAAAGCAGGACGGTCTTGGAATCCAATCCGATCTTCGCCAGCCGCGCGCATACCTCACGAATGGCTTTGGAGGGCGTCACGATCAAAAGCAAATCAGCGTTGCCGAGATCGAGTAAGTCGCTGGTAAATGGTAAGTCGGCCGGCAAGGGGACACCCGGCAGATAAGTGCGGTTTTCGTGGGTCGAGGCGATCTCCGCGATCGTCTGTGCTTCGTGTCCCCAAACAGTTGTCGGCAATCGATTGCCGTGAAGAAGCAGCGCTAACGCGGTGCCCCAACTCCCGGCGCCCACGACGCCGATTTTCCTGAATGAGCTTCCTCCATCGACAGCGGCGGCGGACGGCGTGGCCATGAGAAATGTGGCGTTGGTAAGTTCAGGGTTGTGTGCCGTTGTTGCTTGGCGTTGCTTCCGTCGCCGGCTTCGGACTTCCGAACCGATTCTCCGTTCCGGCAAGCAGCCTTTGGATATTCGTTCGATGCCGGGCAATGATGAGAAGGGCGGCAGCCAGAGCAAAGTAGAAGTACCCCCAACCATGCATCCATCCGGCGAAGAGGAAGCAAACCACAAGAATCGGAAGCATCAGCGCCGCGAGCAGGGAAGCGAGCGAAACGTAGCGCGAGAGCTTGAAGACGATGCCCCAAAAAGCGAAGACGAGCACACTGGCTAAAGGCATCATTCCGATCAGCACTCCGAGCGATGTAGCGACGCCTTTGCCTCCTTTGAAGCCGAGCCAGACCGGAAACGAATGGCCCAGAATGCAGGCAACGGCAGCGGCAATTCCCGCATTGGCGGGATCGAACCAATCCTCCCGTGAGTGACCATGTGGCAGGGTCACTGTTTCCGGCCAGTGTGCCGCGAGCCATTTCGCGAGAAGGACGGCGGCCAGGCCTTTCAGTGCGTCACAGAGAAATGTTAACAGCCCCCATTTCTTTCCGAGCACGCGCCACACATTGGTCGCGCCGATATTTCCGCTGCCATGCTGCCGGATATCCACGCCGCGCGAACGTGCAATCAGGAGCCCAAACGGGACGGACCCCAGAAGATAGGAGGCGGCAGCGATCGTGGCGATTTGTGGAGCGAAACTCATGGAGGCAGCCGCCAACTCAGCGGACAGATGGACCTCGCGTCAAGCTTCGTTCACGCGCGCGATCCTTTGCGTTTGTGAGCAAGTTCAGCTTCGATTTTTCCGAGCGGCAGACAATTGATGACATCCTTTTTGGTCAGCCAACCCTTGCGAGCAGCGCCGACGCCGAACCAGAGAAATTGCAGCGTGGAGGTAGAATGAGCATCCGGATTGATCACGCATTTGACGCCCTTTTCCTTGGCCAGTGGCCACCATCTCCAGTCCATGTCCAGCCGGCGCGGGTTGGCATTGAGCTCGATGACCGTCCCTGTTTGCGCCGCAGCTTCAATGACCGCCGGCACGTCGACCTGGTATCCTTCCCGTGAAAGTAAGAGCCGTCCTGTGAGATGGCCCATGAAAGTCACGTAACGATTGGAGATGGCTCGGATGATCCGATCGGTCATTTCCGCCTCGGGCATCGAGAAGGCGTTGTGCACAGAGGCCACCACGTAATCGAGTTGAGCCAGGACGTCGTCCGGGAAATCCAGCGAGCCATCCTTCAAGATATCGCACTCAATTCCGGAGAAGATCCGGAAATGGCCGTCCCATTGTTTATTGAGTTCGCGGATCTGCGCGACCTGGCGCATCAAACGATCGACTTCGAGCCCATGAGCTTGAAAGGAACTCTTGGAGTGATCGGCGATGCCGAGATACTGGAGCCCAAGTTCCTGCGCGGCTTCCGCCATTTCTTCCAGCGTGTTCCGTCCGTCGCTTTCGGTCGTGTGATTGTGAAAGGTGCCGCGAAGGTTTTCGAGTTCGACCAAGTCAGGCAGCTGATGCGCTTCCGCGGCCACGATCTCGCCACGATCCTCCCGCAGTTCCGGGACGATGTAATCCAGCCCCAGGGCCCGGTGCAGATCTTCCTCCGTATGGACTGGAGGAATGGGATCCGGCGTCTTCTTCGCCTTTTCATCCGGTGCGAGGCGGTACTCGTTCAGCGTCCAGCCATGGGAGAGCGCACGATTGCGGATGGCGATATTGTGCTCTTTCGATCCGGTGAAGTACACGAGAGCAAAAGGATATTGCTCGTTCGTGACAACCCGCAGATCGGCCTGGATGCCATTCTTCAGACGCACGCTGGACTTTGTCGGCCCATGGGCAATCACGCTTTCGACCATGGAGTGTTTCACAAAGAAATCCGAAACGGGCTCGGGGGATTTCGTGGCAACAATGAAATCGATGTCCCGCACCGTCTCCTTCCGGCGGCGATATGATCCCGCGATGCTCACCTGGGAGACCTCTGGCAATTCGCGAAGCTCCTGCAGAAGGCGTTCGGCATCCGGCGCGATTTCTCCGAGGCGATAAATGCCGCTGTGTTTCTTCCGGTCTTCGATCGATTTCAAAATATTGTCGGCCGTCTTCTTTCCGAAGCCGCGCTTTTCCGCGATGCGCCCGTCCTGGCAGGCTTTTTCCAACTCGGCGATCGTGGTAATGCCAAGATCCTCCCAGAGGATCTTGATCTTCTTCGGGCCGATCCCCTGTAGTTCGAACATCTCGAAGATGCCGGGAGGGAATTCGGCCTTCAAATTGTTGAAAAAAGTCATTTCTCCCGTGATCACCAGTTCCGTGACCTTCTCGGCAATGGCCTTTCCGATCCCGGAAATCTCGATCAGTGTCGACTCGGCGACGGCCTTTTGAAAATCGCCCGTGAAGGTCTCCAAAGCGCGCGCCGCATTCACGTATGCCCGGATCTTGAACATGTTCTCCCCCTTCATCTCCAGCATCTGCGCAATGGCTTCCAGCGTGTCGATGACGGTCTCCTTATTGGCTTGTGGCATGGGGAAAACCGCAACTATGAGGCAGGAAACGATGCTGTCACGCAGAGTTTTTCCGGGCTGGTTCCGGATCGTAAGGCCGTACCAACTGACGTATCAGAAGCGCTGGTGCCGTCCAAATCTGAAGCGGAAACAAAGCTCCAACGGACGACTCACCCAATGGCTAAGTCAGATCCTGAAGTTTTAGTCGCTTCGCCTCCAGCTGTTCGTAAATCGGATAAACCCACTGCTGTGCAGCCTCGCGTACTTGAACCGAAGCATCCTTCTGTTTCTGCTCGGAATCTGGAACAAAAATGGCGCGGTTCTTTGCGTCGTTCAACGATTCCTCCCGCATGGCCTCGTTTTCTTGGGCGCCTGGCTCACAACCGAAAAACGGTGCGATCTGTTGCGTAACCGCATTGGGTAACTCCGTATAATTGATGAGGAGCGACTTCCCAAGTGAATGACCCTGCAGGCCCGCTTCATAGATCGCCTTGAGAACCCGGGCGCCAAACTGTTCCGTTGGGATCTGTACGGATTCCATTATCTCCATCCCGAAGAGAGCGGGGGGGAGAGCCATGGGAACCATGTGAGCCCCGCGATGGCGGAGAGCGCTCACCATGACTTCCACCGGATCGCGGTAAACAAAGATCCATGGGACCTCTGGGAACGCGGCTTTGATAACCGAGAGATTCACCGTGTTCCAGGCGTCGAATTTGATGAAAAGCCGGCTCTGCTGTTCCTCCCGCCGTTGTCCCAGAGCGCTGACCAGGGCACGCAGCCAGGAGGCAAGCGCGGCTTCGGAAATCTGCGGATTGCGCATTCGCGCACGGAGAAGCGCGTCGATGGGGGCTGCTTCGGAAATTTTCAGCACCGAAGGCAGGGTTCCAAGGAGATTCGTGATCAGTGTCGAACCACAACGCGAAACATGAAAGATAAAGCCGGCTGGCGGAATTCCGGGGCTGCGTTCCGCCCATCTTTCGAGGGTCTCCATCGACGTGCGCTGGCGGAAGAGGACATTGAATGGCCGCTGCATGGAGCGCTCCAGTGTCTCGGAAAAAAAAGGCTCGGGATAGCGGGGTTCGGCATAGTAGACCCATTCCACCATGGGAGTTACTCCGTCCCACGCGATGTTGCACGGGATCCACTCGGCTAAGTTCAGGTCCGTCATACGATCCAACGTTCAAACCAACTCCTCCGGGCCTGCTGCAGAGCCCGGTCCACATCTTCGACGGCGAAGGAGCAGCCGTTTTGCCGGCCAAGGCGCGCGACTTCCGAGAGGAAGAGCTGCCGATCCGTGGTCTCGCGTAGTTCCGTCTGAAGGTCGGTCCTTTGGGCGACGAGTTCGCGGAACCGCTCAAAATTGACCGCTGACGTCTGTGGATCAACGGGAGGCGCCTTCTGCGCCTCGATTTCTTCTTCCGAAAGGGTCTCAAACGGAATCTGGCTGCGGAGCCAGTCATTCACCTGCATGTCGATCACCAGATGGATCCGCGGTATGGATCCTCGATTTCGCACCCGGTGTGGATTGCCCAAATCCAGATACCACACTTCTCCTTCTTTCATCACGACGCGACGATTGTTCAGATGAAACTCGAGCTGCGGATTCGTCTGAATCGGCACATGGATCCGGACTTCTCCATTTTCGTAACCGAGATCATAGTCACGGTGTTCTTTCACGATCGATCCGCTGGCCAGGCGCAGGAGCCGGGCGGATTTCAGTGGACACTCGAACCTCGCAAGCACCTGCTGGAAGTAGTGGCAGCGATCCAGGAACTCCGTATCGGCATACTCGGGATCAGATTCGGGGGTCAGACCATTGGGTGTCAGCGAATTTGTTTTTCCGGCTGGTCCACGCAAAACGACGCCGCTCCAGTCTCCCTCATAGTAGCCGCGATTGAAATGCGGCACCCACTCGCCCGGATGAATCTTCGCCAGATCGGCTTGGAGACGATCCGGGTCGAAGGAAAAGCGAAGCTGATACCGATCGATCATGAAAATGCTCGTAAGATCTGAAGTAGCACAACCAGGCGCTAAAACATTTTGATATCGATTTGTCCCGTCGCTTTCAGGCGGCGAAACTCTTCGATATCCAGCCGGGTTTGCATGAGCAGATCAACTGCTGCGGTGGCGGGAGAGTAGGATTGGGATTCAGTCGTACCGTCGTGAGTCAGGCTGACCGTCCAGCGATTGGTCATTGTTTCCAGCCGGAGATCGAAGCGTAACTCACCGCCCGGTGCTGTGAATGGCGCCATACGGTATACAGTGCCGGTCCAGGAGGACGTGTCGACCGTCTGAACCTGATTGCCGTTTCCGAGAGAGACCTCGGCCCAGACCACTACGCAATCGACCTCGCGCGCGTCACTGATGGTCCAGGAGGCGCTCAGTTTTGTCAGGTCCGGGAAGGTCTGCTCCGTGACGGTACTCAAATCGACCCGCGCCAAAGCCTTTGTTTCACCCGCAATCTGCACCTGACGCTTGTCGGACAGAACGACGGGCATGTTGAGGACGAGAGACTTAAAATAAGCGAAGTCCTCCGGGATTCCCGCAGGGAGTTTCATAGACCCCAGCGAGAAGCGGGCTGGTGTGGCGGTCAACGTGACCACATCGGGAATCATCCGGCCACCCGGCTTAAGGAACCGTTTGCGGGCGTCGATCATGATCGGCACGATTTGCTCGTCGAACACGACATGGCCGATCGTCTCGGAAATGACGACGTCGAACTTTCGCTCCAACTGGACCTGAAGCGAGTCTCCGAGGATCACCTCGACTTTGTCCGCGACCCCGTTGTCGTGGGCGAGTGCCTTGATTAGTCCGATGAGCAACGGTTCGCGCTCAATCGCCACCACCTTTTCCGCGCCTAGCTTTGCGGCAATGATGGCCCAGAGCCCCGTTCCCGAACCAATGTCCAAAACGTAGGAACCCGGTTTTACGGCTTCTTCGAGTGCACGCCGGAATGCCGCGTTCCGGGCGGCGTCCCGGAGGAGCAGTTCGTGGACCTTGAGAATCTGGAACGCATCCTGGTAAAGGCGCCCTTCGACTTCGGGTGTAAGAGTCACAGATGGGTAAGAAAAGAACAGGGCTTAAGCTAAAGCACGGATCTCTCTTTTAGAGCGCGTGCCAAGCCGAAGCCCTGCTGCAGGCAAATTTTTCGAAGTCCTAGTTTCTCGCAGGGAAGACACCCGTTAAGGCGATGCAGAACGAAAGCGCCAGATAAGGCGAGAGGTTGTTATGGGGAAGATTGCCGCCGGTGATGCCAAAGATGTTCGGCGCCATCGGAGAGGCAGCCACCGTCGTGTTGTAGAGCGAGACCTTGGTTGTCCGGTCGCCGGATACGCCCCAGACATTCGTGGAAGGGCTCCCCTCATTCGGCGGACTGGCAGTCGCCAGAGTTGCCTGGGCATTGATCGTATGGATGTGGGCTGGCATTTCCGTCGAGATCAGCGTGACGTTGTAAGAACCGCCGATTTCACCGAGGACACGATCGGTCAACCCTGGTCCCTGGCCCTGGTGAATCGGTCCCTGGCCCTGAAGGTTGGGGAGAGCAAAATTGGAAGTTCCGTTCCCGCCGTAGAACGTCCCGATTAGCGAGAAAAGGGCCGTATTTTGGGAAATGGGCAGAATCTGGCCGTTGCAAAGGGCATATCCACGCGGGGCAAAATTGCCCGCAAAAATCATGATTGAAGCGACGTAGGGTGCTGTTGGCATAGCGTTCTTTCAGTTAATTTTGTGACGGGAAGACACCGCTGATACAGATGTAGAAGTTGACGACAAGATAGGGGGGCATGTTGGGGTGCGGCTGACTTCCTCCCGCGATGCCGACAGCCTGAGCCGCCATTAAAGATCCACCCGTGTTAGCGTACAATTGATGGCCGCCGTTAGCCCAGAATGCTCCGGCTGGAGAACCGGCGTTGGCGGTTGCGGAAGTGGCATTGGCCTGATGGGTATGCTGCGGCATTTCCGTCTGGAGCAACGTGTGGTTAATTTCGCCCCCGACTTGGCCCAGGACAAAACTCCCTCCGCCTGACGGACTCGCCCCCCAGTGAAACGGGATGCAGCCCTGCAAATTTGGCAGTGCGAACGTCGTCGTGCCGTTGCCGCCATAGGTGGTCCCGAGAATGGCGAACAACGCCTGATTCTGTTGAATCGACAGGATTTGGCCGTTGCAAAGCGCGTGGGCTTTGGGCGCAAAATTAAAGCCGCCCATGCGAACTTCTCCAAGGTATGGTTGTGACATCTGATTTTTTCCTTTCGCTGGTGAAGATTTAAGAAACGAGGTGGGCGCTTAGTTCTGCGACGGAAAGATGCCGTTGAGCGCGATGATGAAAGTGAAACACGTAAAAGGATTCATATTCTCATGCGGCTGGCTTCCACCCGCGCTTCCCATACACTGGCCATTCATCGCGACCAGATTGCTGAAATTGTTCGAGTAAGCCAGCGTCGCGGTGGCGGCGTCCTGTGCCCAATAGTTGTTGGCTGGGTTGTTCGTCGTCGCCGTGCCCGGGTTGCATTGCGTCGTATGGGTGTGACCGGGCATCTGGTTCGTATTGAGCGTGACGGTCTCTGAGCCCGCAATTTGTCCCATGACGTAGGGAGTTCCCTGGTGAGTTCCCTGATGCATGGGGAAACGGCCGCGCATATCCGGCAAAGCGAAAGTGGTTTGGCCGTCTCCTCCAAAAGTGGTTCCAAGCAGGGCGTAGAGTGCCTCGTTTTGTGAAATGGCCATTAATTGGCCATCGCACTTCGCCCAACCAAAAGGGGCGAAGCTGCCGCAGAAAATACGGATTTCTCCAACGAATGGTGATGACATAGGGTGTTGTGGGTTAGTTGGTGGTTCGCTAGTTAAATATCGCCTCGAGAAATGTTCCTTTTTCATCTCGCCCGATCGGGACGAGAAAGATTTCCAACACGCCGAGTTTCTCGTGCCGGAGTCGATAACTGCCTTGTTGATATCCAAAATCACCCAGCCCGCGGAAAAGCAGCGAAAAAGGATCGCGCTTTAACTGCGGGGCGTTTTTGGGAATGGGCAGCGCATTAACCTCGATCAATTCCATTTCCACCACTGGTGTCTCCGCGCCGTGCTCAACACGAAAGAGGGTACCGTTGTTCGGGGAGAACATTTCCACTGTTAGAAGTGGAGCAGGGGAAGGTGCCATCGCCATTTTCCAGTATTTTAGAGGAGGTTTGAGAAGGTGCCCTCGCCTTTACTAGAAAACGCTCGCCCGAAGCAAATTAATTCAAACTAAAAGTTGAATTGCTTGTTGCATTGCATCTCGGGCTGCGAGCTGGCGAAGGCGATTGTCAGGACTCAGGAACCGTCCCACGGTGCCTTCCCGAACCTGCGTTTCAAGGATGCAAGCCATCCAGACGGCAGCGTCAGAGTAACCTGAGCCCGCTCGTGACCGAAGCGTCTCAAAGCGTCCAATAGCTGGCTTAACTGACTGGCCGAAGTGAGTCGCAAATGCTGTGTTGAGAAGGTTGGAATCTAACAACTCTGTCATGTCTTCCTGAGACACGGTTTCCGCCAGGATGGATAGCTTCTTCGAGAACGCCGCGACGATTCCAAACGCCATGGAACTTCCGTCAAGACTAAGCACGCGGGATTTCCTAAGATCGAAGTCCGCACCTTTGGCCAATCCAAACGCCTTCGCTTCAATTGCGCCTTCCAGCAAATCTTCAAAAGCAACACATGGATCGTTGCTTTCATGGAGAAATTTCAGCGCGCGCGCGGTCTGAAAGGGGTCGGAGAACTCATCGGTCGCAAGCCGGAACTGAAGCGCTTGATGTGCGAAGCGGAAGACTGGAGTATTCATCTCAGCCGCCGGTGAAGCGGGATGGTCTCCATGTGATAATAGTATAACAAATTCTCTCGTGCCCGCGGAAAACGTCAGTTGGTTGCCGTTGATATGAACTTTTCCTATCCCGGATCTTTTTGGGGTTCCCAAGGCAGATCTCAACGCAGAGAAATCAGTTAAAAGAGCGGCGATGTGGGTGATGGCTGGAATCTCGCCGGCCAGCCGGGCCGCGACTCCGCCTCCCAGATAGGCGGGGTTGGTGCTAAATTGCGAAATAAAGTCCAGCGCGATCCGGTCGGTGGAATCGGTGGCCAACACCCCGCGCGGCCCATTTGCTTTTGCGTGCAATACTGGATTTAAGATGGCTGCCGCTCCTGCGGCTAGTGAACTTTTCCAAAGAAAATTCCGACGGCTGAGTGGTTGCGTCATAATGGGGTGGATTGCTAGGTGGTGGTGATTTCTGGGTGCGACTGTCACACGCATCTCTGGATGCGGTGAGCAGCAGCAGCGCGCGGCGCTTTTGGATCTTCCGCGTAAGGGTCTGTTCAGGTTGCGAAAGTTTCGATACTTCATAAGCCCCTCAATTTCAGGGGCTTAAAAAATAACAGTGCTTGACAATAAAGATCTTCGACACAGATGTCAATCCTCAGGGTTTGTTTGTAATGGGGAATGTGATTGGTTTGCTAGGTGTCGATTCTTGAGGGTTGCGATCTGTCGCTCTCAGGTAACTGAATGTTCAGATAGGAGACGGTTGTTAAACATCGATTCAATCCCACCGTGTGTGGGGAAGGTGATGATGTTTATCCTTTCCGATGATGTTGCTGAGAAAATCCGCGTGCCTGGTTACATGATTTCCCTAAGTGAAAATGGTGAAAAATTTCTGTGGTGGGTTTTGTTTCTCTAGCTAATTTCCGTGCCGTTGATATAACACCCCACTAACTCCATCCCGTTCGTCTTTCGCCTGCCCGTGCAGAAATTTTAGGTTCGGGCAGAAAAATGCTTGCACTCCAGTCGACGCTCGGTCAAAAAGGCCGTGATGCGTGGATTTGCAACGAAGCATGCGGGAGATGATGGCCACATGGAGGCCGCGTCCGCTCTTTTGCGCTGCCTGGCATAACCACCCTTAGGAAGACCGAAGCCCCACTACTATGAGATACCTATCCCTCTGCTCCACCGCATTATCGAAGGGTTGCCTCAAATGGCTTGCCGTCATGATGGCGATCGCCCTTGGGCCAATGGCAGGCGCCACTACTTACACGGTAACGACTGCGACGGATTTCCCGGTCACCGGCGGAACGATAACGGTTACGGCGTCGACAGGCGTGATTAACAACGGAACCGGCAACGGGCAGGTGACCCTGCGTTCTGCGGTTCTTGCCGCGAATATGAGCGGTGTCGGCCCTCACACGATCAACGTGCCGGCAGGGCTCGGAACGTATAATCTCACTCAGCTCAACCCAAATACTCCTACGACGACGTCCACGCTCTCGATGCCGGACCTGGAGGTGGGATGTAACCTGGCAAATGTCACGATTACCGGGACCGGGGGCACGGCGAAGATTGTTCAGACGATCACGGCTGGCAATTTCTTTGGAGGGCAAGGAAATGATGTGTTCTCGCTTAGCTTCAGCGACGTATCAGGCGACCTCAATGTAAATAGCTTGACGCTCAATAATCTCGAGATCACGGGTGGCAGCTTTGCGGCTATCTTCCACGGTGGTGACGATGGATCAGGTCACATCTGTAATCTGACGATCAATAATTGTAACATTCACGATAACTACAACCACGACAATGGGGGCGGCGGCGCGATTTTCTTTTCTTCCGGGAACCTGACGATCACCAATTCCACGTTTGCCAATAACACTACGACGGCGACCGGAGGGCAAGGAAATGGTGGGGCGATCTACTATGCGATCAATAATACGATCGGCGCGGGTTCGACCGGCAGTCTGTCGATCTCCGGGACGACTTTCACAAACAATTCCTCTGGTTCCGGAAGTGCGGGCGGTGCGATTAGCATGCAGGTTTCCAACAAGTCGGGGCAACCGACGGATACGATCACGGGTTGTACCTTCAATGGGGATTCGGCGGGATCTGGAGGAGATGGTGGAGCCCTCTCCGCAGGTGGCGGCCGGCCGCTTAATATCACTGGTTGTACGTTTACGAACGACTCGGTGACTGGGGCAGGGAAGGGTGGTGCAATCGAGATTACGAACGGGGTGACGAACATCACCTACTGCCGGTTTTCCGGCGATACCGCGCCCGCAAACAGCGGCAAGGACGTCTATCACACTATTGGGAATACGGACACGGTTACCGTCAATGACGATTGGTACGGCGAGGATGCCGGGCCGAAAACAAATGATCTGATCGGAGCGATCACCGAGCAGAATTATCTCGTTTTCGGGATGTCGGCGACCAGCACGACCTTGCATGCCGGCCAGACGACGACCGTGACTCTGAGTTTCCTCAAGGATTCTGCAAACAATACGATTTCCGCTTCAAATTTGACGGCGCTAGTCGGTCTGCCGGTATCTTTTACCAATACGACCGGAGGGTCGGTTTCGACGGGTGTGACGATTCAATCCAGCGGAACGGCTTCTGCGACTTTCACCGCAGGTTCTGTCGTGGGTACAGCTGTGGTAGAGGGGAATGTGGACAGCACGGCGGTTGCCGATGGTGCGACAGTTAACGTCAACATCATCAATACGGCGCCAACGATCAATGCGATCACGCCGAATCCGCTGAATCTCGTGCAAGGTGCAGGATTGCAGACGGTCAATTTCTCAGGCGTTACGATTGGAGCAAACGAGACAGGACAGACGTTGTCCGTGAGCGCAACGTCGAACAACACGGCGTTAATTCCCAATCCGACGGTGACGTACACGAGCCCGAACAGTACGGGTTCGCTTTCGTTTACTCCCGTCGGTGGTCAGTTCGGGACAGCCACGATCACCGTGACGGTGACGGATAGCGGTGGCACGGCCAACGGCGGCCAAAATTCGACGACAGCGCAATTCGTTGTCAATGTCGCGTCGTTGAACCATGCGCCGACGATCAGCGCGATTTCCAATCCGCCTTCGATTCCAGTAAGTTCGGGACAGCAGACGGTCAACTTCAGTGGTGTGGCGGACGGCGATGGTGGAACCCAGACGCTGACGGTCACGGCGACTTCCAATAATACGGCGTTGATTCCAAATCCGACCGTCACTTACACCAGCCCGAATGCTACCGGCAGCTTGAGTTATACTCCGGTTGCTGGAGTTACGGGTAATGCAACGATCACGGTAAAGGTGCAAGACAATGGCGGCACAGCCAACGGCGGAGTGGACTCGACTACGACGACATTCATCGTGACGGTGGTGCCGATCAATCAGCCCCCAACTATCGATGCGATTGGCAATCAGACCGCATTGGAAAATGCCGGCCAGCAATCGGTAAACCTGACCGGGATTTCGGACGGCACGGGCGAAACTGGCCAAACGATCACGATCACGGCGACCTCGGATAACACTGCCGTGGTACCGAATCCGACGATCGTTTATACGAGTCCTAATGCGACCGGCACGTTGAACTACACGCCAGTGGCGAATGCCTTCGGCGTGGCGAACGTCACGGTGACTGTCAAGGATAATGGCGGCACAGCCTTTGGTGGAGTTGATACGACGACCCGGACGTTTTCGATCACGGTGACGCACGTCAATCAGGCTCCGACCCTCAATGCGATTTCCGATCCGGCATCGATTCCCGAGAGCTCTGGGCTGCAGACGGTAAACCTGAGCGGAATTACCCAGGGTCCCGGAGATACCGGTCAGACGCTGACGGTGACGGCGACCTCGAACAATACCGCGCTGATCCCGAATCCCACAGTGACCTACACCAGCCCGAACGCGACGGGGAGTCTCTCTTATACACCGAGCGCCGGAGTCTCCGGCTCTGCCACGATTACAGTGAAGGTCCAGGATAATGGAGGCACGGCGAACGGCGGGGTTGATACGACGACCAGAACGTTCACCGTGGTAGTGACGCCTATCAATCATGTGCCAACGATTGACCCCATCGGCAATCAGACGGCGCTTGAGAACGCGGGCCAACAATCAGTCGGTTTGACGGGGATCTCCGACGGTGTCGGCGATACGGGGCAAACCATCACCGTTACGGCGACCTCGGATAACACCGCGGTGGTTCCGAATCCGACGATTGTTTATACAAGTCCGAACGCAACCGGCACACTCAACTACACGCCAGTAGCGAATAAGTCCGGCACGGCAAACATCACCGTGACGGTGAAGGATAGCGGCGGTACGGCCAATGGCGGCGTCGATACGACAACGAGGACGTTTTCGATCACGATTACGCCGGTGAACCAGGCGCCGACGATTACGACGATTCCCGGAATATCGATTCAGGAGAATGCTGGTCAGCAAACGGTGAATTTCTCCGGCGTTACGGATGGGCCAGGCGATACAGGCCAGACGCTGACTGTCACGGCAACCTCAAGCAATACAGCGCTCGTTCCGAATCCGACCGTCACTTATACGAGCCCCAACGCCACAGGCAGCCTGAGTTTCACGCCGGTGGCAAATGTCTTCGGTACGTCAACGATTACCGTGACCGTTCAGGACAACGGGGGAGTCGCCAATGGTGGCGTCGATACGACCACGACGCAGTTCGTGGTGACGGTCACGCGAGTGAATCAAATTCCGACGATCGCTACGATTAATCCATTGACGATCCTGGAAAATGCCAGCCAGCAAACGGTCAATCTGTCTGGAATCACGGCCGGTGCGGGAGATGGCGATCAGACGATCACTGTAACCGCGACCTCGAGCAATACGGGGCTGATTCCCAATCCGACGGTTACTTACACAAGCCCGAATGCAACGGGTTCATTGAGTTTCACCCCGGTGTCGAACACCTCGGGAACGTCAACCATTACCGTGACTGTTCAGGACAACGGCGGGACGGCAAACGGCGGTACTGATACGAAAACTACTCAGTTCCTCGTAACGGTGACGGCGGTCAATCAGGCTCCGACGATCAATGCCATTACTGATCCGGCGTCGATCGGCGAAAGTTCGGGGCTACAGACCGTAAACTTCAGCGGGGTCACCGACGGACCAGGCGATACTGGCCAGACCATCACGGTGACAGCGACGTCGAACAATACGGCGTTGATTCCGAATCCCACTGTTACCTACACGAGCCCGAATACCACTGGCAGCCTCTCTTACACGCCGATGGCCAATCAGATTGGATCGGCAGTCATCACGGTGACGGTGAAAGACAGCGGTGGAACGGCTAATGGTGGTGTCGATACGACCACGCGCACGTTCAACGTGACGGTCGTGGCCGTGAATCATGCGCCGACGCTCGATCCGGTTGGCAATCAGACCGTGCTCGAGAACGTGGCTCAGCAGACGATTAATCTTACCGGGATTTCCGATGGTCCGGGCGATACTGGCCAGACGATCACGATCACTGCGATTTCGGATAACACAACGGTGGTTCCGAACCCGACGGTTACATACACCAGCCCTGGCACGACCGGGACGTTGAGTTATACGCCTGTGGCAAACACGTTTGGCGTGGCTAACATTACAGTCACGGTGAAGGACAATGGCGGGACCGCGCTGGGTGGTATCGATACACTCGTTCGCACTTTCTCGATCACGGTGACGCACGTGAATCAGGCGCCGACACTCAATGCCATCACTGATCCAGCATCGATTGCCGAAAACGCAGGCCAGCAGACGGTCAACCTGAGCGGAATCTCCGCCGGGCCAGGAGACGCGGGGCAGACGCTCGCGATCACTGCCACTTCCAGTAACACTGGTCTGATTCCGAATCCGACCGTCACTTACACGAGCCCGAATGCAACCGGAACTCTGACGTACACCCCGGTGGCGAATACCTCCGGCTCCGCCACGATTACTGTGACCGTGCAGGACAGTGGTGGAACGGCTAACGGTGGCGTTGATACCACAACTCGGACCTTCAATGTAGTCGTGTTTGCGGTAAACCAGCGGCCAACGCTGGATGCGATCTCGAATCAGACGGTTCTCGAAAACGCCACGCAGCAGACTGTCAATCTTACAGGGATTACAGACGGCGCCGGCGATACCGGCCAGACCCTGACCGTGACGGCGACCTCGGATAACACGGCAGTGGTTCCGAATCCGACGATCACCTACACGAGCCCGAATGCGACTGGTTCTTTGAGCTTCACTCCAGTGGCCAATACGTTCGGAACGGCCAACATCACCGTAACGGTGAAGGATAATGGTGGTACGGCAAACGAGGGTAACGACACCACGCAGAAGACGTTCTCCATCACGGTGACTCGGGTTAATCAGGCCCCAACGATTGCCGCCATCGGCCCTGTGACCATTCCACAGAATAGTGGTTTGCAGACCGTCAGCCTCAGTGGGATCTCTGCTGGAGCAGGGGATGGCGATCAAGCGATCACGGTGACGGCTACTTCGGATAACACCTCACTGATTCCGAATCCAACAGTCACCTACACGAGCCCGAATGCGACCGGTTCGCTGACCTTTACTCCGGCGGCCAATACATCGGGAACGGCGAACATCACAGTGACGGTGCATGACAATGGTGGAACCACGAACGGAGGAGTCGATACGACGACCACCGTGTTCTCGGTGAAGGTGCAGCAGCCGGTGTTGGTGACCTTCCAGACCTCGGTTCCGGGGCTTAGTTACACAGTGGACGAAGTGACCTACACCTCTACGCAGGTCATTTCCCTGAATGTGGGCACCAGCCACACGATCTCCACCACGACGCCGCAAACTCTCGCCGCTCACGCCGGCACTCAGTACGTGTTCTCGAACTGGAGCGACGAAGGTGCGATCTCCCATTCGATCGAGATCACGGAAGAAACGACGTCATTCACGGCGAACTTCACCACGCAGTATCAACTGACCACGGCGGTGAATCCGCCGACTGCCGGAACGGTCACGCCTGGATCGGGGCAGTACTTCGACGCCAATTCTTCCGTGCCGATTTCCACGACTTCGGCGGGTGTTTTGGTCTTCGATAACTGGACAGGTCCAGTGACTGCTCCTGGAAATACCTCCACGACGGTGACGATGACTGAGCCGCTGACAGTGACGGCGAATTATATCGAGGCGACTCCTTCGGCACGCTATTCCACGGGCGGTCAAGTGCCCGGCGAGCCGACCGGCTTGAAGTTCCTCGCCTTTGGCATTCCTTCGCTGGATAACAATAACATCGGCTTCGCGGCGACGGCGAAGGTGGCGAATGGGACTGTGCAAAAACTGATTCTCGGAGGAAATCCGACGCACGTTCTTTACCGTTCCGGCGGGACTGCGCCGGGAGTGACTGGAGGTACGTTTGTTTCGTTTCAGGATCCAGTCTTCGGCGGAGGCCACACCGCATTTATCGCCACCATGAAAAATGGGACTGGTATAAATGCCACGAACAACGTTGGCGTTTGGTCCGATGCGTTTGGTTCGCTGCAACTAATCGCTCGTTATGGTTCACCAGCGCCTGGAGTTTCCGGAGCGAATATCGATACGGTCACTTCCCTGGCGCTTCCGCCAACCGGAGGAGCGGTGTTCTACGGCAAGCTCAAGCACGCTGGCGCAGTCAATCAGTTCAATGATCTCGCCCTCTGGCGCGAGGCCGGTGCGGGGAACGTGCAATTGGTGTTGCGCACGGGAGATCATGTCGCGGTTGACGGCGGTTCGCCCAAGACCATCTCGACCTTCGTGGTCCTGACCAGCGTCCTTGGTTCGCCTGGCCAGCATCGTGGTTATACGACGGACGGTACTCTCCACATCCGGTTGAATTTCACTGACAGCACGCAAGCAGTGGTGGCGTCGCCCGGCACTGGTGATCCGTTGGTCGTGGAAGCCTTCACTGGCGATCCGGTGACTTCGCCTTCCGGGGCTAAATTCCTCATCTTTGGCGTTCCTGCCGCGAATGATTCCAGCCAGGCGTTCCAGGCTCTGCTTCAGCCTGGAGTCGGTGGAGTATCGCTGACGAACAACAACGGAATTTTCACCGGCTCGAACGGTAACTTCGCTTCGGTGGTTCAAGAGGGCGATGCTGCCCCGGGGCTGCAGGGGGCTCATTTCACGACCTTCGAAGATCCCGCAGTGGCGGGAGAGGGTAATGTGGCGTTCCTCAGTCAATTGACCGGAGCCGGTGTGAGTGCGAAAGCATCCGCCCTTTGGACGAATGTTTTCGGCTCGCTCCAGTTGATCGCCCGCGAAGGCGGTACCGTTCCAGGAATTCCGAGCGCGCAATTCCTGACCATCAGCTCGTTCGCATTGCCTGATACCAGCGCCCCGCGCGGTCCGGTGTTCCTGGCTACGCTGAAGAACGGGGTTGGCGGAGTCAATGGGACGAACAACGTCGGCCTGTGGGCGACCACTAGCGGCGGCAATGTCGTTCCGATTGTTCGGACAGGCGATAAGATCACGTTCGGCAGCACGCAGCGGCCAGTTAAAGGGATCACAGCGCTTGGCTTTGTTGCCGGTTCTCCGGGGCAGGGCCGCGCATTGAATTCCACGGGCAGTATTACCTACCGCCTGTCGTTCAACAGCGCCTTCCAGTGTATCTTTACGGCGCCGATCCCGTAACTAAGAGATAGTTCTCCTTAGATTGCCATAGTTTTCAGGGGCGCACTTCGGTGCGCCCCTGATGCTTTTGGGTCTGCACAATGCCTGGTTGCCATTTGGCAAAACATGACTGGCGCACCGGGCCGAGCTGGATTTTACTGCACCTCCTGCCATGTCCCACATCGAACACACCGACCCGATCAACGCGCAAATCCTCGCTGTCTCCGAGGATAAGATTCAAGGCTTCGTGCGGGAGCCCTTTGTGGAGATCGCGGAAAAATCAGGTGTGCCACTCGATACCGTCCTGGAGCGGATTCGCACGATGCTGGCCGCTGGGACCATCCGGCGGGTGCGGCAAACGTTGATCGCGACGCAGCTTGCCGATGGGGCCCTGGTGGCGTGGAGAGTGCCGGAAGAGAAGCTCAATGCCGCATTCGACTTCATGTTCCAGCAGGATCCGTTCAGCGGACACGTCGTCGTACGGTCCACGGATCAGCAAACGCCCGGTTCCGAATATCGTCTGTGGACGACGCTCAAGGTCCCGCATGGCGAACCGATGGAAAAGCATTGTGAGGTCCTCATGCGGCACACGGGCTGCACGAAATTCAAATTGATGCCCGCTCACGGAATTTTTGCCCTGGGAGTCGGCCATGTGCGACGCAAGACCATCGAACCGGGTGACAAGGCCGATAAACCCGCTGAAATGCTTCGCGTGGCGCCGGCCGAACTCAATGATCTCGATTGGCGCGTGCTCCTTGCGCTGAAGCGCGAATTTGCCGTGGACGAGATTACCCGCAGCCCCTGGGTGCGTCGGGCAAGCGAAGCGGGCGTTGATCTTGAGACCTTTTTCCAAACGGCCGAGAGTCTTCAGGCGCGGAAGGTCATTGGCCGGTTTTCCACATTCCTCGAGCATGTGAAGCCGTCGCAGGGTGGTGTACGTGTGACCCGTTTCAACGCGCTCTTTCACTGGGCGGTGCCGCAAGGACGTGAGATCGAAGCCGGCGCGGAGGTCGGGCGTCACGACGTGCTGACCCACTGCTACTGGCGCGAAGGCGGACCCGACTTCAACCACGTCAATATCATGGCTGTGGCCCATGGCACGGACAAAGACCGCGTGCTTCTTCACAAGAAGGCCATTGACGAACACCTCGTGTCCTGCGGGATTCCGTTCAACTACACGAACGTATTCTGGGGTGGGCGGAGCGAAATCAAGCCGTCCGAAATTTCGCCGATGATTCATCGGGAATGGATGCAAAAATGGGGTGTTGCAGAGCCGGTTGGTGTTTGATTCGGAAGTGCTTCGGATTCAACGAATACCTGATTCAGACAAGGCGAGTCTGAATCGGGATTTGCCGGGAGGGGCCTGAACTGGGCCGCTGGCCGCTGGGTCGATCGCACCCGTGGCATGGCTGCTGCTTAATAGGTGGGAATCCTATCCCTTGCCAGAGGGTTGCCCCAGGTTTAACAAGGCCTCCGCCATGAAACCAGCCAGTCTCATACTTCTTGCCCTCGCATTGGCCTTTGCCGGCTGTGCCACGGCTCCATCTCCTTCGGTTGGCGCTCGTGGTGTGACAGGTGCGGGAGGGCGCAGCACTGGCGAGCACATGCACGTGAGAACCACCGCATATACTCCGAACGAGAAAGGCGGTGGCGGAACGTGCAACGCCTGTGGGCAGCGACTTCACTTCGGAGGCGACTCTTACAGTGCCGCAGCGGATTGGGCCTGGCTGCCCCTGGGCACACGCTTCAAGATGGCGGAAACCGGCCGCACCTATGTGATTGAGGATTACGGCTCAGCTCTCGTGGGGAAAAAGACGATTGATCTCTATATGCCGACGAGGGCGGCCATGCGGGCTTGGGGAGCGCGATTCGTGAACATCGAGATTCTCGAATGGGGCTCCCGCGCCATGAGTCTCAAGCTGCTGGAGCCACGGCAAAAAGCGGGCTATGTGCGCACCATGGTGGCTGGTCTTCGCAAGCAGGGGGGCAAGGAAGGAAGTCCATCTCTATTCGCGAAAAACGGACAGGCCTCAACTGGTCTTTAAAGGGTTAACGGATCCACATCGGGTTGAGTGCAGGTTTGGGTGGGCGCGCAGGTGAGACGTCGAAAAGCTCATGCCGGCGGGTTGGATAATTTTTGGAATTTTAGGCTCGACAATTTGCATTCGACCCGATTCGGGCCTACGTTGCGGTCGCATTGGTGTTTGTGTTGTTGGGTTAGAACCGCGCGGCTTTTGGGTGGCCGCGCGGTTCGCTTTTTTATTAAGGATGATCCGCCGCCCTGGGGGGGAAATCTGGCCAAACGAGAGGTTTTGAGCTGTGCCGTTTCACTGTGTTGACCCCACTGCGGTCCGCGCCTACGCTTGCGACCCTTTCATGAAGATACAGCGCGCATTGATCTCCGTTTCCGACAAGACCGGCCTCGTCGATTTCGCCCGGGAACTCGTCGAACTCGGTGTCGAAATCGTTTCCACCGGTGGTACTTCCGCCCTCCTGAAAAAAGAAGGGATTCCGACGCGGGATATTTCGGATCTGACCGGGTTCCCGGAAATGCTCGATGGCCGCGTGAAGACGCTGCATCCGAAAGTCCATGGTGGTCTGCTTTTCGTGCGGGACAATCCCAGCCACGTCGCCCAGGCGGAAGAGCATGGGATTCAACCCATCGACCTCGTGGTGGTGAACCTGTACCCGTTCGAGCAGACCATCGCGAAACCCGATGTCACGCTGGAGGAAGCCATCGAGAATATCGACATCGGCGGACCTTCCATGCTGCGCAGCGCGGCGAAGAACTATCGTTCAGTGACAGTGGTGGTGGATCCGGCGGACTACGCGGATGTCCTGGAAAACATGAAGGCCAACGATGGAGCCACCACGCTCAAATTGCGGGAGCGGCTTGGCATCAAGGTCTTTGTCACGACATCGAAATATGACGGTGCGATCGCGAACTATTTGAACAAGGAGCAGGAGACGACGTGCTCCTTCTCCATCTCGATGCCCTGCGTCGCCCGCCTGCGCTACGGTGAAAACCCGCACCAGACCGGCGCGCTCTACGGCAACTTCGACGAGCATTTCCAAAAGCTTCACGGTAAGGAATTGTCGTACAACAACATCCTCGATATCACGGCGGCCTCCGAGCTGATTGAAGAATTCGCCGAGCCGACGGTGGCGATTCTGAAGCACACGAATCCTTGCGGCGTGGGCACGGATGAAGATTTGCGTGAAGCCTGGGACAAGGCGTTTGCGACGGACAAGCAGGCGCCATTTGGCGGGATCATTGTCTGCAATCGCATCCTCACTGAGCCGCTCGCCCGGGCCATCAGCGAGATCTTTTCCGAAGTCATCATCGCGCCGGATTTTGATCCGGAAGCGCGCGCTCTTCTCCAGAAGAAGAAGAATCTCCGGCTGATGAAGAAGCTTTCGGCGCCCATGCCGGCAAATGAGGAGGAAGACGTGCTGATTCGTTCCGTGGCGGGTGGCGTCCTTGTTCAGACGCGGGATCAGTCGCCTGAACTCGAAGGTAATCTTGCTGAAAAAGTCGTGACGAAGCGCAAACCTTCAGCGGACGAACTCGCGGCCATGCTCTTCGCCTGGCGGGTGGTGAAGCACGTGAAATCGAATGCGATTGTTTACGCGGGAAAGGATCGGACACTCGGCGTAGGCGCGGGGCAAATGTCTCGCGTGGATGCGTCGCGCATCGCGATCTGGAAAGCGAAGGATGCGGGATTGTCGCTTCAGGGAAGTGCGGTTGGCAGTGATGCCTTCTTCCCATTCCCGGATGGCTTGATCGCGGCCGCGGCCGCGGGCGCGACCTGTGCCATCCAGCCAGGCGGCTCGGTCAAGGATCCGGATGTCATCGCTGCTGCCGACGAGCACAATATGGCGATGATTCTGACCGGCGTTCGCCACTTTAAGCACTGAGCCAGTTTCCGCGGATCTCTTCCATGCTTTTGGGCGTTAATATCGATCACGTGGCGACTTTGCGGCAGGCGCGGTATGCGCGGATGCCCGAGGCGCATAATAGCGAACCCGATCTCCTTGCCGCAGCTTCCGCCAGCGAGCGTGCCGGGGCGAAGGGAATCACTGTGCATCTCAGAGCAGACCGCCGGCATATCCAGGATCGTGATGTGTTCCGGTTGCGCGAGAGCATCATTACGAAACTGAATCTCGAGATGGGAAATACGCCGGAAATCGTGGAGGTGGCGCTCCGGGTTCTTCCGGAAGAAGTGTGCATGGTGCCCGAGAACCGGCAGGAAGTTACTACGGAAGGTGGATTGGATGCAGTGGGCCAACGGAAGGCGCTTGAACCGACCATTCAGCGTCTTCAGGCGGCGGGGATCCGCGTGAGTCTTTTCATCGAGCCTGATACAGCACAGATTGACGCGGCCAAGGCGCTGGGGGCAGAGATGGTGGAGCTTCACACGGGCGCTTTTGCCAATGCGGAAGGGGAGGCTCAAGCAAGGGAACTCGAGCGAATCGCGGCGGCTTCCGAATACGCTTACAGCCTAAGGATACAGGTAAACGCCGGGCACGGAATCAACTACACGAATATTCAGCAGATCAATACGGTTCCGCATCTCGCTGAATTGAATATCGGTCACTCCATCGTGTCGCGGGCTATCTTCGTCGGCCTTGAAGCAGCGGTGGCGGAAATGGTGGCTGCGATGAGGAAATGATGAGGATCTTGCAGCCGGTTCGCGCCGCCTCCTTTGCCGCATGAATATTCTCGGCACCGGCATCGATATCGTTGAGATCGAGCGTATCGATGCTTTGCTCCGCCGCCATGGCGAGCGATTTCTCGCCCGGGTATTTACGGAGGAAGAGCGCGCCTATTGCGCCGGTCATCGCACTGCAGCCCGATGCTACGCCGCACGGTTTGCGGCCAAGGAAGCCATCTCAAAGGCATTTGGCACCGGCATCGGTGCGGAAGTCGGCTGGCTCGATATGATTGTGGAGCGTGACGAACGAGGAAAGCCGTTGGTGCGGCTGCGAGATGCGGCCAAAGCTTCAGCCGAGAGGATGGGCATTCGACAAATCCTGATTAGCCTGAGCCACTCGGATCACTACGCCGTCGCTCAAGCGATCGCTCTTGGAGAGAGCGATATCTCGCGATAATCGCTCCTCTAGGAGCCGTTCACAGCGCCGGTCACCGGATCCCAGCTTGGCGTCTCGTCTGTGAGCGGCATTTCCGCGACGTGGAAGTCGAAGAACAACGTATTGCGATGGTCGCCATGGAACGGCGTCTTGCCGAGACTATAGCTGGCGGACGGTGTGGCCCCTCCATACTGCGCATCCTGTGCGTCCGTGTCGCGCATGGCGAAGGTCCGGGAAAGATCCACAGGGCGTTCGTCACCACCGAGATTCTCCGTCCAGGTGCCGAGGACACCCTTTCTCACTGGCTGCTGATCCCCACTGGCATCGGAGTTACCCCAAGGGGCCTGGCCATAAGAAGTCATTTGCCGCATGTTCATGGCGTAAACGGCGCCATCGATTTTCGGGAACTGCTTCAGATATGCCGGACAAACGAAGACGTTTGCCTTGTTGGCCGCGACTGAAGAGCCACCTCCGTTAGCGCCGTCAGGTATGCTCAGGTAACTCGTCAGCAACATTGGGAGAGAGCCTTTTGATGAGGAAGAATTGTACGTCGGAAGCTGAGCGAGCGTGAGAGGTCCCGGCAAAGCCTCTGCGTGATCACCGCTGTAGGAATTGATCGCCATGCCAATCTGCCGCAGGTTCGAGACGCATTTGGACGAATCGGCGTGCTTCATGACCGTGCTCATCACGGGAAGGAGGATGCCGGCCAAAACGGCGATAATGGCAATGACAACAAGCAATTCGATAAGCGTGAACGCGCCACGCGAACGGGAGGATTTAGGCTTCATGAGAGGAAGTCGTGTTTGGAGGAAAACTTTATGGACGGTATCATAAATGTCCTCGGGGCCAATGCGAAACTTTGGGCTCAATAGGTTTCCTCCAAGCCCCTTTTTTTCCGAGCCGGGGAACCGTTTCGTGGGAGGGCGGCCGCAGACCAGATAAAAATTGCAAGGAGAGCCAGGAATCCCGCCGCAAAAATGTAACGTTCTTACGGAGGTGCTGAGGATAGCCTCTCTCAGCTCAGCTGTGCGCGTAGCGCGGCAGATGTGCCCCAAACCTTGACTCAGGTGAGTGCGACGAAAATGCCGGACTGGAGAGCCATGTTTCCAGGCGGCCGAGCTGCCGATTGAAGAAGTGTTCGGCTCCGTTTGTTACAATATCCAGGAATCCGTGGACTGCGGACTTGAAAGAACATTCCATCGTGAGCTGCACCTCCGTAAGGTTGTCCCTGATCGGAATGAATTCCACCAGTCCGGAGACTTCCATGTTCCCAGCCGTGGATTGAAACAGCGTCTGATTCTCATCTTCCGTAGGCAACTCCACGAGCACGCAATGGGCGCGGAAGCCACTGGGAAATTCGCAGTCGAATTGTCCTGCACCGTCCGCAGTAATCACCGCCTTCCGCACTCCTTCGAGTTGCCGGCCATAAGAGTGGATCTTCGTAAGTGCGGACTTCGTTTCCTGCAGCCCACGGCGGATGTGAAAAATCTTCTGAATAAACATGGGAGTGTTGCGATGATTTAGCACTCCCGGTGCCACTTCGATTTTTCCCTGGTTTCCTGAAGCGGAACGTGACGAAAGCCGGTGAAAGTGTCGAAATCCTGTCCGAAATCACTCCAGTTGTGTCGGCGTCGCCAACACACCCGCGGATGAAGAATCCAGCTCCACTTCGGTCTGTCCGAAGCGGATTTCGGTCAGAATCGGAACCTCCAAAAGTGTTTCGAGAACGGATCGATTGGTGGTGGCCGCGATCGTCTCTTCCGCCGGTGGCGCGGGTTGGATCTCGTTCAAAATGATGCCGAGACAGGTCAACCCGTATTCTCGAATCGAACGGACCGTTAGCATTGCGTGATTGAGTGCACCGAGCCGATTGGCGACGACGACGACGACGGGCAGACCCATTTCCCGCGCGAGATCGCCGACAAAGTAGTCGCGCTCGATCGGCACCAGCCAGCCGCCCACACCCTCCACCACTACTGCCTCATGCGCTCTACGCAAAGCCGCGTAGCTCCGTCGAATCAGGTCGAGGTCGATCGGGCGATTCTCGATCATTGCCGCGACGTACGGAGCGGCTGGGGCACGCAGCCAGATCGGGTTGATTTCGTTGAGCGATGCCCGGCCCTCCGAGGCACGATGGAGCGCCTCGGCATCATCTTGCGAACCACTGCAGATCGGCTTCATTCCCACGCAATCGATGCCGCGCTTTCGCAAGGCGCGGATGAGGAGTGAGGAAACGTAGGTCTTGCCGGCATTCGTGTCGGTGCCGGTGACAAAAAAGCTCATCAGCTCGCGCCGATCGCCTCCTGGATCACGCCCGCGATCCGATCGGCCTGGGCATTGATCCGATCGCCGTCGCGTCCTTCGATGAGCAGCCGGATCTTCGGTTCCGTGCCGGAGTAACGAAGAAGCACGCGGCCGGCGCCGGCGAGTTCGCGCTCGGCTTCCTGCACAAGTTGCAATACCTCCGGCAACTGCTCGAGCGGCGGCTTTTCGCGCACCTTGAGATTGCGTTGGGCCTGCGGGTACTTGGCGAGGCACTTCTTGAGTTCCGAAAGCGGTTTCCCTGTTTCCTGCATGATTCGCAGGATCTGCAGCGCGGAAATGATCCCATCTCCAGTGGTCGTGTAGTCGCGGAAAATCATGTGGCCGCTTTGCTCGCCGCCCACATTCAGTTCATCCTTCATCATTGCCTCGATTACGTAACGGTCTCCCACCTTGGTGCGAAGCACCTTCCCGGAGTGCTTTTCGAGCGTCTCGTTGAGCCCGTAATTGCTCATCACGGTCGCGACCAGCGTGTTGTTGCGCAGGTTGCCGCTCTTCAGGAAATCAAGCGCGGCAATGGCCATGATCTCGTCTCCATCGACGACCTCACCAGCCTCGTCGCACAGCAGGACGCGGTCGGCATCGCCATCGTGGGAAATGCCGACATCTGCACCGGTTTCCTTGAGCAACCGTTGGATGGCTTCGGGATAGGTGCTGCCGCATTCGCGATTGATATTCCGACCATTCGGCGTGTTGTGTGCGATGACAAGATTCGCGCCGAGTTCGCGAAGAATGCAGGGCGTCGATTTGTAAGCCGCGCCATTCGCCACGTCCACGGCGACCCGCATTCCCTCCAGCGTCATGCGGCGAGGAATGCTCGTTTTCACAAATTCCACGTATCGCCCGAGAGCGTCGTCAATACGGGTGGCCCGGCCGATTTTGCCGGCCGTGGGGCGGATCGATTCAATTTCTCCACTGAAGACGAGATGCTCGATCTTCTGTTCGATCTCGTCGTCCAGTTTGTAGCCGTCGTGCCGGAAAAATTTGATGCCGTTGTCCTCGTAAGGATTGTGTGAGGCGCTTAGCACGATGCCGGCATCGGCCCGCAGCGAACGGGTAATGTAGGCTACACCCGGGGTTGGCAGCGGCCCAATGAGAAGTACGTCCGCACCAAGGGACATGATCCCGGCGGCGAGGGCATTTTCCAACATGTAACCGGAGAGACGAGTGTCCTTCCCGATGACCACCGTCGTGCGGCCTGACCCGCGCTTCCGTTGCGCGCTCATCTGGCTGAAGATATGAGCAGCGGCCCGGCCCAGCTTGAGGGCGGTCTCCGCCGTCACCGGCTCGATATTGGCCACGCCACGCACTCCGTCAGTTCCAAAGAGTTTTCGTTGCTGCTGAAGTTCTGTGGAGCCGTTGGTCTTGGAGTTTTGGGCCATAGAGGAATAAGAGGGGTGAGGAGCAAAAGGAGAACCAGAAAAGCAGTCAAGCGCCCGGGGGCAGGCTGGCGGCGGTTCTACGGTGCGGCGGGGTTCTCCTGGTCTTAATCTTAATTCGCAATCTTACTCCTTAACGGAGAGGCGGTTGCGGCAATCCAGCGCGGTGACGGGATTGCGATTAAGATGAGGATTAAGATTCAGAAAGGGAAAACATCTACCGCCCGCTGTTGGGACGCGCGGGCGGAACGGCCGGCACGTTGAACTGAAAGCGGTCTTCCTGGCGAAGCTGGAACCTAGAAGGCCAGGCGGTCGTCTCCAGGCTCTTTTTGATTACCAGCCATAGCGTGACGGCGAGAACGAGACAGACGATCTTCGCGAGCCAATGTTCGAGAAACAGGCGTCTCATTTTTTTTCAGGTCTTGGTCGGGAAGCAGCAGTTCGCGGAGACGTTTTTTGAAACTCTCCGGGTCAAAGTTTCTTTCGATACCGCCACGGTGGCAAATCGAAATGATGCCCGTCTCTTCGCTCACCACGATGATCACGGCATCGCATTCCTCGGAGAGACCGAGCCCAGCACGATGGCGAAGCCCGAGATTGCGGTCGAGATCACTGCGCTGGCTTACTGGGAAAATGCAGGCCGCCGAAATGATCCGATCGTTGCGCAGGATCACGCCGCCATCGTGGAGCGGGGTCTTCGGGTGGAAAATCGTCACGAGTAGTTCAGGCGAAAGATGCGCATCGATCGGCACGCCGCTTTCCGCGAATTGCTCGAGATTGGAGTCGAGCTCGATGGCGATCAAGGCGCCGAGCTGCCGGTTCGCCAGATCAAATGTCGCGTCCGCCAGGACAGCCGTGGCCTCCGGACTCTGCGTCACGAAAGACAGGAGGCGATGGCTGCCGAAGGCGGAAAGGGCGCGGCGGATCTCCGGCTGAAAAATCACGACCAGGGCAAAAACAAGGAAGGCGGAGATGTTGTGAAACAGCCAGCCGATCACGCGCAGCTCCAGCACCTGCGCGAGCAGCATGATGGAGAGCAAAAAGACGGCGAGCGAAGTGAGGATGCGCGCGCCTCGCGTGCCCCGCAGGAGCAGCCACGCATAGTAGATTCCGACGGCAAGGATCGCGATTTCCAGCGCATCGCGCCAGTGATCCGAGGCCAGTTGGAGGAGATCTGCAAAAGTCATGCGCCGAGAATAGCTTCAGTCATCCGTAGGGCTTCCACGTTTGGACGCACATCATGTACGCGAAAAATTGAGGCGCCGCGGCTTCGCCCGTAACTTGTTACGGCGACGGTCGGCCAGAGGCGCGCCTCCGCGGACGGAATGCCGAGCGTTTTCGCAAGAAACGATTTACGTGACACGCCGAGCGCGAGCGGACGCTCTCCGACGCGCATGGATTCAAGATTCTTGAGCAACGCGAGATTGTGGGAGACCGTTTTTCCAAAGCCGATTCCGGGATCGAATACAAGGCACTTGGGGTCCATGCCAGACCGTACGCATGCCTCTAAACATTGTCGAAAAAAAATCCCGATTTCCTGCGTTACATCTTCGTAGTGCGGCGCGACTTGCATCGTTTGCGGTGTACCCTGCATGTGCATCGCGATCGCTCCCGCGCCCGTGTCGCGGACGATTTCTCGCATCCGTTCGTTGCGCAGGCCTCCGACGTCGTTGACGATGCTCGCGCCGAGTTTCACGGCGGCCTCGGCGACGCTGGGTTTCATCGTATCGATCGAAATGATGAAGCGGCTATCTCCGGCGAGCTTCTCGACAATCGGCAGCACGCGGCGCAATTCTTCCGCTTCCGGCACGGGTTGGGCGCCGGGACGGGTGGATTCTCCGCCGACATCGATGATCTCGGCGCCTTCCTCTGCCATGCGGTAGGCGTGGGCGATTGCCTGACCTGGATCTGAGAAATCTCCGCCGTCGGAAAAGGAGTCTGTCGTGACATTCAGCACACCCATGATGACGCCGCGGGCGGCGAGATCAAAAGTTCGGTGGCGTGTCTTCCAGAGCATCCGCGCAAAGTGCTGGCAGTCAGCGGGGATGCAAACGAAAAGCGATGCGAAATCGCCAGAGTTCGCCACATTACATCTCCCGGGTCCATGTCCCGCGAATCAGTGCAGCGTTCCCCGCCGCCAAACTGATTGCCGGGAATGATGAATCCGTTTATCCGACCACTCGTTGAACCAAACAACCACAGTCATGGAAACCAACCACGCTCCTTCGACACGCCAGTTCCCTGCCTTTTCGCTGAGCCGTCTTTTGAAGACGGTCTTTGCGCCGAGAAAAGGGGAACGCATTTGCATCCTCATTGACCTGGAGGATCCGCGCGAGATCGAAGCTTTTCGGTTCCTGCAGAACCCGAAACTCACCATCCAACGGCACGCGCATGATGACTTTTACCAGGGTCTGCGCAACGGCGTGAGTTTTGAACTCGGCCTTTTGGGCGGCGAAATCTACGCCTACCAGGTCACTGGCGGCAGCAACCTCGACCTCCCTGAAACGGCCTTCACTGTCGAAGGCCGCGAAGTGAATCTCGTCGAGGATATCCTGAAGAACTACGACATCGTACTCTGCATCTCGACCTATTCGGCGACGGCACCCCTCACTGCTTTCGCAAAACAACATGGCTTCCGGGGAGCGACCCTCCACGGCGTCAATGACATCATCCTGAGCAGCGGCCTCGCGGTGGATTACAACGAGGTGAGCCGTCAGGCGGAAAAACTCCGTCTCGGGATGACCAAAGCGGATTGGGCGGAGATCGACTACGGCTTCGACGGGAAAAAATACACGCTACGGCTGGAATTGGCCGGACAGGAGGCGCAGAAGAGCCACGGCTTGTGTCGCGACGGACATCCCGATGTGGCGAACCTCCCGGCGGGTGAGATCTACTATGTGCCGGCCGGCGCCGAAGGACAGTTCCCGATGCGCTATGAAGACGGCACCATCGGCCTCATGCAGGTGGCGGGCGGACGCGTGAATAAAGCCACGCTCCTGCGCGGAAGCCAGTCGACGGTGGACGAACACAATCGCAAGCTTGTCAGCGATCCGGTGACCGGCGAACTCGGCGAATTGGGCTTCGGCACACAGGTGCTGCCGGTTTCCGGCCGCGATATCCAGGACGAGAAGATTCTCGGCACCTTGCACGTGGCCACAGGCCGCAGCGATCATCTCGGCGGCGCACTCACTCCGGATCGTTTTTCCAATAAGAAAAACGCCACGCACGACGACATCCTCTTCTCGCCGAGCAAGACTCCGGAAATCGATGTGCCGCAGGTGCGGATGCATCGGAACGGGGAAACGCTCGTGTTGATCGAGCATTTCGTTCCTGCAGCCTACATGCAGGGCCTCATCGCGGAATAATTGGCATCAATTGCCTGGCATCCCGGCCGTCACCGACGGCCGGGCTTGCCGGCTTGCTATGAATATTTACGAGTCCGACAAGCTCCTCGCGGAGTATCTGCTGTTTCACTATGGGACGGCAGAGGAAACGCTGCCCTTTGATTTCGCTCCACGCAATGGGCTGGCCTATCCGGTTCGCTGTGTCACGGAGTGTCTGGATGCAAGTACACTTCCGCCCGCGGCGCGCGCGCTGGATCTTGGTTGTGCGGTAGGGCGATCCACTTTTGAGCTGGCCCGTCACGCCGGCGAGGTCATTGGAATCGATTTTTCCCAGCGGTTCATTGAGGCCGCTCAAATCTTGCAATCGAACGGAGAGCTTCCGTATCGCCGGACGGATGAGGGTGAACTCGTCACGGATCTGGTTGCGCGGGTTCCTCAGGAAATCGATCGGACGCGAGTCCGTTTCGAGACAGGGGATGCCATGCGGCTTCGATCGGATCTCGGAACTTTCGATATCGTCCTGATGGCAAATCTGATCGACCGGCTCTCCGATCCGGAGAGTTGTCTGGAACGTCTTCCGCTGCTCGTACGACGGCACGGACAACTCATCATCACGTCTCCTTACACATGGATGGAAGAGTTCACGCCGAAAGAACGCTGGCTTGGCGGTATTCAACGAGATGGGCGCGCCTTGACGACCCTGGACGGGCTGCGTGCTGCACTCGATGATGTTTTCGAGTTTATCGAAGTGCGGAACCTGCCCTTCCTGATTCGCGAGCATGCTCGCAAATACCAATGGAGCGTTGCCCAGGCGAGCCTGTGGCGTCGTCGTTGAAATCATGGCTACCGATTGGGAAGATCAATATCAGCGCAAGGACACGCCTTGGGAGAAGGGTGCGCCGAGTCCGGGCCTCGTTGAATTTCTGAGGTCAAATACCGTGAAAGGATCGGTCCTCGTCCCGGGCTGCGGGTTTGGTCATGATGTGCGAGCACTGGCGGCCCATGGTGCAGAGGTCGTCGGACTGGATATCGCTCCGTCCGCTGTTGCCGCTGCTAAAGCGGTGCCCGCGGTGAACCGGGAGCGTTACGAAGCGGCAGATCTCTTCGCCTTGCCGGAGCATCTGCGTGGCGCATTCGATTGGGTGTGGGAACACACCTGTTTCTGCGCCATCGATCTCGCGCGGCGTCCCGATTACGCACGAGGAGTCGCGGAAGCGCTCCGCGGTGGCGGTCAATTTCTCGGGATTTTCTACCTCGATCCGGGACAGGCCCTGCGCGAATCCGGTCCGCCGTTTGAGACCACACTCATGGAACTCGATCGATTGTTCCTCCCATATTTCGATCTCGTTCAGGAGTGGGTGCCACGCACGGCGTATCCCGGGCGGGAACGACGGGAGTGGATGCGCCTGCTGCGGAAGCGATAATCGGTTTGCGGTGGGCTGGCAGTTTCTTGATCTTAATCTTAATCCCTCTGGCAGAACGCATTGTGTGATGTGCTCAGGGCCTAAGATTAGGATTAAGACAGGGATGTGACACGCACTTGCACAGGAAACCGCTTGATTTGATGTCGAGCGTTCCTAGCCTCCCGCGATGCACGATATTCTCGCGTCCACTCCTGGCTCTACCCCTGCGGTTTCGCTCGCGCCAACTGACACCTTTCCGCGCCGTCACATCGGTCCGGATGCCGGCGAGATTCCGGGATTGCTCGAGGTGACGGGATTTTCTTCGCTGGACGCGCTGATCGATACCGCTGTGCCGGAAGGCATCCGTCTCGGCAAGCCGCTAGCTCTGCCCGCCGGACGCGGTGAACATGAGACTCTCGACGAGTTGCGTGGAATCGCGGCGAAGAACGTCGTCTGCAAAAACTACATCGGCCAGGGTTACTACGACTGCATCACGCCGCCGGTGGTTCTGCGCAACATCCTGCAGAACCCGGGCTGGTACACGGCCTACACGCCTTACCAGGCGGAGATCGCGCAGGGCCGCCTCGAAGCGCTGGTGAATTTCCAGCAGATGATCATCGATCTGACCGGCATGGATATCGCCAACGCGTCGCTGCTCGATGAAGCCACGGCGGCTGCGGAGGCGATGCACATGGCGAATGCTCTTTGTAAGGATGCCGCGGCCAACGCCATTTTCATTTCGGAACGCTGTCATCCGCAGACCATCGCGGTTGTGCAGACGCGGGCGAGCGCTTTGGGAATCCAGGTGATTGTGGGCGATGAGGCGTCTTTTGAGTTCGGCGCGACAAAACTTTTCGCGGTGATCGTGCAGTACCCTGACACGAATGGGGCGATCTTTGATTACCAGGCTTTCATCGCAAAGGCGCATGACGCCGGGGCCATGGCGATCGTCGCGGCGGATCTGCTCGCGCTCACCATTCTGCGTCCGCCCGGTGAATTCGGCGCCGACATTGCCGTGGGATCGAGCCAGCGCTTTGGAGTGCCGCTCGGTTACGGTGGCCCGCACGCTGGTTATCTCGCGACACGCGATGTTTCCAAGCGAGTGATGCCTGGCCGTCTGGTTGGTGTATCGCGTGATGCTCAAGGCAAGCCGGGGTATCGCCTGGCGCTTCAGACTCGCGAGCAACACATCCGCCGTGACAAGGCGACGAGCAATATTTGCACAGCCCAGGTGCTCCTTTCGGTGATGGCGTCCATGTACGCCGTCTATCATGGTCCGAAGGGCCTCCGGCTTATCGCGGAACGCGTGCACCGGCTAACCGCGGTCTTTGCCGCAGGCCTGCGCAAACTTGGCTTCCAGATCGAAAACGAGACTTACTTCGATACGCTGACGATTACCGCCGGGGAAAAGGCTGCGGCCATTCGCGCCCAGGCCGAGGCGAAAGGAATCAATCTTCGGTACCTTGGAAACCACATTGGAGTATCGCTCGATGAAACAACCGATGTTCCGGATGTCGAGGAATTGTGGTCGGTCTTCAATGGCGGCAAGGCGGCGGGTTTCTCTGCCGATTCAATCGCCGCTGCTTTACCTGCCGACCCCTCGATTCCCACAGCGGCGCGGCGGACATCCGGCTACCTTTCTCATCCTGTTTTCAATACGCATCACACGGAGACGGAGATGCTGCGCTATATCCGTCGGCTCGAAGCCAAGGATCTGTCGCTGACCACTTCGATGATTCCGCTCGGCTCCTGCACGATGAAGCTGAATGCCACGAGCGAAATGCTGCCTGTGACCTGGCCCGCTTTCGGTAAGCTGCATCCGTTTTGTCCGCCGTCACAAGCCGAAGGCTATGCGGTATTGTGCGATCAACTCGCGGGCTGGCTTGCGGAGATCACCGGTTTCGCCGCGATCAGCCTGGAGCCAAATGCCGGCTCACAGGGTGAGTATGCCGGCTTGCTTGTGATCCGCAAATACCACGAATCGCGTGGAGAAGGGCACCGCAACGTGTGCCTCATTCCCACGAGCGCCCACGGCACCAATCCGGCGAGCGCGGCGATGGCGGGCATGAAGGTGGTTGCTGTGAACTGTCTCGCGGATGGTGATATCGATGTGGCGGATCTGCGGGCGAAGGCCGCGCAACATGCGTCGGTCCTTTCGGCGCTGATGGTGACCTATCCAAGCACTCATGGTGTTTTCGAAGAGGGCATCGGTGAAATCTGCGAGATCGTCCACGCGCATGGCGGTCAGGTCTATATGGATGGAGCGAATCTCAACGCCCAGGTGGGACTTTGCCGTCCGGGTGATATCGGCGCCGATGTTTGCCATTTGAACCTGCACAAGACCTTCTGCATTCCGCATGGGGGTGGCGGTCCGGGAATGGGACCCATTGGCGTGGCTGCGCACCTCGCACCTTTCCTGCCCGATCCCACACGCGGTGAGGCTTCAGAGAAAGTGGGGGCGATTTCTGCTGCTCCGTACAGCAGTGCGAGCATCCTGACGATTCCTTGGGTTTATATCCGCATGATGGGCGGCGAGGGGCTGACCGACGCGACCAAGGCGGCGATCTTGAACGCCAACTATATCGCGCGCCGACTCGATCCGTATTTCCCGGTGCTCTTCAAAGGGCGCGGTGGCCTTGTCGCGCATGAGTGCATTATCGACTTACGTGGATTCAAGGCGACCACCGCTGAAGATGTGGCCAAGCGTTTGATCGACTATGGTTTCCACGCTCCCACCTTGAGTTGGCCGGTCGCCGGAACCCTCATGATCGAGCCCACGGAAAGTGAGTCCAAAGCGGAACTCGATCGTTTCTGCGACGCCATGATTTCCATTCACGCCGAGATGACGGCGGTGGAGGACGGCAATGCCGACAAGCAGAACAATGTCCTGAAAAATGCACCGCATCCCGCCGCCGTGGTTTGTTCGGATACATGGGATCGTCCGTATTCCCGCGAACAGGCGGCCTTCCCGGCGCCGTGGCTGCACGAGCACAAGTTCTGGCCTGCAGTTAGCCGGATCGACAATGTCTGGGGCGACCGCAATCTCTTCTGTTCGTGCGTGCCGATGGAATAGCGTGGTAGATCAGGGATAGGCTCTTGATCAGCACTAGATCAAGAGCCTGCCGTTGTTTGTTTCGTTTCTTCGGACTTGGCGCTGTCCTGCAAAAACTTCACTGGCTTTTCATAGATCGCCAGAACGATGCAGCCGTCTTCACTGACGACGCTGTGGCGGGTTCCAGGCGGCGTGATGATCAAGGTGCCGGCTTCTGCCGACCCGACATTATCCCGCTGCGAACCGGAAAGAATGAAGATGTGCTCATAGCCCGTGTGTTCGTGGAGTGGAACCTTGCCGCCGGGTTGAAACCGGATGAGTGCCGCGGTGGGGCCGGTGACGCCGTCCCCATAGAGCCGGTGAATGTCGACACCGTCCTTGAACGGTTTCCAGGGAATCCGTTCCGGATGTTTGGCGATACTTAGGAGGTCGGGTAACTCGACGCGAGGGTAAGTGGGAGCGGGGTCAAGATCCACAGGGCGAGGGTGAGCGGAAGAGGGGTGAAGGGGAAGGATGGAATTGGGGGGAGGTGCTAAGTGGTGTGCGAGGTGGCTGAACATGGGGAAAACACCCAACTTCCAACGCTCAACTCCCAACATTCAACGATTTCAAGTTCCGCGGTTTTCTGGCCGTAACGGTTTCGTCCGCAAGCATTTGAATGTTGGTAGTTTAGCGTTGGGAGTTGGGTGTTCTTTATGGTTGGCAAGGATGGTTGTTCTTCGGCGAGTGCGATTGGCTGTTCCCAGTCGCCGCGCTCCATTTGCGCTCGGCGCCCTCGTGCGGCGGGACGCTGCTTCCACTCTGGGACACCAAACTCCCAACAGCCAGCTCGGATGCCTCACGAAATCGAGCAGAAACGCTGGCTGTTGAGAGTTGGTGCTTCCCCTAACTGTAAGTGACGTAAATTCACGAAATGGCGGTAATGAAAGCGCTGGAACTCGCGACCGCACCAAAGACGCCGCCTTGCATCTTGATCATTTTTAACGCCGCCAGGTAATTGCCTGGGTCCGTGGCGCCGGTGCAGTCCTCCAGCAGAAGACACTCATAGCCTCGATCATTTGCCTCCCGCATTGTCGTATGAACACACACGTCCGTCGTAATGCCGGCCAGAACGATATTTTGGATGCCGCGACGGATCAGGAGCAGATCCAGATCCGTCGCATAAAAAGAACCTTTTCCCGGTTTGTCGATGACTGGCTCTCCTGGGACCGGAGCAAGTTCCGGAATAATCTCCCAACCCGGTTCACCACGCGTCAGAATGCGGCCGCATGGCCCGGGATCCCCAATGCCGGCGCCGATGCGCTGGCTGCGCCACCGTTTGTTCGCCGGCAGGTCGGTGAGGTCCGAGCGATGGCCCTCGCGCGTGTGAAAGACATAATACCCCAATTTGCGAACGGCCTCGAATACCCGTTTAATGGGTTCAATCGGTGCGCGAGTGAGTGACAGATCATAACCCATTTTGTCGACATAGCCTCCCGGTCCGCAGAAATCCGTTTGCATATCGATGACCAGAAAAACGGTGTTTTCCGGCCGCAGATCGCCGTTATACGGCCACGGATAGGGGTCGGCTTCGACAAATCGGGGATTCATGCTTTTTGGAGATCAGCCCGCCGGCGCGAAGCCGGCGAGCTGATAAGGGGTGAGTTGTTTTCTAGAAGAAGATCGTAATGCCGCCGTGCAGTTGATAGAGGTCGTGCTTACGCGCTGAAGTTGCGCCCAGCGCTACGTTGCCATCGAGCAGGCCGGGGTTGTTCAGGTAGTAATATTGGAATCCGGCATAGGCTGTCCAGTGGCCGTAGCCCTTCGGAATGAAGTCGAGCGGAACGCTGACCTTCAGTTCCGTGGAGAAGACGCCCACGCCAGATCCGCCGCCTGCGCCGCTGAATTTTTGGTAGAAATCACTTCCCACAAGACTGACATAGGTTGGGAGTTCCACCTTCACCGGGCAGGCTTTGGAGGAGTAAGTCGGGTCGATGCCGAGCTGGAAGTAGTAGCTCGTGTGTGATTCCGCCGGAACCAATTCCACCGTTGCCTTGTTCGAGATTTCATCGAAGAACTCGACATAGGGATTGATCGAGAAGTCTCCCATGGAATGATCGTGATAGGTCAGCTTGAGATCCAGATTCGTGGAGGTGTCGTACGAATCCGTCTGGCTGCGGAAGGCCGTGTAGAACACGTCGAACTGGAAATCGTTCAAGAACTTGAACGTGAGTCCCGTGATCGGATCGATTTCGTTCCACTGGCCGGGGTTGGCTCCGGACTTGCGCGTGTGCCAGCTATTCCAGACGCCCGTGGTGAGCGTGACGTCATTGAGGAATCCGGTCTTCGAGGAATAGAGATCCCAGAAGAGCAGGACGAGCGGCTGGAAAATGACGCCCTGGTTTTCGACGTCCAGACCGCGCGGTGTAATATAGTGATCGGATATCTCGAGATTGATCAATCCGTGGATTTTGCTCTCCGGCTCCGGTTCGATGACCGATTTGGAGAGCTTGGCATCGGCTTCGCCCGCATAGGCTCCGGTAAGGGCGGAGCTGGTGACAAGCAGAGCGCCGAGATATGGCAGCACGCCGCTGCGCGAAGAGCGCCGGGCGTGTGAGTGAGTGGTGCAACTCTTTGGTGTTGTAGGTTGGGTGGCTATCATCACGCGCGCTCCCCTTAGCTAGGGCGATGCCATGTTTTGCGGGAAGTTGTAAGTGATGTTTTGTGAGGTGGTTATGATGGTGGCTGGGTGATGGGGCGGAGCGGGTTGGCGTGGCGCATGTTGCGGTGGACGACAGGTGCAACAGTCGCGTGGAGGATGGGACATATGGGACTGATGAGTGTTTGAGTATATAACCCATATCCTCGTTACCCCTCTCTGTGGGGTGACGCACTTTCGGGCGACACTCTGTGTCGCCTGGTAGGGCGGGGTGTTGCTTACCCAAGCGGTGATCGCCCAACAGGGAAGGCTAGTTATGCCAGGACGAGATATCTCCTCAGTCGCTCTCGCCTCCCACCTGCGCCGGAATCCGCCGATAAATCCGGCTTCGATTGACACCGAGCAGACGCGCCGCTTCGGCGACATTGCCATTCGTTTGCTGAAGCGCGCGCTGGATTAACGCTTGTTCAGCCTCATCCAAATTGAGCGGAAGGCCTGACGGAAGAGCGCTGGTGCGCGGTGCTCCGCTCGTTCTCGACGTGGACGCCGGCATCTGCAATAGCCGAAGATGCGCCGGACGAATCGGATCTCCGCCACTTTCGATGAGAGCCCGTTCAATGACATTCTTCAATTCGCGAACATTGCCCGGGAAATGATAAGCTTCGAGAACGCTCGCTGCCTCATTTGTAAGCGATGGAGTTGGAATCCCCATGTCATTCGCGAAGAATTGCAGGAAATGCGAGGCCAGCAGCGTGATATCTTCAGGACGCTCGCGCAGTGGCGGTGTCTCCACAGTATAACGGGCGAGCCGAAAATAAAGATCCTGGCGGAATTCTCCCTTGGCGATCTTCTGCGCAAGCTCGGCGTTTGTTGCGGCAAGCACACGCACATTGACCGACCGCGGTTCCGCCGCGCCGATCGGCGTGACACGGCCGTCTTCCAGCACCCGTAAAAGCTTGGCCTGGAGCGGAAGTGGCATATCACCGATTTCATCGAGGAAAAGTGTGCCGCCGTCCGCGAGCTCAAAGTAACCCTTGCGATCAGCGGTGGCGCCGGTGAATGCGCCGCGCTGATGTCCGAAAAGCATTGATTCCGCAAGCTCCGCCGGAATGGCGACGCAGTTCACCGGTATGAATGGCGCAGTTGCCCGCGGGCTCCCGTGATGGATGGCGCGTGCCACCAGTTCCTTGCCTGTGCCACTTTCGCCCGTGATGAGTACACTGGTATTTCCGAACTGGTGCAGACGGTCGATCTCTCGCAGGATTTTACGCAACGTGCGGCTTTCGCCCACGAAACCGCCGAGTCCCCAGCGCTGCGTCTCTCTTGCGGTCATCGAAGAAAGGCGTTCGTCCGCCGCCGCGCGTGCTTTTTCCGCGGCATTGGTGCGGGCGATCTGCGTCTCAAGCTCGTCATTCTTCTGCTTCAATTCGCGCACGAGCCGATTGAGCCGCAGGTGCGTTTCAACCCGGCTGATCACTTCCTCATTTTGAAACGGCTTCAAGATGTAGTCCACGGCTCCAGCGCGGAATCCTTGCACGATGGCGGACGTTTCCTGTTTGGCGGTGATGAAGAGGACGGGGATTTCGCGAGTTGCCGCATCTTCCTTCAGGATCCGGCAAATGGCGAAGCCGTCGCGTCCGGGCATCATGACATCGAGGAGAATGACATCCGGTTGAACGCGACGCGCCACTTTCAGACCCTGCTCTCCCTCCGGCGCCGCGAAGATTTCGTAACCAAGCGGCTCGAGGGTATTAGTCAGCAACGTGATGTTGGCCGGTGTGTCATCGATGACGAGAATCTTTCCGTGACTCATATTGAAGCATCCGTCGGAGTGGAATTGGGGTAAGAAACGGGGATCTGTGCGACGATCTTCTGGATCGTTTCCATATCATAACTGGCTGCGAATTGGCGAAGGTGCGCGGCAAGGCGATCTCCCGCCGGGCCAAGCTGCTCCAGTTCGGACAGGCAGTTCTTGAGGACGGTGGCGCTATGCAATTCCGCGGCCATCATCAAGCGTAGCGCGAGATCTTCCGGAAGTGACACCTTCTGAAGATCGATCGTTTCGCCGGCCGGTTCTTCTTGCGCGAGCGGCTTGTATTCGAATTGCGCACCCAGCAAGTCGCGAAGGCACTTGTAGATCCGCTCACACCGGAATGGCTTGGCGATAAAATCATCGCAACCGGCCTGGAGGATCGTCTCGTGCTCGCTCATCAAAACCGACGCGGACGTGGCCACGACCTTCAATCCGCGCGGACCGTGTTCCTGCACCATCCGCCGCGCTGCTTCGAGGCCATCGATCTCCGGCAGGCGCATATCGATGAATACCATGTCCGGCCGCGAGGCGGCGACGGCTTCCAAAGCCTGGCGGCCGTTTTCGGCGAGAATGATTTCGCAGCCAATCGCCGAAAGCATCGCGGAGAGGACATCCCGATTTTCGCGGATCTGGTCGACAATCAGCGCGCGCACTTCGTGGCTGGAAGCCAGCCTTCGGATGTTGCTTAGCGAATCGTGTGAGTTAGGTGGCGGTACACTCGCGGGTGGAAGCGGGACGGAGAAAGAGAAGGTGGCGCCTTGCCCAATCGCTGATGCCAGATGCAACGTGCCGCCGAGCAGTTCGACGTGCCGTTTGGCTAGTGTCAGGCCGAGTCCCGTGCCGCCGATGCCTCGGGCGGCCGGCCCCTGCTGGAACGGTTCAAAGATGGAGGCCTGAATTTCCGGCGCGATTCCGGGGCCAGTGTCGCTGATCTCGAAACGGAAGCGGTCTTCGCCTTCATTTGTGATGCTGAGTGAAACTCGGCCGTTATCGGTGAACTTCACCGCGTTACCGATGAGGTTGATCAACACCTGGCGCAGCTTCCCTACGTCGCCGTGCACGTGCTGCCTACCCGATTGATCGAAGCCTTCGACGCGGAGTCCTAAATGCTTCCTTTCGCAAGGCTGCTGGAACATGCCTGCAATTTCATAGACCAACGCCCGCAAATCAAAATCCATCGGCGCCAGCTCCATTCGCCCCGCATCGATTTTCGAGAGATCGAGAATCTCATTCACGAGGCGCATCAGATGATCGCCGCTATTGGCGATGGTCGCGACGGCATCGCGATGAAACGGATGGAGCGAAACGTCGCGCGAGAGGATCTGTGAATAGCCGAGGATGGCGTTCATCGGCGTACGGATCTCGTGACTCATATTGGCCAGGAATTCCGATTTTGCCTGATTGGCCGAGTCAGCCGCAGCTTCCGCTTCCTTCCGGATGGCTACCTCTGCGACCAAAGCCTCGTTTGATTTCGCCAGCTCGATCGTACGCTGTTCCACCCGCAGCTCCAGATCGTCGCGAGCTCTCTCCAGAGCAATTTCGACGCGCTTACGTTCCGCGATTTCGAGCGATAACTCCCGCGTCGCTTCCCGGACCTTCCTTTTGATTTCAATCGAACGCCGGAAGTAGCTATGCAGATAAGCGGTGAGCAGGAAAGTAATGACGAGGCCGGTCCCAAGCGCCGTCCAGGATCGGCGGAAGAACGGGATGGGATGAAAATCCCGGCTTGGCTGAACCGTGACTAGCCATTGGCGCCCGGCGAAATCGAGTGATTCCGACGAGGATGGCAACGAGGAATCGAAATGCCCGCCATTATCGTGGAGCAGGGTGTCATTCGAGGTATCGACGAGGGAAACCCGCAGCTCTTTGTTTCCGGTTCCGCGGAGGGCTTCATCGACCAGATCGCCGATCCGGAAAGCCGCCACGGCAAATCCTTTTAGACTAGTATGACGTTCTTCGCGGTTTTTCGGCAGGCCTTCGTACAGCGGTTGGAGTACGAGGAATCCGCGCTGCTTCGCTACCTCTTGTGCAAGGCGAACTGGGCCGCAGGCCGTCACAGTTCCGGAATCGCGGGCCTTTTCGAGCGCGGCACAGCGTTCCGGTTCCGATCCGATATCGTAGCCCAAAGCCTGTACGTTCTTTTCGAGCGGTTCGAGAAGATAGACCGGAAAATATTCCGGACGCTCTCCGGCGCGAACAAGAGCGCCGTTGCGATCCTCCTCGGTGAATTGAAACCGATCATAGCCGTCGGCCCTCGCTTGCGCTTCGGCGGCCGGGCGCGCGGAAAGCGGCACGAGCGGATCCCATGTCAGAGCCTGGAGTTCGGGCTGGCGTGTAAGTGCACCAGTTACGAAGCGATGGAATTCAGCCCGGGAAAATGTGCCGCGAACCGCATAGAAGGACGCGATGGAGTGAAGGACTTCCATCGACCGCATGAGATGGCTGCGCAACACCTCGATGCGGCTTCGGGCCTCAATCTGAAGCTCCGCTGTTAGTTCCCGCTGTTCGTGAAGGTGAAGATTGATGGCGATCCCGATCGAGAGCGCGCCGCCGAGGATGAGACTGATGGCGATATGCAAATTGCGGAACGGCCGACGTTTGGGAGCGCGCATCGACAGTTCGCCGCTAGCGATCTTTGGATGAAGTTTGCCATCCCGGAATGTCCGGGAGACCGCGTTTAGTTTTGTCGAACTGGCATATAACTGGCACGGCACGGAGTTAGCAGATTCCGTGCAAATTCCCGGTGTGTGCCCGGTCTCCTCTGGGGAAAATCCCGAGGGACTGCTCATCGGAGTGAACGATGAGCAAATTGCCTCAGGGCGTGGCTAAGTTTCGCCATTGGTGGGGAGGGCGGAGGGTAGGGGGATTCTTTGGGGGCGGGTCCCGCGGTGGCTTCTTAATCTTAATCTCAATCGAAGCCGTGGCGTCCAAGAACCGCACTATCGGAGAGGGATTAAGATTAAGATTAAGAGCCTCCACCCCTCTGCCTCTCCTGACCCTCCGCGAACCTGCGGCTCCGCGTGAGATTCCCCTCTGCTTACTATTCCGCCGCCGGCAGGAGTTCTCCTGACATCTCACTCTCCGCACCCTCAGCAGGCGCACTCTGCTCGACCGCAACCAACTTCCAGCACAAGAGCAGGATCACGGTTACCGAAAGATAGGCTGCGGCAACCATCGGCGTCTGAGCGAAGCCGATCCTCTCACCGTGCATAAACCCAAAGAAGGTCAGCACAGAGCCGGCAAAAGCGAAGCCCGCCGCCTTGGGAAACTGCCGATCAATGATACCGACGGCGATTGCCGCGAGAATGAGCCCGCCGAGAATCGAACCCCCACCCAAGATTTGTAGCCCCTGGTAGAGAACGCCTTGATTCTTCATCTTGCCGATTAATTCCTCCGTTATGTCGAAAATCCCGACTGCGCCCAATGCACCGTTGATCGCTGTGACGGTCCAGTTTGCCATATGAGGCACGAGTGACAGGATGACGGCCGGCGCATGTGCCTTTGGTGTCTCCTGAAAGGCTTGAGAGCCAATCAGCATGCCGATGTAGAGAAGGATCGGCAGGATCGCGACGCTTGGAACAAGCGCGAGCATCGTCGAGATTGTACCGAACCAACAGAGTAGAATCACGAGCAAGCCGGTGGCGGCGGAGTATCCGATCCGGCCGCCCATCGCTTTCCAGCCGGGATGTCCGATATAGACCGCATTGATATATGGATTGCCCATGAGACACCCGATCAGACTCACAACGCCGTCCGCCGTCAGGACTCGTGTCGTAGGATAGCTATCTCCAGCCACCGCGGCGCTCTCGACGTTATCGAGCGCTTCGACGAGATCATAGATGCCGAAGGGAATCGCGGTGACGAGGATCGTTCCCAGAAACTCAAACCCGCCAAAGGTGTGGCCGAACACAGGGAGCGGCACATGAAAGCCAAAGTTATTGACCGAATCCGCCAATCCTTTGACGCTGAGGCCACCGAAGTGTAAACCGCAGAGATTCGAAATCCAGGCGATGGCGGTGCCGGCTGCCACAGCGACGAGGCCGGCGGGAATGCCGCGATACTTCACGCCGCCAAACCAGCTCAGCAGGATGATGGCGAGGCAGGTCAAACCAATGGCCGGAGTCATGAAGATCTCCAGCGCCGGTTTCATGGAGATAAAGGTAACCGAGACGCCGGCGAGCGTCCCGAGCAACGCCGCGCGTGGTGTGATCTTCCGGATGATCGGCGCTATGAATCCGCCAATCATCAAAACAAAGCTTTGCAGGAATACCCAGGTGAGTCCGGCTTCCCAGCCTTTGACTGGACCGTGCTTGGACGCGATCGGCAGCATGATGACGAAGGTCACGATGAACATGTGCGGGACGCTGATGCCCGATGGCAGCGCACAGACATCGGTTCGTCCGGTCTTCTTCGCCAGCCGATAAGCCAGCCAGGCATAGTAAGCTGTGGAAAGAAACATCATGAGCCCGGTAGCGGGAAGAATCCGCCCGAAGACGAGGTCATCGGGCATCTTGAGCACGAAGCGCAACAGCGCCGTGAGAGTGAGAAGGTTGACCAGGATATTGGTCCCGAAGCCGAAAAAGGCATTCCAGTCTCCGGGCGTCCAGATGGCGGGTTTTTTGTTCATGGATGGTGGTTCTCAGTCGTTTGCGTGTGGATGGGCTGCTTCGCGAAAGGGATCAGGTGAGGGCAGGGAGGATTTTGGAAGAGTGAGAGACCCAACCAAAAATTCCGCCCTGGGCCTTGATCATCTTGAGTCCGGCTTCCTGGAATTCAGGAAAGTACGAGCCGACGCAGTCTTCCGGAACGAGGCAGTCGTAACCGCGGTCGTTCGCTTCCCGCACCGTGGTATTGACGCAGACCTCGGTAGTTACCCCAGTCACGATGAGCTGCTGGATGCCGCGGTTTTGCAGGATGGCGTGGAGATCGGTAGCGAAGAAGGCGCCTTTTCCCGGCTTATCGATCACCGGTTCATCGGGCAGAGGATAGAGCTCGGGGATGATGTCGTGGCCGGTCTCGCCGCGCACGAGGATCCGGCCCATCGGACCCGAGTCACCGATCGTTTTCAGGCTGCGTCCACGCACTTTCTTTGCGGGCGGAAGACAGGCCAGGTCGGGCCGATGCCCTTCGCGGGTGTGCAGAACGGCCAGTCCCGCAGCCCTCCATGCCGCAAGAAGCACACGATTGGGTTCGATGGTGCGCCGGAGTTGGTGGACATCGTTCCCGAGCATCTCGCCGAAACCGCCCGGCTCCAGGAAATCGCGCTGCATATCGATGATGAGCAGCGCGCATTTTTTGGGATCGAGATCGAATTCATAAGGTTCGGCGTCGATGTGGAGAATGCCGTTTGAGCTAGTCATAGCGTCTCGTGGGAAAGCTGCCTGCGGTTGCGAAAGCGGACTCACTGGTCTGCGTAGATTGGGGAACGCAATGCGATGACTGCATTCCCTGGTGCCGCCGTTAGCGTCTGCCGTGCCAGTTTTTGGCCCGGCTGCTGAAACTCCTCTTATGGAGGTGTTTAGACTTTCAAGTCCGGCCGAATCCCGCCTGCGGGGCGTCGCCGCCAGTGTTGCAGGTGTTGCAATCCGAACACATTGCACAAACTGGAGAGAGAGTGGTTTTGTAACTCGTGAGTCACTGCGTGGCGGATCTCACTCTTGCAATTTATTTTGACGTTCGGGTCCGCTCTGATAGATATTACGGCAGTTCTTTGTTAATACGCTTAGTGATCCGGCCCAGTGCCGGGTCAACGGGGGACCCAATATTTTCCGCGTGAGCGGAATTGGGGCGAATGGCGCCTGCGGCGCCGGGAACGCTTGGTGGTTCCAGCCCGACAGCTAACCTCGTAGGCACGACACCGAGAGCAAGGAGCGTCTCCGATTCCCACTCAGGGAAGGAGGACGCGTCCCCAGGCTCCAAAGGACGCCATGATTTCCCACCGCAGCACGGGAAATCGACATCCCATAGAATAGTTAGATAAGTTGAAAACCGTTGTTCGCACCGCGGCGTTCGTCGCTGCCGCGTTCACTGTTCATGCTGCCAATATTTGGTGGCATTCCAATGTCCAGCCGGAGAAATCTGCTACGCTGGCCATCCGTCAGCTCAATGGAGGAGATACAGAGATCCAGCAATTGCGCTGGTATGAGGCGCGTAAAAACGAAATCGAATGGCCTTCGCTCGCGATTGTGGCCGGCGCTGCCGTGCTTTGTTTTGGCGGCCCTGCATGGCGCTATCTCGGAAGACATCCCAAAGTCCGCGGCCTTCTGCCGATGGTTGCCGTCGCCGGCCTCACCGGTGGGTGTGTCAAGCCATATGACCGCCCGGAGTTTGTCACCATCGATACAGCGGAAACCGGCTTTCTCATTCCTCTCGAAGGCAATGGCAAGCAACAGGATAAGTTCGAATCGGAAGACTATCTTCGTGAGTTGAAAGTCGCGGCGAAACGCGTGCAGGTCCCGCATCGCTGGCAGCAGACCGGGCGTTTCTCGAATGATGGCGAATGGATGCCGATCGTTCGCCTCATCAAGGTGCAGCGATCGCCAGTTACTCGCGAATGGACCGCTGATACAGCGACCGGCACAAATCATCGCGACCAGGCAATCTGGGTCGAGAGTGCGGATAGTGTCGGTTTTTCCATGGGATTCAACTGCACCGCTTTCATTGCCGAGGTGGATGCAGCCAAGTTCCTCTATTGGTATCCGTCGGGTTCACTTGCGCAGGTCATGGATTCGGAAGTCCGTGCCCGTATCCAGCAGGTAGCTGCGGAAACCGCCGCGAAATACCCGCTCGATGAACTGCGGGCGCGTAAACAGGAGATATCCGATGCGGTTCGCAAAGATATCATTGCGTTCTTTTCCCAGCGCGGAGTGACGATCACGACCGCGGGAATGTTTGGCGGTATGTCCTACGAAAACCCGGAGATCCAAAAGGCGATCGACAAGACATTTATCGCGCAACAGGAGAAAGTCGTGAATCAGGCGCGCTTCGAAGCGCAGCAACGGGAGAACGATCGCGTTGAGCTCGAAGCCCAGGCCACAGCCGAGAAGGAACGCCGCACGGCGCAGGGCCAGGCGGATGCGAAGAAGCTCATCGCGGCTGCGGAAGCGGAAGCGATTCGCGATGTGAACAAAGCGCTCGCGGAATCGCAGCAGAACCCGCTTATCCTGCAGTTCAAGCAACTCGACGTCGAAAAAGCACGGGTGGAAAAATGGAGTGGCAACTACCCGCAGACGTTCCTGGCGCCGGGTGACAAGGTAGGACTTCTCCTACAAATGTCCCCTTTGAAATAACGATTGGATTCACTTACAGTAAGTTATCCTCCTTTATGAATACCCTTCATAGTTTCCGCGCTCCGTGGGGACTGACCTTGAAGTTGGTGTCTGCCGTCGGCTCGGCGATCTGCCTCGGACTGTTCTCGATGCAGGTCCTTTCATCTGCCGCCTTGCACCGGTATCAGCCGCTTGCCTGGTTGTGGAGCTTGCTCCCCGTCATGGTTTTGGCGTGCGCCTTGTTCACGGTGCGCGGTTACCGGATTGAGTCGCATGCGTTGTTAGTCGAACGGCTCCTGTGGGTGACGCGCATTCCTTTGGATGGATTGCTTTCCGCGAGCGTCGAAGTGCGGGCCATGCGGGGAAGTGTGCGAACCTGTGGAAATGGGGGGCTGTTTTCCTTTAGCGGATTGTACTGGAACCGGAATCTCGGCCATTACCGGGCATTTGTGACGGATTTGAATCACACCGTGGTTCTGCGCTTTGTCACTCGCACGCTGGTGGTCTCGCCGGACAGGCCGGAGGAGTTTGTCCGGGAGTTAGGTGTGGAGTCTCACTAACTAACTTGGCTGAGGCGATTGGTTTGCAAGTGGAATGGAGCGAGGGCAGCGCTGTCCTGGTGATGCTGCCCTCTGCGAACCTTCGCCGAGGCTGAATTCCTCCCTATGGCTGAGTTCCAGGTTGTTGAACCGGGTTACTATTGTCCGGTTGAGAGCAGCTGATGATCCTCAGGCGTATTATTTTCTCCTCGCACGCAGGAACAAAAAAGCCGCAGCCCTTTCGGACTGCGGCTCTAAAGAGTTTTGCGGCAGACTTACACCAAAGCGTCGAGTTTGGCGATGAGCGAGGCTTTCTGCGCGGAACCCACCACCTGATCGCGGATCTCGCCGTTTTTGAAAAACAGCATGGCCGGGATGGCGTTGATTCCGTAGCGGCTCGCGAGACCGGTATGCTCGTCCACATTCACCTTGCCGACCTTGGCTGCGCCGACCTTGGCATCAGCGATCTCGTCGACCACCGGCGAGATCATGCGGCACGGACCGCACCAGGGAGCCCAAAAATCGATAAGTACCGGTACTGGAGAGCGGAGGACTTCCTGATCGAAGTTTGCTTCAGTGATGGTGACGACATTCGGGCTGGACATGATGGGTGCGGCTAATTCGGTGACTGACGAGGGTTTACTGTGGGCCGGCGGCGCTATACGCCATGAAAACCAGAGCGAGCGACACCAGCGCGACCACGAGGGCAGCGATGCTCATCATATTCGTCGCGCTGTCCGGACCGGAGACAACATTCGTCGCGGCGGGAAGCGGAGCGGTCGTCACCGGATTGATTGCGGCGGCGGGGCGATTCACGAGCGGCTGGGTCTGTTGCATCTTGACCGTGGCCTTGGGCAGAGCCGGCTTGGCCGCGCCTTCAGGCGGAAGCGTGATGCGGGCTGTTTCCTTCTTTGGAGCGGCAGCCTTCTGGGCGACAGGAGAGGGAATCGGAGCTGGAGTCGGTCCACCACCGAGGCCTGCGCCAGGGGCTGCAGGAGCCGGAGCGGGCTTCAGCGGAACGGTCGGACGAGCACCCAGCGACGGCGGCTTTGGTGGAGGAGCCGAGGAGCCGATCGGCTTCGAAGCGATGCCCGATGGTGGCGGCGGAATGGCCGGTGCGCTCGGGGCGGCTGGTGGCTTCGGCGGCGCTGGAACGAAAGGCTTGCTTGCAACTATTTCCGTCTCCGCAGCGGCGAGTCCAGCCGAAGGGGGCGTTCCCCCGCTGAGCTTGGTCGACTCCTTCTTCGGAGCGATACCGATCGGAGGAACCGAGGAAGGCTTGCCCGGAAGATTGATCCGGACAGTCTCCCGCTTGACTGACTGTTGTTCCTGTTTTGGAGGAAGGGTGATGCGAATGGTTTCGGCTTTTGAAGCGTCTTCTGTTTCGGAGGGTGCGGGAGGAATTTCGTCTGCCATAAAGCAAAAATGTGAGCGAGGGTCTATGTCACTGCGACGTGACGGTGTCAATCATGCAATCTGCCTGGAGGCCGTCATAGTGCAAGAGGAACAGCAGATTTCGTGTCCGGGATCGGCTGCGAATCGATTAAAACTTCCGCTTGCCCCCATTTTTCCTAAGCAGCTACGGTTCACAGATGAACATCCTCATCACCGGCGGCGCCGGTTTTATCGGTTCGCATTTCGTCGATCGCTGTCTCGCGCTCGGCCACCATGCCGCCGTCGTGGATGACTTCAATGACTTCTATGATCCCCGGATAAAACGGGCAAATCTGGCTGGAGTTGCCTCAGATGTGCCGATTCACGACGTGGACATTCGTGATGGCGAAGCCGTCAGCAGGATCGTTCGCGAGGGTCGATTTGATGTCATCGTGCACCTTGCGGCCCGTGCCGGAGTCCGTCCCTCCATCAAGGAACCGAAGCTTTATATCGACACGAATGTCACCGGGACCTTTCACCTGCTGGAAGCCGCGCGCCAGGCTGGTGTGCCGCGATTCATTTCCGCTTCGAGCTCTTCCGTCTATGGAGTGCTCAAGACCGCGCCCTTCCGCGAGGATATGTGCCTCAACCAGACCATTTCCCCTTACGCCGCCACGAAACTCGCCGGGGAGCAGCTCTGCTCGAACTACTCGCATCTGTACGGGATGCGCACGATCAGCTTGCGGTTCTTCACCGTTTACGGCCCTAGACAGCGGCCGGATCTGGCGATCCATTCCTTCACGCGATCCATCGATTGCGGGAGGCCGATCAATCAATTCGGTGATGGCTCGACCCGCCGCGATTACACGTATGTGGACGACATCGTTCAGGGCATGGAAGCCTGCCTGACCTACGAGGGGCAGCTTTGCGACGTATTCAATCTCGGCGAGAGCCAGACGACCACGCTGAGCGAATTGATCGCGGTGATCGAACGCACGCTTGGAAAGCAGGCCATCATCAATCGCATGCCTGAACAGCCGGGAGATGTGCCACTCACTTACGCGGATATCTCCAAGGCCAGACAGTTCCTGGGCTACGCTCCGCGAACGAAGATCGCCGAAGGCATTCCGAAATTCATCGAGTGGTATCTCGCCTGTAAATCAGAGAAATAGAGAGTCCAGTATGGCCGTTACCCGTGAAGCAGGCGGGATCCGAAGGCAGGCGGAGCTGATCTTTGCGGCGATCGGTTGGCTCGTCTTTGTGACTCCTCTGGCGGTTGCAGCCGATTCGGCTGTTCCCGTCTGGCCACAATTCCGTGGACCGAATGCCACGGGTGTCGCTGCGCCTGGCGCCCATCCACCGCAGGAGTTCGGACCGGAGAGTCATCTTCGCTGGAAAGCTCCCGTCCCATCCGGAGCGTCATCACCGGTTATCAGCGGAAATCGTATCTTTCTCACGGCGTTCGATTCCGGCCATCTGGAGGTCCTCTGCCTCGATCGCGGCACAGGCGCGGTGCTTTGGCGGCGGCAGGCCAGGAGCGAAGGAATCGAGCCTGTCTTCGAGAAATACGGCTCACCCGCGGCGCCTTCCTGCGCGACCGATGGAAAACATATCGTATCCTATTTTGGGTCGTGTGGCTTGCTCTGCCACGATTTTGAAGGAAACGAATTGTGGACGGTCCCTATGCCAGTGGTGCATACGGACGATGGCTTTGGCACAGGAAGTTCGCCCATCATTCACGATGACAAAGTCTACCTGCTGCGGGATGAGACGGGAGATTGGAGAGGACTCTTTGCCTTCGATGTCCACACGGGAAAAAAGCTCTGGCGGACATCGCGTGAAGAATTTGCGGTTTCCTACGGAACGCCGGTGGTTTGGGACGGCTGCTTGGTCTGCATCGGCGATCTCCGGGCGAAAGGATACGATCTGGAGACGGGCCATGAACGCTGGCTGTTCCGCGGACTCGCCGCCTATCCGTGCACCACGCCTGCCGCGGGCGAGGATGGGAATCTCTACATTTCCACCTGGAGTTCCGGCAGCGCGAATGAGCCGAATCCCGACTATGATCAACTGCTGAAGCAGTACGATTCCGACCACGACGGTAAATTGAGTGAACCCGAACTGTCGAAGAGTTGGCTGAAAGATTTCTTCGAGATCATGGATGATAACAAAAACGGCTTCCTCGATCGGGAGGAATGGGATGATATCCAGGTGACGATGCGGAAGGGCCAGAACGTCGTGGCCTGTCTTCGCCCAGGTGGCAGCGGGGACATCACGGAATCGCACGTCGTGTGGAAAAACAGCCATGGCATGGGCAATGTCGCTTCACCGCTGGCCTATGCGCATCGGCTCTTTCTGGTGAGGGACGGCGGTTTTGCCACCAGCTACGAAACCGGAAGCGGAAAGGTGCTTTACGAGCGGCAGCGGTTGGACGCCGACGGCAACTATCATGCCTCACCGGTGCTGGGTGGGGATGCGATCTATGTTTGCTCGACCCACGGTGTGGTGACGGTCATAAACGCCAATTCTGAAAAGCTCCAGATTTTGGCGCGCAACCCGCTGGGTGAACCGATCTCGGCCACCCCGGCGATTGTCGGCAACGCCATTTACATCCGTACCAATTCGAATCTTTGGGCTTTTGAGACCGCTCCCAATCCATGAACCAAATTTCCTCCGTTACCGAACTCCTTCAGGCACTCATCCGCATTCCGAGCGTCAATCCGGCGGGCAATCCCGGCACGGATGGCGTGGGTGAGCAGCGCTGCGCGGAGTTCGTCGGAGAGTTTCTTCGGGACCTGGGAGCACATGTCGAGTTGAGGCAAGTCCTGCCCGGCCGGCCGAACGTTGTGGCCCGTTTTCCCAGCGATCATCCGAACAAGCCGCGCATTCTCCTGGCGCCGCATACCGATACGGTAAGCGTCGCGGGGATGACCATCGATCCATTTGGCGGTGAAGTGCGAGACGGAAAAGTCTGGGGGCGTGGGGCGAGTGATACGAAAGGGCCCATGGCCGCCATGATGTGGGCGCTGAAGGGGGCGATCGATCGCATTCCGCTTTTAAATCATGAGATCTGGTTTGCCGGCCTGGCAGGTGAAGAGGCTGGACAACACGGTGCGCACGCCCTGGCGAAAGAAGAGCATTTCGATTTTGTCATCGCTGGCGAACCAACTGATATGCAGGTGGTCCATACCCACAAAGGATGCACAAACCTGCGCCTCGTCGCACGCGGGACGGCGGTCCATAGTTCGCAGCCGGACTCGGGGGATAACGCTATTTATAAGATGACGGAAGTAATCCGAATGATCCGGCAGAAGCTCGTGCCAGAGCTAAACCGGCATTCGCATCCGGTTCTTGGCAAATCCACGATCAGCGTCGGAACTATATCGGGCGGGAGTAAGACAAACATCGTGCCCGACTACTGTGAGGCAACGGTCGATATCCGGACGGTTCCCAGTCAGAATACGCCGGACTTTGTGGACCGGTTGACGGAACGCCTCCGGATCGCCTGTGGAGATCTGGAAGTGGCCGCCGGCTATTCACCGCCGCTGCTGACGGATCCGGCGCATCCCGTGATTCGTTTGCTCGAGAGCATCGGCGCACGCTGTGTTGGTGCGCCGTGGTTCTGTGACGCCGCGATCTTCGCTCGGGACGGTACGCCGGCCATTGCCATGGGCCCGGGATTCATCGCCCAGGCGCATACCAAGGATGAATGGATTGGTGAGGAGAATCTCAAACACGGCGCGGAATTTTTCCGGAGATTTCTACGCATCGCGTAGAGGCCGCGCGTCTTGTCAGTGGAAAGCGCTGCTTTGCCAGCGCTGGCAGGGGCGGAAAGTGGAAGTGGCGTCCCACCGCTTGGAGGCGTCGATTGCAGGATCTACGCAGATCTTGTTTTGCCACGGAGAATACCCAACATTCAACGCCACTAAGTTCGACGCCTTCTTGTAAGTACTGGCGGACGGCGAAAGCGCGCTGGCGTGGAGCTGTGTAACCGCGAAAAATTGAATGTTGGTTATTTAGCGTTGGGACTTGGGCGTTCTCTGCCAACCGGTATGGCCGAAAGGAGTAAGTAAATCTTACTGCCCAATCCGCACCCGATAAAACACCTGCCCCGACGTGACCACATTCGGATCGGAGACGTGGGCTGCGCTGCCATTTCCGACAATTCCGGAGGCCAGCGTGCTCCAGTTCCCGGCAGCGGCAAGGCTGGTCGCGCGTTCGACGGAATAGTTCTGACCGTTGGCAGTGCCAAAAGTCACGACGCGGTTACTTCCACTTGTGCCGACACTTACCGGCACGGTGACGTTGATGGTTACTGCGTCGCGGGCCACGGCATGGACGCCGTCGCTTGCATTGAGCATCAGCGTATAAGTGCCGGGCTGGCTGAAAGTAACTTTGGTCGCGGCCTGGGCGGCGTTGGTAAAGGTGGCGGTTCCTGTGCTGGAATATTGCTTCCACTGCACGGTCAGGTTCGTGCCAGTTACGACGCCGGCGAGATTGACCGAATTTGCCGGCCACACAATCGTCGTGGCGGCACCGGCGCTGGCTGTGGGAGCGCCTGGAGAACGCGGACCTTCTGTTGGCCCGGTCGTCTGGATGACTTCGAAGTTTGAGACCCCGATGCTGGAGAGATTGTCGAACGCGCCCGAAGGATAACGATCGTCAGGACAAATCGAGATCGAGAAGAAACCCCCGTTATCGGCAACGATCGCTCCGTATTTCTTGAGCGCGAGGGCGACGGCCTTTTCATAAATAGTCCAGGTTGCCGGAATCGGGAATGACGCCTTGAGTCGCAACCGTTGTCCCATGGCCGGGTAATTCACGGATGTCGCCGCGACAGACCCAGCCTGATGGGTTGCCGGGTAGATATTTTGCTTCCGCGATTTGACCACGACGAGGCGCATGGCGTGCTCGACCATGCCGCGCTGGCACTCATCATAGCGCACCAGTGCCTGGAACATGGAAAGGCCAGCGGCGTCGCCAGAGGTCCATCCGGCGGGCCGAAGTGTATCGCTCTTGAGATCGAATTTCGCCCCATTCGACGCCTGCCAGGCGCCACTGACGAGTTGCGTCAGCCAGGTTTCCCAGATCTTTCCCTGGCCAGGCATGACCATGATGGCATGCCGGTCGCCGCCGTCATTATTGATATCTTCCTGCCATTGCAAAAGGGTGAGATTGCCTGTTTCGACCGGCCAGGTCTCGATGGGTAGATTCGTCGGGATGGGATAAGGGCTTGGATCGGACTCGTCCGGATAGTTAAAAAATGAGATCGGGACATTGGGCTGATTGTCCGGGACCAGCACGTAATTCATTTCCGTAAACAGCCGCAAGTTTCGGCGGCTGCTGGCCAGATCGCTCGTGATCTGGGTAATCATGGCGCTGGAATTCGATAAGAGCGGGCGGTTCGAGATGTCTTCATTCCAGGGATTATCCAATGGATAAATCTGCATGGCTGAGACAATTGCGTCCGCCGCCGCCGTGTTGAAGAGAGTCGGAGTCGTGACAACGGGCGCCGGACCGAGAATCCGGCCTTCCTGATTGATTCGTTCCGCTGCGGATGCGGTACAAACAGCCAGAAAGAAAAGGAGGAAAAACTGGCGGTGCATGGGAAGGAGCAAGGAAAGAAAGCAACTTTCGGGCACACCTTCCTACGACCAAAGGCGAACGAGGGCCGCGATTGCAGCCTTGACCTGATTGCGGTCATTGCGCCTCATGCGCGGCATATGCACCTTTCGATGCTGGTCCGGCGGTTCTGTCTCGCCACCGCTGCTTGTTTCGTTTGCATTCATCCGGCTGCCGTCCGGAGTGAAAGTGATGCCCTTCATCTGGATCTAGGCGCTGAGGTTCGCCTGGATCTGGTCGAGATTTCCCCCGGTACCTTTTTGCAAGGTTCCGCAGCGGATGAACCCGGGCATCGGCTGGACGAAACCCAACGCGAGGTGCGGGCTACGAAGAAATATCTCCTGGGGAAATACCCGGTAACGCGCGTTCAGTTTGCCCGGTTTGTGGCGGACTCGGGATATCGGACCGAGGCAGAGACGGGAGTTTCCGGTGGCTTCGGATGGAGCGGAACTGCGCTCGTGCAGAAGAAGGAGTTTACCTGGCAGAATCCGGGTTTTTCCCAAACGCCCAACGATCCGGTAACTCTCGTCACTTACAACGACGCGCAGGCTTTCTTGAAATGGCTATCGCAAAAATGCGGAAGAGAGTTTCGTTTACCAACCGAGGCGGAATGGGAGTACGCGGCTCGCGCCGGGACAAAGACGCCGTGGCCGAATGGTGCGGATCAGCTAAGTGGCGATGCCGTTTCGTGGAATAAGGCGAACGCGGGTAATACCACCCATCCGGTGGGACAGAAGCCCGACAATGCGTGGGGCTTGTCTGATATGTTCGGGAATGTTTGGGAATGGTGCGAAGATTGGTACGGACCTTATGCGTCCGGGCCGGCGACCGATCCGCTGCAGACCAATCCGAAACTCAGTGACAAGCCGCGCCGTGTGCTTCGCGGTGGATCGTGGCTGCGGGACCGGATGGATTGCCGTGTTTGTGCCCGCTATCGGAACGATCCCGCCAGTCGCAATGCGGATAACGGTTTCCGTGTCGCGACATCCGTGACCGCGCCGCATGCGGCGCCACCGGTGGAACGTGCTTCTTCCGTGTTTTTGAAACGCGAGCGTTTTGCAAATCTGCAAGGTCCTGCCGGCCATCGAGTCGTCACAAAAACAGAGAAGGAGCAGCCGGTAATGGAAGGCGGATTGGGCGGGACGCTTGTGGTATTTATCATTTTTGGCGCCATTTATACAGTGATTCGGAGCGTGATTCGTGGAGGTTCAAGTGCGTCAAGGTCAGCTGGATTCGTTGCTGGCGGCCGCACATTTACCCGCATCGGCAATGATGGGTTCTGGATTACCGGAGATATTGCGAGCGGGACGCCGTTACTCTGCTGTTACGATGCGGGTGCGGGAATGCAGGAAACGCGAGTAAGATTTGAGCCGGGCCCGGAAGGTCATTTTATCTACACTGGGAGCAGGCCGTCGCACATCACGGTCGTGAATCTGGCTGCGACCTCCCAGGGTGGCCCAATTTTCGATGATGATGACGTGGAGATTCGAAACATCCCGCCATCACCACCGCCGGTTCCGCAAACTCCGCCACCGCCTCCTCCGACATATGATGGGCCGCCGCCTGCTTACTAAGTGGAGCTGCTAAGTCGATGGGCGTGACGACCAGGCTTTCCTGCGCTGCCTGTGTAAGGCGAGACACGTGAAAGCGATCGTTTTTGGCGGGGAAAGCGGAACGCTTCTCGAAGGCCGCACTGTTCGTTCATTACGCGAAGCAGGTATTGCTGAAGCCGTCGCCACCGGTGGCTTTGCGGACCTTGGTGCGGCATTGCGAGCGGCGCAAGAGCCCTTGTTACTGCTGGAGGCGGGAACATGGTTGAGCGCTGACTTACCGTTGCCTGTGGCGCTTCCGAGCGCCACAGGGCGGCCTTTGATTGGGATCGGCGCGATTCGGGCGCATGCAATCCCGGGCAAACTGCGTGGCGAAGCTGACGAATGGACGGCCTTTCTGCGGCGTAGCGGCGGCGATTTCAATCGGTTGCGCTGGTGGACCCGTCAGATGCCGCAGGTGCGCAGTCTGTATCTCGAACCGGAAGTGGCGCGCGCGCTTGGGTCTTATCTCGCTCAGGGTAAGTCGTGGATTGCCGCCCTGCGGAACTGCTTACGCTCCACCCGTTTTCGCGCGGTGCATCTGCCTTCGCTGGATGTCCATTTCGACCCCGATTTGCGGATCGTGCAATTGGTGACGACCATCCAGATCGGCGGGGCGGAGCGCGTGACACTTGATCTCGCAGCGGAGCTGCGCGGCTCGGGACTGGCCGTCTGCGTGGCTGCGTTTGGCAAGCCGACCCGGCTGGCCTTTCCGACCCCGGCGAATTTTGCCGATCTCTCGGAGATTCCCTATCAGCCGGAGGAACGCGCCGCTGCTGTGGCCCGTCTTTGCCGCAGCTTCGGTGCCGACCTCGTTCATGCGCACCTCATCCGTGCACGGGAAGCGCAAGCCATTCGCAGCCGTGGGCTGCCTTTGGCGATGACTATTCATAACATGCCGCAGTCATGGCCGGCTGGTTTGCTGGAAGGGGGTGGTGGTGTCGCGGATCTCTTCCTGGCCTGCTCAAACGTTGTCGCCGGCGCTGCCTGCGGGATTATTTCCAGTGTGCCCATTCGTACGGTGTGGAATGGGATCGATCCGCTTTGCGTCGCGCCTTCCGCGGACCGGACGGAACGCGGGCGCGAACTCCGCACGCGCTTTGGGATAAGTGAATCGGACATTGTGTTAGTCGCTGTGGCAAATCCCCGACGGCAAAAGCGGCTCGATCGGCTTCCGGAAATCGTCCGGGCTTTGCAGAGCCGTTTGGTGGGTAAGCGCGCGCACCTGTTGCTGGCCGGAGCCCCAGCCGCTGGAAATCGCGATGCGGAGGAAGCGGTGGCCGCACTGACCGCGGCGATCGAAGCGCAGGCGGTTCAGGATTGCATTCACTGGACTGGGCCAGTGCTGGATATTGCGCCGGTCCTGGCGGCGAGCGATGTGCTCGTTTCCGTGAGCGAGTTCGAAGGACTGAGCCTCGCTCACCTTGAAGCGCTGGCTGCCGGGTTGCCGGTGGTTGCGACGGATGTCGGTGGTACAAGGGAAATCGCGGCGCAGAGTGCCGGGATGAGGCTGGTGCCACAGGAAGCGGAAGCTGCGGAAGTGGTCTCGGCGGTAGAGGAGATGATGGCCGGAAAAAGAGCGGATAGGGTGGCTGCTTTGCCGAAAAGTTTCACGCGCTACCGGATGGCGCGGCGGTACCAGTTTTTCTACGGCCGTGCTATCGAGCGATGCTCGGCGATTGCGGCGCCGCGCCGACCGCAGGGGATCTGGCTCATCACGAATAACTTTTCCACAGGCGGCGCCCAGTCGAGTGCCCGGCGATTGCTCATCGGCCTGGCGGCGCAAGGCGTGAAAGTGCGTGCCGCAGTGGTACAGGAGCATCCGGAACGGCCGACCACGGGCCGCCGGGCTTTGCTGGAAGCCGGCGTGCCGGTGAAAAGCATTCCGCCGCCCGGCGTGTTCGATGCAGAGGAAGCCGTGGAGTTGCTCGCACGGGAAATTGCCGCCGATCCACCGGAAGCCGTCGTCTTTTGGAATCTGCTCGCGAGTTACAAGCTACTCCTGGCCGACGGGCTGCTCGATTCAGCCGTGTATGATGTCAGCCCGGGTGAAATGTATTTCGAGTCACTGTCCGCATCCTTTGCCCAGCCTCGTGCCGGCCTGCCTTTTTTGTCGCCTCGCGAATACGGCAGCCGCCTGGCTGGGGCGATCGTCAAGTACAAGGCGGAAGCGGCGCGTGCGGAGGAAGCGCTTGGCGCATCGGTGCATGTGATTCGCAACGGGGTCCCGCTGCTGCCGCTGAGATCACGTCCAGCGACTCGAAACAGACGCCTGATCTTCGGCACCGCTGCACGGCTCTCGCCACAGAAGCGGATCGAAGATCTGCTCGAAGCGGTGCGCCTCGCGCAGCCGGATCTTCCGCCTTTTACCCTCCGAATTGCCGGAGGCGTTGAGACGGGGCAAGCGGCCTATGCGAAATCGCTGCGCCGGCAGGCTCGGGGTTTGCCTGTCGAATGGTGCGGGGAATTGGCGGATACGAGTGATTTCCTCCAAGACCTGGATCTCTTCCTCATGATCTCTGAGCCCGCCGGGTGCCCCAACGCTTCGCTCGAAGCCATGGCGGCCGGCCTGCCGGTCGTGGCCACCGATGTCGGCGGTGCTGCGGAGCAGGTCGTCCACGAGCGGACCGGCTTGCTCGTGCCGAGCCGAGATCCGAAGGCTTTCGCGGAAGCCGTTCGCACACTGGCCTGTGATGCCGGTTTGGGGCAAACCTTTGGCGCCAATGGGAGGGAGCACATCGCCGCACACTTTTCCCTGGAGCGGATGTTGCGGAGCTACGCCAAGGTGTTCGGAGTCGAGTGAGGGCCCGAACTCACCCTGCGTGGTGGTTGCTCGCCTCGCGTTCCCGTGTTAAATACGGGAAACTTTTTCGCGTGCGGCCTGTTTCGAAAACAACAGCCTATGTTACGGCGAACTTCGGAGATCACTTCACCATGAAACGATCGATGCCCCTCCGGATGCGGCTTTTGGTTTTCGCATTTGCCGCGCTGACTTTGCTTCCGCTTCCGGGCGCAATTGCCGGTCTCGATCTGCCGGCGCTTCAGGCGGTGGAAAAGCAGGTGCAGAGCGTTGCCGAAAAAGCCATGCCGTGCACTGTCGCCCTGCTGCATTCGCAGAAGGAGGGGCTCGCCAGCGGCAGTGGTTCCATTATTTCCAAGGATGGTATCATTCTCACCGCGGCGCATGTGGTGGGGGATGCGACTTCGGTCGACGTGACTTTCACTGATGGCCGGCATGTTCACGCCAAGGTGCTCGGAGCCGACTATGCGCGCGACGTCGCTTTGGCCAAGATCGTGGAACCGGGTGACTATCCTTCGATCGAACTCGGCGAGACGCGCGGCATGGCCGTCGGGACGATGGTCGTGGCGCTGGGACATCCGGGTGGCTTTGACCTGCAGCGGAAACCCCCCGTGCGTTTTGGTCGGGTGATGGATTTCGACCGGGAAGGTTATATCCGGACGGACTGCACTCTGGTGGGTGGCGATTCCGGCGGACCTTTGCTTAATTTGCAGGGCAAGGTGATCGGCGTGCACTCCACGGTGGGCGTCGACATGAGCATGAACAACGACTCGCCGGTCGATGCCGTCCGCACTGACTGGGATCGGCTCATGAAAGGCGATCACTGGGGACAGGCCGACCGGCCGGGCGCTTCCAAGCTGGCTCCCTCTGAATTGCATGGATTGAACCTGGAAAAATTCCGGGCGCGAGTTTTGCAGGCGGCCATGAAGAGCAAGGGGCAGATGCAGGCTTCTCCGGAAATCATCGCCCGGTGGCTGTCCGAGTGCGGGATGAAGCGGGATTACGTGAATACCATGGAGCCGCTCGATCTGGCCGATTTCATGCAACGGGCCTTGGGTGGCGATGGGTTGGCGCATCCTCATCTCAATGTGTCCGGCAATTCCGGCGCGGCGTTTACTTCGGAGGAGTTGAGCGGGCTGAATCTCGATAAATTCCGGCAGCGAGTGGTCCGGGAGGCAATGAAAAACAAGGGAATCCTCGATGCTTCACCGGATTTGATCACGGGCTGGCTTCGCGATTGTGGAATGAAAGAGGAGCGCGTGACCAAGATGAGCCCGGAGGAGGTTGCCGGTTTCGTACAAAGAACGCTCGGCGGGGAGGGCAGAGTGTACCGGAAGGAAGGGGAAGGTGTGCCGGAGGGGCTCGATGTCGCAAAATTCCGTCGCCGTGTCCTGGAGGAGTCCGCCAAGGCTAGCGGACAGCTCGAGACGCCATCCGAGACGATTGCGCAATGGCTGACCGATTGCGGGGCGAATAAATCGAAGATTGCGGCGATGACTCCCGATGACCTGGCTACGGCGATGAAGAACGCCATGGCGTCCGCAGGGCAGGCGGAGAGCGGTCCGCAGTCATCCGAAGATGCAGATGCGGTGATCGAGGAACAGGATCGCGCTTTTCTGGACACCGTGAAGCCGGTGCTGAATCGCGTGACGCCGTCCATTGTAGCGCTTCTGGACGGCGACAAAGTGCTCGCCATGGGCACGGTGGTTCGGAAAAACGGCTTCATCCTGACCAAGCACTCGGAGATTGCCCGTTGTAAAAACGGTCTGAAAGTGCGGCTTTCCGATGGGCGCACGTTTCCCGCGGTGGAAATGCAGCGTTTTGCTGACCACGACCTTGCGCTGGTGAAGATCGCTGCCGATGGGCTGAATCCAGTGACTTTTTCCGGAGAGATGGCTGTGAGTCCGGGTAGCTTTCTGTTTACGCCGGGATGCAATCCGGAAGAGCCCATGGCGGGGCTGGGAGTGCTTAGCGTTGCGGAGCGGTCGCTGCGAGACACCGGGGGATTCCTGGGGGTGGGCGTGAATGAAGTAAACGACGCCATCGAAGTGACGCATGTCGTGATCGACAGCCCGGCTTCCAAGGCAGGTCTGCGGAGGAAGGATCAGATCCTCGCCATCGATAATATGCCCTTTCACACGGTGCAGGATTTCACAGACAAAGTTCGGAAATTCCCGCCCGATTCAAAGGTCTCGGTCCGTTACCGTCGCGGTGATGAAGAGAAATCAGTGGATGTGGTAATGGCTGACCGGTCCAAGCTACCCAGCCGCGGCCAGACGCATGATCCCGCCAGCGCTTTTGGCACGGATGTGAGCGAATTGCGGAGTGGGTATCCGGCGATTCTGCAGCACGATCAGCCCTTGAAACCGGAAGATTGCGGTGGGGTGTTGCTCGACCTGAAAGGGGATATCGTTGGGGTGAATATCGCCCGTGCCGGACGCGTGGACACCTATGCCATCCCGGCGAAGGTCGTGGCGGATTTGCTCAGTGCCGTGGATTTCCAACAGCTGGAAGAGAAGGCCGCGGAGACTGGGGCGAAGCCGCCAAAGGCGTGAGAGAGGAAAGCGTTCGACGGGGTGTGGTAGTGGCACTATCTGGCTACAATTAGTAGAGCGGAGAAACTGAACATTCTCTTTCTCCGCATTCCAATTTGCTCGCAGCTCAAACTCCCCATGAAAGCGCTACTTTTCCCCATTACGATGGCCTGCCTTTTGGGCATCGCATCAGCGGCGCCTTTGCGTCCTTTCCCACAGCATTCGACTTACACCGAAGGATCGATCAAACCGTCACGTCCGCAGGCGGAATTAGATACGGCGACTGCGGCGTTCTACGACGTCTGGAAGGCGCGCTATTTCCATGCGGGATGTAAGACCGGCGAGGCGTATATCTTTTATAACCGGGAAAAAACGGCCTCCAGCAAAGATGCCATTTCCGTCTCGGAAGGACACGGCTATGGCATGCTGCTCACTGCTTTTTTTGCAGGACACGATCCGGAGGCGCAGGAGAGCTTCGATCAGTTATTCGCGTTTTTCCGCGCGCACCAGAGTCATTTCACTCCGAGCCTCATGTCGTGGCAGCAATTCCGTGGATGCGTGGATAAAGCGGGAGATAACGACTCCGCATCCGACGGAGATCTCGACATCGCATACGCGCTGCTTCTCGCTGACAAGCAGTGGGGAAGCACCGGCGCGATCGACTATCACACGGAAGCGCTGAAAGTGATTGCGGCGATCAAAGCGGGAGAAGTGAATTTGAGCATTCCTTCTTTGAAAGCGGGGGATTGGGCGCGGGAAGACATGGCGCAGGTGTCGGATATGCGGGTCTCCGATTTCATGCCCGGGCATTTGCGCGTCTTCGGCCAGGCGAGCGGGGATGCGATCTGGGGTTCGATGTTGGATAAAAGCTACGGCCTCGTCGCTCATCTCCAGACCAGGTTTTCGCCGGAGACCGGCTTGCTTCCGGATTTCGTGGAACACCTGAATCAACCAAGCCCGACACCCGCGAAACGCAAGTACATGGAGTCAGCGTTCGATGGCCAGTATTTCTATAATGCGTGCCGTTGCCCGTGGCGCCTGGGTATCGACTTTTTGCTCACGGGCGATCCGCGGGCGAAGGCAGCGCTGGAGAAAATGAATTCCTTCATCGAGAAGAAGACCGGTGGTGATCCCGATCAAATCCGCGCCGGCTATATGCTCAGCGGGAAGGTGATTCACAGCGACGATACCTCGCTGGCCTTCACCGCTCCTTTCGGCGTCGCGGCCATGGCCGACCCGGCACACCAGCGGTGGCTCGACCATCTGTGGATGCACATCGAAGAAGTTCCGGCGAAGGACGACGACTACTACGGCAACACTCTTAAGCTGTTATGCCTGGTGACGCTCTCGGGCAATTGGTGGGCTCCGCTATGACACGCTCGCCACAGGCGGCGGGTGCGGTGTTCTGCTTCAGTGCGCCGGAATGTCCCCAAAAGAAACGCCTATTCTCCCCGCGGCGGAACACCAGTCCTTCGGTCTCGACGGCAGGAAATCGCCGAGCCTAAACTCTGGCCGAGTGAATTCCACCGTACCAGCCACCCCTGCGAAACAGAGCGCGCCCGTCGACCTCGAAATCAAGGACGCGCAGATCATCTTTAATCGTGTCTGGAAACAGCTCGAGGCGGATTATGGCCGGAAGAACCTGCGTTTTCCGAAGGAACTGATTCTCCTCGGCGGTGCGCCTGGCGCGGGCAAGGGGACGAATACCGATTTCATTCGCGAGCTGCGCGACATCACGGCGCCACCAATCGTCGTCAGCCAGCTTTTAAACAGCCCCGAAGCCCAGAAGATCAAATCGCAGGGCGGAATGGTGGGCGATCGCGAAGTGGTAAGCATTCTCTTGCGAAAACTGCTCGAGCCTGAGCAGCAGAATGGTGCGCTGCTCGATGGCTTCCCGCGGACCAAGGTGCAGGTGGAATGCTTGAAGATGCTTTTCGACGAAATGGTCGCGTTGCGCCGTGAATTTGCCGACACGCACGAAGCGGCCCAATTCAAGCAGCCGATCTTCCATATCATGGTGCTCTTCGTGGATGAAACGGAAAGCATCGCGCGGCAGATCAAGCGCGGCCGGCAGGTCATCGCGCATAACGAAGAAGTGAAGCGCTCCGGGATCGGTGAACTCTGGGAGGAGCGCCCGACGGATTTCAGCGAAGAACTGGCGCGCAACCGCTACCGCGTCTTCAAGGAGCAAACGTACGACGCACTGGTCTCGCTCAATCGCATCTTCCACTACCACTTCATCAACGCCCAGGCGGGCCTCGATGTGGTGCAGGAAAACATCGTGCGCGAGCTCGAGTACCAGAGCTCGTTGGAACTGGATCCGCGCACGTTCGATATTCTGCGCAAGCTGCCGCTGGCCAATGAAATCGTGCGTCATGCCCGGCAGGATTTGGTGCGGCGGTTGGATGACTATGTCGTCGAACACCCCGACAAGCTCGATCGCGTCATCAAATTCATCGAGACGAAGATGATGCCGATCATCGTGCCGCACGCCATTTCCGGGCGGGCACATATCAATTCCGAGGACCCGCTCTTTGAAGATCCAGCGGTATTGCCGATCCTCATCGACGTCTTCTCAGAGCGTGGTTTTCACGCCAGCGTGGATATCCATCGCATCGAGATTCCCGACCGCGTCGATCTGCAAACCGGGGAGATCCGCTGCCGGCATAAGAAGGTGTTCCGCTTCACGATCCGTTTCAAGGGTTCGCAGATCCGGCGAGGATGAGTCTCACGCGGAGGCACGGCGCGGCTTAGCGTTCGGCATCCTGCCTCGCTATTGCCCATTGTTCGCTGAGGGGTCGACAGGCGGCGGTCGCCCGGAGATAATCTCCGAATCAGCATGATCCAATCGTCGACCCTCGCCTCCTCTCACATCGAGCATCCGGCGCCCTCGCGGACGATGGAGATCTTTGCGGCGTTTCTGCGGTTGGGGAGCGCCTCTTTCGGTGGGCCGGTGGCGCATCTTGGATTTTTCCACGAGGAATTCGTCGTGCGGCGTCGTTGGCTGGATGAGGAGGCCTACGTGGATATTGTGGCACTGAGCCAGTTCCTGCCAGGACCGGCAAGCAGTCAGGTGGGCTTCGCCATCGGTTTGGTTCGTGGTGGTTTGCCGGGTGCGATTGCGGCCTGGCTCGGATTCACCTTGCCTTCAGCGGTTGCGATGATCGCCTTTGCCTATGGATTGTCCGCTCTCGGCGATCTTTCCAGCACAGGTTGGCTGCATGGTTTGAAGGTCGCTGCCGCAGCTGTTGTCGCCCGGGCGGTGTGGAGCATGGCAGAGAGTCTTTGTCCTGATCGAACCCGTGCGACAATCGCTGTGCTGGCGACGATTGGCGTGCTCGTGTGGGCGGCGCCGTTGAGTCCGCTGCTGGTCATCATCGCCGGTGGCGCGGTCGGATGGTATCTATATCGAAAGGAGCCGCTACCACGCGCCGTAGGCCATCTGCCTCTCACACGGAGTCGCCGTGGCGCCCTTGTCTGTCTGGGCATTTTCTTCCTGCTTCTCTGCGGCTTGCCGATTCTTCGTGCGATCTATCCCGAATCCGCACTTTCCAGTTTCGAGAGTTTCTATCATACGGGTGCGCTGGTCTTTGGCGGCGGCCATGTGGTCCTGCCGCTCCTGCAAGCCAGTGTGGTTGCTCCAGGGTGGGTGAGTAATGACAACTTCCTCGCCGGCTACGGCGCGGCGCAAGCGTTGCCGGGGCCGTTGTTCACCTTTTCCGCATATCTCGGCACGATCATGCATGGACCGGCGAACCGCTGGCTCGGAGGTCTGTGGTGTCTCGTGGCAATTTTCCTGCCGTCGGCGTTGCTGGTGCTGGGCACTCTGCCCTTCTGGGAAGATCTCCGGAGAAAGCCGTGGGCTCAATCCGCGTTGAAAGGTGCGAACGCCGCCGTGGTGGGATTGCTGGTGGCGGCTCTGTATCAACCGGTGTGGACGACCGGAATTCACAATTCCCGAGAGTTCGCTCTCGGCCTTGCCGCATTCGCAGCGCTGCTGTTTTGGAAATGCTCGCCGTGGCTGGTCGTCTTGCTATCGGCGGTGGGTGGCTATTTATTCCTGTAGCGTGCGCGGCAGGTGGGAAGGCGGCGGATAGTGGAAGCGGCGTCCCGCCGCTTGGAAACGGTGGACTTCTCTCGAAGCGTTGAGCGTTCGCAGGAGAAAAGAATCTCACGCGGAAGCGCGGAAACGAGGAGAGGAAGAGGGAGCGAACTCCTACTTACCCACCGGAAAATACGCCTTCAACCGGCGTTCATTCTCCGCCTTCTCATTGGGCTGCAACTCACTTGCCGATTTGCCATAGAAGATCTGCGCCAGAAGCTCCGCCGGTTCCATGGCTGGAGTGGAGCTGAACGAAGGTACCAGATGCGGCTCCTCGGATTGCACAAGTAGCGAGGCCACGATTTCTCCGTTTGCCGTCCTATGTGTGGCCTTGAAATCATAGTGGTACTGGTCGGCGTGTTCCTCGATGATCATCTTATCGGGGGCAAGGGTGAAATCCGTAACGCCGAGCGTGAATTGGCCCGTGGGCAATTGCTCTCGATCAAAGTGATACTTTTCCGAGCTGATGATTTTGAGATTTAGCGTCAGTTTGGAGGGGAGGTCGTAGGGCGGAAGTGCCAGATAACTGGAAAGCGGAAGATCGTGGATCTTGTAATAGCCATGGCTCTCTTCGTCGAAATAGCTTTCGAGACGTCCGTCGAATGCGCTGAGCCGATAGAAGAGCTTCTTGCTTTCTCCCTGTCCGATATCGACGGCCAAATTAATGGGTTGCTTGATCGAGCGATGTAGCAACGGCTTGACCGTTCCCTCCACGAGTTTCTGGAAGGCGACCTGCTTGCCTTCGATCGTCGCGGTGCGGCCGGGCTTGGTCGTCACATTGAGCCTGTCCGTATCGATGCGAAGATTGCCGAGATCCAGGGACTCCGGCGTCCACTTGAAACCGGAGTAATCAAACTCCGGCATCGTGAATTCGAAGCCGGTGGTCCGGTCCTTGATATAGACATTCGCAAAATGGATGCGATCGATGCGGAAGAGTTTCAGATCGTTCTCACTCGCCGGACGTGGTTGGGATGTGGGCGGATTCGATGATCCGGAGGTCTGCGAGTAAGATTCCGTGTGATTGACAGCGACGATGAGCGTAGCTTTGCCGACGCTCAATTCATTGAGAATGATTTCGTGCCGCTTTGCGTAGTCAGAGATCCCGCTGTAGTGAAACTTCAGGTCCTCCGCGTCCAGCACGTCGCCGTTGTCGCTCTTGATATGAATCGACTGAATAGTGTAACCCGAGGACAGGGATCCCGAGATTCCCTTGATGGAGAAGTTTGGCGTGGAGGCGACTTTCTCGATCATCCGGAGCGGGAACGCCGTGTGAAAGAGCATGTAGTATGTGGTCCCGATCAGGCCCACGATGAGGATGGCGAAGATGACCAGGCCGGTGAGCAGGCAGCCGGCGCATCCCCCTTTTTTCCGCGCAGGCGGTACGGAGCCGGGAGCGGGGGAGTGCTGAGGAGCCGATAGATAAGGCGAGGGCGCCTGTTGCAGGATGGTGGCCAGCGGCGTCCAGTTTTCCGTCCCTTCGAGACATACGCGATCGGTGGGCGTCAGTTCGCCGCGTTCCAGCTTTGCCCGCAGCTCTTCCAAGGTGTGCGGGCCGGTCGTCTGATTCTTTTCGTAGGCGAAGTATTTCATGGCGCTCTAAGCGGATTCCTTGTCCTGACGGTGGGCGTGGTAGCGGGATTTTAGTTCGTCGAAGGAGATGTCTAGCAACTCCATTTGCCGGAAGAGTTGCGGAAGTTCACGCGCAAGGAAATCTTTTCTCTTCTCGGCAATGATCCGGTAGCGCGCCTCCTGATGGACGAAGAAGCCGATGCCGCGCCGGTTATAGAGGATCCCTTTTGTCTCGAGCTCGGTGTAAGAGCGCATGACGGTATTGGGGTTCACAGCAATTTGGGCCGCAAACTCGCGTACGGACGGGACTCGCGCGTTCGGATCCCATTTCCCGCGCAGGATTTCCTCACAGAGATGATCCGCGATCTGCTGGTAAATGCCTTGTTGCTCCTGGAATTCCATCACGCTTCGGCTCGACGAATATTAAGATAGGAGAGCAGGAGGAAAACGGGGGCGGCAATATACCAGAAGACCGGCTTGCCCAGACGATAGACTTCGCGAATCCCGTGAGCGACAGCGGTCCCGGCGGCCGACTCATTGGAGATAAACGAGAGATTGTGGACGAGCAGACTGGCGATCAGGACGATGACCGACAATCCGCATATAGCTAGTACAGTCATCGCCAGGGAGTGCCTCTCAAAGCGGATCGCTCCCCAAAAAAAGGCGGCGTGCCCTGCGAGATACGCGAGCGGAAGGTCTTTTCCACCCACAGGTAGAAGCGTCCATCCAATGGGATCGAGATCTTCCGGTTGTCCGTTGACCGTGAAGTACCAGTTCGGGTGTGTATTCGATAAATAGTCGGCCTGGTGTAAGAGCGATGCGATCAGCATGACGCCGAGTGGATATACGACACCGGTGAGCAACCATCTTGCGGCTGCTTTTTCGGTCGAGGAGGCGGGCAGCATCAGGGTTGCTGGCGCTGATAATCGATCATGGTAATCGTTGAAGATTCCCGACGTATGGATCCATCCGGTAAAGAGAGCGAGGAAGTAGAGGGTAATGGAAGCAACAGAATGACCGCCCAGAAGGATGCCGAAGAAAAGGTAGGCGCACGTCCAGCATGCCAGGGTGATGAGGATGCGCTGGTGGTTCATCCATATGATCTGACGCCCAAGTAAATAGACGCGGCGCCAGTCGAAAGAGTCATTGAGGTAAGACATAGTCAGGGGTGCGGCTGAAGATGGCTTTGAGGCGATTGGGATCGGCCATGGCGGCCTGGAAAAGCATTTCGAGATCGAGCGCCGATTCCGGTTCCTGAGTACGCTCCTTTAGTACCGAGTAGCCGCCGACGGCCCGCTCGGAATAGAGGACCTGGCTGGGGTCACCGGGATCGGACAGTTTGCCGAAGAAGAGGCGGTTGGTCAGTTCATTGACCGGTTGATTCAGCACAATGCTGCCGCCATGCAGGATGGTAATGGAATCGACGAGCGCTTCGATTTCATGGACCTGATGCGTTGAGATAATGATCGTTCGTTCCTCATGCATGGCTCTCGCGAGAAGACTGCGCAGATGTTTGCGCGCCGGGATGTCGAGGCCATTGGCTGGCTCGTCGAGCAAGAGCAAGTGGCAACCGGCGGCAATTGCAAAAGCAAGCATTGCCTTCCGCGCTTCGCCGAGAGACATGGAACTGAGCAGGGTATTGCTCGGAATGAAGAATTCCTCTGCGACGCGCTGGTATTCACCGTGATCGAAGCCGGGATAAAAAGGAGCCACATGCCGCACATAGCCGTCCATACGGACGGGCGGGAGCGACAGGACTTCGGGCAGAAAGAAAACCTGCTGGAGAAACTCCGGGTCGCGTCTGCCTGGCTGATGCCCCAGGACCTGGATTTGTCCAGTACCCGGAAATCGAAGTCCCGCGACGATCTTCATTAACGTCGTCTTGCCGGCGCCGTTCCTGCCGAGCAATCCGCAGACTGCGCCCGAAGGCACCTCCCAGTTGAGGTTCCGAAAGAGCGGCGGCTGAGCATATGCAAAACCGATCTGATCCAGGGAAATCATGCAGCGAGTTGGTGTGTATTAGTGTTTTAATACACCGCTGTGTGGCGTCAACTCGAAATATTGCGAGTGGACCTCAATCCTGCAGAGGCGGGCGATCCAGCAGTACGGAGAGCATCTTTTCGTGACGATTCAGGAAATCCCGCGTGACTTGGAAGTGCTCCGTTTCCTCGTATTTCCGTTCGCGGATTCCATCTTCACTGAGTTCGTAGATGACCGCATCCGGGTAGGCCATGAGAATGGGCGAGTGCGTGGCGATGACGAGTTGCGAGCCTTCGTGCACGAGATTGTCGATCAAGGTGAGCGCGCTCATTTGCCGTTGAGGCGAGAGGGCGGCTTCCGGCTCGTCAAAGATATAAAATCCGTCGCCCTGCAGCCGCGTTGCCATAACGGAAAAGAATGATTGGCCGTGTGACTGCTCGTGGAGACTGCGATCTCCGTACCAGGGCGTTGCTCCGACCTCGTCGACATAGGTCGCGACGTTATAGAAACTTTCGGCGCGAAGGAAAAAGTGTTCGCTCGGATAGCGGGGTTCCTTTTCGAGCACGAGATGTTCGTGGAGATTCGAATGCGATGCGCGTGTGGCGAAAGAGAAGTTCCGGGTTCCACCTTCCGCATTTAGGCCGTACCGCACGGCAAGAGCTTCGACGAGAGTCGATTTTCCCGTCCCGTTTTCACCGATGAGAAATGTGACCGCCGGATGCAACTTGAGCCGCTCCAGACTGCGAATCGCGGGAATTGAAAACGGATAGTTATCGAAGCTGGGGACGTCCTCCCGCCGGAGACGCAACGCCCGAATGAAACCGCGAGCACGGGATGGCATGCGGCGAGGATGCATACAAATGGCCGAAAATAAAAGCGGTTCCCAAACGATCCGGGCGAGCCAGCTCGATCAGGCTTTCGCCAAAGTGAAGCGTTCTGAACCAAGCTGTCTCAATTTGGTGATTTGGTCCTCCTTCTCGGCGTGGAGAAAGGCGGTTAGATTTTCACCAAATTGCCTGCCGCATTCCCGGCGGAGAAAGGGGATATCTCACTATTGGGCGTTCGACGCACACGCGGCAATACCTTCTCCTTCTTTGCGTCGCTTTGCGCCTTTAGCGGTCTTTGCGTTAAATAACCCCCCGCGATATCCACCCACCGGCGACCTACATCTCACGCGCCCACTCGGGCCGCTTCTCAAGGTGGTAAAGCATCTCGCCCGCTTTGGGAACGAGCAGGACGCCCTCGTCTTCGCGATTCGCGTAGTCGGCGGGATTGATTGTCGCTGGGTCGCGGTAACCAAGATTGATCTCCTCGCAGACTTCCCGTGGAATACCGGTGGCCAGCGTTACTTGCACACGGCATTTCTCGACGCCGTTTTCATAAGTGCCGATCCCGCGCACGTGTGTGGAGTGGGCGATTGTGCCCCATGGGTAATGTTTGAATTTATCCCACTGCTTGAGGAAGTAATCCCGGCAATGATAACCGACCTCGCGAATGAGGTGCCCGTGGGTCAGGGAGATCTCGTGAATATGCGGCGCGTAGATGATCAACTCGCCGCCATCGGCCACTACCGGTTCGAGTTTATACATGCACTTTCCACCGACCCAGAGCTCGTCATACATCTTGGGTGCGCAAGACAGCACTGTATGGAAAGGATGCGGCTTGTAAGTGATGTGGAGCTTTTTCGAGAGTTCGCTGGCTTCATCCCACGCACCTTCCGGAGCTCCGATGAAGAGCCCGGCCAACTCTGCTTTTTCCACCACCATGCAGAAGCAAAGTTTCGGAATCGGGACCATTGCTCCAGCGCGATCCACCACGCGGCGGACGGGAGTCCATTTGTTGCCGATGATCATCGGATTCGTCACCACCGCGCCCAGCCAGTGGAAGAAATTCAGTACATCCGGCCCACCCACGCCGGGAAAGAGGTATTTGTTTCCGCCAGAGAATCCCACGACCTCATGGGGGAAAACGGGGCCGATGATGATGATCTGGTCGTAGTCGAAGAGCCGGGCATTGACCGTCACCTCGACGTCCATTTCCAGCAAACCGCCGGTCAATTCGCGGGTATCTTCACGGGTGAGATCTCCGACCTTGCGCAGGGCGGCCGGATTATCCCACTCGTGATTGTAAAAGCCGACGTTGCCGAATTTGCCGCGGCGTTCATCGAGAGACATTTCCAGCCGTTCGCAGATCGCTTCTTCGCTCATTGGCTGATGGGTGCCCAAGGCGATCATGATATCGAGCGAAGCCGTGGCGCCCCCGATCTGCTCGTGCAGAGCCTTGAAAACCATCCCCAGCGGGCAGGTGCGTGTGGCGTCTGGAACGATGACGATCACCCGTTTGCCTTTGTAGTCCTTGGCAGGGCAGGCTTGAGCGACAAGTGAGCGAACCTCATCCGCGGAGACGGAGACACCTTCGGCAGCGATGCTGGAGAGAACAGATGGCATGTTGACGCGAAACACTAATCGCGGAAATGGCCCAAGCGCAACCTGGAGGAGCGGAGGGATTTGGAAGACCCGTAAACATACCGGGCCCAGCAGGCTCCGGTTCCGCGGCCAATTACCGCGGAGATCAGCGCTGTCTAATGCGTTACCGCGTAGTAGAGAACATTTAAGCCAAGGGCTGTGGAATCCGCCGGCTCATACCCGGCGGCATACGGCGCAATCGCCCGCTCCCAGCCCGCGCTCAGATCATTCGGCGTATAGATCACCGCCAGCGTTCCGTTCAAATCGATGCCGTACATTTCCGGAGCCATGTCGATCTGATTGCCCTTCCGCGCTGCCAACGCCGGACGCGCCTTCACCGTCGACACATCCTTGGGCAAGCGGAACAGTTCGTGATTCGCCGGAAGCGGCTGCAATTGCTTGCCCGGCAACACTTGCGCGATCTCCTGCCGGAATGAGGTATCGAAGGACTTGCGGCCCTCTCCCGCTTCCACG
>Ga0105240_10000069_pt1 | contig 205335 bp, 145 predicted proteins | sample KBSC54metaG_FD_80426 | JGI IMG/M metagenome (GOLD analysis project Ga0105240, IMG submission 80426) | Corn rhizosphere microbial communities from Kellogg Biological Station, Michigan, USA - KBS C5-4 metaG | ecosystem: Host-associated > Plants > Roots > Rhizosphere > Soil | place: Michigan...
AGGAGGGGTTTGGGGAACCGTGGTTCCCCATCCAACTCTCGCTCAAAAGCCTGTTCCAAAATTAATGAAAACCAGTCCTTGCAGACACGGTATCTGATATGGGGTCGCGCCGTTGGCGCTGAAGCTCCCTCCTTCGCAAAAAGCCCTTGGAAATCGGCGTTTCGGAATCACGCGAAAAGGCTCATCCGAACGTCGCAGCTTCGTCCGCTACGATATCCCCCAAAATCCACCCATTCCCTTTCTCGCGCCTTTCGTGTATTCCGTGAACCCTTTCCCAGGTCCCCTTCTTCCCATGAGAAATCTCCTCCTCACCGCTGCCGCCCTGTTCATTGCACTTACGCCTCTGGCTCGTGGTCACGATGCACGCTCTGCTGAAGAGATGGCGCAGGCGGCCAAAAACTTTCTCGCGGATCTGACACCCGAACAGAAAGAGAAAGCGCAATTCCAATTCACGGATGACGAGCGTCGCAATTGGCATTTCATCCCGCGAGCCCGGAAAGGATTGCCAGTGAAGGAAATGACCCAACCGCAACGGCTTCTCGCGCAGGCATTGCTCGCCAGTGGTTTGAGCAGCCGCGGCTATGAAAAAGCGGTCACCATCATGAGCCTCGAAGAGGTCCTCGCCGAATTGGAGAAAGGCAAAACCGGAACACCATTGCGCGACCCGGAGAACTATTACTTTTCCATCTTCGGAGATCCCGCAGCCAAAGGCCCGTGGGGCTGGCGCGTGGAAGGACATCATCTCTCTTTGAACTTTGCCAACGCCGGCGACGAAGTGATCTCCATGACTCCGTCCTTCTTCGGCTCGAACCCCGGCGAGGTCCGCGAAGGACCGCGCGCCGGCCTTCGCCTGCTCGCCCCCGAGGAAGATCTCGCCCGCCAACTTGTGAAATCGCTTTCGGACGATCAACGGAAAGTCGCAATCATCATGGCCGAAGCGCCCAAGGACATCATCAATGTCCCCGGCCGCAACGAGCGGACGAATCCCGATGGCCTTGCCCAAGACAAGATGACGCCGGAACAGACGGCGACGCTGGTCAGTCTCATCAAGACCTACCTTGGGCGTCATCGGGTCGATCTGGCACACGACGATTGGGAGAAAATCGAAAAGACGGGCCTGGATAAGATCCACTTCGCCTGGGCGGGCGGCACCGAACCCGGTCAACCCCACTACTATCGCGTCCAAGGCCCGGGCTTCGTGCTCGAGTACGACAATACGCAGAACAACGCGAATCACATCCACAGCGTCTGGCGCGACTTCAACAATGACTTCGGCGGCGACGTGCTAAAGGCGCATTACGAGGAGGCGCACTCAGCGGGAGGAAACTAGCGAACGGGCGAAGGCGGTCCGAGATTCAGCCGGTAGATGCAATTTTGCGTGGTCCCGTAGAGATTGCCGTCGGGTCCTTTGACTAAACTGGAGAGAGGCCGGCCGTCGCAATCTCGGAAGCTTACGAGGATGGTTGCCTGACCAGCGGCCGTGACTTTGAAGATGGCCCCGCATCGATCACTTCCACCCTCGGTCGCCACCCCGTAAAAACTCCCATCTGAGCCAAGAACGAGACCACCCGTGAGACCCGTTATCCCAGCGAGATGGACCAGCGTGGAAAGTGCGCCGGAGGGAGGAAGTCTAAAGACGGTCCCCGAACCTTCTCTTCCGTCGCCCTCGGTCACTCCATAGAAGTTTCCATCCGTGCCCTCGATCAGGGCGCCATTGGGATATCCTCCGTCGGCGTCCCGGTTGAAATTGTAGACAGTCTTGAACTCGCCTGCGGACGTGATCCGGAAGGCAGTGCCGCCGTTGTCTCCGCTGCTGCCGCCATTGACTGTAACACCATAGAAGCTCCCATCTCCGGTTTGCACCAAAGGGGCTTCGATGAGCCCACCGTTTTTCCCGTTGAAAGTGACCAGTGTGGTAAGTTCGCCCGCGGGCGTCACTTTGAAGACCGTGCCCTCCCCACCACTGCCGCCTTCCGAGGTCGTCCCGTAAAGGTTTTCATCGCGGCCTTGCAATAACGCGGCGAGCGGGTTCGCTCCGTTTGCGCCGGTAAATGTGGCCAGCGTCGTGAGCTGGCCCGCGGGCGTGATCTTGAAAACGGTTCCGCAGTCGTTGCTGCCACCGTTGGCAGTCGTGCCGTAAAAGTCTCCGGCACGGCATTCCACCAGCGGAGCCACGGGAGTCGAATTGTCGCGGCCATTGAAGCTGTAGAGTGTGGTCAATGCGCCGGCGGGCGAGACCTTATAGATCGCTCCATGTTTGTGGTTTCCGCTCTCTGGGCATGGCCCATAGAAATTCCCGTCGCGCCCTGGAGTTAGCTGGGACGGGAAATCGCCGCCCTCGAAATTGTTCAGCGTAGTTAGTTCACCTGCTGGGGTCATTTTAAAAATGGTGCCAGCTCCGAGCCAGGCGAGTCCATCGCCGCCACCGTTTGTCGTGCCATAGAAATTACCGTCGGCTCCTTGAGTCAATTCCGCTTCGGGATCCGCTCCATTGCTGATTCCGGCAAAGTTCACCAAAGTGGTGAATTCCCCGCCTGGCGTCATTCGGAAGATCGTGCCGCCACCGCCGCTTCCGCCTTCGCTGGTAGAGCCGTAAAAGTTCCCATCCAAGCCGCGGATCAATCCGGCCGCGGGCTTCTTTTCACCCGTCGCTTTGAAGGAGAGAAGCGTGGTCAGCTCTCCCGTGGGCGCGATCTTGTAGACCGTGCCGGCGTCATCGCTGCCTCCCGCGCTCGTCGCGCCGTACAGGCTGCCATCTTTCGTTTGCAGGAGTCTTCCGCAAGGATCCTTTCCACCGAGATCGCGGAATTCAACGAGAGTGGTGAGGGTGCCGCCGGGCGTGATCTTAAAGACCGTTCCGGCATTCTCGCGGCCCCCGGTTCGCGTGGAGCCATAGAAGTTCCCGTCGCTGCCTTCGAGCAGGGGCGCGTGTGGGTCGTCCCCATCGGCTCCGGTGAAATTGAAGAGCGTGGTCAGCACTCCCGCGGGCGTCATTTTAAAGACGGTGCCGCAATGGCCTGAACCGCCGGAGCAAGTCGTGCCGTAGAAGTTCCCATCGCGGCTCTGCGTCAAGCCGAATTCCGGCTCGCGGCCATTCGTCCCGTTGAAATGGACGAGCGTGGTGAGGGCTCCGGCGGGTGTCATTTTGAAGATGGTGCCTTTGTCCTCGGCACCGCCCGACCCGGTCGTGCCGTAGAAGCTGCCATCGGATCCCTCCAACAACGCGCCATGCGGGCCGTCGCCATTGCTTCCAGAGAAACAGACGAGCGTAGTGAGCTGGCCCGCCGGAGTGATCTCATAGATCGTGCCGCGGCCCCCACGACCGATCGGTGTGGTTCCGTAGAAATTGCCGCTTTTGCCTTGGACCAGACTGCTCGCGGGATTCCAGCCGGTGGTGTCGCGATGGATGATTTCGAGCGTCTGAGCGCGGAGCGTGGAGGGAATTACCACGAGAACCCAGACGAGCAACGTGCGAAGCAAGGGTGAGCAATACGAGTAAGGCTCCGGCTGCATCGGAGCCTTATCCCGCGCCCCTTCCCATGACGCAAGATCGCGGACGAAGTTTTTGACAAGGCAATCTCAATGGCTAGCCTCGGCGCCCCTATGAAAAAGGTTATCGCCACTTCGGAAGCTCCCGCCGCCGTCGGTCCGTATTCTCAAGCCATCGCGTTGGGCAATATGCTCTTCTGCGCCGGCCAGATTCCCCTTGATCCCCAGACCGGCGATCTCGTCGCGGGAGGTGTTGAAGAGCAGACCACACGCGTGTGCGAAAATATCGCCGCCGTCCTGAAGGCGAACGGCATGAATTTCACGAACGTGGTGAAGTCCACCGTCTTTCTGACCGATCTCGCCAACTTCTCGGCGATGAACGGCGTTTACGCCAAGTACTTCCAGGAACCATTCCCGGCCCGATCCACGATTCAGGTCGCGGGACTTCCGCGCGGTTCGCAAGTCGAGATCGAAGTGATCGCCGCTCAGTAGTCCTTTTTCGGCTTCGTCAGCGAAAGCCGCCCAGCGACTTCTCTGGGCGGCCACTCTTCCGAAGTCTTCCGGTTCCCTCCTCCGCTCAAAACCACGTCCGATGAACGACATCCTCGACCTTTTCCGCCAAACTGGAGCCCTGCTCGAAGGCCACTTCGTCCTTCGCTCCGGCCTGCACAGCCGGCAGTTTTTTCAATGCGCCCTGCTTCTGCGGCATACGACGATTGCCGCCGACGTCTGCGCAAGGCTCGCGGAGAAATTGAAGGACATCGCCGCGGACGAGGTGATTTCTCCAGCCATGGGCGGGCTCTTTGTCGGTCACGAAGTGGGCCGCAACCTCAGGCTGCCCCATATTTTCGTGGAGAAGGAAGAGGGCAAACTGGTTTTGCGCCGGGGTTTCCAGATTCCCGCCGGCCGGCGGTTCATCGTCGTGGAAGACGTGGTCACCCGCGGTGGACGGGTCCAGGAAACGATCGATATCGTTCGCCAGCACGGCGGCGTGGTCGCAGCCGTTGCGGCCCTGGTGGATCGAAGCGGCGGCCAGCTCCCGGATTTCGGCTGCCCGTTCATCAGCCTCGTGCAAATGAACGTGGAAACCTTTGAGCCAGGCAAGCTTCCGCCCGACCTCGCCGGCACTCAGGCCACCAAGCCTGGCTCCAAATAACGGCTAAAACCGAACGGAGTCCCCCTCCCAACAGTCTAAAAACTCCCTTCCTCCCGCGCTTGCGCACTACCGGCTCCGGCCTTACATCGTTACTCCCTACTCCAACTCAACATGATTAACTGGTTAATAAAGAAGGTTATCGGATCGAAGAACGCCCGGCTCGTAAAGAGCATGCGTACGGTTGTGGATCAGATCAACCAGACCGAGACGGAGTACCAGAAGCTGACGGACGACGAATTGCGCGCCAAGACAGCGAAGTGGAAGGAGATGCTTTCCGCGATCGAAGATCGCAATGAACAGCAGGTGCGGCTGAACGAGATCCTGCCTGAAGTGTTTGCCATCGTAAAAACGACTGCGCGCCGGCTCACCGAGCGGAAGCATTCGTTTACCGTGTGCGACCAGCCCGTGATCTGGAACATGGTGCACTTCGACGTGCAGCTCATCGGCGGCATGTGCCTCCACCGTGGCATGATCTCGGAAATGGCCACCGGCGAAGGCAAAACCCTCGTCGCCACTCTCCCGCTTTTCCTCAATGCGTTGACCGGACGCGGCGCCCACCTCATCACCACGAACGATTACCTCGCCCGTCGTGACGCCGAATGGATGAGCCAGATCTACGGATTCCTCGGGCTCACCACCGGCATCATCCAGCACGACCAGTCCCCCGATGTCCGCCGTCAGCAGTACGTCTGCGATATCACCTACGGGATGAACTCGGAATTCGGGTTCGACTACCTGCGCGACAACGGCATGGCGTCGAGCAAGGAGCAACAGGTACAGCGCGGCCATCAGTTTGCCATCGTCGACGAAGTGGACTCGATCCTCATCGACGAAGCCCGTACCCCGCTCATCATCTCGGGCCCGGCGACGGTCTCCACTCATCAGTTCGACAAATTCAAGCCGCTCGTCGAGCAACTCGTCCGCAAGCAGACCATGCTCTGCAACCGCCTCTGTTCGGAAGCGGATGAGATGTGGAAGCAAGGCAAGCCGGAGGAATTCGGCCGCATGCTCTTCAAGGTGAAGCTCGGCCAGCCGCGTAATAAAGGCCTGATGCGCGCCCAGGAAGAGCCCGACAAGCGCCGGGCGATCGACAAGGCTGAACTGAGCTTCTACACCGACTCCCGTAAAGAGGAATTGTTCGCCCTCAAGGAGGAGCTCTTCTTCACTATGGACGAGCGAGCCCATGAGTCCGACCTCAGTGAACAGGGCCGCGAATTCATGAGTCCGGGCGACCCGAATGCCTTCGTGCTCCCGGATCTCATTACCCAATTCGCCGAGATCGATCAAAATCCGAACCTCACGCCGCAGCAGAAGGTTGAGGAGAAATCGAGCCGCCAGGCCCACATGGATCAGCAGAGCGAGCGGATTCATAACATCTCGCAACTCCTCCGTGCCTACTGCTTGTTCGAGAAGGACGTGAACTATGTCGTCGAAGACGGCAAAGTCCTCATCGTCGATGAGTTCACCGGGCGCAAGATGCCGGGCCGCCGCTGGAGCGATGGTCTGCACGGCGCGGTGGAAGCGAAGGAAGGCGTCACAATCGACAAGGAGACTCAGACGCTCGCGACCATCACCATTCAGAATTACTTCCGTCTTTATTTCAAACTGGCGGGCATGACTGGTACTGCCGAAACGGAGGCAAACGAGTTCAGCGACGTTTACAAGCTGGACGTGGCGGTAATTCCCACCAATCGCCCCGTCATCCGCAAGGATCTGAACGACCTCATCTACAAGACCCGTCGCGAAAAGCTCAAGGCGGTGGTGGAAGAGATCAAATCGGCCCACGCGAAGAAGCAGCCGGTGCTCGTGGGTACCGTGAGCGTCGAGCAGAGCGAAGTGCTCTCGCGCATGCTTTCACGTGAAAAGATTCCGCACGCCGTGCTGAATGCGAAGTATCACATGCAGGAAGCTGAGATCGTCGCACGGGCCGGCCAGCCTGGAGCCGTGACCATTTCCACCAACATGGCAGGCCGCGGTACGGACATCAAACTCGGCCAATCGGTGGCGGATCTCGGCGGCCTCTACGTCATCGGCACCGAGCGTCACGAGTCCCGTCGTATCGACCGCCAGTTGCGCGGCCGGTGCGCCCGCCAGGGCGATCCTGGGCATTCCCGCTTCTTCGTTTCTTTCGAAGACGATCTCATGCGGAATTTCGGCGCGGCCGATCGCATGACCCGCATGATGGAGCGCTTCGGCCTGCAGGAAGGCGAATCGCTCGAGCATCCGTGGCTGAACAAATCCGTCGAAACCGCGCAGAAGCGCGTAGAGCAGCGGAACTATCTCGCCCGGAAACGCTCGCTGGAGTTCGACGACGTGATGAACAAGCAGCGCGAGGTCATCTACGGCTGGCGCAACGAGGCAATCAACGCCAATGAAGTGCGGCCGATGATCTACGAGGTCATCGACGAAGCGATTCCAGAAAAGGTTATTTCCTATCTCCCGCCGGATGACGAAAAGGACTACGACGCCTTGCTGAGCTGGGTAAACGGTACCTTCCCGCTCGGCTTGAATAAGGAATCCGCGGCATTCGAAGGAAAGAACGCCGATGAGGTAAGCAATTTCCTCATCGAGAAGATCAAGAAGAGCTACGAACTGAAGTGTGCGCACGAAGAGCCGGATGCCCTCCGTTTCCTCGAGCGGCACATCATGCTCAACGCCATTGATCGGCTCTGGCAGGAACACCTGTACGGCATGGATGCGTTGCGCGAAGCGGTGTACCTGCGCGCGTACGGACAAAAGGACCCGCTCATCGAGTTCAAGAACGAAGCCTACGACATGTTCACCGAGCTGATGGGGAACATCAAAGGCGAGATCCTGCACAACCTATTCCGTTCCACGTCGAATCTCCTGGCGTTTGAGCAGTTCCTTTCGAGCCTGCCGCAATTCCTCACTGCACCAGACGAAACCGGTGGCCAGCAGACGAATGAGACGGTCCGCAATGACCGGGAGCAGAAGCGGCCAACCGCTCCTTCTGCGATCAATGAGGAAGCCGAGCCAGCCCCCAGCCTCGACGAAGCGCTTCACTCCCGCGCCGCACAGGCGCCGCGGGTACCAGACAAAGTCGGACGAAATGATCCCTGTCCGTGCGGCAGCGGGAAGAAGTTCAAGAACTGCTGCGGTAAAGGCGCGTAATCGCCCTTGGGCGTTTGCCGGTAACCTGATCGCCGCTAATCACGTGCTTACTATCATGGAGTGCAATTGCGCTCCATGAGGTATGCACTTGGAATAACTACCAACGGGGTTATATCGGCGGACGATGTGGCCTGGATGGACGCAATGGACGCGGTAGATGTGTGAACGTCTCGATGGCGGGCAGCTTTCCTTCGTGAGATCAAGCCCTCATTGCGACAGGCAGGCGCCGCAATAAACCATCACTCAGCGAGCGGATTCGGATTCACCTGACTCCACTTAACCTCGACCACATTCGTACGAGAGTAGATCAGAACCCGTCGTCCTGCCCCGCTGGTAAACCCGTACGAGATCTTCGCTCTTAGATCCTGAGAGCCACTGCCAACAGAGCCCGCGGGCGGCTCCGCCACAAAATCGAATTCAACCACCGTCGAATCGGAGGAAGGTCGAGCCACCAGTTGAGGATTGGTCCAGCCTGAACCTGTAACCGTCGCGTGCGCGACGATACTTCCGTAAACAGAGGGTGGAAACGAGTTTGTTGAAACCAAATCCTCCAACGGGAAGAAGGCGGAGGTTACCACATCCACGCGTTGCGCGTTTGGTGTGGGTGGCGGCGCTGTTGGACTGGCAGTCAAATCCGTGGTCGAGAAAGATCCCCACGCCACCGTGATCCCCGTATCGGCAACCAGCGCTGGTGTCGGATCGTCGCCCAAGGCGGCCAGCACCATTACGCGATAGCTCCCCGGAATCGCCTCGATTTGAAAGCGTCCGTTGGCATCAGTCGTCGCACTAGAGGGAGAAGGAAGTTCGACGCCGATGGGCAGCCTTGTGGCAGGCTGCAAGACAACCAACTGTACCGAGGCGCCGGACAATGGCGTTCCATCGCTAAGCACGACTTGTCCATTTACGCCCGTATCGGACCGGAGCGCCGCAGCAACCAGGCGACCGGGTACCACAATGTCCTGGCTGCTATAGTTTTTAGCGGTCACTGTGACATTGCTTGGAAACGCAACAGAAGGCGCTGGCGGCGGCGGATTACTGATAGCATAAACACTAAAATTTCCCGGTGGTGTCGCTACCTGATAATGCCCCGAGTTGTCGGTCGGTCCCGTCCAGGAGAACGGCGGGTGATCGTAGGTTTTATTGGCGTCGCGAAGCTCAGTGATGGTTACCGTGGCCGGCACGCCGGTCAGCGGGGAGTCGGCAGGCGCCGCCTCACCTGTGCCATCGTAATACCGGTCCGGACCGCGCGAGACCTGGCCGCGAATCCCCGTATTGACGGGCTGACTCAGCCAGACAATCTCCAGCCCAGCCTCGGCATCGACTGCGGGGGTACCGGCGATCGAAGCTCGCACGGTATAATGACCCGCAGGCAGCCATTGGCCGGCGAGTTTTAGCGGAATGGTCGCGGTGCGACGCCAATTGCCATGCCGCTTGAGGGACAATGGCGTCACCACCTGCGCGACAACATCGGGTGCCTCGGATTGCCAGAGTTGGGTGCCATCCGGGCCCAACAGGAAAAACTTAAACCGTTGCGCCGCGGATGCCGGATCGGGAAAGGAGAAATCGATATTCGCGTCACTCAGATTCGCCACGGACGCGCCGGCGGTAAATTGCTCCCTGGGGTTTACCTGGCCATCTGCCGGGATCACAAACCGATAAACACTCGTGGTCAAAGAGACCTGCATCCCGCCGGCATGGATCACACCGGGGATGGAAATAACTGCCGCAACCAGAAGGGCCAGAAGCCGAAGGGGAGCTTTCACGGGCGCGGATCATGCGGAATTTATTATCACCCGGCAAGAAAAATTCGGCGTCTTTCTACGTTTGTTATAGGCATTTCCCTTAAACACCGTTATTCCCCGGCCAGATAAACGTTCTCGCTTTGGTCATTCCCTCCCCCACTTCCATAGCGCCCGGATTTCGAAACGCGCTTCCAGATCTTTTTTCGCTACGCCGTATTGGCCATTAGCCGATTCACCGCCGCTTCGAGCCGGTTCCAATCCACTGGCTTGGTAAGGTGAATCGCGAATCCGGCTTCGAGACTGGCTTTGATGTCCTCCTCCATCCCGTAACCGCTCAGGGCAATTCCGCGCATGCCGCGCGTCGCCCGGAGTTGCCGCATGAGTTCGGAACCAGTGGAATCCGGCAAGCCAAGGTCGCTCACGAGAAGATCGAAGTGACCGTCTTCCGCGAACTTCAAAGCCTGCGCGACTGTTCCAGCCGCCCGCACCTCATGCCCCGCCCGGGCGAGCAACCGCGTCAAGACATTGCGCGTGGGCTCGTGATCTTCAGCGAGGAGGATTTTCAAGTGCCGAGCCCGTCCGGACGAGTTCGGCAGAGCCACGAGATCCGGAGTCGCTCTCGCCACGCACGTCGCAAGATCCAGCGTAAATGCAGCTCCCCGGTCGCGGCCCTCGCTGGCGGCGCTGAGGACGCCGCCATGCATCTCCGTGATCGCCTTGCTGATGGCTAATCCCAGCCCCAGGCCGCCGAATTTCCGGGTAATCGCCGTGCCTCCTTGTTCAAATGCATCGAACAAACGCGGCAAGACGTCGGCATCAATGCCAATACCACTATCCGTCACCGTGATCTCGATCCTGTCTGGCGCACGATTGCGTGTTTCAATGGCGATGCTGCCATTTTCCGGAGTGAACTTGATGGCGTTGTTAATGAGGTTCCAGAAGACCTGCTGCACGCGGGCCGGATCACAACAGACGTGATGATTCCGGGCGCTTGCCTGGTAAGTGATCACCAGTGTCTTCGGTACCACATCCGGTTCGCAGCACATGTGGATCGTGTGCTCGAGCAGTTCGTGAACATCCGCCACTTCCTGGTGCAGGACGAGTTTGCCCCGCGTCACCCGGGTCAGATCGAGCAGATCATCGATGAGGCGGGCTTCCAATTCCACATTCCGGTAAATGAGCCCGAGATCTCGCTGAAATAAGGGCGGAAGCGCCGGGTCCTGGCGCATCGCCGCGACGGTCATCAGAACCGGCGTGAGCGGCGTGCGCAATTCGTGGCTGAGCGCCGCGAGGAAATGATCCTTCGCCTGGTTCGCCTCGATTGCTTCCTGCCGGGCGCGCAGCAATTCAATCTCCGCCTGTTTCCGGTCGGTGATGTCGATCGTAATCCCATCGAAACGAAACGGCTGTCCGTCCGGCCTGTAGAAGGCGCGGCCGATCGCGTGAATCCAGCGGTGGGATCCATCTTCATGCACCGCGCGGTAGACAATGTCGTAAGTCGACCGGTCACTGATCGAGCGCTCGATCGCCTCCCGCGTGCGCAGCCGGTCTTCAGGATGCAGCAGAGTGTAAAAGCGATCCATACTCACCTCTTCCTCCGGCTTAATCCCAAAGTGCCGTTTGCAGTTCACGTCCCAGATCACCTTGTCGAAAGGGAGATCGCAGTACCACGTCCCGAGGTAAGACGTATCGAGCGCAAGATGAAGCCGACGCTCGCTTTCCTCAAGAACGGATTCGATCTTCTTTTGCGCGGTGATCTCGATGGCAAAGAACGCGATGCCGCTTTCGGAGGGATAAATCCGGATGGCAAACCACCGATCCCAAAGCCGATTGAGCCACTCGAAATCGACACTCACCCGCTCCACCATCACCCGCCTGAGATTGCTCTCGAGCTCCGTGCCATGAATGCTCGGGAACAATTCCCAGATGGCGCGTCCGAGCATCTGGACGGGACTCATTCCGCATAGCCGGCAGGCGTGATCATTGACATAGGTGAACCGCCACGCCGCATCCAGGGTCGCAAATGCGTCCTGAATGCTGGTGAGAATCTGGTTGTGCTGGCTCAACAAGTCACCCACCTGTTGCTGACGCCGAGCCGAACGCAGTGCACTCTTCGCCGCCAATATGAGCATCACGGGATTGATCGGCCGAGCAACCGGCAGGACGTTGCAATGGCCGGCCAGCGCGGCCAGTGGCCGATACTCTTCCATTGTCATCCCGCCATTTGCCTCCAGGACGATTACGGGTGAATCGGACCACTGCGGCCTCCCGTTCACGATGTAGAGAAGCTGTGAACGCAGATGCGGCGTGAGCAATTCCTCCTCGATCAATGCGGCTCCACCCGACCCGGCAATGGCATCCAGAAACGCTTCGGAATCGCCGCACAGGTAGAGCGCGATCCGCACCTCCGCGAGGATCCTGGCAATCGCCTCCTGCTCTCCCTCATCCGAAAGGAAGGCGTAAATCTTCGGAGCACTCTGGTGGCGGTCAGATGGATCCATCCCGAGTTTCACCGGCCCCCAAGCAATGCTCGGGAGATCGACGTCAAGATTGCGCGGCACATGGCTCGGCGGAAAGTATGGCATAGGTCCGGCGTATCTCCAGTCTCTCCTTTTTTTGCCGGAGGTTCGGCTCAATCGGCAAATTTCCAAAAAAAGAGCCGCGCATAACCATAGGCAATTGCCTCCCCGATTACCGACCGAAAACCTTCGCTGGATTTCCACCAACTCGACGACTCGTAATCATCCGGCGACATGGCGATGATTCCGATCCGCGCTGTATTCCCAAACGCCCGCCGGTAAAGCAACCAGGTACGGCGCGAGTGCGGCCCCGAGGAAAGCACGGTCACCTTGAGTGCAACCCCACCGTGAGCCAGCATCCATTTTTTTGTCTCCAGAGCGGAGGTAAACGTACGATCCTTCCGGACCTCCGGAGCCGGCACGGGTTGAACTGGAACACGCCCCTGACTCAGACGATCGATTACCGCAGCGGAGAGATTCGCCATCGACTTGTAATCGGAAAAAACCGTCCCAGGCGGGATTGGCCCGCCCGTGACGTACAAAGAATCGTAGTGATGCCGATCATATTCGGCGATTGCCTGGGCCATCATCCGATCATCCCCCCACCCTTCCACCACCAGGGCCCCTCCTTCAAAGGGAGCATTCGGCGCGAGAAACCAGTAGAGGTACCGCACGACAAGGATCGTTGCGATCAAGCCACTGGCACACAGCACGATCCATCCTCGCAAGGTCGGAACAAGAAAGCGCCTGCGGACCAGCAGTCTCACGCCCACTCCTCTGGACGGGGCAGATTTGGAGTCGAACTTGAACAAGCAGAGTGTCGGTGGATGGCGCGGAATTCAGGCATTGCTCCGGTAAGAAGCTGGAGAATGTCATTCGTTTCCCCAAAAACACGCTCAAAAGCCGCCTCATTGCTTCGGCAGGGAAAGACCTACGTATTCTACCCATTTGCCGGGCAACTAAAACACGTAGAAAGCTTTGCGGCAAATGCCCGACTTCGCACATTCGTCAAGGCTGCCACAGGTTTCCGCAAATACGAACACCGCCCGCCTCGCAGGTTCGGAATCTTCCCCCGTCAAACCGTCGAGTCAAACTTCACGCGACGCTTTAAAGGACTCTGGCGTCATCTTCACGACTGCCACCTATCTCCAGCGACCGGTTCGATGTCTGAAACAGAACCATGTCTTTTACATCAGCGTGAATGAGGATCGTCCGGCCATCGGTGAACAGATCGTCCACGACACGATTGCTTACGTCATCGTACAGGTGAATCTCATGGCGACGCTGTGGGAGATCCGCACCCGGCGCCTTTGCTGAAGCGAACTCAGCTATCCTAATTACGGCCGACCGGACACACGATTCGCCGCCTCCAAATCCCGCTTCCGGCCATGAATGAGGATGGCGGCGGCATTTTCCACTCCGTCACGGCCATCGATGGAAGCCGAGAGTGCATCGAAGGCAGCCTGAGCTGATTTCCAACGCGCCCGCGCACTGAGGAAACGGGGCATCTGCTCGTCGCGCAGACGTTCCAGTTCGATCCGCTCCACTTCCGCTTCCGCGCGGAGACCGCCGACCGTGCGCGCAGCTTGTTCCTTTAAACTCAGGATTCGGACATCGAGATTGCCAAAGGACTCCCACACCAGCGCCGCACAATCATCCGTTGGCTCACGCAGATAGGCGTCCACCGCCTTCCCGACATTCCAATCCGGGATTGGCGAAGCGGTGGTCAGCGAAGCGCCGAGGTAGGCGTGTCTCGATGAATGGGAGGATGGCTTTTCGCGCCAAAAATGGGTGAGAACGACCGCTGCTATCATGCAAATGGAACAGATCGCTCTCATGGCAGGAACATCATCGCGGGCCTGTTCGAAACTGGATGCGGGGAACTTCCCTTATTTTTCATTCAATTGTGTCTTTTCCAGAAGTGTCATGTGTCACGACACAAGTGTCGGAAACAATGACACTACACAACGGTCATTTTGCTGGCTCTCCTGAGTAAAAGTGTAATGGCATCAGCGTTGCTAATGGGATCGGCAGACAAAAACCCCGCCACCCATGCTGTACTCATTCGAAACCCACGACCACTTAGAGAATCGCCCGGAAGACTCCACGGATGAACAGCTCATGGCTGCTGTTCAGCATGGAATCCCTCAAGCACTCGACGAACTTTACCGGCGGCATTCGGCGACTTTGCGCGCTGTGATTGTTCGCGTGCTTCATAACGAACACTCCGCGGAAGACCTCTTGCAGGAAGTATTCCTGGAAGTCTGGCGGCTGGCCAATCGCTATTCACAGGACAAGGGCAAAGCCCTCGGCTGGATGATCACGCTGGCCCGTCGGCGCGCGATCGACCGCCTGCGGCGCGAACAAGCCTATTTCCGCGTCGAAGAACGCTTCCAGCGCGAGACCGAACAACAGCCCGAAGCGTGGACCCATAGCGGTCTCGACGAGGATGTGGAATCGGCCGACATGCGGAGCATCATCGCCCGGATCATGGAAACGCTGCCGCCCGCCCAAAAGGATGCGGTCGTGCTTGCCTTCTACAAGGGTATGAGCCAGCGCGAAATCGCCAGCCATACCAAGATTCCGATTGGCACGATCAAGACGCGCCTGGAACTCGGCGTCAGGAAGATCGCCCTGCGCTTGAAAGACATCATGGCAGAGTCGCCCGTGCACGCCGTGCACGCGACGAACTAGTGAGAATTTAGGATTTAGGATTTAGCAATTAGGATTTCACGCTTTGCCGAGGATCGGATGGTCCTCGGCAATTGTGTCTTTGGGGCACGCGTAAAGGCGGATTTTGAGACGGTAAAGATCGGAATAACACCCAACTCCCAACGTTAAACTCCCAACATTCAAGTGCTGCGGCATTCGCCCGAAAGGTGCCGAAATTCACGTATTCAAAAGGCTTCTTTCGTCGAACCGCGCTGAATTCACGTTTGTTGGATGTTGGGAGTTTAGCGTTGGGAGTTGGGTGTTTTTCAGGCTCTGGGCACCGGCCGCTTATTCGCATTCATCGATCACCCCTCACGCAAGTTAAACAAATCCATCTCCCACCTCGCTTTTTGCTTGCTGGACCGCCCCTCCATACGCCATCGGCGACGGTATGAGCAAAGCCGCGAAGTACTGGATGGTGAAGCAGGAACCCACCGCCTATTCCTGGGACCAATTCGTCAAAGACGGGAAGACCGCGTGGACGGGTGTCCGGAATTTTCAGGCCCGGAACAATCTCCGCGCGATGCGCAAAGGAGACCGTGTGCTCTACTATCACAGCGTGACGGGCAAGGAGGTCGTCGGCATTGCGCAGGTGGTCCGCGAAGCGTATCCGGACCCGACGGCGGAAGAGGGCGATTGGGATTGCGTCGACCTCGCTCCCGTAAAGGCCATTTCGCATCCTGTAACGCTTGAAGCGATCAAGGCCCATCCGACCCTCAAGGGCATCTCGCTCGTCCGTCAATCCCGCCTCTCCGTTCTCCCCCTCGACAAAGCGGCTTACGAAGAAATCGAACGCCTCGGGAAAAAAGCTTAAGATTCAGGATCAGGAACTAACTCGCACTCCCAAGCAGGAGCCGAGACAAATCCTAATTCCTAATTCCTAATTCCTAAATGCCCTACCCTTCCCGCACCACCACAAACGCACCGGAAACGCCGGTCGTGGTGTTCGATGGGGATTGCGGATTTTGCAAATTTTGGGTCGAACGCTGTAAGGCAGTAACGAAAGAACGTTTTCGTTACGAGCCTTCCCAGACGGAAGCAGCGAAGTTCCCGGATATTCCGGAGGAGGCGTTTCAAGAAGCGGTCCAATTGATCGAGCGCGATGGAGCGGTTTACTCCGGAGCCGATGCCGCATTTAAGATGTTCGAGGGCGTCCCGTGGTGGGGGCAGATTGCGCACCTGTTCGAGACCATTCCCGGTGGTCTGCCTTTCTCCCGGTGGTTCTACGGGATCGTGGCCCGCCATCGGATGTTCTTCTCCTTTTTGACGAAGCTCGTCTGGGGCCTGGATCCACGACCCTCGACCTATGTCACGAGCCGCCGGTTGTTTGCCCTCGGACTCGGCCTGGTATTCTTCTGCGCGTTCGCATCACTTGGCGTGCAGGAGCGTGGGCTTTTCGGTTCTCATGGGATCTCGCCATCCGCGGATTTTCTTCGGCAGGTCCATGAATACTTCGTCCAGGAGCATCGCGGCGCAGAGTGTTACTGGAAAGTACCGAGCGTCTTTTGGATCAATAGCAGTGATGGAGTTCTCGTCGGTGGCTGTATCGTTGGGTCTCTGCTTTCCCTGGCTCTCGCCGCGGGAGTTTGCCCGGGATTACTCACGCTGCTTTGCTGGGGACTCTATCTCTCTTACTGCAGCAGCGGCAGCCCCTTTCTGAATTTTCAGTGGGACGCGCTCCTGCTTGAAACAGCGCTGGTTGCCGCAGTCTATCTTCCGTGGCGGTTTCGGCCCAGATGGAATGAAGTCGCTCCCGCTTCGACCCTGGGCCGCTGGCTCGTTTGGTGGCTGGTCTTTCGGCAGATGTTCGAATCCGGCATCGTAAAACTGAGTTACGACGATCCGACTTGGTGGAATCTGACGGCGACGACCTATCATTATTACACCCAACCGTTACCGCTTTGGACGGCGTGGTACGTGAACCAGGCGCCGCTTTGGTATCACAAGCTGGAGGTGTGGCTCGTGTATATCATAGAGATGGGCCTGCCTTTCCTCATCGTCTTTCCGCGCCGCCTGCGACACACCGCGGCCATCGGCATGATTGCCCTGCAGGTCTTCATCATGGCGACCGGCAATTATGCCTTCTTCAATTGGCTGACCATCGCCATCTGTCTGCCGCTCTTCGACGACGTCTTTTGGGCAAATCTGCGAAGAAGAGTCACCCGCAAGGCAGCAATGCCGGCATCGCCTTCGCCCATGCCCGCAACAGGAGGACAGCGCTTCGGCCATTGGATCGTCGCGCCATTTGCTGCCGTGGCGGGTATCGTGACGCTCGGTCAGTTGCTTAATAGCTTCGAACCCAAGTGGCCCCTTTGGGGGCCATTGAAATGGTTTGCGGAAACCTCGAACCTGTCCGGTGTACGCGAAGCGATCGGGCCCTATTCCAGTTTCAATTCCTATGGACTCTTCCGAGTCATGACGACGACACGCCCGGAAATCATCGTGGAAGGAAGCAACGACGGCCAGACGTGGCTCGACTATCATTTCTGCTGGAAACCGGGAGACGTCCGCGAGCGCCCGCATCTCGTGGCTCCCCATCAACCGCGTCTGGATTGGCAGATGTGGTTTGCCGCACTCGGTTCCTATCGGCAGAACCCGTGGTTTATCGCGTTTCTCGACCGGTTACTCGATGGCTCGCCCGATGTTCTCGCATTGCTCGACGGAAACCCTTTTCCCGACAAACCGCCGCGCTATGTGCGCGCCCTTCTTTACGAATACAAGTTTACCCGCTTTGGAGACGGCTCCGCGTGGTGGCAGCGCGAGTTTCAGGGTCTGTATTGTCCGACTTTGCGTAAACGTACGGCCGACGACGGAGAGCCAGGGCGGGCGCCGGAGGAATAGGGCCTCTTTAAACAAAGACTATCTGATGGGACAAATAGGACTTATGGGAGCTGCCGCACTCCGAGCCTCCTCTTAGTTCCGATACTTCCGGATCAGCGCGACCATCACGCCTTGTATCACCAGTTCCCCCACGGGGAGCAGATCAGGATACCGGGGATTTTCCGCATGCAGATAAGGACGGCTGTTTTCGACGATGTACCGTTTCAGGGTCGCCTCGCCATCGATGAGCGCAGCCACGATATCGCGGTGACGCGGTTCGCGGTATTCCAGGATCGCGAAATCGCCGTCATTGATCGCGGCATCGATCATGGAATCGCCACGCACTTTGAGGCCGAAGACCTTCCGATCGGAGCCCAGACCCACTGTTCCCGCATCGACGGAAATCATCCCAACATTTTCCTGTTCGACGGTCTCCGCCATGCCTGCGGCGATCGAACCGTAGATCGGGATATCCACGATCGACTCGCGACGCAGATTCGCCACCACGGCCACGGCCCGGGCTTTGCCCGCGCGGCGCTGAATCACTCCTTTGCGCTCCAGCGCCCGCAGATGATTCACAGCCGCCGTCTGACTCGAAAATCCAAAGTGCTCCTGAATCTCCCGCGTCGACGGCATCACCCCGGTTTGCATTTGGGATTGCGAGATATACTCGAGCACTTCCTGCTGGCGATGGGTCAGACGATTCATGTTCACTGGAACACTAGCGCTATTTCCTATGAATTGTCCACAGGGAACATAAGATCTCTTCGACTCGGCACTGGACAGCGAACGCTGGCCCCTTCAAAACTCCGCGCGCATGAACATCCTCATCCTCGCTGCCGGCTACGCGACTCGGCTCTATCCCCTTACTCTGACTAAGGCGAAACCGCTGCTCGATGTCGCCGGCAAACCGATGTTGGAATGGGTGATCGATAATCTCGCCCCAATCGAAGGCATCGAAAAAGTGTACGTGGTAACGAACAGTAAGTTCGCGGCCGATTTCCAGGCTTGGGCGGACCACTATCACTCCGCTCATCCCAAGGTGACCTTCGAAATCATCAATGATGGTTCGACTTCCGATGCCGACAAACTTGGGGCCATCGGTGACATCAATCTCTGCATCAGCCGCGGCGATCTCGCCAATTCCGATCTCATCGTGGTCGCGGGCGATAACCTTTTCTCACAGAGTCTCGAAGACTTCGGGCGTTTCTGCCACGAGAAGAATCAGCCCGTGCTCGGCATCTACGATGTCGGAACGCTTGATCAGGCGAAGAAATATGGCGTCGTAGCCACGAGTCAGGATGGAGTCATCACGTCCTTCGAAGAGAAGCCGTCTGAGCCGAAGAGTACGCTGATCGGCATCGCGCTCTACTATTACCCGAAGGCGACCATTCCGATGTTTGCCACTTATCTTGCCGCGGGCAATAACCCCGATCAACCAGGGCGTTTCATCCAGTGGCTGTACCAACACCAGCAGGTGCAGACCTGGGAAGTGCCGGGTACGTGGTTTGATGTCGGCAGCAAGGAGACGCTCGAGGAAGCGAACAAGATCTTTACGCAGTTTGTTTAGAGGAGCGGCGCGAGCGTGCTGCTCAAGTAAAATGGGACGAATGGGACCCATAGGACTTATGAGACCTATGGGTCGCCGCAAACGCTTGCGGCTATATTCGAAAAGTGCGGTCAGCCGCACTGGCCGCGCTGGCGCAGGGCGTGATCGCATAGCACCAAAGCCGCCATGGCTTCCACCATGGGCACGGCCCGCGGCAGTACACACGGATCGTGGCGGCCTCGCGCCTGCAGGTCTGTCTCTTCGCCAGCCACAGTCACGGTCTTTTGCGATTTGAAGATCGTTGCGGTGGGCTTGAAAGCGACGCGGAAGAAGATCGTTTCACCATTGGAGATTCCGCCCTGAATACCTCCCGAACGGTTCGTCTCCGTGCGCACCCGGCCGCCTTCCATGTAAAAGAGATCGTTGTGCTCGGAACCACGCATGCGGGAGCCGGCAAAGCCGCTGCCGATCTCGAAGCCCTTGCTCGCAGGCAGCGAGAGCATCGCGCCGGCCAGTTCGGCTTCGAGTTTGTCGAAGACGGGCTCGCCAAGACCCGCAGGCACTCCACGCAGCACGCACTCGATCACGCCGCCCACTGAGTCGCCCTCAGAACGCACCTGCTTGATGAACTCGATCATCCGGTCCGCGACTGCGACATCGGGACACCGGACGATATTGGATTCGACCTGCTCAAAGGTCACTGTATCTGGATTCACCGAAGCTTCGATTTCGTGAATGGATTTCACGTAGGCCACAATCTCGACCGGATGTGGACTCATCTGGGCGAGCACCTTCTTCGCCAGCGCCGCCGCAGCGACACGGCCGATCGTTTCGCGGGCCGAAGCTCGTCCCCCACCCTGCCAATTCCGAATCCCGTATTTCGCCTGATAGGTGTAGTCGGCGTGCGACGGGCGAAAGGCTTCTTCCATTTCCCGGTACGCATCCGGTCGGGCGTCTTTGTTCATCACGGCGATGCAGATCGGCGTACCGAGGGTCTGTCCCTGGAAGACGCCGGAAAGGATCTGGCAACGATCCTCCTCGGCGCGGGGCGTGACGATTTCACTCTGGCCGGGACGACGCCGGTCGAGGTCGCGCTGGATATCGGCCTCGGAAATGGCAATGCGGGGCGGGCAGCCGTCGATGACGACGCCGACGCCACCGCCGTGGGATTCACCCCAGGTGGAAATGCGGAAAAGATGGCCGAACTGGCTGGACATACGTGAAAAAGAGCCCGGCACGGTAGCGGTACCGAGGCAGGCGGTGCAAATGATTTGAATCAAGGTCGCCCCCGGAGTGTTGACAAGCGTCACGCTTTCGACGCCTCTCGGGTCTGTGACGCGCCCTTCTCCCTCGCGCTGGCGTACCTGGCTCCAGCTCTTTCGTGCCCCGAATCTTTTCACCGTTCCAGGCGATCCACTTGCTGGATATCTGATCACCAATAACAGCTGGGTGGACTGGACATTTCCCTGTCCCATCATTGCCAGCCTGTGTTTCTACGCCGCCGGCCTGCTCATGAACGATCTCGCCGATGAAGCGGAAGATCGGCGCGATCGGCCCAATCGCCCGCTCCCCAGCGGACAAGTCAGCCGCGGAAGCGTCATCATCGTCACGGTCATCCTTTGCGTCCTGGGGATGGGAGCACTCGTCCTGACACGCGAAGCTGCGGCGATCAAAGGTGGCGCTGTGCTCCTCGGCATCATTGCCCTCTACAACTTTGTCACCAAACACTGGCCGGTCATTGGCGCGATCAATATGGGGCTGTGCCGCGGAATGAGTGTCATGCTGGGCGGTCTGGTTGGGCCGCAGTCTCCATTTGGTTTCAAGATGTCCCTTTTCCCGGCGCTTGTGATTCTGTTCTACATCGCTGCGGTGACAAATCTGGCCCGGCACGAGACAAAAGAGCGCGTTCCGGTTCTCGCACGACTCCTGCCGGTATTGGCCGGCTGGCTGGGTTGCGCCGGCTTCATCAAATTCGCGCTCAACTCTCCCGCGCTGGAAGCGGCCATCACCCTTTTTATCATCGTGATGCTGTGGCTTGCCTGGCTGGCATTCTGTTTGTTCAAGAAGCCGAAGATCCCATTACCTCCACTAATCGGCGCACACATCCGCGTCCTGCTCCCGTTGCAGGCAGCGATTTGTTTCATTGGCGACCCGTATCAAGGCGAGCCCGGGATGATCGCCGCGCTTATCCTGATCGTGGCCTGGCCCGTGAGCCGCCTCGTTTCGAAACGATTTTACGCAAGCTGAGCGTCGTTTTTGCTGCGTAAAATCGAAGCATTGTGCCTCTCGCATGAAAACCTCCCCGGTTCTGAAAGCCGCTTTCTTTTCCGTTCTCCTCGTCATCGCCGGCCCCGCCTCTGCCTGCCTTAACGGCTATGAACCAAATGAGGCAGATGTCGCCCGTTCCGAGAATCTGGTCGAACAACTGACCCAGCATCACCTTCTGGAATCATGGACCAACGTGCGCGACTGGCGTCGCTGGAAGCTGGAAAATGGATCCGCAGAAACGTCCCCGACCTATCAACTCAAAAACGATCTCGCGGTAGCCCTCCTTCACACCGGTGAAACCCAGGAAGCCATCAGGCTCCTTCAGGAAGTCGAAACTGAACATCCGGGCGCATACCAAACAGCGGCGAATCTCGGAACGGCATACGAATTGGCCGGAGACAACGCCAACGGACTGAAGTGGATCGAGGAAGGCGTCAAACGGAATCCCGATTCGCATGGCGGCTCGGAATGGATCCACGTCGCGATTTTAAAGGCTAAAATCAATAACACGAATCCGAAATGGCTACAGGAACACTCCATTCTTGGATTCGAAAACATTCTTCCCCCACCCGGCCAATTTACGCCGCTCCGAGCAACTCTGCCCTCCGATACCTTAGGCCGACCTCGAACTCTCGATCAATGCATTAAGGACGTTCGGATTCACGCCCGAGCCCAATGCCTTGGTTGGCTCGCTAATCCGCGACTACGCGAACCTGCTGCATGAAGCGGGGTGCCTCATCGCACAACTGACCGCCCTGTACCAACTCGCATTGCGTTATTTCCCCGCTGACCCCGCAATTGGCGACCAATACCGAATATCTTCCTTTATTCGAAAGCATGGTCACAAAAAATTGGGCGTTCGAGTGGCGGATGTCGTAGGAATTTTTCTCGCCGTCGGGCTTGCTGTCTGGTTCGTCGTCCGTGTCTGTTTGCCTTTCGCGCGCTTTCTTCGCGGCGGTTCTCGCAAAGAAGCGCCAGGACGAAGGTAGGCCCAAATCTTCGGGCCGGGGACTGGTCATTTCCCAAAATACTGCTTCTCTACCAAGCTCCCGACCTCTCAATGACCGTGGCCAATCCTCAAAAAAAGCTTCTCGTCGTCGATATCGCCGCTCTCGGCTGGAATCTCGTCTCTCACCTTCCGGAGTTTCAACCCGCTCAGACCGTCTTCCCCGCCGTCACCTGCACGGCCCAGGCCGCCTTCCGTACGGGCGAGTTGACCGGAAAGCACGGCATGATCGACAACGGCCTGTTTTTCCGCGATTTGCGGAAGGTTCTTTTCTGGGAACAATCATCTTCTCTCGTGGAAGGCCCGCGCATTTGGGAGGATTTCCGCAAGCTGGGTAAAAAGGTTGGCATGATGTTCTGGCAGCAGAGCATGGGCGAAGCGGTAGACTTGGTCGTCACCCCTGCTCCCATCCACAAGCATAGCGGCGGGATGATCCAGGACTGTTATACGCAGCCGGCGGAGCTTCAGGAGCGGTTGAACGATATCATTGGGCGTCCTTTCAACCTGATGAACTACTGGGGCCCGCTGGCCAATCAGCGTTCGAGCGACTGGATCGTCGATGCCATTGCCGGGGTGATGGGCACGCCGGAATTCGCTCCGGATCTCCTCCTCACTTACATCCCCCATCTCGACTACGATCTGCAGCGTTTCGGCCCGGACAGCGAACCGGCTAAGAAAGCGCTCGAAGTGCTCCTCGGCTATCTGACCCGGCTCAAGGCGGCATGCGCCGATTTCGGCTACGACTGGATCTTTGTGGGAGACTACGCCATTGAGCCGGTCAAACGCGGCGCCGTCTTTCCCAACCGCCGTTTGCGGGAAGCCGGTCTTTTCTCGGTCCGCGAGATTCGCGGAATGGCCTACACGGATTTCTTCACCAGCCGCGCCTTTGCCGTGGCGGATCACCAGATCGCCCACGTCTATTGCAAAGACGCCGCAAGCATCGAGGCAGCAAGGACAGCACTCACCGATCTCCCCGGCATTGCGGAAGTACTCGATCGCGAAGCCCAGGCCGCGCTCGGCATCGACCACCGGAATAGCGGCGAACTCGTGATCATCGCCGAAGGTGGCGCCTGGTTTGCGTATCCTTGGTTCACGGAGAAGGGCGAGGCGCCCGATTACGCCGGACACGTGGACATCCACAACAAACCCGGTTACGACCCCTGCGAACTTTTCTTCGGCTGGCCACCGGGCAGCGTGAGCTTCGATACGCGGAAAATCCACGGATCGCACGGCAATATCGGCGCGGGCTACGAGATCGCCTGGAGTTCCTCGCTCACATTTTCGAAGCGGCCGGAATCCCTGCTCGACCTCTCCCGCGAGGCGCGCGAGTGGATGAATGCGCAAAAGTGACAAAATTGAGAATTAAGTGAATGGTGGGATCAGGGATTATCCCCATGTGAGCATGACGCCCCTCGCGCAAACCCCATCCTATCCCGCCAACCGATCAGCCGTTTCTTTCCGGCCAGGACGCCCCGCGTCGGCCGCCGAGCCCGCCATGCCTTCCGACAAGACCATTCGCCAGCAAATCACCGTCACCTGGGACTTTCCGGTCATTTTCACGCAGCATCTCTTCGCGGCGACCAATCCCGTACTCTTCGGCACTCTGGATCGCCTATGCGAAAATCGACGGCACCGGGCAATGGTTTTCATCGACTCGCACGTGGCCGACAAGCATCCGGGCCTTTCTGCTGAAATCCGCGCCTATTTCGCGGCGCATGCTTCCAAGTTGGACCTGATCGCCGATCCGGAAATCGTCCCCGGCGGTGAGCCGATCAAAAATGATTTCCCCTTCATCGAACGCCTTGTGCGGCTCATGCTGGAAAAGCGGCTCGATCGCCATGCCTTCGTCATCGTGGTCGGCGGCGGCGCCGTGCTGGATGGGGTCGGCTTTGCCGCCGCACTCGTCCATCGCGGACTGAGACTCGTGCGCGTCCCGACGACTGTGCTCGCGCAAAACGACGCCGGCGTCGGGGTTAAAAACGGGGTCAATTTTCTCGGCGGGAAGAACGCCATCGGCACGTTCGCGCCACCTTTCGCGGTGCTGAACGACTATGAATTTTTACGCACTCTCCCCCAGCGCGACTGGCTGAATGGCGTGGCGGAAGCGTTCAAAGTCGCCATCATCCGCGACCGGCCGTTCTTCGATTATCTGCTCTCGAACGCTCACCTTTATCCGGCCCGCGATTTCGAGGCCATGAAAGTGCTGGTCCATCGGTGCGCGGAGATGCACCTGGATCACATCCGTACCAACGGCGACCCCTTTGAGTACGGACAGGCCCGTCCGCTCGACTTCGGCCACTGGTCCGCGCACAAGCTGGAACTCATGTCCGGATTCCGTGTTTCGCACGGGGAGGCGGTCGCCAGCGGCGTGCTCCTCGACTCGATTTACGCGGCCTATCAGGGCTGGATCACCTCTCAGGAGCTGGACGAAATCCGCCGCGGCCTGCAACGGAGTGGCTTCCAGCTTTGGTTTCCGGAATTGGATCAACGGGAACCCGATGGCCACCGCACCGTCTTCGACGGCCTACGCGATTTTCAGGAGCACCTTGGCGGGGAATTGTGTGTCACATACCCCAAAAGCATCGGGGCAAGATTCGAAGTTAATAAAATTGACCTTGCGTTAATGGAACGGGCCGTTCAGGAACTGAAGGGTTCTTGCCTTTCCAAGGTCGCATGATCGTTCAGCACAAACCCCAACTCCATCTAACCTACTGTCAGAATATTCACCCCGGTGAGACTTGGGCGGAGAATTTCGCATCCATTAAAGAATACACCGCTGCTGTCAAGCAGCGGGTATGTCCGGACCAATGGTTCGGTGTTGGATTGCGATTAAGCGCACAGGCCGCGAGTGAACTAAGCAATCCCGAAGTACGCGCGGAAGCGCTCGATTACTTCGGGGCCAACCAACTCTACCCTTTTACGATTAATGGCTTTCCTTACGGAAAGTTTCATCACGATCGGGTTAAAGAGCACGTCTATGCCCCGGATTGGCGCACACCGGAGCGGCGTGATTATACCATTCAACTCTGCGATATCCTCGCCTCGTTACTCTCCGAAGGTATTGAAGGCAGCATCAGTACCGTGCCCTGTTCCTATAAACCGTGGATTACTACAGAGGGCGAAAAGGTAAGCATCGTTCATAATCTGGCTGCTTGTGTCGCCTATCTCGAAGCCTTGCGCGACGATACGGGCCGCACCATTCACATCGGCCTGGAGCCGGAGCCGGACTGCTTCCTCGAGACGACTGCCGAAACCATCGCCTTCTTCAAAGACATGCTCTTTGTGGAAGGAGTGGACGAAGTCACTCGCATTCTCGGTTATGACCGGTCGCGAGCGGAAGAAGTCATGCGCCGGCATCTCGGCGTGTGTTTCGACACATGTCACTCGGCCCTTCAGTTTGAAGATCTCCACGAGTCTTTGCAGGCGTATCAGGCTGCGGGGATTCGGATCTCCAAGATCCAGCTTAGTGCGGCCCTGCAGACGAATACCTCCGAAGCCGCACGCGAGGCCCTGGTGCCATTTGCTGAAGGGACTTATTTGCATCAGGTCAAGGCAGCGGCGAAAGATGGCGGCCGTCTTTCCTGGCATGACCTGCCGGAGGCTTTGCCGGAGTTGCACAACTTCCCGGATATCGACGACCTGCGGGTTCATTTCCACGTCCCGCTGTTCTTCAACGGCGCCGGCCCAATTGGATCGACGTCATCGACCCTCACGCCGGATTTCCTGCATGAGTTGCGGAGCGGCTTCTGCCCGCACCTGGAAATCGAGACGTACACCTTCGATGTCCTGCCGCCGGATGTTCATCCGGGGGATCTGGTCCGGAGCATCGCCCGCGAATATTCGTGGGTGCTGAGCCGGATCGAAGGGCTGTAAGAGGCAGCGGAAAGATTTGGGCCGCCCGGCAACGGGCGGCCTTTTTTGGTTTGGGTGAAGTGAAAGTTTCGCCGGGTAGCGGTTGTCGGCCAAACTGCCAACATTTAACGTTGTCGCGTTCGACGCCTTTCTTTGAAAGAAAAGGCGCCTCGATAAGCTCTGAATTGGGGCAGTTGCGGTTGGAATTGACGCAAACGCGGTTGGAGACGTCTGTCTTACTTCAAGCTCGAATTGGTTTTCAGATCGAGCGCCGGAAATCGGATGTTTTCCCGGCACCATTTTCCCCCACCCGCCTCACGCATTCCCGAATCACCGCCACATGCGCCTCGACGCGTTGCTCCAACGCAAACTCCGACGGCGTCTCCACCGTAAACGTCCGGTCCGAATGAGATAGATGCAGCCAGATGGCTTCCGGGTAACCAATCTTTTCGAACCGCTTGAAATCGAACTTCCGGCGGATCACCCCAGCCACCGCCTTCCGCCCGTCAACCTGCATGCGCCCTTCGATCGGGATAGCCGCCGATGCCGCCTGAATGAGGCCTTCTCCCCAAAAGGGCTTCAGGCGCTGCACCTCATACAGATACAAACCCTGTCCGTCATAGTCTTCGTGCAACATCATCGATACCGCGAAGCGATGCGCCCCCACCACCCGCTTCATCGCCGCAATCAAAGGGAGTTCGTCGCGGTGAAATGAGCGATTGAGATCATCGCCGTCTTCCGAGAGCCGGCAGTTCTGCACGAGCCCCCACGGATTGAGGCATGGGAAAATGAGCAGCGGAATCTTGCGGAGCTGCGAAACGTTTCGCTCCGCCCAGGCGATAAGCGCCTCCGTCGAGGCCGGTTCATCACCGTGAATCCCCGCCGAGAGATAGATGCCATTCCCCTCCTCCAACGATTTCGTACGGAGAAAGAAAAGGTTGTGCTTGCCTACCGTAACGAGCTTCTCGAGACGCAGACCAGTCTTGGCGGCGACAGCCTTCCAGCGTTCCACGAGAAAGCGATAATCATGCGCGCGATGCATTTGCCCTTGGTCAGATCTGCGGCCCCACCAGCGACGAAAACCGCCGGGTCGGGGCCGATCGGTGCGATCAGAGTTCCGCGAGCAAACGCTTGTGGATGTTATCGAATCCGCCGTTCGAGAAAATCACCACGACGTCCGGTTCATTCACGAGCGGACGCAACCGCTCGATGATGTGGTCAACGCTCGGCTCATAAAAAGCAGGTTTGCCGCTGGCCGCGATGTCCGCAACGACCTGCTCTGGCTTGAGGCGATTGTCTTCCGGCAACTGATCGAGACGCGCCACCTGCGCGAGGACCACGCCATCGGCTTCGCCGAGCGCCCGCGGTAGATCGTGCTGGAAAACGGCGCGGCGTGTGGTGTTCGACCGCGGCTCAAATACGGCCCAGAGACGCTGTTTCGGATACTGCTTGCGCAGCGCACGCAAGGTCTGCGCGATGGCTGTCGGGTGATGCCCAAAATCATCCACCACGGTGATCCCGCGAACCACGCCTCTCACTTCCTGGCGCCGGCGTACCCCTTCGAATTTCTCCACCGCCTCGCGAATCGTCGCAAGCGGCACACCGTAAAAGTGAGCCGCGGAAATCGCCATCGCCGCGTTGCGGATATTGAATTCCCCCGGCAAATGCAGGGTAAAACGCGTATCGAGAACCGTGAATTGCGAGCCGGTGGCGCCATATGAAGCCTCGCTGATGTGGCGCGCCGCATTCGGCGAGAAACCGACTTCGACCAATTGCGCGCGGCAATCGCGTGCCACCTCCACGCAGTTGGCATCGTCGCCATTGATCAGCACCATGCCGTTTTCCGGCACGATGTTGAGTAGACGGCGGAAGCTCGTTTTGATGTCGTCCAGATCCCGGAAGATATCCGCGTGATCGAACTCGATATTATTCACGACCACGAGCTCCGGGAGGTAATGCACAAACTTGGACCGCTTGTCGAAGAAGGCCGTGTCATACTCGTCGCCTTCGAGAACGACATGTTTCGAAGCATGCAAACTGCATCCCTGCGGCAAATTCTTCGGAATGCCGCCAATCATATAGGCGGGCTTCAGCCCGGCATATTCGAGGATCCACGTCAGCATCGTGGTCGTCGTGGTCTTGCCGTGGGTCCCGGTGACGACCAGATTGTGCCGTCCGCGCAGGAAAAACTGTTTCAGCGTTTCGGGCAGAGAAAGATAATAGAGCCGGCGATTGAGAACGGCCTCAATCTCCGGATTCCCCCGTGAAATGGCGTTTCCGACAACGATCAGATCGGCTGTTTCGGGCAGGTTTTCCGCACGATATCCGCGGGTGATGGTGATGCCTCTCTCTTCGAGGAAGGTCGACATCGGCGGGTAGACGTCGTTGTCCGAGCCAGTCACGGTGTAGCCTTGGTCACGCATCGCCGCAGCCACAGCCCCCATGGCTGTTCCGCAGATGCCGAGAAAGTGGACGTGACGAATCGCTTGTGGGTTCATGGAAATTGCGAGCGGGCGAAGCTAACGGTCGAAAGCACGGAGTGCAACGGCAGAGCAAAGAGCGGGAACCATTCCAGCCGGATTGTGATTGGAGGAATTGCGTCCCTCGTGAATCGTGAAACGATGCTGACCGATACCCATGCTCACCTGGATTTCCCCGATTTTGCCGCAGACTTCGCCGGCGTCCTGGCCCGTGCCGAAGAAGCGGGCGTCAGGCGGATCGTGACCATCGGGACCTCGGTCGAAAGCAGTCGCCGGGCAATCGCGATCGCCGAGCAGCATCCCAATATCTACGCGGTCATTGGCGTGCATCCAAATGCCGTGGACGAAGCGGATGGCAACGCCATTGCGGATCTGCGCGAACTCGCCCGCCATCCGCGCGTCGTGGCCATCGGAGAAACCGGCCTGGATTATCATCGTCTGCCCGGTGTGCCCTTGCGGAAACAGGGAGACGTCGCGGAAGCCGACAAACAGGATCGTGCGCTGAAGGTGGCACAGGCGGATCTTTTTGAGCAACAACTCGCCCTCGCGGTCGAACTCGGCCTGAACGCCGTCATACATCAACGCGACGCCTGGGATGACACCATCGCCATACTCGATCGCTACACCGGAAAGCTCCGCACTGTCTTCCATTGCTTCGGCGAAGCGTTGCCCCGGGCCAGGCAACTCCTGGATCTCGGCCACATGGTTTCCTTTACCGGCATCGTCACTTTCAAAAACGCCGCCCAGGTGCAGGAAGTCGCCGCCGCGATTCCGGCAAACACCTTTATGGTGGAAACCGATTGCCCCTATCTTGCGCCTATCCCACATCGCGGAAAACGCTGCGAACCGGCCTTCTCACGTCTCACGGCGGAGTACGTTGCCGGGTTACGCGGAATGAGTCTCGAGACGCTCGCCGCGCAAACGGAGGAAACGGCCAATGGGTTCTTTCGGTTTGAACGTTCGTGAATAGTGAACCACATCGGCGCGTCTTCTATTTCCTTCCTTGGATAATTCCATCGATCACCCGTTCGCTATCTCAGTCGACTATGGCTCTCGCATAGCAACAGACGCGGCTGGTTTCTCTGCTCCATCGTCCGGCTTGCATCCGGCAGACAATCTCTCATTTTCTCTCCCGCGTGACCTCACCTAGTGCCGACAATCAACCCAGCCGCTTCGTCTTCCAGGATCGGCTTGGCCGGCGCTGGCCGCGATTGCGCCGTGTCCTCGTCATCTTCGGGGCGGTTGCCGCGTGTGGCATGGTGTGGTTCATCTGGTCGCTGCTCGTCCGTCCGGAGCTGCGTCTCCGGGCTTCGTCCTCGCAACTGAAGGGGCAGTTGCGCGCCGCGATTGAGCAGTCGGATGCGGCTTCCGACGATACCAAGGCGTCGGAGTGGCAGAAATTCTACCAATCGCAGAGCGCCCAGGAACGCCTCGCGCGGGTGCGCAGTGCGCTCCGGAAAGGACAAAAGCAAAGCGGAGAAATCCGCCTCGGCTTCTACGTGGATTGGGACAGCAATTCTTTTGCTTCGCTGGAAGAACACGCCTCTTCGCTCACTCATCTCTCTCCGGAGTGGTTCTCGCTCGTCGATACGGACAGCAAACTCCAGTTCAGCCCAGATCCGCGCCTCTCCACCTTCGCCGCCGCCCATGGCATCGCGCTAATGCCGTTGATGACGAACCTTTCGGAAGACTCCTGGCAACCTGAAGCGGTGGAAAACCTCGCGCACGCATCGAATCCACGCCGCACGCAGTTCATCAATGACCTGATCGGGAAACTGAAGCAAACCAGGTCGTCGGGCATCATTTTGGACTGGGAGCAGATCGACCCCGAATACACCGATGAATACACAACGCTCATCGTCCAGATGGCCGAGGCGCTGCATCAGGCGGATCTCGAGATCTGGGTCATGGTCTCGCCGGGCGAAGATTTCGAAACGCTCGATCTCGCGGCACTCCAACTCACCGTGGACCGCTTCGTCGCCGTCTTGCATGATGAGAATTCCGAGAGTGATCCGCCAGGCCCCATTGCTTCGCTCCCATGGCTTGAAGGCTGGATGAAGGTAATGAGCGAATTTGGCGAACCCGGCCAGTGGGTCGGCGTTCTGGGCGCGTATGCGTACGATTGGAATATAACGAAGCACAACGCCGAGACGCTCTCTTTCAAGGACGCCATGAGCCGGGCCAGTTACGCGGGCGTCGATCAGGGCACGAAAGCGGTCACGGTCACGGCGCCGAATTACAACGGCATCTACTCTTACTCGGATCCGAATGGGGAACACACGGTCTGCTTCCTCGACGCCATCTCCTTTTACAATCAGCTTCGAACCCTGCGCTCCGCGCATCTGGGCGGGATCGGCATTTCGCGCCTCGGCGCGGAAGACCCGCAGATCTGGGACGTGCTCGAAGCCAGGCACATGAAAAGCGGCAATCTCGATCCTGGTTTCGTCAAAAGCCTGAACGATCTTCACGCCAGCGAGACGATCACGCATGTCGGCAAGGGCGAGATCGTGAATGTCAACGACACGCGCGACGATGGGAAACGAACGGTCGAACTGGAGCCGGGCGGCAATTTAAAGGCCCGCTATCTCGAGTTTCCGACTTACCCCATTCTCTACCACCAAGGAGCGTCGAATCCGCACGAAGTGGCCATTACTTTTGACGATGGCCCTGATCCAATCTGGACGCCGAAGATCCTGGATATTCTCAAGGAGCGCGGGATCAAAGCCTGCTTCTTCCTCATCGGACGCAACGCCGAAGATTATCCGAGCCTGGTCGAGCGCATCGTCAAAGAGGGGCACGAGATCGGCAATCACACCTACTCGCACCAGAACCTTTCGCTCATGTCTCCATGGCGCATGCGCCTGGAGCTCAACATGACGCAGCGCGTCATCGAAAGCGTGACGGGACGCTCCACCACGCTTTTCCGTCCGCCTTACAACGCAGACTCCAATCCCTCGAAAATGAGCGAGCTGGTGCCGCTGAAATTCGCGCAGGATGAGCTGCACTACACGGTCGTGTTGGAAAGCATCGATCCGCAGGATTGGGCGCGGCCCGGCGCGGATGTCATCCTTCAGCGGGTGAAGGATCAACGGAACACCGGCAATATCGTGCTCCTCCATGATGCCGGCGGCGATCGCTCCCAGACCGTCGCGGCGCTGCCGCGAATCATCGATTACCTGGAGACGCGCGGAGACAAAATCGTTCCGATGAGCGATCTGATCGACCTCTCGCGCGACGATGTCATGCCGCCCGCGGCCAACAATCAAAGCACGATGGAGGGACTGGTCGCGCACACTGGCTTCCGCATTCACCACGCGATCGTTGAATTCTTTTGGGCAGCGATGATCTTCGCGACCGGCCTGGTCATCGCCCGCACGCTGCTGGTGGCCTGGCTTGCCCACCGTCATCATCGCCGGTTGCAAATCCGCAAGGAACGCGCGCTCACCGGACCACCCGCCCCAACCCCGGCGGTCAGTGTAATCATCGCCGCATATAATGAGGGAAAGGTCATCGAAAAGACCCTGCGATCGGTCGTGTCTTCGGACTATCCCGGCCAGATGGAGGTGATCGTGGTAGACGATGGCTCCAAGGATAACACGGCGGCGGAAGTGGAACGTTTTGCGACCGTCGACAGCCGGGTACGCCTCATCCGACAGGAGAACGGCGGAAAAGCGCTCGCCCTGCGCAACGGGGTGAGCCAGGCAAAGAACGGCCTCATCGTCTTCCTCGATGCCGATACGATGTTTGAAAAGCAGACGATTCGCGCGCTCGTCGCACCATTTTCCAATCCGCTGATCGGCGCGGTGAGCGGCAACGCCCGCGTGGGCAATCTCCGCTCATTCATCGCTCGCTGCCAGGCCCTGGAATACATCTGCGGCTTCAATCTTGATCGGCGCGCCTACACGGAATGGAACTGCATCACCGTCGTACCCGGCGCGGTCAGCGCCCTGCGCAAGAGTGCGATCGATGCGGCCGGCGGTTTCTCTCACGATACTCTCGCCGAAGACACCGACCTCACGCTGACCATGCATCGGCTGCAATATCAGATGGAATTTGCGCCGGACGCGATTGCCTGGACGGAAGCACCCGAGACGGTGTGGACTCTCGCCAAGCAACGCTTCCGCTGGGCATTCGGCACGATGCAATGCTTGTGGAAACATCGCGACCTGATCTTCAATCCCCGCTACGGAGCCCTGGGCTTTTTCTCCCTGCCCGGAATCTGGTTCTTCCAGATCGGTCTGGTGGCCATCACTCCGCTCGTCGATGTCATCCTCATCTGGTCGATCTTCTTCGGCCACGCCGGTGTGATCTGGTACTACTTCCTCATCTTCCTGCTCATGGAAATCTTCCTCTCCGCGGTTGCCTGCTGGATGGAGGGCGAGCCGATGCGGCAGGCCTGGATCAGTTTGCCAATGCGTGTGATCTACCGTCCGATGCTGGCCTGGGTGATCTGGCGCTCCATCCTCCGCGCGTTCAAGGGAGCGTTGGTCGGCTGGGGCAAACTCGAACGCACGGCCAGCGTGCCCACCCGGGTTTGATGGATCCTGAAAATGCGCATGGCGGCGATGCAACAGAGGCTGGCCACAATCCGCGTCGGCAGCTAAGTAGCGTGCCTTGGCCATTGAGCACTCCCATTTCAACGCCACTCCCATCGTGCCTCCCATAGACGCAGCGCGCGGCATAACGCGGCGCACCTTTGCTCAAACTTTGCTGGCTGCTGCTTTGGCGCAGGGCGGTTGTCGGAAAACCGATGACCCGGAGGCGGAGACGCGTCCGGTCTCCGAGGCGAATTTCAAAAACAAGCGGCTCCTCATTCCCAAGGACGGAGCGTACACCGGCGCGTACATCGAATTTGGCGATCGGGAAGACGACGTCACACTTGAGAAAATCGAGGCCTTCGAAAAGCTCGTCGGCAAGCACCAGGCGATCGTTGCCTCCTCCAGCTATTGGGGAGAACAGACATTTCCAAACGACAATCTGCGCCTCATCGCGCGGCACGATTCGGTCCCTCTCGTTTATTGGTCGCCCTGGGACCGCCCGTATGTCGAAGGCGCCGGTCCCGACAAATATTCCCTTACGCGGATTCTGGCCGGAGAACACGACGCTTATATCGATCGGTGGGCCGATCAGGCCCGAGAATTTGGCTGGCCGATGTTCGTGTCTCTCGCCAACGAAATGAATGGCTCGTGGTTTCCGTGGAGCGGCGTTCACTACGGTGGCGGTAACGTAATTCCCGGCGGCAACCCGCCCGCTTTTGAAGGGCCGGAAACTTTCAAAAAAGCCTGGAGACACATCGTCGACCGCGTACGCGCTCGCAATGCCACCAACATCATCTGGGTACTCCACCTCATGATTTTTTCTGATCCCCAGGAAAAGTGGAACCTGGCGGCGCAGTACTATCCAGGCACCGATTATGTCGATTGGCTGGGGCTGAGCTTGTATGGATCGCAATTTCCCGGCGACGCGGAATGGGCGCCATTCGCCCCACTCATCGACTGGCCTTACACCGAGATCTGCCAGCTCGACCCCGTCAAACCCATCATGCTCTGCGAATGGGGTGCTGCCGAACTCCCGGCGCTCGGCGACAAGGCGCAATGGATTCGGGATGCCTTCCGCATCATGAAGGAGCCGCACTACAGCCGGATCAAGGCAGCCGTCTTCTGGCACGAACGCTGGCAGAACAGCGAAGGCGAAAACGCCGGGAAATACTCGAACCTGCGCGTCAATTCCTCACCCGGCAGCCTTGAAGCCTACCGTCACGGCGTGTCGGACCCGTATTTCGTCGACAAACCGCTGTTTGCGTCGGTGAAAGCAAGGTAACGCTTTCCTTCCCATTTCTCCGCGAGCCTTAGCCGTTTCAGCGCCCTTTGCGTTTAACCTGAAAGCGAGCTGCTCCAAAAGTCCGTCTTCACTTAGGGCTTCGCAGCAATCGGAGCGCGGCCTCGACGATGGGGTCGGCTTTTTCGAAATCCTGTGGCGCTGCTTTTACCGCGAGATCCGGCGCAAAACCTTCCCCTTCCATGCACGTGCCATTCAGGCGCAGGTCCTTCCAACTCGGGATCAGCGCCACCACCCCGTTGCCAAGATCCACCGGCTTGGGATTGCCTGAACATCCAGCGGTGTGATCACCGATGAGCGTGCAGCCGGGCGCCTGTTTCATCATCATCACAAAGGATTCAGAACTGCTGACGGTCCCTTGTCCCATCAAGACCACTGAATGGCCGCGAAACGGCGGACGCTTCGGGTTTGGGTCGATGGTCCGATCGAACGGCCCGCGCCACGCACCGTTCTGTCGCGTCGCGTTCCGCGCGTACACGGCACTCTTGCGGAAGAAACAGCCCGCAAATTCCTGCGCGGCCGGCTCTGAGCCACCGCCGTTCGCACGCACGTCGATGATGATGGGTTTGCCGGCGCTGGCGGCCTGCGCCAGCACTTCAAAGGCGGGCTCCAGATCCGCGTCAGGCGTCACCGGCCAGTTCCGGATCGCGATGTAGCGAATCCCGTCCGGAAAGAGCCCGCCGAAAACAATTGGGCTGTGCTCTTTCCACTGCGGAATGAAGTGGGAGAGATTTGACAACGAAACGTTCCATGGCGCCATGCGCGTGTACGTTCCGATGGTTTCGTCGCCCACCCTCATCCAGAGGTGGATATCCTCCGCCGGGGAGAGAAGCTCCGCGGCAATATCCGCGAAGAGACGCGGGGTCGTCGCCGCTGTCCAGCGGGGGGCGAAGTCCCGGAAGCGGTCCGGCCAATTCACATGGCGCAGGTCACGATACGAATAGTCCTTGTCGATGGCCCGCTGGAGGCGCGCCACGGCTTCCTTGTTGGCGGCCGCATCCAATTTTTGCCCGGCGGCGCCCGGCGCACCGCCCTTCCCGCTGGTCCGGAAGGAGACGGGATGAGGCACACAGGGCTCGCCGTTGGCGCCGCGGAAATTTATAAACCGGTCGCTGTTCAAGCTAAGCCAGTAGTCGTGTTCCGGATCGAGTTCCCACTTGATGACAAAAGTGCGCGGGTCCTCCCAGTGCGTGTCACCTAACTTCGGAAATGTAGGTCCACCACCCACCACCGACATCCCGTCCGGCGACATCGGCTGATCAAAAACAACCCGCAGTTCTTTCAAAGCCGGATCGACCTCTCGCGCGCCGCTTTCCGGAATGGTTTTGACGATCTTGGGACGCTCCGCGGTTGCGGTGAGCGTCAGCGCTCCAAGGATGAGGATCCAGACACAAGGAAGGAACGTTTTCATTTGGGTGGTGGAGGGAGGTGTTTGCGAAAAGAGAGACCCGCTCACTGCTGTACCGGCCTGTCCGCACTACTTTTCACGCGGGCCTTGCCCGTTCGGAAGGAAAGCGGAAACGGCATGGAGGGTCTGTAATTGGTGTCGCGGAAATTCGTAAATCGATCGCTGTTAAAACTGAGCCAGTAGTCGTGCTCCGGCTCGAGCTGCCACGCATAGACGAGGGTCCGTTCGTCTTCCCAGCGAACTTCACCCACGAAATTGGGGAAGCTCGGGCCACCACCCACGATGGACATACGCCCCGGAATCATGGATCCGCTGAAAACGACCCGGAGTTCCTTCAACGCCGGATCCACATTCTTGTCGCCGTTTTGGGGAGTTGTCGCAACGACCTTGGTTCGGTCGTCCGCTGGTTTGCGCGTCAGTGCCAGGAGAGCCACGATCAACACCAGCACCGGCAGGGCAAGGAGCGCCGTCCATTTTGCGACCTGCCGGCGAGCCACTTCCGAGGCGAGGCGGTCCTGCCGCACGGACACCAGTCGCGTGCGAAATTCCTCCATGCTCGCAAACCGCAGTTCTGGCTTACCCTCCAGCGCACGCAGCACGATTTCGTCGATGCGGATATCCACTCGTACACACCGCGACGGCGGCACGATGTCTTGCTTTGGCCGTTCGCCGATGAGCAATTCGTAGAGCACGACGCCGAGTGAAAAAATGTCCGCGCGATGGTCGGCGACCCCGTTTGCTGCGCGTTGCTCGGGAGCGGCGTAATCCGGCGTGCCTGTGGCGAATGTACGCGACGTCCCTCCGGGCTCGTCGCTGGTCGAGGCCGCGTCCTTCCCGTTTCCATCGTTCATCAGCTTGGCGACGCCAAAGTCGGCAATCTTCACATGCCCGCTTTGGTCAAGCAGCAGGTTTTCAGGCTTGATGTCGCGATGCACGATGCCGCGTGCATGGGCGCATTGCAGCGCGTCGCAAATCGGCGGAATGATGCTCAGCACCTCCTGGGGTTCAAGCCGGCGCGTGCGCAGGAGCTGGCGCAGGTTCATACCATCCACGTACTCCATGAGGAGAAAGTAGAATTCCCCGGCTTGCCCGAAGTCGTATACGGCCACGATGTTGGCGTGGCTCAGCGCCGCCAGCGCCTGTCCTTCCCTGGCGAAACGCGCGGCAAAATTCGGATCCTCCGCCCGTTCAGGAGCGAGAAGCTTTAAGGCCACCACCCGGTTCAATGATTTCTGGCGCGCCTTATACACCACCCCCATTCCACCTCGTCCCAGACATTCGAGGATTTCCAACTGCGGAAAGTGCGGGGCTAGTTCCTCCGGCGTAAAGGGCGGCAGGATCGGACTCCCATTGCCGGACTCCGTCGGCTCGACGATTTGCGCCATGACACAGCGCGGACAAATGCCTCCCGGCGCTGCCAAGCCGCAACTCTGGCAAAACGCTTCGTTGGCAGGCGAGTGGGTAATACTGAAGAAATGACGTTCGCTCCGCCAAACGTAACGGGATTTTTTACCCACCCAACGCCGCGAACAGTGCCCGCATCTCCTCCTGCACCTGGTCTGGATCGTCAAGCGTGCCGGCCACCTCCGCCTTCACGCAGGCGCGCAGGCGCTTCCGCAGCCGGTGTGCGGCCATGCGCAACGCCGGCACACTCATTCCTGATGCTTCCGCGAGCTGCGCCTGCTCGCCGTGACTCACATCGCCGCTGAGGAGCGGCCTCAAGTGGTCGAAAAGTTTCGCTTTCCCCTCCGCAACGTACTCCACGCGCAACGCCTCCACCCCACGCCCCAGTACCGTCGCGGCCCAACAACGGTCGAACGCCGCATCCGGTGAAACACCACCATCCGGCATGTTTCCAACGTCCGTATCCTGGAGGGATACCGTCTCCACACCGCCGCCGCGCTTGGTCCGCGCGGCCGCCTCGCGGCAGTGCGAGAGAAAGTGCTTCACCGCGCCGAGCAGGTACGAGCGGAATTTCCCGCGCGCCGGGTCCGCCGACTGAATCCGCCCACCTTCCAGGACTTGCTCGAAGAACGCATGACTCATCTCCTGCGCAGCATCCGCGTCGCGCAGATCGCAACGCAAAAAAGCCAGTACCGGCTCGTAATAAGCCTCGCATAGCTCCGCCAGCGCCCGGCGCCCTTCTTCCGATGCCGTCTTCGCCAAGCCGACACGCGTCCATCGAGTGGTGCGAAAGAGGCTGGCATCACGGCCGGCGACGAGGTCAGTAGTCATTGAAAACGAAAACGACATAGAGCGTTCGCTTTTCCAAAGAAATATCAAGCAGAGGTCTCAAGAGGCGAGGCTCACCAAATGATCCTTAACCGGCGCGGATCATTGACGCGGCGGACCGGGCCACTTACACACTTTGCCCCGCTGCCGAATGTGGCAGCCTTTCGTGCGTATCCCCTATTTTTCCATTCAATGAAGGCACTGCTCGCATCCGCAACCATGTTGGCCGCTCTTTCGCTTTCCGCCGCTGCGGCGGAAAACGCTGTGAAAGCGCCACCCCTTGCGGAAGCGAAAGCGGAAATGAAGCAGGGTTTGGCGGTGACTTTTACTGCGGGCGGAAAATCCGATACCCGCGACGCGCGTCTCGTGGCTTTGTTCGTGCCTGCTGGTCAGCCCGTCACACCATTTCTCGCGGCCGGTCCGTTTACGGCTAAATGGGAGGGCGAAGTGAATTCTCCCTTGCGCTCGGACTATGCCTTTTCCGCCGATGCGCTCGGAACGTATTCCGTCACGGTCAATGGCGCGAGAGTCCTCCAGGGCAGCGGCCATGCGGAGGGCAAATTCGTCCAGCTTAACAAAGGCGCGAATAAGCTGTTGGTGGAATATCAGGGCCCAGCCAAAGGCGACGCCATGCTGCGCTTGCTGTGGTCGTCCAAGGAATTCCCGCCGGAGCCGCTTCAGCCAAACGTACTCTCTCATAATGCCAGCGCCAACGACCTGCGGACGGGCGAACGCCTGCGCGAAGGCCGGCTGCTCTTTGCCCAGCTTCATTGCACGGCGTGCCACGATGGGACCGGCCTCGTTCCGGCAAAAGGCGAAGCTGGCGCGATGCCTGAGCTCGCCCAGGATGCCCCGCTTTTCGGCGAATTCGGCGCCCGCTACAACGAGGCCTGGCTGGCCAACTGGATCAACGATCCCCACTCGATCCGGCCGCACACGCAAATGCCGCGCCTCTTCACCAGGAACGCCGAAGGCAAGATCGACCAGCGCGCCGCGGACATCGCCGCGTACCTGGTCTCCCTGGGACAGCGCAACGACGCCAAGCCCTCCGACGATCTCGCTCCCGCCGGCGGCGCGCTCTTCGCCAACCTCGGCTGTATCGCCTGCCACACGACTCCGGAGTACGATGGCAAAGACGAGTTCGACCGCGTTCCCCTCGCCCATCTGAAAGCGAAATGGCAGGCGCCAGCGCTGCGTGAGTATCTCAAGAATCCGCAGCAAAACTATCAGTGGGCACGCATGCCGAACTTCCGGTTGACCGATGAAGAAACGGAAAAGCTCGCGGCGTTTCTGCTCTCCGGGAATCAAAAGGAATATCCCGCCGGGCCAAAGGGCGATCCCACGAAGGGCGCACAGTTGGCTGCGACCGTCGGATGTCTGAATTGCCACGCAGGTGTTCCGCCGATGACCCAACCGAAACTCTCCAAGACCTTGGAGAGCGGATGGACCAAGGGTTGTATGGCCGCCGATGAAAAGGCGCGCGGCAATGCACCTGACTTTGCACTCTCCGCCGGCCAGCGCGAGGCACTGCTCGCACTTGCCGCGTCCGGTTTTGGTTCGCTCAAGCAGGACAACGCCACAGAATTCCTCCACCGCCAAGTCACCAATGTGCGCTGCACGGCCTGTCACGGCAAAGACGGCGAGTCGAGCGTCTGGTCGCAATTGGACAACGATATTGCACCGCTGACCGCGGCGGCCCCCGCTCCGGAAGGCGAAGGCCAGCCGATCGCCGGAACGGCAGCGCCACTCTTCACCTGGCTGGGCGAGAAGCTGAAGACAGATTGGGCGGCAAAATTCATCGCCGGAGGAATCTCCTATAAACCACGCCCCTGGCTGATCGCCCGCATGCCCGGATTCGGTGTACGTGCCGAGGGATTGGCCCAAGGCCTTGCCTTCGATCACGGGCTCCCAGCGGTGAGCGAACCCGAACCGGCGCTTGACCCTGTCAAAGTGAAGGCGGGCGCCACGCTGATCGGCGAAAACGGCGGCTTCAACTGCACGACCTGCCACGGTGTGGGCGATCGCCCTCCGACCGCCGTCTTCGAAGCACCCGGCATCAATCTCGCGTACGCCCACGAGCGCGTCCGCCACGAGTATTTCCATCGCTGGGTCTTCTTCCCGTTGCGCATCGATCCGGATACGAAGATGCCGCGCTTTGCAGACGATTCAGGCAAGACGCCGCTGACCGACTTCTTCGGCGGCAATGCCCACGAACAATTCGAAGCCATCTGGCAATATCTCGGGGCGGTCAAAAAGTGACTGTCATTCGAACTCTGAATTTTAAGTTCGTGCGCGGAAACGCACGAACTGCGGACGCCATCTGAAATGCTCCTTCCGGAAATCATCAACACACCTCGGTTGCAGTTGCGCAAACCAGTTATCGAAGATGCCTCTTCGATCTACGATAACTACGGAACCGACCCGGAAGTAACGCGCTATCTCACCTGGAGGCCGCACGAATCGCTCAAGGACTCTCTGGCTGCCCTCCTGGCGCGTCTTGCCTGTTGGGAGGCGAATACCGAATTCTCCTGGACGATCACGCCACAGGGGGAACCTGGGACCGTCATGGGAATGATTTCCGTGACCCCTGATCGCAAGCAATGGCGCTGCTCGCTAGGCTATGTGCTGGCCCGCAAACATTGGGGCCAGGGCTACATGACCGAGGCCGTACGCGGGGTCATACGGATGCTTTTTGATCAGCCTGGCATCTTCCGCGTCTGGGCCGTCGCCGATGAACAGAATTTCGCCTCGGCTCGCGTGCTGGAAAAAGCGGGCATGACGCGTGAAGGCATTCTGCACCGGTGGTCGCTGCATCCCAATGTCAGCGGATTGCCGCGAGATTGCTGGTGTTTCGCCGCGATCAAGTAGGCGGCGACGGATGGGCGGCTGGAAGTTCGCCGACAAGCAAGCAATGTCACGCAAACGTCGCGTGTTCTCCGCGGAACCGCCACGCAAGATTGCGATGTGTTCGAGCCCGTTTGGACTCCGCATCCACAGTCTCCCCATCTGCTCAGCCCGCCACCCCAAATGCCGCTGGAGCTGAGTTGAGAGTGCATTTCCGCCGGGATGATTTTCGGTTGGGCTGAAGCCCGGCGGCCGATTGTTCGGAGCCGGGCTTCAGTATCGTTGAGGGAGGTACGTGGCGGTCAGTGGCAGGCCGGTTTGTTGGAGGGTGCTGCTTCGTCAGCACCGCGGCGGGGGCTCTTCCTCAGTTGTGAGTCCCTCTTCCTCATCATCTTCATCCTCATCATTATCCAATCAGCGAGAAGGCGAGGGACAAGATGAAGATGATGAGGAAGGCCCCTGCCGCAGCGCTGACGAAGCAGCGCCCTCCACACACCGGTCTGCCGAACAATCCCGCGACTCCTCGCTCCTCTCCCACCACCCGACACAGGGCTCTACCCGGTCGAGGGAAAATGGGACTTATAGGACTCATGCGACCTATGCGACCTATGCGACCTATAAGTCCCATCCGTCTCATGGGTCCCATCCGTCCCTATCACCGCCGAATTTGATGTCGTTAAAAATTGGAAGTTTGGCTGGGAGTTGGTTGTTTACCGCGATGAAGACAAGATCTACACCGGCCTGACAAGCAACACCCTCAAGCGGCAGGACGTGACTTCCACTATAGCGCTTGCGCGCTCCCCTCTCTACTCCAAAGGCCGTCCTTCATCCGCATCGATCAAATCCCCGCGATTCGTAATATCATCACGGTCCGCCATGCCGTAGGCAGCTTTGCGTGTCTGAAAATACGCCACCGCTTCCGGATCATCGGCCGGCGGATAATCCAGCATCGCTCTTCGATGCGCCTCTTTGTCCTCGTCAGTTCGCCTGACATTCACCCGCACCCAGTCACAGACCTCTCCGTCGATCAGGCTATTCTTCACCACTTCGACCATCTGTTCGTGAGTCACTCCGGCGGCCTTCAGCCAAAGCGCATCAGAGTTCTTTCCCAAATATGGGATATATTCCTCCTGTAACTTACCCGCCAGATTCAGGCGGATCTTATCGATATACCGCGGCAGGTGTACCCAGCCGCACATTTCTTCCCGTGGGCTTCTCGGATGAATAGAATCGCTCATAGGTCCTGCACCATCGTGGCGCCATGCCGCGGCGGCAACCTCGAACCGCGGCACGACGTACGAAACCTGATATTGCAGCCCTTATTCGAACTGTTTTCGGAAAGCGGCGAACTCCTCGCGTAATTCCCGGATCTCCTTCTTCAGTTCCTCCACTTCGCTTTCGAGCGAGGTGATTCTTTCATTCGACTCTTCCCTCATACCAACCGCCGGAGCACTAACCACCGGCGTCTCGTACGACCGCGCGGACACGGAATCCACCGGCTCCTCCTCCGAGAGCAATTGCACATAACGTCGCTCTTTCTGTCCGGGTCGCGGCGGCAGCAGCTTCACGAGCGGATCCTCGCCTTTGGTCAAACCATTCAGCTGTTCCTCCACCGATTCGAGACTGGGAAAGCTATGCAACCTTTCGGTGCGCTGCCTCAACTCACCTGGCGTCTGCGGTCCACGCAAAAGCAGCACGCAAATCAGCGCCGTCTCAGCGGAACTCAGCTCATAGTGTTCCGGCAGATTGTGGCGATATTTCTGCACGCGCGCACCGGCGAGATGGATCATCACCGCGAGTTTTTTCTCCCGCAACATGGTCACGCCGTTATCCACTGTCCTCTCGTCATATCCCACGACCGGATCGCGATTGGTCGACTGATTGCAAGCCGCCACGAGGCTATTGAGCGAAATGGGATAGTTCTCGGGAGTCAGCCGCTCCTTTTCGAGCAGGCAACCCAGGATGCGTGATTCCACCGCGGTGAGGTTCAGCGAAGACATCTCTTCACCGGATTCCATGTCGCGGCCGATTTCAAGCAGAACGTGGCTCTGCATCCCTCTTCCTCTTAGTCTTCATCATCATCTTCATCTCTTTCGACTTGATGAAGATAAAGATGATGATGAAGAGGAAGAGGATCAGACTCACCCACAGCTTCCCCCTGCTCGGATGCGCTTGACATCTTTCGGCATTTCCGAAAGACTTCCTTCCGTGAACACCTCATGGTTCGCAAACACAGCGGTTCCGGTCAGAACCGCCCAGACCTACCCCGTCTCTTTTTACGTTATCGCAACTCTTTCGCGATAATCCCTTTCCGGGGCGCCGTCCCCGGTAAGGAAGCCTGCCTCTGGAAAGCAGGCTTCCGCAACCAATCCCCTATGCCCGGATTGGCTGCAATCCCTCGGCAAAACCATACCCATACCAACTCTATGTTTGATCATCTCTTACTTTGGGCCCTCGGCGCCCTCGCGCTCTTCTTGTTAGCGCTCTTCCTGCCACGCCTCCTGGGCGTCGTCTATATTCCACATACCCGCGTCGGTATCATCGAAAAGCTATGGAGCCCGAGAGGGTCACTCGCGGAGGGACGCATCATGGCTCTCCAAGGCGAAGCCGGTATCCAGAGCAAACTGCTGCGCGGCGGTTTGCACTTCGGGCTTTTCCCGTGGCAATATCGCATTCACAAAGTCGCTCTCGTCACCGTTGCGGAAGGCCGCATTGGTTATGTCTATGCCAAGGACGGCTCACCTTTGGAGGCCACGCAAACCTTGGGCAAAACGGTGTCTTGCAATCATTTCCAGGACGCCGATGAGTTCTTACTCGGCGGCGGTCAGCGCGGCCGCCAGCGCGCCATCCTGCGTGAAGGTGTCTATGCCATCAATACTGCCCTCTTCGTCGTTCTGACCGATGCGCAGATCTATAGCCTCGACGAAAGTCCTAGTTATGCCCAGTGGCAACGTGATTTGCTGGACATCGATGCCTATCGCCCAGTGGTGATCGGATCCACCGTAGATCAGCAAGGCAACACTATCGATACCATCGGCATTGTCTCCGTCCATGATGGCCCCACCATCCCGGCGGGCGATATCATCGCCCCGGAGATCCGCGCCGAGCACAACTATTTCCAGAATGCGGAGGAATTCCTGGCGAATGGCGGGTGCCGCGGCCGGCAATTACAAGTGCTCACGGACGGCACCTTCTTTATCAACCGCTGGTTTGCCACGATCGAACTGGGCAACAAGAGCCTCATCCCTATCGGCTATGTCGGCGTCGTCGTGTCTTACTATGGCGCCTCCGGCAAGGACACGACCGGCGACAGCTTCCGCTATGGTGAACAGGTAAGCCCGGGCGAGAAAGGTGTCTGGAAACAGGCGCTCACTCCGGGCAAATACCCGCTCAACCCTTATGCGGTGAAGATCGAGCTCGTTCCGACGGTCAACTTCGTCCTGCGCTGGATCACCGGCCAGACCGAGAATCATCGCTATGATGAACAGCTCTCCACCGTCGAACTCATCACGGCGGATGGTTATGAACCGCTCCTCCCCCTCTCCCTGGTGCTGCATATCGACTACCAGAAAGCGCCGTCCGTCGTACAACGCTTCGGCGATGTGAAGCGTCTCATCACGCAAACGCTCGACCCCATCCTCACGGCTTACTTCCGTGATGTTGCGCAGACTTCGAAGATGCTCGACCTGCTGACGCACCGTGAAGAAATCCAGAAACACGCCACCCAGGAACTCGGCAAGCGATTCACGGAATTCGATATCAATTGCGTGGCCGTGCTCATCGGCCGTCCGGAATCCTCCATCGCCGATCCGGCCAGCGATCCGATCGAGAAGCTCTTCGACCAATTGCGCATTCGCCGACTGGCGGAAGAGCAACGCGAAACCTATGCGAAACAGCAGGAAGCTGCGGTGCACCTGAAGGCGCTGGAGGAAGCCAAGGCCATCGCCGGCAAACAAGCCGAGCTCACGCAATCGCACATCGAGATCAACGTGGCGGCCAACCGCGCCGAGGCGCAACTCGCCGAAGCTCAACGCCTGGCCAAGCGTGAAATCGCCCTCGCGGAAGGCCGCGCTCAAGCCCAGAAGCTCGAAGGTGAAGGTGAAGCCGCAAAGGTCACCCAGGTCGGTATGGCGGAAGCCACAGTCTTCCTCCAGAAGATCAAGGCCTACGGCGATCCGCGCCTCTTCGCCCTGCGCGACCTGGCGGATCGCTTCGCCAACTCGAAACAGCCGCTCGTGCCGGAGCGCGTCTTCATTACTGGCGGCGACAGCGCCGATGGCCAAGTGAGTCTCCTGCAAACGCTCGTCGGCATGCTGGTTTCCGAAAAGGCCGGCATCAATGTCGCCGAGCCGACCGGTGTCGAAGCGCTGGAGAAGATCGCACGTGAAGGCGCGAAAGCCACCGCGGCCGGACTTGAGAAGCCCAGCTCGAAGTAAGCAAAAAATAACGGTGGTCCCGTCGGATGGGTTCCGACGGGACCACCTTCTCTGTCACACGTCTGTAACATTCCAATGCTTCCCATGAACAGAGTCATCCCTAGGCTCGCGACCATGCGCCCCTTCGTGTTGCGTCTCGTGTGTATGTCCTTCGCCGCGATCGTGATGGCGGGTTGTGAGAAATCCCCGAAAACGGCCGGCGATACTAATTCCAATGCAGCGCCCCCTGCTCCAGGTCCGGCAGTCGAGTTGCTCTTTACTTACGGCTCGGAAAAGGAGTCGTGGATCAATGCCGTCACGGCCGACTTCCACGCGCGTAATTTCAAGACGGCTTCGGGTAAATATATTCGCGTCAAGACAGTCGCCAAAGGATCCGGCGAATGCATGGACGACATCATTTCCGGAACGACCCAGGCTCACCTGACCAGTCCGGCTTCCGCCGCTTTCATTAAACTGGCAAACGCCCAGTGGCGGACGAAAACCGGCAAGGACCTCGTCGCTTCGACTGACAATCTCGTCCTTTCTCCGGTCGTGATCGGCATGTGGCAGCCGATGGCGGAAGCACTCGGCTGGGGTCATCAAAAGATCGGCTGGTCCGACATCCTCGCCCTGTCTCAGGACCCGAAAGGCTGGGCTGCTCATGGCAATGCACAATGGGGGCGCTTCAAATTTGGCCACACTCACCCGCTCTATTCCAACTCGGGTCTCATCTCGATTCTCGCGGAAGTCTATGCTGCTTCCGGCAAGCTCGGCGGACTCACTCCGGCGGATGCCGCACGTCCTGAAGTAGCACGCTATGTTTCCGGCATCGAGCAATCGGTCGTTCACTACGGCTCCTCCACGGGCTTTTTTAGCCGAAAGATGTTCGCCAATGGCCCGGCCTATCTAAGTGCCGCGGTCATGTATGAAAACATGGTGATCGAATCCCGGGCGCAGCAGAACCTCGCCTTCCCGATCGTCGCTATTTATCCAAAGGAAGGCACCTTCTGGAGCGATCATCCGGTCGGTATCGTGGAACGCGAATGGGTGACTCCAGAGCAGCGCGAGGCCGCGAAACAATACATCGCCTTTCTGCTCGAACGGCATCAACAGGAGCGGGCCATGGAGTTTGGCTTCCGCCCGGCACTCGCGGACGTGCCGCTGGCCGCCCCCTTCGATACCGCGCACGGCGTGGATCCTCGCGAACCGCAGACCACGCTGGAAGTGCCTTCCGCCGATACCATGGATGCCATCGTGCGGCTTTGGCAGGAAAACAAGAAACACGCCAATCTCACCCTGGTCATCGATGTCTCTGGATCGATGAATGATCAGCAGCGCCTCGTCAATGCGCGCGCCGGCGCCCAGGAGATGCTGAAGGTTCTGGATAGCGCGGACTATTTCCAGCTCATGCCGTTCAACAACACGATCTTTCCCACGTCTCCGGCGGCGCAATTGAAGGGGACGCGCGATCAACAAATCCGCGCGGTCGGCTCGCTCATCGCCAACGGCGGCACGGCTCTCTACGACGCGATCGCCACCGCTTATCGTGAGCAAACCAAAAACGCCGAGCAGAACGCCGACAAGATCTCGGCCATTGTAGTCCTCACGGACGGCGATGATACCGATAGCAAAATGTCACTCGATAACCTGCTCGCGCTGGTCCGCTCCGATTCCGAGAAGAAATCGATCCGCATCTTCACGATCGGCTACGGCTCCGATGCCCGAAAAGATGTGCTGCAGAAGATCGCCGACGCGACGAACGCGAAGTTTTACGTCGGGGCTCCCGAGAACATCCGGGAGGTCTTCAAAGATATTTCCACGTTTTTCTAACATCCCCATCCTATGGCTACAGACGGTCCAAAATTGACGCTGTTCGGACGACTTCTCGTCCTGCTTTTCATCGGCGCATGCGGCTACGGAGCCTATCTCATGTTTCACAAGGAACCGCTGCGCTTCTCCGGCACATCGGCGCCAAATGGCCAACCGGCACCGAGCGGTGATACGAAAGGCTCCAGTGGTCCGCAAACCGAGGTTGGAATCGCTTATGGTACGGAGAAACAACGCTGGCTCGAATGGGCGGTTGAACAATTCAAAACCACGCCCGCGGGGGCGAAGATCAAGATCAACCTCATCCCGATGGGTTCGCTGGAAAGCGCCCAGGCGATCCTCGGCGGTGATCGCCGCATCCAGGTCTGGAGTCCGGCGAGTGCACTTTACGAGAATGTCTTCCTCGATGAGTGGCAGCTCAAATATAACAAATCACCGATTGTCCGGAAGGAGGCCCTCGCACTTAGCCCAATGGTCTTTGTCTCCTGGGCAGAACGTCACGATGCTTTTGTCGCAAAGTACAAGGAAGTCAGCTTTCAAACGATCAACCAGGCGTTGCGCGAACCCGCCGGATGGGACGCGATCGCCGGTAAATCGGAATGGGGCCTCTTCAAATTCGGTCACACGCATCCGAACCAATCAAATTCCGGCCTGATGACCCTGACGCTCATGGCCTACGATTATCACAAGAAAGCGCGTGGTCTTGTGCTCAAGGATATCCTCGATCCGCAATTCCAAAGCTGGATGAATGGCATCGAAAACGCTGTCACCGGCATGTCCAATTCCACGGGCAATATGATGCGCGACATGGTCCTGCGCGGCCCATCGACGTTTGACGTCCTGTGTGTCTATGAGAACGTGGCCATCGACTATCTCAAGAGCGCCGAGGGCCGCTGGGGCGAGTTACGCGTGACTTACCCACGCGAGAATATGTGGAGCGACAACCCATACTATATCCTCGATGCACCTTGGAGCAGTGCAGAGCAGCGGACCGCCGCCAATGCGTTCCTTGACTTTCTGATCTCCGAGCCAATTCAGCGTGAGTCGCTAAAACACGGATTCCGTCCGGGCAATCCAGCGGTGCCCATCCGCTTTCCCGAAAGCCCGTTCGTCGCCTACGAGCGCTTTGGCCTGAAGGTTGACGTCGGCACCATGACTGAGACGCCAAAAGCCGAGGTCATCAACAATCTGCTCGCCGTCTGGCAGCGCAACCGCGGCAACCGGTAGAACCATGGCGGAATCGAAAGTCGAACCAGCAAATTCCAAGCACCTGCGCCTGAGCAATTTGCGATTCTGCTTCAAACTTGCCTGACACCGCTTCATTTTCCATTCACCCTAAATCACAGCCATGTTCCGACGTATCGCAAACCTGTTCCGCGGCTTTATCGGTCTGTTCGTCTCCGGACTCGAAAAGCGAAATCCTGAAGCCTTGCTCGAAGTCGAGAAAGAGAATCTGCGCGAGCAAATCGCCAAGTACAATCAGGGCCTCGCCTCTCACGCCGCCCTGTGCGAGCGGCTCATCGCCCAGGTGAAGAAACAGGAAGGCGAAGAGCGTGATCTGCGCGCCAAGACCAGCGCCCATCTACGCGCGGGCAATCGCGATGCCGCCGGACAATACGCCGTTCAGCTCCAGACGGTGCAGCGCGAATTGGACGAAAACCGGAAACAGCTCGAGCAGGCAGAGAAAACCTATCGCGAGCTCATCAAGGCGCGCGACGTCTCCGTGCGTGCGGCCCAGGCGAAGATCGAATCGCTGCGCTTCTCGCTCGATGATCTCAAGGTCAAGAAGGCCACGGCCGAACTGGCACAGATGGCTTCCGGCATGATTTCACAAATCGGTGGCGCCGGCGACACGCTCGATCGCCTCACCAAAATGGTTGACGAAGAACGCGAACAGGCCGCCGGCCGCGCCCGCGTCGCCCGCGATTCCATCGATACCAGCGAAGTGAACCTCAAGGAAAGCGAACAGAAAGCCATCGCCGATCAGGCTCTCGCCGACTTCGCCGCCAAGGAAGGAATCGCGCTGGACCCGCAGCAAAGCGCCTCTTCACAGCCCGATTCCGAACCGCCCACGAAATCGATGGGCCCGCTCTCACAGTAGAGCAGTCCGGAGACGGGGCGTCTGCGTATGCGTATGAAAACCGTCGTCGAAGTGCAGATCGGGAAACGTTCAACGTTCGACTTTCAACGTTCAACGACGAAAGTCCGCTGGGTAGGGACCGCTGTCCCCAGCGGTCCGGCCACCGTCGGATTGTCTTTGGATAAGGAAAAACCAAAGACCGTCAATCTGGCGCGCATTTCGCGCGAACGACGCACCCTACCGAGCAACGCCTTTCGCGCGCTCAGCACACTCAGAGCAACGTCTCCCGTAAGAGACACGTCAATCTTGCATCCCACGCTGGTCGGACCGCTGGGAACAGCGGTCCCTACCCAACTATCTCCCCCATGCTCCGCTATCTAAGAGCTGCGTTTTGGGCCGCACCGGAAATCCGTTCCCTGGGCCGGGTCCCGTGGAATGCGCTCGGTGTCGTGGGGTTTGCCATCCTGGGATTTGGGCATGCCGGGTTCTGGCTGCTCGGCCTTGCGGGCGAGATGACTTATCTCTACGCGCTGACCATGAACGATCGCTTCCGCCGGCTCGTGGACGCGGAAGAGAAGACGATTGTCGAAACCAGCGCCGAAGCGCAGCGTCAGGCCCTCGTCTCGAAACTCGCACCGCCTGCCCGGGCCGAACTCGCAAAAATCGAAGTGAAGTGCGAGGAAATCCTCCGCCTTTACGCCGAGGTGCAGCCGGAGGAATTTGTTGTCGTGGGCTGCAATCGCGAAGCTTTGCAGAAGCTATCGTGGCTCTACCTCAAGCTGCTCCTCGCCCGTCAGAATCTCCAGTCGCTCGACCCGGAATCCACCGAGCGCGAGCTGCGGGCGAAGATCGAAAAGATCGAGCGCGACCTCGCTTCGGTCTCGCTGACTCCTTCGCTGCGAAAATCGAAGGAAGCGACGCGAAATATCCTGTTGCAACGCCTGCTGGCCCTCGATCGGCGCGAACAGACCCTAGAGGAAATCGCCTCCGACCTTCTCCGGATCGAGGCACAGATCGATCTGGCCGTCGACCACGCAGGCATGCGCGGCAAACCCGAAACCATTTCCTCGAATATCGACCTCGTCTCCCAATTGCTGGATGATACGGTTTATGGCGATTCCGGCGCTTCCATCGCGGCGCTGGAGCAGACCTATAGCGGAGGATCCATTTGAAAGAATCGCCCGAAAACCGCGCTCTTCCGAGTTGGGCCTCCGAGCTCGTGTCGCTCTACGAAAGCGACGCGGCAAATCAATTCATCCTTTATGGAAATGTGCAGGATCGTTTTGTCCTGCCGGCTTCGGGCCCGAGCGGTCTCGCGGGGTTGATGGATTTCTTTCTCCGAGTGCTCCTGCCACGCTTCGACGTGATCCTGAGCTACGACGTCGGCAACGGCATTCGCGTGGAAAAGGGCGGCGAAGTGCTGAGCAAATGGCCGGGCATGAAGGAGAGTCCGGAAATGCCGAAGGTCCCGCGCGCGGCGATCGAATGGCTGACCCGTTTCTTTCGCTACAGCGCCAATCTCGCCCGATTGGGACAGCAGCGTCTGCAGATTGCCTGCATCGTGAAATCGGCCGACCTCGTGGCACCAGTGCTCATGGGCGGGTTGAATTTCGACCTGAGCGCCATGGCCCTGCTCCTGCGGGGGTGGAGCACCGACGCCATGCTTGCGGAACACGCGCTCGTCACTTTTCTGCTCACGGAAAACCTGAACGATCTACACCCGATTCTTGGCGCAAATCCGCGCGCGGCGAAAATCAAAATCCCGCTTCCGGAGACCGGTGAAATCGAACGCGCCCTCATGCTCCTTCAGCCGCGTCACTCCACCGTGCTTGCGCAATTCGAAGGGAATCTATCGGCTCTCTCTTCGCAATTGACCGGCGCCAGCCTCAATGCCGTGGAAAGCCTGCTCAAGCTGAAACGGTATCACGAAGAAACACTGACCGCGTCAGATCTCGTAAAGCTTAAGAAGCAGCTCGTCGAAACTGAATGCCAGGGGCTGATTGAGTTCATCGAATCCAAAAAGACGCTCGAGGATTTGCATGGCCAGGAGAAGCTGAAAGCCTGGCTGCGACAAGATATCGCGCTCTGGCAGAAGGGCAATTTGCAGGCGCTGCCCATGGGTTACCTGCTCTGCGGTCCGGTCGGCACGGGCAAGACCTTCATGGTCGAATGTCTGGCTGGCGAAGCGGGAGTGCCAGTAGTTAAACTCAAGAATTTCCGTGATCGCTGGGTTGGCAGCACGGAAGGCAATCTCGAGAAAATCTTCCGGCTCATCTCCGCCCTGCAACGATGCTATGTCTTCATCGATGAAGCGGACCAGGCACTTGGCCGGCGCGATGCCGGAGGAAATGATTCCGGTCTCTCCGGGCGTATCTATTCAATGATCGCCACCGAGATGAGCCGACCCGAGAACCGCGGCAGAGTCATCTGGGTGCTGGCCTCCAGCCGTCCTGATCTGATCGAAGTCGATCTCAAGCGGCCTGGACGCGTGGATGTGAAAATCCCGATCTTTCCCACCACCACGCCCGAGGAGAGCTGGCATTTACTTCAGGCGCTCTGCCGCCGGCATGGTTTGCAATTCGACGAGGCAGCCACGGGCGTCGTGATCAAATCGATCCCTCCCCTGCTCACCCCTGGCGCGGCCGAAGCATTGGCCGTGAAGATCTATCGAGCGGTACAGGCCAATGGCCGGAGCCCGGCCGAAGCGCTGGCAGATTCTTTGATCGGATATCAAAACCCGATCGCCCCAGAAATCCTCCAGGCGCAGATCGCACTGGCGGTGGCGGAGGCGAGTGATCTGGATTTTGTGCCAGCGTGTTTTCGAAATGCGGGGGCGATGCGCGCCAGTGCGGAAGATCTTAAATGCTAGTTGCGCCCAGCCGCCCACCGGATGCAGCGCGCCACGAGTTGTCGATAATTTGGATCGTCGTAGAGCGGCAGACCGTGGCCTAACTGGAGATAGACGACGCGCGATTTCTTTTCCGTGCGAGTCCAGGAGATGGGGTTGCCGCTGTCGGTGTTCGTCGTGTGGAGGAGCGGAGTGACATCGGGACGGACCTTAAAGCCCCAATAGATTTCGTCGTGCGCCAGGAAATCGGAGAGACCCGCTGTGATCGGGTGATCTTTGGCGACGATTTGCACCGGAATATCCACGTCGTGTTGATAGCCAGCCAGCCCAGCTTTTTCATCAGCAACAGAATATTTGCCACCGATGATGCGTTCGTATTCGGGCCAGTCTTGATAAGAACACAAGGCGTGATGCAGCACGACCAAGCCGGTGCCTTTATCGAAGAGCGAAAGGAAATGCGCTTTCTGTTCATCGGTAATGACCTTGGGCATGTCGTAGAGCACCACGACGTTGTAAGTGAGCAGGTCTTCGCGGTCGTAGGCTTCCGCAGCCTTCACCTGATGTGCGGCGGTAAAGGTGATTTCCGGATTATCCTGGAAGATCCTGAAGAAGGGATCGGCCTGGAAACCGTGGCCCCCGGTGATGAGGAGGACGGAGATTTTAGCAGGCGATGATGGCTGCGATGGTGCGGATTCGGCAGCGGTGGCGATTTGTAATGAGGAGATGAGGGCGCAGAGGACTGCGGCGAGGAGGGTGACGAGTGCTCGCATGTTCTGGGGCTTGGCTGGCTTTGGGGGAGCTGGGTTGGAGGGTGGTTTGAGTGGGGGCTTGGGGGATTAAGATTAAGAAGCTTGGCGCGGGAGCCTAGATTGACTCCCGCACCAAGCGAGAGAGTTAGAGCTTTTGCAGGATCCCCTTCAGGCGAACCCACGCTTCATCACGCGCTTTCTTATTGGGCTCGTTCGCATCGGGCGCTTCGCCCGCCCGCATGAAACCGTGCCCGGCGCCGTCGTACACGACGGGTTCGTAGGTCTTGTTGGCCGCCTTCGTTAACTCGGTGGATTTAGGGATCGTGGCATCGACGCGATTGTCGTTGCCGCCGTAGAATCCATACACGGGCGCGGCGATGCGGGTGACATCGGCGGCATTATCGGGGCCAGTGCCGTAGAAGACAAAGGCCGCTTTGATGCCGGCGTTGTTCGTGGCGAAGCGGAAGGATTGTCCCCCGCCCCAGCAAAATCCGGCCACGGCGACTTTGCCGTTGGCGGCCGGCAGTTTGCCCACGTAATCGACAACGGAATTCAGGTCGGCGGTGATTTGATCGGGCGGCAGTGAGCCGATCACTTTACGGACGCCATCGGGTCCACCGAGGGCCTCGGAGCCACCGCCATTTGGACCCGCGCCGGAAAGCAAATCGGGCGCGATTGCAATGTAGCCGGCTTCGGCCAATTGATCGGCGACGCCACGTACCCAGTCGGTGAGGCCGAAGATCTCGTGAATAAGCACCACGGCGGTCGCTTTCTCCTTCACTTCGGGATAGGCGATGAAGCAGTTCACGTCGCGGTTGTCGTGTTTGACCTTCACCCATTCGAGATGACGGGGCGAAGTGTTGAGGCGGGCCATGGCCCAGTCCTGGGCAGGAGCCAGGCTGGAGAGCAGCGCGAAGGCGGCAAGGAGGACGGCTGTAGTTTTCATAGGAACCGGAGCAGTCAGGGGGAACATGCGCTACACGGATGTGCGGCGGCATGTGGGGAGTTTCGGAAGTGGGACGCTCGTGTCAAGCACGGGCGGCGGCGCGGCGAAGGATAGCCCAGATGGATGATATGGGCTGAGTGGATAGGTAAATGCAGCCGCGAACGCCCGGGGCTGCGAAGAGGAAACGCGGCATTCCACTGCCTCGGTGCTGACGAAGCAGCACCCTCCACAAACTACAATCCTGACCGATTTCACAAATCCCCGGCAATCCCGGACGCTTTTGGTTTGCTATGTCCGGCACAGGCCGATAACCCAGAAACCCTTCATTTTACTGCACCAAGCATCATGTCTCTAACGATCATTACTGATATCCGCGCCCGCCAGATCCTCGATTCACGCGGCAACCCGACCGTGGAAGTGGACGTCGAACTCGCCGGCGGCGCCGTCGGTCGCGCGGCTGTTCCGAGCGGTGCGAGCACCGGCGAGCATGAAGCGTGGGAACTCCGCGACGGCGTGAAGGATCGCTACCTCGGCAAAGGCGTAACCAAGGCCGTGGGCAGCATCGAAAAGACCATCGCCCCGGAAATCGAAGGCATGGACGCCACCGAGCAGGTCCTTATCGACAAGGCGATGATCGAGCTCGACGGCACGCCAAACAAGGCACAGCTCGGCGCGAATGCGCTCCTCGCCGTCTCCCTGGCCACCGCGCACGCGGCGGCAAATCAGATCGGCCAGCCCCTCTTCAAGTATCTCGGTGGACCGAACGCCAAGGTCCTTCCCGTGCCAATGATGAACATCCTGAACGGCGGCGCGCACTCCGATGCGCCGATCGATTTCCAGGAATTCATGATCATGCCGAAGAAGTTCGACACCTTCTCCGAAGCGCTCCGCGCCGGTGTGGAAATCTTCCACGCGCTGAAGGGCGTGCTCAAGGGCCGCGGCCTTTCGACGGCCATCGGTGATGAAGGTGGCTTTGCTCCGACCCTGAAGAGCGCCGACGACGCCCTCGAAACGATCGCGGAAGCCGTGAAGAAAGCCGGCTACAAGCTTGGCAAAGACATCTTCATCGCTCTCGACGTCGCCTCGAGTGAATTTTACGACGCGAAGGCGAAGAAGTACGTCTTCAAGAAGAGCGATCAGTCCAAGCGTTCCGCGGAAGAACTCGTCGCCTACTACCAGGAACTGCAGAGTAAATTCCCAATCGTCTCCATTGAAGACGGCTGCGCCGAGAACGACTGGGACGGCTGGAAGAAGCTGACCGACGCCATGGGTGAGAAGACCCAGCTCGTCGGCGACGATCTCTTCGTGACGAACGTTGAATTCCTCCGTAAGGGCATCGATCGCGGCGTGGGCAACTCGATTCTCGTGAAGGTGAACCAGATCGGCACGCTCACCGAAACCCTCGACGCTATCGAGCTGGCAAAGGAAAACCGTTATACGGCGGTGATTTCCCATCGTTCTGGTGAGACCGAAGACACAACGATCGCCGATATCGCAGTAGCAACGAATGCCGGACAGATTAAGACCGGTTCGCTCTGCCGTACCGATCGCGTGGCGAAGTACAATCAATTGCTACGAATCGAAGAACAATTAGGTGACAACGCCGTTTATGGCGGTAAGATGCGGAGCTGAGACGTAAGCAAAAGTCCTTGCAACGGTGGCGAATGCCTAAGCGTTCGCCACCTGCCGGGCTTGGCTTACTGACGATCAAGTTTGCGTGAGCGCCCTCCAATCCAACCTTGAGAACGCAGAAGGAGGCGGTCTTTGGACATCCCTTAACCGCTTCCTGGTGGTGCTCATTGCCATCACGGTTCTCGCGGTGGTGGGATATCGCTATATGCCGGAACTTGGCAAGCGTCACGATCAGGAAGCCAAGATCGAGTCTCTGGTGAATGAGATTGATCAACAGGAGCGGCTCCTCGCCCGGCAGACACTCGAGGAGAATCTCCTCAAGCGGGATTCGGATTTTATCGGTCTGGTTTCCCGCGACAAACTCGACCTGATGAAGGAAGGCGAAACGGTCTACCGGATCTCACCCGCTCTCCCAGATCCGTCGAGAATGCGCCGCAATCCGTGATCCGCTAACGGACCTCGGCGGTGATTTTGGAAACGTTGAACGTTCGACTTTCAACGTTCAACGAAGGAAGGCAGAAACGCCTTCTCTATTTATCAACGAAAGAGGATTCACATCTTTGAATGTTGAACGTCGAAAGTTGAACGTCGAACGTTTCCAAAATCACCGCTGCCGTTACTTTCCGCGTTCCCTTATCACTTTCCGCGTTGATCCCTTGACCGTCTCGCCCATTGGCTGAATCCTGTATGGCAGCGGCTTCGCAAAACGCGGCACCCTTTTACCTTTTCATCCTTTTTCTCTCCCATGTCACTCGACCTTCAATCCATGAATATCTCCGACCTCCGGGCTCGCGTTAGCGAGTTGCGGAGGTATCTTTGACTTACCCAGACTGCAAGAGCGCCTCGCGGAACTCGAGGGGTTCATGGCCGAACCCGATTTCTGGTCCAATAAAGAACGCGCCCAGCAACAGGTCGAAGAGGTCTCCGTACTCCGCGGCAAAATCAATCCACTGCTCGAACTCGAACGGAAACTCGAGGATTTCGATGTCCTGATCGAGCTCGCCCAGGCTGAAGACGACCAGGTCAGAGCCGGCCAGGAAGTCGCCGCTGAACACGAGGCGATCGTCAAAGCGCTGGAGCAATTCGAGCTCAAGATGCTGCTCTCCGGTCCAAACGACCGGTATAACGCCTTCCTGAGCGTGAGCGCGGGCGCCGGAGGCACCGAGTCGTGCGATTGGGCCAATATGCTGATGCGCATGTACCAGCGTTGGAGCGAACGGCACGGCTTCACGACGTCGATCGTCGATATTCAGGCCGGAGACGAAGCAGGCATCAAATCGGCCACCATTCGGATCGCGGGCGAAAACGCCTTTGGCTATCTCGCTACCGAACGCGGCGTGCACCGCCTCGTGCGCATCTCGCCGTTCGACGCTAACAAGCGCCGCCATACCTCTTTCGCGGGCATCGACGTTGTCCCGGAACTTCCGGAAACCGCTCCGGTCGAAATCAATCCCGCCGACATTGAGGAAGACAAATATCGTTCCGGTGGCAAAGGCGGCCAGAACGTCAACAAGGTCGAAACCGCGGTCCGCGTTCGGCACAAGCCGACCGGCATCGTCGCGGCCTGCCAAAGCGAACGTTCTCAATCGATGAACCGCCAGCTCGCCCTGCGCATGTTGCAGGCAAAGCTGCAGCAGATCGAGATCGACAAACAGAACGCCGAATTGGCCAACGCCTACGATCAAAAGGCCGATGTCGCATTCGGCAGCCAGATCCGCTCGTACGTCTTCCAGCCGTATCAGATGGTGAAGGATCTCCGCACGGGCGTGCAGACTTCCGGCATCCAGGCGGTGATGGATGGCGATATCGATGAATTCATCGAAGGAAAACTGCGCGGCCTGAAGGCGAAGAAGGGCGCGGGAGATGATGATTTGGAGTAAGCGGTAAGGAAGATGGTCGTTGGTGGGTGTCGGTTAGTTAAGTAGTTAGTTGATGGATGCGTTGCCCTGGGTTTTCCGGGGCAACGGGTTTTTGACTTTGCACGAAGCCCGCCGTGCGCATTCCCGCAGACCCTCCCTCCGAAGCGGCGTTAGGCCCAAGGCTTAAACCGCTGCAAAAAAAAATCGCGCCGCTCGCGAACATCTCTACACGAGGATCAGAGCACCCGGGGGATACGCCTTCATACTACTAGTTTAACAATACACCGCACTACTCGCTTCATTTCCGTCGCGATCGCGGAAAGAGAAAAACACGTTCCCACCCCGATCTCGGACGTTCCGAACCCGCATTTTTTCAGCGTGGAAATCGAAAATGGCAAATGTTCGGTTCGAGGGATTGACTCCACCGGAATCGGCTGGCAAAAGGCGCGAACATCTTCGCCCAACGAATGCGTCCTTCGACAAATTCCACGAGTCCGCTGCTCTCGGCACCGGAAGGCCAAAGGCCTTTCGGCTGGGTGGACATTGCCGTTCTCCTTGGACTCTTCGGCCTGCTCTGGAGCATCTTGCACTTCGGCAGCGGCATGCTCGTGCATTTCGATGAGAAGGCGCAGCCGATCCTCTCCACTGATCTCTCGCAGATCCCCTACTACGCGGGACGAACGCTCCTGCGCATGTGGATCGCCTTTGTCTTCTCACTGCTTTTCACCTTCCTCATCGGTTACATTGCGGCTCGGAGCCGCCCGGCTCGCACGGTGATCCTGCCCGCGCTCGATGTGCTGCAATCCGTGCCGGTGCTGGGCTTCCTCTCCGCAACTGTGACCGGCTTCATGGCGCTTTTTCCCGGCAGCCTGCTCGGTGTGGAGTGCGCAAGTATTTTCGCCATCTTCACGGGCCAGGTCTGGAACATGACCTTCGGCTTCTATCATTCGCTCGTCACGATTCCCGCCGACTTACAGGAAGCCGCGACGACTTATCGTTTGAATCTCTGGCAACGCTTCACCACGGTGCAGGTACCGGCCTCCATGCACAGCCTCATCTGGAATTCCATGATGTCGTTCGGCGGCGGCTGGTTCTTTGTCTCGCAGAGCGAGGCGATCAGCGTGATGAACAAGAACATCAAGCTGCCGGGACTCGGCTCCTACATGGCCACGGCGCTGGAGCAAGGAGACAACAAGGCGGTCTTCTGGGCCATCGTCGCCATGCTCGTACTGATCCTTGCCACGGATCAACTCGTCTGGCGTCCGCTGCTCGCCTGGGCGAATAAGTTCAAGATGGAGCTGACGGATTCCGGGGAAGCCCCCACAAGCTGGCTCTATCAAATCCTGCGCCGCGCCACGGTCTTCGATACGTTGCGGGAGAAATTCTGGGTCCCCATCTCGGATTTGTTCCGCAACCTGACTTTCCGGCTGCTGCCGGAGAGAGTCTTTGAGCGCAAACCGCGGCCTCAGTGGGCGGCAAAGGTCTTTCAGCACGTCTTCACGGGCGCGTTCCTGCTGTGGGTCGGGTACTACATGGTGCTTGGGCTCGTCGCCGGCATTTCCACAGTGCACGGCCATGTCTCGGGCGAAAGCCTTCGCTCCGTCGTGTGGCTGGGCTTTCTCACACTGCTCCGCGTGTTATGCATGACAGTCGTGGCAACGCTCGTCTGGACTCCAATCGGCGTCTGGATCGGGCTCAAACCACGCGTGGCCCGTGCGGCTCAGCCGCTCGCGCAGATCGCTGCATCTTTCCCGGTGAACATGACCTTTCCGCTGGTCGTGGGATTCTATGCGTCACACGCCGTTACCATGAATTGGGGCAGCATTCTCCTCATCGGCATGGGAACGCAGTGGTATCTCCTTTTCAATGTCATCGCTGGCGCCATGGCGATCCCGAATGATCTCAAGGAAGCGGCGCGCACTTATGGGCTGAAAGGCTGGAAGCTGTGGCGGACACTGATCATTCCTGCGATTTTCCCTTTCTGGATCACCGGGGCCTGCACTGCTGCGGGCGGCGCATGGAATGCGAGCATCGTCGCCGAGGTCGCGGCCTGGGGCACGACGAAGCTGAAAGCCCAGGGACTGGGAGCTTTCATTGCCGACGCGACCGAACGCGGCGATACTCCGATGATCATTACGAGCATCGCGGTCATGTCCGTTTTTGTGATTTTCATGAACAAGCTGCTCTGGCGCCCGCTCTATGCGCTGGCCGAACGCCGCTTCCGTCTCGATTAAAGCACCGCACCAGCAGCCATGACCCAAGTCACCGCTCCCGCATCCGCCGCCGTTTCATCCGCTGCCTCGCTCTTGGCGAGCAACCATCCGGTCATCGCGGAGCTGTGTTCCGTGACCAAGTCGTATTCCACAGGCGGCAGCGAGGTGAAGATCCTCGATCAGATCGATCTCGCCGTGCAGGAGGGCGAATTGTTTGCGCTGCTCGGGCAATCCGGTTCCGGGAAATCAACCATCCTGCGCTGCCTCACGGGCTTGGCGCAGCCGACAACCGGGCGCGTGCTTTGCTATGGCAAGCCGCTCCAGGGAATCAATCCACACGCCTCCATCGTCTTCCAAACCTTTGCTCTTTATCCGTGGCTAACGGTGGAGGAAAACATCGCCGTGGGTATGATGTCGAAGCGTGTGAGCCGCGCGGACCGAAATGCCGCGGTGGAAAAGGTCATCGAGCTCATCGGCCTCCATAACTACCACAGCGCCTATCCGCGCGAGCTCTCCGGCGGCATGCGCCAGCGCGTGGGCATCGCGCGCGCGCTGGTTTCGGAGCCGAAGATCCTTTGTCTCGATGAGGCGTTCAGCGCGCTCGACGTCCTCACCGCCGAAAACCTGCGGCAGGAAATGATTGCCCTCTGGCAGAAAGCCGGGAACAACCTGAAGAGCATCTTCATGGTGACGCATAACATCGAGGAGGCAGTGGAAATGGCCACGCGCATCTGCATCCTCTTCCCGCGTCCTGGACGGCTCGGCCTCGTGCTGGAAAACAATCTTCCCTATCCGCGCGATTACAAGGACCCGGAATTTCAGCGGCTCGTCTCGACGATTCACGACACCATTACTTCTCTCGAGTTGCCCGAGCTTCCGCCCGAACCGCCCGCCGTCTTCGGCCGCGCAATCTCCAAGGCACGGACACGGATGGAGCCGATTCCATACGTGCCGGTGGGCCAGATCCTCGGTCTGCTGAGCATCCTCCGCGACTCACCCGAGCTGTCGAATATCTACGACATCGCCACGGAGATTGGGAAAGAGTTCGGCGAAACGATCTCGCTTGTGAAAGCGGCAGAGATTCTCGATTTCGTCGATACACCGAAGGACGAGGTCGCCTTCACGGAACTTGGCCGGCGTTTCGTTGCGGGAGATCCAGCAGTGCGGAAGCAGGTCTTCGGCGAGCAGATCATGAAGCTGCGCCTCTTCCACATTGTGCTCGCCCTTGTGCAAGAACACACGGAAGTGGATTCAGACGAAGTGCTCAAGACCATCCACTCGGCCCTGCCTTACGATAACCCGGAGAAGATCCTGCAGACCATGATCGCCTGGGGCCGTTATGCGGGGCTCATGGATTATGACGCCGACAAGAAAGTCGTCTTCATCCCGACGGAAGAAGAAGAATAGGTGGGGGGGATTTAGGATTTAGGAATTAGCATGTAGGATTTGGTCTGGAGCGCGAACGCCTCTCTTCTTATGTCCCTCCTGACAAAACGAAATGGTCCAAGCCGCAAAAACCCGTCGATTGCATTGTGTGTGCCCGGCCTGGACAGATCCTAAATGCTAATTCCTAAATCCTAAATTTCCGAGTTGGCCCATCATGGGTCGATCGATACGTACTCATACGAAAGTAGGATACCGCCTTGATTGCAGGCGTTCGCGAGATTCGCGCATTCTCGGGTGGTTTTTCGTTTTAAGCCGTGATGTCCGAGTTTCAACAAAGAATGTCACTCTGGAATACTCGCGCTTTCTTCAAATTATGGCTGATTGAGACCAGCGCGATGAACTCTACATTTCCACGCTGGATTCCCGAAAACAGGGAAACCGCGGAAATGCGTTGCCTCAACATCGATACCTGCAAATTCCGTCCGGACGGGATCATTCGAAAGAATGTCCCATACATTCGAAGGATGTTCCTATTTCCGGCATTGGCGCCGTCCGATAGATATCCCTCTGAGCGCGCTCTCTTCACGCACACACTTCAGCACACACTTCAGCAACCACGAATCAAGTCATATTTGGCTGGACGCAGTTTGAGGATTATGTAATTTCTTTGTACATACAGATTCCCAAAGGGAATCGGTTCATATTTTTCCTTCCGCTCCAGTCTAGTCTTTAACATCGGTTCGTCGTTTCCCCCATGAACGCACCAATCTGCGATACCGCCCTCCTGCGGCCCGACCTGTTTACACTGGTTGGAAGAACCCCGCCGACGAAGGTTGCGTTACTCCATTTGGGTGTATTGCGGATCGCTTCAGGCCCCTGGATTCTTCTCCCGCATTCCCCCTCTCCCGGTTTCCGTGCCGGACCCCCAAGAAATCGTAATTGCCATGTGTTCCCTCAACACTCCCCCTCCCGCTGCGGCCCTGGCTTCAGCGCATCATAAGGATTCGCGAGCCTTTTCGCTCGTGGAATTTGTCCTGGCGATCGGAGTCGTCTCCTTTGCCTTTGTAGGTCTGCTCGGACTGCTTCCCGTCGGCCTGAACAATTTCGGGGCTGCACTCGATACTTCCGTGCGCTCCCAAATCGCCCAACGGTTTATATCGGACGCCGAGCAAACCGATTTCGATACGCTGCAAAATCAAGCCGCCGTCGTCCGCTACTTCGACGACGAGGGCACGGAGAAGGACAAGTCGGTTTCGATCTATACCGCTTCGATGACCGTGAAAACGAACACGCCTCTACCGAAGAGCGCGACCTCGCCAAATCTAGTGACACTAACGATCAAGATCGCCAAAGACCCGGGGCATGCCGCGGATCCATTCGGGCCATCCAGCAAGCTGAAGACCTGGACGGACGTTGCTTTCGTCGCACGCAATCTTACCCACTCCGGTAACTGATGAAAACCCGGAGCGCTGCCGTGGCGGCATTCACGCTGGTCGAGATGCTGGTGAGCTGCACGCTGCTCGTGCTGCTCCTGCTCATCCTGACGGGCATCGTGAATCAAACAACCAAGACATGGCGCTTTGCGACAACGAAAGTGGAAGAATTCCGGACCTCGCGCATGGCTTTCGAATCCCTGACGCGGCACCTGAGCCAGGCCACGCTGAATACCTACTGGGACTACCAATATACCGGCACCGGTGCGGCACAAACCCCTTCCAAGTATATCCGCCAATCCGACCTGCGCTTTCTCACCGGCTCGGCACAAACGATCAGTGGTGGAAACAGTTCGCCCATCCGTCCGGGACACGCCGTTTTCTTCCAGGCGCCGATCGGTTTTACCGATAAGTCCACCTACTCGGGGCTCGGCAACCTTCTGAATACGTGGGGCTATTACCTCGAATTCAATACGGACAAGGGAATCCGCCCCTTGATGCTTGAGGGTCTCAACCCGCCGCTGGCGGAACGCTACCGGTTCCGGCTCATGGAACTCATGCAGCCGTCGAACTATTTGAATGTCTATGTTACCAGCAAAAACGCGCTGGACTGGGTGCAGTCACCGCTGAACGCCAAGGAGCCCGTCATGGTGCATTGTCTGGCCGAGAACATTGTCGCACTTGTCATTCTCCCCCGATTGTCTGAGGGAGAAAAGGATTCGAACGGCGCTCTGTATCCCGCCACGGCGCTTGCTCCCAAGTATGTCTATGATTCGACTGCCACGAGCACATCTTCGGACCCCGGTCTTGATTCCAAGAACCAATTGCCGCCGCTTGCTCAGGTCACACTTGTCGCCATTGACGAACCGTCCGCGGCACGGATCACCAATGGGACACTTCCTCCCGACTTTGGCATGACCAGCAATCAGCCCCTCTTCGATACGACCACTCCTAATAGCGCCAGCAAGTATGCAACGGATTTGCAGACGCTGGAGACGAACCTTTCCACCAAGCGGCTAAATTACCGGGTCTTCACAACCACCGTTAGCATCCGCGGAGCCAAGTGGAGCCGGGACTAAAATTTTATGAAGCACACCCTTTCCCAGACGCCCCGAGGCCGGACGGCCGAGCACGGCATCGCCCTTGTGCTCGTCCTTTTCTTTCTCGTGATTCTTTCGGGAATCGTCGTGGCCTTCTTCTCCAGTGTCACCACGGAATCGAATTCCGCCGCCAGCTATGCCGCCGGCGCCTCGGCCAAGATGCTTTCCGATGCCGTCGTCAATATGGTGGAAGCGCAACTCCAGGATGCCACCAAAGGAACGGATCCCAGTTCTCCCACCCAACTCAGTTGGGCTTCGCAGCCGGGGGCGATTCATACTTTCGATTCCTCGGGAACGGCGAAGAATGTCTACAAGCTCTACTCTGCGGACGATCTGGTCGTGCCGGATTCGACCTTCAAACTGGGGAATGATTCGAGCCAGATCCCGGGGGATTGGGACAATACGAAATACACGGATGTCTATACGGATCTGAACCAATCGGTTGCCGACTCCACGGGCACTCCGATCTACCCCATCGTGGATCCCGATGCCGAAGACAAAGCTTTTAGTGTCCTGGGATTCAGCATCGATGCGAATTCGCCCGGTGCATCAGTCAACAAAGCCTCCATGCCCGTAAAATGGCTGTATCTGCTGCAGGATGGAACGCTTTCCGCCGTATCAACACCCTCCAGCGATACCAATACGGTCTCCGTACCGGGCGCGACGGTGAACAATCCGATTGTCGGACGCGTCGCCTTCTGGACCGATGACGAAGCTGCGAAAGTCAATATCAACACCGCTTCGGAAGGCACCTACTGGGATGTCCCAAGGGCCTATACTATGGACGATTACGGGATGTACCAGGGTAGCGGAAATGCCGTCGCCACACCCGGACTTTCCATCTGCCAGCCAGCCCAGCATGAATTTCAGCGCTATCCGGGCCACCCTGCTACCACCTGCCTGAGCCCAATCCTCGGCGCACACACGGCCGCCGCATTTTACCCGTCGAGCCAGACTTATCCCGCCTCGATCACGGCAACGGATGCGCAGAAGATCGATCGTTACTATCAGGTCGCACCTCGGGTAAACTTCGGCGGATCGGAAAGCGGCACCAAACAACCCACCGATGTAATGCCCTTCAAGCAAGACCGCCTCTATGCCTCGATCGACGAGCTGGTCTTTAGCACGACATTCAATGCAGCAACGCCTGGGTCGCGTACGCCGAATCTTCCTTCAGGACCAGCCGCTTTCGACAAGGCAACGCTGGAGAAAGTGAAATTCTTCCTCACGGCAAATAGCAACGCGCCGGAAACGACCCTCTTCAATACCCCGCGCATTTCGATCTGGCCGGTCAACAGCAACACCGCCAAACAAACGGCCTACGACAAGCTCTCCGTCTTTTGCACGACGATCGGCAAGCAAGCATACTATTTCCCACGATCCAATCCGCGAGACCAAAAAGCCGATTACACCGCGCGAAATCAGACACTCTATAAGTATCTGCAGGCCGAAACGTCGCAAAATATTCCGGGATTCGGCGGTAATTTTCTCGCAAAATATCCCGCGGGAAACGGCCCCAGCGACCGGGATCAAATCCTCACTTACATCTACGACTATATCCGGTGTACAAACACACAGGATAGGAGCACTGGTGCTACTCCCTACACACCGGTGTTCATCCAACCCGCACCCCTTGCCGCAGGCGAAGTCATACCAATTCAAATCGGCGCAACACAAGGTTTCGGGCGGTTTTACACGGTTTCCGAGGCGGATCTTCTTTTCTACGCCACGCAGCTCACGGGCAACAGCACCGGACTCAATGCGCTGCTCGTCATGCAATTCTCGACCCCGTTGCAGGGACTGGGCTGTATGCGGAGCAATCTCTCTTACACCGTCTCCGGACTTGAAAAGCTTCAGGTGCAATTTAACGGGGGGCAGTGGACCTCATTGGGTTTTGTGGCCAGTGGCGGCGCAAACGGAACAAACGGGACCAACTACATGGATTGGGCAGATCTCGATAGTTATCATGGACGGTCACTCGGAGGAACTGAAGGCCCGATTCAGGCATTTTTGTATCACGCGGGAGCCGTCGGTGCGGTGACTGGCACCGAAACAGTTAAATCGTTCATGCCCGGCAGCAACAGCCATACGCAATACCCCTTCTGCACGACGCCCGCCACACCCGTTTCCATCCCGGCGAATGCCACCTCATTTGGTTTCCGGTCATCCAGCGGTAGCGATGAGGTCGTCATCCAGATCAAGAGCACCGATACCAATCAACTCATCCAAACGCTGCACATGCAGTTTCCGACGGGTACTTTCAAAGTCCCCGCGGTCGGTTCGCCGAGCATCTCCTCAGGCAGCCCGCAAAGTCTCGTTCCGTCGACAGCCACCGTGGTCGGCTTGCAAGTCGGGGGCATTGCACCAAATACGCCGGGACCCAGCGCCGATCCGACCGCCGGCGACACCCGTATGGTGGAAGGTTTGATCAATGTGCCGGCCTCCAGATTCCGGGCACACCAGGACTATCAAAAGCCAGGCACACCGGTGCAATGGGCCCATGGACTGCTCCCAGCCGTTGGCGAGACTTACTACGCGGGAGGCACCTGGGGGAAACTGGCGAGAGGCGTCTCAAGTTATAAGCAATACGATATCACTCGCAACCCGGCGATCCCGAGCCGCGTCCTGAACGGAGCTTATCGTGCGGATGGAGGCCCTGGAGATTGGGATACTGGTGTGGGTGATCAAAAAGATGGCGCCTATATCAACAAACCCGATGAAGGCGACAGCGCCTACACCGACGTCCAGAATGGCCTTGATCGGCTCCCTTATCTATTCGGCTTCGGGCACGGCTTTGCCTCCGGAACGTCAGCGAATTTCTCTCCGAATCGCCAGATCTCATCAGCGATGATGTTTGGATCCATTCCCACCGGAGTTCAGCGTATGCGTCCGTGGCAAACCCTCTCCTTCTGCCCGCGCCCCGAAGATCTCTCGCATCCCGGAAACCAATCCCCGCGCGATCATTTGATCGCCGACCTCTTTTGGATGCCCGTTATCGAACCATATGCGATCAGCCAGCCCTTTTCTACCGCAGGCAAAATCAATCTGAACTATCAGATCCAGCCCTTCACTTATATCCATCGGAGTACCGGACTCTATGCTGTCCTAAAGAGCACCAAATTCCTCGCTCTGGCCGCAGCAGACTCCATGACTTACAAGCCGATCGATCCCGGTGGCAGCACCTCGAACCGTATTCAGGGAACCCGGCGGTACGCGATTAACATCGATGAGACGATCAAGGATTTCGACCAAAAGTTTGCGAAAGGAGAAGTCTTCCGGTCCGCGACACAAATCTGCGAGATGAACCTCATTCCCCAAACCGCCGGCACCACCTCAAAACAAATGGCGGCGTTCTGGTCGACTCATACTCTAACAGGAGACAATGTCAGAGAGAAACCGTACGCGGATATCTATCCGCGCCTGACCACGAAATCGAATACCTTCACCGTCCACATGCGTGTTCAATCCCTGCGGAAAGCTCGCAATACTCCGCCGGATCAGTGGGTGCATGGCAAGGACCTGGTCGCCGGCGAATACCGGGGTTCAGCGATCATCGAACGCTATATCGATCCAAATGATCCTTCCCTGCCCGATTTTGCCGCACTCATGGCCGCAAATCCATCGGATCCGAAGTTGAACATCGATCAATATTATAAGATGCGGATTGTCAGTACGAAGCAGTTCTCACCGGATTGAGGCGGGAAGATATCGTGATCGCCTCGACTCTGGAGATGTAATGGGACGAATGCGACCTATAGGACTCATGGGACCTATGTGATAATTACCTCGCGGGAGAAAAGAGGCGTTCGTTCCGCGCCCTTTGAAGGTTAAACGTTTCCCTCCTTCGGAGCGTTGTCTTATGTTCAATTCATTTATTCGCAGCTCCATTGGTGCCGCCTCCAGTCACTGCAGGCTGCAAGCCCGCTCTCCTTTCCGCCGGCGATTCTTCGGAGCATCGTTGCAAGTTTCAGAACGATTTCGCTGCGTCACTCGCAACCGGCGTCGAACTTCGCAACGTTGAATATTGGTAGTTTGGCGTTGGGAGTAGGGTGTTTTCCACGCTGAAGACAAAATCCAGGTCACCCCTGCAATCCGCACGCCTCAAGCGGCGGGACACCGCTTCCACTATGGTACCGCCGGGATGCGCAGCGTGAAGGCGGTTCCCTTCCCAACTGCGCTTTCCACGGAAATCGCGCCGCCATGCGCTTCCGCGATACTCTTCGAAATCGCCAGGCCCAGGCCGGCGCCGCCACTGGCGCGATTTCTCGACTTATCCACGCGATAGAATCGATCGAAAAGATGTTCCAGATGTTCGGCGGGAATTCCCGGTCCGGTGTCTTCAATCCGGATCACAGCACCACCGTTGTCACGAGAGGTCACGAGACGCACGATCGTTCCGGGCCCGCTGAACTTCACGGCATTTGAAAGCAGGTTCACCAGGATCTGTGAGATACGATCGGCATCGGCGGAGCACGGCGCGGGTGCCAGATCCCCTTTGAGTACGATCTGCCGTTCGTCCGCGAGGAGCTGGATCATCTCCAGGTTTTCCCGTCCGATCATCGCCAGATCACAAGGTTGCCGCTTCAATTTCGTCCCGGTCGCATCCAGGACAGAAAGCTCGAGGAGCGATTCAATGAGGCCATGCATGCGTTTTGCGGCCCGCTGGCAGGCTTCGAGAGTCTCCCGATATTCCGCCTCCGTCCGCGAGCGGGAAAGCGCCAATTGCGTTTGTCCGAGGATCACCGCCACAGGGGTCCTCAATTCATGCGCGGCATCGGAGGTAAAGCGCGCCTGCTGGGAAAATGCGGCATCGAGCCTCTGAAAGGCGTCATTGAGCACCGCGGCCAATTGCCCGAGCTCGCTCCGTGTATCTGCCAGGTCAATCCGCTCGGCCAGGTTGCCGCCCGAAATCCGCGCAGCGGCGGTGCTGATCGCGCGGATCGGCCGGATAGCAATCGATGCCACCCACCATCCTCCGGCCAGTCCAAAGATGAGCACCCCCAGGCCGGCCAGAGCCAGGTTCGTGGCAAACCGATGCAGTTCTGCTTCCACGGGCTTCATCGATCGACCCACGAGAATGCACTCACCGGGAGGTGTGTAGGAATACAGCTCGCGAAACTCGCCTCGAATGCGGGGCACCCGCTTCATGCCCGAGGCGGCATTCTTTTCCGGTTGCGCAATTCCATCCGGCAAATAGTCCGACTTCCCGAACGGGTGCCCGACGCGAGTCCAGAGGCAATAATAGAACGGCCAGTCGCTCGTCACCACAAAGAGGCCGGTATCATTCTGCAGGCGAAAACCGTCCGGAGGCGGTTGCCGCTCCCGGTCTTGAAGGGATGTAATATCCGAGGGAGGAAGGTCATCGGGTCCGGGAGGCGGCGGGTTGCCTTCAGGCCCCGGACCGGGAAATGCACCTGGACCAACTCCGGGTCCGGCGCCCGGGCGGCCTGGCATTTGGCCCCTTCCGCCAAACGGCGGCATACCAGCCGGAGGACGCGGTCGGTTGTCACCCGGACCACCAAGCCCCCGTGCTCCGAGATTTCCGACCAAGGTATCAAGCCGCAGCGAGAGCTCCGTATCCATCATCCGATACAGATTCGTCTTCTCCAGGCCGTAAGTCATCACACAGAACCCCGCGATCACGGCCGAGAGCAAAGCGCCGTGCCAGACCTGAATCCGCCACCGGATGGAACGCGGAAACTTCATTGCTCAATCGCATACCCCTGCCCGCGATGCGTGATGATGAAGGTCTGCCCCAGTTTTTTCCGCAGATTGAAAACGTGCACGTCCACGAGATTCGACATCGGCGTGTCTTCCTCGTCATGCAAATGCTCATAGAGGTCTGTCCGGGAGACGATCTTGCCTCGCCGTTGAGCGATGAACTCCAAAACGGAATACTCCCGTCCCGTGAGAATTACGGCCTGTCCTGCCTTGGAGACCCGGCGTGCCGCGGTATCAATCTGGACATCGCCAATCTCGATGACCGAGCTGGCGTTGCCCGCAGCCCGGCGAATGAGTGCCCGTACGCGGGCCGCCAGTTCATTGAGATCCACGGGCTTGGCCAGATAATCGTCAGCCCCGGTATCCAGGCCATGGATCCGGTCATTTACCTTGGAGCGAGCGGTCAGCATGAGGACGGGGGTTTTCTTTTTCTTGCGCAGCCTCCGCAATACTTCAAACCCATCCATCCGCGGAAGCATGACGTCGAGGACAATGACGTCGTAATCATAGGATTCCGCCTTGAATAAAGCTTCATCTCCGTCCGGGGCTTCATCCACCGCATAACCTTCCTCGCGCATCGCCTTGGAGAGCATGCTCAGAAAATCCGGTTCGTCTTCAACAATGAGAAGTCGCATCCCTGGATATCTAGCACGAGGAGAATTAAGGGACGATTAAGGAAGTTTTTGAACAATTTTACGGGCTTCACGAAGGCTTAATGGAGCTTCCGGTAACGTGACGCCATGAAAGAGAACTCCTGCACGGAAACGGGCGCCCTTCGCATCAGCGATACCCTCGCCGTTCATGCCTGGTGTGAGAATCATGACAGCGCGGCGGCCCAGTGGCTCCGCGAGAAGTATCAGCCCCTCGTCATCCGCCTGGCTTCACACCGGCTGCCGAATCGCCCCACGGCGGAGCTCGCCGCCAGCCTGACTTTCGAAAGGACCCTCACGCTCCTGGAAATCGCGCGGCGTGTTCCATCAATCGATTCCCTGCTCAGCGGAGTGGTTCGGCAGGTCTGTGCACAATTGCAGGCCAGCCTGGTTCTCGCTACCTGACCGTTTCGGCACTTCGCTCCCCTTGCCATGAAGTTCCCGGGAATCCTTCTCCTCCTCTCGCTCGCGGCCAGCGCCGTACACGCTGATCCACAACTCACGTCATGGTTCACCTCAGGATCCGGAAAATATGCCCGCATCTATACCAGCGATGCTGATAAACTCGCCGGACGCGGCGTAACGACCTGGAGCAACGGGCGGCAATCCCAGGATCAGCCTGCCTACGCAGGCGTACAAGCGATCAGTTACTCAGACCAATGGATCTATCTCAGCACGACCGATCTGCCACCTTACACGATCGGCCCATGGTACGATGATCCCGGACGCAGCCGGCCCTTCGTGAATATGCCGGCAAACCAGGGCGTTCACTACCGCATCCCGCGAACCGCAACCCTGCCGCCTCCACCAAAGATCAAGACGCAAACGAGCAGCCGGGAGGATGCGGTCGGTTACCTGGTCGATGGCGTCGCGCTCTTCGATCCGACCGATGGCTTCACTTACTCAAACGGAACCGAGCGTAATCCCGGACCGGGTCAATGGCACCGCGATGCCTATTTCAACGAACGGGTGACTTTCGATCCTGGAAATTCCCACCAGCAAAACATGGGAAAATATCACAACCACGCCGACCCGCTCGCCCTCCGGTATCTCATGGACGACCATATCGATTTCAATCCGGCAGCCGGGACTTACTCGGAATCCCGCGCAAAGCCAACGAAGCACTCGCCCATTCTTGGCTGGGTCCGCGACGGCTACCCGATCTATGGTCCTTACGGCTTCGCGAATCCCATGGATCCGGCGAGTGGCATTCGCCGAATGGTCAGCGGATTTGTAAAACGCGACGGCGCTATGCCGGGCGTCGATGACCTCAGCCGCGGAGCGCGCACCCTTCCTGTCTGGGCTTTACGCAACTCTTCCCGCCCGCCTGAAGATGGGCCAACTGTGTCGTCGCGGGCTCCGATCGGGCGCTATCTCGAGGACTGGGCGTACCTCGGCGATCTTACGAATCCGGCAACCGGACGCTCCTATCAACTCGGGACCGATTTTGATTTGAACGAATATAATGTCCGCTACTGCGTGACGCCGGAATTTCCGCAGGGCACCTACGCGTACTTCATGTGCATCACCGCCGATGGCGCTCCGACCATGCCGTACAATCTGAACCGTTATTTCTTCGGCACACCCACGGGCGGAACGAGCAGTGAGCCGGAAAATGCCACGCCTTATTTCAAAGGAGGACCCGACAGCTCCAACGACGGCCACATCACGAACATGGAACAGGCGCACGGCGATATCACGCTGACCTGGCAAAGCGTCGAAGGGGGCACTTACAAAGTCGAATCCTCCACTGACGACCATCATTGGAACACCGTCGTCGCCACCAAAAGTGCGGCGCAGAAGATGGTCAGCACTTCCATCCGAATTCCGGCAATGCCCGGTCAGGATCTCGCCTTTCGCGTCACTCGCACATCCCTCGCCGATTACGATCGCACTTCCATTTTGCCGGAGGTATCCAGCCCCGGCATCCGCGGCATCACCCCTGCCGCGGGTGTCCGGGGGAATACCTTCGTTGTGACCCTCCAATTGAATCCTCGGAGCCACCCGATGCTCCCACCGCCGCATGCTCCGATCCTTCGTGTCGCCATAGGCGGAGTGGAGTGCCAGGATTGTGTTCGCGTGGATTACCAAACTGTCCGCGCCACGGTGACACTCCCGCAAAGCATCCGGCCCGGTTCAGAAGATGTAACGCTCGTTTTCCCCGGGCCGCCGGATACGCCGCAAGATATCGTGAGTTATACGCTGGCCAAGGGGTTTGAGGTGCGCGAAGGGGCGAACTAGCAAGTCAACCAAGGCTCAATATCTTGAACTTCGCCCTGCGCGATTGTATTCTTGAATCGTGACGCTCTTGAAAATCTTAGGCATCGGCGCGCTCATTACGTCCTACATAATCTGCTTCGGAACTACATCACATTCCGAAATGGAGAAAGAACGACGCCAAACCGGACAATATCCAACTCCTGAAGAATTAAATTTGAGGGTCATGACTGCCATATGGAAAAGGCCCGCGATGTGGATCGTTCTGGCAGTCGCACTCATCGCCCTCGGAATTTTCGTCTATACACAGGGGCTTCCCTAGTCAGTTCGCAGCAGGTCCACTACATCCAGCCCGAAGCAAAACCCCTTCGACACTTCATTTTTCCCCACCGTCTTTACCCGCAAACGATGTCGGCCGGCGGAGAATTCGTGCTCTCCCAGCTCAAGCGAACCCGCTGGACAAACGCGGCCGGAATATAGATCGAATTGAGGCGGAAGATCAGTGTCATCCAATACCACCTGCACCTGGCCATAGTCGGGCGCCGCCGTCGCTAACATGCGCAGGCGATAGCGGCCCGCGGAAGGCACAACGAATTCCAGGTCCACATAGCCATCTTTCTCCGACCGGCAAAAGAGCTGAGCGCCTCCACTCCACATCTGTTTCCCGTAAGGAATCATCTGCTGCGCATGAGCCGAGCACTTGCCCTCACCGGAAATGACTAACTCTTCAGCCTCGTACCGGACAGCCGGAATTTCCGACCCGGCAGGCTCAATTTGCAGCCAAAGGGCATCATTCGCGTACGCCGCAGCGTAGCCATACGACATCGCTCCATAACCATGCTCTCCCCAATCCGGACCGAAGCTGTTTCGAAAACGCAGGATTCCTCCCCCGTTGGCCGCTGGATCATCCTCATAACCGACGAACATGATGCTGTGTCCGTCAAAGACCTCCTCCGCTTTCGGAACATCCAAAAGCTGGCTGCCGTGTAGCTTCTTCGGCCAGCGCAGACCACACGCCACCGGATGGCCGCCGGCCAGGGCCTGCCTGATTTCCCGTAACTGCGCATCGTCCAACCGCGCATCCAGTGACCACCGCTTGATCCACTGCACCCGCCAGCGGCCTCGCAGCCTTTCCGCCTCTGCAACAGCCTCCGTGGACGGCGTACGAGCGGGGTCGGAATCGGCCGCGTACGGCATCCGCTCTTCCGAGCAGAGACCAAATGATTCAAGTCCATCCGTCGCATTGTAGAACATCGCCTGGCCGTCCGCATTCCCCGAGAATTTCCGTGATGCCCAGATGAGATACTCCTCGGAAAGCCGCTGATGCGGACCGCCGCCATGGTGTATGCTCTCGAACTCCGCCAGCCCTGTAATGGCGAAAAGCGAACATACGCCACGATTCCCCTGCGCCAGGGCTGTGAGGTTTTCCCTTTCTAGATCCGGAATCAAGCTCGCTTTGTCAGGCAGATTTACTACCGCCTCTGTGGCGCGAAGCGGAGCCGACGAGATGATGCTCAGCAAAAGTGCAGCCTGGCCCGCGAGCGTGAGTGCGGAGCGCTTCCCGAATTGGATCGTTGGGAGAGAAAACATGGTGTTTGCAGAAGTTTAATCCACAGATCCGCTCGACCGATGTACCATGTTCGTCATCGCCGTGCAAAGGTCTTGCCGCCATGATCCACACATAGAGGTTACCTTTCCGCCAATCGCGTCCCAACCAACCGAACCTCACACCGTGAACGAGAAACATCGTGTGACCCAATACGCCCGCCTTTATGGAGAGCTATCTGAGTGGCCGAGTAAAGAACACCTCGCATCGATTCTGCGGGCAGCGAAGCTATCGGTGACGGTGGGACGCTATTCAATCCGGCTCCCAGACCTCCCACACTTCGTCTTTCGGGAATATGGCGGGGATTTGGGCGATCCGGTCATCGATGCGAATGCCGCCAGCCCTGATGCCCTTACTTGGGAGGCGAGGCGCGTTTCCGAAGCTCTCGCCAGGTTCGATATTCGACATCGCTTCGAACTCTACGATGAGCGCGATCAGATGTTCCTATATCTCCACCATCGCTGGCCGGCGGACGAAACGGCTTAGACCGCGTCAGCCGGAGCCAACCGACAGTGTGTACCACTATCGCCACGTTCGATCTGAATCGTCGAATGACCGATTTTGAACTTTTCCCGAATCTCTTCGGCGACGCGATGCAGGAATACATCCTCACTTATCCCGTTTGGGATCACGAGGTGAACGGTGAGCGCCGACTCCGTGGTGCTCATGCCCCAAATATGAAGGTCGTGCACCTCCGTAACACCCGGAATCTTCGCGAGATAATCCCGCACCGCATCCGAATCGATGTGCGATGGGACTGCATCGATCGAGAGCTTGAAGGAATCATGCAATAGGCTCCAGGTTCCGACGACGATTATCGCGTTGATGGCCAAACTCGCAGCAGGGTCCAGCCAGTGCCATCCCGTCACTTGAATCGCGAAACCGGCAACGACGACTCCTGCCGACACTGCTGCGTCCGCAGCCATGTGAAGAAAAGCCCCACGAATATTCAGATCCCCTTTCTGTCCGGACATGAACAGCATCGCTGTTCCCGCATTCACCACGATCCCAAGCGCAGCAACGAGCATCACCGTTCCGCCCGCCACCGGTCCACGTTCGGAAAAGCGCTGTACAGCCTCCCAGCTAATTCCCCCGACGGCAATCAACAGAAACATCGCGTTGGCCAGGGCAGCGATGACAGAAGTCTTTCGCAGGCCGTAAGTGTACCTGGAAGAAGGTGGTTTTGTCGCCAGGTAGCTGGCTCCCCAAGCTAATCCGAGACCTAAAACATCGCTCACGTTATGACCGGCGTCGGCGAGCAAAGCGAGCGAGTGGGAGATGATTCCGAAAACGACCTGGACCACGATATAGAGCGAATTGAGGACGATCCCGATCGCAAAAGCCCGATTAAATGTCGCGGGTGCGTGACTATGCCCGCCTTCACTGTGGCCATGGTGTTCCGGGTGCGAACGATCGTGATGATGTGCGTGGCTCATAGCTTTGCGGCGCCGGGCTCATAGATCTCCGTCGTTTCCGGTGGATTCGGCAGTGGATTTGGAATCGGCGAGGATTTGCGTTCAAAGATCTTATAGAGCGTCGGCAGCATGAAAAGAGTCAACAGGGTCGAACTGACCAAACCGCCTATGACCACTGCGGCGAGAGGTTTCTGAATCTCGCTACCCGGCCCCGTGGCAAAAAGCATCGGGATCAGACCAAGTGCGGCTACACTCGCCGTGATGAGCACGGGACGCAGACGCAAGACCGAGCCATGCAGCACCGCATCACCCACGCTCATACCGGTGCGACGCAATTCATTGAAGTAGCTGACCATCACCACGCCATTGAGCACGGCGACGCCGAAGAGCGCGATGAATCCAACACTCGCACTCACGCTCAGATTGAAGTGGCCCACGACCAGGGTGCAGATGCCGCCGATCATCGCGAATGGAATGTTCAGGATGATGAGGAGGGCTTGTTTCACCGAGTTGAACGAACTGAAGAGCATCAGGAAAATGCCGGCGATGGTAAGCGGTACGACAATCGCAAAACGAGCCATCGCACGCTGCTGATTCTCGAATTGGCCGCCCCAGGTCACCAGGTAACCGGGAGGAAATTTCACCGCGGCATCCACCTTCCGCTGAGCCTCGGCCACGAAACCGCCGAGATCGCGCCCGGTAACGTTACACGTCACAACGATCCTGCGCTGGCCGCTTTCCCGGCTGATCTGCGCCGGACCTTCGATGACGTTCACGCGCGCGATTTGTCCGAGTGGAATCAGTGCGCCACCCGGCGTGGGAATGAGAATTTCCCGGATCGGCTGCACATCGTTGCGGGCCGCTTCCGGGAAGCGCACGGACAGGCCAAAGACTTTCAGCCCTTCGTATACTTTCGTCGCTTCCTTGCCCCCGATCGCCGTTTCGATCACGTCGTTGATATCCGCAACATTGATCCCATACCGGGCGATTTTCTCGCGGTCCACTTCGATCTGAAGATAGGCGAGGCCGCTGACTTTCTCGACATTTACATCGGCCGCCCCTGATACCTTCATGAGCACGCGGGCAACATCGTCGGCCTTCTGTTTTAGTACATCGAGGTCGTCGCCAAAAATCTTCACGCCGATCGCGGATTTCACGCCACTGACGAGTTCATCAACGCGCAGCTGGATCGGTTGCGAAAAATTCGCGCTCATCGCTGGAACGGCCTCCAAAGCTTCGCGCATTTTATCAATCAACTCCTCCTTGGATTTCGCACTGGTCCACTCTTCACGTGGCTTTAGCGTCACAATGCAGTCACTGATGTTCACCCCATCCGGATCCGTCGCGATGTCAGCACGGCCCGTTTTCGAAACCATGTCAATCACCTCGGGAAAGCCTTTGATCACCTTCTCGACTTCCGTCTGAATCGCCAGCGCCTGCGGCAGCGAAATACTCGGCAGGCGTTGCGGCTGAATCGCAATCGAACCTTCGTCCAGCGTCGGCAGGAACTCTGTGCCAATCATGGGGGCAAGGGCACCCGCGCCACCGAGCGCGGCGATGGCGAGAAGGATCACGAGCCATGGGAAGCGAACGCACGGTTTCAGACAGGCGAGATACACTGACTTGAGGGCGCGAATATGGAGCGGATCCTGGCTATGCGGTGCCTGCTTCAGGATGAATGTCGCAAGGGTCGGCACGAGCGTGAGCGAAAAGATCAGCGATCCGAGCAATGCGAATGAGATTGTGAATGCGAGCGGGGCAAACATCTTTCCCTCGAAACCTTCGAGCGTAAAAAGTGGCAGGAAAACAATGATGATGATGAATATGCCGAAAACGATCGGCCGGCCGACCTCCTTTGCCGCGTAGAGCACCGTCTCGACTTTGTTGGCATGCACGTGTCCCTTCCCAGGCTTCTCGGTGAGGTGCCGATGGATATTCTCCACCATGACCACCGCTCCATCCACCATCATCCCGATGCCGATGGCCAGTCCGCCGAGCGACATCAGATTCGCGCTAAGTCCCTGCCAGCGCATCATGATAAAGGCGAACAGCGCCGCGAGGGGCAGTATCAACGTAACAATGATCGCACTGCGCACGTCGGCGAGCAGAACGATGAGCACGACAAGAACGAAGATTGCCCCCTCTTGCAGCGCCTTCGTCACCGTGTGGATGGCTTTCTTCACGAGATCCGTGCGGTCGTAGAAAGGCACTAACTCAACGCCCTTGGGCAGCGCCTTTTGAATCGCGGGGAGCTTCTCCTTCACTGCATTCACCACATCGCGGCCACTTCCACCCTTGAGCATCATCACAATCCCGGCAACGGCTTCGCCCTTGCCATTCATCGTCACCGCGCCCTGCCGCAGTTCTGCACCGATCTTTACATCGGCAAGGTCGCGCACATAGATCGGAGTGTGCTCGTGCGTGGCAACAATGATGTTCTCGATATCACGCAGGTCCTTCACCAACCCGAGGCCACGAACCATCAATTGCTCTGAACCATGCTCAATAAAGTTACCGCTCGCATTCGCATTGTTCTTCTCGAGTGCTTCGAATAACTCCTTCAGGGTGATCTTATAAGAGGTCAGCCGCGCCGGCTTCACGATCACCTGATATTGTTTTACGAGTCCGCCGAAGGAATTGACTTCCGTGACCCCGGGAACCGTCCGCAGAATTGGACGCACGATGTAATCCTGAATGGTCCGCAATTCGGTGGCGTCGTACTTCGGATCGCTGCTGACCAAGGTATATTGGAAAACCTCGCCGAGTCCGGTCGTAACCGGGCCAAGTTCGACATCCACACCGGGCGGAAGATTTTCCCGGGCACTCGCCAGCCTTTCCGAAACGAGTTGGCGCGCGAAATAGTCATTCACGTTATCCTCAAAAACGATCGTGATCACGGCGATGCCGATCTTTGACACGGACCGAATTTCGACGAGGCGAGGCAGTCCGCCCATCTGCATTTCGATCGGCCTCGTGATCAGCTTTTCGACCTCCGGCGGAGACATTCCACCTGCACTGGCAATGACCTGAACCTGGACGTTCGTGACATCAGGAAATGCATCGATGGGAATTTCCTTAATGGAAAGCACGCCGAGACCCGCGACGACGATCGCCGCCAGGATGACCAGCATTCGCTGGCGTACGGAGAAATTGAGGATCGGATTGATCATATTGCGGGGCTTCCAAATCGGCTTGAGCGCAGCGCGTTTCGTTCAGTCTTCATCGGCCATCTCCCCCTTGAGCATTTCTGATTTGAGGATGAAGCTGCCATCCACCACGACTTTCTCGCCGGGCTTGATACCTTCCAGAATCTGGACGCGGCCATGCTGCTCCATACCCAGCTTCACCACACGCTTTTCATATTTGCCATCGCCGGCTTCCACAAAAGCAATCTGTTCCTCTCCGTTGGTTTGAAGTGCCTTGTCGGAAATCGCGAGAATTCCCTTTTCGACCGTGGTGATGATCTCCACATCCGCAAACATTCCCGGTTTCAATCGGCCATCTTCATTATTCACCTCGATCCGTGCCTCGACCGTCCGTGTCTGGTCTTCGACCTTGCTACCGATCCGAACGACTTTACCGCGGAATGTTACCTCGGTATAGGCGAGTACGGTAAAGCTGGCGTCCTGTCCGACCTTAATCGCCGCAATATCGCGCTCCTGGATCTCAGCAAGCACCCACAAATCCGCCGGATCACTAATCACATAGACCGCCGCCGCCTTGTCCACGAGTTCGCCGATGGCCTGATTGCGTTCGACGATGATGCCATCAATCGGAGCTTTCAGTTCGAGCGGCTTGCCGACCAGTTCTGGCGTTTGCACCAGCGCAAGAACATCGCCAGCCTTGACCGCGTCATTGATATCGGCCGTGAGCTTCGCAATCCGCCCTTCAAGCGTGCTCGCCACCTTCGCCGTCTTATTCAGATTTTCACTTAACCGGCCCGCCGCCTTTAGCGTACGATCCAGGTCTTCCACGACCGCTGTTTCTGTTTTGATTTCCGCGTGTTCGCGCTGCTCTTTTGTAAGCGTGATCGTTTTGTCGTCTCGTTTCGCCTCGGGCTTCTCTTTCTCCGCGTTTTCTTCCTTCTTTGTGCATCCCGCGAGGGCGAAGATAGCAACGAGGATCCATTTCAGGGTATCAGATTTCATATCAATTAAAGATCAGCGGGTGTTCAGGTCCAGCGGAACGCCGACTGCCGCTTCCAGTTCGGCTCGGCCCTCGGCCACTTTTGAGAGCGCCTCGTAGTAGTCACTCAGCGTGTCAAAGTAGGTGCGCTTCGCATCGAGGAAGATAATGAGTGTCGTCGTGCTTTGCGCGTAGCCTTGTTCGGCCTGCTCGACGAAAGCCTTCAGGCGTTGCAGAAATTCGGGCGAATAGAGCGCCAGCGCCTCTTTGGCAGTTTGCAATTCCGCAACCGCCGCCGTTACATCACCGGCTACCTCAGCCCGCGTCTTATCGATTTCCGCCATGGCTTTTCTTTGTTCAGCAGTCGCCTTTTCGATCTCGCCCTTCTTCTGATCCCAAAGCGGCAGAGGCAAAGAGAAGCTCACCCCCGCCGTCTGCTCGATATCGGTGTATTCCAGGGTCGGACCGACTTTGATATCGGGCTTGCGACTTAGCTTTGCGGAAGAAAGGTTCAACCCGGCAAGATCAGCTTGTCGCACCTGTACACGGATGGCTGGATTCCTTGCCAGGGCGAGTGCCACGTACTCTCGCGCCGTCCCTCCATGTGCAAGATTCTCCAGCGAACCGGAGATTTCCAGACCGGCGCCTGAAGGCTGCCCCAGCAAAGTGTTCAACGCGATCTTCGCCTTCAACACCTCGCCTTCCGCCTGTTGCAATGCCTTGTTGACGGCAATCAGATCCGCCTGACTCTTGAGCGTCTCAAAATCCGAGGCATAGCCTCCCTCGGCGCGCTTTTTGGCCGATTCGACGAAGACCTTGGCTGATTCCACCTGCTCCTTTCGCAGTCCAACGATCTGCCGACTGGCCAGCATTCGATAGAATGACTTCCGCACCTTTGCCGAGAGTTGAAATCGAAACGCTTCAAGCGCCAGTCGCTGCAACTCGACGTTTTGCCGGGCGACCGCGATTTCCAGCACACGCTTGCCGGGGAATTTGAAAGTCTGGCCAAGCTCTATTTCGCCATGGAAAGCAACCCGGCGCCCACCGTCTTCCCGCGTCACTCTAAAGCCGGGAGAAACACTTAGCTCCGGGTTTTCCCACTTTCGCGCTGTGGTAACTCCACCTTTCGCCGCGGCGATCTCCGATTCGAAGATGCGTAGTTCGGGGTTATTGTGGAGAGCAATGGAGATGGCACCGGCCAAATTCAAAGCTCCTCGATTCTTAGAGGAAGGTTCAGCTGCCAGGATAAATGACGGAGCAGCTATGCAAAATAATGTAGGAAAAATGAGTCTTCGAAGCATGGGAACGTACAGTTGAGCGTGAGGCCGCGCGAAGAGGCGCGGAATGGGAGCCACATCGACACGATGTGGCTTTGACGAGACGAGGTGAATCCAGCCGTGCCATCCGGGCACGACCGTCCACGTCAAACTATGCTAACTGAGGCGGATACTCGATCCCTGCCGGAACCATATCCGGAGGAAACTCGCCGGCGTTCGCCCTCAATACTTCCGGATCCACATAACACCCCAACAACTCAGCGGAGTGTAACCCAAGATTGGAGAAAACCTGATGGCACAGACACTGGCAGCCGTGCCCGTTCTCCCCCAAATCCTTTCCGGAAGGCAGCTTTGCCAACTGCTCCTGCTTCTGCTTTTCGTGCGCGCAACAATGTCCCGACAGCGTGAGCGTGTACCCCGCGAGAACGCAAAGGGACACGATCAAAACAAAGAATGTGGAGCGAAACAGACGCACTTACGGAAGCCAATACGGGGCCGGAGTGGGCCTGTCAAGGGCGGCTCCGTGAATTCGTTGTGAGGCTTACTACGTCCCACAGATCTTACTTCGAGAATGAAGACGAAGAGGAAGATGATGAGGAAGAGGTTGCTATCCGATTCACTCGGAACTGCTGAACCCATTGTTCGATAAAACAAAACCCAGCGCCCGGATATCCGGACGCTGGGTTTATTATCAAATTAACTAAATTGCCGCTTAGTGATCGCCCGCGGCTTTGCTGACGCCGGGGATATCCTTCTCCACCCCGCTGTTCCAATACTTGGCCATTTCTTCCGCGCTTGGCACCTTCAACGGGCGGACAATGCGGAAGCCGAGGAACTGCGCGTCGGTGTGATACCACACGCTCTTCGGAAGCTGCGGATCCTGGATCTTCCAGCTCGGATCGGAAGCGCGGCGCACAGCGCAGCGGAGCTTGTCCATTTCATCATCATCCCATGAACCACCACGCGCAACGTGTGGGTACGGCTTGGTCGCCTTGTTCCACGGATCAACCGCGGGCGAGTGCGCGTAGTAAGCTGGGTCGTACTGATCCAGCGTCCATTCGTCGACGTTGCCAAGGATATCATAGAGCCCCCATGGATTCGGTTTTTTCTTTCCGACCTTCTGATACTTGAAGTCACTATTCTTTCCGTACCAGCAGTAATCGCCGATCTGGCTGGCGTCATCGCCCCAGAAATAAGCCGTGGTCGTTCCCGCACGCGCGGCGTATTCCCACTCCGCTTCGGTGGGCAGACGATAGAAATGCCCGGTCTTGGCGCTCAACCATTCGCAATACTTGTTAGCCGCGTGCTGAGTCATGGAAATGGCCGGATAGCCATCCTTGCCCATACCAAAGCTCATCTCGACATATGGTTGAGTTGGGTGAGTGATTCCGTCGGTCAGCTTGTTCAGATCTTCCGACAGGTTTTTGTTTGCCCGGGTCTTCTTCTCCTCTTCCGGATACATGAAGAGCTCGAACTCATTCCACGTCACCTCGCATTTCTCCATCCAGAAAGGCGAGATCTGGACCTCGTGAACTGGACCCTCATCCGGTTTGTGCCCCTTCTCGCTGTCGGGGCTGCCCATCTTGAACTTTCCGCCCGGGATCGGTACCATGTCGTACTGCACATCGGAACCGGGAATCGTGTTCGAGTAGGTCTGCATCTCCTTCTCACTCGCCGCCTGGGCGGTGGTGATGATGCGCTGATAAATCTGCTGTACGATCGCGGCTTCGTCTCCGCCGGCTGATTCCGCCTTGCGCGCGACGAGCTTTGCGTCTTTCGGCCACTTCGCGCCTTCGTCGATCCAGTTTTTCAGGATCTCGGTCTGCTCCTTCGTAATACGCTCAAGCGCCTTGGTCACGGCATTGCGGGGCGGCATCAGCTTCCGCGCGTCGTCCGGCAATACCGTCGTCTTATACAGTTTACTATCCGATGCTTTCCCCGGCACGATGATGCCGCCATCGGACGTCGCGGTTTCCTCGGTCGAAAGATCGAGGTCCGTTTTGCCATCCTTGAATTCAGTGCCATTTGGATTGTGGCAGCGCACACAATTGACTTCGAGGATCGGCCGAACGTCTTTTTCGAAATCGACCGCTGCGCGTGCAGCCGGCACAGCCAGCAGGCTGGCAATCGACAGGGCTAGTGTAGTGGATTTTTTCATGCAAAAGGGAAAGGGGCGTGTTGTCGGTCATCATCAACCGCCAGACAAGCTGTCTTTTAGTACCGGATATAACGGCACCAGCTCAACTGATACGATCCAAGGGAAAAGTGGAGGGCCGCAATGTGCGCATTTTCGGCCTTCTATTCCGCTGTCGAAACGCAGGCAAAAGGCGATACGAAACGATATAAGAGCCGCGCCTTAAAAAGGAGCGAAATCTCCGCACCACCCGTCCCTGTCATAAGGCCTCCGGACGGCAACGAAGCTCCTATTTTCCGATGTCCTCGTTCCAAAGCGCCGGGTTCTCGCGGATGAATTTCTCCATCATCTCGTAGCACTCGGGCAGATCCAGATCGACGACTTCGATACCATGGGAACGCATGAATTCCGGCGCCCCGGCGAAGGTTCTGCTTTCCCCCACCACCACTTTGCGGATGCCAAATTGCACGGCAGCACCCGCGCAGAAGTAGCAGGGCATGAGCGTCGAGTAGAGAGTACAGCCGCGGTAGGAGCCCAGGCGCCCGGCATTTCGCAAGCAATCGGTCTCGCCATGGGTGACAGGATCGCCATCTTGCACTCGCTTGTTGTGGCCGGTCGCGACGAGTTTGCCGTCTTTGACCAGAGCGGCGCCGATGGGAATGCCGCCCTCGGAAAGTCCCTTGCGGGCAGCGTCGATGGCCGCCCGCATATTGGGATCGATCGCCTTTCGGGCAGGTTTCGCTGAGGAACTTGCCAGCTTGCGAGCCGGTGTCGCTTTAGCCTTTGGCGCGGTCTTTTTGGCCTGTTTCGGAGGAACCGTTTTTACCGGGGCTTTTGCAGGGGCGGCTTTGACTTTACGTTTTTCCATCGCAATTTTCGCTCCCTTTTACAAAAGCGCGCGCCGATGAACGAGCAGATTTACTACGAATGCCAGCGATGCACGAACTGCTGCCGCTGGCCTGGATTCGTAAAGGTGACCGAAGCGGAAATCGGCGCCATCGCCCGTTTTTTGGGGCAGGACGAAAACGATTTCATCCAGCTCTACACCCGGCTCCGGCCGAATCGCGACGGTCTGGCACTGATCGATAAGCCAAATGGGGAGTGCTTTTTCCTGGAAGGAAACGACTGCGTGCTGCAGGAGGTGAAACCGCTGCAGTGCCGTCAGTTTCCAAATGAATGGAATTTTCCGGGCTGGCGGGAAAGCTGCGAGGCACGGCCGCAGCTGGTTCGGGAGGAGAGAGGGATTTGAACGGGCTTTTAGAGTGTAAACGCGCATCGTGGGAACGTGTGCCGCATGAAGGGACCGGGCTAAAAGATCATCGGTCTTCACTGAAAAACACCCAACTCCCAACGCTAAACACCCAACATTCAATGTTTCGCAGTTGTGTAGTTCTACACCGGTTGGCTTCCGTAACCTGTAAATGTTTACGAGAAGGCATCGAACTCAATGCCGTTGAATGTTGGTTGTTTAGCGTTGGGAGTTGGTAGTTTTCCGGGCGGTCGCGGGGGGCCGCGCACGTCCCCACGGAACCCGAAGACATTGAGGCCACCAGCAATTGCCAGAACGCTCTCCTGTTGTATCTTTTTCTGAACGCCCGGGCGGGTCAAAAGGTCTTAGACGAGCTCCGCTTGCCAAAAACGATCGCTGCGGCCGCAACATGGCTGTTCCGCAGTGCAAAATCTTCATTTCATGGTGAATCCAGTTCCATTTCCAATCCCCCGCGATAATTCGCGGAAGGGGTTCACGTTGTTGGAAATGGTCCTCGCCGTGTCGATCTGCGTTATCATTCTCGCCATGGCCATCCCGAGCATCAGCGGCATGCTAAAGGAGCAGAAATTGCGGGAGACCTTTGATCGCTTCGACGAATTCATCCAGACGGTGCACACCAAAGCCGTGACCGGCCAGCAGGACGTTCTGACCGTGTGGAGCGATGACGGCATCGCAGTGGAAACGGGAACCGATGCTGCGAATAATCAGCAAGGCGGCTCTGCGGAAGCGGGGTCGGTCCCGCAACATTTTGCCCTCGATGGCCTTCTGACCGTGGAACGTCCGGCGGCCATGATGAAAGATCCGCCATCGGAATGGATGTTCTGGCGTAGCGGCGCCTGTGAACCAGTCTTTGTGAACTACAAAGGCGCGGAAGGCGCCTGGCGGGCGCAATACGATCCGCTTACCGGCCAGGGCCGTCTCATCGCGGAGGACACCGCACCATGATGAATCACCACCCCGCTGCCCACAGGCAGGAGAGCGGCTTCCTTTTGTTGGAAGCGATGCTCGCCGTAGCCATCTTTGCCATTGCAGTGCTCGCTCTCGGCCAGTGCATGCAACAGTGTCTCCAGGCAGAATCCTTCAAGGAAGAAGATGCCCGTGCCCGCAGGATGCTGGAGAACCGGATGGCGGAAATCGAAGCCGGAGAGGAGCCGATCCGGGATCGGAAAACCGAAGAGCTCAAAGGCGCGTACGCCGGCATGTCCCTCCTCACCATTCCCACCGAGGTAAAGGCCAAGAACGAGGACGGCAACGACATCATCGGCATCTACGATGTCGTCCTGGAGGTCTCGTGGACGACCGGCGCGGGCAAGCAGTCGAAATCGCTGGAATTCTATGTCACCCCGAAACAGCGCTAGCTCCCGGTTGGGGTTCACCCTTCTTGAAGTGATGATCGGCGTGATGGTCATCGCCATGCTTACGTTTTCGCTCTATCGCTTCGTCCAGACGAGCATTCAGGCAGTGCAGACCTCGACCGATATGGCCCGCGAAAGGCAATCTGTTGCGGGCCTGATCAATTTCGTGCAGGGGGCGCTGAACGATCTTCCCAGCAAAGGCCAGGGTTTGCTTCTCGGCTCGTCCGGCAAATCTCACGATCTCGCCCAGGATCAAATGCAGTGGGTGTGCAAACCAGGAGCCGGGTTGATGACCACCTCCGGCGACGGCGAGTATTTCGTGACGCTGGCGATTCAGCCCGTCTCGGACAGCCACTCCACGGACTGGGAAATCGGGCTGCGCCGCCGCACCGTGGACAGCCCGGAGAGCGACTACAAATGGCTTTCCCTTATCCGCCCGGCCGTGGCCATGGAGATCCGCTACTACGATCCGCGCCTCGGTTCCTGGCTCGAAAGGTGGAATGATCAAAATACCCGGCCTTCCCTGATCCGGCTCCGCGTCTGGAAAACGCCGGAGCAGCCGGCCTGTGAAGCCGTGCTGACCATTCCTTCCGCAAACCTTCAGGCCCAATGATGCTTTCCCGTCACCATTCAGGCGGGTTGATCTGCCGAAAGCCCGGCCGTCACAATGCCGGCTCCACGCTGATGATCGTCTTCTGGGCGATTCTCCTCCTTTCCGCCGCCATCATCGCCTGGGCACAATGGATTTACCGCGACCTGGCCATTCACGCGGACGCAAACCATGCCCTGGAGGCTCGGGCCATGGCCCACTCCGGCATCACCATGGCCCTGAATCCCATGGTGAATAAGACGACTCCGGAATTGCGGCACGATTTTGCCGCCGATCTCGGCTACGAGGTACGGATGATCAGTGAAGGTGGAAAACTGAATGTGAACTGGCTGCTCCAAGGGGAAGACCCTACAAAGGTCGCCATCTTCAAACATTGGCTGGAGCAAAAAGGGCTGAAACAGCAGGAGCGGGACATTCTGACCGATTGCCTTCTCGATTGGATCGATGCCGACAATCTCGCCCATCTCAACGGTGTGGAAGATCGTGGCACTTATCATGCGGCCAACCGGCCTCTCCTGAGCGTGGATGAAATCGCCCAGGTGTGGGGTTCGGCTCCCCTCACTCACCTGCCCAATTGGAAAGACGAACTGACCATCTACAGCAATGGCCCGATCGATCTCACGGCGGCCTCCGCGGAGGTCCTTCGCCTGATCCCCGGGCTCAGCGAGGGTGGGATCCAATTGCTGCTCAAAAAACGCCAGGGACCGGACGGCGTTGAAGGCACGCAGGATGACTACGTTTTCCAAAGCCAGGAAGAGGTAATGTTTTATCTCGGGGTGACCAGTCCCCAGCAGCAACAAGCCCTCACCGCTCTCACGACTTTCAACGATAAAACCATGCACATCACCTGTGTCGGCCATTCCGGAAAAGTGAGTCGACAATTGGAGATAGTTGCCCGAAAAGGCGGCGGCACAAACTCACCGATTCTGTTTTGGAAAGAATGAAAAAACCAGGTCAGGCCGTCGCGCAGCTCAGCCCCAATGCCCATGGATGGACACTCCATCATGGGGGATCGGTTCGTGAACTGCAAAATCTGGAAGAAGCCGCAGCAGCCATTCCGGCAAGTGCTCCCATCCATCTCGCGCTTCCCTGCCAGACAGCACTGCTCGAGCGGCTGATCCTGCCGGCGACCAATCGAGACGAACTGGCCGGCATGGCGCAACTGCAGCTCGAGAAGACGCTTCCCTACCCGGTGGAGGAAGCGGCGAGCGAGATCGAGATCATTCGCCAGGGAGAAAATGAAACGACGGTTCTTTCGATCGCCGTGCACACGGAAGCGCTCGACCATCTCTGCGAGCCACTCCGGGCAAATCAGCGGCTCCCGAAGAAAATCACGGTTTTTGCCCAACATTTCGCCGCCATCTGTCCTGCCGGGGAAACCGTGCTCGGCGTCTGGAGCGAGCAGGAGCACCTGACCGCCGCCATTTACGAGGACAAGAAGCTGAGCTGGGCGCACTCGCTGCCCGGAGGAGATGCCGAAACCATCGTCAATGAATTGCCAGGGCTGCTTCTGGGAGCCGAGATGGAGGGTGTGCCGACCGGATTTGCGCGAGTCATGCTCGCCCGGGAATGCGGGCAATATCGCGAAGCTCTTCAGACAGCACTCGGGCATCCGGTTGAGATCGTGGGAAATGACCAGCCGCTGCCGGAGCCTTCGGCAAATCTCCTTCCCCCATCTTGGGCGGAGGAAAGCAGCCGGGCGGAGCGGGGTGAACGCGTGCGCCAGCAGCTCATGCTGCTCGCCATGATCTACGTGATGGCCCTCGCCGGCGCCTTCGTCTATCTCGGCGTGATGAAGCACCGGGCACAGGCCTTTGATACCCAGATCGCGGCGATTCAACCCCAGATCACGGCCGCACAAGCCATTCAGACACGATGGGAAACGCTGGCCCCGGCTTTTGAAAAAGACCGCTTTGCCGAGGAGGTCATGAATCAGATCCAAAAATGCCGGCCTTCCGATGATCTGCATATCACTTTGCTGGAGACGAAGCCGAACGGTTTCAAAGTCGATGCCGAGGCTCCGGAAGCAAAGCTGATGGTCGCGTTCATCGACAATCTGCACAAAGCAGAAGGCCTCAGCATTTACCAGATCACCGCTTCGTCTCCCAAATACATCAAGGGGAGCGGAGTCCAATTCAGCGTCTTCGGCACGATCAAATAATGAGCACCCAATTATCCAGGCGCGAGAAAGTGCTCCTGTCCGTCGTAGTCGGGGCTGTGGGCATTTTTCTCAATCTCTTTCTCATCTCCTATTTCCTGAAGAATAACGCCAGCCTGCGCGCCAGTCTCGGAAACAAGCAGGCCCAGCTCACCGCCCTGCAAACCATGCTGCGGGACACGCCCAAATGGCAGCAGCGGAATGAATGGCTCAAGGCTCACCAGCAGCGGTTAGACAATGCGGAAGGCGCTTCCGTGCAATTGATCGATCAGGTCACGGCCATCGCCCGAAAACACACCATTCTCCTCGATTCCCCCCAACCTACCCAAGCGGTCCGCAGACCGGAGTACACGTCGGTTCCGGTGAAAATCGGCGCCAAGGGTACGTGGGAAAATATGGTCGATTTCCTTTACGAACTCCAGGGCCCGGAAAAGTTCATCGTTCTGGAATCCGCCTCGCTCACCAAGGATGCACAGGACCCGACACAAATGCAGGCGAGCCTGAGCATTGCCAAATGGTATGCACCCAACTGACGACGCGAACTCGTATCGGATGCCCGTGGCAATTTTCCCAAACCTGAATTAAATATATCACCTCATGTCCAAGGCCTTCCTGACGACCCTGCTCCTCACGGCCGCCTCCGCGCTTCAAGCGGCGGATATCGCTGCCCCAGCGGCCGCTCCGGCTTCCACACCGTCGGTATTGCCGGAGGTTTATCCGCAGTCGCGTTACGCGCAATTGCGGGAGAAATGTCCTTTCGCCCTTGCCACGCCCGACGACACGCCGAAGCCGCCGGAAAAGACGTTTGCCGATGGTTGGAAAATCAAAGGCATCGCCCGCATTCCGGAAGGCGGAAAAATGATCGATCTGGTAACGGTCAGAAGCGGAGATGCCCGTGAGACCTACACTTTGGAAACAGGCAAGGATAAGGATGGAATTACGCTCGTGAGTGTCGAGTGGTCCCCGGAACTGGGAAAGAGCAAGGCGACGATCAAAAAGAACGGCGAGTTCGCGAAGCTGGAATACGACGAGACGGACATGAAAGGCGGCGCGCCCACCGTTGCCGGGCCGAGGCCGGGAGTACCGCCGATGCCTGGGGTACCTCAGCAGAACGCTATGGGAGCACGTCCCCCCATGGCGCCAACCAATCGCGTCCTGCTTCCCCGCCAGGTCACCGGAATTCCAACACCTGCGCCTAGCGGCATTCCGCACCCGATTTCACCGGTCAATACCTTCCCGGCAAACAACAACAACGTGAGAATGCCGGTCGCACCACAGGGGAATGTGCAAAGCGGAGCCCCGCAGGACAATCGCCGGCGCGTCCGGTACATCCCGGGGCCGTAGGTTCCGTCCCACGCGTAAAGAATCTTAAACAAAGCCGCCCCGGATTGCTCAGGCAATCCGGGGCTCTTTTTTATGGCTATTTGCCGATAGTTTTTGGCGATGGCTATCCCGCGTTGTTTCCACGCGGCCCAAATGGCGGAGGCTCCTCGAAACTATCCGTCATAATGTTATAGGGACGGTCCGTGATGGCTGAGGCATCGGTCGTGGAACGAAGCGATACACCGGCGCAGCCAGACAGCCCGAGCAGACAAACCCCGAGTACCGCCGCAATCGCGAGGGACTTCAGGTTCTCCCGGCATCCGTGGAGTTTCTCAAACCGGTCCATCAGCCATGATCAGAGTTTCGCTGAGGTCCATAAGGTGGCGCCTCCTCAAACTGTCCGGTACTCACGTTGAAGACACGACGGGAGGGACTGGGTGCGCCATGCGACGAAGCCGCCGTGCCCGTGGACGACGAAGCGCAACCGGCACCGCAAACGAGACAAGCAGCGCCGAGCGCCAGGATCACGAAAAGTGAAGGAAGTTTCATGGGGCGTTACGTTACGTACGCAGGTCGCCGGATTTACCCGCGAGTTCCATTGCGGCGCGGGCCGAACGGAGGCGCTTCCTCCCATTGGCCGGTGCTGACATTGTAGACTCGGGCAGATGGCGCCGGACCGGAATGTGTCCGGGCATCATTTCGAGGAGCACCGGATTGGCCTCCGAAGCAAAGCGGAGTAATCAACAGACTGGCACATGCGGTTGTGATGGTGAGGAACGAATGTAGTTTCATACGAGTCACCACCTCCCACATGAGCAGCCTGATTGGCAATAAAACGGGGCTTTTCTGAGGGAATTTTAATCGTCCGCTCACGGAAGCCCTAATTTGCGAATGCGAATATGGAAACACTACAAACACCAATGCGAATCCTCCTAGTAGAAGACGAAGAACGAGTTTCCCGCTTTGTCACTGTCGGACTCAAAGCCGAGAGCTTTGGCGTCGACCTGGCGCGGGATGGAAAGACCGGTCTTCAGCTTGCTACGATTAACCCCTACGACTTGCTAATCGTCGACCTGATGCTGCCCGGCATGACTGGCACGGAACTGATTCGAAAAGTAAGGGAAAATAATACGGACGTGCCCATTGTCGTCCTGACGGCGCGCGATGCTATCGCCGACAAGGTCACGAATTTCGAAGCGGGCGCCGATGATTATCTGACCAAGCCATTTTCTTTTGCGGAACTGCTCGTCCGTGTGAAAGCGCTTCTTCGCCGGGGAACGGTCAATCGGTCCAACGTACTCCGCATCGCCGATCTCGAGGTGGATCGCGTGGCGCACCAGGTGCGCCGGCGCGGAACCGTCATCAAGCTGACGTCGAAGGAGTATGCGCTGCTCGAATATCTCACGATCAATGCCGGCCGCGTCCTCTCCCGTACCATGATCGTGGAGCACGTGTGGGATCAAAGCTTCGAGGGCTTGACTAATATAGTCGATGTCTATGTGCGCCAGCTTCGCGCAAAGATCGACGAACCGTTCGGTCATCGGCTCATCCACACGGTCCGCAGCGTGGGTTACTATATCAGCGAGGAGGAAATGGCGTGAATCCTCGCTCCATCCGTTTCCGGCTGGCCTGCTGGTGCGCGGCGCTCTCCGCCGTCGTTATGCTGGCTTTCGGAGCCTATACTTACAAACGGCTTGCAGCGTATTTGGAGGAAGTCTCCGACACGGCCTATCATCATCGCGCGGACCAGATCGCTCATACCCTCCTGTCTGACGTGAAAAAGACCGGCGAAGAATACGTCAGCCAGCAAATCTATGCACGTTATAATCCGGCAGTGAACGATAAGTTCGTCCGGATTACCCATCCCGACGGCTCCATTCTCTATCTTTCCGAGCAACCAACGGATCGCAGCTTCGATCCAAATGACGTCCCCCGTTTTACCGACTCTGCGAGCAAGCCCTTCACGCGCCTCGAACATCCGTCGAGCGGTGGCGAATTGCTCATTTCAGCAGTGCCTTATGAATCCGGCACGGAACACTATCTGGTGGAAGTCGGTGCCTCGACGATCGGCAGCCGCCGCGTGCTGCACGCGCTCGTTGTCACTCTCGCCGCGGGGCTGCCCGTTCTTTTGGGTCTCGTCGTAATTGGCGGGTATGTGCTCATCGCCAGGGCGCTCACGCCGGTAAATAACATCATGCAGGCGGCACAGGAGATCAGCCTGCATCATCTCAGCCGCCGCCTTCCCGTGCCCGATACGGGAGATGAACTGGCGAATCTATCGCTGGTCCTGAATCAAATGATTGCCCGGCTGGATGAGTCTTTCCAGCATACGAATCGCTTTACCACCGACGCCTCGCACGAACTCAGGACGCCACTTACGATCATCAAAGGAGAACTCGAGGCGCTGCTTTTTCGAAAAGATATCGCAACGCCATTGCGGGACGAGATCTATCGGATTCTGGAGGAAGTCGAGCGGTTGGTTCAAATCGTCGAAGGCCTTTTCTCACTCTCCCGCCTCGACTCCGGAGAAGCGCAGACGGAACGGGTGCGGCTGAATCTTGCCAGCCTGGCGGAAACCACGGCCGAGCAGATGTGCATGCTTGCCGTGGAAAAGAGCATTGATATCCGCTACGAAACGAAACACCCGGTGGAAGTGAATGGCGACCGGGCCCGCCTCAAGCAGGTGATCGTCAATCTTCTGGATAACGCCATCAAATACACCCCACCCGGCGGTGAAGTATCGATCGCCGTGAATTCGCGGGACGGGACCGCGATTCTGGAAGTATCCGATACCGGTTGCGGTGTCCCGGAAGCAGCCATCCCCCATCTCTTCGAACGCTTCTACCGGGCGGATGAGGTCCGCTCGCGGCATGTCGATGGCGCGGGCCTCGGGCTCTCCATCGTTCAATCCATTTGCGCTGCCCATGGTGGGTCTGTGTCGCTCCGCAATCGGCAACCAAACGGCTGCCAGGTGACGGTCGAAATACCCGCCGCACACTAACTAACTTCCGCTCTTCCTTTACCAGCGATGACTACCGACCTCGAAGCACCCGCCAATCAATCGGAACAGGTTCCGCCAAGTCCCCCTTCGGTTCCGAAACAAAAGCCACGAAAAGGCAAGCCGCTCGGCCTTACCCTGGCGATGGTCATCGCTGCCGGGGGGCTATGGTTGGTGACGCGTCCGCACCATTCCGGAGCGAGCGGACATTCGGAGGAATCTTCGCTCCCTGTCGTCGCGGTGGAAAAAGTCGGGAGGGAAGATCTCTCGCAAACGGTGTCGCTTTCCGCGGAGTTTCGTCCGTATCAGCAGGTCGCGCTGCATGCCAAGGTCGCCGGCTATCTCCAATCCATCTCCGTGGATGTGGGTGATCACGTAAAGGATGGCCAGGTCATCGCCCAGCTCGACGTTCCCGAACTGAAGGAGGAGTTACAAAAGGCGACCGCAGCCTTCGGGGCCAGCGAGCAGGAAGTCGCTCGGGCCGAAGCGGCGTATACTGATGCCCATCTCGCTTTTCAACGTCTCCAGCAAGTCGCGAAGGAGCATCCGAAACTCGTGGCGCAACAGGATGTCGACACGGCCACGGCAAAGGACTCGGCCAGCGCCAGCGGCGTGGGCGCCGCTCGGCAGAAAGTCGAGGAAGCAAAAGCAGAGGTTTCCCGCATGAAAGCGCTGATTACTTATATGACGATCACCGCTCCCTTTGACGGCGTAGTGACTCGCCGCCTCGTCGATCCGGGAGCATTGATTCAGGCTGGGACCGCTTCGAACAGCCAAGCCGTGCCCCTGGTGGAAATCGTCGAAGACAAACGGCTTCGGCTTGCCTTTCCGGTGCCTGAATCAGCCGTTTCGCTCGTGAAAGTCGGGTCGCCCGTGCATGTTTCCGTCAGTGCGCTCGGGGAAACGTTCTCTGCAAAAGTTTCGCGTTTCTCCGATAAGGTGGATCATTCCACTCGAACGATGTGGACGGAAGCGGATGTAGAGAATCCGGACAACCGGTTCAAACCCGGCATGATCGCGGATGTCACCCTCACAACCCGTGAGAGTAAAGACGCAGTAGCCGTCCCCGTGCAGGCCATCATCGCGGGAGAAACACCGAAAGTCTTGGTCGTGGATTCGAGTGGCCAGGTCGTGGAATCCCCGATCGAACTGGGATTGGAAACGCCGTCCAAAGCAGAAGTACTCAAGGGACTCAGCTCCGGCCAGGTCGTGATCGTCGGCAACCGCACTGGCATTCAACCCGGGCAAAAGGTTTCACCCCGGGAGGTGGCCAGCGTCGCCGCCAACTAACGATCGCTATGGTTTCTTATCTGCCAGAGAGCGTGCTTCAGCCGCTCCGAAAGCTCGACACGTGCACAGTCGCCAATGCGATCGAGTGCTTCGATCTACGATTGCGAAATGAGGGCTTCACGAACAATGCGAGCCTCCACTGCCACTTTCCCAAGCTTCCACCCATGCTCGGCTACGTGGTGACACTCCGGGTGCGCAGCGCAAATCCGCCAATGAAAGGCGGTAACTACATCGATCGCACAGATTGGTGGCATGTCCTCGAAAAGTATCCGGCGCCGCATGTCGTCGTGATCGAAGACGCCGATCGGCGCCCCGGCATCGGAGCCTTCGTCGGAGAAGTGCATGCGGCGATCTTGCAGGCGCTAGGTTGCGTCGGAGTGGTGACCAATGGCGCCGTCCGCGATCTATCGGCAGTGGAGCCTCAAGCATTCCATCTCTTCTCAGGCACGGTATCTCCCTCGCACGCCTACGTGCATGTCGTCGACGCCGGAATTCCCGTGGAAGTTGCCGGGCTGCATATCAAGCCCGGAGATCTCCTGCTCGGCGATCAGCATGGCATCGTCCGGATCCCGCCACAGATCGCCACTGAATTGCCGGCCACCGTGGAACACATTCGTGCTCGTGAGCGTGAGATTCTCGAGTTCTGTCAGTCACCCGAGTTCAGCCGCGAAGGTCTGCGGGAACTCGTCAAGAAAAGCCGCTGCTGAAGCCGCAGGCCGGACCCACTCCTAAATCATTTTCATGTCCAGGTTTTCCATTCGTTATCCTTATCTGATCATCGTCGTTTGTTTGATGATCTGCGTCATCGGCGTGACCAGTCTGGTCCGAATGCCGGTGGATCTCTTTCCTTCCATCAAGATTCCCGTGGTGGTGGTAGCCACGTTCTTCTCCGGAATGCCTCCGGAACAAATCGAGAACGATATCACTGGCCGTTTCGAGCGCTTCTTCACTCTCGGCAGCGGAATCGATCATATCGAATCCCGTTCCCTGCCCGGTGTCAGTCTGATCAAAGTCTACTTCCAGCCGGGGACAAATGCCGACTCGGCGGTCACGACCATCTCCAATCTCGCGATGGCGCAATTGCGTCGTCTCCCGCCCGGAACGCTTCCACCCGTTGTTCTGAAATTCGACGCCTCAAGTCTTCCAGTCTGCCTCATTACCTTAAAGGGCGACGGATTGAATGAAACCCAACTGCGCGACATCGGCCAGTTTACCGTACGCAATCAGGTCGCAAACGTTCAAGGAGCCTCGGTTCCCCAGCCCTTCGGCGGACGCTATCGCCAGATCATGGTCTATGTGGATCCGCTCAAGCTGGAAGCGCACCAGTTAAGCGTGATGGATGTCGTCCGATCCGTGAATGAGTCAAATCTCATTCTTCCCGCCGGCGACGTAAAGATCGGCCCCATCGATTACAATCTCAGCACGAATAGCCAGCTTCGGGGCGTGGATGATATCAATGCGCTTCCGCTGAAAACCATCGACGGTTCGCCTGTGCTGGTCGGCGATATCGGGCACGCAGCCGATGCCGCACAGATTCAAACGAACGTCGTTCGAATCGACGGACAACGATCGGCCTATCTGCCCGTGCTGAAACAAGGCGGCGATGCCAATACCATCGCCGTCGTCGACGGCATCAAGAACGCGGTCTCCAAACTGCTCGACGTGCCGAAATCATTGGTGGCCAAAGTGGTCTTTGACCAATCGGTCTTTGTGAAGACGGCCATCGAAAATCTCATTCACGAAGGCGCCATCGGTCTCGTGCTCACGGGATTGATGATCCTGGTCTTTCTAGGAAACATGCGAGCCACTCTCGCGGTCTTTCTCTCCATTCCCCTTTCCGCGCTGGCGACTTTCATCGGTCTTTCCTTCGGAGACAGCTCCGTCAATTCGATGATTCTCGGCGGGCTGGCTTTGGCCTTTTCGCGACTGATCGATAACTCAGTGGTCGTTCTCGAAAATATCTTTCGACACCTGGAGCTTGGGGAAACACCGGAGGTCGCAGCCGAGAAAGGTGGACGCGAGGTGGCGCTGCCTGTGCTCGCGGCCACACTAACGACTGCCGTCGTCTTCTTTCCAGTTACCTTTCTTTACGGAGTCAGCCGCTTCCTTTTCACGGCCCTCGCGCTTTCCGTCGTCCTCTCGCTCTTCGCCTCCTATGTCGTCGCGCTTACGGTCGTCCCTCTCTTCTGCGCGAAACTGATCAAGGGGCATGGCAGTCACGACGGGCACGAAGAAGGCACACCGGTGACCCTGATGGACCGCTTTAACAGATGGTTCAACGGTCACTTTCACAATTTTCTCGATCGATTCGACCGATCACAAACGATGGCGCTCGGCCGTCCGGTCGCCACGGTTCTGGGTATCGCCGGCATCTTCATCCTGAGCTTGTGCCTCGTGCCCAAACTGGGAATGGCTTACTTTCCGCGCACGGACCCCGGTCAGTTTGTGATCAATGTCAAAGCGGCCACGGGCACACGCCTGGAAGTGACCGAGCAGGAAGTGAAGAAAGTCGAAGACTTGGTGCGACGTATCGTCGAGCCACAAGACCTGCGGCTTATCGCCTCGAATATCGGCGCCACGCCGGATTTCTCGGCGATGTACACGAGCAACTCCGCCTCACATACCGCATTCATCCAAGTCAGTCTCCACGACGAACACAATACCGGCAGTTACGAGTACATGGATCGCGTGCGTCAGGCGATGCACAAGGAGTTACCCGAACTCAACGCCTATTTCCAGTCAGGCGGTCTCGTCGATGCGGTCTTGAATCTCGGCTTGCCCGCTCCGATCGATATCCAGGTCAGCGGCTCGAATCTCGAGAAAGCCTACGCGACCGCTTCAAAGATCGCCGGCGAAGTTCGTTCGGTGCCCGGCGTCAGAGATGTGCTCATTCCGCAGGATATCGATGCTCCCGCCTTCCAATTGGATATCGATCGCGCGATGGCCAGCAAACTGGGCCTGAATGAAAAAGAGGTCGTGAGTAACGTCATCACTGCACTCACCTCCAATCAGATGATCGCCCCGAGCTTTTGGGTCGATCCCCGGACCGGCAACGACTATCTGCTGACTGTCCAGTATCCCGAAAGCGCGATCAAGACGCTGACTGATCTGCGCAGCATTCCGCTTCGCGCGGCGAATCAATCAGAACCCACGCGGCTGGATTCGGTGACGAGTCTCAAACCCATTCAGGCTCCGACCGAGGTCGATCACTATCAACTCCGCCGCGTGATCGATATTTATGTCTCGCCGAAGGGCGAAGAGTTGGGACGCCTGGCGGCCGCTGTCCAAAAGATCGTCAACCAGGTCGAAAAACCGGAAGGAGTCCGGGTCACAATCCGTGGCTCGGTGCAGGCGATGAATGCCTCCTTCACCTCCTTCGGACTCGGGTTGCTGCTGGCCATCCTGCTCGTCTATCTCATCCTGGTCGCGCAGTTCAAATCGTTCGTTGATCCATTCCTGATCCTGCTCGCCATTCCTCCGGGAATCATCGGCGTACTACTCATTCTCACCCTTACCGGCACCACATTGAACATCATGTCTCTTATGGGCGTGGTAATGATGGCAGGGATCGTTGTTTCCAATAGTATTCTCATCGTCGAGTTTACGCATCGCCTCATGGAAGATGGCATGCCGCTCCGCGAGGCCGTCCAAACCTCCTGCCGCGTCCGTCTGCGACCGATTCTCATGACCTCGCTGGCCACGATCATCGGTCTCATTCCCATGGCCATGAAACTCGGCACCGGCAGTGAAGCTTACGCGCCGCTCGCCCGGGCCATCATCGGAGGACTACTCACCTCAGTAGTCCTTACGGTCTTCATCGTGCCAGCAGCCTTCCTGCTCGTCTATCGACGCCGGCAGAAAAAGGCGACTCACGCTTCGCAGGAAACTCCCCCTCCCACCCGGCCACGACCGGTACTCGCCGGCAGCGCAATGGTCGCGATCCTTCTCGCTCTCGTGCTACTGCCTTCCCATCGTGTTTGCGCAGCGCCGGTTCCGCCGGAAGAGCATCTCACCTTGAAGGAGGCCGAAGCCATTGCCTTGAAACAGGATCCGGCGATCGCTGAGTCCTACTTTCGCACTCGTGCAGCACAGGAGATGGTCACGGAAACTCGTTCCGCGCTTTTTCCTCAGGTTACCGGCAACGTCGCTCTCGTGGGCACGGGCGATTACATCAGTCACTCATTGGGAGGCGGCACGCTCAGCGACGGAAAATCGACACGCATCGGAGCCTCGGGCGGACTGAACGATCCCACGGTCCTAACCCGCGAATCCCAGGGCGTGGCCATCTCTCAACTGGTCACCGACTTCGGGCGCACCCAGTTCCTGACCACTGCGGCGCGATTTGATGCCATGGCTGCGGGACAGAGAGCGGAATTGGCCCGGGCCGAGGTCATTATCTGGACCGACCAATCCTACTTTCGCGCACTCGAGGCGGAAGCGCTTTCCCGGGTCGCGCGCGAAACCATCGCCAACCGGCAACTCATCGTCGACAGCACCGCAGCCCTCGCGGAAAGCAAATTGAAATCGGACCTCGACGCAAGTTTCGCGCGTGTCGGGCTCGAACAGGCGCGGCTCCTTTTGCTGACGGCTGACAATAAGCTCAACAGCGCATTCGCGGATTTATCGGCAGCACTCGGTTACCACGAACCGCATCGCTTCGTCCTCGTCGATGAGAATCTTACCCCACCCAAGGCAGATACTCTCCCTATCCTCCTGACCAGAGCGCTGCAGAATCGGCCCGAAGCCGTCGCCACACGATATCAGCTCGATTCGGCGCTTAAGCGGGCTTCCGCCGACAAGGTGGCCGGACTGCCGAGAGTGAGTCTTCTCGCCGCTTTGGGACGAACACCAGCCGGCGATCCAAGTGTCCGGGAGACATACGCCGCGGCGGGCGTGAATGTCGAAATCCCTCTCTTCACCGGCGGCCGGATCTCCGCGCGCGCGAGGGAGTCTGTTGATCAAGCGCAAGCCGCACAGAAGGTCGTCGATGAAATGGAGCAGCGCATCGTGCGAGATGTGAACATGGCCTGGCTCAACGCCAATGAGGCAAAGCAGCGCATCGAAGTGACACGCAACCTGCTCGCGAATGCCAACGATGCGTGGGAACTCGCCAAGGCCCGCTATCAAACGGGCGTCGCCTCCATCGTCGAACTCAGCCAGGCGGAATTGAATCGGACTCAGGCGCAAATTGATAACTCAACCGCAGCCTACGAGTATGACATCATGCTGTCTCTCCTGGAGTTCCAGCTTGGAGACTTGAAATTCGTGAGCCCCGCTTCCGTCCGGGAAAGCAGCCATTCGAGAAACGGTTATCGGAAATAAGATGCGCGCAGTTTGCGTGGCCAATCGATTGCAAACAGAACGCTTCGCCTCGCCTTGAAACACGATTTCGCCGAACGCCAATTATTTCACTCCAGTGGCCAGACATCCCTTCAGATTGAATCCATTCCGTTAAACTTTGGCGGCACGAACGGCCCCACTCACTTTCTAACCATACGATCTTTGTATGATACGGGTTACTTGACCTTCAACGGAAGCTTCAAGATCGCAGCGCTCCGCCTTCGCAGCGCACCAACCATCGTTCAACTCGTGGACAATCAAACTGGCTGGGGAATGGAGGCCGTCCCCCTGGAAACCGCCATCACGCTTCTCCGGCTTAAACCGAATGACATCATCCCCGGATCGAATTGTCATGGGTACGCTTTTGCACAATCCCAATTCTGGATCGAAAATGATGCGGTTGAGAGCCTCTTGAATGAGCCCTTCATCTTCGAGCGCGTGGACCGGGCCACGGCTCACATCGCGGTCTTCATCGATCGCGGACGCGCGGTGCACTCCTGTCTCGTGGCTCATGGAAACACTGGTACCCGTTACGTCGGCAAAGCCGGAATCGGCGCGATTCAGGAGACCGATGAGGAAACAGAAGCAGCCCGCGGCAATCGGTACACCCACGTGGAATACTACCGGCGCGCTTCCTGATCGGCGCGCAGCATCACTCGTTGTGCTCGATCCATTGCGGAGCAGCCGGATGGCGGTTTGTCGCTAACGCGGCGTGGATCAATCCGTCCCTGGAATCGAGCTCAATCGCGGAGCCAGGCAGCAGATCGATCTGCTTTCCGAGGATCCCGTGATTGATCCCGGCAAACGGGATCGATTCACCCTTCCGCGGCTGAACATAGAATACGCCACTCGTCTCATCGAGCCTCACATTCGGAAAGACAAAATCAAAGCGTTCGTCGCGGCGAGGATCCGCCCGCGTTTCATAGTTGAGATTGCTGAAAGTGATAGAAGCAACAAACGATCGATTCGCTCGCACCCAGCGAAGCTGCCTCCATTGAATGCTATGCAGCGCATAGGTCTGGGCTGAGCTCGGGCTTCGGATCACCACCTGTCCGTCTCCGTGGACCAGCACGGGCCAGAGTGCTGCAATGACTGCCAGGGAACGTGTCATAACTTTAGTTTACTGCTCGCGCACAGCGGGTCAAGACGCCCGGGAGGCACGCAACCCCCGCCCACGCCAGACGACAAAGATCACTGGATAAATCAATAGTTCGAGAATCGCGCTGGTCACAACACCCCCGATCATCGGCGTGGCGATTCGTTTCATCACATCAGCGCCCGCCTGGGTGACAGGCGACCACATGATGGGCAGCAAACCAAAGAGAATCGCGCACACCGTCATGACCTTTGGGCGAATCCGCTGCACCGCTCCTTCTTTTACCGCAGCATAGAGATCCTCCATCGAATTCATTTTGCCGGCTCGCCAATATTTCTCCCACGCATGGTCAAGATAAAGCAACATGACGACGCCCGTCTCCGCATCGAGGCCGGCGAGCGCGATCAATCCAACCCAGACCGCTACGCTCATATTATATCCCAGGAGATATAGCATCCAAAATGCGCCGATGAGGGAAAACGGAACCGCCAGCAAAACGATCAGCGTCTTGGTGATCGATTGCGTATTCATGTAGATCAGCACAAAAATGATCAGCAGCGTAAACGGCACCACGAGTTTGAGCCGGGCCTCTGCTGCCTTCAGATATTCGAACTGGCCAGCCCATTGCATGTAATAGCCCGGTGGGAATTTCACCCGTTCCGCAATTCGCTCCGAAGCAGCGCGGACATATCCGTCGATATCGCTGCTCGTCGGATCCACAAAAACAAATCCGACGAGTTGCCCGTTCTCGTTACGAATCGAAGGCGGCCCGGTGTGATAACTGATCTTCGCCAGTAGTGACATCGGCACTTGAGCCGATGCTCCATTGCTGCCTCCCATCTCGTTTGTTCCACCGGATTCAGCGGAAGGCTGCTGACTCATCGGGACGGGCACGAGAATCCGGCGTAGCGCATCCGGATCACTCCGGAAGTCGCGCGCATAGCGCACATTGACTGGATATCGCTCCCGGCCCTCCACAGTTGTCGTGATTGTCTTTCCGCCAACCGCAGTTTCGATCATATCATTGATATCCCCCACCCTCAGCCCATAACGAGCCGCCGCCCGGCGATCCGGCTCGAAATCCAGGAAATAACCTCCGGTTGTACGCTCCGCGAAAACGCTGCGCGTATTTGGGAAATCGCCCAACGCCTTTTCGATATCCGCCGCTACCTTCTCGATCTGATTAAGATCGGGACCGAATACTTTCACCCCGAGAACTGTCCGGAAACCGGTGGTCAACATTTCCGTACGCGTTTGAATCGGCATCCAGAAGATATTCGCCATGCCTGGCGTTTTGATCTTGCGGTTCATCTCATCGAGCAACTTTTCCCAGGTCATCCCGGGCCGCCATTGCTCATGTGGTTTCAAGGTCACCACCGTCTCGAACATGGATAGCGGTGCGGGATCGGTGGGAGTTTCCGATTGGCCCGCCTTGCCAAACACACGCTCCACCTCCGGCACCTTTGCCAGCATCCGGTCCTGGATTTGCAGGATCCGTGTGGCTTCCGTGATCGACATCCCGGGAACTGCGGTCGGCATATAGAGGATCGTGCCCTCATTGAGCGGAGGCATGAATTCTTTTCCCAGCCTGGAGAATGGGTAGTAAGTCACCCCCAGCAAGAACAGCGCGAGCGCAATCGTCAGCCAGCGGAAGCGCAGAACCGCATTTACCAGAGGTCGATATACCCAGATGAGAAAGCGGTTGAGCGGATTCTTCGCCTCCGAGACGATCTGTCCTTTTACCAAAAGAAGCATTAATACGGGAACAACAGTGATCCCCAGTAATGCCGCAAAAAACATCGCGAACGTCTTGGTGAATGCGAGCGGCTTGAACAATCGCCCTTCCTGACCTGCCAGGGAAAACACCGGGATGAAGCTCACCGTAATGACGAGAAGCGAAAAGAACAGCGGGCGTCCCACCGCTTTCGCTGCATCGACAATCACACGTATTCGCTCGCGGCTATCGGGGTCGCGTCCGTGTTCGTCGCGGAAATGTTCCAGCGCCTTATGCGCGTTCTCGACCATGATGATCGCGGCATCAACCATTGCTCCGATCGCGATGGCAATCCCGCCAAGCGACATGATGTTCGACGTCAGTCCCATCCAAAACATCGGAAGGAACGAAAGTACGATGGCGATGGGCAAGGTGACGATCGCCACGAGCGCGGAGCGGACATGCCAGAGAAAGACAATGCACACCAAGGCCACGACGATGCTCTCCTCGATCAATTTCTCCCGCAGGGTGTGAATCGCATTGTGAATCAGTTCGCTCCGATCGTAAGTCGGAACGACGCGCACCCCTTCCGGAAGCGATTTTTGGATCTCTTTCAGCTTCTCTTTGATCCCATCGATGACATTCAGCGCATTCTCTCCGTAGCGCATCACGACGATTCCGCCCACCGTCTCCCCTTTTCCATCCAGTTCAGCCACACCTCGACGCATATCGGCGCCGAGATGAACCAGCCCCAGATTTTTGACATAAATTGGGGCCCCATTCCGGACCTGGACCACGATATTCTCGATATCTTCCACACTTTTGATGTAGCCGCGTCCGCGCACGTAATACTCCGTCGTTGCCACTTCAAAGATCTTGCCCCCCACATCTCCGTTACTTGATTTGATCGCACTCACGATATCCGCGAGCGGAATCTGATACGCGGCGAGCGCATTGGGATCCAGGTCCACCTGGTATTGTTTGACGAAGCCGCCAACCGGCGCCACTTCGGCCACACCTTTCACCGATTCCAGTGCGTAGCGCAGACGCCAATCCTGCAGAGAACGCAACTCCGCGAGATCGTGCTTTCCGGAGTCATCGACCAGGGCGTATTCGTACACCCATCCGACTCCCGTGGCATCGGGGCCAATCACTGGATTCACGCCCTCGGGCAAACTGCCGCGCACGGAATTGAGATACTCCATCACGCGTGATCTCGCCCAGTAGATATCCGTCCCGTCCTCGAAGATGACATAGACGAATGACTTGCCGAACATCGATTCGCCTCGGACAAACTTCACCTTCGGCGCGGCGATAAATCGGGAGGAAATCGGATAAGTGATCTGATCCTCCACCAAGTCCGGCGAGCGCCCTTCCCAATCCGTGTACACGATCACCTGTACGTCACTGAGATCGGGAATCGCATCGAGCGGGGTCTGCCGCAAGCCGTAGATGCCTGCGGCAATAGCGAAGACTGTGAAGATAGAGATGAGGAACTTATTGCGAGCACTCGTCTCGATCACGCGTTCGATGACGGTTCCACCGGTTCCTCGTTCGGATGGCGCATCCATCGTCGGTTGCGTCATTTCGCGACCGCTCCCGCAGAGGGCGAGGAGTTCTCCAGTTCGATATCCGCACGGCCTCGCTGCTCGCCCGACGTATTCTCTTCGAAAGCTTTTGCCGCTCCCTGGATTTTGGATTCCGCGTCGATGAGGAAATTCGCACTCGCTACGACGCGCTCTCCTTCTTCCAGGCCACTCAACACCTCGTAGTCATCGCCATATTTTCGCCCCAGACCGATTGCCCTCGGCTCCAGCCTGCCTTCACCTCGATCCACAAACACAAGCGTATGTTTCCCGGTCGGCAGCATCGCGCTCACCGGAATGGCCAGCGCTTCACCTCTGTCGATGGACAATTCCACATCGACATACATTTGCGGGCGCAACTTGAAATCCGGATTGGGGATATCAATCCGCACTCTGGCCGTCCGCTTCGCTTCAGAAAGGAAGGGGTCGATCAGACCGATTCTTCCCATGAAGGCTTTTCCCGGATAAGTCTGGCTGGAGATCCGGACTGTCTGGCCCCTGGCCAGCAATGACACTTCGTCCTCATAAAATTCCGCCCATACCCAAACAACGGAAAGATCCGTAGCGGTAACCAGCCGTTCTCCGGATGCCACCTTTCGCCCCTGTTCAATCGGCACGCTCTCCACCACTCCCCTGAACGGTGAATAGAGCGCGACTGTCTCCGATGGCACTTTCGTTTTTTCGAGTTCAGCAATCTGATCCGTCGTGAGATTCCACTGTTTCAACCGGCTGCGCGCGGCATCGAGAAGCCTGGCCGTGCCGGTATCACGCGTTCCCAGGAGATTAACTAACTCACGTTCGGCAGCCAGCAGGTCCGGACTGTAGATCGTTAGCAGTGGCTGCCCTTCTTCCACCAGCTCGCCCGGAGAACTCACCTCCAGTTTTTGGACATAGCCATCGACACGGGCGACAAACTCCCAGCGTCGCGTTTTGTCCGGGACCACTACGCCTACGGTACGAAGAATATCATGTAGCGGTTTCCGGGCGACGGACGCATAAGTCACGCCGATCTGCTGCTGCCGCTCTACCGGCACATGGAATTCCCGATTTTCCGGACCGGAATCATTCGAGCGCACCTCCCGGGCTGCCCCCTTTTTCATGACCGGCACGAGATCCATCGAGCAAATCGGGCACTTCCCCTTCGGATCCTGCGATCGCACCGAAGGATGCATGGTGCATGTGTAGTAATCGACGTTCGGATCCCGCGCGGAGTTCACCATCCGCGAACATCCGGCCAGGCCCATCAGACTCAGCGATCCCATGCCAAGAATGGAGCGATGAAGAAATTGCCTTCTGGTCATTTCGCGCTCCGGTGAGAGGTTTCCGTCCTGCTCGGAAAATAGTGCAAATCCGCGCCCACGATCGCTTCCAGTTCAGCCAGCGCCACCTCATATTCGGCAAGGTGCTCGCGTAACATGGACTCCATTTCGAGGAGACTCCGTTGGGCCGCGAGCCAGTTGCCGAGTCCCGCCTTGCCGGTTTCGTAATCGATCCGGCTTGCCTCCGCAATCTGCTGCGCCTGCGGAAGGATCTGGCCGGTGTATTGATCGATATGGTGATGCGAGGTCTCAATCTTCTGCAATTGATCGCGTAACAGCGCACAGGCTTCCAACCGGCTGGCTTCAAGCGCCTGCCGGGCGGCTTCCACGCCCTGCGCAGCCTCCGCTTCTTCGGCGCGGTATTTCTTCCCATTCAACCAGGGGACATTGAATGAGATCCCGGCACTCACTTCACTAACCGCCTGCGACGCATCATTGTATCTCTGTGCTTCGACGTTAATTGCCGGATCCGGAATCCACTCGCGTTTCGCCAGTTCGAGCTTTGCGTTGGCTCCAGTGAGTGCCGCTTCGGCTGCACGGATTTCCGGACGATTGACTAGCACGAGGCCGCGCAACTGGCTGGAGTTTGCATGTACTCCCAGCTTGGACTGCGTGGAAACCGGTTTTCCGAGCGGCGCGAAAGGATCGCGATTCATCAAGATGGCAAGCCGTGACTCTTCATCCGAGATGGCTCGTTGAAGATCCCGTTGCGCCTCGTCATTTTTCTCCGCTTCGTTTTCGGCAGATAACGTATCTGCCTGCGATTGTCCGCCGGACTCCAGCTTCGCCCGCTCCGTCGCCACCGCTTGATGAAGAACGCGGCCATTCGCTTCGAGCAGGTCGAGAAGAGCATCGTCTTTTACGAGCCGAAAGAACGCACTCCGGGCTTTTGCCACGGCATCGAATTCCTTGCGGCGCAGATCCTCCAGGGCTCCAACAGCTTCAGCTGCCGCCATTCGCGCCCGGCTTTGATTTCGGCCAGACAACGGGATCATCTGCTCGATGCCTAGTGATTGATCGGTAAAGCTATTCGCCGCGACATCGACGAATCGGCCGGTCCGGGAACGGCCACTGACTTTCGGATCTTCCCACGCACGCGCTTGCGGCACGCGTTGCTTCATGGCTTCCCACCGAGCCCGCGCTTCGCGGATCGAGGGATTGTCCGCCCATACGGCGTTGGTGACGGTTTCGAGAGAAAGCGGCCCCGAGGGCGCGCCGCCAGCCTTGTGCGGCGATTCAGCGCGCGCCGCGGCGAGCGAAAGAGTGCAAAGAAAAAGGGTTTGGAAATTCATGGATCTGAGATCTGGACTTCGTGACGTGAGCGTGTGCGCAGGGCACACTTCGCGCGGGAAGGTCCGTTCTCAGATCAGCCGAATGCAGTTCACCACCAGCGGAGGAAGAGCATGCGCCACGATCGCATCATCAGGAATGACGAGCGGTCGCGGAGTCGCTGGAGGCGCAAAGAGAAGTACGCGGACGCACAGCCCGAGGTCCGCGAGCTGGAAATCCACACGTGGCGCGGCGGGCGCCGGGCTCTCGGGAGTCTGCTGATTCTCCGTCACGGTGCAGCACGTCTTATTCGTACAACAACCGCGCACACACTGCATTCCAGCACACGCACCCCCTTGTTTCATTTCCATGGGACGCGCCATCGGCTGCACCTGCCCGACAAAGAGCAGGCTCACGATGAGCGTCAGAATGATGGAAACCTTGGCACGCATGCTGGTGGATGTGACTGCAATCTAACCAAAGCCGTTCAATTTGGCGAATGCGAAATCACGTGCTGGCGTGAAGGCGGCTATTATTCAAACGCAAAGAACACAGCAAAGGGCGCAGAGGTTCGCGAAGATATTTTGGGACTACGGAAATAGTCCGCGCGCCTTCTTGGCCGCCATGACTCGCTCGACGCCAATGGCCATCGCCGCCAGCCGATGCGGGATTTTTTCCGTTTTTGCCCGCTTCACTACGGCGGCGAAGGCCTGCTCCAGAATCCGGAAGAGCCGGTCTGTCACTTCCGTTTCATTCCAGAAGAATTGCTGCAGCCCCTGCACCCATTCAAAATAGGAAACCACGACACCTCCCGCGTTACATAGAATATCGGGAATGACGAAGATCTCATTCCATCTTTCGTTGAGAATCAGGTCGGCAGCCGGAGTTGTCGGACCGTTCGCCCCTTCCGCAAGGAGGCGGCATTGTAACTTGCCTGCGTTGTGTTCGGTAATGACTCCCTCAACGGCTGCCGGCACGAGAACGTCGCAGGGCATTGTCAGCAGATCATCCGCAGAAATCCGATCCGCCTCCGTAAATCCCATAAGGCTGCCATGTTTTCTAACATGCGCTTCGACCTTCTCCATATCGAGGCCCTCTTTCCGATACCAGGCGCCACCCACATCACTTAGCCCGGTGATCTTCATTCCACTCTTATAAGCAAGTCCCAAGGCAGTCACTGAGCCGACGTTCCCGAAGCCCTGAATGATCGCCGTGCACTTATCCGGCTGCATCTTCATGAAATCCAGCGCGCGCTCGACGAGATAGACAATGCCTCGCCCCGTCGCCTCGCGGCGGCCTGCGGTTCCTCCGACCGACACCGGCTTTCCAGTGACGATCTCCGGCACAGCATAGCCTTCGTGGACCGACCAGGTATCCATAAACCACGCCATCACTTGCTCATTGGTTCCCATATCGGGCCCGAGGATATCGACATGCGGGCCAAGGAACGGGATCATCTCCTGCATATAGCGGCGGGAGAGCGCTTCCAGTTCGCGTTGGGAAAGAGTTGCGGGATCGACCGCCACGCCCCCCTTTGCTCCACCGTACGGCAAGCCGGTCAGCGCACACTTCCAACTCATCCAGATCGCCAGCGCCGTTACCTCACCGAGCGTCACCTTCGGATGAAATCGCGTCCCACCCTTTGTCGGCCCCATCGCGAGATGATGTTGCACCCGATACCCGGTAAAGACGTCGATCTGTCCATCATCCCGCCGCACCGGCAATGTGACCGCCACCGCCCGCTTGGGATACAAGGTTCGCTGGCGCAGATTTTCGTCGATTTGGAGATAGTCGGAAACGATGCGGAACTGCTCCGCAGCCATGGCGTACGCGGGATCGGAGAAAATATCCATAGGACTCGTAGTCTTCTCCCTACTCTAAGTCCTCCCGCCTTCGCTGAAAAGCAAAGGTGATAACGGGCTTTAAAGAAGGATGCTACTCACGTGGCGTTCGAGACTGCGTGGCCGGGCAAAATGGGACTGATGGGACTGATGGGACCCATGAGACAAATGGGACTCATGGGTCGGAAAGGCGTGGCAGCAGCACCCTTGAAAGTTGAACGTCGAAAGTTGAGCGTTGAAAGTTTCCTTTCCCCCGCAAAACCGCGCCGCTCGTCCCCCAGGACTAATGAGCCAGAGTATAGTCCCTCTGCAGCCGATAACGGCGCTGGTAATTCAGGGGTGTGAGCCCAACATGCTTCTGGAAGAGTTGCGTGAAAGCGCTCTGATCACAAAAGCCGAGCTCCCGAGCGACTTCTGAGATCTGCGATCCTTCCTTCTGCAGGGATTCGCAGGCCGCCTGGATGCGCAGTTTCACGATGAAGGCCTGGGGGCTGACGCCGAATGCTTCCACAAATTTGCGGTGGAGCTGACGGGGCGACAGATGAACGACCTCCGAGAGCTCCCGAACCGTCACGCCCGACCGGAAATGCTCGCGGATATAGGCCACCGCGCGGTCGAGCTGCAGGTAAGGCTGAAGGACCAGACGGCGGTGCTCATAGTCCTGCACGGTTCCCATCAGGCCGATCACCCGCCCGGCGGCGTCGCGTAGCGGGATCTTATTCGTCATAAACCAGTCGGGAATTCCCTGCTCCGTGAAGAAGAGTTCGACGATATTCACCTTTGGTTCGCCGGTGCGCAGGATCTCTTCGTCGTCACGCCGGAAACTCTCCGCCAGGCGTGAGGGGAAAAGCTCGAAATCGTCACGCCCGATCACCTGCCATTCTTCCCGGAAACCAAAGCGCTCGATAAAGCGCTGGCTCGCGCATACGAACCGGTAGTCGCGATCTTTGGCAAAAAACGAGACATCCGGCATGAGATCGAACAGCCGGTAAAAAGGGGTATCGGCGCCGATCCGCTTGAGAAAGCGCTCGCGCACGGCGCGGGCTTCATCACAGGAAAGGGACATGGCGGCACGATGGCAAAATCAATGTGTTCCGACAACTGTTCCTCTCCCTCTTCCTCATCATCTTTATCTTTGTCTTCATCCAGCCAACGAAAGGATGAGGATGCCGAGGAAGAGGCATTACTCCCCCGTCATCTTCCGCCAGGCAGCCATCGTTCTCCGCAGGATTTCCCGTTCATCCCCTTTCAGCCCATATCCCTGAAAACCGATCGGACCGGCATATCCCACGTCGCGGACTTTTTTCAGAAACGCCGCGACATCATAGCTACCGTTATCGAGCGGTTGAATGAGCCGGTCCCATCCCATCGCTTTGGTGTCTCCCGTGTCCGCTCCATTGATGGTCACGAACATCAGCTTCGGAAGCGCCTCTTTCAGAACCGGAACCGGGTCACGCTCTGGTCCCTCGACTTTCAGCCAATGGCAGAGATTGAAAGTCACTCCCACATCGTCGCGATGCAGTTTCCCAGCGAGACGGATCGCATCCTCCACGCGTTCCAGCCACGAGCCTGTGTGCGGATAGAGGGCGATCTTCACGCCATGCGCTCCAGCATATTCGGCAAGTTCGAGGAGCTTCGGGACGGCGACCTCATCGCCAGCGACATCGGACTTTTTGAAGGGCTGGCCAGCCTTGTCGACCTTGGAAATAGCAGCCCAAAGCGTCGTCTGATGCCCGGCCATCGCATCGATCTTGGCCCGCATTTCGTCTGTGAGAATGGGCTGCCCACCGTGGATCTGCAGCGTGATGTAACCATTGAAGAACTTGAGACCCGCTGCTTCCAAAGCGGACGCCATACTTCCGTCTCCCGCGGTTCCTCCGAGCCCGTCGTATCCCAGATCCTTCAATAAAGGAACGACCGTGTCCGGTTGGCCCCGGGCGATTGTGTCCATGGCAAAGAAGGCGGGACGCGAGGAAATCTTGGGCTGATCATCGCCATAAGACGCGGCGATTCCGATCCACATCAGGATCGGCGCGAGCACAGCGAGGGAGGGAATCTTCATACTCAGGAAAACCGCCGCGAACGAACCGTCTCAGTGGAGAAATCGATTCAATCGGGCACAAAACTATTTGACTCCTTAGGACATCTCCTACTCACTGACCCTCTTCGCAAAACTGCACACTTTTATGGGTCAACAATTAAACAAAATTCAGAAACGCCGCCGCCGTCTTGCCTATATCGAGCGGAAGAAGGTGAAAGCCAAAGCCGCCAATTCTCCGAAGCCGAAACCTCGCCGGACCGCGAAGAAGCCGGCCACTCCCGCACCGGCGCCGGTCGAAGCGACCGCTCCTGCTGCTGAGACGACCGCCGCGGAATAACGGCAGACGCGCTTTCGCAGCGCCGATCTCCGGGAAAATTTTGATGGCTCGCTGGCCTGTTCCGGCGAGCCTCTTTTTTACGCCTTTTTGGTCGCAGCGATGTCCGCATTTGCCGCAGGACGCCCAAAGCCGTAAGGTCGCGGTCGTCTCGAAACCTCCTACGTCATGCGCTACCTCATCGTGGACGGTCACAGTGTGATCTTTGCATGGCCGGAACTGCGCAAACTTCACGATCGCCGAACTGCCCTGGCCCGCGAAGACTTGGTCAAACGGCTCACCGAGTACCAGGATGCCAGCGGGGTCCGGGTCGTCGTTGTTTTCGATGGAAAAGGCGCCCAGGCCGGTGAAGACACGAATCCCGGCGGCATCCAGATTTTCTACTCCGCCGCAGGCCAGACCGCCGATTCCATCATCGAACGCCTCGCGGCAAAATATGCCGCCACCTACGAGATCACGGTGGCGACTTCCGATCACCTTGAGCAAACCACTGCCATGTCCTTCGGGGCAATGACCATTACTGCGGAGGGATTGCGCGACTATCTCGATGAAGCTGGCGCCGATCTCGCCCGCCGGATCAAAGCACTCAAGCGAAGATAGCTTATCGCACCACGTGAGCGAGTTGCGTTTGAAGAAATATCTGACGTTCAGTTAAGCCTTTTCCTTAACACAAACCATTTGCGACATCTCAAGGTTGAGATAGTCTCCCGCGCTTCCATGGATTTCCAAACACGTATCGATAACGACCTCAAAGAAGCCATGAAAGCTCGTGAGGCCGAACGTCTTGGCGTGCTTCGCATGCTCAAGGCGTCCCTGAAGAATGCCTCCATCGAGCAGGGCGGCATGGAAGCCCGCCTGAACGATACCGACGCGCTCGCCATCGTGCGCAAGGAAGTGAAGAAACGGCAGGACTCCATCGCCAGTTTCGAAAAAGGCGGCCGCGAAGATCTCGCTGCAAAGGAAAGGGCTGAAATCGGAATCCTTTCTGTCTATCTCCCACAACAGCTTACCGCTGAGGAGCTTGAGAAGCTCGTCGCGGACTGCATTGCGGAATCCGGCGCCACCTCAAAAGCCCAGATGGGCCAGGTGATGAAGCTCGCCGTGGAGCGTGCGGCTGGCCGGGCAGATGGCAAAGCTTTGAGCGCAGCGGTGTCCGCCCATTTGAAGTAACACTTCCAAGGCGCATCCCACTTTTTGCTCGACAAACCCACAAGTTGCTCACCCCGAACAATCTGCTAGAGTAGCCAGCCCATGGTCTCCGCCATCATCGTTGCCGCCGGCAGTTCCCGCCGCATGGGGTTCGACAAGCTGTTTGCGCCCCTTGCCGGAAAGCCGGTTCTTTGGCATTCGCTCAAGGCTTTTTCGGATTGCGACCAAATCGATGAAATCCTGGTCGTCACGAAACAGGACCGTGTCGCGGATGTCGAAAGCCTCATCCGGACAGAGAATCTCGAGAAGATCAGCAACATCATCATCGGTGGCGCCGAACGGCATCTTTCCGTGTGGAAAGGCCTCCAGGCCGTGCAAAGCGCCGGCAGTGAATATGTTGCCATCCATGATGGAGCACGTCCGTTGACGACTTCGAGCTTGATCTGCGAGTGCCTGAACATGGCCCGGGAAAATGGCGCCGCCTGTTGTGCCGCACCGATTCCCGATACCGTGAAGCGCGCCTCTCCCGAGATGATGGTGACCGAAAGCGTGGAGCGCTCGGGCCTGTGGGGAATGCAAACGCCGCAGATCTTTGCCAGCGGGCTGATCCTTCAGGCGTATGTCTCGCTCATCGCCAAGCACGAGATGGTGACCGACGAGGTTTCCGCCGTCCAAAAGCTCGGCAAACGCATCGCTCTTCTGAAAAACGAAGACTGGAATTTTAAAATTACCTTCCCTCAAGACATCGAATTGGCAGAGCACGTGCTGACTCTTCGAGCGAAGAAGGAAGCCCAATTGGTCACGTGATGTCACCCACTTCGCCCTTCCCTCCCTCGGAACCAGCTTCCGGCGGTCGGGGAACGGCGAGGTGGAAGATTAAAGATCCGCTGGGTTTCCCTCGCATCATTATAAAATGGACAATCTTTATCGGCTTACGACGCTTCCCAATGGCATCCGCATCGCCACAGCGGAAATGCCGCACATGCGGAGCGTAAGCGTTGGATTTTGGGTCGGTGTAGGCGGACGGCATGAATCGCGCGAAGAGTGCGGCATTTCGCACTTCATCGAACACCTGCTTTTCAAAGGTACGAAGCGCCGGAATGCGAAGAAGATCACAGAAGACGTCGAAGGCATCGGCGGTTACATCAACGCCTTCACCACCGAAGATCACACCTGTTACTACGCTCGTGCTGCAGCCAAGCATCTCCCGGCTCTGTGTGATGTACTCACAGACATGTTCCTCAACTCGCAGTTCGCTCCGGCGGAAATCGAGCGGGAACGGGAAGTGATCCGTGAAGAAATTCTTTCCTATCGCGATCATCCGGAACAATACGCTTCCGAGTTGCTGACCGAAGCCATGTGGCCGCAGCATCCACTCGGCCGCCCATTGACGGGCGACGTCGAAACGCTGGCGAGTTTCAAGCGTCCCCAGTTGGTCGATTTTGTCCGCGAAAACTATAACGGCCGGACCACGATCGTCACGATCGCGGGACCGGTCTCGCATGAGGATGTCGTGAAGCTGCTCCAACCGACGCTGGGCACACTCTCGGGGGGGCGCAAACCTCGCTTCACCCGGGCTCGGCTCGTGGATGATCGTTCAAGCGTGGCGCTCTTCACGCAAGACACGGAACAAACTCATCTGGCCATGGGCTTTCACGCTTTTGGCCGGCGGGACGATCGCCGTTTCGCACTGCGCCTGCTAAGTGTCATCCTTGGCGAAAACATGAGTTCCCGGCTCTTCCAAACGCTGCGGGAGCGCCATGGTTATTGCTATTCCGTACAAACCAGCATCGTGACGCTGGAAGATACGGGTTGCATTCATATCTCGGCGGGAATCGAGCCGGCTAAGTTGCAAAAGTCGATTCAGATGATCCTTCGTGAGCTGGAGAAGATTTGTCATCGCCGGCCGGCGGCGAAAGAACTGCGCAAGGCTCGTGATTACACGCTCGGACAGACGTTCATGGGGCTCGAGAGCACGACGAGCCAGATGATGTGGATGGGCGAATCGCTGCTGGGTTACAGCCGGGTCCTGAATCCCTCCGATATCGAAGAGCGGGTCTACGCGGTCACCGCGGAAGATATCCAGCGTGTTGCCTGCCATTGCCTCCGTCGCGGACGCCTCGGCGTCGCGGTGGTTGGCCCGGTGAAGGAAAAGGCCGAAGTGGAAAGCTGGCTGAAAGGGTAAATCCAGCCCAGCGGTCGGATCCGGTTTTGGCGATCGATGTTACTCCGGCGTTGACATATGTGCGCACATCTCCTTCCATGCCGCCTCACTCAACCGGGAGGCTATATGGCACATACATCATCACACCTCGACACTCCCTTTTTTCGAACGCTCCAGCAAGCGGCGTAAGGGATATCCATCCGAGACGCAGGTAAAGAAGGGCGTCCGGATCGTTCACGGAAATAAATTGCTCGTCGAAAAGCTTGGGCGGAACGATCCGTGCCCATGTGGCTCGACGCGCCGATTCAAGAACTGCTGCATGCTCTCCGGCCACTTTTGACGGAGTAGAGCGCGATTACTTTTTTCCGGGAATAGATACGGACTTACTGATGGGCACACATATGTCCCATCAGTCTTATCCGTTCCATCAGTCCCGTCGCAGCCTGATTCCGAGAATCTGGATTACTCCACCGTGAACCACTGCACTTCCACGCGGCGGTTCTTCTCTGAATCCGTGCTGACAGGCTCTTCCCAACCACGCCCCTGAGGCTCGAGGCGGGTTGCGTCGACGCCGAACTTGGCGACGACCTCCTGCTTCACTTCCAGGGCGCGGTTGCGGCTGAGCTCCATCGCGGACATGGCCATCTTGCGCACAAACGCATCCCCACCCTGCTTGCGGAATTCGGGCACGAGCGCGTTGTCGACATGGCCGCGCAGGAGAATGGTGGAACCGGGGCTAACCTGGAGCAGGCGCTTGATATCCTCGAGTTTCTTGTTGTTCTCCGGATTCGACATATCGAGCTTGGCGGAGTTCGGCTCGAAATAGAATCGGATGTCCCGGCTCAGGAGCGGATTGTCCTCGATCGTTTGTTTCCCCTCGGTGCGGATCGGCGCAATGGCCACCTGCTGTTTCGCGTACTCCCCGCTCTTGTTCAGCACTTCGAGATGCTTGAGATCCAAAAAACGAGATGGGTCCGCCGGATCCTTGATCAGGTCTTTTCCATAAGCGTAGACCGCGGATTCATAGATACCGCCGAAACTTCCCGCGGCATCAATGGCTCCGGAGAAAAAGGCCAGATTCTCCGGCAGATTAGCGAGATGCACTTTAGCTAGTTCTGCCTGCGCCTTCGCGTGATCCCATTTGAAGGCTTTCGCGACGACATCGATCTGTGAATCGGGATTGTCCCGCACCATCCGATTACCTTCGATCAACCCATGCACGAGGCCGTCCACCATTTTGGGATGCTGCTCGGCAAAGCCCCGGTTCACGATGAGGATATCGGCGATAATCAGCAGATTGCGGTTCGTCGTCAGCATCGTCGCCTTTCCCCCACTCGCGTCCACCACCTCCGTCGTCTTCGGAGCCCAACTCACGCACCCGGCGAGGCGCTTTCTTCCGGATTTCACTTCATCGAGGAATAAGTCACCGGCAGCGAAGGCGTCCTCGCAATAGACCACATTCACGGAATCCGGAGCCGGCGCCGCGGATAAGTCGCGCAGGATCTTCACACCGAGCCCCGCCTCCTGCGAGAGATAGCGCAGAAAGAAATCGGCCTCGGTGAATTGCGATGTCGCTACTACCTTGCCCTTGAGTGAATTGATCCGCTTGATATCCGAATCCACGACCACACCATCGGCGCCACGGGAGAAACCGATCTGCGCAGGAACGACGACTTGGAACTGACGGCCATACACCGCGAGGACATCCGCTGTCGTGGCCGAAGCGGCCATCTTGCCGCTATTCAGTGCCGGCCAGCTTTCCGCCTCGCTCAGCCGAATCTTGAGTTTGAAACCATATTTCTTAGCGAAGAACGAATCATCGTTTGGCTCCAAGCCACCATTGGCCGCGATCAGCCCGGCATAACCCGCGTACTCACTCAGTTCGATCTCGACCAGATTATCCTTCGGGACATAGGCGACCGGAGGAGGAAGCCGCGTCGGCTCGGAAAGCGGTTCCACAATCGATTTCGGCGCTGGACCGTTGTCCGTCGCCACCTGTCGTTCTCCAGTGCCAGGAGTGGAATTATCCGCGAAATCCGTGGAGTGATGCGACTTGTTTGTCAGTACATATCCTCCGAGGCCGAGCAGTCCGACGATAAAAAGGAAAGATACAACTTTGCCGAGCCAGGTGAGACCAGGTTGATTACTCATATTAGGTGAGGATTGGACAAGGATGGATGAAAGCTATTGCGCTTGTCGAAATGGAATGGCAGGCACGTCTTCCATGAGGTCCTGGACGTCGCCGAAAATCTTTTGCTGCTCACGCATCCAGTGCGTCGTTTCGCCAAGCGTCGCCCCGATTTCATCGATGCGGCGGGACAGAGCCGCGGGATCAGCAGCAAGCAACGACTGCTCGCGGATCAATTCCACCTGCTCCTCGATGCGCGTGAGCTCCGCGTCGAGGAAATCCACCTTGGCCTTTCCTTCCTTCTGCGTGGCATCGCGCTGGCGCAGAATCTCAAGCTGCGCGGCAAGGCTTTTGCGGACGTTTTCGTCCTCGGCCGTGGCGATCTGCGCCTGCAGCCGTTCCATTTTCTCATGGGTGGACCCGTTCACGCCATCTGTGATCTGGCGCAGCGTCTGTCGGGTCTGAAGCAGGCCGTGGAAAATCCAAAGGAGCCGGCCAAGTCCTTCCGCTTGCGTGCCCAGTTCAGGAGATACCCCGTTCTCCTTCTGCCGGACCAATACTGCCCGACAACGTTTCTCGAGCGCCCGGAACCGGGCAGCATCTTCCGATGAAAGCTTGGCGATCCGATCCTGCAACGTCTCCTGCCAGGAGCGCATCTCGTCTCCGGATCGCATCGCGTCTACATAGCGCCGGAATCGCTTGTTCTGCAAAAGCACGTAGAGATAGCCGAGTTCCAACCCGGCTCCGATCAGCCAGAAGCCGGGATTCAGAAATCCCAGCATGCCTGTCGCTGCCAGGAGCACCCAATTTGGCGCCACGAACATCCCGAGGGGCTTGGCGTTGAAAGCTTCCCGGAGATAGTCTTTAAATCCCGCAGTCATGAATGATGTACGGGAATATTCTTTTCTCCAAATCGGGGACTTGTCGATGGCAACACGTTTGGTACCACTGAAAAAGGACATGCGCGCCCGGACCGCGCCTGTTGTCCGATTCACATTAATAGAAGGTTTTCTTTAAATAAAAACAATTCACAGGAGTTGGTCCAGCTCCTGCTAAGACCGCGATCCATGCAAACTAGCCTCATCTCCAATTCTCGAATCCTCATCGTAGACGACGACCGTGGTATTTCCTCTATGGCGAAACGTTTCTTGGAACAGGCGTGCAAGTGTATCGTACGCGAAGAGAATTTCTCTGAAAGAGCTGTGGCGACGGCAAAAGAATTCAAGCCGGACATGGTCCTCCTCGACTGGAACATGCCCATTCTGAATGGTGGAGATGTGGCAGCGCTCCTCGCAGCTGAGCCGGACTTGCGCGAAGTTCCGATTCTTTTCATCACCGGCTATGGCGACCGCGCCCGCAAGATGGGCCACCCTATCCTCGAAAAGCCGTTCGGCTGGCCCGCACTCGTCGCATGCATTGATCATGCGTTGCACCCCAGCGCTGCAGCGGCGTAAATTTACGAGTAAACGCACTGCGTGCATTGCATATGCATGCATAAGCAAGTTTGCAGAGGGAAGTGCGCTACGGCTTTGAGGCGGGCGCACTTCCCTCATTTTTTTGGAAAATCCGTGTCTCCCCCTTGCGGAGTGGCAGCGAAAACTTCGGCCCGACGCCAACCTTTTCGCGGGTGAAGAGATCCAGAACATCACCGGGCGTGCCCAGATCGACTTCCACCGCCCCGTCCTTACTTCCGTGCAGAGCCAGGAAGTGGCTATCCGCGTAGAGGTTGCAGTCGGTTTGCACAAAAAGGTGAACATTCGCCTGCCGGGCGGCAAAACGGAGGAGTTCAGTGGTAAGCGAGGGAATTCCCACAAAGATGGATGTCTCGCCATCGACATTGCGGATCGCAACCGCAGATGAACCATCGGGATAGACAGCGAGCGTCTCTTCCGCCGTCGTATCGCTCGCGGCAAACAACGGCTCAATCGATCGGTCGAGCCCAAAAGCCGTGTGGATACCGGCCTTTCGTCCAGCATCTGTCGGCGCTGCCCACGCCTTCATCGGAAATTCCGGTTTTGCGCGCTGCAATTTGAATCCCGTGAGTGCTTGCATCGCACCGAACGACGTTTTGCTGCTGTCAAAATATCCGGGTGCATAGCACCAGATACACACTGCTCCGCGCGTCGCCTTCTTGAGTGCTTCCCGCTCTGGACCGGAAAGGCTCCACGCGTTCAGGAACACGTACAATCTGGCGTTGACACGGCCAGCGAGGACATCGTCGAGCAGATACTGGCCATACGGCGCGCCCATCTCTCCCAGCGCCCGGCGCGCTTCGTAAACGCCTGGCCACGTGGCAATCGAGCCGCCGGCAGCCACCCGCCACATGCTCCTTTCGTCCACGACAGCAGCCACCTCCGGACGAAACGGCTCGGGATGTGCCAGGAGCGGTTCATCAATCGCCCGGAGCTCGCTCATCCGATGCCACATTGCCGGGTCATTGAACCAGCCGGTCGCGGTCAGATCCATCCACCAGGTGGCAAAATTCCGAATCGCCTCCTGCGCCACGTTGCGCGTCAGTTCCGCATTGGTATCTTCGAGAGTCGTTACATGATCACGCGAACCAGGCGGTGTTCCAGTTGCAAGATATGTATGCGTATCATCTTCGTTGAGCCACATCTTTCCTGCCAGTGCAACGCTCTCCGCGGCGGACATTGCAGGCGCATTGCCCCCGAGTCCGCGGTCAAAATACGAGATAGGAGCACATACTACATCGATATCCGGACTATCTAGTATCCGACGCAACATGAAGTGACCGGTGGTGGCGGGCCCATTGGGAACACCCGCCAATTCAAAGACATAACCATAAAAGAAAAGTACTAGCTTTTGGCCATTCGATGCAGCGCGAGCCGCGTGTGCGAATGCACAGACGCAATCGGCCATCGCCTGCTGCTGGTACTCCGCCCAATCGACGAGCCTTTGCTCCCTGGCCGCATCGTGAAAGATCCCGCCGGCATTGGATCGCCTCGCCTCCGGCGACGGCACTTCCGCGGTGTCCAGAGCAGCCTTGTCGTCATTCCACGCAAGGCGCAGAGCGTCGTCGGTCTTGTAGCGCTCCCGCAGCCAGCGCCGCCAACCCACCGTATCTGCCGGCGCGTAGCCGTTCAGAGGCCGCTTCCATGTGTCCTGATAGAACCATTCCCCGGTATTTTGCCCTTCCGGATGGTATCCGGCCACGTTTTCTCCAAAGATCTTCTCCAAGTGCGCCACCAGTTCAGAGAGCCTTTCAGAGGCATCGTGTCGATAGATCGGGGATGCCACGACCGCCATTTCGCGCCGCCCGTCCTCCCATTGCATGACTTCATCAGGATGCGCACTCTTCCACCAATCCGGCGGATTCATTGGAATCCTCGGAATGAGCAGCGCGTGCGGATTCCCCGCGAGCACATTCCGGCAGGCGGCATCGACCGCTTCCCACGATGGATTCTCGCCTGGCTTCGGCCAGGGAAGTCCGATCGGAAAACTCACGAAATTCACGCCCGCATCCGCGGCAAGCTTGATCTGGGAAATGAAAGGATCGGGCGGTCCGCCCACCCGGACGAACGGTTTGCCGGGCCGATGAAATTCCACCGAGAGCGAACGCGCCGGGGTTCCGCGCACCCAAAAGCTCACATGATAACGATGCCCGGCAATGATGTTCAGTGTAGTTTGATGATAGATATGAAAGTCCGGCCACTCACCATTTGGAGGATCCGTGAGAGTAACATGCAGGCCGGCCGTACCATCGTGTCCCGAGCCGGAATCAACAGAAATGTGACCGACATTATTTGCCGGGACGGGCGGCCAGTAAGTCCAGTCTTTGGCAAAGTCTGCTTCGCCTCGCTCAAAATCACAGCGCGGAATCAGATCTTCACGGGAATCGAGATCTGTCACTTGTATCTCGTCGAGAAAGACGTCTCCCGCTGTCGGGCCAAAGCGAAAGTGCATGGTCCCGTTGCTCGCGCCTCCCGTCGCGGTAAAGTCAAACTCCTGCCGTTTCCATTCCGGGCCAATCGGCAATGCCGTCCACCCCGGCAGACCGAAAAACATTCGGGCCCGCACAGGCTGTCCATCCACGACAATCCGCGGCGCACCGTTCGCCGGGTCGATACGGACAGTCAGGGCAAGGCCATGGTCCACGAGAAGCAGGCTGGTCACCGAGAAACACAAAAGAGTCAGGGAGCGAGTCATCGCGAAAGGAATAAGGATTTTCTACGCCTCAAACAACCTGCACTTGCCGCCGGTGCGTTCCCCGGCTGAAATCCGTCAACCCCCAAAACCATGTCGCCACGGTTCCGTATTGTCCTCCTGTATCTGATTTCCGCGGTATTCATTCTCCTTGGAACGGCCGAGGAAATCGAACGGCGAATGCAGCATTCCACGCAAATCGAGGTCTTCCCTGGAATTCCCGGTTTTACGTCGACATCGGACGCCCTTCCCTGGGTGTTGATCGCCATTGGAGTGGGCCTTGGCCTGCGCGTCCGAGCGGCCGCCACTTTCGCGCGGACCGGTTGCGCTTTTGCAATCATAGGAGTCGGTCTCGGCGCAATACTCACGCTCGCCAGTTCACCTCGGGATTCTTCCCTGCCGGTCGCGATTGCGGCCGCTTTCCTGCTCATCTTTCTTTTCCTCGACAGCCCCGGGACAAGAAGTCTTTTCCATCGCTCCACCCCCTCCACCCCACAGGTAACTCCCCCACTCCACGTCCGCTATAAAAACGGCGGCGCGCTCGCCTGCCTTTTCGCGTTCATCTTCGTCATTGTTACCGGCGTCTTTTACCTTCGCACGCGGAGCCTTTTATCCACCGGAGTTCGAGATCTCGGAACAATTATCCGTGTTACTGAATCCGGCGGTTTCGACATTTCGTTTCGCGATGCGGAAAACATGGAGCATTCGTTCACAACTCGAACCGGCAACGCTAATCGTCACAACGGAGATCGTGTGCCGATTATCTATTCTCGTGGCAATCCGAGTGATGCAGAAGCTTTGGACGAAGTTTGGACTACGACCATCTTTTGGTCCATCGCGACGGGCATCGCACTTTCGGGAGGCTTGCTTTTTCTTCTTTGCGGCGTGGCTGCCCGCCATTTCGAAGCAAAAGCCAGCACAGAGCATCCTGGTTAGGATGATAATCGGCTCAAGTTACTACCGATCGCTCGATAACTAATTGGTGGCTGAGCCGCCGATTCCGTTTAGTAACGGATCGGCATCTTTGCAGTCGCCGCAGTGTCAGCATTCCACGTCCAGCCGGGGTGGCGAATGTAAGCGAGCGTTTCGCGCACGTCGAGACCGGTCGCCGCCACGGCATTGAAGTCCGTGCGGTGACGATCCCAAATCGCGCGTTCGGCCGGCGTGACGACGTGTTTCGCAGCATAAGGGACACGATTCCCAACGAGCATGACAAGGAATCCTTCGACCCCAAAATCATTCTCACTGCGCGAGAGACGATACCGGCAAAAACCGGTTGGCCCGTTTTCAGCGTAGAACTCGAGTAGTTCCCCGATACCCGAGATGTCAGTATCGGCACGGCAATGCCGCCAGAAAGGCGTATCGAGTGCGGTATTGAGCTTATAGTGAAGCGCGAGAAAATCGCGGATGTCTGTCCAGCCTTGCGCTGCGAGGTCGTTGAACAGCGTCCGCCAGGTCGGAGTCGGTCTCAGGGCGCTGCGAACAAGCATTTCGACCAGCATCTGAACATTGCCGCAGACGATCATTAGCGAAGTGGCCTCCAGCGGTTCCACAAATCCGCCCGCGTTGCCAATGGCCACGACGTTTTCCACCCATTGCCGGCGATAACAACCGGAGCGGAATTTCACGATGCGCGGGGAAGACGGAGCCTTGGGATTTTTGCGCAGAAATTCGATCGCGGCGGTTTCGTCGGAGATTGCTTGCGAGGAGTAAACGTAACCGCGGTTGATGTGATGTTCGTGCTCGATCTGCCAGGCCCAACCGGCATCCATCGTTTCGACGGTCGTATAAGGAAGGATCGGCTCGTTCGTCCGCTCCCACCCACCGACGACCGCCCGATCACAGAACAGGGAACGATCGAAACTGGTGTACGGCTCAGCTAGCGCTTTGCCGAGCAGTTCGCTCCGAAAGCCGCTCGAATCGATAAAGAAGTCCGCTGCGAGGCGGCGTCCGTCTTCCAGATATACCGCAGCAATACCTCCTTCGGGCAACCGATCACTGCCGGTGACTTTTCCATCGATAAATTCGACGCCATTTTCCCTGGCGACGATTTCCAGGACATCAACGAACTTCTTATTTTCGATATGGAAGGCATGCCAGCCTTGAATATCCGGACATCCATTGGGCTGGCGTGGAAAAGCTTTTCCATTCCACATCAGTGCACTCGGCACACTGGCACAGCGGAACTCTTCCTCGCAGTAGTAGCCGTTCGGCATGGAGAGATCGCTCCATTGCTTATCGAGCTGCTGGTCAAACGTATAATCGAAGCGCCCACGTGGCCCCCAGAAGAAGCGAATGCCGAGCTTCCATGTCGGCTCAGCGAGTTCGTGGAATCTCTTCCGTGAAATGCCGAGATGATCGAAGACATGCCGGGGAAAGTTTGGGGTCGTACCTTCGCCGACGCCGATAACACCTATTTCCGGGCTGCGCACGACCCGGACGGTAATTTGAGGGATCTGCCTGCGCAGGGATATTGCGGCAATCAGGCCTGCACTGCCTGCGCCAAGCACGAGGATGCTCTGGATCATAGTTCGGGGGGAAGAATGCTTCTGAAGGAATGCCGTATGCAGCGCGTTCGTCAATAGCGTTCTCGCGATCTCAAAATAGCCCTCGGAAGCGGTGCGCGCATTCTCATGAGGAATACGCCTGTTCTCATTCCGCTACGTCATAAGCAGTGAGACAGTGCATGCAAGTTAATCCCCCTCCGATGAATTGTTGCATCGTCGCGACCAAGCGAAACGCCCCCTCAATCTTTCCGGCTTTCCCAGTTTGCGAGCCATCCAGGCTAACCAAACCGGGCCTGGCCCGCTAAGTGAAAGACGTTACAGCCCCCTCCTTTCCAAAATCTCATGAAGCCCCCCTTCTGGTCTCCCTCCAAGAAAACTGTACGCATTCTTTCCACGAGCATTTCCTCGGCTTTGATTGCCGGCGCGATCGTCACTCCTTTCGCCCTCGGCATCACAAGCATCTGGGACGGAGGTGGCACGGGCGGAACCGATCTCGGAACAGCCGTGAACTGGAGCGGCGATGCTCTGCCGAGTGTGGCCACACCAGACACCGCCCAGTGGAACGGAACCGTCGCCGGGCCTCTCTCACTCATCTACAGCGACGCCTCTTTCGCGGGAGCCGCAGGCAATACCGGCCTCAACCTTAGCGTTACAGGGACGCAGACGAGTTCGCTGAATATCGATTCCGGAGCGAATACTTCATCCCTGCGCCTGAACAATATTACCATCGATGCCGGTGCAGGCGCCTTCTCACTCGGAGACGGCACAGGCACATTCAATATCACGCTGGGCGGCGTTGCCGGGCAAACGCATACCTGGACGAATAACTCCTCGAATACCGCCGTACTCGCCTCGGACGTGGTCATCGGCCTTGGTGGCGGCGGCACTCATACACTCGCCCTCGGCGGTTCAGGAAACTGGACTCTAAATAATATCGTCAGTGGCGCGATCAACCTGACCAAGAACGATAACGGGACGCTGACGCTCACGAACGCCAATACATATACCGGAGCGACGACGGTCAACAAAGGCACGTTCCTATTGAGCGGGGCAAATGGAGCAATCACCGGGGCATCGACTTACGCTTTAAACGGCGGCTCGTTGATTCTCGATAATACGACTGCAGCCGGCGGGAATAATGCCAATCGGATTGCCGACACCTCGGCCATCTCGCTCAACGGGGGCAACTTCATTTTCAAAGGCGCGGATGCAGCGGGGACGAACTCCACCGAAACGGTCGGCGCAATCTCCGGGACCGGGAATTCCACGATCACACTCAAATTCGGCGGAACGAACCTCGCGACTCTCACGGCGGCCAGTTTCACCCATGCCGCAGGGAATGCTTCGATCCTCGTCAATGGCGTAAATCTGGGTCAGGACTCAGCCGGAACGGCGAGCGAGAGCCGTTTCGTCATCACCACCGCACCAACCTTGGTCGGTGCGACCGCAGCCTTGAGCACGGGCATCAATGCCGCAGCCCAAAATACCCAAATCGTCCCCTTTCTCGTCGGCGAGGCTACTTCGACATCTGGTGGACTGGGCACAGCAACGGGCATTGCAAACACCTTTGTCACTTACAACGCCACGACTGGCCTGCGTCCGCTGAATCTCACTGACGAATTTACGTCAAATACGATTGTCGCCGGGAATAATACGCTCATCACTGCTCCGATAACCGTCAGCGCCGGAGCGGCGATCAATTCGCTGATCCTCTCCGGAGGCGACCTGACGATCTCCGATGGCGTAACGCTCACCAATACGAGCGGGGCATTGCTCTTTACGACTTCGAACGCCATTCAACCATCTGGATCAACCGGAAACCTCGATTTTGGGGCCACCGAGGGTATCATCACCGTAAACTCCGGCATCAGCGGCACCATCAGCGCGGTGATCAGCGGCACCGCGGGTTTGACCAAGGGCGGTGCAGGCACGCTGACACTCTCCGGCGCAAATACGCTCACCGGCAGCGTTAATCTCAATGGCGGCGCGCTCAATATCAACAACGCCTCCGCGCTCGCGAGTACTGCGGCGGGCACGCTGACCGTCACCGGCGGAACGATCGACAACACCAGCGGAGTCCCCATCACAACAACGACGGCCACGACGCTGAATCTCAATGGGAACCTCACCTTCATCGGGTCGAATAATCTCAATTTCAACGGCGGAACGATGGCTGTCGGTGGAGCGGCCGGAACACGCACGCTCACGATCAACGCCGGCGTTCTGAGCGTCAACGGTCTCACCGCCCCGGCGGGAATCACTTTCAGCAAAGCCGGCGCCGGAACGCTGCTTTTGACCACGACAGCGAATAATATTAACAACCTCGGAGGCATTCTCGATATCCAGGCTGGAAAACTGCAAGTAAGTGGGGACACCACTTTTGCCGGCATCAGCGGTGCCGGCACGCTCGAAAATGGCGGAGCCGCGTCGAAGTGGCTATTTGACAACCAAAACGTCGACACCACTTTCTCCGGGACGATTCAGGATGGCCCGACGGCGGGCGTCCGACTTGGCCTCGTCAAGTCAGGCACGGGCACGCTTAACCTGACAGGGGCAAGTAACAGCCCAGGGGACCGGTTTGATCTCCAGAATGGCACCATTCGGATCACCGGCACTTATACCATGGGCTACGCCAATGGGGGCAACCAGGTTGCGCTCATTGGCAGTGTCGCCAATCAGAATGGCATTCTGAGGATCGACGGCGGCACATTCAACGCGAACAAGACCGGCAGTCCGAGTCTCGCGGTCGCAACCGCGGCCAATGCCAGCGGCTTCATCGAGATGACTTCGGGAGCTATCAACACGCTCAGCGAGTTGCATATCGGCAACGGCAATGGCGCCGCAACCACGAATCCCTATGCCGCGCTAACCATGAGCGGCGGCTCCATCACCAGCGGCAGCTGGCTCGTCGTCGGGTTCAACAATGACCGCGCCGTGTTGAACCAGAGCGGCGGAACGATCAATGTATCGACGGCCAAGTTAACCATCGCCACCGGCGGCAATAACGCGCTTGGCGTGGCCAATCTGTCGGGTGGAACCTTGACCTCCAATGGTGGAATCAATGTCGGCGAGGTGGGTACGGGCATTTTAAACGTGAGCGGAAACGCCGTGCTCTCGACGGGAGCGGCAGGAACGGTGCAATTCGGCGGAAATGCCGCTCAGGTTGCCGGCACGGTCAATTTGCTCGGCGGTACGATCGCCACCAATTCCGTCGCCAAGGGCGCCAGCACGGCGACTGCCGTCGAACTCTTCAACTTCGAAGGCGGCACCTTGAAAGCGACCGCGAGCAATACGGCTTTCTTCAATAATCTCGCCCAAACAACCGCTTATGTTTATGGGGCGGGCGGCACGATCGACAATGGAGGCAATACCATCACGATCGCCCAGTCATTGCTTGCTCCAACCGGAAATGGAGTGGGTGGAATCGCTTCCTTTACGGGCGGCGCCGGTTATGTCGACACACCGATTGTCACAATTGTTCGCGGCGCTGGTGATACCACTGGTGTCGGTGCAACGGCTGTAGCGACAGTTTCCAATGGCGTCGTCACGGGGATTACCATTACCAATCCGGGTGTCGGATATACGGCAATTCCGACCTTCACGATCTTCGGCGGTGGTGCAACCACCGCCGCCACCGTCACTGGAACCGCACCGGTAGCAAACGTGACCGGAGCGATGACTTTCCAGGGCGCGGGCAATACGACCCTTACCGGAACAAACACCTACGGTTCGACGATCGTCAGTGGCTCCGGAACTCTGACCTTGGCCCGGGCCAACGGCACCAACGATGGACAGGGCGTCATCTCCGGACCTCTCACGGTCAACTCTGGGGCGACCGTGGTGGCATCCAGCGTGAATGCACTCGGGACCATTCTCGGCCAGCGTGTGGATGTTGCGAACGTCAACGGCGGCACACTGAATACGACCGCGACCGGCGATCAGGGTTTCAATACTACTTTCAACCTGACCGGCGGCACATTGACCTCCAATGGTGGTGTGAGCAGTGCGGCCGCAACGAGCTATTGGCTGCTTGCCAAGGCGGCTGACGGAACCGCATCGGATGCCGTCAATTCGCTGGCCAGTTCCACGACGTCAGTCATCGCCGGGCGGCTGCATCTGCGCGACGACAACGGGCAAAGTAATGTGAATTTTAACGTCGCTGACGGTGCAGCTCCGACAGATTTGCTGGTCTCGGCAGCCATCACTTCGGGGACTTTGGGAGGCGGCGCTTCCGCCGTCGGGATCATCAAGACGGGTTCTGGGCTCATGTCACTGACTGGGACGAATGCCTATACAGGCGCGACATCCGTCAGCAATGGCACCCTCCTGCTCAGTGGCGCGGGGTCAATCAATGGCAGCAGCGGCATCACCATCAATGGAGCCGGAGCAAAGCTCATCCAGACCAGTTCAGCGGCAGTGACGCCGACAATCACATTGACGACTGGTACGCTCGACGGCACAGGAACGATCAGCACCGTCAACGTCGGGGCTGGGACCGGAGGTATCATTACCAACGGAAACGGGACAGCTGGCGCAGCTCTGACTATCGGAGCACTGACCTTCGGCGGTGCGGCCAATATCAATCTGCTTCTCTCCAGCAGTACCGCCGCACCTCTGGTCACCACGACCCTCACGACCACTGGAGCGGGCAGCATCACGCTGACGGCCACAAATACCATATGGACCAACGGCACCATTTACAATCTCATTAGCTACAGCGGAGGCAGCATTCTCGGCACAGGCTTCGCGGGCTTCAACTCCACAGTGACAGTCAATGGTCTTGGCGCCAGACAAAGTTATACACTCGGTAATAGCGGGACCGCAATCACCCTCTCCATTGCCGGGGATCTGCCCATCTGGACAGGTGCGGCGAGCGCTAACTGGACGAGTACACCGATCGGAGGCGCCTTCAATTGGCGGAAGCAGTCCAACAGCTCTGGAACGGAGTTCTTTGCGCTGAACGATACGCCGCTTTTCGACGATACCGCCACCGGGACCACCTCGGTGAATATTTCGAACGCCAATGTGACTCCGACGAGCACGACCTTCAATAACTCGACAAAGAACTACACCATCTCGAGTACTGGCGGCTTTGGCATCGCAGGAGGGCTTCTGCTAAAGAACGGCACCGGCAGCCTGACCATTAACACAGCCAATACCTACGCAGGCGGGACAACGCTCAATGCGGGCACTCTGAACATAAACAATGCCTCCGCGATCGGCTCCGGCCCTCTGATCATCTCCGGAGGCACGATCAATAACACAAATGGTGGCGGCATTACGCTGACAACCAATAACCCGCTAAATTGGAACGGCAGCTTCACTTTTGGAGGCACGAATGCGCTCAATTTTGGCACCGGCGCAGTGACATTGGGCACGAGTCCTACGGTTACGACCAATGGCTCTGCCGCGCTGACCGTCGGCGGTGCGATCAGCGGCAGCGGATTCGGTCTCACCAAAGCCGGCCCCGGTACGTTGGTGCTCAACGGAGCCAGCACCTTTGATGGCGGATTCAGCATCACCGGGGGTACGGTGCAAGCTGGGAGCAACACAGCACTGGGCGCCTCCACAAATGCGTTCAGCTTCGGAGCGAGTAGCGGCGGAAAACTGAAGGTGAATGGGAACACGGTCACGGTCGGCGGCTTGAGTGGCGACAGCACGGCCATCATCGAAAACTCGAATGCCACGGCAGGTTCACTTATCGTCAATCTGAGCGGCGCCTCCCTCTATTCCGGACTGTTGCGCGACGGCACCGCCGGAACCCTTGCGCTTACGAAAAGTGGCAATGGCACGTTGACGCTGGATACCACCACAAACACCTACTCTGGCGGCACGACGCTTAGCGCGGGCACGCTGAATATCAATAGTGCTTCTGCTATCGGAACCGGCCCGCTGACGATCCTCGGAGGGACAATCGATAGCACGAGCGGCGGCGTCACCCTGGCAGCCAACAATGCTCAGAACTGGAATGGCAGCTTCACTTTTGGCGGGTCGAATTCGCTCAATCTCGGCACGGGCGCGGTAGCGCTGAACTCAACCCCAGTCATCACCACAAATGGCACCGGCGTGCTAACAGTCGGCGGCGTGATTTCCGGTGCGGGCTTTGGTTTCGACAAAACTGGACCAGGAACACTGACACTTTCCGGGGCCAATACCTTTACCGGTCCGATTACGGTGAGTGCGGGCATCCTAAATCTCTCGGGAGCTATCAATGCGGCAGCAGTCGCCAACACCGGCCAGGTCACCATCGGCGACACGACGGCCAACGCAATCCTAAACATCGCCGGCGGCACGATCAACGCCACGAACGCCACGATTCCAAGCTTCAATATCGGCAGTGTCGTTAATGCCAGTGCGGAGGTAAACATGACCTCCGGCTCCGTCACCACGAATAACGAGTTCTGGGTCGGTGGCGGGAATGCGTATGCGGCCTTCACCATGAGCGGTGGCACGCTCTCCGTGCCCAGTTGGTTTGTCGTGGGCCGCGGCGGCGGATCATCGGTCATGAACATGAGCGGCGGCACGTTGAATGCCTCGACGGTCGGCGGAAACTTCACGGTCGGAACGATCGCCCCCAATGGCAAGGCTGTCGTAAATCTCTCCGGTTCCGCGGTCGTGAACGATACGGGCAGCCTCCTGCTCCCAGAGCAACAAGCGGGGAATGTTTCGGTACAGAATGTCTCCGGGGGGGCCGCGCTGAATATCGCGGGCGCGAGCGGCATCACCTACAATTTTGGCAATGCCGCGGTGAATAACTCCGGCATCGTCAATCTGAACGGCGGTAACATCACGACAAAGATCGTGCAAAAAGCCGCCAATGGCACAGGCAACTACCTGTTCAATTTCAACGGCGGCACTCTGACTGCCGGACTCGGCGCATCGACCGGATTTATGACCGGCCTGACCGCTGCCTACATTTACAGCGGCGGCGCAATCATCGATACAAATGCGCAGTTTATCACGATCGGCCAGTCATTGCTGGCACCAACGGCAAACGGGGTTGATTCGATTGCTCTGCTCAATGGCGGCGCCGGTTATATCGACACACCAGTTGTCACTCTTACGGGAGGCACCGGCATCGGCGCCACAGCGGTGGCGACTGTTACAGGCGGCGTCGTGACCGGCTTTACGGTTACCAGCCGCGGCAGCGGATATAGCCCCGATGACATTCTCACCGCCACACTCTCCGGCGGCGGAGCAAGCACGGTGGCCACCACAGGGACCGTTGCACTTTCCACCAACACGGGCGGTGGATTGACCAAACAGGGAAATGGCACCCTCACATTGACCGGCGCAAACACGTACACCGGCCCAACGAATATCAATGGTGGCATCGTGAATGTCGGGGCAACAGAGGCGGCTGGAATAGCCGGCCCCTTGGGCGTATTGGGCACGATCACGTTCGGTGGCGGCACACTGCAATATTCGGCCAGCAACAGCGCGGATTACTCGAGCCGCTTCAGTGCGGCGCCAAATCAGGCGGTTAGCATCGATACGAACGGTCAATTCGTAGTATTCAATTCGCCATTAAACAGTTCCGGAGGCAGTCTGACACTGAATGATGCATCCGGAAGCGGCAGCCTGACGCTGACTGCCACCAATACTTATACCGGCGGAACGACGATCGGATTCGGCGCAACTCTCCAACTAGGCGACGGTTCGACGGACGGCACGATCGCCAATAGTTCGGGAATTACCAACAACGGCACCCTGATCTACAACCGAGCCGGTGCGCTTACCTCCGGTATACCAATCACCGGTGCAGGCTCTGTGGTCGTAACCGGCCCAGGCTCCCAGACTTTGACCGCGGTGAACGACTACATGGGCACCACCACCGTTCAAGGTGGCAGCACATTGATCGTGAGCGGATCGCTCAGCGGCACCACGGGAACCACGGTCGCAACCGGCTCCAGGCTTTTCGCGAATGGCACGATCATCAACTCCGTGACCACCAGCGGCACGGTTGGCGGTAATGGGACGATTACGGGAGACCTCATTTCCACGGGAGGAATCATCTCCCCAGGAACCATTCTGAACGGAACTGGCACCCTTTCCCTCGGCGGCAGCCTCATGGTCGACTCAGCCTCGATCCTGAGCATTGCGCTAGGCGGTTCTCAAAGCGGACAATTCGGTCGCGTCAGTGCAAACGGAATCAATCTCGCTTCCGATGGTGGCAGTGGAGCCATACTCAGTCTCAGCCTAATCAACGGCTATGTACCGGTAGCAGGTGACCTCCTGGTCATCGGCCTGAACTCCGGTTTGGAAAGCGGCATCTTTCAGAACACGGTCCTCGATAGCACCACAAACTACTTCAAGGACGGGCTGAGTTATCCTTCGATTAAGGTTAACGGCCGCGAATTCTACGTCAGCTACAACGCGACCGCCTCGAAATTTACCGGCGGCAGCAATATCGCGCTGCTCGCCGTACCCGAGCCAACCTCCGCGGCATTCCTTCTCGGAGGACTTGGATCGATCATTGGTCTGCATCGTTTCCGCCGCCGCGCGCGCGAAGAAGCGGCTTCCTAAAACGACACGGCGTGTCCGGTCGAGCCGCGACGCTCAAGATAACAGTTAATAGAACGTAACTTATGACTCACTGCAGTTCCACAGGTAAAGACGATGGCAAATTGGATCGCCAAATGCTCTTCCGCAATCTTCGGTCAAATCCAGCGGCTTTCACCTTGGTTGAAGTCGTTCTCGCAATCGGCATCATCGCTTTCGCTTTCGTCGGCCTGCTCGCACTCATGCCGGTCGGATTGACTAACTTCCGGCACGCGATCGACATTTCGGTCGGATCCCAGATCATCCAGCGTCTCGTCGATGAAGCGCAGCAAACCGACTACACCACGCTCGTCTCAACGCCTGTCGCGCGGCGGTATTTCGACGACCAGGGGAACGAAGTCACTGATATCGGCACATCGATCTATACTGTGGAGGTTTCCGTAATTGCACCGACGACTCTCCCCAACACGAGCACTCCGGCCACGGAGAGTCTGGCCACGGTGACGCTGAAAATTGCCAACAATCCGGGTCACAATAACGCTCCTTTCGATAGCACGACCAAGACGCCTTACTCGACCTACACCGCATTGATCGCCAGGAACCAATGAGTAAAGTTCTCTGGAAATACCGGGCCCGGTGGCGAGGCTTTACTCTGATCGAGCTCATGGTGACGCTCGCTTTGCTAAGCGTACTCACGGTGATGATGGTTTCGATGACCAATTCAACGGGTGCGGTCTGGCATTCCACTACGGCAAAAATCGAGCAGTTTCGAGGCGCCGACACGGCCTTTGAAACGATCACGAGGCGGCTCAGTCAGGCGACGCTCAATACCTACTGGGGATATGACAATTCCAATGCGCCCAAGAAATATCAGCGGCAGGCGGATCTGCGCTTTATCACCGGCAACACGCAAACCTTGCTGAAGACCCACACTCCGCGGCGGCCTTTGCACGCCGTCTTCTTCCAGGCTCCTCTCGGATGGGTCGACGATACGACAAATTTCGATAGCCTGGATAACCTGATCAACACCTGCGGTTACTATGTGGAGTTCAACGATGACAAAGCCTCCAGGCCCGATTTTATCAACTCAATGTCGGCTCCCCTGGCCACGCGCTGGCGCTACCGGCTGATGGAACTGACGCAGCCGTCGAATTCACTTTCTGTCTATAGTTTCACCAGCGGCCAACCTACCTACAAAGGCTATGACTGGTTTGCCAGGGCACTGACGCAATCCAATCCACCCACACGCGCTCTGGCGGAAAACATCATTGCCCTCGTCCTGCAGCCAAAGCTTTCAAAAGCAGACCAGGCAACCACCAACAAGACTCTATCCAAAGACTACTCTTACGATACTACCAACCCGACAGCGATAACCGATCCCGATATCAATCCCACCAGCCAGTTGCCCCCCCTTGTGCAAACGACGATCGTGGCGATCGATGAGACATCGGCTGCACGTCTCGATAAAGGTTCAACCCCGCCTCCGTTTGATAGCACACTCGATAACCTGTTCGTGAAGACCGAGGACTTCGACGCCGATCTGGCCACTCTCCAAAACGTACTCTCTTCGGCAAAACCTCCGATCAATTACCGGGTCTTTACGACAAGCGTCAGTATTCGCGGCGCGAAATGGAGCAGAAAGTAACTCGTCATGAAACATCTTCGTAATCTTTCGAAATCCGGCGCGGCCCTTGTGATCGTGCTCTGTTTCCTGATTCTCTTTTCCGTCATCATCGTCGGCTTCTTTACCAGTGTCACAACGGAGTTGGTGTCTTCCAAGGTCGTGGCGGCCTCGGCCACCACTCATCAGTTGGCGGATTCCGCGGTGAATGTCATTATGGCGCAAATCGTCGATGCGACCAAGTCCACTTCGAATCAGTCGTGGGCGTCGCAGCCCGGCATGATCCGCACCTTTGATGCTTCGGGCCAGCCGAAGAACTTTTTCAAGCTCTATTCTTCCGATGCAATGACCGTCGCGGGCTCTGGCTTCACCGCAACGACGGACGTTCCGCCGAATGATTGGAACTCCGCGGCTAATAGCAACGTCTACACCGATCTTAATGCTCCGGTGGTGGATTCCACCGGTGGACTGGTCTTCCCCATTGTCGATCCGATTGCCGACGGCGTTTCTTCCAAGAATAGAAAGGCCGATGGATTCAAGGTGGACGGGTTTTCGATTACAACCTCACCTGGCTGGGACAACTCGAAAGACGAATCCCCGCTTAACAATCGAGCGCCAATGCCGGTAAAATGGCTTTACGTTTTAAAAGACGGCTCGCTGAAGGCGGCAACGACCGTGGACGGCAGTGGCGTCACGATCCCGGGCGCGACCCAGACCAACCCGATTGTCGGCCGCGTTGCCTTTTGGGCCGATGACGAGACAGCCAAGGTGAATATCAACACCGCGTCGGAAGGCGTCTATTGGGACATGCCCCGCATCTTCTCACCCGAAGACGTCGGCCAATCTTCCGGAGGCTACAGTCCCGGTTCGGTGTCCAGCATCCCAGGCCTGGGACTCTGCCAGCCGGCAAATCATGAATTCCAGCGGTATCCAGGACACCCCGCCACGACTTCGCTCAGTCCGATTTTCGGCAGCATCCTGCCTTCCCCGGTTCCGGCCACGGCGAATAGCTATGCAACTCTGATGCCGACGAATGCGGCGAAATTGGACGATTACTACAAGATCTCACCCCGGATTGGTATGAGTGCCGTGGGCGGGGCCGTGCAGGGCGGTGGAGGATCGAACGGCGGCACACGTGTCCCCTCGGCGATCACCCTGGATACAGACCGTCTCTACGCCTCGGTCGATGAATTGATGTTCACTCCAGCGGCAATGGTCGGATCCGCTCCGCCTTCGCGGGTGCCCAATACCGCGACTAGCTCGAGCACGCCCAAAGTCATCACCAAGAGCGTCCTGGAAAAGTCGAGATTCTTCATCACCGCGAATAGCAATGCGCCCGAAGTAACGCTCTACAATACGCCCCGCATCGGCATCTGGCCGGTTCACGTGGATCCCACCAAACAAACCGCCTTTGACAAGCTGGCGGCATTTTGCGGAACGATCAATTCCAATGCCTATTACTTTACGCGGCAAAACGCGCGTAGCGCCACGGTGGACTATTCGTCGCGCAATGCGGTTCTCTACAAATACCTTCAGGCGATGACCTCGAATCCTGTTCCGGGATTTGGCGGTAACTTCGCCGCGAAGTATCCGGCAGGGGCCAGCGGAGTATCCGATCGCGACCAGATCCTGACCTCCATTTACGACTACATCCGGTGCGTCAATCTAAGTGACACCTCAGCCGGAGCAACTCCCTACACTCCTCTTACCAACTTCAATAACCCAAACCTGGCCGCAACAGCCGGAGCAGGAGAAGTGATCCCCATTCGCATCAACAACACGCAGGGATTCGGCCGCTTCGATACGGTTTCCGAGTTTGACCTGCTCTTCTATGGCACCGCGAAACTCGGCGCGAGCACCCGGGCGGACAAAATGAAGGCGGTCGTACTCATGAAATTTGGCACACCGCTGCAAGGCAATGTCGGTTATCAGCCAAATCTCGAATATCGAATCACGGGACTCGACACCTTGCAGATCACCGACGCGAAGCCTTCAGCCGTCTCTCTTTATCTGCCAAAGACAGCCACGAACATCGTCGAGGTCCCCGACAACCAAACCTGTCACGGCCGCTCCCTGGGAGGGCTCGAGGGGCCAGCCATGGCCTTCACCAACCAGACGCTTCTCAGTTTAGCCACCAGCAAGCGGTTGACTAACTCGACCAGCGCGGTGCAACGCGGCAACTATCCTTTCTTTTCCAGTCAGGATATTCCGCTTGGCTTCGCGGAAAAAGATGGAGTGACTACTTTCGGACTGTCGGCCGCAACCATTACCGTGGAAGTCGTCGCCGTGGATACAAACTTTGTCGTGCAAACGCTGACGTTTAAGATTCCGGCCAATCCGAAAGTCAAAATTCCGGGCGTGAGTGCTTCGTATGCGGACTTCAATCATCGCCTCGATGTTATGAAGACCAATTGGGGCCAATGGACGCTGCCCATTCAAAACGAAGATACCGTCATCGGAATGGAATTGGCCGGCACCAAAACAAATGACGCCACCAACGCTTCGGACAACACTGCAGGCGATCTGCGCATGACCGCCGCGCTCAAGGCCGTTTCCGACACCCACTTCCGGCCGCACCGGGATTGGCTCAACACATTGAACGCGGCGTCTCCCGGCAAAGCTTATGGGTTGGCCGTCTCGCTCGGCCTTATGTACCCGGGCGCGACCAGCGGACCCCTGGTCTCCAGTGCAAATTACATGAATGGCGACGTGAAGCAGCCGGGCATTCCCTCCCGCGTACCTCTGACGGATGGCGTCCGCCGGGCAGACGGGAAACCGGGCGACTGGGATACGGGCGTCGGGCTGCAGAAAGATGGGGCCTATATCAACAAAGCCGACGAAGGCGACCAGCAGTTCACAAACTATCTGGATGGTACTGCGCGCATTCCGTACATCACGAAGGACGACTTTTTCCAAGCGGCCGGAACGGTCTTCTCACCAAACCGGCAGATTCCCTCGTCCATGATGTTTGGCTCCATCCCGACCGGAGTGCAGCGCAATCTCCCCTGGCAGACCCTGCTCTTTCATCCTCGACCGGAAGATCCCGGACACCCAGGACGGATTTCACCTCCTGACCACTTGCTAGCGGACCTCTTTTGGATGCCCGTAGTCGAACCTTGGGCCATCAGCCAGCCGTTTTCCACCGATGGCAAGATCAATATGAACTATCAGATTTTGCCTTTCACTTACCTGCAACGCAATACAGGTATGCAAGCCGTGCTGAAGGGGACCAAGTTCATGGCCCTCCATACCAGTGACGCGACGATTTATAAGCCGCACGTCACGTCCATCAGCACTGTTCCGAACTCCTCTCTCGATCACCGGAGATACTCTATCGACCTCGGAAAGACTCTCGCCGACTTCGATACCAAGTTCAAAAAGGACGATGTTTTCAGGTCTGCCACGCAGATTTGTGAAATGAACCTCGTTCCACCATCGGTGACGAGCTCCGCGGACATGGTGAGCTTCTGGCTGAACAATCAACTCACCGGCGATAACCTTCGGGAAAAGCCGTACGTCGATATCTATCCGCGCCTGACGACCAAATCGAATACCTACACGGTGCATATGCGTGTCCAGGCCTTGCAAAAGTCACCGTCATCTGATCCAGGCAAATGGGTCGGAAGCAAGGATCAGGTCACAGGAGAATATCGCGGATCGACGATCCTGGAACGCTATATCGACGTCAATGACCCCCAGTTGCCGGATTTTGCCAGCAAGTACGCGAGCAATCCGAACGATTCATCCATCAATATCGATCAGTATTACAAGATGCGCGTCCTGGGAGTCCGACGCTTTTTGCCCAGATAGCTCAAGAACCGGGTGTAAAGGCCTGGCCTTATTTACCGTCACCCGGCAACCCTGCCGGTCTCCAGCTTCTCCAGCCGTTGCACGAGAAGACTTAGAAACAGGCCGACATCCGTGACAACACCGACGGATTCGAGCGATCCCCGATCAGCCAGTTTCGTCACCACAGCTGGATTGATGTCCACGCACACCAGCTTCACTCCCGCCGGAGTCATATTTCCGACCCCGATGGAGTGCAGCATGCTTGATAACATCAGCACCATATCCGCGCCATTCACGAGACGGGCGTAATCTTCCTGGGCACGGACGAGATCCATCTCGGTATCCGGGAGCGGACCATCGTCGCGAATGGAGCCCGCCAGCGAAAAGGGTATGCTGGCCTTGATGCACTCGTAGAAGACGCCGCTTTTGATCACCCCCTGGTCCACGGCTGCCGCGATGCCGCCGCAGCCGCGTATCGTATTGATCGTGCGAAGATGGTGCCGATGACCGCCATGCACCGGAACTCCACGCCTTAGATCCACTCCGAGCGAAGTTCCGAGAAGCGCCTGTTCGAGATCGTGCACGGCGATGGCATTTCCACCGAGCAGCGCATGTACATATCCATCACGAATGAGCCGGGCTAGGTGCTCGCCAGCTCCAGTATGGATCACCACCGGACCGGCAACAACGACCACCTTTCCGGCGCGATCCCGGATCCGCCGGAGTTCCCAGGCGATCTGCTCCACGACTAATTCGACACGCCGTTCGCTCGAAACACCCGCACCCATAAAGCTGAATTCCTCACTGGTGCTCCTTTCGCCACGAGCATCGCGCGATTCGGTTTTGCGAATCGTTCGAATGCCGCGCACGCCAATCACAACCCGGTCTCCGGGTCTCAGGTCGCGAATCAACCGGCATCGCGCGGACGAGTTGTGCACCACCACAACCGCATCCATTCGCTGGCCTTCAATCTTCACCCACTTTCCTCCGAGCCGGATCTCCGCGGGATAAATGCTCGTAGCGTAAAAGTCCTCCGGCGCCACTCCAGCCTTGGCGACCTCTTGCAATTCGGCGTCACCCATTTCCTCCGCCGGCGCGGTGGCGCCAAGATCGATCAGTTGCCCGATAATCCGCTCGAGAACAGCCGGCGAGGGCGCGGAAACCTTGATCTCCGCCTTCGAAGTGCTTTGTCGCAATTTGCCAAGGTGGAACTCAAGAATCTGAAACGCGCCGCCTCCATCCACCGTTACTTCCAGTGCACGCTCGAGCAGTCCTGAATCGAGCAAATGGCCTTCCATTCGAACAACGCGGCTTTCCACAAGCGCCCCGCTCGTTTCCGCGACGCGGTCCAGGCCATCGGTCAGGGACAAGGTCAGACACTTCGCTCCCCCGCCCGATTTCATGAATTCACTCAACGCCGTCTCCACGACTTGGAGGCCGGCCGCCTCCATGCGGCTCTTCAATCCCGGACTCGCTCGATTGAGAGCGATGACCTGACCGACATTCACGGCATTGCACGCAAAATTGACCGCGTCCGGCTCGTCGACCGCGATTCGTTTTTCGGGAGGAACGCGAGACTCGATGAGCTGCAGAGAATGCGCATCGAAGGCGTCGGGATAGTAGAGCAGATACCCGCCGGAATACGGGCAGAAGCAGGTATCGAGATGATAGAACCGCTTCGAGACGAGACGCAGCGAAAGCACCTCGACTCCAAAGATCTCCGCCACCATGGGATGCGCGTCGAGTTCGCTGCGCTGGCCATAACCCGCCCAAAGCAAGCCGCGGGCGGAATCGAAAAGCGCATCACCCGCTCCTTCAAACGGCAGGTCTCGCGGCAATTCGTGCACCTCGAATCCATGCTGGAGAAACCACTTCTTGAAGTGCTTCTCCTCACCGCGCCGCTCCGGGTGCAGAAAGCGGCTCACCACAGCCCGGCGTCCCAGCACCAGGCCGGCGTTCGCCGTAAAAACCATATCCGGCAGCCCACGCTGCGGATGGACCAATTCCACGGAAGCGTGAGATTCGAGAATTGCATGCAAGGCGCGCCATTGGTCGAGAGCACCTTCGTGCGAGGCGCGATGGATGTTCCCCTCCATCCACGGATTGATCACATATTCCACGTCATAGAAATCCGGCGGACACATCAGCAGGGTTGCCTTTGCGCTCATGGAATACAGTACCTTCGACGGACGAAAGCGGCAAGGCACGGGGCGGCTGGGGTCCCTCCCAAACGCTCCATTTGAAAACATCCGTCAGCGGACGATGGTACATGGGAAAAATTTCGCTCGATTTCCTCGTTTGCATTTCGCGGTAAACCGCTATGTTCCGAACCCTTTCGCTTTTTCCAGAAATATGAACGTCGTCGTCGAACCCCTTCCGAATTGCCTTGCCACCCTGCGCGTCGAGGTGGAGCCCGAAAAAGTCACCGCCGCGCAGGAGAAGGTGACCAAGGAGTTTGCGCAGTTCGCCCGCATTCCTGGATATCGCCCCGGCAAAGCGCCACGTGCGGTGATCGAAAAGAAGTTTAAGAAGCAAATCCGCGAGGAGATGGAAAAGACGCTCCTCGGCGACAGCACCCGTGAAGCCATCGCTGAAAAGAAGCTTCGCGTGCTGCAGCTCGCCAATATCGACGACATCCAATTCGCCGATGACAATCGCCTGAGCTTCACCGCCACGGTCGTCACCCAGCCCGATTTCCAGCTTCCTAATTACAAGGGGCTCGTGGTTCAGCTGCGTCCGACCGAAGTCACGGAAGCCGAAATCGATGAATCCGTCGAAAACCTTCGCGAACAAGCGGCGGACTTCGTCGACGTCACCGAAGACCGGGGCGCTCAGATGGAAGATTTCGTCGTCGTCGACTATGCGGGCACGATCGATGGCAAGCCGGTCCATGAGCTCTTCCCCAAGGCGGGCAAGCCTCTTTCCGGAAACGAAGACTTCTGGATCAAGATGACCGACGAAGCCTTCTTCCCCGGCTATTGCGCCGCCATCGTAGGGTTGAAGTCAGGCGAGAAGAAGAGTTTCGAGATCGAAGTACCGGCCGATTTCCCGGTAGAGGGCATGCCCGGACAGAAGATCCAATACGAAGTGACACTCAAGGGCATCAAGGAGAAGGTCCTCCCGGAACTGAATGACGCCTTTGCCGATTCCGTAGTGAAGGGCAAGTCCCTCGCTGATCTTCGCCAGATGGCTCGCGAAGAGCTGGAGCGCCAGAAGAAGGGAGACGTCGAGACCGACAAGCGGAACCAGCTCATGCGCCAGCTCCTGAGCCAGGTGGAGTGTGAACTGCCGCAGAATCTCGTCCGCAATCAGACCCAGCGCATCCTTACCGAGATCGTCCGCGAAAACCAAGCGCGCGGAGTGACCGAGGACGTGCTCAAGGAAAGCGAGAAGGAATTGGTCGGCGCCGCCGCGCAAAACGCGCGTGAACGGCTCAAAGGCACCTTTGTGCTGCTGCGCGTCGCCGAGCAGGAGAATATCCGCGTCACTCGGGAAGAGCTCTTCGGCCGGGTCGCGACGCTCGCCCAGAAGTACGATATGCCTTTTGAGAAGATGCTCAAAGAGCTGGAGAAGCGAAATGCCATCGACCAGATGTCTGAAGACATCCTCACTGGCAAGGCCCTTGATTTCCTCCTCTCAAACGCGACGATTATGTCGGCGACAGCTTCCGTGTAATTTGCAAAGGCGGAAAGTTTTCTGCCATTGGAAATCTCAGCACATCCATTCTACTCTTATCCCATGATTATTCCGCCCGATTCCCGGCTCGTTCCCAGTTCGAACTACATCATGCCAACGATCATCGAGCGGACGACGCGCGGTGATGTAGAATACAATGTCTTTTCGCGGCTCCTAAAGGACCGGATCGTTTTCCTCGGCAGCGAAATCGATGATACGGTGGCAAACATCGTCATCGCTCAGCTCCTCTTCCTTCAGATGGATGATCCCAAGAAGGACATCCATATGTACATCAATTCGCCGGGCGGATCCGTAACTGCGGGATTGGCCATTTACGACACGATGCAATACCTCACGTGCGACGTGAATTGTTACTGCATCGGAATGGCTGCCTCCATGGGTGCCGTTCTGCTCGCCGCCGGAACACGTGGCAAACGCTTCGCCCTGCCGAATTCCGACATCATGATTCATCAGGTCTCCGGCGGCGCGCGCGGCACTGCAAGCGACGTGGAGCGCACGGTGGAATTCATGTTCAAGCTCAAGAAGCGCCTGATCCGCATTCTCGCGGACCATACGGGCAAATCGGAAGAGCAGGTGAAGATCGATTCGGACCGCGATTATTACATGAGCGCCGAAGAAGCAAAAGCTTACGGCCTCGTGGACGACGTGGTGAAAAGCCGCAAGGAATTGAAGGTTGCTGGTGAACTGACTGAAACCGAGGGCGCCGCCGCAACACCACCAGCGCCCTAACGTTCCGCCGAGGGATTACCCGGGCCGTATTTTTTCCATAAAGCGGCCCAAAAATCGCTCTTGCGTCTTTCCGCAAGAAATCGATCTTGCGTATTGTTTTCAGTTTCGCATTCCCCTTTTTCCGTCGATAATTTCCACCCATGGCACGCGCTTCGAATCTCACCATGTGCTCCTTCTGTGGCAAGAGCCACGCGGAGGTGCGCAAGCTCATCGCAGGACCCGGTGTTTACATCTGCGATAGTTGCATCAACGTCTGCAAAGGCATCCTCGACAAGGAACTGAACGAGGAAAGCCGCCGACAGTCGACGACGCTTCGTGTGCCTAAACCGGCAGAAATTCGTCGCTCGCTCGATCAATACGTGATTGGCCAGGACCGGGCGAAAAAGGTTCTTAGCGTGGCGGTGCATAACCACTACAAGCGCATCCTCCACAATGCCTCCATCAGCGGTGCAAATGCCGTGCAAATGGATCCACATGGCGAAGTGGAAATCGAGAAGAGCAATATTCTCCTCGTCGGGCCAACCGGTTCAGGCAAGACGTTGCTCGCCCGAACGCTGGCCCGGGTGCTGGACGTGCCTTTCTGCATTGCCGATGCCACCACTTTGACGGAAGCCGGCTACGTGGGTGAAGACGTCGAGAACATTATTCTCCGACTCCTCCAGGCATCGGACTACGACGTAAAGCGTGCGGAGATCGGCATCGTCTATATCGACGAAATCGACAAGATCGGACGCAAGACGGATAACGTGTCGATCACGCGCGACGTGAGCGGTGAAGGTGTGCAGCAGGCCTTGCTAAAGATCCTCGAAGGAACGGTCTGCAATGTACCTCCGCAAGGCGGCCGGAAACATCCGCACCAGGAATACATTCAGGTCAGCACGGACAAGATCCTCTTCATCTGCGGCGGCGCATTCGTTGGCCTTGAGAAGATCATCGAGCGGCGGCGCGGTAAGAAGGTGTTGGGCTTTGGCGCATCTCTCGCTTCCGAAGAAATCAAAGACGAAGCAGAAGTGCCGTCGAGTGAAATCCTGCGCTACTCCGAGCCGGAAGATCTCCTCTCCTTCGGCATGATCCCGGAATTCATCGGGCGTCTCCCTGTCGTCACCGCCCTCGACCCTCTCACCGAGGACGAGATGGTGATGATCCTCAGCGACACCAAGAATGCGATGGTGAAGCAGTACACCAAGCTGCTGGCCATGGAAGGCGTGAACCTGACGGTCACGAAGGATGCTTTGCGGGCACTCGCTGAACAGGCGCACAAGAAAGGAACCGGCGCCCGCGCGTTGCGCGCCATGCTCGAGCGGCTCATGCTCGATGTCATGTACGACATTCCAAGCCGCGAAGACGTGGCCGACGTGACGATCAATCGCCTCGTCGTCGAAGGAAAACGCCAGCCGTTGATCCGCCGCAAGCAGGACAAGGACGCCGCGTAGAGGCCGCCCGCTTTGCTCGCAGGGAGAGGTTAGTCGGGAACTTTCAACGTTCTGCGCCCAATGTAGAGCCGTAATGTTTCGCTTGTGATTCCGACGCAGCGATCTATCCGATCGTTGTTTGAAAGAGGTCTCACGTGGAGTTCGTGGAGAGAGGAAGCGAGGAAGGAGGAGATCTGAACAAGCGACCGCTCGGAAGTTCGAACGATTTTCATTCTCACGCGGAGGCGCGTGAGAATCTGCCGTCGTCTCAATTAAACGCCCTCTTCCACTCGCCTCCTACCACCCGTTTCTCTCTTCCTCTCCCTTCCCTTCCTCCGCGAACCCCGCGGCTCCGCGTGAGACCTCCGTTCCCTACCGGCCAATCAACAACCGCTGCGCGAGAAACGGCGGCAATCCCGCATCGAGGATCGCCGCGGCTGCGGCTTGCGCATCGTACTCGATCCGCAGGAATTCAACCGTCAGGCTTTCCGGGTGCAAGATCGCAAAATGCGCACGCGGATCTTCACCTCGTGGTTGACCGACCGATCCCGGATTTACCAAGCACGCGCCATCGCGATCGAACTGGAATTTATTTTCCTCGATCATCTTCGGCTTCGGTCCACCATTCTTCACATAGACCTTCTGCAGATGTGTGTGGCCGTAAAAACAGATGGGTGTCGTGCACACGTTCAGGCACGCCACGGCTTCCTCGAGATCCATGATGTAATGCCATTCCAAGGGCTCGGCGAGCGACGCGTGCACCAGGGTCACGCCATCTGTGTGCACGACCTGAGGCAGCTCAATCAGCCATTTTTTCGCGTTCTTCGTGAGCATCTGCTCAGAGTGCTGCAACCCCACGCGAGCGAGCGGGCTCACGTCAAAATCCACCCGTCCAGTCGCGACATAGTAGTCGTGATTTCCGATCACCGTCGGACACTTCAGCGAACGGATAATCTTCAGGCATTCCATCGGATTCGCCCCGTATCCGACGATGTCGCCCAGGCAAAAGAAACGGTTGATCTTCCGGCGCTTGCATTCGGCCAGAACAGCCTGAAGCGCCTGAAGATTGCTGTGGATGTCGCTTAAAACGGCGATTTCCGCGGATGGAATCCGCGGCGTCCGCTTCTTCGTTGGAGTCTTCGGCGATGTGACCATGTACCTCGTGTCACACGTGTATATTACCGTCGCGGCGATTAGGAACAGCGATTTCTGAATCGATTCCCATCGCCTTTGGGCGAACAATAAATCCGTGAACCCCGGGCGAAGGCCACGAGGTGCGAGGCTCGTTCAAAACCGCACCGCGGAAATCGAAGCCCTGCCGCCGGTGACAGCGCCCGGCAAACTGCTTTGCCGTCCTCCACATCGTTGCAAATGAGATAATCCCTTGACTCTTTTTGCCGATCCCGTAAATGTCTCCCCCTCTCTCTTCGCGCGCGGTTAGCTTAGCGGTAGAGCGTCCGCTTCACACGCGGAAGGTCACAGGTTCGAACCCTGTACCGCGCACCATCACATGCCATTTCCGGCACTTAGTTACGTCGTGTCGGAACATATTCGCTTTCAAGATTCGGAGGTCGCCGTACACACGCAAAAGGCTCCAATCACGCGAATCGGTCAGTAGCATTTTCCACCCTTGCGTCCCCCGTTTTTACCATTTTCAAAGTGTGATCCTCGATCGCACACGATCCATTGATGCGCTTCGTGCTCGAAACCAAATCTTCGGATCTTCACACCACAAGCGCCGCCGATGCCCTTCGCCGCCTGGCAGCGATTGTGGAATCATCAGATGACGCCATCCTCAGCAAGGATCTGAATGGGATCATCATGAGTTGGAATCGGGGTGCGGAGAAACTCTTCGGTTACACCGCGGAAGAGATCGTGGGAAAATCCGTTCTTCTCCTCATCCCTGCAAACCGCACCGCCGAAGAGCCGGAAATCCTTTCCAAAATCCGCCGCGGCGAAAAGATCGATCACTACGAGACGGTGCGCCAGCGCAAAGATGGCAGCCTCGTGGATATCTCCCTGACCGTATCGCCGATTCTCGATGACGGCGGAGTTCCAATCGGAGCCTCGAAAATCGCGCGAGACATCTCGGAACGAAAACGCGCGGAAGCAGCTCTTCGCGAGCAACGTGATCTCCTCGCGAAAATGGACCAGCGGAAGAACGAATTCCTGGCCATGCTCGGCCACGAGTTGCGCAACCCGCTCGCGGCACTCCAGAATGCGTCCAAGGTACTCGATGAAGTCCATGAGGAGTCCGCGACACAGTGGGCAAAGGAGGTGGTTTCCCGTCAGACAGCACTCTTGTCCAGATTGGTCGATGACCTTGTGGACGTGGCGCGCATCACACGCGGCACCATCGAAATGCGACGGGAGGATGTGGATCTCGGCACAATTATCCGCCGATCGGTAGAAACCGTCCGGCCATTGTTTCGAGAACGCGAGCATGTTTTGGAACTTCAGCTCGGTAGCGGACCACTAGGCATCCGCGCAGACGCGGCCCGCATTGAGCAACTCCTGGTCAACCTGCTGACGAATGCCGCCAAATACACGGACCCGGGAGGTCATATACAAATCTTGTGCACTCGATCCGGTCCGGAGTTTTCCGTTGTCGTAAGGGACGACGGGATCGGTATCTCGTCGGAACTCCTTCCCCATATCTTCGAACTCTTCGTACAGGAACCGCGCGGGCTGGATCGTTCTCGCGGCGGATTGGGGCTTGGCCTGGCCTTGGCCAGCAATCTTGCGGCGATGCATGGCGGAAGCCTTTCCGTGAAAAGTGCTGGTCCTGGTCTCGGGAGCGAATTCACCCTTCGCCTGCCCTCTCTCGAGAATTCGTTCGAAGCGCCATCAAATGGCTCCATATTTCCTGCTTCCACAAATCACAAAGCGACAGCCGAACGTGTGCTCGTAGTGGACGACAATCACGATGGAGCGATTGGATTGCGGCGGCTGCTGGAGAGACGAGGATTTCGCGGTGAGATCGCGCACGATGGGCCTTCGGCTTTGGAGATTGCCAGACGTTTTCAACCCGATGCATTCCTCCTGGATCTCGGGCTTCCCGGAATGGACGGATACGCTCTTGCCCGGAATCTGCGCTCCAGTGGGTTTTCCGATGCCCTGTACATCGCGATTTCCGGCTATGCACAACCAAAGGACGTCGAAGAGTCCCGGCGCGAGGGATTCTACGAGCACCTGGCCAAACCGGTCGACATCGAGGCCGTCTCCGATCTGATTCGGACCGGCTGCGCGGGAAAGGCGCCGTGATTCTTCAGCGGCCCGCCCGCGCTATTTCCGATAAATGCCCCGCGTCTGCGGCACGGGAGACTCAGGCATAATCACGACGCTGGCTGCCGCCTCTTTCGAAAAGCTGATTTCGATCCGATCCGTATCTGTTTGCAGCGGTTGCCGGATGACTGGCAAAGCGGGAGCGGACTTCCGTTCTTCCTGCACCTCTGCCTCTGGAACGGCTCCTCCATTCGCTTTCCCGCTCAGGTTTTCATCTGCCGTGGCGGCTTGTTGCTGCTGTCGCTCAAGATACTCCAGCCGCGCGCTCACGAGAGCGAGCCTCCTTTCGAGCACGAGCGCGCGCAAGGCTTCTTCGGAAAGAGCCTGCCGTTCGCTGCGCAATTGGGCGACGGTGACGTGCAATTTCTCGAGATCGCCCAGAGCCCTCTCCAGCGAGTGCCGCAGGGCTGCCATGTCGTTTGCCTTATCAGAGAGTTGTCGCTGATATTCGGAGGCAAGCGCCTGGGCTTGATGGAGGTCGTTGCGAAGTGCGTCCACTTCGCCGCGAAGCACATTCTCGAGTTTGTCAATACGGTGGGAATCAGAAGCGGCGGCAGACGACGTGGGATGCTGCCGCTCCATCGGGGTGTGGGATGGCATGGAGAAAAGGCAGGGTAGATTGCTACATTCGCGTGAATAATCAACCCCCTCTCCGCGAGCTCGTGAAAATTTATTTTTCAGGGGTCCGCAACCGCCGTTCAAATTTTTTGAAAAAATCTGTTGCGGAAATCCGATTCGTTGCTATTTTCACTCCTGTTTCCCTCCCAACAGAAAGCGCCTCTCCGGTATAACTGGAGAGGCGTTTTCACTTTCTCGACTAGCTTCCCCTTCTGCACTTGTCGCCGGACCGGCAATTTGTATCGTCCGACGCCGTGAAGTCCTTTCGGTTGATTCCTTTTCTCGTGCTGTGCGCATTGATCCTTGCGGGATGCGCATCGGGTCCCATTGCCACTGCTTCGAAACACTATCATCGTGTCCGCATCACAAATCCGCGCGGCGAACTCGTCGCCGAATGGATCGCGATCGGCCATGTCTGGCGCACCGGAACCAATGGCTACCGCTTCCGGGCCGTCCAGCGTGTGAGCGGTCCTCCCTTTATGCAGCTCTCGCGGTATCCGGATGGACGGGTTGTCGATGTGAATGGACCGAACATTCACATCTCTACGTGCGGGGCTCCGCTTTGGATCTACGACCAGTACGGGAACTAAAGCAGAGGGCAGAGCTGGTCCGCAGCTCTTATGACAATGTGCCCACTGAGACCAGTGGAGCACACAAACGCGGCGCACAACATGAACGCCCCTAGAGCCTTTGCGCCCAAATCCCGCGGCAACGATTGATCGGCTCAAAGCGGTTTCATCGTAAAGTCAACAAAATCAACAACATTTTTGAAAAATTTGGGTTATGATGCCTGCCCTTTCCGCCGCATCCTAACCATGAGTTTTTTCCGTTCCTCCTCCAGAATTGCCCTGGGCGTTCTCTCCCTTTCGATCGCCAGCCTTTACGCAGAAGAAAAACCCGACGGGCTCGGAGCCGTCGAAACCGAGCCGCACACGAAAGACCGTGGGCCATCTTCCGCCGATATCAAGTTCAAGCTGCCTCCGCCTCCTCCTCTCTCGCCTCAGGAAGAGTTGAAGACATTCAAGCTCCCGCCCGGCTTCAAAATCGAGGTGGTCGCCGCGGAGCCGCTCGTCGAAGCTCCGATCGCCATGAGTTGGGACGATCAAGGCCGGGCTTACGTGGTTGAGATGATCAGCTACATGAATGACGTGAACGGCACGGGCGAAGACAAGCCGGTGTGCCGGATCAAGCGCCTCGAAGACACAAAAGGAACAGGCGTCTTCGACAAAGCCACCGTTTTTGTCGATAACCTCGTCTCTCCCCGTGCGGTCATGGCCATGGGTGATGGAGCGATCGTCGCCGAACCACCGAATCTCACCTGGTATCACGACAAGGATGGTGACGGCGTAGCCGACTCTCACGAAATCCTGGCGACAAACTACGGCCAAAAAGGCGGACAACCGGAGCACATGTGCAACAGCCCTACATGGCTGCTCGATAACTGGATCTGGAGCGCCGATCACGGGACCCGGTATCGGTTGCAAAAAGGCACCTTCATCACGGAAGCCGTTCCCTCCCGCGGCCAGTGGGGACTTTCCCAGGATGACTGGGGCCACCCGTTCCACAACTCGAATTCCGACCTGTTGCGCACCGATTTGCTGCCGCCGCAGTATTTCACGCGGAATCCGAATCTTCTCACGCGCACGGCGGTGAATTTCCAGGCCATGAAGGATCAGTCGACGTGGCCGTCGCATCCAACCCCGGGAGTCAACCGCGGCTACGCCAATGATCAGCTTCGTCCCGACGGCACGCTGAAAACCGTCACCGCTACATGCGGCGCCGGCGTGTATCGCGGGAATCTCTTCCCCAAGGAATTCCAGGGTAATGTCTTCATCCCGGAACCGTCAGGCAATTTGGTCAAACGCGTGATCCTCGACGAAAAAGACGGGATGATCACGGCGCGCAACGCTTATCAAGGTAGTGAATTCCTGACTTCGACCGATGAACGGTTCCGCCCGGTCAATACCTACACCGGCCCGGATGGCGCGCTGTATATCGTGGATATGTCGCGCGGCATCATCCAGCATCGCTTCTTCGAGACTTACTATCTCATTGCGAATATCAAGGATCGCAACCTCGAGCAGCCGCTGAATCTCGGCCGTATCTATCGGATCACTCCCACCACCGGCGCCAAGCCCGCGGCCGTGAAACTACCCAAGGACAGCGCGGCCATCGTTCCTTATCTGGCGAACGCCAACGGCTGGGTTCGCGATACCGCGCAGCGGGTGCTCGTTGAGCGGGCCGATAACTCAGTCGCCCCGGCGGTCAAAAAAGAAGCCGCTTCCGCCCAGACACCGCAAGGCCGTGTCCAGTCTTTGTGGACGCTCGAAGGGCTGAGCGCACTGACTCCCGATGTCATCACCGCCGCGCTGCACGATGCCGATCCTCATGTGCGAACGACTGGTGCCCGCCTGGCGGACAAGACGATGCTCCCCGATGTCTTGAAGCTGGTCAATGATCCCAGCATCGATGTCCGGCTCCAGGTGGCGCTCGCGATCAGCGGGCAACCCGGCCCCGAAGTGGAGCAAGGCCTTCTCGCGCTGCTGCGCAAGGGCGGCGGTGATCTTCTTGGCGAAGCGATCGTGACCGGACTCCATGGGCGTGAGCTCGAGTTTTTCGAGACCCTCACCAAACAAGGTGCAGCGGACGAGAAAGCGATCGATGGCACAAGGATCCTTCCGCTCCTCGCAAGCTGCGTTCTGGCCGAGCATCGTGCACCGAGAGTCGCACATCTGCTCGATCTCGTCGCCGGACTGCCCGCGAATGGCCCGCGCCAGACGGCAGTCCTCGAAGCCATGGCCGGCAAGCCGAAGGCCAAAGGCGTACAGGTGAAATATGTCTACCTCGACTCCGCGCCCGAATCCCTGGCTAAACTCCAGACAAGCCTGACAGGAAATGCCAAAAAGGCCCTTGAGGGAGTCGATGGCAAACTGGCTTGGCCAAACAAAGCGGGCGTGCCTCCACCGCCGAAGATCGTTCCGCTCACTGCAGAACAGCAGGCGCATTTCGACAAGGGTAAGACTATCTACTCCACGATCTGCGCCGCCTGCCACCAGCCCGGCGGCGCCGGACAGGAAGGCCTGGCGCCACCGCTCCTCGATTCCGAATGGGTGCTCGGCCCCGCGGATCGCCCCATGCGCATTGTGCTTCAGGGCATAAGCGGCCCCATCTCCGTCGCTGGAACCAGCTGGCAACTCGAGATGCCCCCGCTCGGTGCCGCGCTCAGTGACGAAGATATCGCCAGCGTGTTGACCTATGTCCGCCGCGAGTGGGAGCACAACGCCTCCCCGGTCAGCCCCGCGGATGTCGCCAAGGTCCGGGCCACATTCAAGGACCGGACAATATCCTGGACCGCCAACGAATTGCGCGGCGGCAAGGATGCCGCAAACAAGGCAAACTAAGAGACTCGAAGATCGGGCAGAGCAGCGGAGAAATACTTCAATTTCTCCGCTTCTCTCCTCCGGATACGCTTCGTGGGAGGTCTCACGCGGAGGCGCGGAAACGCGGAGGAGGAGAGGAAGAAGGGGTTAGGATTTCGCAGTTAGGATTTCGCAGTTTGGTTCGAGGCCGAACGCACAAGGCCAGACAGACCGGAGCTACAACTTGACCAAATTCCTTTGGGGGGAACTCGTCGGAGATAGTAGGGTCCAACCCCGGACCAAATCCTAACTGCTCATTGCTAAATACTCATTCCTGAATCTTAAATCCCCTCTTTCTCTTTCCCTCCGCGTTTCCGCGGCTCCGCGTGAGACTTCCCTATCGATTCTGCGTCGAAACCGGCGCGGAAACCTCACGGTCTTCGCCTCTCCCGAACTCGATCGAGAAAACGGCAAACACTTTCAGTGCCGGCGAATCACTCGTCGTCCCAAAAAGGGCGGCCACGTCAAACCGCGTCCGTGAGGTCGGCTTCACCGAAAAGCTTGGGCCGAGATCGAACTCATACTGCGGATCCGAGCGGGAAGAATGTTCCGTCCGGCGGATGAACTGCATTTCCGCGCCGACACGCACATCTTCTCCGTGTATCGCATAAGAGAACGCCTGGCTGAATCCCGCCTCCACTTCCCGATCACCCCCGGTCTCGCACTCGCAGAAAAGATTCAGCGCCCACTGCCCATTCTTTCCGATCTGCTCGCCCAGCAGGAGCCGCAGTTCATATCCGTTTGGAAGATGCGGCACTCCTTTTGACTTTCCGCCGCCACCCTTTTCCTCCTCGTCTTCGCCCGCATCATCCGGATCGGACGCGCGTTCATAATCTCGTCCGACGCCAAATTTGTACTCGGCAAAAAGCGTCGGATTCAGTGGGATCTTCCTCCAATCGGCCAAAGTCCAGCGTCCTTCGATCGTCTCAACTGTTTCCTGTGTATGATGAAGGTGAGATTCGAAGTTATTCTCAAAGGCGACCTGAAAGCGCCCGGGCAAACCTAACTCAAACTCCTGGGTGAAGAGATTGCTTGCGAGAGAGCCGTGGCGCGGAAAGGTTCCTTCATAGTCCAGATCCACGTAGAAGGTATACGGAGGGAGCACATAGACATCCGTCTCCGAGGAAAACCGACCGCGGGCCGACCACCTCGGCTGCTGGTAGGGCCCCACCAAGGCATCACTCTGACTTGATTCCACATTCACCGTCGGCAGCCGGGTCTCGTCCGCTGGGGCGTCCCGCAGTGGGCTGGCCGCTTCAACCTGAGTCACTCCGACTGCCAGAGTGACTAAAAGGAGCGACTTACAAAGGACGCCAGGTACAGGGATGCGGGAACTTATCATGGCGCGTGAGTCCATATGCGGATAACCGCACGTTTCAAAGCCCTTTTTCTGTTCCCTGAAAATTACCGCCGGAACGCGGTCACGAGATAGGAGTCACTGCGTCGCCAACCCGAGAAAGCGTTTGGCGTTTCCGTAACATACGTTACGCACCAGCGGCCCGAGAAGTCCGTCGTCATTCGGAATCTCTCCCGCTTCCACATCGCGCCCCAGAAGGTTGCAAAGAACGCGCCGGAAGTATTCATGCCGCGGATAGGACATGAAGGAGCGGGAATCCGTCACCATGCCCACAAAGCGGGAGAGCAGGCCGAGATTCGACAAGGCATTGATTTGCCACTCCATGCCTTCTTTCTGATCCAGGAACCACCAGCCCGAACCCATCTGCACTTTCCCAGGAATGCTCCCGTCCTGAAAGCTGCCGATAATCGTGCCGAGGACGTAGTTATCCGCCGGGTTGAGGTTATAGACGATCGTTTTCGGAAGCGCATTCTCCTCATCGAGCCGGTCGAGATAAGTCACCAGCGAGCGGGCCTGAGGCCAGTCACCGATGGAATCGAAGCCGGTATCCGGACCGATCATCCGCATGAGCCGCGTGTTATTATTCCGCATCGCCCCGATATGGAGCTGTTTGGTCCAACCCTTCCGGGCATCGAGCCTGCCGAAGAAAAGCATCATGAAACCGGCAAATTCCGCGTGCTCTTCCGGACTCGCCGCCCGCCCGCTGCGCGCCCGATCGAAGATCGCGGCCGCCGCGGACTCCGTGCAAAACTGGCCGTAGCACTGATCGAGTCCATGGTCGGAAAGCCGGCATCCGATGGCATGAAAGGCCTCGTGACGAGCAGCCAGTGCGTAAAGGAAATCGCTGAATTTGTTGATCTCAACGTTACTCGTGCGCTCCAGGCGCATCACCCATGAGCTGAACGCATCGGGTTGATGCACAGTGAGCGCCTTGTCCGGACGGAAGGTCGGATAAACGCGAGTTCCAATTCCCGCCGCGGCAATGGCCTCGTGATGCCGCAAGTCATCCGCCGGATCATCCGTCGTGCAAAGCGCGGTCACCCCAAATTTCCGGAGAATTCCCCGCGCCGTCATGTCCGGGGAGCGAAGCTGTTCGCAGGCTTCTTCCCAGATCCCTTTGGCGCTCGATTCATCGAGCAAACGGCTGATGCCGAAGTAGCGCATCAGTTCCAAATGGGTCCAGTGGTAGAGCGGATTCCGCAGCGTGTGGGGAACGGTTGCCGCCCAGGCCTGGAATTTCTCGAATGGCGTGGCCTTTCCCGTGCAAAATCGCTCCGACACACCACTCGAACGCATCGCGCGCCATTTGTAGTGATCCCCCTCAAGCCAGATCTCGAAGAGATTCTGGAATTGGCGATCTTCCGCGAGATCCGCCGCAGGCAGGTGCGAATGAAAATCGAGAATCGGTTCGCTTGCCGCAAACGCGTGATACAGCCGTCGGCCCGCCGGGGAGTGAAGCAGGAAGTCGTCGTGAATGAAAGTCATGTGCGGGAGCGTGTTTGATCGAAAAGCGGGAAGATATTCTCCGGAACTGATGCGAAGGCAATGCGAACGCTGCGCAGCAATACTTTCGTAGTAAACCCCGCCGCCGGGCGGAAGTTCGGCCCCTTTGAGAAGCGCCCGCCACCCTGCCAAAATCCGCTTTTTACTTCGGCGCAAAACCGGGATTGATCCTCACCCGATCCAGCGCCCGCACGCTGGCGTATGGCACATAGCCCTTGCCGATCGCCGTCTGGTAAAACCGCTTCACCTTCGCCGGCGCGGTCACGTAATCGATCGAAAGCACCGGCTTTCCGTTCGCGAGGAATTGATCCAGATTTTCAATCGTCCAAGTCTGCGGACGCCACGCGTTATTGATTGCCTGCGAACCATAGAAAAAGGTGTCCTCCGCACCGATGGCATCGATCGCCGCAAAATATGCCGCCAGATTCGTCGGATTCAGCACTCGCACGAGATCGCTGCCATTTTGCGGCACGACGATGAAATTACTCTTACCCCGTGTCACCCGCGCATAGTTGGCGATCGCCTCGACGAATTGCGCCATGTCCGCGGCTGCCGTCGGACGCTCCGGATGCGGCCCGTCGGGCCCAAAATACTCGAAGGCATCGATGATATCGAGGTACACGCCATCGAATCCCGCATCGATGACGCGATCGAGGCTGCTCTTCTGCGAACCATCCGCCACCCCGAAAATGATCTGCTGCCAGGATGGATCCCAGTAGCGGACCTTGAAATTCCCCGGCCACTGTGGGTCCTGCGGCGCGAGCCAGGCCGGCGCGCTGGCCGTCAACTTCCCTTTGGCCGTCGTCCACCCCTTCTGCCAATACCAGCGGTACGTCTCGGCTTCGCCGATGCTCAGGTACGCGAGAACGACCTTGCCGTCTTTGCTTTGCTGCAATGCGCTGATCTGCGCCGCCGTGAATTCCCCATCGGCACCGCCATCGGAAGAATAGTCGATGACCGCGAGGTCGTAGAGCGAGGTGGCAATTGGCGCGAGGCTGAGGGGATGCCCATTTTTCCCCTGCAATACATAGGTCCAATCATCGATCTGCCGCCCGCGGATAGTAACCAGCGGATCCGCGACCGCGAACTCGACCAAAGCGGACAGTGCGCAGAGAAAAACGAAAAGCACGGGAGGCATGCTGAATTGGTACAGCACCCCCCGTGCTCGAAAAAGCGAAACTGCCTTGAAGAGGCTGAGCCTACTCCGCGGGCTTCGTCTTCGGAAGACCGATGACTTTCTGCCCGGCCTTGAACTGGCCACGCTTCTTGAGAAGTTCCACGCGCTCGAAGCGCTTGAGAACGTTACGCTTGGCCGCAATAGTGCTGGCCCCTTTGAGACTGCGATGCTGAGACATAGTGATGTGCTCCTGTTGAAAAAAGGAGCGCGACTATAGGCCGCTCCCGCGAGCTGAAAAGGGAAAAAGTGCATTCTTTTGAAAGAAAATGCGCGAGGGCATCTTTCGGCATCCCCTCGCCCATCCCGCCCACGCCTGTTCGATTCGTCCACTCCTTCTACCACCCTCACCCCAAATGCGCCTCCACCCAGGCGACGATGTCCTTCAGCACCTGGTCACGGCAGAGGTCATTGTGGGTTTCGTGCCGGGCCTCCGGATACACCTTGAAGGTCTTGTCCTCCGCGCTCACCCGATGAAAAAACTCCTGGGTCGCCTCCATGCTCGTCACAGAGTCGTCCCCGCCATGTAGAAGAAAGACTGGGATCCGAAAACGCGACGCTTCATCGATGGCGGCTTGTCCCCATTTGGTCAGGGCAAAGTAAAGTCGCGCCGATAAAAGGTGGTGCACAAGCTCCATTCCCGGAAGGGAAGCCAGATGATCGAGATCGCGTGAAAGCTGGGTCCAATCATCCGGCCGCCTCTGCCGCAAACTGGGCCAGACCCACATCGCGAGATGCGCCAGAACCCGCCGCCAACCCGCCGGACGAAACGCCAGCCTCAGCCAGGGCGAGGCAATCACCGCACCGGCAAAAGAATCGCCGCGCCGTAAAAGATAGTTGAGCGTGATCTGCGCCCCCATGCTGTGGCCCATGAGGAAGACCGGCCGATTCTCCTTCGGAAGCTGCTGGATGACACAGTCCAGGTCATCCAGGAAAAGTTCATAGTCGGGCACGTCGCCCCGACGCCCCGTGGACTGCCCGTGCGCCCGGAGATCGTACGTCCAGACGCGGATGCCGTGTTCGGCGAGCGCTCGCGCCACGTGGATATACCGTCCCGAATGCTCCCCCAGCCCGTGCGTCAAAACCAACTCAGCGCGAACCGGTTCTGTCAATTGAGCCACACGCAAAAAGAGCTGCCCGTCACTTCCGCACCGGATGGAACGTTCTTCAAATGAGATCGGCACGGATTGACTTGGCTGCACGCCGACAATTTTCATTGTCATCCCTTCCGACTCCAGTAGATTTCCGCATCCGTTTTTCCCCTTATCTCATGAACACACGTATTACCTCCCGCGCTCGGGTCTCTGCCTTTACGTTGATCGAGCTGCTTACGGTCATCGCCATCATCGCGATCCTGATGGCGCTTCTCTTCCCAGTCATCGGCACGGTGAAGGAAACAGCCCGGAAGACACAGGCCAAGACCGACGAAATGAACGTCGTCGCCGCCGTAAAAGCCTTCAATACCGAGTACGGCAAATACCCGAACGTCGATCCAAATGCGGCCAATGGCGCTACGGGCGATACCCTCGTTGGTGACATGAACACCACGACCGGGATGGCGAATAAGCCGACTCAGGATAACAATACCCTCTTCGACATCCTGCGGAACCTGCAGAATGGCACATCGAATTCGAACTATACGGGCAACCCTCGCCGGATCGTCTTCTTCGAAGGCAAATCCGTGACCAATCCGACGGCACCGAAGTCCGGTTTCCTCGATAACACGTCGAACGGTGGTAATTCCTCTTCCAAGGGCGGCTTCTTCGATCCGTGGGGCACCGAATACTTCATCTACATGGACACGGACTACGACAATCAGATCGACGTGTCAGCAAACTACACCGATTTCAAAAACGCCTTTCCGCAAGTCGGCGTCGCCGCTTTTTCGTTTGGCAAAGATCGCGCTTTAGGCTCTCCTAACGCGAGTCCAGCCATCAGCAGCGCGTACAAACAGGGGAACAATACCTCTGACGACGTGTTGTCCTGGCAATAAGCTTTGATCGGAGCGGCAATGCCGCTCGATTTTTGCGGGTGTAGTTCAATGGTAGAACGGCAGCTTCCCAAGCTGCATACGAGGGTTCGATTCCCTTCACCCGCTCCATTCAAAATGAAGCACTTACGACGAGGTGCAGTAAAAGTGCAGTAGAGCTTCCAAAAAACGTTGGGCGCTTTTTTTGCGGTGACTAGATGACAAAAATGCCCCGTTACTGCGATCTGAGTTCGCAAACGCATTAACCGGTTTTCCCAGACGCAACGGGCCGTTATCGAAGCATCCCCGCAATTCGTCGCTTCGCCCGCCCGATAACCGAGGAACGTTTTTCCTACGCCTCGCGCAGGATTTTTGCGGCGCGCGAGGGCAGGTTCGCAGCAGTCAAATTACGGCTGTCTTCTTGCACAGGATGATTCTTGAATCCGTTCTGGCTGGTCCGCCACTGAACGAAATCCTGCCAAAACACCACCCCACGAAGACACGGAAAACTAGGGAGGCGAAACCAACTGCGAGCGGTCGAATAGGACACACCCGCGCAGACGGCAAATTCTTTGGCATTGAGGGCCTGATCGAGCCGCCGCTTTTCCAAAACCGATTCAAGCGCGATACCTTGCAATTGCTTATCCCGTCTTCGAGCCGAGACTGTTGAGGCGCGTGGTTTCACAAATTCATTGCTCTGTCCTCTCCTGCTGTAGCAGCCGGCGCCCATGGACCTGCGCCCGAATTGGCGCAGTTCCTACCCGCTTCCCGCAGGCAATGGTGGAATTTGTCAGGCGACCTCCTCGTGGCTTGTCCTCCGCTATCCTCAATGCGCGTGGCGTGTGGAACGGTAAACATGCGAGGACCTCCTTCGGTCTTCTGTTCCGAGGCGCCGGAAGCGCACCGCGATCTGTTCCCGCAGGACATTGGCCGAGGCCCCTATGGACAGGCTGCGAAAGCGGTGCCTGACCGGTGAGGTGGATGACTTACTCCGGGCCATGAGCAACGCCCCCCGGCAGGCTCACAGAATTGCTTAGCCTTCTCGCAAATCCGATGATCCTTCGTTCTTCTTCTTCGATTCGCCTCTCTGGCCTTGGGATTTGCGGTTGGAACCGTGATGGAAAGTGGCAGCGGCGCGTTTCTCGGCACGCCCACGTGTCGGGGAATACGACTTACTTGCCAATCTTCGCCTTGAGTTCCTTCCCGGCCGCGAATTTTACACCTTTTGATGCGGCGATTTTGATTTTCTCCCCGGTTTTTGGATTTACGCCAATACGAGCTTTTCGGGTGGTGACTTTGAACGAACCGAAGCCGACGATTAGCACGCTGTGGTCTTTCTTTAATCCAATCTTGATGGCCTCGATAACCGCATCGACCGCTCGTTCCGCTTGCGCCCGAGGGGTATTGTTTCCCAGACTCTTTCGAGCTGACTCGATGAGGTCGGATTTATTCATAATGCCTCATGAGCCAAGCAGCGTGCATGCCGCCTGGATCGGGATGACTATTAGTGGAAGATCGAATTCATTTTCGTGGTGAACCGATAGCCGCTACGAGGTCACGAAGATCCGTGGGCAGGAGGCCGTATGCGAGAAAAACCGTTCCCGGCGCCTCGCACACCACCTCGAAAATTCTCTTGGGAATGATGGTTGATTGCGGAGTTTCCTCTGTCGTCGCCAGAAGGCGTGCAGAACCCCCGTTCTTTAAAAGAGTGCAGAACAGGCTCTGGGGTTCCTTGCAGCCGTCAACCTTTGGAGCGCTTCTCAACCAAACGGCCCTCGGCGTCCATGGATCGGGGACTACGGCGCTTTTTTCGCTTTTGCGGGCTTTTGGTTGGCACGTTCTTTTGCAGCCTACGGACGAACTCGTCGATGGAAATGCCGCAGGCTTTGCAAAAATCGAGTGTTTCGAGGAAATCAATTCTTCGTTCGCCCAGTTCCGACTTCGAGACAAAAGTCTGCGGCTTGCCAAGCCGTTCAGCAAGATCAGTCTGATTGAGCGCGGCTTCTTCGCGAATGGCGCGAAGCAAGGCTCGGAATCGACCATATCTGGGCGTGTAATTCATTCGCGACCAGCTTGACCTCCGAACCGGTTTAGCCCAAAATGGGTTAAACCATGGCGGTTCCTATTGCCTATGATCCCAAACGATGACTGGATTCGCCCCGAGGTGGCTGACGGAAAGAGACCCATGAAAGTTCTCGTCATCAATCAAGACGCTCGCGAATGGTTCGCATACTCGGCCATCGCACGGTCCTGCGGCTGCACCGTTTTGTGCCGCGACGAAGCGGATTTCGCGGGCATCATCGCCACCATCCGAGATCAGCACATTGACGCGCTGATTTTCCGTCACTCGATCGAGCACGAGTTTGAGACGCTTCGCAGCCTGCGTCTGATCGGGGTCGAGCTTCCGGTGATTCTCGTCGGGGACTTCGGACTAGGTTTGAATGAGATGGAGGACTACGGAGTTATCGCGATTCTGCCCACGCCACCGGAACCCTTGGCATTGCGACAAGCACTACTCACGCTGGAGCATTCCCGAATTCGCAACAGCGATTTCGCCATAATCTTTCGATTTCTTGAGGCCTGCGAGCTTTGGGAACGATCGAGGATGATCCGGCGACGGCTGAACCGCTTCGCGCTTCCGCCCCAAGGAACGACGTAAAGGCTTATCCGGTCTCCAACAGATTCCTCACTATGACGATGATGGCCCTACTGAACGGTTTGCGAGGCAGCACGCAATTTTCGCATCCGACTACTCGTCGCGCGCAATTTCACAAATCCGCGCGTCCGGTCGTTGTCATAACTCCTTTTTTTCTCGACCTACTAACATCTGAACCCTAGCTTCCCCGCGCCCATGAAGACGGACCCCTTGGTGAATTGGAAGGAATGCGCGCAATCTCATTCGATTGCCCCGCGCAGCAAACACGTATTGTATCACCTTAATCCCGTGATCGCCTTATTCATAGGCGCTCCCTTGATGATAGGAAACGCTACGGCGCAGGATGCGCCACCGGTCACAGGTCCGGCCCAGTTTCAGGTGCTGCAAACGAGGCAGGTTTACGTCGGCAATCGCTGGATCATCATGAACCGTGTCGCACCGCCCGCAACAACCGACGCTGGTTTAACCAGCCAGCCATCCGGCGGGAATACGGCGACCCCATCACCAACGACCACCGGAACGGACACCTCGGGCGGAGATACAAATGCGGCTCCACTTCCCTACCAGTTATTCATGCTAACGGCTGCCGTCTACAACGGGCAGATCAGCGAGTTGCGATGGAACGATGAATCCGGTGCGCATCACGCTTATGCGAATTTCGATTTTCATTACGTTGCTCAGATGGGAAGTATCCAGACTTCCAGTGCCCAGTATCAATTGATCTTTGCAGTCTGGAATGGCGCTTCGTCCGACCCAGGAGCGCAGTTGTTGCCGGCGCTGTCGCAATTTCCCGCCCAAAGCGCGATTCTGCTCGCGCCGGATAATGCGACTGCACCGAGTGCAGCTTCCACAGACGCATTGTCCGCCCTTGCCGAATCGTTCGATGCGAACAGTGCCGGCTTGATTGCGGATTATCAGGCAAAGGCTGCCGCAGCGCAGGCGGCCGCAAGTAATCCGCCCGCTCCGCAAAACATCGTCATCAATTTCTGGCCGATCCAAAGCAACGTCTATTCGACCGCTCCAGGTTCTTCCACAACGTCAGCGGCAAACGGAGGTGGCAAATGAGATCGCTGGCCCAAACTTTTGCCGCTCGCCTCTTCACCTTGCTCTTCTGCGGCATCTTCATGGAGGAGAGCGTGGTTGCCCAGACCGCGTCATCGCCGAATGCCGGGTCAGTCATTGCGAGCAATGGGTCCAATCAATACACCTTGTCCTGGTGGGCGCAGCCGAATCTGTATTACCTGATCCAGCAATCGCCCGATCTGGCGAATTGGCAATTCCTGCCGATGATCGACGCAGGCAGCGGCGGACTTCTCTCCTACGGGTTTAACACCACAGCGTCGAAGCTTTTCTTCCGGCTGAAGGCCGAGAGTAACCCGTTTGCCACCTTCTCGAATGGGACGAGCGAGCCCGACGGTTATCTGGCGTTGAATTCAATGGGACCGGGCGGGACCACCTACCTGCAACAATTCCTGCAAAACGGCCCAGGAAAAACCGGTGCTCCGAATCGCTTGGGCAATGGCGGTAATTCGACGCAGCCTTTGACCTATACTCCCGGGACTGGAACGGCGATTGGCTCGCCGCCAGTGCTCGATGTAGTGCACGATGCCGATGGGAGCTTCATTCCTTCGCTGCCGTCGTTCTCTGCTTCGCGAGATCCGTCCAATGCGACGACCTGCAAAATCGAATGGAATTTTGGTGATGAAGAAGTAGTCTCGCTGACCTTGGAAAAGCGCGTCGGCGGAACCGGACTTTGGACCACTCTGGCCACGCCGAGTAACAACGCTACTTCCTTCCTGGATCCCGGGCTTATCGCCGGAGTCACCTACGAGTACAGGCTCGTCATCAGGTACGAGAGCGGAATTACTTTCACGACCAGCAACGTATACTATCAAGTCCCGCTCTTCGATTTTGAAGTGGGCACCCGAGAAAAGAGCTCGGACGGATTCGTTCCCGGCGTGAAGGGATTTATCGATACTGCGCCGCCGAAATATTACCGCACGCAGACTACCGTGGCGAATGGCTCGGATCCATACCACTCGATCACAAGCGGAACCTACCATGAGTTAACCAGCTATCCCAAATTCAGCGCGACAAATCCTGAGGGTGGCGCAGACCCGACGCATTCGGGGACGTCTTCGGCAACTTATGATGGATCGCCGCCTTCGACGGAATCAACGACCGAAGATGCGAATGGGATATGGACCGATGACACCACTCATAGTGTGGCCTCCTCCCTACGAGGGTTCGTTCGATCTATTTGCAGTCGACGATGCCGACTCGATATCCGGCGACGGCTCGACGAGCGTGACACTGACCGATGAGTACACTCCTGCCGCATCGGCTCCAGATTTCGCCGCCTGTTATCCCGCCCATACCGGGAACTGGCAATCGAGTGCGGACCGGGACTACACCATCAACCTGAATTATTTAAACCAACCCCTCGGTATCGGCTACCGGGCAAATGGATTCACGGACCTCTATTACCAATACGGCCAGTATTCATTATACGAAACGGATCTGCAGATCACGACGAATCCCTCCGTCGTATTGCAGCACGTTCCGTTCTATTACGAGTTCAAACCTAACGATCCCAGTCAGGCATCCACGTGGGGGCCTGTGTTTACCGTCCCTGCTCCTCTGGCGGGTGGAACGGGCACGTATGGTTTCAACCCGGTCGCCCTACCGGTTGCCTTCAGCGGAACATCCATTTCCGGGTCGTACCTTCTCCATTCCTTCCAGCTCCAGGCTTCGGGGGCATACTTGGATGCGTCGGCCAAGAGTGGCATCGACGTATACGCACCGCTCGACGTGGATGCGATGAGTTCTGGAACGGGCATTGTGCAAGCGCCCAACCCCAACTCCGACTTGAATGAACAATACGAGTTGTATGGCAGGGTTTATGTCGCCACGGACGGAGCGTTCAAGATCACGGGCGGCCCAGGATTTACCATCTATGCGGATTCCGTTTCGTCGGCCAACATCATCCCGAGCGGCACAGTTGTCCAAGCCGGCCAGGGAGCGGGGACTTACCTCATCGTGCCCAACGCGTCCGCCGCGGATGGTGCGCAATTCACCGTGACCGTAACGCTGCTGGACCCCAATGGCGTGGAGTTCGGGTCCCAATCGGTAAAGTTCACCAACCGCCGGGACATCCGGACGCAGGGCTATTCGGTGAGCTTCAGCGAAGCGGCAGGGGCGCGTTATCGTAAGATCGGTTTCAATGGCCGGCCGCTGGCCGACGAGAAGCCGCAGGAAACCGCGGAGTCGGATTCGGAGAAGGAAGAGAGCTATATCGATGCCCTCAATCTCACGCTCCATCACAGCGTTACCGATGTTCGTGTGAAGATCCCCGGCAGCGACCTGGCCTTGCAGGTGAGGAGAAACACCGCCTCTGAAGTTTGGGACATGCACAGTGGTTTTCGCCCGCACGAACGGCTCGATCGCCCCTTCGGCGCCGGATGGAACTCCAATCTTTGCGTCTACGCCGACACGCAAACAACCGGGGGTGGCCTTTCTTACACCTACATCATCGATCAGAACGGCGACAGCCATCGATTCCTGAACCTTGCGGGCGCAGTCTATGTGCCGCTGCCGAGCGACAGCCGGGAAAACAGCGACTATCTCACTTCGTTTGATGGAACGACTTTTGTCGACCGATACGGGACAAGCATCGTCTTTAACCGCGCTCTATCGATCGCCTCATCCATTGCCGGTGATCGCTACGAGCAGGAAGGGCTTGAGTCGCACGCCTATGCCCGTGCTTCCACCGTCACGGATCGGTTTAATAATCAGATCGTTTACACTTACCCGGCTGGTGTTTCCACGCTCATTCCAAGCGCGATCACCTGGGCTGGTGGCCAGGGGCAAACCATTGCCATTTCCCAAAACTCCGGGCGAGTGACCGATGTCTGGGATCCGAACGGAAACCATTTCCACTACGACTACGACCAGAAAGCCTATACGTTCAGCGGCTCGTCTTACACTGCTCCTGTTCTCAAGACCGTCACCCTGCCGACGAGCGACACGATCCTGTATGGCACGAATCTCTTTGAGGAAGGGGACAAGACGCCCGTGGATATCACCAACGGCCAGGCGAGCGATCCATTTCACATCGACGTCAGTTCCATCACCGATCCGAGCGGGAATACGACTAGCTTTACCTATTCAGAAGATCATAGCCGCAAAGGTTATGACTTTCAATCGCAGGTCTATTACCCGCTCTGCGGGGCTCCCGCAAATGTTACCGGCATTACCCTGCCGGGCGGCCTCGGCACTGTGACCTTGGCCAATCAGTCCACGGTCGAGCTGGCGGTTGACGCCAGCGGCCATCTGTTTGCCGACAACAAGGGCAACCCTTTTCTAACGGCCGACAGCGTGCGCAAAAACGTGATCACCGATGCCGCTGGTAACGTGGTGACCTATACGTTTGGTGGCGGCCAGGCGATGAACGCTGGCGGGATCTACAACACGCCGCTGGCGGCTGCGCCGAAGATCGTCTTTTACACCACAATGGAGGCGAGCTTCACCGGGAGCGATGGCACGGCCTACGGTTCTGAGACCTATACCTTCAACCCGGCGGCGGGGCTCGCCTTGGAAAGTGTCCTGGATCTCAGCAGAAACACCACAAGCTTCGCTTACGGTGACAACTATAACTCGGCTGTCCCACTCTCGTCGGTATTGCCGCTTGCGAGCTTCGATTCGGCCTATCCCGATCCGACAACTCAGACCGACACGACGGGCCAGGGAAAGACGTTCACCTACAGCAGCAACTACCGGATTCTCAATAGCATCCTCGATGAGAACAATCATTACCGCGCCTACACCGTCGATGCGATGGGGCGGCGAGGCAATGAAATCATCTATTCGGGGGCGGACAAGACCACGCCGGTTGTGCAGGAGACCGACTATACTTACGATGTCACCTTCCAGGGCGTGCTGACTGGGAGGACAATCAAGAAGCAGCCAGGCGATCCCACCTGGGCTGGCGATCTCGTCACACAGGACATCCTCGACGGTAATGGACGTGTAAAGCAGCACGTCGTCGACCCTTCGCCCTCGGGTCTCAAACTCACTACGCAGTACACCTACGATCCGAACGGGAACAAGCTCACGGAGATCAGTCCAAACGGGAAAAATGCAGCCGATCCAAGCCTATACACGACCAGTTACCAGTATGACTCCCTCAATCGCTTGGTGAAAGTGGTGTTCCCGGATGGCTCGGACAAGACCTACGAATATTATCCGAACGGCACGCTCAAATCGGAGACGGACGAGAATCAGCACAAAACGACATACACCTATGACGGCCTCAATCGCCGGCTTACGGCGACGCGCATGGTGACGATCAACGGTGTTTTAACCCCGGAGACCGTCGCCTACGGGTACAACAATGCGGTCGATCCCAAGAACTCTGTCACAGACCCAAGAATCCACACCACCACCTACGAATACGACGGGCTGCAGCGGCTCACGAAGGTGCACGATCCGTACCAGAATCTCACCCGGTATGACTATAGTGGACCGAATTCCGGTTCGCATGCCTTCGATAGTTCCGGCTTTACGCCAACCACAGTGACGGACGCGGCCACTTACGTCACCACCAATACCTACGATAAGCTTTATCGGCTGACCAACGCCAAGCGCCAGTACCAGCTTCAAGCTCAGTCGAAACCGGCGCTCTATTCCAACACTGGATACGGCTACGATGCGGTCGGAAACCAAACAAGTGCCACGGACGACAACAGCCACACCACTACGACGTACTACGATTCGGCCAACCGGCCCTATCACGTCGTCTACGCCGACACGCACGATATCTTCTTCAGCTACACCGGCACCGGCCTAAAATACGCCTACAAGGATGAGCTCGGCAATATCACGACAACGCAATTCGATGCTGCGGCGCGTCCGGTCTATGTCTACGAACCGGCGGTGGATGACGGGCTGAATCCCTCTGACCTCAATCGGGCCGCTTACTTCAAGAATCCGACGACTCAGACCATCTACGACGCGAACAGCAACGCCACGGCCAAGATCGTGACGAACCTGCCGGTTTCGGAAGAGTGGGACTATCAATATGACGTGCGTGACCGCAAGCTCGTAGAACAACAACCGGCGGTGAACGATGCCGAGACCGGCGCGCAGAACGTGCGTCCGACGCTACAGTGGGGCTATGATTATGTGGGCAATCTGCTCTGGCAGCAGGATGCGCGGGGCAATGCCACGGTCATGACCTATGACGAGGCGAATCGTCGGCTCACGACAACCCTGCCGTTCGTCTGGGCATACAAGCAAAACGCAGCAGTCCAGCCGGTGACGACGAATACCTACGATCCTGCGGGCAATCTGGTCAGCATCCAGGACCCAAATGGCAACACCGCGGTTAATACGTTCGATAACCTCAACCGGCTGACAAGGACTGCCGATGCCTTTGGCAACTATGTCGCCTACGGTTATGACGCCGTGGGAAACATCACATCTGAGAGCGACGCATGGACGAGTTGGACCATGGCATTCGACGGTTTCCATCGCCAGACCACGCTCACCGATCAGATCAACGTTTCCACGAGCTCCACTTACAATGGCGTCAACAAAACCGCGCGGACAGACGGTAATAATCAGACGACACACTACGGCTACGATTCGCGCAATCGCCTAACCTCCGTCATGTATCCAACGGCGCTTGCGAGCGATAATCAGACCCACATCTACGACTTCGCCGGCAATCTCACTGCCGTCACCCTGGCCGGTCACAATACGGCGGCTGACGTCCACTACGCGTACGATGCCTGCCACCGGCTGACTAGCGAAACGAGCAGCGGGGTTACGCACAGTTACCGGTTCGACCTTGCCGGCAACCGCCTCGGTGTCCAATACGGCGCACTCGGCGGTGGAACTGGTCGCCTGCTCGCCTGCACCTTTGACAATCTAGGTCGTCTTTTGACGATGACCGAGGGGGGACGCACCACGACCTACGGGTACGATCTGAATGGAAGCGTCACAACGAAGACGCTGCCTAGCGGCGAAGTCATCACCATGGCGCATGATGCCCTCAACCGCGCCTTCACCGAGCAGGACCTATCGCCCACGGGCTTCCTGTACACCTACCTCTGGCTGCACGATGCCGTTGGCAATCTCTGCTATTCCTCAAATCTGACGGCTGGTGTTCCAGACACGACGTTTATCCTCTCTTACGACACAGCCAACCGTCTGAACGGTGAAGTTCAGCTTGATCCGAATAACACACCGATTTCATCGATCAGCTACGGTTACGACGGCTCTAGCAACCGGACACAGAAGAGCGTCACCCAGGCGGGGACGACTGTCACCACCACCTACACCTACAATCACCTCGATCAGCTAACTGGCTGGAGCGATACAAACGGCGCCAGCGCTTCGTTCAATTACGATCCGAACGGCAATTGCACGGGGCAAACCAGCGGAGGACTGACAGACATCTATAGCTTCGACGATGAAAACCGCCTGATATCCGTCACAAAGAACACGCCCGGAAACAACGGGGCCTACAGCTACCTCTACGATTATCGTTCGCGCCGCGTTAGCCGGACCGAACCCGCCACCGGCACCACCACCGTCGTCTTCAGCGGTGGAACCAGTGTTCAGGAATACACCGGGGGCACGCTTGCCGTAGATTACGTGCGGGGCAGCGATTGGGGCGGCGGAGTGGGCGGCATCCTCTACAGCATCCGAGGTACTACGCCGAGCTTCGCACACTACAACGGTCGCGGGGATCTCGTCGCGCATACCGATATCTACGGCGGGCTCACCTATCAGGCTACCTATGATGCCGAGGGCACCCACGCCATAGAGTTCGGCGCAACCGCCGATCGCCAGAAGGCCAATACAAAGGAAGAGGATCCAACCGGCCTGAAGAATGACGGTCAGCGCTATACGCGCCTCGATTCGCTGACTTTCCTCACCCGTGACCCAGCTGGACTCATCGACGGACCGAATGTCTATTGTTATGTCCACGCGAATCCGTGGACCAAATTCGATCCGGAGGGGCTGCAGGACGCCGGGATGGCCTCTTATGGGGTTTTCGTCAACGATGTGACCAAGGGTATGAATCTACAACAAACTGCGTCGGTGCTGGTTCATCAGGACCCAGTAACCTCCAGTATAAGTGCGGGTGCCAGTGCGTATAGTCTGGCCCGATCGGCGGGAGCGAGCCGTGGGTTTGCGCTGTATCAAGGGACCGGCTTTGGCATTGCCAGCTTTGTTGGCGTCACTCAATTGAATGAGGCTGTAACGGGGGAAGGTGTCGCATTTACGGGAAATACAGCATCTGTGGTTTCGTTGAGCGATGATCAACGCACGATAGCGGGCGCTTCGGGAGGATTAGCTCTCGGAATGACAGCGTTTGGATTGCGTCCCCCGGTAACGCGCGCGGTGAACTTTGGCTTGGAAATAGTGAAGAACGGTCTTGACGAGGCTTCGCCTGCCCCACTGCGGGAGTTAACAGATGAAGAAAAGATAACCTATGAGCGCGTATCGCCAAGAAAGTCTACGCGAGACGCCGTGCGAGAGATTTTTTTAACGAAAGATGGAAAACTCTACGATGCTGTAACCGGCCAAGAAATTAAGCCCGGAGTGCCGTGGGTAATGGGGCACAAGGAAGCGTTTGAATTGCGCAAAATGAAAGTCGATGCAGCAGATCGAGGTATTTCTCGTAAAGAATTTATTGAGGAACAAAACAATCCGAATATTTATCAACCCGAACTCCCATCGACCAGCTCCCGCGGAAGCCATGAGGCAGATAATCACATAGACCTCCCACAGCCAGCCGCTGGTACTGCACACGATGGAAAATACTAAATAAAATGCCGTTTTGGAAAAAAAATAAGCAGCCGAAAGACTCATTTTCGACACTTCATGATGCTGTCGAAGCTGGAGATATCGCTGCAGTGAAGCGTCTGCTTCAGGCCGGAGCCGATGTCAAAGAAGTCGACGGAAGAGGAGCGCCGCCGCTTCAAATTGCTGCCGCTCGCGGGCATCTGGAAATTGCAAAAGTGCTGGTGGAAAATGGCGCTGATATTAACTACCTCATCGACGATGGCGGCACACCCTTGATGGGGGCCGCGGCTTGCCTGAAGCCGAAGTTGATTGATTTTCTACTTTCCAAGGGAGCCCAGCCAAATAAAAAGGGAGTCGACGGCCGATTCCCATTAATTTGTTCATTTCAACCCGCAGTGGCTGCCGTGGACAAACAGATAGAATGTATCCGGTTGTTGGTTTCGGCCGGTGCTCGGATAGATGAACGAACTGATTCCGGCGATACGCCTCTTATGACCGCTGCATGGTTTGGCAATATGGAAGCTGTGAAAGAACTCGTTCGACTCGGTGCCAATCCCACTTTGAAAGATCGTGAAGGAAAGACCGCTGCGATAACGGCGTTTGAACGTGGCTATGACGACATTGCAAAGCTGCTGAAGGAAGCATCTGATCGGGCTTCGACGCTGTAGAACGGTAAAATGTCGTTTGCCCTGTTCCAAGCGGGCCATTCGCGGTGGCACTGCGACATAAGCGCAATGTCGCCCGGTCGCGCTTACGAAGGAACAGAGGCGGCGAGATTGACGTTCTCCACCACTGCCGAAACGATGTCTTCGCAGCCACACAATTGTCGGGCTCTTTCGTCAAATTGCGCACCGCTGCTGCCACTGACATAGAGCATTTCCGGAGAAGCAACATTGTGAGCCGATCCCGCAGATCGGATTCTGGGCGTCAGAGTGCAGATAGGTGAATGCCGCAAACTTTTCGGCAACCGTTTGTTGATCCGGGAGTGGATAGGAAAGGATCGCGTGCTTGGTCAGATCGGTCAGGCTGATGTCTCGCCCCGGGGGCGCAGCAGCGTTACAGAGCTTTCGGAAACGAACCTGGCGGGGACGGACTCGCCCCTGTTACGCTCACACCCGTGACCGTTTCCGCTGACGGAAAGAGTTCATCAATCCGCACGCGCAGGATGCGAGCTGGAAGGAAAAAAAGTTCGACATCGCTCACCTTCTTAATCTGTGACTCGATCTTGGCTACGGCGACCCGCCGACTCCAATCCGGTCCGCACAACCGGACGCAAACGGCCAGATCCGCTGACTCAGGCCCAGACCCGATTCGCTTTTTGTGTTGGACTCTGCTTTTGCGGGCATTCGGCGTCCCAGTCCTGAGTGCAAAAACCGTCACGCGGCGGCGACGATCAAATCCGCTCGATTTTATTTAAGAGATCCGGTGATAACCTTAAAAGGTATATCGAGGAAACCCTTACATGTCCGCGCCGTAATCGCCGCACAAAATATCGCTGGAATACGCGCGGCTTCGAAACAGAGTTGTAACCAGACAATGCTTGCTCGAGCTGCGGTATTGAATACCCCTGTCGGAGAAGTTTGTTGCCCATGTGAGGCGGTGCAAAACCGCGTCTGTTCTTACCTCCAAAAAACCCCAAACAATTTGAGACGAGGAATCGGGAAGCAGGCTTCCTGCCGCCTGAATCCTTTGGCCCTTACGTTAAATAGCGCGGTGCTGACCGTGCCCAGATAACTCGGATCTTAGAGGCCGGAATTCCACACCCAGACCCCAACGCTATGTATTCTCTATCCGCTCGTTTGTGGCTCACCAACGCACAGGAATACGCCCTTGGAACTAATCCGTTCGTCGCCGATACCGACGGTCATGGCGTCAACGATGGCCTTGATCCGCACCCACTGGACCCGCTGCACAACTCCGGGACTCCCGGAGATACAACCGGACCGACCATCACGTTGATCGTTCCTTCGTTGGGCACCCTCTAATCCTACCTCGAAGAAGACAATCTCTGGATACTGAAATGAGTAAGCAAACGTTCCGAATTCTCCTGGGCATGAGGGTGATCTCAGCTCTCCTCGTCCCCATCGAACTGATGGTCTGCTGGCAGGTGCAGGCCGTAGCGGCCGCGCAGCCGCCAGTGGATGCCAGCGCCAAGACTACGGCTTCGATAGAGACGACTGTAGCAAAGCCGAAGGTTGTCGTTCCAATCAGGAAAACTGCCCCTCCGCTTCCTCCGCCGGCGGGTCCGTTCAAATTTTCTGCTGAACCCAAGGACTCAGAGTTCCTGTTTGCTCCAATGCTTCCCGAAAGGTTAGTGCCAATCGGTGGGACGCCCTCTGCGGATGAGGATCGCCAGTTGGCGGCCGCACTGACCGTATTTGGACAGCATGGCGGTGCCGACAACGCACAACCGCTAGAAAGCTTTTTGGAGTCGAACCCAAATTCACCGTGGCGCGCGGGACTTCTGGTGAACCTTGGCTTGATCTATCGCGCAGGTGGTTACTGGTCAAAAGCACTTGAAGCATGGCGGTCGGCGTGGCTGTTGGGAAAGGATGAAACCGAAGAGACGCGTTATCATCTGACCGACCGTGCATTGGCCGAGCTGGCAGAACTCCTGGCTCGACTGGGGCGGGTGGAGGAGTTGGAGAGTCTGCTGAGTATGGTAGGCGGGCGTCACTTGCACGGAACCACGACGGAGAAATTCAGTAACGCCAAAGTGAGCCTGAGTCTGATGCACTCAGAACCGGGCAAATCGTTTCGCTGTGGACCGTTTGCTGTCGGTTGCATCTGGTCGATGCAGCATCCAGGCCAATCAATTGCGGATCTTTTGCATGAATCAAATTGCGTGCCGTTTAAAGGGACATCTCTGGATCAAGTAAGGCAATTTGCTCAAGAGTTGGGAATGTCCATGCAGGTAGCGAAGCGTCAGCCGGGCGCGTCGGTCTTGCTGCCTGCCGTGGTCCATTGGAAAGCGGGACATTATGCGGCATTGTTGAGATCAGGGAATAACGCTTTCCAGATCCAAGACCCTACTTTCGGGATCAACATGACAATCTCCCAAAAGGCGCTCGATGAAGAGGCCAGCGGCTATTTCCTGGTGCCCACCGGTGATCTGCCTGAAGGCTGGAGCCCCGTGCCACAGGAAGATGCAGAGACAATTTGGGGAAAGGGCGCTGTTCCCCCGACGACCGACGCACCCCCACCGGGTTTTGGCCCTACGATCCATCCTGGATGTCAGCTTGGCATGGCGAGTTACGACGTTGATCCAGCGCGAGTGAATTTATTACTACGGGACATGCCGATTAGCTATGCTCCCCCACGGGGACCGGCAATCAATTTTACGGTGAATTATAGTTATCGCGATTCTTCATCGCCGTCGCAACCATATTCTAATTTGGGGCCGAAATGGAATTTGAACGTTGTTGGCAATCAAGAAAACGATTATTGGGAGGCTCTTTTGGTTGGGGGAGGGGTATATGTCCATCCAATGACATACATGAATGTATTTGGTCCGGGAGGCGGCATCATCCACTTTTTATTGAATCCCGACACCAATATTTGGGAATCAACTCCTATCACTAACGCTAAAATTAGGAGGGCTTCCATCATTGTTGGCCATGAGCACATCGGAGACATCATCGTAGATTTCCCAGATGGCTCTCAATGGGTGTTTGCGTCGAGTTGGATTCAGACAGAAAGTGGCGGAGGCGGTCCGCTAATTGGCACTCTCGACGCCGCTGGAAACGAAACTACTTACGAATACGATTTTTCAGGCCCTTCGGGCTTTGGGCGGCTCTCCTCGGTAATCGACTGTATGGGGCAGGTGTCGACCTTCAGTTATCTCACCGACGATACGAATAATAGTGGCTACTACACGATAAACAGAATTGAAGATCCGTTCGGTCGTATTGCGACGTTCGATTACGTAGGATTGTTGAAAAAGATCACGGACCCGGTAGGGATCGTTTCTCAGTTCGCTTACAACGGAGATGAATTGGTAACGACTTTGACTACTCCATATGGGGATACGACGTTTGCTGAGAACGATGTAGGAAGCAATCGCCGCTTGGATATTACCGATCCCAATGGCGAGACCGAACGTGTTGAATTTCGCTATGACGATTCTGCTGCACTCCCCGATGCGCCGATCTTTTCGCCAAACGCTCACGCAAACATGCCCGCCGGTATGTCTCTAAATCCGGCGACTCCGACTGGTCCCAATTACTGGCAATACCGCAATACGTATTATTGGGACAAAAAGGCTTTTGCCGAAAACCCGAACGACACGCATAAGGCTCACCTTTATCATTGGTTGCACACGCCCGACGGCGTGGCTATGTCCGACGTTGCCGAGAGTGAAAAGGTGCCCTTGGAATCTCGTGTTTTTTATAATTACTCTGGGCAAACGTCCGCTCCCACCTTAGCGGGTAGCGATCAACCGGAAAAGATTGGTCGTGTGCTGGATGATGGCAGCACACAAGTAGTGCAAGTCTATCACAATACGCTTGGACATGTTACGTCCGTGACTACTCCAAGTGATGGGACGGTTCCGCCTCGCACAACCTACTATGTATATGCCGCTAATGGCATCGACTTGACAGAAGTGCATCAGAAGAACTCCGCCGGCGCCAGCATGGCCTATTTTGATACTACCGATCTGTTGGTGTCGATCACGTATAATAGTCAGCATTTGCCGACAACCATTACGGATGCGGCGGGGCAGACCACTGCGATCGCTTACAATTCGTTTGGACAGCCAAAAACGGTGGCGAATGCGAAGAGTGAAACGACGACATTCACTTATGATCGGGACGACGACAGCAACTCCGAAACGGATGGCTACCTGACGACCATCACCGGCCCGGTGTCAGGGGCCACGACGGGTATTCAATACGACGGCTTTGGGCGCGTGTGGAAGGTGACGGATTCGGAAAGCCGGACTGTGACGCTCGAATATGAAGCGGTCGGGAGCGATCCGACGAAGACGTTGCATCGACCTGTGAAGGTCATTTATCCCGATAGCACGTTCGAACAGATCACCTACGACCGACTTGATGCAGAATGGTTTCGAGATCGCATGGGGCGTTGGAGCCGAACCTACCACGACGCCGTGCGCCATGTGATCGCGACGCAAGATCCTCTGGACAGGCTGACGCAGTTCGTCTGGTGCGGTTGCGGTAGTCTGGAAGCGATCATCGATCCGGCTGGGAATCAGACCACGTGGCTGCGCGACGTCCAAGGCCGAGTTACCGACAAAGTTTTCGCTGATAATAGTGCCATCAGTTATCAGTACGAACCGTCGACCAGCCGAGTTGCCACGGTGACTGACGCGAAAGGGCAGGTCTCGACGTTTACCTACCAGATCGACGATCAGTTGAGTTCGGTAGCCTATAGCAATGCTGCGGTCGCCACCCCAGGAGTAAGCTACACCTACGACACGACTTACGGGCGGCTGGCCACAATGACCGACGGAACGGGGACAACAACCTACACCTTCAACCCGATCACCGGAACGCCTACGTTGGGAGCCGGCCAATTGGCAAGTATCGATGGGCCGCTCAGCAACGACACGATCAGCTACACTTACGATGAATTGGCGCGCTTGGCTTCGCGGTCCATTAATGGCACGGCCAATACAGTGAGCATGACCTATGACAGCCTTGGACGTGTCGCGACGGCGGTGTCCAACTTGGTGGGCGCGTTTGCTTACCACTATGTCAACGCGACGGCACAGTTGAGCTACGTCGATTACCCGAATACGCAGCGGGTGGCGTTCGATTACTATCCGAACACAGCTGCATCAGGCACGGGTAACGGTGATCGACGCCTCAAGCAGATCAAGAATTTGGGTGTGGGCGCTGGCGGGACGGGACCGGTCATATCGCAGTTTGATTACCAATACAATGTCGCCGGACGGATTAGCGAGTGGACGCAACAGAACAGCGGCTCCGCTCAGGGGCAGAAGTATGCGTTGGGTTACGATGGGGCGGATCAGTTGCAGTCGGCGACATTGAAAAACGCAACGACGGGGGCGATCTTGCTGCAATCGAACTACGGCTATGACGCGGCTGGGAACCGCACACTGGAACAGATCGACCAAGCCCCCATTCCATTGGGCTACGACACCTTGGACCGGCTGACTTCTCGTGGTGCGGCGACTGATGCGATCAGCGAGATGACTATCCGTGGCTCTCTTAGCGAACCTGCCGGGGTATCGATCAAGAATGTCACGTTGTCGGGCTCCGAAACTGTCGAGCGAGTGGCGAGAGTGAACGCGGCTGGGGAATTTTCAGCTACGCTACCCGTGAAGTCTGGAGCATCTAACCAATTGGAAATTCACGCGAAAGATGCTACTGGTAATGAGACAGTAAAAACAGTGTCGGTGAATCCACCTACCTCCACGCAAACATCGTTCACCTATGATGACAATGGCAATACGACTGGGATCAGTGACGCCGGGGAGCCAACGCGGACTTACGTGTGGGATGCGCTAGATCGATTGGTCGAGGTTGACTACACTGAAACGACCAAAAAGACGAGGATCGCCTACGATGGGGATGATCGCTGGACAAAAATTACGGAGGAAGACAGCGGAGCGACAACTCAGGTTCGACAATTCGTTTGGGATGGACTTGATGTGGCAGAGGAGCGTGATGGAAGCGGAAGCGTCGTTAAACGGTTCTTCGGAGAAGCTGAGGAGCGCGGCGGAACCAGCCTATTCAATCTTACGGATCATCTCGGATCGGTGCGAGAAGTGACGGGTTCATCCGGGACGACTAAAGCTCGTTACGACTACGATCTCTGGGGTAAAAGCCAATACGACGGCGATGGGAAACGAGTGAAAGTCACAAGCGATCCGAGTGATCCGAATTTCGAATCCGATTGGGGGTTCACCGGACATTTTCAGCATGAGATGAGTCGCTTGGCGATGGCGCCTTTTCGCCACTACAGCGCCGAGTGGGGAAGGTGGTTGAACAGGGATCCGCTCGGAGAGGAAGCGGGGCTCAATCGTTATGGATATGTCGCGAATGATCCGGTCTTAGTCCGGGATCCCTTAGGGCTGGAGCTAGAGTTTCCTAAGGGCTACGATCCCGGGCCGCTAATGGAGTATTTAATGAAGAGCCCATCTGCGACCTATTTTCTTGAGAAGTTGGCTTCACCCAGCACCCCTAAGGTTAGAGTCGTATTTACTACCACTTACGACTTCAACTACGCCGACTATTATGCTCCGGACGGGCGTTATATTTATTGGAATCCCAACGCTTATTTATCATTTGGGTCCTTAGGCAAAAATAGCCCGGAAATGTGCTTTATGCATGAAGGTATTCATGCGCTCCATCATATGGACGACGTTAATGCATATGCAAAGAGGCGTGGAAATATTCTTCCTTACCCCTGGGATAACCAAGAAGAGTTTCGGACAATTCTTGTCGAAGGGAACACCGTGGCGAAACAGTTGGGGGAGACACTTCGCCAAGGGCATCGTGGCGGAGCATTTAAACCCGTTCAGAACATTAAGAAATGAAAATAACAAAGATTAGCCTGCTATCCTTTCTCTTTTGCATCGTTAGCGGAGGTCGTTTAGTGGCGAATGAGACGGGGCGTTTGGAAGTATACTACTTTAACTATTGGGCGTCGACGCAGGTGGCATTGTCAGACATTGACGTCGTAAAGGCTGTGGAATCAGATAGTCCTGCGGCTGCTCATTTCGCGTTGTCGGGTAAGGAAGTGCAGAAACTCGTAATGCCCATATTTAAAGCCGGAGAACTTTCGGCGACGATTGGCGGCCACCGTGAGCAGAAAAATTTGGATTGTCGCCTTGTGTTTAGATTTTATGAACCAGATGGGCGTTTTCGGCAATTGGAGATTGGTTCCCCGATGTCCGCGGGCTGGAGTAACATCAATGCTCCTCCTCCTGCGACTGATCAGATCAAGCAACTAATTAGCCTTCTTCCGACGAAGATAGCTAGTTATATATTCGACCTGGCGACCGCGTTAAAGGATCAGGAACTTGAGGAGCGCGGCAAGTAGAGGAATGGGCGATCATTCGATCCATTCGGTGCCGGGACCAACTCATAGCTATGAGGTTGTGATACCGATCGGTCCGGGGGCGATTTCGCCTCCTCCAAAACCAGTTCCGAGATAAGGACGTGGATATGAAATTTTCTCTAATTTGGCCTTGGCTTGTTTCGCTTGACGAAGAGTTTAGAAGTTATTCAAAAACCTCGACTTTGACCTGAGTGATAGTTAGAAGTGGGCACGCTAAGATTGAATGAAGAACAGTTGGATGCGCTCGAAGCACTGGTGCCCGACTACGAGCCGAGCCCGAAGGGTGGGAGGCCTCCGACGGATAAGAGGCGGGCGCTGGCATGCCTCTTCTGGGTGCTCGACAATGGCGCAAAATGGTAAGCGTCCGCTGGAGCTGCTGGAGCACCTCTGGCGGTTCGGATCGTAGATGTCAGAGCATAGGTGGCTATGACATCTGCGAGTTCTGAGCCGAAGTTATTGAAGCAAGACACGCGAGGGCGGATGCGAGCATCTGCGGAGCGGCGGGAGCGCTGCCGGATGAGTTTGAGAAGAGTGGAGCCAGCGGAGCGAAGTTCGAAGTTTGTCCAGTTGGTGGGGATCAAGTATGCGACGTTTGCAGGTTGGGTGCAGCAGCGACGTCGTCTTGCGCCCGTGCGGGCGCAGGTAGATGGAAAAGGAGAGCTAGGACACTCGCATGCACTTTCCATCGCATTTTGCTCGTCCGCTCTTCGTCTCCGCGTTGCTGGCTGGCTGCGCGGCGCTGGTCGGTTACACCGCCGAACTGGCCGCGGCGGATTCCGAAATTGATCAGCGCGTCAGGAACAGGCCCGGTGTGAGGAGGGCCGAGCGTATCGAGGAGGACCTTCGCCGCTATGGCGACGTGTTTCAGCTCGATACCACCGCTCCGCCCTTCCCGATCAACCGCTAACGCCATGAGTGACTTCAACACCCTATTTCCCAATTTTCTAAATCAATGCACGCAGTTGAACCGTGCTTTGGTACCCATCGCGTGTGTGCTCTTCGTTACCGGGATGGTCTCGTCGACCGTGAGCGGGCATCGCAGCCCGGGTGCATACCTTCGGACCGTGGCACGAACTTGCGCCTATATTGCCGTGCTCGCGTCGCTATTAACCTGGGGTAACGAGGCGGCTACAGCTATCGACGATACGGTCAAGAACGCGTTGCAAGCCAACCCCGGTGAAGTTTACAGCCAATACCAGAAAGCGCTGGCGATCCAGAAGGGAACGAGCGCTGAAAGCAAGTCGTGGTGGGATCTACTCGACTCGCAGTCGCTCTTCGAAAGCGTTCTTTCCGCTCTGCTGATCGCTCTCGGATGGCTGGCCAGCGCCATCGTTTTCTACGCTTACCTTGTGCAGAAGTTCATCCTCTACGTCGCCTACGGCTTCGCGCCGCTGTTCATCGGGTTTCTCGCGGTGCGCTCGTTGCACTCAATTGGCGTCTCGTATTTGCTAGGCTTTGTTGGCGTGCTGTGCTGGCCGATCGGCTGGGGCGCCGCCTCGATCATGACGAAGGGGCTGATGGATTTTATGAGCGATCAGAGTTTTCTCGCTGTCGGTGGTGTCGGCGGAGCCGCTGGATACGGTTTGCAAAACCTCATCGGAGTCGCGGCCTTGGGCATCTGGTTAATCTTCAGCACGATTGCCGCGCCGGTGATCATTCAAAAGGCGATTGCGACCGGCGCGCAGATCGGCCAAGCGCTGGCCAGCGGCGCTACCACCGCGGGCACGGCAGCCGTGAGCAGTGGTGCCAATGCCGCAGCGGCACTGGGCGCCAGCGGTGGGTGGAAAGGCGCTGTCGCCGGCCTGATCGGCGGGGCAGCCGCCGCAGGCTATGGCCTCGGCGAATCCGCACTGACCGGCAGCGGCTACTCGCCCATGGGTGGGCTGATTGGCTCTCTGGCTCATCAGCGCAGGCCCCCGCGAAAACCGGATCAGGACGATCTAACCGGAGACAAAGCTGTGCAGCAACTGCTGAGAAAGCGCCCTACTTAGAAGGCCATGGGATAACTATCCAACGGGAATCACCATAGCCTGCCTGCCCCGGCTGACCGCCGGCACAGACTTCGCGGGTGCTTGCGTCTGCCTCCGCCCATCTTCAGCACCCGCGAAGACTGTGCCCCACCCCGCCTTTCATGACGTCGCCGCTTCGCAGCCACGTCGATCGCAAATCCAGAAGGTTTGTGCAGAGCACAACGATCGCCAGTCGGCGTAGATACTTGACGATTCCTGAAAGGTCCCTAACTCCTTCGCGAATGCCTTCCAAACCTGACCCCATTGCGACGCTCAAACGAGCGGTCGAAATCGCTGAACAAATCGAACGACTCGAAACCGAACTGGCCTCCATTCTCAAGGGCTCGGGAGGGGCGCCGTTGTCATCGGCGCCAGCTCCGGACGAAACTAAGGTGAAAGCCAAAAAAGGCCGGAGACGGAAACTCTCGCCCGAGGCTCGCGAACGGATAGCGGCGGCGGCGCGAGCGCGCTGGGCGAAAATTAAGCAAGGCTGACGGGCAGATAAGAAGCTGAAATCAGCTCCCGTATCGCCCGATGGACCGACGGGATGTTCGTGCGGCATGGCGGTTTCTGATTTCATCCGGAAATCGGGTGCATCGCAACGCTTGGGAACGCCGGCACCTCCGGGGTGAGTTCTGCGTTGGTGAAGCTAACCTCGCGGACCCATGAGGCTTCTGGGGAGCACGGCTTTTCGCCTTCCCAGACTCGCGCCAAGTCGCCCTTGCAAGCGGCCCGCCAAAGCGGCTCCAAGCGGTTTCCGCGAACGACAATCGCCCCGATGCTGAAGTGGAACCTCAGTTCATCTTTGCCATTGTAATCCATCGCGGAAAGAAACGCATACGGGGCAAAACGCCGCGGGCCGTCGCGTTTTTCGAAAACAATGCCCAGTGCAGGTTCGCTGGATTCTTCGTAGCAAAGAGGTTCGCTGGGGCCGGCATTTCGGTCGGGAGCTTTGATCATGACTGCCAATCAGTTTGCGCGAAGACGAGCCGCTGATTGCTCTCGCTTGAGCGCAATGCGGCGCCACTGAGAGCGAAACCTTTCCCAGAGACGAACTCTCTGCCGGATTTGTTCCAGCTTCCGGCGCAGTTGCGCCTTGGCCTCTCTGGCCTTTCGGACGGTCACGCTTGGAAGCAATCGCATCCAGGCTGGCGCCCGCGCGACGACGGCCGCCAACGGAGTGCCGACAGTCGCTGGGGCGGCGTGAGCCAACACATCAAGCGCCGCTTGGCGGCTTCCTTCAGGCAGCCGCTCTTGCAGCCGTTCTTTGTCAGGAGTGTGGACGGTGCAGGAAAGTTTTCCGCGGGAACACGCCACGTAGGCGGCCTTGGCGTCGAGCCGCTCCGCGGCGACTACGACGTGCTCGCAGGTTCGCCCTTGTGCCTTATGCGAAGTCACCACGTAGCCGTGGCCCCACTGATTGAAACCCCTCGGAATGCGCAGCCCTTCGCGTGTCGCGATCGTTCCATCGGGTTCAATCCGATCCAGTGTCAGCACGTGGCCGTCGATCAGACCATGCCGTTTGTCGTTGGCACGAATGAGAAGTTTGTCTCCCGGCAGGACTTCGATTCGTCGTGCCCTCCCCACGTCGAACTTTCCTGCCTGGCGTAAATCAAGATGATGCCGACTTCCATCGAACGCCGTGACCGACACCACCACCGCTTCCGCACCGACTACCTGGACGGATTCCCCAGCCTGCCAAGGCCCGCAGCCAAGAGTGAAAGTCACGATCTGGCCGGGCGCGTAGTTTTGCACGTTGCGCTTCTGCTGCTGGGTCCAACCCAGTGAATCATGAACGCTGAACGCCGTGGGTTGACCTCTCAGCAAGCCTCGCTGTTGAAGTTTCAAGCGAATGGAATCGCTCAAACGATGATTTTCCTGCCAGGTCGGTGCCACCATCAGGCAGCGATCTAACGCACGGCCTCCGTCGGTCAGGCGCAGGTAGTCATCGGCCGCGCTTTCGAGATAATCAGCGCGGCCCTCTTTGATCCAACCCAATTGGTCGAGGGCGGCCAGACCGCCTTTCGCATCGCCCGCGGCCATGCGCATGATGGCGTTCTTGTAGGGAGTGTTTTGCTGTCGGCGAATTTCGGCGATCTCACACCGGCCCAGACGACTATGAGCTTCGAGCACGCGCAGGAAATCGCCCGCTTCGACGCTGACGTGCTGGCGCACGTCGCCGACGAACAACACGCGCAGGTTATTCCGTTGAGCCAGGTGCAGCAGTTGTGCACCCTGGCGATTCGATTTCAGTCCCGCTTCATCGCAAATCACGACCGCGTGGTGCAGCGCTTCACGGCGGGAGACATTCTGCAAAAAGTCCTCCACCGTCGTGGCGTTTCGAAACCCCTCGCCTTGCAGCACCTTGGCCGCGGAAGCGGTCGGCGCGACATAATAGACGACGCGTCCCGCCAGTCCTCGTTGGACTTCCTTGAGCGTCGTCGTTTTTCCGGCTCCGGCGATACCGCGCAAGCTAAATACCTGATCGCGCGTAGCGAGGATCGCACGCACCGTGGTGCGCTGTTCATGGGACAACGCACCATCCGGTTCAAAGGTCGGGTTGAGCGGCAGGCATCGCTCCTTCGTCGCGTCAACGAACGCGACTGACCATCGCTCCAGTTCCAGCCCGTGTTTGGTCGTGCATTCCGTCAGCAGCGCCTGCTCCGGTTCCAAACGCACGATTTCTCCAGTGCCATCCGCCAGCGCCTGTTTCAGGGTTTCAAGATCGATGGCCCCAAGGTGCTGGTTGAGCGCTTCGGACAAAATCGCGTGGGCAGGCGCCACACTTTGGCGCTCGAAAAGATGATCGACGCTCGCTTGCAGCCCGTCCACTTCCTGACCCCACGTTCGTCCCCGAGCCCCGGCATTCGACAACGCCCGGGCTTTGACCGCTTGCAAGTGTTCCCATTCGGCGGCGGATAGTTCGCTACGCTGTTTCGCGTGGACTTGCGGAGTCGTGATCTCGGCCAGTTTCACATCGCGTGTCTGGCGGGTAATGGAGGCAATTTCCGCTGTGGTCGGTTCGCGGCCGTGTCGAGACGTGAATGCGGTCATCTCCCGCTCGATTTCCGCACGCCGTTTGGCGAAGCGTTGACACAGTTCGTCGGAAACGCCTTCAATCTCGAATCCCGTCACCTGTCCCTTCGGATTGCGGACTTCGCGGATGTCGTAGCCGAGGGCTTTCACTTCGCGAGCCAGTTCATTCTGGTAAACTTTCCCGGCGTAACGAATCGCCTTGAACATGAATCGCTCGTTGAGCGCATACCACCGCCGGGATGAGGCGCAGGTGGCATTGGCGACCACGAAATGCGTGTGCAATTGCGGGTCCAGTGCCCGGCTGGCATCATGGGTGAAGGCCGCCGCGCAGAGATTTCCGGTCACCTCCGAATCCTGGCGGAACAACGTGTTCTTTCGCCGGCTGGCGAACTGCTCCAACTCCGCAAACCCGCGGCGCGCCGCCTTCTCGTGAGCCTCCCGCAAACGCTCGTCTCCGGCGAGCACTGCCATGATGGAAACCGATTTTTGCGCCGAGCATTGAAAATCAAAGAGCGCCACCCGATTCGGCAGCGGCTTCATGGAGAGACGATAATTGGCCACCTCTGTCGATGAGCCCTCCCGTTGATGTCTGCGTCGGAACGCCTCGGCAGCTTCCCGCATCGTCGGCGTGCGGGTTTCCTTCGTGCGCGGCGTCAGACGATCTTCTGTGCCCGGCCGCAGGTTGTTGCGTAGCGCCTCGAATGGTTCCGCCTCCACCTTGCCTTCCAGCCCGAGCAGTTCGACTCCCTTGCCGACCCATTGGCCTGAGACTTTCTCACCCTCCGCGTAATAGTCGTTCGCCGAGAGATGATTCTTCAAATAGGTATCGCCACCGTAGATTTTCGCGCAGGTAAACACCGCGCGATTTGATCCGACAAGCATACCGGAGGATGCGCCCAGACGAGCGCAATAGGCGGGCAAGAGCCAGCTAGTATCGGGCACATGACTTGTTCCATTGCAGCGTGCCAATTCAGCGTTTGGCGAAGTGTATTTAGTAAAGACGCAATAGCCCAAACGAAGTCGTTTGGATGCGCGCCAAACCGCGACAGGCGCCTCGCTGGTGCGCCATTTATCAGCGCGTCGCATCCGCTCACGCGCTCTGGTGCAGACTGTCGCCAATCGGCGCACCGGTGTCGCAGTCCCCGGTGCACCATTTCGCGCCCAGTCGCGCTTTGTCGCTGATCCATATGACGTCCCTGGATGATATGCTGGAACGTGCCCGGCGCATGGAAGTGGACCCTTCGCGTTCCAAGCTGGACGACTATGCGCAGATCGTCTGGGAACTGCGCCGCAAACGCAAACGCGTTCGCACCATCACCGCCTTTCTCAACGAGCATGGCGTTCGGGTGCACCGGGCCACGGTCGCACGCTGGCTCAAGGCTCATCCGGTGCCGGCGGTAACGCCGGCGGAAAAGGCGTTTCACCCACTCGTTCCCGTCCCCGCACCGTGCCCCGCGATCGAACAGGCGTCCCAAGACTTTTTCAAACCTCGCGAATCAAAACATGAAAACCACAACGAACCCGACTGGAACCGTCCCGACTAAACTCGAAGAAATCAAACATCGGCTCATCGTCCCAATTCAAACCCGCGGCAATCTCGGCAAATCGACCGAGGCCATTGTCCGCTGCCATTGGATGAACGAGCGTGGTGTCGATTGGCGAGGTTTCGATCTCGATCACTTCAACCGCACCCTGAGCGCCAATTATCCGGGCAAAGTCGCCGCGATTCCGCCGGACCCCGAATTGGAAGGCGAGGTGATCCAGATCCTGCGCAAAGTCACTGAAGCCGAAGTCACCCACGCCCGAGAAACGGGCCGTGGCCGAAGAGTTCCTGCGCCGGAAACTCGACGGCGGCAGTGGCGCGGACTCGCTCTTTGCTTTGATTTTGCTCCTGGAGGCCAACGGCGCGTTTCTGCTGACGTTGCCCGAGCAATTTCAGAATGCCTTGATCGAGCCCCTCTCGGTGGTGGTGAACGGCTTCCGCTCCGAATTTCAGGCGCACCTCGATGGCCAGCGCCAGGCCGCCCGCTCCATCGGCATTGTGCATGATGAAATCGAGATCGTTAGCAAGACGATCAGGCAAACCAACGGTGACTTCGAAGCCAAGATTCAAGCGGTGGTGCGCGAAATCAACGTCAGCGAAGTGGCGGGACGGCTTTCCAGCGCGATCGAATCTTCCACGCTCAAGCCCATGCAGGCCGCGCTCCGCGATCTCAACGAGCGCACCGGAAGGATGGAGCGCGCTGCCGCAGCCGCGGAAAAAAGCGTGGAAGCCTGGCACAAGGTTCACCTCGGCGGGATCATCTCGAATTGCCTTGTCGGTGCCTTGATCTTCGCGCTGATCCTCGTAACCGCGATTGCTTGGCAGCTTCGCCGGCACTATCGCGAAAATCTCGCCGCCGAAGTCAATCGGCTGGGTGCCAATGATGAGGCACCGGAAAAGCTCACGGCGCTCGGCATTGACCTGCGCGTTGCACCTTGGGTGGATTCGGACGGCAACCCGATCCGCGACGGCTACGCGGTTGTCATCGACAGAGCGGAGCAGGTTGATCTGAGAGAGGCTGGCGGGCGCAAGAAAGCCATGGTTTTCGTGAAAGACCAGAACGCGCAAACACGGATCGATGAGCTGCGCGAGGATCTGAAAGAGATTCGGAAAGCCCTTCCGGCGCATTGAAGAATTTCTTCGCCCCTGTCGCCCTGAACGCCTTTTTTCCCACGAGGAGGGATTCCTTCTGAGCCGCCATCTAGCGGGATAGGCTTTGGTCACCGGTCATGAGCGCAGCCAGCTTAACGGCATTCTCTCCTTCTGGCTCCTCCTTCTGACTGAGGAGGTGTGCGCCACGTCGGCTTTTGAGATACGCCTGATAAAGTCTCGACGACTTTAAAAGATAACACCGCCCTTCGACCACAAAGCCATCCAAATTGTGTTTCGCGACATACTGTGAAAGGTCGACTATATTGTTTATAAAACCCTTCCCACTAAAATTTAGAGAGGTGTTACACAATATCCCATATCCAGTGCGAGACTTGAAAGCTATAAGCAGCTCGTGCAAGCACCGGTTGGTTGAACGTGACACTGTCTGAATGCGGGCAGTTCCGTTTGCGTGGGCAACTGCGGCCAGCGCATCCGTTTTAACACGATATGTGTAAAGCATGAAGGGACTCGGTTGTTCGCAGCCAAACCATTTGGCAGCGTCTTCTTCTAAGCAGACGGGCGCAATCGGACGGAATTGTTCGCGCTGCTTAATTTCGTTAAGTCGTATCCTTGTGTTCGTTTGAAATGGCGCAGCTAGGATCGAACGATTTCCCAACGAGCGAGGGCCTATTTCGTATTTTCCGTTGACCCATCCGATGATAAGGTCGTGCGCCAACATGTCGGCAATCATTTCATTGTCAGCTTCGTACAGATCATACTTGGTCAGATCGAAAAAGCCGGTTGTGATGAAGCTCTGGCCGGAGTAGACACTCCAATCAATTTTTGGATTACCAGTGAGAAGGAACTGGGCATCGAGTGCTGTCCCGATAGCGGAGCCAGAATCGTTAGCAACAGGCGGCACGAACACATCGGTAAAAAGCCCGCTCTCTTTCCACCGGGTGTTCCAGTCGCAATTTAGGCCGCATCCACCTGCGATGAGTAATGGCATTCGTTTCTTCAGTCGAGACTTCGCAAAATTATAGAAGATATCGAAAATCTTATCATTGAAAATTCCTGCCAGGTTGCAAAATTCAGGATCTTCGACTCCCGCGTTGTAGAAACGGGAATGCTTAACGTCATGGCAGGCGCGAGGTGCGAGATGAGGGATATCTTGCAGCAGAAAGTCGATGACCTCCTTTTCTTCAGCTGAGGGGATTTTCCGATTCGCATATGACGCCAAGGCCATGAGCTTGCCCGCGTCCGAGTGCCGTGAATGATGGCAATTTTTGTCGAAAGTGGGATCGGCTAATCCGTAAAGTAGGGCATAGCGATGTCCCGGTTCCCTCATGACATCCGCGAGTAGTGATATGTTCAGCCGCTCATCGATTTCGTAGAAAGCACCGATCGACCCTTCCCATACTAATGCATAGCACGGTGTGCCTTTGGGAAGGTTTGACATCCCGAACGCGCAAAACAGATGAGATCGCTCGTGAGAGGAAGAGAAGTAGCGAACTGGTTTTCCCAAGAACCGTCGTTGATCAAGGATAACGTCGCTTTGTGAAACGCCGCGGTATCCGGCAACGGCGCGCGACCGAGGTAGGTTCTCTTCGGGCCACCAACCGCTCGTGCAGAGAACGTCGGGCAATTCGTCGAATTCGCTAAGAGCATCGAACACGTCGTGACACGAGGTTGACACGTAACGGAAATTCGAGTTTTTCTCCGCCTCAATAGAAACCTTTAAGCGGGCATCCTTTAGGAAGGCAATTGCGCCGTCATGGCTCGGGTTGTACGAAAAAATATTCATGAAATTGCTGATTCCGATTATATCATTGTTCAATTCCCATCCATCAACTCTTCTTTCTGGAATGCAGTGCTCACGATCTTATTTCCGGTGTTTGCAGTCGCTGATAGTAAATGGACGCATGCACGCGGAGGGCGAAGTCTCCATCGCAAAAGGAACGCAATGGTCCGATACGTTATGGCGATCCGCGAAGAGATGACGGATAGTCCGGAACACCATCGGAACCGCTCGGAATTCATCCGAAAGATGGTCCAGCGGTGCAGTCTAACGGCACTGGACGACCGCTACAGGCAAGGGCCGCCCAAAACTATTGTTCAGTTCTGGCACGACGTGCGTGCGCTGCCGAAGGACGTCGAAGACTGTGTTGCCTCGTGGACTCGCTGGAAGACGAGTGGCTTCGTGCATCGCCTGTTCGATGCAGACGGTGCCAAGGCGTTTATCGGTGGCTCGTTGGATGCGCGCCATGAGCGTGCGTTCGAACGTTGCTACCACCCAGCGATGCAGGCCGACTATTTCCGGTTGTGTTACTTATTGGTTGAAGGCGGATTTTATGTAGATGCGGACGATGTTTGCGTTGGTGCGCAAATCAGCTGGTTATTCGAGGATGGACGGTTGAAAATCCAGCCGCTCTGCTACGACATTGCTTCGGGAACAATGGTGAACCAACCGGAATACATTCATAACGACGCATGCAATTCCAACTGGATTTACTACTTCAACAATAATCCACTAGTCGTAGCTCGTGGTCACCCGGTTATTGAACGTGCACTGCAACAGGCTACCAATATTCTTGAACGCGCATGCGGCGACGAGCTGCCTGAGATTCAGGCAACGACCGGCCCGGGGAACCTTTCAAAGTCGATTTTCGAACTCGGCACTGCCTCAGGGGATGTGGAAAGGAGTATAGTTGTACTGCGGGACTGGGATTCGTGTGCCGTTTCTAGGTGGCCGTTAAGCTACCGAGACGACGCCAGAAACTGGCGGCTTTGCAATCGACGAAGGTTGTGATGTAAGGGAGAATAATGAACCTTTCAAATCGGCTGCGCGCTGCCTCTCGATTTCTCCATTTCCTTTGGCTGCGATGCCGGGTTCACCTCCCACGGCAAAGGTGCTTGAAGTTCGTGCGACCTTCTGATCCCATTCAGACGGGAATCGGTCCGATCTTCGTTATCAACCTAGACAGACAACCCGGTCGATGGACAGATGTGCTTCGTGAACTTGCCTGCATCGTCGATGCTGATGACAAACCGTTGTCGGCACGCGCAATTCGATTCCCCGCGTGCGATGCGCAGACCGAGACGCAACAACTTCTCGAAAGGGATTCTATCGAGCTCTACTACACGCTCGGTGATCAGCTATTTGTCGAGCCGCAACCGCACGCATTGCCAGATGCGTTCGATCTCGAACGGCCAATCAAGATGAGCTCAGCGGAAGTTGCCGTGGCGCGCTCCCATGTCGGTGTTTGGAAGGCTATCGCGCAGTCAACTGCTGCGTATGCCCTGGTGCTTGAGGACGACGTATGGTTCGAGCGCGGCTTTGGACGAACGGTTGATAGGGCCTGGGATGAGATGGAAGAGGCCGACCAAAGCAGTCCGGCCTTCGATATGCTGTACCTTTCATACAAGGAAGTTCGCCACGGCGCTCCAAAAGAATGGCTTTCAAAGAACGTGTTTCGACCCGAGCGAGGGCTTTGGTTTTTGTCGGGATATGTGCTGTCAAAAAGAGGGGCTCAAGCCCTGCTCAAACTCTTGCCATGTCGCGGGCCCGTCGACCTTTGGATTAACCACAAATTTGGAGAGATGGATGTGCGAGCTCTGGGGCGCTCGGTAATCAACCAACGTCTCGATATCTCGTCCACGAACTCGTATTCGATCCTTCCGGCGTTGAATCGGATTGGTGTCCTTAATTGCGACGCGGCGCTTTTTCAACAACGGCCAACGCATTCACCGGTGTTCGCCTTTGGATCTTCGGGTGTCGGACTATCAGCCCTCGCGATGGCTCTCTCAATGCTCGGCTATCGCTGTTGCAGCGATCTGGACCGAATTCCTGAGTATGAGTTTGAAAGACTAATTACGGGGCGCGCTCATCGCATTTTTGACGCTTACGTCAACATAGGTTCGTTGAAGCCGCATGTGGGCGCACTCAGGCTGCACTACCCGCGAGCAAAATACATCGTGGTCGGAGACACGACTGATTGCAACAATGATGGATTGCTGAACGCCTTGGCTGAGGCCGACGTGCTTCGTCTAAATGGTAAAAACGCGCACTCGTGGGTGGCGCTTTGCGAACACTTGAGGCTCCCGCCTCCGGTGGCACAGTACCCGACTGTTGTGGATCTCGGGCAGCGCATATATCGGCCGCCCGTGGCGGACATGCTAGCGTCCTACGCGGCAAAGCATCTAAAGCACGATCGATCTCCCTGGGTTGTGGAGCCGCACGTTGGGTGGACTGGAATCGGCACGACCGAACCGGAGCGACCGGGGCTTTCGGCGTCGCGGACGACATTCGAAGACGACCTTGCTGATGTTCAATCGCAGCGTTGGCTGTTGCGGAACGATACGTTTGCCGGCAACCTCGGACTTTTCCGCCCGGGCAACGTCACCCTGCGACAGGATGGAGGTCTCTCACTTGCAGTCAGTCGTGAATTGAATGGCGTTCGCGATTTTAGCGCTGCTGCGATTTCGAGCCGAATGTGTTTCCTGTACGGGCGGTTCGAAGTCACGCTGCAAGCGACAAATGTTTCAGGCCTCGTGACTGGCTTATTCCTTCATCGTGATTCACCCCGCCAAGAGATTGATATTGAGATCACAGGAAATTGTCCAACCCGACTTTTAGTTAACGTGTTCTATAACCCCGGTGCCGACGGCGCGAAATTCGACTACGGTTATCGGGGGGCACCCACAGCCATTCCTTTGGCGTTCGACGCGTCGAAGGCGTTCCACAGGTTTGCGATCGAATGGGATCCGGGTGAAATCCGGTGGTTCGTCGATGGCGGACTGGTTTACCGTCGCGCTGAATGGAACCCGACTCCTATTCCGCATCTGCCAATGACGTTGCACGTCAACACGTGGCCGAGCCGTTCCCGCGAGCTTGCTGGCCGCCTCGCCCTGCGTGCACTACCGGCGTCTACGATGGTACGCTATATTGCGGTTGACGCATTGGACGCTGGCCCCAAGGCCGACCTCTTAGGAGGTTTAGGAGTAATAAAAAGAGACCGCATAGTGAAGGGTATGCAACCGTGCTTGCATCCTGCTTCAAGCGGAATCACAAGGCGGCTCTGACGCTCTTGACCGGATAATTGTTGGCAAACACCCTTCTCATTCGGCTTCAGAATCGTTTTCAATTGTATAACTCACCCAAAAGACAATGATTAGCGACAGAAGGTTTTGGGATAGCTTCTAGTGTGCTGTAATAAGCGTTTCCGGGTTCATTGGGTTGCGTCGCACGACTCGTAGCGGGACAGTAAAGCGGAAATATCCTTATGGACTTGGATGCAGTGACTATGGAGCACGGCGAGCGGATTGGTGGCCCCTGCACCTAAGGCAGGAGAACCAGCAATGATCCACTCGCGGGCAAAATCAATTTGGGCATTGATATGTTCTATCTGATATAATTGACCGCTAAAATCTGCCGCCCATTGCGAGTCTGGGAAAAGGTCGCGACCAGAGAAGAGAATGTGGGATACGGAAGTGGCGTCCATCCGAAAGTCTTCCATCTTGTTCGCGGCGATATTGTCGGAACACTTCTTGAGAAGCCACAAATTGCGGTTAAAGGCGGCTAGCAAGTGCGTTTTGAGATTGGCGCGTTCGTTCTTGAGGCGAGCTTGAGAATCGCACCAAGCCCACGCGACACCAATGGCGGCACCGATAAATCCTCCAAGCGTCGCATACCAGTAATCCTTCGGGTTGGTAACGTCCTCAAACTTGGGAGCCTGACTGAACAGGTAATACTCACCGCCTATGAGAATGAAGGAGCAGAACAGCAACCAAAAGACTTTTGACGGGGTTGAGAGCATAGTTCACGGGAGACGCGAGGGAACGCCTGCCTCTGAATGAGACGAAATAACTTCATCTTTGAAGGCGAAATGATTTCGTCTATTTCTGACGGCTACAGAGGGAGTTGGGAAAAGCGCGAAAGAGCGTCGGTTTTTCATGGCAGCAATCTGCGCGAGAGCAATTCTGTTTTACGAAGTGGGCAACGACTCAACTTGCGGACCGTCCTCACCACATGAACGGAACGCGTAAAATGCCGCACGCGTGCCCAAATGCCGGAACTTCTGCCGAGCAAGCTGGAATAGGCGGTCATCGCAGGTGGAAAGAATGAACTGGCGCGGACCGCTGTCCGACTCAATTAAGCCCACGAGCAAGTCGAGTAACGCGTAGGTATTTAAATCATCGAAATGTGTCACCGGGTCGTCCAGAAGAACCGGACAGAAATTTGACCAAGTTTGCGAACTGCATGCTGTTAGGAAGAGAGCAAGCAAGAGCGATTGCTGCTGCGATTGGCTAAAATAGTCGATAGGTCGGAGTTGTTGGCCCCGTCGCGTCGCGCGGACGACAATATCGCTGCGATCGGCATTGAGCGTAATATCATCAAAGCCGTAGACCGACCGTAGGCGGCGTTGGATGACCGATGCTCGAGGACCATATTCGCGAGTAAAATTGGCGATAGCCATCTCCTGCTGAGCACTCAGTAAGGAGCGTAGATCGTTAAAAAAATCGGCCCACGGCTTTAGCTGGCCGCGGTCGCGCGTGGCGTCACTTTTACGCTTTTCAGCGCCGTGGATGCTCTCGTTGATGCGTGAGAGGGCCGCTGCTGTCGTCGCAGCGTCGAGAGCGAGCTCTAGGTTTGTGGCGGCATCCCCGAGCAACGCAAAGTCAGCCACGAGCCGTGATTCTTTTATGACCATTTCCGCCAGCTTATCGGGCGTGAGGCTGAGGGGAAGATTCTGTGCCGCAAGCTTCGCCTCGACTTCGGCGATCCACCTTTTCCCGGCACCAATCTGCGACCGCAGATTCTGAAGCTCCGGGCGCAAAGCAATTACTGCCTGCCGAGCTACGCTCAACTCCGCCTTCCGTTGCGTCGCGAGTTGTTCCGCGCTGTTTTTCGAGTCATTGGCCCTTCCTAGCTGATCCGTGTTCAGACTATCCTCCGCGGCGAGTTGGGCATGGTCAATGTCGAGCGAAGCCTGCCCAAGGCGCGGATCTGCGCGCATTCGGTTAAGTTCAGCACGAATGATCGCCAAGGTTTTCGCCTTTTCCTCATACTCGAATTGCTTTTGGCGGAAAGTTTGCCGATTTGCATCGAGCGAAGCGCGCAATGTGGCGACAAGACGCTGTTTCTCAATCGCCTGCGCGTCGCGTTTGGAAATCTCGGAAGAAACCGCCGCGATGCGGCGACGAACATCATCTGCGAAGAGGTTGGCGGGCGAATCGGCTACAAGACCGCTACCGCTAATGGTATCTCGAAATGTTGAGCAGTTGGCTTCGATTTGGTTCTTCTCAGCTTGGACCTCGGCGAACTTCTGTTCGGTCGAAAGCTTTTTCGCGCCGAGATCAGCGAGCCGTTGCTTCGTCGCCGCGAGATTCTCTCGGACTTGTTGGAGCTTTCGCTGACTTTCCGAAGCGACTTCGGCATTTGTGTGGGCTTGAATACGTTGGAGAAGGTTTTCTTTCGCACCGTAATTTGCCGCGCAAATCGGGCAGACACCGGAATCAATATGGCCTGCAAGATCGGAGAGGAGTCGTTTTAGTTCGGACTGTTGCGCGACGGCCTGCCTGATCTGGGCGTCGAGGCGGTTCTCCTCCGCAGATAAATCGATTCGATCTTGCGTTAGTTTTCCAAGCAGCGGCTGGAGATTCGCGAGCTCCTGATCAAGTGTTCGTTTTACATTTTCGAGCACTTCTAGTCGCTGAAGCTGCTCGACATAGCGAGGGTGGCTCTCGATTAGCGACGTAAGCAACGTCAGTTGTTGTTGAAGCGTCGTAACGCCAGTGGCGTGCGAGGCGGATTCACCCTCTGCTGCCTGAAGGTCGACCGAGAGCTTTTCCTCCTGCATTCGTTGGTTGCGGAGGTGAGCCGCGATGACGTCCAGTTCCTCTGTGAGCCTTCGTTCCTGAGTCAAAGCCTCAGTGTAACGCGGCTTGGTGTCGCGAATCCATTCGAGGAGCTGCTTGCGCGCGGTAAATTGCTTTACCTTCTCGCTTGTTTCGGCCACTGCTTGCTCGGCGCGGTGGCTGGCGAGCTCAGTCTCGGTGCGGTGGTTCTCCGCTGTGGCGTACTCCCGCTCCTTGTCGGCAAGGACTTGGGAGCGTGTTTCGACCAATTGGCGGTTCTCCGGTAGCATGACCAGAGCCGCTGCCAGCTCGGTCAATCGCTGGAACGTGGAAGAGTGCTGCGCGTGTCGAGCGGTTACAGTTGCGCGCCAAGCGCGCACGACTGCTGTATCGACGGGATCTTCGTCGGCGGGAATGCCAGTCGCAGTGAGCCGCTCTTTCAGACTGAAAATCGCAGCTTGCACCGTCGCGGCACTGCCATCGATTTGAATCGGTTGGCTGAGACGACTAAGTTCCTCCCCGTCGGCTGCGATGCGTGCGTCTGCTTCCGCACTAATCGCATCGAGAGCAGCGATCCGATGGAGCAAATTTCCATGAACCTGATTGGCCTTGTGAACAGCGTTGTTGTAGTCCTCGAACGCCAGCATACGGGAGACTATGTCGGAGCTGAGGCGACAGTCCTTCTGAAACTCGCGGGTTAGTTCCTGCACCTCTTGGTTGAATTGGTGAGTGGCTCGAAAAAGTTTTACAAGATGATCAATTCGTTCCGTGCTCGGGGACCCGGCACCGGTTAACGCTGCGAGAATGGTTTTGCGATCCTTTCGTTCACCGTTGAGCGTGGCGTGATTGGGTGCTTCGACTGAACGTTGAATGCGCAGTGTGTTGCTGCTGTTGGCCGCCGTAAGCGTCACCACGCTCTTGGTTGGGTCGCTGTCCAAATGGGGGGCCGCCTTCCGGAACTGATTGTCTGAGAGAGTGTCGAGGCGACCGATGCTGCCAGTTACGACAAAATCGATGGCATCGAAGAACGATGTCTTACCGAAGCCGTTTGGACCATAGAGCACCGTGACTTCGCTCGCGATATCGAAGACTTGTGGCTTTCGATAGGCCCGGAAGTTCTCGATTTCGATTTGTTGGATGCGAACGGGCTCCTGCGAACGTTCAGCGGGGAGCGTTCGAATACGTGGCAGCGCCGGGGAAACCATGGGATCGCCAAGCTGATTGGCGAGACAGTCGTTGACGATTTCCTCAGGGCTGCGCTGATGGGGCCTCGCAAGATAACGGGCGAGAGGCGAGGATACACCGTGCCGTTGGAGAAATACTTCCGCCGAGTCCGGTCGTATTCCACCTTCCAAAGGGTCGAGCGGGAGAAACGGAAGCCGGGCCAGCGCCAGCGTTAAGTCTCCATCGAGCGGTATTACGAATTTGCGGCAGAAATAAACGTCGGTTTCGACTTGCGAGCAAAACGCATCGAAATCCCCATCCGGGTGCGGGAGGCAGAAGACAAAATTGACGTCGAGTTGTTCCCAGTCACGTTGGCGGTGGTCGCAAAGACTCTTAAAACCCGAGTATTGAGTATCGAAGTCAGCGCGCCAGTTGCCGTTTGGCAACGCAAACGCCGCCACATTATGCTTCGTTTCCAAGAGGAGGAGTGGTGGCAACGCGGGTGTCGTGTCCGCCGAGTTGATTTCAGCTGTGGGCAACAGCGAGCGCAAATATTCGCGCATCCGAGCCGCGATTTCTGCGGATTCACTTTGCGAGTCGGGCACAGATACCTCCTTCCAACTCGTCCGGGGTGTTCGCGTTGAGGAAATCGGTCAGCAACTCCTGAAATCCGATGTAGGAGCGATTATGGCCTGGGTCATTAAATTTCACTTGGTCCGTCCCTCCGGCGGGTTTGGTGCGAAATATCGTCCCATCGCGGCTGCTGAGAGGAGAATTGTGGTCGTCCCGAGAGACGATTACTAGCTGGCGACGCAACAACGGGACATGCTTATCCGCGTGCTTGAGATTTAAATCGTGCGTCGCGCCGCGGACCGCGAGGATTTCGACCTGCTTGCCCTGGACCGTAGCCTCCGCATGAGCGCCTGCCGTGTCACTAGTGGTATTCGGGGATCCGACACGGAAGATATCGAGCGTATGAATGACGTGGGTGAAAGATTCCGTCTCAGGAACATTCCACTCGTCGGCGTGCTTGGGCACAGCGCGAGCCGGTGGGCCAGGTAGCTGTTTGACGAAAGTAGGATCGCTAAGCGCCAAGGCTTTGCTAGCTGAGGTGGCGACTTTCGAGCGCAAATCCAAAATATTTTTTGTATGACTCGCCGCAACGGCCGCAGCCAATGGACGAGGCTGATACGGAATGCTCAAACATTCGACATCGTCGAGAGCGTCATTCCACCATTTGATCGCCCCTTGGACCACAGCGCCCGGTGCGCGCGGGTCGGCGTCTGCTGGATTGATGGGATAAACGAAGGGATTTTCGAGTGGGAACGTCTGTCCAGCGGCACCAGGAACTATGGAGGCTGGATTTATCTGAATGAAGGAGTGGATGCACTGGCCGCCTTCGCGGAAGAACACATCGTGATGTGGATGGATCAGATTGTTGCCACGAAAATGAACTCCGCCATTAGAATGGGTCGGATAGCAGTCCGGCACAGCAAACATTGCGGTTTCCGGGAAAACTAAACTCGTGCAACCGTGTGTCGAAATGCGTCTCGGCTTATCGTTGCCCGCGTTGTTCGCAAAGACGATGCAAGTTCCCAAACGGCTAGCTGAGGGATACAGGTTCGGGTTATAGAACCCAGCGAGCTCGCCCAAGAAGGTTTCGTGATTTGGTTTCGGGTTGTGTTGAATCACAAATAGCCAAGTAAGCGACACCGAGCCGCCAAACTGAGCGCCCTCAGCGTCCATAGAGTTCAGGAGCCACTGCCATGGTTTGTTGCCTTCGACGGGAGCAATCCAATCGAAGCAAATGAGAGTGCTGAAACGATAATGAGCGCCACCTGCCGCGTAGCGACCCCTAAAGAGATAAACGCAGCTGCCGTGAAACATACGCTGAAACTGCGCATTATTTTCCGGCTTCGACGGATGGATTTTCGGCTGGATCCAGCGTTCGACAACGTTGTCGGCTCCTTTCACCCAAATCACAGCGCAGTTCACCCATTGATCGTCCGCGACGTGGTTGGCGCCGTTCTCCGCATGCACGAACGTATTAGGTCCACCAATCAGAGTCAGGTAATCAGCGCGATCCAATCCATCGACTCCACCGATTACGACAGTGCACGCAGGCCAGTCCGCAGCTTGGAGGGCAGCATCGATCGCTGCGACCCCGTCTAAACCCGGAATGGAGAACTCCGGAAAAATCGTAAAGTGCGTGCGCTGTGCACCGTGACCTTTGGCTCGGGCAATTTCCAAAGTGCGCGCGACAACGCTGAGCTGGTGTTGCTGCCGTTCACGAGCACATTGAAATGGTTCCGCAGGCGTAAGTGCCACATGCGGCTGTGCAATGACCATTCCGACACTGTCTCTTGGGATCGCGACGCCGCGCACTGAGAGATCGACTGTTTCAACGTGGACCATTTGAAGGAGAGTAGCTCGGACTTGGACAATTCCGAGTGGCGCGGATACCGCGGCGGAAGGGATCGGCATGTTCGGGGCCAAATTCGGCCTCGATGCGACGGATGGCGAGATTCATGAGGCTAGGCAGCGCGTGCCACGGAAGCGCTTCTTTACGGCAATGTTGGAACAAGACGCACGCACGAAAATTTGAAGTCCTACGTCCGAGAAGGCCATCCACGCCAGCAGATTTCGAAATTCTCGTGCCGTAATAGAATTATAGATTAGGCGCTTCCGGTCTTGTTGATGAAGTGAGCATCGAGCGCGAGTTCGTAGCTGTAGCCATCGCCGGACATCTGGCGAATCTGGTCGATCGCCTCACGAGTGAGCGCGACGCGAATCTGGCCGTAGATTGGTGAGTTGGGGACATCGACCCACTTGCCGAGCGGTGGTGGTTCGGTGGCTGGCGGGGTGGTTCCAGCCCGATAGGTCAGAAGCAGTGTGACGGCGGACTCCTTCGTTGCGGCGCGGTGGTAGCAGAGAAGGTCGCCGATAGAAAAGATGGGAGGAAAGCGTCCGTCTGCGGAGCCGGCAATGGATACCTTGACCTTTTCGGTGCGCATGTCGGGAAACGGTAGCGCGCCGGAATAGAAAAGCGGGGGAATGCCGTTGAAGCTGTAGTCGAGTTGCATGGGATTTGTGTTGCTGATGTTTTCGTTTACAGGACGCGCGAGGAAGCGTCTAACGACCCCAAGCTCAGCGACAGCCGCGCCCGTTAGCTGCCATGAGGGGTTGTCAACGAGAGCCACTCGGCGCTCGAAGGAATGTGTGAACAAAAACAACCCACTCATGACACCGCAAAATTTATCAAAACCTGAGCCGACGGGCAATCCGGGAATTACCCCGATCACCCGGCGAGTCCAACTCGGGTTGGGATGTCAACATTGCCAACCTGAACGATGCCCATCAGATTTTTGAGGCAGCGAAGAAACGAGGAGAGCCGTGTGTTTGTCGGCTCCCTTCCGCGAGGAGTTCTCTTTTTGGTCGGGGAAGAGTCTGCGACCCTTCCCCGGTTCGAGCCCGCCCACTCTGCCACCGGTCTCTCAGCTCCCCATCCCAACGGAAACCAGTTTCCGTAACGCCTTCTGACGCAGCTGCGCCGTGCGAGACTGTGCCCGCCGCCTTTCCCGCACAGACTCGCGAGAGTGCCGTTCCGGGCCACGATCCATTGGCGCCGCTTCCACGGCACCGCTGCCGGCCTTCGGCACCGCCTTGCGCCCGCGCCTGCGGCCTCTCGCTCCGCCGCGGACCGGTGCCAACGCATCGTCGTCGAAGCTCCACGCTACATACCGTTCCATGCGGCGTGCCAGCAAGGAAGCTGTCACGCCACCTGCTCCCTGCCGCCCGCCGGAAGTGAGTTGGCTTGTGCTCAGCCTCTGGGGCTTCAGGGAGGCTTCGCTTCAGCCAAGCTGGCGAGGTCCTCCTCGCTCGGTCGCTCGCCCGCGCTCAATCGGCGCGCCGCCTGGGTGGGTGGAGGTAAGGGTTTGCCGGGTGCTCGGCGGCTTCGCTCGCCCGTGCGGCGCGACTGCGCTTTGGTCTGTAAGAAACGGCAGCCCTTCCGCATGCTACTTGCAGGGCGCGAAAGAGCTTGTTAAACCACCTGTTTCATTACAAACGGATACATCGCGTAGCCCCCCATGCCTCAGGAATTCAAAATCAGCGACGACAGCCGTGAACGTGCAGAACAGTTGTCCAACCGCTTTGCGGAATATGCTTTGCACCCTGATTCGAGCGTTTTTGAGGCAGACGGGGACCGAACCTTAAGAGCATTCGCGTCCGAGACTGCCGATGGGGTCCCCATGGACGACGTTTTGGATGATACCCAAGAGTTCGCACGAATTGCATATATCGCTCAGCGCACAAATCGAAAGATCGCGGGTATAAAGATCTCTGAAATTGGAGTCGTTCCAGTCATCGGTTTCTTTGAAGACCCGCTTGCGGATGTGCCGTTTTGGATTCGAGAAGAACTGCTTTGGAGGGAGCATGCGCTTCGCGCGATTCGGCGAGACGACATTCAACGCATCTCCCTGGAGAAAGCTATCGCTGCGTTTTCGAAAGGACTCGGAGCTTTTCTCAGCCATCGCATCGAAGGGTTTCGATTTTGGCGACAATTAGGAGACGACGAGACTCCAAAGCGCACCGGCACGAGCTCACGCGCGTCAGGCGGAAAAGGTCCGGCAGGTCCTGCTGCAGGCGGCACGCGCCCCCCGCCGCCTGGGTCAGCAGCGAGCGGCGGGGCCGGTTTCTACATCCAGCTCACCTGCACGAATCATCATCTGTCCGCATATGCATCCCCCGCATACGCGCTTACATGGCGCAACCTTGGCTCGCTCACGTCGCCCGCGAATGGCATTTTGCCGCCTGGGACTTGGATTTTCGGTGCGAAAGGCGGAATGTTCCGGCACATTACGCACGATCCCAACGCGGTTTATATCCCGCCGACTTTCACGCCGTGCACGAATCATTTTTAGCGCTGACCACGCAAGAGATCGAAAGGTATGGAGTGTTTGCTGCGATGGTCGCCGTAGCGGGAATGATCGTTGCTTCTGTAGTCGGTTTGGGCTTTCTCTGGCGTGGACCGCTTAAGCATTGGGAAGTCCCGGAAGAAGGGCTCTTTGCAAACAAACTAATAACCCTCCCGACAGCTTTTCTCATCGTCTTTGGGTTTTTTTACGCAACGCCGAAAACTGAATGGATCGTTTTGGGAGTTGGAGGATTGTTGAGTTTGGTTGCAGTGAGGAGCGGCGTGACCTACGCGGGAGTGCGGATGCGCTTTAAGCGTTACAAGGAGGTGGTCGCCGGAGATGGAAAAGCCGAAAAGATTCCAGTCCTCGCGGGTGATGAATTGACACCATGGGCCAAAGCCACAATGCAGCAGCACGGCCTTACCGAACAACAATGCTTCGCGGGCACTCCGCATGACCCATACGAGGCCGAGCAGATGTGGACACCGATTTCACGCATTCGTGTCTATCAGAAGATGATGTGGCTATTCATCATCACAATGTTTTGCGGCACCAGCGCCCTCTCTTGGTTGGCGTATGGGATAGAAGTGAAAGTAACCAGAAAAGCTGCATCAGAAATTCTAAATCCTTCGCAGATTCCGACAGTTGGTTCTGAGTCAAAGTAGGTCAAAAGCCGACCGCTCTTGAATGACCGGGTGTAGCGAAGCAAATTTGAAAAGCTGAAAAACACGTTCTCTTAACGAACGTGGGTTTCGTCTCGGACGGGATACTCCGACTCATTGTTGCCCTTTATGCCTTTCCCGCGGATCAGACCAGTCCACAGTCAGCGCAATCGGTCGAAGGAGACGCGATCAGTTTTGTAGATTGTAGATTCCCCCTCCGGTGCCCCCACCCAAACGCCCCGCCCTCTTCAGCGCGCCACCAGTCCAGAACAGCAGCCCACAATTCGGTAAAATGGAGCTTCTATTGTCGCGTATGATCACCGCTACATTTGGAGGACGTTGAGCACTGACATTCCCGTCTTTCACTGGGGGTTTATTGACTCCAATCGGCCATAGTTGGCCTGGAGCTCGGAATCAACCAGTCTTCTGTTCCTTCTGTGCCTTCTCTAACGCGTCGATCACTTGCTTAAGCGCGCCTTGCACTGCCGTGATTGCTTCGCGATTGCTTGCTAACGCGAGAATTTGGGCCATTAATTTGTTTGTCGCCGTGATCCAATTCATGACCGCTTCGAGATCAAGTGTTGCAGGCCGATTATCGTCGTCGCGGTCTGCCCGGTGAACGATTTGGTGGCGACGTTTCATCATCGCGTCGACCTCCGGTAGTAAATCACGCACATGCTTCACATCGAACGAAATGCTCTCAAGAAAACCCGCGACTTCGCCTGCGCTGTTGTAGGTGGAGTGGTTGAGATGCTGCCGGACGGAATCAGCTATGACTTCATCGACGGTTCGCCCGCGAAACTGGGCTAATTTTCCCAGCCAAAATTTTTCCGCCCGCGCATTGCCGGCAAACGGAATCTCGTTCAGAACGGACTCCTCTGCACTCACCAAATACTGCATAGCGAGCGAACGCAGAAAATCTTCAAGCGTCGCGTGCAGAAAGACCACCGCGGATCGCAATACGTCCTGATTTTCGCTATCAATCGCCACCCGCGCCAGAGCGCCGACACGGTGCATGTTCTCGACGACTCGAGGTAGATGGCGTTCTACCGTGTCCATCGTCGAAGTATGAGCCAGGCTCATTATCTTTTCGACGCTGAAATTCGCCCGTATTTGTGCTGGTGATTGGCTATCGTCGGTGGTCATGACAGGTGTGTAAGCGCGATTTTTTTTCGGAGCTCATGTGATCTCCAAGAGTTCATTCGTTTGCTCTTCAACATCCAAGAATTACTCCGTAGGCACAATTTTCATTCGCCCATGAAAATGCCGGAGAAAGGGGTTTGCATATCCTGCACAGCAGTTCATCGAACTCTTCCGATCGAATACGAAGCATTGCTTCGTCGTTTCCAGAAATGACGCCGCTCTCGTCTCCTCCCAAATGCTCTTGCATCTGATCACGAGTAAGAGCCATCCCCGCCTTATATCCAACCAGTTCATTGAGACTTGTCACCAACTCGATTCGTCGGAAGTGGATGGCTCCCATATTTCAAAAGTTTGCGTCATTCAGCGGATAGTCCGCTTCTTACGCAGCAAATTGAACCGCGTCTCGCCATTGCGCAACATCCTCAACCTTTTCTCGCTGGTAGATTTGATGGATGAGCTCGGAAGCATGGTTGACGAGCCGCATCGCGGCTTCGCGAGGGACGCCTGCCCGGCGCAGGCGGTTGACGTAGGTCACGCGCAGGCAATGAAAGCACAGATGCGGTTTCTTAATCTTGACGAAGAACTGTTGCCAGCGCCGTGACGGCTGGAATGGAAAATCGATGGTGAATTTCCGCTTTGCCTTGCCCATGCTCTCAAAAAGTGGTCGCAAGGCCGTGGGCATCGGGATAGAGAAAGCCCGCGTCTCGCCGCCTTTCGGAGCCGGGAACGTGATCTTGTCTTCTTGGAAGTCCACGCAGCTCAAGGGGAGCCTTGTCTCCCGCAGGCGGCACCCGGTGTGCAGGGAGATTTCAAACGCAGTCTGCATCCATTCCGGTTCATCCTTCAACGCTTCGCGGATTTCGCGGATATCCTCATCCGTCAATTCCGGCTTCTTTGCCGCCTTGTCCCGCTTCAATTTCAGGCTCACCAGCGGATTGGCGTCGGCATGGCCCAAGCGGACCGCCTCGCCCATGATCATGGCAAGAAGCTTCAATTCCATGATCGCCGTATTGCGCCCCGCGGTTTTTCCGGACTTCTTTTTGTAGGTCGTGCGCCAGTCGATATATTCCAGAGCGTTGCGATAGGTGATGGCACGAGGTGTGTGGAAGTGTTTTTCTTGCAGCCAGAAAGCCAGCCAAGACCAGTTGCCGGTGTAGCGCTCGAAGGTGCGGGAGCTTTCGCAATGGCGCTTCAGGTATTGCGGAACCCACTGCTCCCAAGCACCGCCGCTCACTTCGCCCGCCGTGCGGCTCAGCTCCTTGGCCTCCATTTGCGCGCGGAGCGTCTTTGCCTTGACGGTTTCGCCCGGATCGTCCGCCCGCAGGCCGGTTGATTTGTTCCGCCGTTTCCCGTCGGCATCAATGAATTGAATGAACCAGAACGGCGATTTTTCTTTCCGGTAAATAGAAGCCATAGCGCAGTGCAGTTAGTGCAGTAACTTACTGCACCATTTTTCATTTCCGAGAGTAAAATGCACCACATTTCGTCACTAAAAACCACCATACCAGAAACGAGGGTTCGATTCCCTTCACCCGCTCCAGATTTGAAAAACCCCTGATTTCATCAGGGGTTTTTGCTTTTTATAGTCTTCACTGAAGACCTGAAGCGGAGATTTTCGGAACAAAAGTCAGACCAAGCCCGTCGATTTCACAACGTTCGGAACTTGGATGAAATTCTTGCGCAACGAGGCAGAACTAACATGAAGCCGAGCGATTAGCTACTTGCTGATCGTTCAATGTGCGCTTTCCGAGATTGGCGTAATAGCGGAATACTTCTACATTCCGGTTTAATTCACCTGAACACGCAGAAGCCCATCGTTCTCGATCACCGCTCCTTGCCGGTGCAGGGCCCGGATCTGCTCGGAAATCACGGCTCGAAAGCTGGAACCAGTCGCTTTAAAGCCCATCGCGCGCGCCACAACCATCGCGATTTCTTTCTCGCCCCCGCCATGAGAGGCTTTGAGTACGGACAGGATCGCAACTCTTACCTCTGCTTTCGGCAGGAGATCCGGCTTTCGAAGGCTTGCAGATTGCGCTAGCTCGCGATTGCGAACGACGATCGGGGCGCCGGGAATAAGCAGGCACGCTTCCTCGCGCACACAACGTCTTGAAGTGAGGAGTGCCGTGATCCCTCGAGCCACACTGTCCTGGATACGCGAACCAGCCCGGCCCAACTGCCACAAATCACGGACGCGCCCGGTAAGCTCGTCTTCATGAATAGGCCCCTCGATCTCGACGATCCGGAACAGCAGATCCGCCATTGCCTTTGGCGTGAGTTCATGCGGCGCGGTATGCTGCGGCACTTCAAAGGAGGCTTCGACATAGGGACTGGAGAAAACCGATTCATTAGCAGTCGGTTCGGAGGCGGTTTCCCGATCGAGTTCGCCGGTCTCGTCCGCGACCGCCGTCGGTTTTCCCACTACTAGCTGCTCCTCGATCGCCACCCTGGCCCGTTCGATCGCATCAGCCACCTTCTTCAGTTGCTCACCGGGACGCTGAAACCAGTCGGTGCTCCAGATGCGATGCAGGATCCAACCATGATCCTCCAGCACCGCCTGACGGAGACGGTCTCGATCGCGTGCGGAGCGCGACGAGTGATAGCTCGCGCCGTCGCACTCGATCCCGAGAAGATAACGTCCAGGCTTCACTGGATCGACGACTCCCAAGTCGATGAAGAATCCGGCCACGCCCACCTGCGGATGCACCTCATAACCCAGCCGCTCGACATTTCTCCGAACGGCCTCCTCAAATGGCGACTGCTCTTCGCCGCCGAGCCGGGTAACGCTAAAGCGGCCCGTTTGGGCAAACTGCAGAAAAGTCTTAAAGGCGTGAACGCCGCGGCCATTCGCCCGATTCAGGTCGATGTCGTCCGCAGTCAGCGAGGCAAACACTTCACAGCGGCGCTTCGCGCGGGAAATAAGCACATTGAGCCGACGCTCCCCACCTTCATTACTGAGCGGGCCGAAGCGCATCGCAAGATAGCCATTCCGGTCGGGGCCATACCCCACAGAAATGAAGATTACGTCGCGTTCGTCACCCTGGACATTTTCCAGGTTCTTTACGAAGAAGGGCTCGTGCGGATGCGCATGGAAGAAACTTTCCAGATCCGGATTTTCGCGCCGCAACAGCTCCAATTCGTCGAGAATGGCCTGCTGCTGGCGCGCGGAAAATGCCGCGACACCGAGACTGAAATTCGCGTTCTGCCGGACGTGCTCAAGAATAGCGCGGCAGACTGCTCTGGCCTCGACGCGGTTTGTCCCCGAGCCCCCGGAATCGAACACCCCTTCAGGGACATGCGTGAACTTCAGGCCAAGCCCCGAAGTGGCAAGGTACGGGCTGGGCACAATGAATAACTGATTTTCGTAAAACTCACGATTCGACACTGCGATGAGCGAGTGGTGTCGACTACGGTAGTGCCAGCGAAGCATCGCTTGCGCGACTCCGCGGGCGCAGCAGAGGCCAAGAATGCTCTCGACGTCCTGCACATGAGCCGCCTCGCCATCGCGCTCGGTTCGGTCTTCGTCCGCGTCATTACTTGTCAACCGCGCGAAAAAACGCGTCGGAGGCAATTGCCGGCTGTCTCCTACCACGACGACTTGGCGCGACCGCACGATTGCGCCGAGGGCATCCACCGGTTGCACTTGGCTGGCTTCATCGATGACCACGAGGTCGAACTCCACAGCCCCTGGCTCGAGGAATTGCGCTACCGAGAGCGGACTCATCATGAACACGGGCTTGATTGCCTGAACCACTGAACCAGCGTCCTTGAGAAGCTTGCGAACGGGGCGATGTCCGCGCTTGCGCTCCAGTTCACCGAGCACAACGCCCGTGGCCCCAATGGCAGCCTGCCGGGATGGGAGATGATCGAAGTGTCTTGCGCGAACCCTGTAACGAGCCAAAGCCAGTCGCTCCCTGTCGAGCTGCCGGAAGCGTTCGACGTTCCTGTTGTGAAGGATCCCGTCAAATTGCGCGAACTCAGGGTAACGCCGCGCGAGCGCACGAACGAGTTGGCTGTAGTAGGAACGCTCGAAAGCTCGCAGCAGCAAGTCTCCCGGGAGAATCCCACTTTCGAGGGCACCGATCAAGGGGGTCAGGCCCATGGCGCGTGCACTTTCAGCCCGGACTTCATAGGCACACCAGCGCGACAGTTCTTCCAATCGAGCCAGCCAGGCCGTCACTCGCTCCATCAGCGTCCCAATCGGAATCGCATCAGTCGTAGCCACCCCAAATGCGGCGGTGATATCGAGCTGAACTTCGGCAAAGACCTCGTTTACTGCAAACCAGGCTGCACGACTGCGCTCGCCGAGTTCCGATGCAGCGGCGCCTGCATTTTCGGGATGCTCCAGCTTCGCGAAAAGCCCACGCACCTCCGGACCGAGCCCAGCCTGGGCTTCCGCATTCACCCAGGCGAAGATCGACTGAAGCTGGGGCCAGTCGGAATTTTCGCCGCGCCAGCTTCCACCGAAAGCCCGACGGCCCGTCTCATCCGCTTGCTGCAGGAATCGCAACGCTTTCTGTCCGGCAATCAGTTCATCGAGCAAGGCGAGCTTTTCCTGCTGACTCCTCGGCGCAGGGCCTGCGAGCACGCCTCGTAGAGCCGCGTCCGCGCGCCGATACTCGCCATTGAAAATCTTGAAGAAAGAGGTGCCATGCGCGGCGATCGTCGTTCGTGCCGCAAGGAGATCTGTCTCCCAAGCAATGTCGGCTACCTTGCCCAAAAGCTTCGCCTTTGCCGCCTCGATCCTTTGTCCGGCCCGAATCAGGTCGCCCAGTCCATCCAGTCCGGTCTGCCAGACGCTGCTGCAAAGGGCATCACGATCGAGCGATGGTGCGGAAGCGACGTGCTCCGCCATGCGGCGCAGAAGTTCGCAATACGAAAAATCCGGAGGGGCAGGCTGCCCCAGGCTTTCCGCCACTCGCACGGCGGTCGCGGTCAACTCCTGGAGTGCACGGTCAAGATCGCTTAGCCGCTTGCGAAGTGGCGGCAGGTCGATCGCGAGCACACTCGTCCGCCTTACCCCGTGCCACGGATGCTGGCCCGGCGCGCCGAGTTCTCCTGTTCGCTCCACGAGTTCGGAACAAAGCTGCTGCCGCCGTTCGCGTTCGTTTGCCGTCCAGGCCTCTGCGCCATCGAAGGACAACTCTTCCAGGCCAGCGTCGACCTCGCAGGAGGCTGTCAGCCTGCCCACGATCTGGTAAAGCGTAAGACCCCAGGGTTCGATTGGTGTATGGAGCGCAGCGACATGGTCGTTCAAGATCTTGCGCGCCTCCTCCAGCTTCGGGACCTGGCCTTCGAGTTGCTGCCCGAGGGGACGCCCCAACTGCCAGGTTCGGCCCAATTCTTCGAGGACCGCACGCTTGTGCGCCTTGTGGCTGTGTAGTTCCAGGCACATGTCCCCCAAGCCAGCCGCTTCGAGCCGACGTTTTACGACCTCCAGCGCTGCCAGCTTTTCAGCAACGAAGAGGACTCGCTTCCCGTCGAGCACCGCAGCCGCGATGATATTACTTATGGACTGGCTTTTGCCAGTTCCCGGCGGGCCTTGGATAACAAGGTTCTCCCCGGCTCGAACCCGCTCGACTGCGATCGATTGCGAACTATCCGCATCTACGATATGATCGAGACGGGAGGCAGGGATTAGTTCATCGAGATGGACATCGACTGGAAACGGGTTGTCGTTCGTGGGAAACCCATCGCGGAGCAAAGGCCCGAGGAAAGGATGATTCAACAGGCTCTCTGGCGTAGGCCAATTTGCCGAATCCAAGTCCCGATACATCAGATATTTCGCGAATGAAAAGAAGCCCAGGGTAATCCCGTCGGGTTGGATTTCCCAATTCGGCCGGCCTTCGATCGCTTGGCCAACGGCCTGAAAATAGTGGGCCAGGTTTGGCTCCTCTTCATGGGGAAAACGAGGGAGCGAGAGGCCAAATTCGGTTTTGAGTTTTGCCTCCAGAGAGAGGTTCTCCTGCATCTCCTCCTCACTCCACCGCAAGGTAAACCGATCGCTTGCGCTCTGACGCCGCAATTCCACGGGGACGAGCAGGAGCGGGGCAAACCGGGGTGTCTCCGCCTTTTCAGCCTCAAACCATTTCAGGCGTCCGAGCGCGAGATAGAGGATATTGACACCCTGCTCTTCCTCGATCGTCCGCGCGTCTCGATAAAGCGCGAGAAGCCTTCGCTGCAGCCCTTCCGATGTCAGCGACGTTTGGAGCCGGGAATCCACGTGTCGGCGAGCCATACCGGTTTGCTCATCGATTGGATCGCCGTCGGGTTGTGGAAGGCTCGCCTCGTCCTCGTCCTCGTCCAAAGGTTCGTGGGCCTTGGCTGGCGCTACATGATCAGCATTGGCTCCGGTTACAGAATTGGCCTCAGTCACCGCATTGGCCGCAACCTCTCCCACTCGGCTTCTTTCAATGCCTGGAGCAAAGGTCATCACTTTCTTCTCGGTAACCAGAATATGGAAGATCGCCTCGGACTTCTCGTCCTTCACCTCGATCGTCCGGACCGACTTCGATTGCACCGGCATGGAGAGCAGCCGATTGCGCGTCGTAAGATCAAGCAGTTCGTGACGACTCTCCTCCAACAACTTTTCTAAAGGCACCATCACGAGAGTTGTGACAGGCGCGATTTGGACGCGCAAGCCGACGCTGATCTTCCACCTCTCACGCCCGAAAGCGTTGGCACATCAGATCGATCCGCGCGCGATGTTTGAAGGTCCATCGCATCGCGGCGTCCGCAAGCTGCGGCTTGCATGCAAAAAGCCCGCGTTTGAATCGGCATCCCCTATCTCCAATTTTTCGGTGTGTGACTAGGGCGTGTCTTCAAAATAAGTGGATTTGCAAATTGCTAATTATCAAAGATTTAGCGCATGGTGCAATCATGGTAGTCAAAGATCGATATCATTTGCCGGATGAGCGCTGGAAGGCGCTTAAAAAATTAAGCGGATAAGTCCGGGTAGTTTACGAAACACCACAATATGTTGTA